>VFQP010000014.1_pt1 | contig 528028 bp, 477 predicted proteins | sample 3512351 | NCBI WGS metagenome assembly VFQP01 (sample SAMN10412372, study PRJNA504923) | tailings metagenome | isolation source: Relicate 1 Philex TSF1 revegetated site | place: Philippines: Tuba, Benguet | collected 2017-08-29
CTGCGCCGCCAGCCCGCCGGGCAGCGGTTCTCGTCGCAGGGTTTGTCCAGCGTCGCGGCAGAGGCGGCGCTGGTGCGGCTGGCGGACCGGCTCGGCGTCCCGGTGCCGCGCGTCGCGTTCGAGCTGCCGCCGGGCTCGCCCGCGGGCGATGGCTACGCGATGGCGCGGATCGAGGGCGAGACCGTGGGCGTGCGCGTGCTCAAGCTGCCCGAACTGGCCGAGGCGCGCGCGGGCATGGCGCGCGACTGTGGGAGAATGCTGGCGCGACTGCACTCGGCGCGGGACTTCGCCCACCTGGGCCTGCGCGAACAGGGCGCCGCCGAAGCACTCGCTGCGCTCGAGGCGCGCCACCGCGATACCGGGCAGGACCGCCCGGTGTTCGAATACGCGCTGCGCTGGCTGCACGCTAACCTGCCCACCGAGGGCAAGCGTGTGCTGCTTCACGGCGACTTCCGCAACGGGAACCTGATCGTGGGGCCGGACGGGATCCGCGCGGTGCTCGACTGGGAGCTCGCCCATGTCGGCCCGCCCGCCTACGATCTCGCGTGGATCTGCGTCACGAGCTGGCGCTTCCAGCGGCCCGAGTTGCCGGTCGGCGGGTTCGGTACGCGCGAGGACTTACTGGCGGGCTATGTCGAGGCAGGCGGCGCGCCAGTCGATCCGGCGGAACTCCTTGCATGGGAGGTATTCCAGACGATGAACTGGGGGGTGATGTGCGCAGGCGTCGCCAAGCAGGTGATGGAGGGTCAGCGGACGCTGGAGGGCGCCGTGATCGCCCGCCGCGCCTCCGAAACAGAGTTCGACCTGATGCGCCTGATGGTGCCGGATAGCGAGGCCTGGAATGCTCGATAGCCCGCCTGCCGCGCTGCTGATCGCTGAGGCGCGCAAGGCACTGGAGGAAGGGCTCGCGCCCGGCTTCCCCCAGAAGGTCGCCGCCAATGCGCTCGGTATCGCCGGGCGAGAGCTGGAGCTGGGGACGAGCTTCCATGCCGACGAGATGCGCCGGCTGATGGCGCTGGTCGGCGAGGATGGCGATCTGGTGGCACGCAACCGCAGGCTGGCCGAGGGCATCCGCACCGGCCAACCCTCGCTCGACGAGGCGGCGCTAGCCGACCACCTCATCCGCACGACCATCGCCAAGCTCACCGTCGACCAGCCCGGCTATCCCGCCTTCCGCCAGTGGCGAGAGGTTGCGTGAACGCTCCCACACTGGCAAGCGCGGCACCGATGAGCGACGATCGCGTGCTTCCCCTCCAGGGCGTCCACAATTTCCGCGACTACGGCGGCTACCCTGTCGCGGGCGGCGGGCGCGTGAAGCGCGACCTGCTATGGCGTTCCGGCCAGCATGTCGATGCGAGCGCGCAAGACCTCGCCGCGATCGACGCGCTGGCGCTCGCCCACGTCATCGACCTGCGCGGCAATGCCGAACGCACCAACGCGCCTTGCGCGCGCGGGCAGGGGTTCTGCGCCGAGGTCCACTTCTACGACGGCGAAACCGCCTACCTCGCACCTCACCTGGAGGCGGCGAGCGAGTTACTTGACGTCGAAGGCGCGCACCGGGCGATGACCCGCATCTACCGCGACCTCGCCCGGCGCGAGCCGGTGCTGTGGGGCTTCCGCCGCTACTTCGAGGTGCTGGCGCGGGGAGATGGCGCGAGCCTAGTCCATTGCCTCGCGGGCAAGGACCGCACCGGTATGGCGGTGGCCCTGCTTCATCACGTGCTTGGCGTCCATCCCGACGACGCGATGGCCGACTTCCTCCTCACCAATAGCGCCGCCAACGTCGAGGCGCGCATGGCCGCCGCCGCCGGTGCCGTGCGCCACCGCTACGGCGCGATCGACGACGCTACGGTGCGCGTGCTGATGGGGGTCGATGAACGCTACCTCCTCGCCATGCGCGAAGCTGTGGAAGCCGAGTTCGGCTCCATCGACGCGTTCATGGAAAGCGTGCTTGGGGTGGACGCGAACCGGCGCGAGGCGCTGCGCTTGCACCTCACCGAAGGCTGACCACATTGGGGCATCGCCCCACCCATACGGATCGACGCGAATGGCCACCCACCACACCAAGATGCTCATCATCGGCTCCGGCCCGGCAGGCTACAGCGCCGCGATCTATGGCGCGCGCGCGATGCTTAAGCCGATCGTCGTCCAGGGCCTCCAGCCGGGCGGGCAACTGACCATCACCACCGATGTCGAGAACTACCCCGGTTTCAGGGACGTGATCCAGGGTCCATGGCTGATGGAGCAGATGCAGGCCCAGGCCGAGCACGTCGGTACGCGGATGATGTGGGACACGATCGTCTCGGTCGACCTCTCCGGCCCGCCGTTCCGCGCGATCGGCGACAGCGGCGACGAGTATATCGGCGAAACACTGGTGATCGCCACCGGTGCGCAGGCCAAGTGGCTCGGCGTGCCGGGCGAGATGGAGCTGGGCGGCAAGGGCGTCTCCGCCTGCGCGACCTGCGATGGGTTCTTCTATCGCGGCAAGAAGGTCGCGGTGATCGGCGGCGGCAACACCGCGGTGGAGGAAGCGCTCTACCTCACCAACCATTCCGACGACGTGACCCTGATCCACCGCCGCGACGAATTGCGGTCGGAGAAGATACTACAGGACCGCCTGTTCAAGAACCCCAAGATCTCGACGCTGTGGAACAAGGCGGTTGTGCGGTTCGAGGGCGATCCGGCGGCGGGCGGGCTCACGCACCTTGTCCTGCGCGACACGGTGACGGGCGAGGAATCGACGCTTGCGGTCGATGGCGCGTTCGTAGCGATCGGCCACGCCCCCGCGACCGAGTTGTTCAAGGGCCAGCTCGAAACCGATGCCAGCGGCTACCTCATCGTGGAACCGGGCACGCCCAAGACCGCGATCCCGGGCGTGTTCGCTTGCGGCGATGTGATGGACCACACCTACCGCCAGGCGGTGACGGCAGCGGGCACCGGCTGCATGGCCGCGCTCGATGCGGAGCGGTTTCTGGCCGGGCTCGCCATCGACCGCGAGGGTCATGCCCAGGCGGTCGAGGCGGCGGAGTAGCGTTACAGCAGGACCGGTATCGCTGCGTGCAGGATCAGGGCCATCAATGCCAGCGTCGATAGCGCGAACAGGGCGAAGCGGACCATCACCTTGTTGACCGTCGCCTGCCAGATCGAGTGCGCGATCCTTAGCGCGACGTAGATCCACGCGATCGTCGCGTTGATCCCGTCGCCCTGGCCGATCAGGGCGAGGACCAGCGCGACCGCGTAGAACAGCGTCGGTGCTTCGTGCAGGTGGTTGTAGTTGTGTGCCTTCCACTGGATCGAGGGCTCGATCAGGCCCTCCAGCTTGGCCCCGGTCCAGCCGACATCGGCACCCGCTTCGTTCGATTTCGGCAGCTTGCCGATGGCAGGCAGGCGGGTGGCATACATCCACACCCACATGACCATCGTCCACGCCAGCAGAACGACGACAGGCTGGAGGATTTCGGTGTCTTCCATCATGCGACCACTCCCGGATCGGCAAGGACAGTCAGCATCACCGCCCGGATCGCCAGCCCGACGAGCGCGACGGTTGAGACGAGGAAAATCAGGAAGCGAACGGGAATGTGGTTGATCGTCGCCTGATAGACGGAGTGGATGATCCTGAGGCCGACATAGGTCCACGCCAACAACACGTCGATCGCCTGCGGACCCATGACCGCGATGATGACGCAGGCCGCGTAGAAGATCGTCGGCTGCTCCATCAGGTGCGAATAGTTGTGCGATTTCCAGTTGACCCGGTCGTCGAGGATCCCTTCGAGATCCTGTCCGCGCCCGCCGGGTTTGCCGGACTGAAGCTGCGCGCTGGCGCGCTTCATCGCGGGAAAACGTGCGCCCGCCATCCAGAACAGCATGACCAGCGACCATGCGACGAGCACGGCGGCCGGTGCGAGCATTTGTGCCTGCATCGTGATTACCCCTCCTGACGACCCGCGCGAAATGTGCGGCGGGGCATGGGCTTTGTCAAAGCTATTGTGCGGCCAGGGTCTCCGCGTAGCTCGCCGCGTCGGTATTGCCGCCGGTGAGCATCACGACGGTATGCGCGTCCAGCGGCACCTTGCCAGCCAGCGCCGCTGCCAGCGCCGCCGCTCCGCCGGGTTCGACCACCAGCCGCAGCCTGGCGAATGCGAACCGCTGCGCCGCGCGCACCTCGTCGTCGGTGACAGTCACGCCGGGTTCGGCGCGTCCGCGCAGAACGGCGAGGTTGATTTCCTTCGTCGCTGGCGGCTGGAGTGCATCGCAGATCGTCCGCGGCGGGTCGTCGCCGACCGGCACGACATGACCCGCCGCGAGCGCCTGTCCGACCATATCCCAGCCGACCGGCTCGACCGGCACGATGGCGCTATCGGGGCAGGCGAGGGCGAGGCCCGCCGTCAGCCCCCCGCCCCCACAGCAGGCGAGGATGCGCGAAGGTTCGCGGCCCATCTGCGCGGCGATCTCGATGCCCGCGCTCCCCTGTCCCTCGATCACCCACGGATCGCCAAATGCATGGACCAGCACCGCGCCGCTCTGCTCGATCAGCCGCGCGGCCACCTCGTCACGGTCCTCGCCGGGGCGCTCGTAGAGCACGACCTCGGCGCCTAGCGCGCGGGTGGCGTCGAGCTTCACCTGCGGGGCGTTGTGCGGCATCACGATGGTCGCGGCAATCCCAAGCTCGCGCGCCGCCCAGGCGACCCCCTGCGCGTGGTTGCCGCTGGAGACCGCTACGACGCCGCGTTTGCGCTCGCTCTCGCTCAGTGCGGTCAGCCGGTGCCAAGCGCCCCGGATCTTGAACGCGCCGACCGGTTGCAGCACCTCCGCCTTGGCCCAGCAGCGCACGCGCCCTATCTCCACCGGCAGCAGCGGCGTTGGCGGCAGGATCGCCGCGACTTTGGCGGCGGCTTCGAGGACACCCTCGCGGGTCGGCGTGCGGATCATTTGGCGGGACTAGCGCATTTCGCTAGGGGGCACGCAAGATTCGAATTCGGAGAATGAATATCATGTCGACAGTCCTGGTCATCGGCGCGGGCGGCGTCAGCAGCGTGTGTGTGCACAAAATGGCGATGAATGCCGAGATTTTCTCGGACATCCACCTCGCCAGCCGCACAAAGTCGAAATGCGACGCCATCGCCGCGAGCGTAAAGCAGCGCACCGGCGTGGACGTTGCGACGTACGAGATCGACGCCGAGGAAGTCCCGGCGATGGTGAACCTGATCCGCAAGGTGCAGCCCAGCCTCGTCGTCAACCTCGCGCTGCCCTATCAGGACCTGCCGATCATGGACGCGTGCCTCGAGGCGGGCGTCGACTACCTCGATACCGCCAACTACGAGCCGAAGGACGAGGCCAAGTTCGAGTACAAGTGGCAGTGGGCCTACCACGACCGCTTCAAGGAACGCGGGATCATGGCGCTGCTGGGCTCCGGCTTCGATCCGGGCGTGACCAGCGTGTTCACCATGTGGCTCAAGAAGCACAAGCTCAAGACCATCCGCCAGCTCGACATCCTCGACTGCAACGGCGGCGATCACGGCCAGCACTTCGCCACCAACTTCAATCCGGAAATCAACATCCGCGAAGTGACCGCGCCCGCACGGCATTGGGAGAACGGCGAGTGGGTGGAGACTCCCGCGATGGCCAACAAGGTCGCCTTCGACTTCGAGGGCGTTGGCCGGAAGAACATGTACCTGATGTATCACGAAGAACTGGAGAGTTTGGCGAAATTCGTGCCCGAACTGGAGCGCGCGCGGTTCTGGATGACCTTCGGGGATCAGTACATCACACACCTGACTGTGTTGCAGAACGTTGGGATGACGAGCATCGAGCCGATCAAGTATCAGGGCAAGGACATCATCCCGCTCCAGTTCCTTGCCGCCGTCCTGCCCAAGCCGGAAACGCTGGGCGACAAGACCAAGGGCAAGACCAACATCGGCGTCATCGCGACCGGCGAAGCACTCGACGGCTCGGGCGAGAAGACGTTCTACCTCAACAACATCTGTGACCACGAGGATGCCTTCGAGGAGACCGGCAACCAGGCGGTCAGCTACACCACAGGCGTCCCGGCAATGATTGGCGCGGCGATGGTGGTGCAGGGCAAGTGGGCCGGAACGGGCGTGTTCAACATCGAGGAATTCGACCCCGATCCGTTCATGGAAATGCTGAACGCGCACGGACTGCCGTGGCAGGTTGCGAAGATGGACGGGCCGGTCGAGTTCTGACACCCGCTGTCATCCCAGCGAAAGCTGGGATCGTTGGCAGCCGGGAACGACGCCGATAGCGACCTCAGCTTACGCTGAGGTGACGGAGATACGATGGAAACCAGAGCAGGCGATCCGGGTGCTTTTGTGGATTTCGACCTCTATCGGGTCGATAGTCCCGCGTTCGTGGTCGATGCGGCGCGGCTGCGGGCGAATCTCCAGATTCTCGCGGACATTCGTGATGCTGCGGACATCAAGGTGCTGGCGGCGCTCAAGGCGTTCTCCATGTGGTCGGTCGCGCCGATCATCGGCGAGTATCTCGATGGCGTCTGCACCAGCGGCTTGTGGGAAGCGCGGCTGGCGGCGGAGTTTTACGACGGTGAGATCGCTACCTATTCGGCCGCGTACAAGCCCGACGAGCTGGAGGAGGTCTGCCGCCTATCCGATCACGTCATCTTCAATTCGCCCGGCCAGTTGCTGCGCGCCCGTGCGATCCTCGATGCTGCACGGGACGCGGGGCAGGACTTCGACGTCGGCCTGCGCATCAACCCGCAGAACCCGTGCGGCGAGGTACCGCGCTACGATCCCTCCAGCCCCGGCAGCCGCCTCGGCTTTCCGCTCGACCAGTTGACGCCCGAAATCATGGAACAGGTCGACGGCATTCACTTCCACAACCTGTGCGAGCAGGATTTCGAGCCGCTGCGCGATACCTGGGACAAGGTCTTCGACTCGATCGAGCCGTGGTTCGGCGATCTCAAATGGATCAACATGGGCGGCGGCCACCACATCACCCGCGCCGACTACCAGCGCGAGGAGCTGGCCGAATTCCTGCGCGATGCGAAGGAGGACACCGGGGCCGAGATCTATCTCGAGCCGGGCGAGGCGATCGCGCTCGATGCGGGCATCCTCGTCGGCACGGTGCTCGATTCGCACTGGAACGGGCTTCCGGTGGCCGTCACCGACGTTTCCGCCACCTGCCACATGCCCGATGTGATCGAGGCGCCCTATCGACCCGCGATGCTCGGTGAACTGGACGACGGGGAACCCGTTCGCCTCGGCGGCCCATCGTGTCTCGCGGGCGACGTGATCGGCGACTACCGGCTGCCTGTGCCATGCGAGCCGGGGCAACGGTTCGCCTTCCTCGATCAAGCGCACTATTCGATGGTAAAGACCAACACTTTCAACGGCGTACAGCTCCCCAGCATCTGGCTGTGGGACAGCGACACCGATGCGCTCGAACAGGTCAAGGCGTTCACTTACGAGGATTTCCGCGACCGTTTGAGTTGATGGCTCGGCCTGCCCCGCGCGCGGCCCGGCGCGTCCCCTCTGCGCTTGCGAAAACGGGCGGCGTTTTTCACTTGCGGTTCACGCCGCGCGTCTTATAGGCGCACCCCGCAGCCCCAAGGGGACTTCCAAACCGCAAGGCTGCCTCGTTCAAACTTTTCGTTTGGGGGTCCCTTGAGTTGCACATCTATCCTGACGCACGGTCTGTAGTTCGCGCCCTCGCGCCGGACGAGCCGGTTATCCTCAATCGCCCGCACGCCGCTGCGCGCGCTGCCCGCTTCTTTGTCGAGAAGTTTCCGGGCAAGTCGCTCTATGCGGTGAAGGCCAACCCGTCGCCGGAACTGCTGAAGGTTCTGTGGGCGAACGGCGTGACTCACTACGACGTCGCGTCGATCGCCGAGGTGCGTCTGGTCCGCGAGGCGCTGGCCGATGCGGAGCTGTGCTTCATGCACCCGGTCAAGACCTCGCGCGCCATCGCCGAGGCCTATTTCGACCATGGCGTGCGCACCTTCAGCCTCGACACTATCGAGGAACTGGAGAAGATCGTCGACGCCACCACTGGCCCTGACGGCAACGCCGCGGCCGACCTGCGCCTGCTGGTGCGGATGCGTGTGTCGAGCGAGTATTCGGAACTGAGCCTGGCGTCCAAGTTCGGGGTCGACCTCGCCGACGCGGCGGGCCTTCTCCAGACCACGCGCCAGCACTGCGACTGGCTGGGCGTGTGCTTCCATGTCGGGAGCCAGGCAATGACGCCGTTCGCCTATGTCCAGGCGTTGGAGCGCGTCCGCGCGGCAGTGGCCGAGGCGGGCGTGGTGATCGACGTGGTCGATGTGGGAGGGGGCTTTCCCTCGGTCTATCCGGGCATGGAGCCGCCACCGCTGGAAGATTACTTCGGCGTCATCAGCCGCCACTTCGAGGCGCTGCCGATCGCCTACAACGCTGAGCTGTGGTGCGAGCCGGGCCGTGCACTGTGCGCCGAGTATTCCTCGCTTATCGTGCGGATCGAGAAGCGGCGCGGCGACGAGCTCTACATCAACGACGGCGCTTATGGCGCGCTCTACGATGCCGCACACGTCGACTGGCGTTTCCCCGTGGCGGCGCTGGAAGACGACCTGCGCGATCCGGCGCAGGAGTTCGCGTTCTACGGGCCGACCTGCGACGATGCCGACTACATGAAGGGCCCTTTCATGCTGCCGGGCGACATCCAGGCGGGCGATTACATCGAGATCGGGATGCTGGGCGCATATGGCGCGGCGATGAAGACCGGGTTCAACGGTTTTGGCGATGCCCGGCAGATCGTAGTCGAGGACGAGCCGATGGCGAGCCTCTATCGAGGCCGACGCGAGATGCCGGCGAAGGACAACGTCGTCAGCTTGCGCTGATCAGGGTGCGGGCCGGTGCCGCGCTGTTTCAGCCTGCTGAAACAAGAATCAGTCGAACCCGACGAACCGCACCGCCTCCTCCACGCCCTTGCGGTTGGAAACGACCGCATTGGCGGGGAAGCTCTCATTGGGCCAGCCCAGCGCGACGCAGATCATGATGACCTGGTCGTCGGGGATGCCAGCGTGTTCGCGCACTACTGGCGATTGCATGATCCCTTGCGAGTTGATCACGCAGCCAAGCCCGCGTGACCAGGCCGCATTGACCAGCGCATTCGTCACTGCACCGCAATCGAAGGGGGCGATGTCGCTGCCGAGCAGCACGCGGTCGTAGGTGACCACGACCGAAACCGGCGCGTCGAACTGGCGAAAACCGCGCAGGACCCAGTCCTGCCGCCCGTCCTTGTCATCGCGTTCGATCCCCATCGCACCGAAAAGCTGCTTTGCGATCTCGATCTGGCGGCCGCGGTGGAGGTCGGGCACCTTGTCGAACCGGCGAAACTCGCGGCTGTCGGGGTTCCCTGCCAGGATGCCCTCGGTGTTCCCGCGGCGGATCGCGTCGAGCGGCGCGCCGGTGACCACGGTGAAGTTCCAGCATTGGTTGTTGAAGCTGGACGGCGCGCGCATGGCTATTTCCAGCACTTCGGCGAGCAGTTCCTTCGGCACAGGCTTGTCGAGAAATCCGCGAATGCTGCGTCTTCCGCGCACCACCTCGTCGTAAGCCATATCGCCGTTCACCATGCCGCACCTCTCGCTTGTTGGCGACGGTGAATAGCAATTTGCTGACGAGGGTCGAGCCCCGGGATACTGACCCTAAGCCGCGACAGCGGACCCCGCGACGACTTCGATGAAGCGTGGTCGGGACTGGTCGCGCTTGCCTTCGGTGGGACCGGCAGTGCCCGGCTTGCGCGGCAGCCCGGCGGCGGCAATGGTGTAGGGCGAAATGCGGTGGCGGGTGCACAACCCTCCGGCGCCGTCGCTGACCATCGGGGTCTCGAACTCGACCCCGATCTCGTCGTCGTTGGTGTAGATGACCTTGCAGACGGCCAATTGCCCTTCGCCCAGGTCCAAAACCAGCTCGGTGTCGAGCGGAACGCCGACCAGCCCCGCAATGCCCGCCCCGGTGCGGGAGATGTCGCGCATCACGGCATTGTAGTAGTAATCTTCGTGAATCGCGCCGATGCGGCGATAAACCGAGCGCCGGTCGGGTCGGAACTTGTCGGGCCCGGCAGGTTCGAGCTTGTAGGCACCTTCGGCAAACTTCGCGAGGATCTCGGCCTCGGGCATGGGCCTGGCGTAGAGAAAGCCCTGCACGAGCTTTGCGCCCTTGCCCCGGACAACTTCAAGCTGGTCGAACGCCTCGACACCTTCAACCGTCGTTTCCATGCCCAGCGCATTCGACAGGCCCACGATCGCGGCGATGATCTTGGCGCTGTTCTTGTCCTTCTGAGTGCACGAATCGACGAAACTGCGATCGACCTTGATCTTGTCGAACGGGGCCGCGCGCAGATAGCTGAGCGAGGAATAGCCGGTGCCGAAATCGTCCAGCGCCAGCCGCACGCCAATGCCCTTCAACGTCGCGAAGATGCGTTCGGTGGTCTCGCTGTCGCCGACGAAGATGCTCTCGGTCAGTTCCAGTTCGAGCCTGTCGGGGGCGAGGCTGGTCGCGGCCAGCACGTTCGTGACGACACCGGGAAAGGCTGGATTGACGAACTGGGTGGCCGAGACGTTGACCGCGACCTTGACGCTCGAGGGCCATTTCAGCGCCGCCTCGCAGGCCTGGCGCAGCGCCCATTCGCCCAATGTGTTGATGAGATCGCTTTCCTCTGCGACCGGAATGAACGCAGCAGGACTGATCGCGCCGCGCTCGGGATGCTCCCAGCGCATCAGTGCTTCCAGACACACTACCGCGCCACTGTCGATCGAGACCACGGGCTGGTAGTGCATCGAAAGTTGCCCTTCTTTCAGGGCCGCGCGCAGGTCGTCGAGGGTCTGCTGGCGTATCTCCTCCTCGTTCTTGAGGTCGGAAGAATAGAACCGGAACTGGCCCCGCCCGCCGTTCTTCGAGGCGTAAAGCGCAAGGTCGGCCGCGCGGATCAGTTTCTCGCGATCGTCGCCGTCGAACGGGGCGATCGCGATTCCGACCGAAGCTCCGATGATCGCGCGCTTGTCGTCATCGAGCGGGTAGGGCTGTGAGAGGATCTGGATGATCTTGTCAGCCAGTTCGCCCAGCTTGCCGCGATCCTCCTCGTCGACCAGCATGACCTGGAATTCGTCGCCGCCCAGTCGCGCGACCTTGCCGCGCTCGCCAACGATGCGGGTCAGTCGCTCGGCCACCTGAACCAGCAAGGCATCGCCCGCCTGGTGACCGAGGGTGTCGTTGACGTGCTTGAACTTGTCCAGATCGAGCATCATCAGCGCCACCGCGCGGCCCGAGCTCTTGAACGCTGACAGGGTGCCGTCGAGTTGGCGATTGATGTTGTGGCGGTTGGCAAGTCCGGTAAGCGAATCGTATTCGGCCAGGCGCGAGTCCGCGACCTGCCGTTCGTATTCGACGGTCACGTCCTTCGCGCTGCCCCGATAGCCGACGAATTCGCCGGCCTCGTCGCGCACCGGATAACCAGACAGGCACCACCAGGTCTGGCGCGAATCCTGAGCCGATTTGCCCCAGGCGAAACGGACGACCTGTTCGCGGATCGGTTTGCGGGCCTTGAGCTGGAACGTCAGCGAGCGGCCACCAGCGTCCTTGGCCGCCTCCTCGTCGATCTCGAACACCTGTTCGAGCGGGTGCCCGATTATCTCGCCTGCGCTGTCGCCAAGAGTTTCGACGGCTTTATCCGACAGGTAAAGCAGGCGGCCTTCGCCGTCGCTGGCCCAGATCCAGGCGATCCCGGTGCGGTCGAATTCATCGAGCACTTGTGCCCTTAGCCCGCTCGTCGTGCGGGTGGGTGGAGCGAACGTGTCGCTACCTGCGCCGACGTTCCTGCGGCCTTTGAGAAAGTTCATCGCCATGCGGGGCGTAATGCCTCGGCGATGGTTTAATTTGCGCTAACTTTGCGTGGGCTGGGCGGGCTCGCGCCTGGCCTCAGGCGGCCTTGCGCAGTTCCAGCTCCAGCCGGTCCCAGATTTCGACCAGCGCGGACGTCAGTTCGTCCATCATCGCTTCGCTGTGAGCCGGGCCGGGGGTGAAGCGCAGGCGCTCTGTGCCGCGGGGGACGGTGGGGAAGTTGATCGGCTGCACGTAGGCACCGTATTCGGCGAGCAGGATGTCGCTGATCTTCTTCGCGCGGACCGGATCGCCGACCATCAGCGGGACGATGTGTGTCACGCTCTGCATTACCGGCAGCCCGGCGGCGGCGAACTTGGCCTTGAGCAGCGTGGCGTTGGCTTGCTGTGCCTCGCGCTCCTCGCTCGAACCCTTGAGATGCTTGACCGCTGCGAGCACGCCCGCGACCAGCACCGGGCTGAGCGAGGTGGTGAAGATGAAGCCTGGTGCATAGCTGCGGATGCAGTCGACGATGCGGCTATCGGCGGCGATGTAGCCGCCCATCACGCCGAACGCCTTGCCCAGGGTGCCCTCGATGATGTCGATCCGGTGCGCGGCCTCGTCGCGTTCGGAGATGCCGCCGCCGTGCGCGCCATACATCCCGACCGCGTGGACCTCGTCGATGTAGGTCAGCGCGTTGTACTTGTCGGCCAGGTCGCAGATAGCGTGGATCGGGGCGACGTCGCCGTCCATCGAATAGACGCTCTCGAACGCGATCAGCTTGGGCGTCTCGGGCGCTTCGGCAGCGAGCAGTTCCTCGAGATGGGTGAGGTCGTTGTGGCGGAATACCCGCTTCTCGCAGCCGGAATTGCGGATGCCGGCGATCATGCTGGCGTGGTTCAATTCGTCCGAGAAAATCACACAGCCCGGCAGCAGCTTGCCCAGCGTCGAAAGCGTAGCGTCGTTGGAGACGTAGCCGCTGGTGAACAGCAGTGCCGAATCCTTGCCGTGCAGGTCGGCGAGTTCGCGCTCCAGCTCGACATGGAGGTGCGTATTACCCCCGATGTTGCGCGTGCCGCCCGAACCTGCGCCGACATCGTGCAGCGCCTCTTCCATCGCGGCGATCACCTTGGGGTGCTGGCCCATCGCGAGGTAGTCGTTCGAGCACCAGACGGTGATCGGCTTGGGCCCGTTGTGGCCGTGAAAGCAGCGCGCGTTTGGGAAGGCGCCCTTGTTGCGCAGGATGTCGATGAACACGCGATAGCGGCCTTCGGCGTGGAGGCGGTCGATCGCCTGGTCGAAGATCTGGTCGTAATTCATCGCTTGGCCTGTCAGCGCCGCCCGTCCGCGGCCATCTTGCGTCGGGCATTAGTGCCTATAAGCAACCATTTCCACCGCGATGTTTGCGAGTGGTTCGCAGCTAGGGCCTGAGCCTAGAATTTTTCGAGCCGCCCGATGCCGTGATAGGCGAAGGATGCGGCGAGCCGGTTGAAGTCCTCCAGTGCGCCGGTCGTGACTGCCAGATCGGGTCCGATGCGCTCGAACGCTTGGCCTTCAGTAAGGCTGGCGATGCGGCGAGCGATCCCTTCGGCGCCATCGACCAGGCGGATTCCGTCGCCCAGTTCGGCTGCCAGTTCCTCGAACAGCAAAGGAAAGTGGGTGCAGGCCAGCACCAGCGTATCGAGTTCGGCTGCGCGCGGATGTTCGCGCAACTCTGCCAGTGCTGCCTGGATCGTCCCCGGGTCGAGTTGCTCGCCACGGAGCTTGGCCTCGGCGGCGGCGACCAGCCCTGGGGCGGCATGGCGGATAAGCACACTGCCATTGGCGTATTCCGCCTCCAGCCGGTCGACATAGGCTTGTCGAACTGTGGCTTCGGTGCCGAGCAAGCCGATCACGCCACTCTGCGTCTGCGCGGCGGCGGGCTTAATCGCGGGGACGGTGCCGACGATCGGGATTTCCAGCACCTCGCGCACCATGCCCAGGGCGATCGTGCTGGCAGTGTTGCACGCAATACAGGCGAGACGCGGGCGATAACGTTCGCTCATCCGCCCGAGCAGCCCGGCGACTCGCGCCGCAACCTGCGCTTCGCTCTTGCTGCCATAGGGCAGTCCGGCCATGTCGGCGGCGTAGATCACCGGGGCTTGCGGGAGCACGCGGCGTAGTTCCGCCAGCACCGACAAACCGCCGACGCCGGAATCGAACATGAGGATCGGGGCGGTCGGCTCGGCAGTATCGGGCATACACGGGCGATAGCGCCGTAACGGCGGGTTCTCCATATTTTTCCGTGGCCCGCGCGCTTAACCGGCTTATGATGCGGGCCGAAAAGGGAAGGGTGGCACCTCATGGAACTGACGACCGACGCGCTACTGGCGGCCCTGCTCGGCTATGCGCTCGGATCGATCCCGTTCGGCTTGCTGCTTACGCGCATGGCCGGGCTGGGCGACGTGCGCGACATTGGTAGCGGCAATATTGGCGCGACCAATGTGCTGCGCACTGGGAACAAGGCGCTGGCGGCGGGAACATTGTTGCTCGACATGACCAAGGGGCTGGTGCCGGTGCTGCTGGCGTGGCGCTGGTTTCCCGACTGGGTCGGCGTGACGGCGCTTGCGGCGGTGATCGGGCATTGTTTTCCGGTCTGGCTGGGGTTCAAGGGCGGCAAGGGCGTGGCGACCAATGCGGGCGTCAGCTTCGGTCTCGGCTGGCCGATCGGGCTGGCCTATGCACTGGTGTGGCTAGGGGTGCTGGCTGCCATGCGGATCAGCTCGCTTGCGGGGATGAGCGCGGTGGTGGCGGCGGCGGTCACGGCATGGATCGTGCTGCCGCAGTTCGGCCTGGTGACGACGCTGATCGCATTGCTGGTGATCTGGCTCCACCGCGAGAACATCCGCCGCTTGATGGCTGGCACCGAGCCAAGAGTGGGGGTGAAGAAATGACCTGCCCCGTCATCCCGGCGAACTGCGTCATCTCAGCGGACGCCGGGATCGCTATCCGCACCCTCCGAGCCCCCGGTCAGCGATCCCGGCGTCCGCTGGGATGACGGACGTGGCTCCACTCTCGCTTTCGCAGGACGAAGCCTTCGCGCGCATCCGGCTGCTGCGTTCCCCCAATGTCGGGCCAGTGACTTACGCGCAGCTCTTGCAGCGGTTCGGCACCGCTATGGCCGCACTTGAGGCGCTGCCCGATCTCGTCCGTCGCGGAGGGCGGCCATATCAGCCCGCTGCCGCGGACCGGGTCGAGGCGGAGATCGTCGCCGTGCGGGCGGCCGGCGCGCGCTACCTGTTCCACGATCAGCCGGGCTATCCCGCGCTGCTGCGCGAGAGCGACGGCGCTCCGCCGATCCTGACCTGGCGGGGCGACCTGTCGTTCGCGGAGCGGCCCTGCGTGGCGATCGTGGGGGCGAGGAACGCCAGTGCCGCCGCAGTCAGACTGGCACGAGAATTCGGTGTCGCGCTAGCGAGGGAGGGGTTCGCGGTTGTCTCCGGCCTGGCGCGCGGCATCGACGGCGCGGCGCACGAGGGAGCGTTGCCTGCCACCATCGGCGTGATCGCCAGCGGGATCGACATCGCCTATCCGCCACAACACGCGAAATTGCAGAAGCGGATCGCGACTGAGGGCCTGCTGCTTGCCGAACAGCCTCCCGGCACCGAGCCACGCGGCAGCCATTTCCCCAGCCGTAACCGGATAATCGCCGGGCTGGCGCTCGGCACGCTCGTGGTCGAGGCCGCGCCGAAGTCCGGCTCGCTCATAACCGCGCGGCTGGCGGGCGAGGCGGGGCGCGAGGTCATGGCGATCCCCGGCAGCCCGCTCGACGCGCGCAGCCAAGGGTGCAACCACCTGATCCGCGAAGGCGCGGTGCTGGTCCAGTCGCCCGAGGATGTCGTGGAACTGCTCAGCAGCTTCGACGGCACTCCGCGCTCGACCTTCCGCGAACCGCTGCCACCGGGCTGGGACGCGGGCGAGGACTTCGCCGACGCCGAACCCGCCGACATCGCAGGCCTGCTCACCAGCGCCCCGGTGGCGGTGGACGAACTGATCCGCCAGTCAGGAGCGGGCACGGCGGCGGTGCAGATGGCGCTGCTGGAGCTGGAGCTTGCAGGGCAGTTGCAGCGCTGCGCCGGGGGAAGAGTGAGTTTGATCGTATGAAATCGCTACTCACTGCCGACGACAGTATCGCTGCGACGATTTCGTGGCTCATGGGCGAACAGCAGAGATTGGCGCGAGTAGGATGGGCACACATTACGGGCTATCTGGTTTTGTCTACCGCGCCCTACGTCTATCTCGATCTCTTCGCTTTTGATGAAAATGGGTTGTACTCGCTTGCTGGCGTGGTGTCGTGGGCGCTGGGTTACATTCTGCTTGTCGGCTTGATGAATGTTGGGGGGCATCTCGAAAGCGGTAAGCGGACCGGAGTTGGAACTTACTTCGTGCTCGGGCTGGCAATCGGTGTTCCTGTTGTGCTGGGCTTTGTCGCCTTCTTACTCCCGGGCCTTTATCTGCTGGCGCGCTGGTTGCCAGCCTACTCGCGCGCACTTGCGTCGGATGCGGGCATTGGCGACGCCATGCGATGGAGCTGGGATAAGACATCGCCCTTTGCCTGGCCATTCGCCATATCGATCCTTTTCCCCCTTATTGCCTACGCAGTCTCGCTCGGGCTGGCTTTCGGCTACGAGGCTTGGACGGATCGGTTGGATCAAGCCAGCTACACCGTCGCGGTCATCCTTTGGAATGTAGTTATGTCGGTGGGAATGGCCTGGCTAACAGTCGCTGGCGTTGCGGCTTACGGGATGCTCGCTCGGCGCGAGGAGGGGTTCGGCGCGGTGTTCAATTGACCCGCTTGACACCCCCAAACTGCCGACCCCACCCTCGCGCGTACACGTATACGCGTAGGGACTGACCGAAACTCACATGCAACTCGTCATCGTAGAATCGCCCGCCAAGGCGAAGACCATCGAGCAATATCTGGGCAAGGACTTCAAGGTTCTCGCCAGCTATGGCCACGTCCGCGACCTGCCGCCCAAGGATGGGAGCGTGCGCCCGGACGAGGATTTCGCGATGGACTGGGAGCTCTATCGCGACAAGCAGAGCCGCTTCAAGGAAATCGCCGACGCGGCCAAGAAGGCGGACCGGCTCGTCCTCGCCACCGACCCCGACCGCGAGGGGGAGGCGATCTCGTGGCACGTGCGCGAGCTGCTCGCCAAGCGCAAGGCGCTGCCCGCCAAGGTCGACCGCGTCACCTTCAACGCGATTACCAAGGGTGCGGTCACCGAGGCGATGACCCGCCCGCGCGAGCTCGACCAGCCGCTGATCGACGCCTATCTCGCCCGCCGCGCATTGGACTATCTCTACGGCTTCACCCTCTCGCCCGTCCTGTGGCGGCGCCTGCCGGGCGCGAAAAGCGCGGGGCGCGTGCAATCGGTCGCGCTGCGCCTGATCGTCGACCGCGAGCGCGAGATCGAGGCGTTCCGGGCGGACGAGTACTGGTCGGTCGTCGCCCGGCTGGAGCATGACGGGACCGAGTTCGACGCGCGGCTGGTCCGGTTCGAGGGCAAGAAGCTCGACAAGCTGACGCTCGGCAACGGAGGCAGCGCGCTGGCGGCCAAGGCTGCGGTCGAGGCGGGGCGCTTCACGGTCGAGGAGGTCGAGACCAAGCCCTTCGCCCGCAATCCGGCGCCGCCGTTCACCACCTCGACCCTGCAGCAGGAGGCGGCGCGCAAGCTCGGCTTCTCGGCCAGCCACACGATGCGGCTGGCGCAGTCGCTGTATGAGGCGGGTGCCATCACCTATATGCGGACCGACGGCGTGCAGATGGACGGCAGCGCCATCAGCGCCTGCCGCAAGGCGGTGGCCGATCGCTACGACGCCAATTTCCTTCCCGAGAAGCCGCGCATCTACCAGAGCAAGGCCAAGAACGCGCAGGAAGCGCACGAGGCGATCCGGCCGACCGATTTCACGCGGGATCGCGTGGGCTCGGGCGACGAAGGCAGGCTTTACGACCTCATCTTCAAGCGCGCTATGGCGAGCCAGATGGCCGCCGCCAGCCTTGAGCGCACCAGCGTGACCCTGCGCGACGCGACCGGGCAGCACGAGCTGCGCGCGACAGGACAAGTAGTGAAGTTCCCTGGCTTCCTCGCGGTTTACCAGGAGGGGTTCGACGATCGTGACGACGATGAAGACGGCCTGCTGCCGCTGCTGCGCAAGGGCGACAGTCCGGCCAAGAAGGGCGTTGCAGCCAACCAGCACTTCACCCAGCCGCCGCCGCGCTTTTCCGAAGCGAGCCTGGTCAAGCGGCTCGAGGAACTGGGCATCGGGCGCCCCTCGACCTATGCCTCGACGATCCAGACGCTGCGCGACCGCGCTTACGTGCGGATGGAGAAAAACCGTTTCTTCGCAGAGGAATCAGGCCGACTGTTGACGGCGTTTCTCGAACGGTTCTTCGAACGCTACGTCGCGTTCGACTTCACCGCCGGGATGGAGGACGAGCTCGACACCGTTTCGGACGGGCGCGAGGACTGGAAGGAACTGCTCGCCGCGTTCTGGCGCGATTTCAAGCCCAAGACCGAGGAGGTGATGGAGAAGAAGCCCTCGGAGGTCACCGAAGCGCTCGACGAATTCCTCTCCGACTATCTGTTCCCGCCGAGCGAGGACGGTACCGACCCGCGCAAGTGCCCCAATTGCGGCACGGGACGGCTTGCGCTGCGTGGCGGCAAGTACGGTGCCTTCGTCGCCTGCTCGAACTACCCCGAGTGCAAGTACACCCGCCGCTTCGCGCAGCCGGGCGGTGATGCCGATGGCGGCGGCGATGACGGCGTGCTGGGTCAGCACCCCGAAACCGGGCAGGACATCAGTCGCAAGACCGGCCGCTTCGGCCCCTACATCGAAATGGGCGAGGGCAAGGAGGCCAAGCGCGCGAGCATTCCAAAGGATCTTGACGACTTCGATCTCGACTGGGCGGTCAAGCTGCTCGACCTGCCCCGTATCGTCGGCGCGCATCACGAAACCGCGCTGGAAATCGAAGCCAATATCGGGCGTTACGGCCCGTACCTGCGGCACGACGGCAAGTATGCCAAGCTCTCCAATACCCGCGAGGTGTTCGAGGTCGGGATGAATGCTGCGGTCACGCTGCTGGCCGAGGCGGCCAACCGCAAGGGCGGCACGCGCGGCAAGGCGGAGCCGATCAAGGCGCTGGGTGTCCACCCGACCAGCGGCGGCGAGATCAAGGTCATGCCCGGCCGCTACGGCCCCTACGTCACCGACGGTACCACCAACGCGACCCTGCCGCGCGACATGAAGCCCGAGGACGTGACCGAGGCCCAGGCGATCGAACTGATCGACGCCCGCGCCGCGAAGGGCCCGCCCGCCAAGAAGGGGCGCAAGAAAGCGCCGGCCAAGAAAGCTGCGGCAAAGAAGGCTCCGGCCAAGAAGAAGGCCGCTTCGAAGAAGGCGAAGGCAAGCTGATGGCGAAGGAATTTTTCGAACGGCACAAGCAGCCGTGGAAGGCCGACGAGGCGGGTCAACTGCGGATGCTGGCGGGCAAGGGCAAGGGTTTGAAGGAAATCGCCAAGGCCATCGGCCGCAGCGAGGAATCGACCAAGGACTTCGCCAAGAAGAACGGGATCGAAATCGCCAAGAAGCGGTAAGGCTGCGCATTTCCGGCGCTCGCGAAATGGGCTAGACTGGCGACATCCTCGTGGGAGCCCGCCCGATGCGCCACACGATTCTCGCAATGCTTGCTGCCGCCGCGCTACTGATGGGCGGTGCCCCCGCAATCGCCCAGCAGGCCGGTACGCTGGTGTCCGCCGATCCCGTCGTCGATACGCCGCCCGGCGCGCAGGCGTGGCGCATCCGCTACTGGACCCGCAACGAGGAGAACCGCCCGATCGAGGTGACCGGCATGGTGGTCGCCCCGCGCGAGGCGCAGCCGCTCGTGCCGCGCAAGGTGATTGCCTGGGCCCACGGAACATCAGGCGTGGTCGAAGAATGCGGCCTGTCGGCCAAGCCCGATTTTTTCGAGTTCACCCCCGCGCTGGCCGAGATGGTCGGGGCAGGATACGTGGTCGTCGCGCCCGATTATCCTGGCCTCGGTAGCACCGGCACGCACGCCTACCTGGTTGGTCGCGAGACCGCGCGCTCTGTGCTCGACGCCGTGCGCGCGGCACGGGCGATCCCGGGTGCCTTTGCCGGACGCGATTTCGCGGTCTGGGGCGAATCGCAGGGCGGGCACGCCGCGCTATGGACCGCGGTCGAGGTGCGCGCCTACGCCCGTGACCTAAACCTTGTCGCCACCGCCGCAGCGGCGCCGCCCACCGACCTTCCCGAGAACCTACGCCAGTCGAGCGACCAGAACGCGCGCGCCTTTCTCTCGGCACTGCTCGCCTACAGCTGGGCCAAGCGGTTCGACGCGCCGCTGGACAAGTTGTTCGGCCCCCTCAACCGCGGCGTTGCCAACCAGCTCGCGCAGAAGTGCATCAGCCTCAAGTCGAACCCCAATCTCGGCACGCTGCTCGGCATCCTGTCGATCCGCAATGCGCTGAAGGACAAGGATATCGGATCGACCCAAGGCTGGTCGCGACTTGCCCGCCGCAACAGCGTGCGCGCCGCCGACTTGCCCGGGCCGGTGCTTATTGCGCAGAGCGTCGCCGATCCGCTTGTCGCCCCCGCGGTCACGCACAGCTTCGCGCAGGAACTGTGCCGCAAGCGCCGCGCGGTCACCTGGGTATCGATCCCCGGCGGCGACCATGCCCACAGCGCTCGCGACAGCGCCGGTCCGACGCTGGCGTGGATCGCGGATAGGTTTGCGGGACGTCCGGCACCTACCGATTGCGGGCGGCTTTAGGCGGACTCGGCGAGGTCGCGCGCGACGCTCGGTTGCGGAGTAAGGGCTTCAGGGAATCGCCAAGGCCACCGGCCGGAGCGAGGAATCGACCAAGGATTTTGCCAAGAAGAACGGGATCGAGATCGGAAGAAAGCGGTCAGACAGCGCTCAGCCAAATATGCCTTGTCGAATGAGTCGGAACAAAAATATTGCTACAAGCACTAACACAGCGAGTGCCAACTTCATAATGCCACTTTGCCAATCGTCGGCAGCCACCTCCATGTGATCAGGAATATCCTCGGAATTTCCGAACCACGCACGGCTAAGGTGGGATTTTAAGTAGAAGTACCAGCCGATAGCGGCCGGCAGTGCGGCCAAGGGTGCCCACACTGCATACTCAATCGGCACAGCAAACAGCAAAATGATCGTTGTCGCTACATAAGCCAAACCAACCGTCAGCAATGCGCGCTGCCTTGGAGGCGATCGTAAACCCACAAAATATTCGAGGATCATGCTTATGATATAGATTCCTAGAAAACCGATGCCAAAGAACACCGTCGCACCCAGCGCTATGTCTCTTGCGGTTGCTCCCTCAAAAATGGCAAGCATCATGTCCCCCAGCTTTTGCTCAACTATAACAATTAGCTCCGGTGAATTTGGATCAAATCCGATCAATCATTAGCAGCGATCGTCATCGCACCCAGTCCAGTCCGATTTCCTCGAAGAGTTCCTTGTCCTCCGACCAGTTCTCACTGACCTTGACGTGCAGGAACAGGTGGACCTTGCGGCCGAGCAATTCGCTCAGTTCCAGCCTCGCGGCCTCACCGATGGCCTTGATCCGGCTGCCGCCCTTGCCGAGCACGATGGCGCGCTGGTTGTCGCGGGTGACCACGATCTGCTGGTGGATTTCCACGCTGCCGTCCTTGCGCTCGACATACTTTTCCGGCCGCACCGCGCTGTCGTAGGGCAGTTCCTCGTGGAGCTGCTGGTAAAGCTGCTCGCGCGTGATCTCTGCGGCGAGCAGGCGTTCGCTGGCGTCGCTGACCTGATCCTCGGGATAATGCCAAGCGCCCGCTGGCATCATCGCGGCGAGGGCGGATTTCAGCTCGGGCACGCCGTCGCCGGTTAAAGCGGAAACGAAGAATATCTCGGTGAATTCGACCTTCTCGCCCAATTCCTGCGCCAGTGCCAGCAGTGGCTCCTTCTTCGCCACGTCGACCTTGTTGAGCACCAGGATCTTGCGCTCGGGCCGCTTGGCCAGAGCTTCCAGCAGTGGTTCCAGTTCATGGCGGCGCTGCTTGACCGGATCGACCAGCAGCAGCACCGCGTCGGCTGCCTCGGCCCCTTCCCATGCGGCGCTGACCATTGCGCGGTCCAGCCGCCGCCTGGGCGCGAAGATGCCGGGCGTGTCCACCAGGATCATCTGCGTCTCGCCCGCTAGCGCAATGCCGAGCATCCTCGCCCGGGTGGTCTGCGCCTTGGCGCTGGTGATCGCCACCTTCTGACCGACCAGTTGGTTAACCAGGGTCGACTTGCCCGCATTGGGCGCGCCGATCACCGCGACGAGGCCGCAGCGCATTTGATTATCTTCGGTCACCCGTATTGCTCCATGAAAAGCCGAGCCGCTTCGGTCTCGGCTTCCTGCTTGCTTGAGGCAGTCGCTTCCGCCTCGCCGACGGTGCGCACGCTCACGCGGACGGTGAAGCGCGATTTGTGGTCCGGGCCGGAACGGTCGACCAGCTTGTAGATGGGCGCACCGCGCTGATTGCCCGCGGCCCATTCCTGCAGCGCGCTCTTGGGATGCTTGGAGCGGCCTGCGTGACCTTCCACCGCATCGTGCCAGAACTTGCGCACCAGGGCCTTGGCACTGTCGAAGCCCGCCTCGAGATACTGCGCGCCGAGTAGCGATTCCATCACGTCGCCGAGCACGTTGTCGCTTTCGGCGGTGCCGTCGTCGCGGGCTTGCTTGCCCAACCGCACATGCGCGGGCACGTCCAGCGAACGCGCTACTCGCGCGCAGGCACCCTTGGAAACGAGCGCGTTCAGGCGTTGCGCCAGGGTACCTTCGTCATGTGTGCCGCGCTGGTAGAGCCATTCGGCGATCGAGAGACCGAGCACGCGGTCGCCGAGGAACTCGAGCCGGTTGTAGTTGCGTTCCTCGCCGGTACTGCCGTGGGTCAGCGCCTCGTGCCACGGAGCCTCGTCGCCGACCGTGAAGCCGTTCGACTCGAGCCACACGCGAGTCTGGGGTTCCAGCGCGCTCAAATGCCGTCTCCGATACGGTCCCACCGGGCGGCGGTGAACCAGGTCCACGGTCTGGTCCATTGGGCACTGCCATCGGTCGACCACATCACCCTGCTTGCCCGCCCGACCAGGTTTTCCTGCGGCACCCAGCCGATGCCGCGCCGGGCCTCGGCCGGGAACCGACCGTCCTGCGAATTGTCACGGTTGTCGCCCATCAGGAACATCTTCCCTTCGGGCACGATTCTCGGGCCCCAGTTGTCTTGCGGGGTCTGGCCAAAATCCAGCACTTCGTAGCTTACTCCGTTAGGCAAGGTCTCCCGAAACCGGGCATAGCGGCACTGGTTCCCGCCGCCGATGGCGGGTTCCTCGATCCCGCCCCAGGCGCACGGTTCGCGCCGGTTGGCAGCCCGCGCGGCACCGATCAGGCCCGGATCGACCGGCTGGACGAAATCGGCAATCCGCTCCTGGCGCACCGGCTCGCCGTTGAGCACGAACACACCGTCGCGCATCTCGACCGTGTCGCCCGGCAGCCCCATCACGCGCTTGATGTAGTCCGCGCCGTCGATGGGATGCTTGAACAGTACCACCTCGCCGTGCGCGGGCGCGCCAGCAAGCAACCTTCCGGGAATCAGCGGCGTACCGAACGGCAGCGAGTGGCGGCTATAGCCATAGGGCCACTTCGAAGCGACGAGGTAGTCGCCGATCATCAGCCGGGGCAGCATCGATTCGCTCGGGATCGAGAAAGGCGAGAACAGGAATATGCGGAACGCCAGCGCGGCAAGCGCCAGCTTGATGACGAACCACACGAATCCGCCGAGGGAATCGCGCTTTTCGTCGGGCTCATCGACCGTATCCAGCGGCAGGTTGGCAGCCTCGCTCATGCTGCCTGTCGCGGTTCGGTGAATAGCAATGCGGCGCGCCGAAGGGGGTTCATTTCCATTGCCCGAACCCCTAGTCCCCGCCATGCGCTGTAGGAAAGGGATTTTCGCGTGACCGATGCCACCGCCACGATTTGGGCCGCTATCGACGCGCACCCGCGGGCCACGCTGGAGGAACTCTTTGCGGCGGACTCGGCGCGGGTGGAGGCGCTGAGCACCCGGCTCGAATGGGGCGACGGCGAGGATAAGGGCGGAATCCTTTTCGATTGGTCCAAGACCCATCTCGACGACACGCTTCTCGCCCGTTTCGAGGATCTGGCGCGGACCTGCGAATTCAGCGCCCGTCGTGCCGCGCTGCTGGCCGGCGAGCGAGTCAACGTGACCGAGGGCCGCGCTGCGGAACATACCGCCCAGCGCGGCATCGGCGCACCTGCCGCGGTGGAGGAAGCAGAGGCGCTCCATGCCCGGATGCAGCTGCTGGTGGAGGCGATTCACGAGGGCGCGTTGGGCGAGGTCAAGCACCTGATCCATATCGGCATTGGCGGCAGCGCGCTCGGCCCGGCGATGGTGGTCGACGCGCTCAGCCGCGATCTGAAGCTGGTCGATGTCCACGTCGTCTCCAACATCGACGGGCTTGCGCTGGAGGCAGCCTTCGCCGCCTGCGATCCGGCTACCACGCTCATCGCAGTGGCGAGCAAGACCTTCACCACTATCGAGACCATGACCAACGCTGCCAGTGCGCTGCGCTGGCTGGAGCAGAACGGCGTATCCGATCCCTACGGCCGCGTCGTGGCGCTGACCGCCAATCCCGAGGCGGCGGTCGAATGGGGCGTCGACGAAACCCGCGTGCTGCCGTTTCCCGAAAGCGTAGGCGGGCGCTATTCGCTATGGTCGAGCATCGGGTTCCCTATCGCGCTGGCGGTGGGATGGGAGGATTTCGACCTCATGCTGTCCGGGGCGCGGGCGATGGACGAGCATTTCCGCGATACCGATGGCCGCGCCAACCTGCCGCTGCGCGCTGCCTTTGCCGACCGTTACTACGCCAGGGTGCGCGGTTGCCAGACCCGCGCGGTGTTCGCCTACGACGAGCGGCTCGGCCTGCTGCCCGATTACCTCCAGCAGCTCGAGATGGAATCCAACGGCAAGCGGGTCACTGCCGACCAGCAGCCTGTTGGCGAAGCGACCGCTCCCATTACCTGGGGCGGCGTGGGCACCGACGCGCAGCACGCGGTTTTCCAGCTTTTGCACCAGGGTACGCACCTGATCCCGGTCGATTTCATCGCCAGCATCGCGCCGGGCGACACGCTCGATCCCGCGCATCACCGCATCCTGCTGACAAACTGCTTCGCGCAAGGGGCGGCGTTGATGAAGGGCGATGCAGGGCCCGATCCCGCGCGCAATTTTCCCGGAGACCGGCCGAGCGCGACGATGCTGGCAGACGACCTCGACGCCGCCGCGCTGGGCGCGCTGATCGCGTTCCACGAACACCGCGTGTTCGCCAATGCCGTGCTGATGGGGATCAACCCGTTCGACCAGTTCGGGGTCGAACTGGGCAAGCGCATGGCGAACGCCATCGAGGCCGGAGGGCAGAGCTTCGACGCCAGCACCGAGGCGCTGCTGGCAGCTGCCGGGTTGGGTTAGAGCGCCGTTAGCGCCAGCCCGCCCGCTGCGCACAGCGCAAGTGTGCGGATGATGCCCCATTTGAACACGAAGATAAGGACCAGCGCCAGCAGCGTCAGCACCGCCGCGCGCCAGTCGAGGGTCGCCCAATCAGGCGCGGTCAATGCGAGAGGTCCCAGTCGCGCCTCGTCCAACCGCGCGAACAGCACGTGCAGCGCGAACCACAACGCCAGGTTCGCGATCACTCCTACCACTGCCGCGGTCACCGCCGCCAGCCCACCGCGCAGGCGCGGTGCGTGTGCCAGCCGGTCCATCCACGGTGCAAGCGCGAAGATCCACAGGAAGCAGGGCGCAAAAGTGACCCAGGTGGTCAGCCCTGCGCCGAGCAGGCCGGCGATAAGCGGACTGAAAGGTTCGGGTGCGCGCCAGGCGCCGAGGAATCCGACGAACTGTGTCACCATGATCAGCGGCCCCGGCGTCGTTTCCGCCAGCCCCAGCCCGTCCGCCATCTCGCCAGGGCCGAGCCAGCCATAAGTCTCGACCGCCTGCTGGGCCATGTAGGCAAGCACCGCATAGGCGCCGCCGAAGGTCACCACCGCGAGCTGGGAGAAGAACACGCCGATGTCCCACAGGACGTGCTCCTGCCCAAGCGTAACCAGAACCAGCAGCAGCGGTGCCGCCCATATCGCGCTCCAGACAAGCACCGTCATCGCCGTGGCGCGCCACGGGCGCGGGCTTGTGACCGGCGCGGCGGTGACGGGCTTCAAGCCGAGAGCTTCGGGCCGGACTGCCGCGATCGCCGCCCCGATAGCCAGCGCGCCGAGCACGACCAGCGGAAACGGCAGGTCCAAGGCAAACAGCGCCAGGAAGGCGACCACCGCCAGTCCCTTGCGCAGCGGTGTGTCGAGCGCCTTGCCCCCGATCCGCAGCAAGGCCTGGAGCACTATGGCAAGGACCGCCGCCTTGACCCCGAGGAACAGCGCCGCGAACCAGTCGAGATTGGCTGCGAGCGCATAGAGGATCGAGAGCATCGCCATCACCGCCGCGCCGGGGATGACGAACAGCAATCCCGCCGCGAGCCCCCCGCGCAGGCCGTGGAGCCGCCAGCCGATCCAGGTGGCGAGCTGCTGCGCCTCTGGCCCCGGCAGCAGGTGGCAGACGTTCAGCGCCTGGAGGTAATCCTCCTCCTCCACCCAGCCGCGTTCCTCTACAATTTCGCGGTGCATCAGTGCGATCTGGCCAGCCGGGCCGCCGAAGCTGAGCAGCCCGATGCGCCAGAAAGCGCGGGTCAACTGCCCGAGCGTGGGACTGGCCGCGGAATCACTCATCGGCGCTTCATGTGACTGTTCTGCAAGTGCGCCAAGTCGCATTTGCGATTGCCCCGGCAGGCAAACCGACGCATGGCGGCGCGATGGTCGAGCCTACCCCCAAGCCGGCGCCCATCCAGCGCATCCAGGAAAACCTGCTCGCCCGTAGCGAGCGCCGCCTGCTCAACTGGATATGCGCACGTTTTCCCGCGTGGGTGACGCCCGATCAACTCACGTTCGTGGGCATGGCCGGGGCCTTCATGGTGTTCTTCGGCTATGTCGGCAGTATGTGGGGCGAGGAATGGCTGTGGCTCGCGATCGCGGGCTACTTTGTGCAGTGGTTCGGCGATTCGACCGACGGCAGCCTCGCCCGCTTCCGCAAGATCGAGCGGCCCCGCTACGGCTATTTCCTCGACCATAGCTGCGACGGGCTGGCGACGACGCTGGTCGTCATGGGCATCGGCTTCAGCCCTTACGTGAACATGGAAATCGCACTGGTCGCGCTGGCCGGATACCTCCTGCTGTCGATCCATGCCTTCCTCTCGGTGCGGGTGCTGGGCGAGTTGAAGCTGTCGTACTCGTTCTTCGGTCCGACCGAACTGCGTTTCGTGCTGATCGGCCTGACACTGGCGATGATGGTGTTCGGCGCCGGTCCGGTATTCGGCGGGGTGGTCACGGCGATCGACCTGTTCGTGGGCGGGGCCGGAGTCCTGTTGATCGGCATCTTCGTGGCGCAGACATGGGTCACCGCGCGTCGCCTCTCGCGCGAGGAGCCGTCGCGCAATGCGGAATGGACCGACCGGCCCAAGGGTTGACTTTTCGCGCCTTTGCGACCATCTGCCGGCCATCGAAGCGCATGAGCCAGCGTGAAGCGGCGGTGCGAGAAATGCCTGCCCCGGCCGCGCCTCGGTTGATTTTCCCTGAGACTTCCCTGTTCACGCGGGCGGTTTTTACCACCGCGAACGCGCGCCGATTCCGGCTGCGCGCATCGCATGACACTGCGAGTATACTACAATGACTTTCACCGAACTCGGGCTGTCGCAGCCCGTTCTCCAGGCGCTTGACCTCAAGGGCTACAACACCCCGACGCCGATCCAGGAGCAGGCCATTCCAGCCGTCCTCCAGGGCCGCGACCTGATGGGCATTGCCCAGACCGGGACCGGCAAAACTGCCGCGTTCATGCTCCCGAGCATCGATCGGCTGCGCGAGGCGGAAAAGCAGACCCCGTTCAAGAGTTGCCGGATGCTGGTCCTCGCTCCCACCCGCGAACTGGCCGGACAGATCGCCCAGTCGGCCAAGGACTATGGCGCGATGGCGGGCCTCAAGGTCGCCTCGATCGTCGGCGGCACCTCGGTCAACAAGGATCGCAACAAGCTCCACCGCGGCACCGACATCCTCGTCGCCACGCCCGGTCGCCTGCTCGACCTGATCGACCAGAAGGCGTTCGCGCTGAACGGCGTCGAAATCCTCGTCCTCGACGAGGCCGACCAGATGCTGGACCTTGGCTTCATCCATGCCTTGAAGCGCATCAACCTGCTGGTTCCGAAGGACCGCCAGACGCTTTTCTTCAGCGCGACCATGCCCAAGTCGATCAAGGACCTGGCGGGGCAATACTGCCAGAACCCGGTTTTCGTCTCGGTGACGCCGGAAAGCACCACAGCGGAGCGGATCGAGCAATTCCTGTTCATGGTCCAGCAGGACGAGAAGCAGACCCTGCTCGAAATGATTCTCAAGGGCCGCCATCCGGTGCCGGGCAAGTTCGAGCGTGTGCTCGTCTTCACCCGGACCAAGCACGGCGCGGACCGCGTGGTGAAGAAGCTCGGCCAGGTCGGCATTCCCGCCAACGCGATCCACGGCAACAAGAGCCAGCCGCAGCGTGAACGGGCACTCGACGAGTTCCGCCGCGCCAAGACCCCGGTGCTGGTGGCGACCGACGTGGCCGCGCGCGGGATCGACATCCCGGGCGTCAGTCACGTGATCAACTACGAGCTGCCCAATGTGCCCGAGCAGTACGTCCACCGCATCGGGCGGACGGCGCGCGCGGGGGCCGACGGTATCGCGATCGCGTTCTGCGCCGAGGACGAGCGCGCTTACCTGAAGGACATCCGCAAGCTGACCGATGCGGAATTCGAGCGTCTGCCGCTGCCCGACAACTTCCGCGCCGTGGTGGAGGGTGTCGGCCCGACCAAGCGCGAACACCAGCAGAAGATGGCGCGGCCGAAGGTTACGCCCAAGGGTGTGGGGCGGTCCAGTCAGGTCCGGACCCAGCCGCGTCGCGAAGGTGGCGAAGGTCAGGGCCAGCGCCGCGATGGTGCGCAGGGCCAGCCGCGCCGCGAGGGCGGTCAGGGTCAGCCGCGCCGCGAGGGCGGGCAGAGCCAGGGCGGTCGCCCCGGCGGCAACCGCAATCGCAACCGCCGCCGCGCGCGGGGGTAAGACGCTAGAGCGGCTTTTCGGGCAAGCCGACGCCAGCCGGGGGCGCGGGGATTTCCTCGCTGCCCCCGGCGGCGTAGCTTGCCGATAGCTGGCGGTACTGGCGCGAGTTGAACGCCGCGATCGTCATCAGCACGCCAAGCACGCCCGCCACGCTGAACACCAGCGCCATGCCGCGTTCGGGGCCGATGCCGTACCAGCTTCCGATAGCCCGCGCCCCGGCACCGGTGGTCATGAACGGGATCACCGCGAACTGCGTCAGCGGCCCGATCAGGAACGCGGTCAGCGGCGATGCCGCCTGTTCCACCGATTGCGCGAAACCGAACACCCGCCCCTGTCGTTCGAACGGGACGACCTTCTGCAAGGTGGTCTGCTCCGCCGCCTCTGCGAACGGGAACAGGAACAGCCAGACGAAGCACCCCACGGTCAGCAGCAAGATCGACGATTGCACGGTGAACAGCGCCGCCACCGTCCACACGATCAGGTTGACCAGCAGCAGCGTGCGCAATGGATTCGCGCCGAGGCCGGTCTTGGCGATCACGATCCCGCTGAGGATGAAGCCGCACGAGACGACCGCCCACAGCAGGCCCCATTCCTCCACCTCCATCAGCGACAGCCCGTATCCGTCGAGCAGCGCCATGAACACGCCGCCGAGCAGGTTGTTGAAGGCGGCGAAGGCGATCAGCGCGAACAGCCCCGGAACGGCCGCGACCACGCGGATCGTGCCGCGCAGGTCGACCTTGCGCGAGCCGCCGGTCGCTTCGGCCTCGGGCACCGGCTCGTCGAGCCGCACGGTGAGGAGATGGGCAAAGGACACCGCGGTCAATGCCAGCGCGAACACCAGCGTTGCCCACATCCCGCCCCACGCGACCAGGAACCCGCTGATCGCCGAGGTGACCACGAACCCGATCCCGGTAACCATGCCGACGAGGCCATTGGCCTTGTCGCGCCGGTCTTCGGGTATCAGCGCCGTCACCAGCGTCGGCAATGCGATCATGCGGATGTTGCCGCAGATTACCCCCAGCATCACCACCAGCACGAACAGCCACAGGCCGACCCCCGCGACGCTCGTCGGGACCGCCGCCAGGGCCACGGCGTAGAACCCGAACGAGGCCACGCTCGATCCCAGCATCACGCGCTTCTTGCGATGATGATCGACCAGACTGCCGAACCAGATCGCGAAACCGGCGGTGAACACCAGATAGACCCCGCCGATCATCCCGGTCACGAACACCGAACGGGTCTCGATGAACGCCCAGAACACCAGCGCGAACCATACCGTGAAGTTGGTCACGTTCTGGACGAGGTTATTGGCGAGAATCTGGTGGAACGGATTCATTCGGCAGCCTATCCGGCGGGATGGCGGGGAATGCGGGGGTTTCTGCCCGAGCGCAAGCGGCGTCACATGGTTGGCAAGCGACCGTTCGCCCGCCATATCGCGCGCTTCTGCCTGACTGGAGCCCGCGCATGGCCGACGAATACGACTACGACCTGTTCACCATCGGCGCGGGCTCCGGCGGGGTCCGCGCTTCGCGTATCGCCGCAGCGCACGGTGCGAAAGTGGCGGTCGCCGAGGAGCACCGGGTCGGCGGGACGTGCGTCATCCGGGGCTGCGTGCCCAAGAAGATGCTCGTCTATGGCGCGCATTTCGCCGAGGATCTGGAAGATTGCGCCGCATTCGGCTGGGAAATCGGCGAGAAGCGGTTCGACTGGATCAAGCTGCGCGACAACGTGCTTGCCGATGTCGACCGGCTGGAGAAAGCCTATACCGAGACGCTCGACAACAACAAGGTGACGGTTTTCAAGGAACGCGCGACGCTCGTCGATCCGCACACGATCGAGCTGGCGAGCGGGCAGAAGGTCACCGCGAAGCACATCCTCATCGCTACCGGCGCACGGCCGCACGTGCCCGGTTGCAAGGGGGCGGAACTGGGCATTACCAGCAACGAGGCGTTTCACCTCGACGCGATTCCCAAGCGCGTGCTGATCGCGGGCGGCGGCTATATCGCCAACGAGTTCGCAGGCATCTTCAATGAGTTCGGCAGCAAGGTCACGATCATCAACCGTACCGACGTGATCCTGCGCGGTTACGACGAGAGCGTGCGCGACCGATTGCTGCAAATCTCGATGCTCAAGGGCATCGATTTCCGTTTCCACGCGGAATTCGAGAAGATCGTGAAGCAGAAGGACGGCAGCCTGCTGGTGTCGATGACCAGCCACGATCCGATCGAGGTCGACTGCGTGATGTTCGCCACCGGCCGCGTGCCCAACACAGAAGGGCTGGGGCTGGGCGCGGCGCGCGTCGAGCTGGGCGAGCGGGGCGAGATCAAGGTCGACCGGTTCAGCAAGACCAGCGTCGATCACATCTACGCGGTTGGCGACGTGACCGACCGCGTGCAGCTCACCCCGGTGGCGATCCGCGAGGGGCACGCCTTTGCCGATACCGTGTTCGGCAACAATCCGCGCGCGGTCGATCACGACTGCATCCCCAGCGCGGTGTTCAGCCACCCGCCGATTGCCTCGGTCGGCTTGACCGAAGGGCAGGCGCGCAATTCTCTGGGCGACGTAAAGGTGTTCCTGTCCGATTTCCGCCCGATGAAGAACGTTCTGGCGGGCCGCAGCGAGCGGTGCCTCTACAAGATGATCTGCACGGGCGTGGACGACCGGATCGTCGGCATCCACATGATCGGGCCCGATGCGCCGGAAATCATGCAGGCCGCCGCCGTGGCGGTGAAGGCGGGCATGACCAAGGCCGATTTCGACGCGACCACCGCGATCCACCCGACGATGGCGGAAGAACTGGTGCTGATGCGGTAGCGCCTACCGCAACCGCTCAACCGCCAGCATTGCCGCCGTCACCCCGACCGCGCGCAGTTCCTCAGGCCACGCGCCGCCGGTCGCCAGTGCTTCCGCCGCCAGCGCCATCGCGGGGGAGGTCTGTAGGCCGAACCCGCCTTGCCCCGCTAGCCAGAAGAAGCCCGGCGCGGCGGGATCGAAGCCAGCCACCGGCAGGCGGTCGGGCGCGAAGGTCCTCAGGCCCGCCCACTTGCTGGCGAGGCGCGGGATGGCGAGCGTCGTCGCCTCTTCGACCCGCCAGGCTGCCAGCGCGACGTCCTCCTCCTCCGGCTGTGCGTCGCAGGGGGCGGAGGGATGCTCGTCCATCGGGCAGGCGAGCAGGCGGCCGCGCCCCTCGGGCTCGATGTAGAAGCCCGGGCCGACCGTCTTGGTGAAGGGCCACCGCGACACGTCCTGCGACACATCGAAGGTGATGACCGTGCGCCGCAGCGGGCGGATGCCGAGGAGGGCGACATCGGCGATCTCGGCGATCCGATCGGTCCAGGCACCCGCGGCGTTGACGACGACCGGCGCGGCGTAGGTCGTTCCGGGCGTGTCGACTACCCATCGCGTGCCGTCGCGGCGCATCGCGGTGACGGGCGCGCTGGTGGCGACCTGCCCGCCAGCATCCAGCAGCGCGCGGCGGTGACCTTCGAGCAGCGCATGGGCATCGAGCTTGCGCCCGACGGGATCGAGCAGAGCACCGATCACCGCATCTTCGCGCAGCACCGGCACCAGCGCGCGGGCCTCCGCCACCGACAGGTGGCGCACCTCCGGCTGCCACTCGCGATACCCGGCCTCGACCCGCGCAAGGTCCGCCTCCTGCCCCTTCAGCGCGATGAACAGCGCCGGATGCGGTCGCGCGCCGGGTTCCTCCAGCAAGGGCAGACTCGCGGCGGTGAGCGCGCGGACCAGCCAGGCGTCCATGTCGAAATGCGCGAAGGCGGCGCTGCGGCCCGAGGCGTGGACGCCGGGCGCGCTTTCCGCCTCGCACACCACCACGCGCCCGTGCCGCGCCAGTCGTGCGGCGACGGAAAGGCCCGCGATGCCCGCGCCGATCACCAGGAAATCGACCTGCTCCATCGCCTCGCTTTCGCGCCTTGCGTTGCAGCCCGCAACCCTTCGCGGTAAGTCGGATGGTGGAGGGCATGACGATGCAGCTATCCGGAAAGACCGTCCTGTTGACCGGCGGCAGCGCCGGGATCGGGCGTGAACTGGCGCGGCAGATGAAGGCGCGCGGGGCCACCGTCATCGTGACTGGCCGCAATGCCGAACGTCTCGACTTCATGCGCGCCGAGGGGTTCGAGGCGATCCCTGCCGACTTGTCCAACGCCACGGGGGTCGATGCGCTGGTCGCGGCGCTGGTCGGGCGCGCGATCGACGTGCTGGTCAACAATGCGGGGCAGGGGGTCGACCACGATTTCCGCGAGGGGCCGCCCGATGCCGATGCGGCGGACGGGTGCATCTACGCCAACCTCAACGCGCCGATCCGGCTCACCGCCGCGCTGATGCCCATGCTGCGCTCGCAGCCCGAAGCGGCGATCGTCAATGTCACCAGCGGTCTCGCCATCGCGCCGCGCGCGGGCGGGCCGGTCTATTGCGCGACCAAGGCGGGCTTGCGCAGCTACACCCAGGCGATCCGCGCGCAACTGGCGGGCACGAAAGTTCATGTGATCGAGGCGCTGCCCCCGGTCGTGGAGACGCAGATGACCGCCGCGCGCACCGGCAGCAAGATGAAGCCCGAGGAATGCGCGCGCCAGATTCTGCACGCAATCGAGCACGACCGGTCCGAGGCGAACGTGGGCATGGTCAAGCTGCTCCAGGCGGTCAACTCGGTCTCGCCCTCGCTGGCCCGCAAGATAATGTTGCGCTTCTGATGCGTTGACGCTGCGGCATCGGCGCGGCAAGGCTCCCCGCAGAACGACAGAACAGGGATGCCGGATGTCTGCCAATATCGCCGAGATGGAACGCCGCCGCGAAGCCGCCCGCATGGGCGGAGGCGAGAAGCGGATCGCCGCGCAGCACGCCAAGGGCAAGCTGACCGCGCGCGAACGGCTCGACGTCCTGCTCGACGAGGACAGCTTCGAGGAACTCGACACCTACGTCGAGCATGACTGCACCGACTTCGGCATGGAGGGGCAGAAGATCCCCGGCGATGGCGTCGTCACCGGCAGCGGCACGATCAACGGGCGGCTGGTGTTCGTGTTCAGCCAGGATTTCACCGTGTTCGGCGGTTCGCTGAGCAAGCGCCATGCGGAGAAGATCTGCAAGGTGATGGATATGGCGCTGAAGGTCGGCGCGCCGGTGATCGGCCTCAACGACAGCGGCGGCGCGCGCATTCAGGAGGGCGTCGCCAGCCTGGGCGGCTATGCCGAGGTGTTCCAGCGTAATGTGCTGGCATCGGGCGTGGTGCCGCAGATCAGCCTCATCATGGGGCCGTGCGCGGGCGGGGCGGTTTACTCCCCCGCCATGACCGACTTCATCTTCATGGTGAAGGATTCGAGCTACATGTTCGTGACCGGGCCCGACGTGGTCAAGACCGTCACCAACGAGGTGGTGACGCAGGAAGAACTGGGCGGCGCGGTCACCCATACCACCAAGACCAGCGTGGCCGACGTGGCGTTCGAGAACGACATCGAGACGCTGCTCGCCACCCGCGCCTTCTTCGATTTCCTGCCGCTATCCAACCGCGAGGCGGTGCCCGAGCGCCCGACCAGCGACCCGTGGGACCGCGAGGAAATGTCGCTCGACACCCTCATCCCCGACAACGCCAACCAGCCCTACGACATGCACGAGGTGATCCGGAAGGTGCTCGACGAGGGCGACTTCTTCGAAATCCAGCCCAGCCACGCGGGCAATATCCTGTGCGGTTTCGGCCGGATCGAGGGCCGCACCGTGGGCGTGGTAGCGAACCAGCCGATGGTGCTGGCGGGCGTGCTGGATATCAATTCGAGCAAGAAGGCGGCGCGCTTCGTGCGGTTCTGCGATGCGTTCGAAATCCCGATCCTGACCTTCGTCGACGTGCCCGGCTTCCTCCCCGGCACGAGCCAAGAGCACAACGGCATCATCAAGCACGGCGCCAAACTGCTGTTCGCCTATGCCGAGGCGACCGTGCCCAAGATCACCGTCATCACCCGCAAGGCCTATGGCGGCGCGTATGACGTGATGGCTAGCAAGCACCTGCGCGGCGACCTCAACTACGCCTGGCCCACCGCCGAAATCGCGGTGATGGGCGCCAAGGGCGCAGTCGAGATCATCTTCCGCGGCAAGACCCCCGAGGAAATCGCCGAGCACACCCGCGAATACGAGGAACGCTTCGCCAACCCCTTTGTCGCCGCGCAGCGCGGCTATATCGACGAGGTGATCTACCCGCACTCCACGCGGAGGCGGATTGCTTCGGGGCTGCGGCGGTTACGCGGGAAAGTGCTGGAGAACCCGTGGAAGAAGCATGATAACATTCCGTTGTGAGGAGACGATATGTTTTGGCACACGTCCGGCATCGTTTCGACACAAGTGCTGGTCCCAAGCGATGAGCAGTGCTTTGGCCTCCACGATGTCAAATGGGCGTATGAACCGCACGGACACGGAGCCCCGCTTTCGACACTTGTCAGAAACGCTGGCGCTAGTTTGATAATTGCCAAGCGCGATAAGATTTTAGCCACTCACGAGATGCTTCTTGAACGGGGCCAGCGCGTCGTCGTCGAACCCGGCGACAATAGCGTCTGTTTCTGCTGGTTTAGCTACTTGCCAGAGGATCAGAGTGCGGAGTGTTGCTTCTTTCTTGGGTTAAGCGACTGGGAATGGGCGAATGCTCGGGAGCTGTTGCAATGGTCGATGCAAGCAGGCTGGCGTCTTTCACTCGAAGCTATCGGAACAATTGCAAGCGAGGGACAATCCACTGATCTGTGGCCAAATGCTGATCAGTTTGAGGCGGGAGAAGCGCTTCCACTTTTCGACTTTAAGTTATCGGTTAAGAAGGCGGAGCTATGAAACTCGACCGTCTCAGCCAGATTGGCATCGCGACGCAATCTATCAAAGGCTTCCTCGGTTGTGGATGTATCTCAGCTTCGCGAAGGTGTGATATTCTCGTAGTGTCGCGAGGTGTTGAACGTAGCCAATCATTCACTTGTCGAATTGACGCGCGAGGATTGGGCGACGGCGAGTCAACTTGCCGATCTTTTGGGTGTTCCTGTCGACGAACTTGTTCGGGACTTTCTGGAAGAATGGGATCGGCTCACTCTCGAAGAGCGGACGGAATTCGAGCGGGCCGTCGAGAGGGCGAACGAGGTCTTGCCGGAATTGCACGCAACACTCGATCGGATTGGGGAGGGGATTTCGAACTGCGGTGCGAAGGTGCGCGAAATGCGTGCGCGAATGGTTGCCATGTCGGAACGAGTTTCTTCAATCGAAGAAACGCTTGGCATTGTGGAGCCACGCTAGGCTTCACTAAGCCCCTCCCCTTCAGGGGAGGGGTTGGGGTGGGGGTTGTCAACCTTGTGCAACACATCGGGACAGGCCCCACCCCCGACCCCTCCCCTGAAGGGGAGGGGAGATTATGAAACTCGGCCGTCTCAATCATGTCGGCGTGGCGACGCCCTCTATCGCGGACAGCATTGTCTATTATCGCGAGGTGATGGGGGCGACCTCGATCACCGAGCCGTTCGACCTGCCCGAGCAGGGGGTGAAGGTGTGCTTCGTTAACACGCCGACGCACAGCGGGATGGATGGCACGCAGATCGAGCTGATCGAGCCTTTGGGCGAAACCTCCGCCATCCGCGGGTTCCTCGAGAAGAACCCGGCGGGGGGGCAGCATCACCTTTGCTACGAGGTCGAGGACATCGACGCGGCGCGGGCGTGGTTCGAGGGGCTTGGCAAGCGCATTCTCGGCCCGACCCGCATAGGGGCGCACGGCACGCCGATCTTCTTCCTCCACCCCAAGGACATGATGGGGCAGCTCACCGAAATCATGGAGACGCCGAAGCGCGATCATTGATTTCATCGTCACCCCGGATCAAGTCCGAGATGACGAGGGAACGGTGGCGCACGGCCACCCTTCCGCCACCCACCGCCCAACCTCGTCATCCCTGCGAAGGCAGGGATCCATCTTACGTCACTGGCTGACGCGAGGTTGGCTGGGCCCCTGCCTGTGCAGGGGTGCCGGGCGAGTGCGCTAGCGTTTTGAGGGTTGCAAAGCACAACCTTTCGCGCTGACTAGGCGCAAAGGGAGAGTGCCTTGTCCTACGAAACCATTATCGTCGAAAAGTCTGGCCCGCTGGCCACGATCACCTTGAATCGGCCCGACCGGCTCAATGCCGCTTCCATCCAGCTCGCCGACGAGATGGGCGAGGCGCTCTATACGCTCGGCGATGCGCGCGCGCTGCTGATCACCGGGGCGGGGCGGGCGTTCTGCTCGGGTGCGGACCTCCAGGCGCGGGGCGGCGACAGCGCGGTGTCGGGCGGCGATGCCAGCCACCGCGCCTTGCAGAACCACTACAACCCGCTGGTGAGCCAGATCCTGCGCCTGCCGATCCCGGTCGTCACCGCGGTCAACGGCCCGGCGGCGGGCGTCGGCTGCTCGATCGCGCTGGCGGGCGATTTCGTGCTGGCGGGCAAGAGCGCCTATTTCCTCCAGGCCTTCGTCAACATCGGGCTGGTCCCCGACGGCGGATCGACCTGGCTGCTGACCCGCGCGATCGGCCGCGCCCGCGCCACGCGGATGATGATGCTGGGCGAGAAGATCGGCGGCGCGCAGGCGGAGGACTGGGGCCTGGTCTACAAGTGCACCGAGGATGACGCGCTGATGGACGAGGCGCGCGCGCTGGCCGAGCGGCTGGCGAATGGGCCGACGGTCTCCTACTCCACGATGAAGCGCAACATCGCCACCGCGCTCGACGGCAACCTTTCCGAAGTCCTGCTGGCCGAGGCGGAAGGCCAGCGCATCGCCGGTAGCAGCGCCGATGCTATGGAAGGCGGGATGGCTTTCCTTCAGAAGCGTAAAGCAGAATTCAAGGGGGCCTGACGGCGCTCCGTCCCTTCCATCGTGCATACGAATGTGGTTAGGGGCGGGGCATGACCAAGAAACCCGACGTTACGGCATGGCAGGAACTGGCGGCGAAGGAGGTTCGCGGCCGCGACCTTTCGTGGGACACGCCCGAGGGCTTTGCGATCAAGCCGCTCTACACCGGCGATGACGTAGCGAGCGATCCGGGCCTGCCCGGTTTCGCCCCGTTCACGCGGGGAGTGCGTGCCAGCATGTACGCGGGCCGCCCGTGGACGATCCGGCAATATGCGGGCTTCTCCACCGCCGAGGAATCGAACGCCTTCTACCGCCGCAACCTCGCCGCCGGGCAGAAGGGGCTGAGCGTCGCCTTCGACCTCGCCACGCACCGCGGCTACGACAGCGATCACCCGCGCGTGGTCGGCGATGTCGGCAAGGCCGGCGTCGCCATCGACACCGTGCGCGACATGGAGATCCTGTTCGACCAGATCCCGCTCGACCAGATGAGCGTCAGCATGACGATGAACGGCGCGGTGATCCCGGTGCTGGCGTTCTTCATCGTTGCTGCGGAGCGGCAGGGGGTCAGCCAGGACAAGCTCGACGGGACCATCCAGAACGACATCCTCAAGGAGTTCATGGTCCGCAACACTTACATCTACCCGCCCGAGCCATCGATGCGGATCGTTTCGGACATAATCGCATATACCTCGGCCAACATGCCGAAATTCAACAGCATTTCGATCTCGGGCTATCATATGCACGAGGCAGGCGCCACGGCGGTGCAGGAACTCGCGTTCACCATCGCCGACGGCAAGGAATACGCGACCCGCGCGATGGCGGCGGGGCTGGACGTGGACGCCTTCGCTGGGCGCCTCAGCTTCTTCTTCGGCATCGGCATGAACTTCTTCATGGAGATCGCCAAGCTGCGCGCCGCGCGCACGCTGTGGTACCGGGTGATGGACGGCCTCGGCGCGAAGGACGAACGCAGCAAGATGCTGCGCACGCACTGCCAGACCAGCGGCGTCAGCTTGCAGGAGCAGGACCCCTACAACAACGTCATCCGCACCACGGTGGAGGCGCTGGCCTCGGTGCTTGGCGGCACGCAGTCGCTCCACACCAACGCGCTGGACGAGGCGATTGCGCTGCCGACCGATTTCTCCGCCCGTATCGCGCGCAACACGCAACTGGTCTTGCAGGAGGAGGCGGGGATCACCCGCGTGGTCGATCCGCTGGGTGGCTCCTACTACGTCGAGGCGCTGACCGCGACGCTGGTCGAGGAAGCCGAGAAGTTGATCGCCGAGGTCGACGCGGCGGGGGGGATGACCGCCTATGTCGCCACCGGCAAGCCCAAGGCCGCGATCGAGCAGGCCGCTGCCGCCAAGCAGGCGAGCGTCGACAAGGGCGAGACTGTGGTGGTCGGCGTGAACAAATACCGCCGCGAGACAGAGGATCACCTCGACACGCTCGACATCGACAACCACGCCGTGCGCGACGCGCAGATCGCGCGCCTGAAGCGCGTGCGCGAGGGGCGTGACGAGGCGGCGTGCCAGGCGGCGCTGAGCGCGCTGAGCGAGGGTGCGCGCGGTAGTGGCAACCTGCTCGCCCTCGCGGTCGAGGCCGCCCGCCACGATGCCACGCTGGGCGAAATCTCCGCCGCGATGGAAGAAGCCTTCGGCCGCTACGACACCATGCCGCGCCCGGTGCGGGGGGTGTTCCGTGAGGCCTATGCCGACGACAGCCGCTATGCTCAGGTCGTCGAGGGCGTGAAAGCCGTGGAACGCCGCCTCGGCCGTGCGCCGAAGCTGATGGTCGCCAAGATGGGCCAGGACGGGCACGACCGCGGCGCGAACGTGATCGCATCCGCCTTCGCCGACATGGGTTTCGAGGTCGTCAGCGGCCCGCTGTTCCAGACGCCTGCGGAAACGCGCGACATGGCGCTGGCCGAGAACGTTGACGCCATCGGCGCGAGCAGCCTTGCCGCCGGGCACAAGACGCTGATCCCCGAACTGATCCAACTGCTTCGTGAGGCGGGGCGGGCGGACATCAAGGTGGTGGCGGGCGGCGTAATACCGCCGCAGGACTACGACTACCTGCGCGAAGCCGGAGTGCAGGGCATCTACGGCCCGGGCAGCAACGTGGTCGAGTGCGCGGCCGACATGCTGCGGCTGCTGGGGCACAATATGCCACCGGTGGGCGAGGAAATGAGCGAGGCTGCGGAGTGAAAGCTACTTCCCCGTCATTGCGAGCGGAGCGAAGCAATCCAGAGCGGATCGCTAGACGCTCTGGATTGCTTCGTCGCCTACGGCTCCTCGCAAAGACGATGGGGGCGGCGTAGTGACTCACGAACGAGCTCGATTTTTGCTGACGTTATTCGGAGCGGTCATTCCCATCCTGACGTTCCTCTTCATCCTGATTTCGGCATTGCTCGATGTCTCCCGCGATGTAGCCGCAATAGGCGCTCTCGCCCTGATAATCTCAGCGCTTCTGATGATGGTATCTCACATCATCTTATATGGATTGACGGCTTTCTGGAACTGCGGGGAATGTGGGAAGCGCTACTATGAGTTGTTTATGCCGTATTGGCCGCTCACTCGCACATGCCAGAACTGCCATAGTGAGGATTGATTAGTTGACCCAAGTCCGCACTGACTGGACGCGCGAGGAAATTGCGGCGCTGTTCGACCTGCCGTTTACCGAGCTGCTGTTCCGCGCCGCGACGGTCCACCGCGCAAACCATCCGCCCGCCGAGGTCCAGCTGTGCACCCTGCTCAGCATCAAGACCGGTGGTTGTCCGGAGGATTGCGGCTATTGCTCGCAGTCGGTGAAAGCCGACAGCGGGGTGACGGCGAGCAAGCTGATGGAGGTGCAATCGGTCCTACAGCGAGCGGCGCAGGCCAAGGATGTAGGCTCGCAGCGGTTCTGCATGGGCGCCGCCTGGCGCAATCCCAAGGACCGCGACATGCCCGCGATCGTCGAGATCGTGAGGGGCGTTCGGGCGATGGGGCTGGAAACCTGCATGACGCTCGGGATGCTCACGCCCAAGCAGGCCGATATGCTCGCCGAGGCGGGGCTCGATTACTACAATCACAACATCGACAGCAGCCCCGAATACTACGAGCGCGTCATCACCACGCGCACGATGGGCGAACGGCTCGACACGCTGGCGAACGTGCGCGCGGCGGGGATCAACGTATGCTCGGGCGGGATCGTGGGCATGGGCGAGACGCGCGCCGACCGCGTCGGCTTCATCCACACGCTCGCCACCCTGCCGCAGCATCCAGAGAGCGTTCCGGTCAACGCGCTGGTGCCGGTCAAGGGCACGGTGCTGGGCGACATGCTGGCGGACACGCCGCTCGCCAAGATCGACGACATCGAATTCGTCCGCACCGTGGCGGCGGCGCGGATCACGATGCCGCTGTCGATGGTGCGCCTTTCGGCGGGCCGCGAGTCCATGAGCGAGGCGACCCAGGCGCTGTGCTTCCTCGCCGGCGCGAACTCTATCTTCACCGGCGACAAGCTGCTGACCGCGCCCAACGCCGGCGACGACAGCGACGCCGCGCTTTTCGCGAAGCTTGGGCTGACGGCGCTGAAAGGCGAAGAGCCGCTGCGAGGTTCGGCGGGGGCGTGCAGGGTGGTGGAGGCGGCGGAGTAAAATGCCCACCGTCATGCGCATCGGCCCGTTTCGGTTCTACTTCTACAGTCACGAACCGAACGAGCCGCCGCACGTCCACGTCGATCGCGGCGAGGCGACGATCAAGGTCTGGCTGGGGAGTGGGGAGGTCGCCAAGAGCCGGGGCTTTCGCGCGCATGAGATCAATGACATTGTGAAGCTGGTTGACGAGCACAGCGTCAGGCTGCTGGAGGCGTGGCATGAATATTTCGGCTAGAGTCACCGACGAGCGGGTGCTTGATGTGCGCTTCGACGACGCGAGCCTCATCGTGGACCTGATGGACGGTCGCACGATCTCGGTGCCGCTGGCATGGTATCCTCGCCTTCTGCACGCGACGCCCGAACAGCGGGCGCAGTGGGAGAAGGCTGGTGCGGGCTACGGCATCCATTGGCCAGAAATCGACGAAGATCTGAGCACGGATGGTTTGCTGCGCGGTGCTCCGGCCCCTAAAGCGGCGTGATGCCCTCGATCTCTCGTCTCCCCGGACTTGATCCGGGGTCTAGCTTTGACTTTGGCGTTGTGCTGGAAGAAAGCTGGATGCCGGATCAAGTCCGGCATGACGATTTTGGTGGAAGCGACCTTAGATGAGCTTTTCCGATCGTCCCGGCTACGGAAGCTGGCAGCACATTCTGGGATTTGTGCTCGCATTTTTCCTCATCATGGCAAATTTGCTGGTCTTCGCTGGTTGGCTTTTCAGCTTCTATGACCTCAGTACCGGGGAAGTGCGCGGCCTCCATTGGCTCGATTTCGTCGTTGTGCCGGGCGCGCTCCTGCTGACCCTCGGAATCATTAAACTCCATCTCCGATACATCGTGCGAGACTGAACCCAATGTTCAAAAAAATCCTCATCGCCAACCGGGGCGAGATTGCGTGCCGGGTCATCAAAACCGCGCGCCGGATGGGTATCGCGACCGTCGCGGTCTATTCGGACGCCGATGCGCGGGCGCCGTTCGTGCGGATGGCCGATGAAGCCGTGCATATCGGGCCGTCGCCCGCTGCTGAAAGCTACCTGATCGCCGACAAGATCATCGCCGCGTGCAAGCAGACCGGGGCCGATGCGGTGCATCCGGGCTATGGCTTCCTGTCGGAGCGGACGAGCTTTGCCGAGGCGCTGGCGAAGGAGGGGATCGAATTCATCGGCCCGCCGGTGAACGCCATCGCCGCGATGGGGGACAAGATCGAGTCCAAGAAGCTGGCCAGGGAAGCGGGCGTCAACGTCGTCCCCGGCTTCGTCGGCGAGATCGAGGACACCGAGCACGCGGTCCGCATCTCGGCGGAAATCGGCTACCCGGTGATGATGAAGGCCAGCGCGGGCGGCGGCGGCAAGGGCATGCGCCTCGCCTACAACGAAACCGACGTGCGCGAAGGTTTCGAGGCAACCAAGCGCGAGGGCCTCAACTCATTCGGTGACGACCGCGTCTTCATCGAGAAGTTCATCCTCAATCCGCGCCATATCGAAATCCAGATCCTCGGCGACAAGCACGGCAACGTGATCTACTTGAACGAACGCGAATGCTCGATCCAGCGCCGCCACCAGAAGGTGGTCGAGGAAGCGCCGAGCCCGTTCGTCACGCCCAAAATGCGCAAGGCGATGGGCGAGCAGTGCGTCGCGCTGGCGAAGGCCGTGGGTTACTACAGCGCGGGCACGGTCGAGCTGATCGTCAGCGGCGCGGACCCCTCGGGCGAGAGCTTCTACTTCCTCGAAATGAACACCCGGCTCCAGGTCGAACACCCGGTGACCGAGGCAATCACCGGGGTCGATCTGGTCGAACAGATGATCCGCGTCGCCGCGGGCGAAAAGCTCGAAATCCGTCAGAAGGACGTCAGGATCGACGGCTGGGCGATCGAGAACCGCGTCTATGCCGAAGACCCCTATCGCGGGTTCCTGCCGAGCACGGGACGGCTGGTGCGCTACCAGCCGCCGGTCGAGCCGTGGGCCGACGACGGCGCGGAGAACGGGCGGCGCGGCGTCGATGGCATTCGCGTCGACGACGGCGTGTTCGAAGGCGGCGAGGTGTCGATGTTCTACGACCCGATGATCGCCAAGCTGATCACCTGGGGCGAAACGCGCGACGAGGCCGCCGACTTGCAGGTGCAGGCTCTTGATGCGTTCGAAATCCAGGGCCTGGGCCATAACGTCGATTTCCTCAGCGCGATCATGCAGCACCCGCGTTTCCGCTCGGGCGAGCTGACCACCGGGTTTATCGCCGAGGAATATCCCGAGGGGTTCCACGGTGCCGATGCCTCCGACCATCTCAAGCGCGCGCTGGCCGCAGTCGCGGGCGTCATCGCGACCGCCGACTCGGATCGTGCCGGGCGGATCGACCAGCAATTGAATGGCGGGATGCCGCCTCCGGGCGACTGGGCAGTGCGGCTGGGCGATACCGACTACGCTGTCAGCCTCGAGGAAGATGCGATCACCGTCGATGGCGCGGAGATCGATCTGAGCTTCGATTACACGCCGGGCGACCGGATGATCGACGTCGATTGGGGTGACGAGGCGCTGACGATCCAGCTTGGCCCCACCCGTACCGGCTATGCGCTGACCACGCGCGGTGCGACGCACAAGGTGCGCGTCCTGCCGCAGCGGGTCGCGCATCTGGCGGCGCACATGATCGAGAAGGTGCCGCCCGACCTTTCTCGAATGCTGATCTGCCCGATGCCGGGACTGCTGGTGAAGCTGCACGTGGGCGAGGGCGAGGAAGTCCAGCCCGGCCAGCCGCTCGCCACGGTCGAGGCGATGAAGATGGAAAACATCCTCCGCGCCGAAAAGCAGGGCACGATTGCCAAGATCAACGCCGCCGAGGGCGACAGCTTGGCGGTGGACGCGGTGATCCTGGAGCTGGAGTAGTTAGTCCTCCAAAATCGCCACTGCCCTTATCCAGCCTGCGCTGGCGCGCTCGATCTTCACCGGGAAGCAACTCACGGTGAAGCCGTGGTCGGGCAGGGCGGCGAGGTTGGTCAGTTTCTCGATCTGGTAATAGGGGCGCACGCGGCCGGCCTTGTGGCCTTCCCAGATTATCGACGGGTCGCGCGTCTCCGCCCAGCGGCGTGCGGTGTGGCTGAACGGCGCGTCCCAGCTCCAGGCGTCGGTGCCGACGACCTCGACGCCGCGCTCGGTCAGCCACAGCGTCGCTTCCGCGCCCAGGCCGACGCCCTGGTCGGTGAAATTGTCGGTCCCGTAGACCGCGCCCGATTGGACCAGCACGATGTCGAGCGGTTGGAGTTCGTAATCAATCGCTTTGAGGGCAAGTTGAACCTCTTGTGCGCTCACCACGTGGCCATTTGGCAGGTGGCTGAAGTCGAGCTTCACCCCCGGGCGCAGGAAGCGGTCGAGCGGGGCCTCGTCGATGCTCGGCGCTGGGCTCGCGCCTCCATCGGTGGTCGAATGGAAATGCCACGGCGCGTCCATATGCGTGCCGTTGTGGGTCGATAGCTCCAGCATCTCGACCGCCCAGCCTTCGCCGTCGGGCAGGTCATGCTTCTCAAGTCCCGGAAAGAACATGGCAATCTGCTGCCAGGTGTTCTCGTGGGTCATGTAAGTGACCTTGGGTCGCATCACCTCGGGATCGGAGACCACGTCGTTGGTGATCGGGATCGAGAGGTCGATGAAGCGCGGCATAAGTGCAGCCTAATGCGCCCGTAGTTCCTCGTCGAGAAACTCTGCCACATCTGTTAGCTCGACGTCGCGGGCAAGAAACGCCTCGCCCACGCTGCGCAGCAGGACGAAGGGCAGGGTGCCCGCGTCCATCTTCTTGTCGTGGAGCATATGTGCCGTGAGGAGCTTGCCGTCGCAGTCGAGGCCCAGCGCGGCGATCTCGCTCGGCAGCCCAGCCAGATCGACCGCGCGCGTCACGCGCTCCGCGTCCTTATCGCTCATCAAGCCGACCCGAGCGGAATAGCGGGCCGCCAGTACCATTCCGAGAGCCACGGATTCGCCATGCAACAGGCGGTCGGAAAAGCCGGTCTCCGCCTCTAGCGCGTGGCCAAAGGTGTGGCCCAGGTTGAGCAGCGCGCGCGCGCCGATCGTCTCGCGCTCGTCCTCGGCGACGATCAGCGCCTTGGCCGTTACGCTGGTGGCGACCGCGCGTTCGAGCGGTTCTTCCTCCAGTGCCAGCACCGCCGCGCCGTTCACGGCGAGCCATTCGAAAAAATCGCGGTCGCCGAGCACGCCGTACTTGAGCATCTCGGCATAGCCCGCGCGCAGTTCGCGTGGGGGTAGCGTTTCGAGCGTGGTCAGGTCGGCCAACACCAGCGATGGTTGGTGGAACGCACCGACCAGGTTCTTACCCGCCGTGGTGTTGATAGCCGTCTTGCCCCCGACCGAGCTGTCGACCTGCGCCAGCAGCGTGGTCGGCAGTTGCACGAAGCCGCACCCACGCTTGAGGATGGCGCAGGCGAACCCGGTCAGGTCGCCGACCACCCCGCCGCCTAGCGCAAACACGTGGTCGCCGCGCTCGACACCTTGTTCCAGTAGCCAGTCGGTAAGGCGGGCGAGGCTGTCCCAGCTCTTGGAACTCTCGCCCGGAGCGACATCGTACCAGGCGACGCTATTGCCAGCCGCGAGCAGCGAGCGTTCGAGCCGCTCGCCATGCAGCGCGCGTGCGTTGACATCGGCGACCACGGCCACGCTTTGCTTGCGGATGAAAGGCGCGGCGTGCCGTGCAGCGTCATCAAGAAGCCCGCGTCCGACATTGACCTCGTAGGATCGCCCGGCGAGCGAGACGGGTACTACAGCCATCGGTCGATCGCTCCGATAATTTCCTGCACGGTTGCGTGAAGCGGGCCTTCCTGGCTCGTCACCCGGATATGTGCCTCGCCATAGAATGGCGCGCGTTCGTCGCGCAGCCGGGCGAGTGTTTCGCGGGGGTTCCCGTCCTTGAGCAAGGGGCGGGTGTCGCGTCGGGCGGTGCGCTCGACAAGAGTGTCGAGATCGCAATCGATCCACACCGCGATGCCTCTTTCGAGTATCAAAGAGCGAGTGTCGGGATTGACGAAGGCACCGCCCCCGGTCGCGATCACACCGTGATGCTCGTCGATGAGACGCGCGATCACCCGGCGCTCGCCGTCACGGAAATATGCCTCGCCGAACTCGCTGAAAATTTCCGCGACGCTCATCTGTGCAGCTTGTTCGATCGCCTCGTCGGCATCGATGAAATCGACCTCGAGCAGGCTCGCCAGTCGTCGCCCGACGGTCGACTTGCCCGAGCCCATGAGGCCGACGAGCACCACTGGCCGGTCGATCCGCCGGGCGATGGCCGCAATTTCGGGCCGGGTCAGGGAAAGCGCCTGCTCGGACATTGCCGCCTCGCCTATAGATGGGCTAGAGGCGGCGCAACCATGAGCTGGAACCGAATTAGCCCGACGAGGGATCGCACCTTGGCCAGACCGCGCACGATCGGCTTCCTTGCCGCCGCGATAGTCCTCGGCCTGTTGCTCTATGCGTGGATCGACGGCGGCGAACAGCCGCTGCGTCCGATCGCCCAGTCGGTGGACTTGCCGGAGCGCGCACGATGAGGCGCGCGCTGATGCTGGGCGGCGCGGCTTTCGCCTTGTGTTCGACGCTGGTGCTCGCGCAGCAGGCACCGGAATCCTTGCTGCCGCCAGGGTTCGACGATCCCGCCCCCGCGCCGACCCCGACCCCGCGCGCCACATCCGCGCCCGTGCCGTCGGCAACGGGAACTCCCGTGATCCAGCCTCTGCCGGGCATCACTCCGGAAGCCGGATCCGCAGCCCCGATCCGGCTCCCCCCCGGCTTGCCCTCGATCGAGGAACTCGAGCGGATGGACGCCGACGAACTCGACGAGTTGCTCGGCCTCAAGCCCCGTTTCGACATTCCACCCGCCGCCCAGCGCTCGACAGAGCAGATCGGCCTGCTCGCACCGGACGAAGGAGGGCTGCCGACGGGTTCGCTGCGCGAACAGCCCGGTTCGATCGTGCAGGCCGCACTTGCGGGCACGCGCAGGCCGCTCGTTTCGCGTTGGGGGCATATTATGCTGCGCCGCGCGCTGGCCAGCCGACTCGAAACGCCGCAGGGCATGGATCCGGTCGACTTCGCCGCGTTGCGCGCCCGGGTGCTCAACAGTATGGGCGAATATAAACTCGCTCGTGCACTGGTGCAGGATGTCGACACCGGCAACTGGAACGCGGCGCTGACCAATGCGGCGTTCGACGCCTATGTCGCGACTGCGGACATCGTCGGCATCTGCCCCGCGGTCCAGGTGGTCAGGGTGGATCGCAGGGATGCCCAGTGGACGATGACCGAATCGATCTGCGCCGCGTTTTCAGGGCAGGGGACACGGGCCGGGCAGGAACTGAACCGGGCACTGGGGCGCGGCATTGCTGATCCGATCGATATCCTGCTGGCCCAGCGTTACGCCGGGGCATCGGGATTCGGTCGGCGCGCGGTCAACCTCGAATGGACCAATGTCGAGGAACTTACCCCGTGGCGGTACGCACTGGCCAACGCCGTCGGCGCTGAAATACCGGCCAACCTGCTGGCCAATCCCAGCCCTTACATTCAGCGCGTCTCGGCGACTGCGCCGATGCTGGCCACGACGCGGCGGATAGAGGGTGCAGGCCTTGCCGCGCGCGAGGGAATCCTGTCATCGACGGCGTTGATCGACCTCTATTCCTCGCTCGACTTGCAAGAGGACGGGGCGAGTGATGGCGAGGCGGTGCGGGTCGCGGCGCGTCTGCGCGATGCCTATGTCGCAGCAGAACCTGCCGCCAGGCTTGCGGCAATCCGTGATGTGTGGAGCGGTGAGCAGCCCGATTACTCGCGGCTGGTGCTGACCGCCTTTGCCGCCGCCAGGCTCGAGCCGAACGACGACTTCGGCGCCGATGCTCCGATGCTGATCGCTTCCATGCTGGCGGCCGGACTAGAGCGTGATGCGATGCGATGGGCGAGCGTAGTGTCGCAGGGGAGCGAGGGTTGGGCGCTGTTGGCGCTGGCGCAGCCGGTCCGCAACTCCCCGGTCACTTCGGGGCAGTTCGGATCGTTCGTCAGCGACGATGACAGCGACGGCAAGCGCAAGTCGCAGTTTCTGCTCGCCGGGCTGGCCGGGCTTGGCCGAATCGAGCAAGGGACGGTTGCTGATCAGGCCGCAAGCCTAGGAGTGGACATTGCTCGCCAGACGCGCTGGAGTCGCCTGATCGACGCTGCGGCCGATGCGGGCAATCCCGCTCTCGTCGCAATGCTCGCCGGGGTGGGAATGCAGGGTAGCGGCTGGGACCGGATGACTGCGCGCCACCTCTACCACATTGTTTCGGCGCTCAACCGGGTGGGGATGGAGGCCGAAGCGCGCATGATCGCGGCAGAGGCGGTAGCGCGCGGCTGATGCCGATACTGCCCGGATGAGAGGGCGATGAGCGCAGAAATCGAATCGTTCCTGGCCATGATGGCGGCAGAACGCGGCGCGGCCGCCAACACGCTTGCCGCCTATCGCCGCGATCTGGAAGGAGCGGAGGAGATTGTCGGCCCGCTCGTTTCCGCACCGACTGAGCGTCTCAGTGAACTGTCGCGTGCCTGGGGAAGCCTTGCCGCCTCGACAGTAGCGCGCAAGACATCTGCGCTGCGGCAGTTCTATGGCTTCCTCGTCGACGAGGGCCTCCGCGGAGACGACCCTTCACCAGCTCTTGCGCGCCCGGCCACGCGCCGTCCGTTGCCGAAGATCCTGAGCCATCCCCAGGTGGAAGCCCTCTTCGCCCGCGCCGAGGATGAGGCGGCGGGTGGGCAGGCGGCAGCGGTGCGACTGCTGGCGCTGCTCGAACTGCTCTACGGATCGGGTCTGCGCGCCAGCGAGGTAATGGGCCTGCCCGTGTCCGCAGTACCCCGCGATGCGCCGTTCCTGACGGTGACCGGCAAGGGCGGGCAGGCACGCATGGTGCCGGTCAGCGGGCGGGCGCGCGCCGCGCTTACGCGGTGGCTCGCGATCCGCCCCGCAGGCTCGAAGTACCTGTTCCCCTCGCGCAAGACGCACCTGACGCGGGTGCGCCTGTTCCAGCTCGTCAAGGAATTGGCCCTGCGCGCCGGGCTGCCACCTGAGAAGGTGAGCCCGCACGTGTTGCGGCACGCCTTCGCCACGCACTTGCTCGAGGGCGGCGCGGACCTGCGCGTGCTCCAGACACTCCTTGGTCATGCCGATATCGCGACTACGCAGATTTACACCCATGTCGATGCCGCGCGCCTCGTCGCGCTGGTCAACGAGCGGCACCCGCTTGCCTCGCGGGCCACAGGCGACTAGCGCGTCGGCATGATTTCCTACCTCGAATTCGAGAAACCCGTCGCCCAGCTCGAAACCCGCATCGCCGAATTGCGCGCCGCGGCCGAGGGCGACGACGTCGATATATCGGGCGAGATCGAGCGGCTCGAGGTCAAGAGCGCCGAACTGCTTGCCAGCACTTACGCCGGGCTTAGCCCGTGGCAGAAGACGCAGGTCGCGCGCCACCCGGCCAGACCCCACTTCCGCGACTTCGTCGCGCTGGCGTTCGACGAGTTCGTCCCGATGGGCGGTGACCGGCTATATGGTGACGATCAGGCCATCATGGGCGGGCTGGCACGGCTGGGCGAACGCAGGGTCATGCTGATCGGTCACGAGAAGGGCAACGACACCGAGAGCCGCTTGCGCCACAACTTCGGCATGGGCAAGCCGGAGGGCTATCGCAAGGCGATCCGCCTGATGGAGCTTGCCGGGCGCTTCGGCCTGCCGGTCGTCACTCTGGTCGATACATCCGGCGCATTCCCCGGGGTCGAGGCGGAGGAGAGAGGGCAGGCAGAGGCCATAGCGCGCTCGACCGAGGCGTGTCTGGCGCTTCCGGTCCCGATGGTGGCGACGATTGTGGGCGAGGGTGGCTCGGGCGGCGCGGTCGCGCTGGCCAGTGCCGAGCGCGTCCTGATGCTGGAGCACGCGGTTTATTCCGTCATCTCGCCCGAAGGTTGCGCATCGATCCTGTGGCGCACGGCGGAGAAGGCGGCCGAGGCGGCCGAGGCGATGAAGGTGACGGCACAGCACCTCCAGCAGCTCGGGGTCATCGACCGGATCGTGCCCGAACCAGTGGGCGGCGCGCATCGCGATCCCGCAGCCACGGCGCAGGCTCTGGCGGCGGCCATCGGGGAAGAACTCGATCTGCTGGGTGAAAAGACGCCCCAGGATCTGCGGCGGATGCGCGAGGAGCGCTTTTTGCTGATCGGATCCACCTGATCGCGGAACATCCTTCCACCAACGCCGTTTGCTTGCCGTAGATCACGGACGCGGTGGGTGGGTGCCGCGCGTCCAACAGGAGGATGGCGCAAATGCCCCGCAACAGGAAATACGTTCTTGCATCGGCCGCCGGCATGGCCCTCGCCCTGACCGGTTGTATGTCCGGGCAGATTCCCGACTCGTCCGCCCCAATCACCCAAAGCGAAGCGCAGCAGGGCGCGCAGTACCATCCGCAGCTACTGGCTGAATTCGGCGGCACTTACGACGGGCCGCAGTCCGCCTATGTTCAGAGCGTGGGGCAGAACATCGCGGTTCATTCGGGGCTGGGCAACGCGCGCTCGGACTTCACCGTGTCGCTGCTCAATAGCCCGGTCAACAACGCCTTCGCGATCCCTGGCGGCTATGTCTACACCACGCGCCAGCTCGTGGCGCTAATGAACAACGAGGCCGAACTGGCCGCGGTGCTGGGCCACGAGGTGGCGCACGTCGCGGCGCGGCATTCGCAGCGGCGACAGGCGACGGCGCAGCGCAACACGCTTCTCGGTGGGCTCGGCGCGATCCTGTCAGGCGTATTGCTGGGCAACACCGGTATCGGCCAGCAGGTCTCGCAAGGCCTGTTGCAGGGTTCGCAATTGCTGACCTTGCAGTTTTCGCGCAGCCAGGAACTGCAGGCCGACGAACTGGGGATTCAGTATCTCAATCGCGCCGGCTACGATCCCAAGGCGATGGCGACAGTGCTGTCGAGCCTTGCCGCGCAGAACGCGCTCGACGCGCAGCTGCAGGGCCGTGACGCGCGGATGCCGGAATGGGCTTCGACCCACCCCGATCCGGCCAGCCGGGTACAAACCGCCCTGCGTACTGCCGGTGGCGGAACCGGCGTGACCAACGCCGAGACTTTCCTCACCCGGATCAATGGCATCACTTATGGCGACGATCCGGCCCAAGGCATGATCGAGGGCAACACCTTCACCCATCCCGAACTACGCCTGGCCTTCACCGCACCGCAGGGCTTCTACATGGTCAACGGCACTCGTGCGGTGACCATCAACGGGCAGAGCGGGCAGGGCCAGCTCACCTTTGCGACCTATAACGGCAACCTCGAAAACTACATCCGCAGCGTGTTCCAGCAGCTCGGCGGAAGCCAGCAGACGCTCGCTCCGTCGAGCATCCAGCGCACGACCGTGAACGGCATTCCCGCCGCTTACGGCCAAGCGCGGGTCAACAGTGGCAACGGCACGGTGGATGTGGTGGTGTTCGCCTATGAATTCGCCAACAACCGCGCCTATCACTTCACCACCATCAGCGCGGCGGGTCAGGCGGGCGTGTTCACCCCGATGTTCAATTCGATGCGGCGGATCAGCGCCAGCGAAGCCGCGGCGGTCGTGCCGCGCAGGGTCGAAGTCGTCACGGTTGGTAGCGGCGATACGGTCGCCTCGCTGTCCAACCGCATGGCCTTCGATAACGGCAGAGAGGCTCGCTTCCGGGTACTGAACGGGCTCGCATCAGGCGATACCGTGCGCGCCGGGCAGAAGGTCAAGATCGTGGTGCGCGGGCGCTGACACATGGCAAAGAAAAAGCGGCGGGGTTGCCCCCGCCGCTTTCCTTTGTCTGCGTTCGAATTTGAACCGGCTGCTTAGCTGCTGGTCATTTCCGACGAAACGCGGTTGAAGGTGTTCTCGAGCGAGTTGCCGAGACCCTGCATCGCGGTGATCGCGGCAACCGCGATCAGGGCGGCGATCAGGCCGTATTCGATGGCGGTGGCGCCCTGCTCGTCGCGGAGCAGCTTGTTGATGAACTTCATGGTCAGTCTCCTGGTTGGTCTTCGCTTCCCGACTCTTTCCGAAAATGGGATCGAGTATTCGCACTGCTATTTTGGAGGAATTGAGAAATCGCTAACGGTCACGATGTCTGTCCCCTCACTCCATCACTTCAGTTGTCTTATTGGTAACCGTTGCCCATAGTCCGGTATTGCTGTTGGCGACGGATTCGAGAGCGCCCATGCAGGCGATCACGACCAACGAGACGATCAGCCCATATTCGATAGCGGTGGCCCCAGACGTGTCTCGCCCGATCCGTTTGAGGATGGTCATCAGTTCCATCGTCGGCCCCCTGTACGTGCTGACATCGTCGATTTTCAGCCGCAGAACTTAAGAAAAGGTTGATGCAGGTGAGCAGGGTGGCAGAAATTCCGACATGGATCGCCGTCGTAGCCGTCGCTCTGGGGCGTGCGGACGGCCGCTGGCTGATGCACAGGAGGCCTGCGGGCAAGCACCACGCGGGACTGTGGGAATTCCCTGGCGGAAAGGTGGAAAGCGGGGAAATTCCGCAACTTGCGATCGTTCGTGAGGTCGAGGAGGAACTGGGGATTGCGCTCGATCAGACGGCACTTCGGCCTGCCACTTTCGCCCAGGGAGAACTGGATCGTGACGGCCGCGAAATCGTCATTCTCCTTTACACCTGCGATCGCTGGATGGGCGATCCCGCGGCGCTCGAGGGCGGCGAGATCGGGTGGTTCACGCCGACCGATATGGCGGCGCTGGCCAAGCCTCCGCTCGACCGGGAACTGGTTGCGAGGCTGTTCGCAAATCGCGACCAATAGGGCTTGCCAGCGGCGCGGGCCGCCCCTATGTGGCGCCCTCCAAGCGCGCCCGTAGCTCAGCTGGATAGAGCACCAGACTACGAATCTGGGGGTCGGACGTTCGAATCGTTCCGGGCGCGCCAATAAATCTGCGAATTTCCAAGCTCGGCGAACCAGTCGGTCGAATAGACGCTGTCGTCGATTGTGCCGCTGCCAAATCCCGCATACACTATCGCCCATGAAAAGGGATCGCGACCTCCCCCGGTACGCGATATCCGTGCCGGGGCGCTATCGAACGGGCACTGGGGTCGCCAAGGATGTCGACATACTCGACATCTCGGAATCCGGGTGTCGCTTCTTCGATCGGTTCGGGCGGATGACGCCGGGCAGCCAGATCAGCCTGCGCATCGGTACTATCGGTCCCGTGGTCGCAACCGTGCGCTGGCGCGAAGCCCAGGTCGTCGGTGTCGAGTTCGAATACGCGCTCTATGGACCGGTGTTCGAACACATTCGCGCGACGCTCGATCGGAACGCGGCAGGGCAGTCTACTCCCTAGTCGCCAGCCTCGTCCTCGAGGGCGTGCATATCGTCGTCGGAAAAGCCGAAATGGTGGCCGGCCTCGTGCACGACGACGTGATGGATCAACTCGTTCATATCCACCCCCGTCTCGCGCCATTCGCGTACCAGTGGCTGGCGAAACAAAAAGATCATCGGCGGCAGGTCGCCCGATTGCCATTGCGACTGCTCGCCGACGGGGCGCCCGTCATAAAGCCCGGTCAGTTCCCACTTGCTGACCAGATCGACCGAATCGAGCTGCTCGCGGGTAGCGAACTCCTCAACCCTGACGACGACATCGAGCATCTGTTCGCGAAACTGCGCGGGCAGGCTGCGCACTGTTTCCATTGCAACAGCCTCCATCTCGGCGGCGGTCGGAGGTCGGCGGTCGAACGGTCGCATCATGCGAATATGGGGCCATAGGCGGCGCAATTCCAGCGTGCGGAACAATGGCGCGGCTCGCCTGTTGGCATGACGAACCCACAATTGCGAGGAAACCCATGTCTTCTGCCCAGGCCATTTTCGAGCGTCTCAAACAGGATCACGACAAGCACCGCGAGCTGCTCGACCGCATCGGCGAGACTCACGGCGAGAGTGACGAGCGCGTGCGGCTGTTCACCGAGCTGACCAAGGAATTGAAAGGCCACGCCGCGGCAGAGGAGCAGGCGCTTTATTCGACGATGTTGCGCAAGCCGGAAACGACCGGCGACACGCGCCATTCCGTCGCCGAGCATCATGAGATCGAGGAAATGCTCAACGATCTGGCTGCGACCGACATGGCATCAGGTGGCTGGCTGACCAAGTTTAAGAGTTTCGACGATCGCTACCGGCATCATATCGAGGAGGAAGAAGACGAACACTTCCCCGATTTTGCCAAGTATCTTACCGACGAGGACGAGCGGCACATGAAATCGGTGTTCGACCGGCGCAAGCGCGAGGAAAAGGCCGAGGCCGAAGTGACGCCTGAAAAGGCGGAAGACGCGAAGGAATAGAGCTTGCGTCCAGGGGGGAATACGATTGGCTGAACTTCAGGACGATCCCGCCGACGCGTCGACCGAGCCGGGCGTGTGGCGCTTTGCCCGCGCCCGGCGAGCGTCCGTGCTGGTCGATGCCGAACTCTATTTCCGACATATGCAGCAGGCGATGCTGAAGGCTGAGAAACGCATCCTGCTGATAGGGTGGGATTTCGATACCCGCATACATCTGGAACAGGGGCGCAGGTGGTGGCAGAAGGGCCGCAACCGCGGCTATCCGATCCGGCTGGGCAGCTTCGTGCTGTGGCTGAACCGCCATCGCAAGGATCTGGAGATTTACATCCTCAAGTGGAGCATCGGCGCGCTCAAGTTCATTGCGCGTGGCTCGATGGTGGTCGACCTGCTGCGATGGGCACCGAAACGGCGCATTACCTTCAAGTTCGATACCAAGCATCCGATCGGGTGCAGCCATCACCAGAAGATCGTCGTGATCGACGATAGCCTGGCGGTGTGTGGCGGGATCGACATGGCGGACAAGCGCTGGGACACGCGCGATCATCGCGAGTACGATCCGCGCCGCAAACGGCCGCGCGGTCCGCTCTACGGACCGTGGCATGATGCGACCATGATGATGGAGGGCGAGGTCGCCGCCACTCTTGGCGAGCTTGGCCGGAGCCGCTGGCAACGTGCGGGGGGCGAGGAACTGGCCCCTGTCGATCCACCTGCAGCCTCGATCTGGCCCGAGGCGCTGGAGGTGCAATTCGAGGATGTCGAGATCGGCATCGCCCGCACCCGCGCTGAGCATGACGGTTGCCGCCAGGTGTGCGAGATAGTCGAGCTGTTCGAGCAGCAGATCGCGAGCGCGAAACGCTATATCTATGCCGAGAGCCAGTATTTCGCCTCGCGCCGCATCGCCGAGGCGTTGTGCAAGCGGCTCGCGGAAGACGATCCGCCGGAGGTGCTTATCGTCCACCCCGCCAGTGCCGACGGCTGGCTGGAACAGCAGGCGATGGACCATGCTCGCGCGCAGCTTGTCCATACGCTGGGCGAGGTCGACACGCACAATCGGTTCAACCTCTACGTGCCCTACACCGGCGAAACGCCGATCTACGTCCATGCCAAGATCATGATCGTGGACGACCGGTTGCTGCGGATCGGCTCGGCCAACATGAACAATCGCTCGATGGGTCTCGACAGCGAGTGCGACGTGTTCATCGACGCCGACCGGCCGGGCAACGACCACGCCGCGCCGGGGATCGCCGCGTTGCGCCATTCGCTGCTGGCCGAACATTGCGGACTGGATGAGGGCGAGGTGCCTGCCCTGCTTGATCAGCACGGATCGATGCATGACATGATCCAGTCGCTCGGAACCGACCGCACCCGAACCTTGCGCCGGTTCGAACTGGCCGAGCCGACCGATGCCGAAAAGAAGCTCGCCGAATCGGGCCTGCTCGACCCGGAGCGGCCCGACGAATTGCTCGAGCCCTTTGCCAAAGGCGGATTGTTTCGTAGGGGCTCGGTGCTGGGTCGCGTCAGGAACAGGATCAGGAACCGAAATCGATGAGCAGCACAGGGGAGGATGACGATCGGCAGGGCGGCAAACCGGCGGTGCCCGATCATGTGCAGGAGGCGATCCGCACGCTGATCGAATGGACCGGTGACGACCCGACCCGCGAGGGACTGCGCGATACGCCTAAGCGGGTTGCGCGCGCGTGGAAGGAATACTGCACCGGCTATCTGGAAGACCCTGCAATTCACCTCGCCCGCGTGTTCGAGGAAGTGGGCGGATACGACGAAGTCGTGCTGCTCAAGAACATTCCGTTCCAGAGCCACTGCGAACACCACATGGCTCCGATCACGGGCAAGGCCGCGATCGCTTACCTGCCGCGCAATCGGGTGGTGGGGATTTCGAAGCTCGCCCGCGTGCTCCACGGCTTCGCGCGGCGGCTGCAGATACAGGAACGCCTGACCGCAGAGGTCGCGCAATGCATCTGGGACCACCTCGAACCGCACGGCGTGGCTGTGGTGATCGAGGCGGAACACGGCTGCATGACCGGCCGCGGGGTCCGCACGCCGGGCGTCGGCATGGTGACGAGCCGGTTGCTCGGCTGCTTCCTGGATGACCAGCGCAGCCGGAAGGAAGTGCTGAGCCTGATGGGGTATTAGTGAGGGGTGGCAAAATTGGTCCCGCGGTAGGAAATGATCGTCTCGTCGCCCCACTTGTACGCGATGGCGTAGAAGCCGACGGCTTTTGCATGTTGCGTGAGATCGTCTGCAATGATCTGCGCAGAACCGATCCATCTTCCAATTTCATCCTGATCGTCTGTGCTGTCCCCATCCGTAATCAGAACGTTCTGACCGTATCCGCGATTGTAGGAGTCAAGCGCCAACAATGAGAGAAAAACTTCACGGTTCATTGTAGCACTCCTTGGGAGAAATCGCCTTGAGAAAGACTGTTTGCCAGCTTGTTCAACGCCTCGAGCGTTCTAATTTGATTCCCATCTAACATCGTGGTGTATGTGTCCGGCAACCACCCCAACCACTGCTCAATCCCCGTCGTGACCGGATCATCGGTCATCTCGACCGTGATCCGCCGTAGCGACACGCCTTCGCCGAAGCTGGCGGCGAGATCGTCGGGATCGACCCGCGCGACGCTGGTCGGATCGGCGAGGTCGCCAAAAGTTACCAGCATCGGGTAGGCCGAGCGTTCGCGCAGGTGGCCGTCGCGCGGAAACGTGCGCGGCAGCTCGATCACGCCGACAAGATCGTGCATGTTGTCGAACCGCTCGATAAAGCCCTCACCGGCATACTTGGGTGAAAGCAGCATCATGATCCGCGCCGCCCATTCGTTTGTCCCCTCCGACTTGAGCAGCGCGAACAGCACGCCGCGTTCGCCCAGATCGACCGCCGCCGCCTCGCCGCGAACCTTGAAGCTGACGGCGATACCCGACGGGTTCGATCCCGGTCGCACTGTGCGGGTGGCGACCTCGATCACACTCGATCCCGTCCGCAATCCCTCGGGCGTATCGACCTCCACCGTCAGGCGATAGCGATAGGTCGGCGTTTCGTCGGCGGAGCAGGCCGCCAGCAGCAGTGCGAGCAGGGCTGCCAGCATTCCCGCGAACATCCCGTTCTGACCCATCGCGACACCTCGACTGTCTGCCGTAGGAACAATTTCCTGCACGCGCTCAACCTGTTATCCTCGATTCGCCTCTTTGCTCCGTTAACACGCACGAAAAAGCGGCGCCGTTCCTGGGAACGACGCCGCGAATATGTTTCGTCTAATTTGTTCAGAGCTGACCGAGCAGGTGCTCCGCGCTGCTGACCGAGAAATCGCCCGGTGCCTCGACGTTCAGCTCCTTCACCACGCCGTCCTCGACGATCATCGAGTAGCGCTGGCCGCGCTTGCCAAGGCCGAAGCCCGAACCGTCCATCGTCAGCCCGATCGCCTCGGCGAAATCGCCGTTGCCATCAGACAGCATCGTCACGTCGCCCGCGTCGTTGGCCTGCTGCCAGGCGCCCATGACGAACGCATCGTTGACTGCGGTGCAGGCGATCTCGTCCACGCCCTTGGCCTTCAGATCAGCCGCCTTCTCGACATAACCCGGCAGGTGCCGAGCGGAACACGTGGGAGTGTAGGCACCCGGCACCGAGAACAGCGCCACCTTCTTGCCCGCGAAATAGTCCGCCGACTGGACCTTTTCCGGCCCATTCGCCGTCGCCTTGATCAAAGTCACATCAGGCAGCTTGTCGCCCACCGAAATAGCCATCGTGCAAATTCCCTTTCCGATACGAACCGTTCGGATCGAGATAGCGTTCGATTGCCGTGGCGCAAGGCGCTGCGATGGTGAATTTCGCTTTACCGTCGCTGTTGAAGATCGGGTAAACGCGACAGTCGCACACTGTCCCGAGGCGAAATGGGGTTTCGCCGAGGGAGACTGGACATGAGGACATTGACGAAGGCGGCGGCCGCCCTGGCCGTTGCGGCCACTATTGCGCTGGTTCCGGCACCGGCACAGGCCAATGCCACCGCGGATGAGGCGGAAAAGCTTCAAAAACTCGATATAATGCTGATGGTGAGTTCGCTCCGGTGTCGTTTCGGCGCCGACAATTTCCAGTCCGACTATGGCCGGTTCGTCACCGCGCATCGTGGAACGCTGAACGAGGCGGGGCAGACGATGCAGCGCAACATGAATGCCCGGCACGGTCCGGCGGCGGGGAAGAAGGCGCTCGACCGGCTCAACGTGCAGATGGCCAACGAATATGGCCAGGGGCACCCCTGGATGGGTTGCGGCGAGCTGAAATCGGCCACCGGCCGCCTGACGCATCTTCGCGAACGGACGCAGCTGGTAAAGGCTGCCGATGAGTTGCTCAGTCGACGGCCCGTGCTGGCTGCACGCTAGCGCGTCCGTTCGATCGTAAGCGCTTCGCCGGAGGGTTTGCCTTCGCCGAAGTTGGGGGGTAAGGGCGGCAGCCACGCGGCGCCGCCCTTCGTCTTGTCCGGTCGGCGCCTTTTCTTTGTCAGACAGAAACAGGATCGACCGAACCGTGGCCGAATTCACCGATTGCGTCATCAAGGACATTGCCCTCGCCGATTTCGGCCGGGACGAGATCACCATCGCCGAAACCGAAATGCCGGGCCTGATGGCCCTGCGCGAGGAATATGGTGCGTCGCAGCCGCTCAAGGGCGCGCGGATCACCGGCTCGCTCCACATGACGATCCAGACCGCTGTGCTGATCGAGACGCTGGTGGCGCTCGGCGCCGAAGTCCGCTGGGCGACCTGCAACATCTTCTCGACCCAGGACCACGCCGCCGCCGCGATCGCCGCCAAGGGCATCCCTGTGTTCGCGATCAAGGGCGAAACGCTGGCCGATTACTGGGACTACGTCGGCAAGATCTTCGACTGGTCGAGCGAAGCCGACCCTGACCTCACCTGCAACATGATCCTCGACGATGGCGGCGACGCCACGATGTTCGCGTTGTGGGGCGCGCGGATCGAGGCGGGCGAGACCATGCCCGAACCGCAGAATGCCGAGGAAATCGAGATGCAGCGCGCGCTCAAGGCGTTCGTCGCGGCGAAGCCCGGCTACCTCACCGCCACCGTCAAGGCGATCAAGGGCGTGTCGGAGGAAACCACCACCGGCGTGATGCGGCTCTACCAGATCTCCAAGCAGGGCAAGCTCCCGTTCCCGGCGATCAATGTCAACGACAGCGTCACCAAGTCGAAGTTCGACAACCTCTACGGCTGCAAGGAATCGCTGGTCGACGCGATCCGCCGCGCCACCGACGTGATGCTGGCGGGCAAGGTGGCCTGCGTCGCGGGCTACGGCGATGTCGGCAAGGGCTCGGCGGCCTCGCTGCGTGACGGCGGCGCGCGCGTGCTGGTGACCGAGATCGATCCGATCTGCGCGCTTCAGGCGGCGATGGACGGATTCGAGGTCGTAACGATGGAAAACGCGGTGCCCCGCGCCGACATCTTCGTCACCGCGACCGGCAACGAGGACGTGATCACCGCCGAACACATGATGGCGATGAAGCCGATGGCGATCGTCTGCAACATCGGCCACTTCGACAGCGAGATCCAGATTTCGGCGCTCGACAACTACACCTGGAAGGAAGTGAAGCCCGGCACTGATCTCGTCACTTTCCCCGATGGCAAGTCGATTATCGTGCTCGCCAAGGGCCGTCTGGTGAACCTGGGCTGCGCCACCGGTCACCCCAGCTTCGTTATGAGCAGCAGCTTCACCAACCAGACGCTGGCGCAGATCGAACTGTTCACCAAGTCGGACGAGTATGAGAACGACGTCTATGTGCTGCCCAAGCACCTCGACGAGAAGGTCGCGGCGCTCCACCTCGACAAGCTCGGCGTGATGCTGACCCAGCTCAGCAAGAAGCAGGCCGATTACATCGGCGTGCCGCAGGCCGGCCCGTTCAAGCCGGATCACTACCGCTACTGATCGGCTGAAATTCGCCGCGAAACGCCGCTCTTGCAAGCTGCAGGGGCGGCGTTTCGTGCATTTGAACGCAGCGAGCGTTGCATCGCGGCGCACAGGCGCATAGCTGGCGTCCGATGGAATTGTCCCCCACCGCGCTGGTCCTGATCGGAGTTTTGCTCGCCGCATGGACGCTCGCGGCGGCGTGGGTGGCGCTGTGGGCCCATGGCAAGGCACGCCGGGCGCAGGGCAGTCGCCGCTCGGCACGCCGAATGGCGCGGATGATCGAGGAAGCGCCCGCGATACCCATGCTCGTGCGCACCGATGGCCGGATCGAGGCATCGGACAAGCTCGCCACCTGGCTCGGGCTGGACCGGATGCCGCAATTCCTGAGCGAACTGGATGGCGGCTCGGGCAAGGGATTGAGCGAAAGCCAGGTTCGCGAATTGTCGGACCATGTTCGCACGACGCAGCGGACTGCAGCGCCGTTTCGCATGGTCGCCACCCAACCCGGCGCTCAACGCAGTTTCGCCTTTCGCGGCGTGTTGGCCGATCCGCAGGTTTCCCCCGGCGGGGCCGCATTGGTGTGGGTGTTCGACTTCAGCGAAAGCGAGACCGAACTGGCCCGGTCGCGCGCCGAAGCACGCCGTGCACGTAGCGACTTTGCTGCGCTCGTGGGGTTGATCGAGGCTGCGCCAATCCCGATGTGGTTCCGCGAGCCTGATGGCACGCTGCAACTCGTCAACCGTGCCTACGTCACCGCTGTCGGGGCTGGCAGCGCCGAGGCGGTCGTCGCAGGGCAGGTCGAGCTGGTCGAGGAGGTCGACGGCCTTACCGCGGCGCAGGTGGCGCAGCAGGCCGCGGCGCAGAATTTGCCGGTCGAACGGATCGTTTCGGCGACCATCGATGGCCAACGCCGTACTCTGCGCGTCAGCGACCTGCCGCTCGGCAGCGAAGGTGTTGCCGGTTACGCGGTGGACATCGAGGAAATGGAGGAGCTGGCGCGGACGTTCCGCGCTTTCCGCGATGCCCAGCGCCAGATGCTCGATCAGCTTTCGGTCGGCGTGGCGCAGTTCGATGCCCAGCGGCGTATAGTGTTCGCCAACCAGCCGTTCCGGCGCATCTTCGCGCTCGCGCCCGGCACGCTCGGCGCGAAGCAGGAGTTCGAGCGTATCCTGACCGACGCGCGCGAAGCTGGGCGCATTCCGGAAGTGCGCGATTTTCCCGCCTGGCGGCGCGAGCACGTGGCCTGGTTCGCCAGCGGCGAGCCGCAGGAGGAAGCCTGGCCGCTGCCCGACGGGACGCATATCCGCGTGGTCGCGCAGCCCATGCCCGACGGTGGCCTGGTGCTGGTAGCCGAGGACCGGACGGAGCAGCTGGCCCTTTCCTCGACCCGCGATACGCTGTTGCGGACGCGGACAGCGACGTTCGACAACCTGTTCGAGGCCCTGGCGGTGTTCGCACCGGACGGGCGATTGCAGCTGTGGAACCGGACGTTCGCGGGTATCTGGGGGCTCGACGCCGCACTGCTCGACAACCATCCCACCGCCGAGTCGCTCCTGGGGGCACTCGCATCTAATCTTAATGAGCCGGGCAAGGCGAGATCGATCGGCGAAACGATCCGCGCAGCAACGCTCGACCGAAAGCAGCGCGGCGGACGTGTCGCGCTGGCGGACGGACGCACGCTCGAATTCGCAGGCGTGCCGCTGCCCGATGGCAATGGCCTCCTTACGGTCCTCGATGTTACCGCCAACGAACAGGCTGAGAGCGCGTTGCGGGAGCGCAATCTGGCCCTGGAACAAGCCGATCAGGTCAAGACCCGCTTCCTCGCGAACATGAGTTACGAATTTCGCACCCCGCTCACCTCGATCGGCGGATTCGCCGAATTGCTACAGGCCGGTGTCGCGGGTGAATTGAGCGATCAGGGTCGCGACTATGTCGAGGCCATAATCGATTCAGTAGGTCGCCTTACGGCGCAGGTCGAGAACGTGCTCGACCTGTCGCAGAGCGAGGCGGGACTACTGCCGCTATCCAAGGTGCGGGTCGAACTTTTCGCCCTTGCAACACAAGTGGTGAGGGAGCGCGAGAAGGCGGTCGTTGCTGGCGGCTTGCACCTCGATCTGCGTGGCAGCAAGGCGAGCGGGACGATCGAGGCCGACCCGCGACAGATCGCCAAGGCGCTCGGACACGTGCTCGACAATGCGATCGTCGCCACGCCCGTGGGCGGTAAAATACTGATCGACTTATCCAAATCCCAGGGTCTCGCCAGAATTGTCATATCGGACAACGGGCGAGGGATGAGCAGCGATGAACTGCGCCGCTTGCAGCAGGGCGGCGCGATCGATGGCGGGCGCAAGCAAGGGCTCGGCATTCCGCTTGCGCGGCAACTGGTGGAGGCGCACGGGGGCACGCTCGAGATAGTTTCGCGCCAGGGCGAAGGCACGACTGTCACGATGGTCCTTCCGTGAGGATCGACCTGCCCCATCTTGTCGCGATGGAGGCGTTGGGCGAACGTATTGCGGAAAGGCTCAAGGCTGGGGACGTAGTCGCGCTGTCGGGTGGCCTCGGTGCGGGCAAGACGACGCTGGCCCGCGCCATCATTCGGGCGCTCGGCCATAGGGGAGAGGTCCCGTCGCCGACTTTCACCATTGTCGAAACCTACGATACGCTCGACCCACCGCTGATCCATGCCGATTTCTACCGGCTGGAGCGCCCTGCCGAGGCGCAGGAACTGGGCCTCGACGACTATCGCGAGGGCGCGGCGCTGATCGCCGAATGGCCCGAAAACGCGGGCGGATTCGAAACTGAGCCGGGCTGCCTCTCTATCGCGCTGGAAACTGTGGGGCAGGGCCGGATTGCGATTGCCCGGCCGGGGGCGGATTGGCTAGTCCGCTGGCCATGACCGACCTGCCCGAGGGCCTCCGCCAGTTCCTGTCGACCGCCGGTTGGTCCGGGGCCGCGATCGATCCGATACCGGGGGATGCCTCGTTCCGCCGCTATTTCCGAATCCGCGACGACGCGAGGCGTGCGATGCTGATGCACGCGCCGCCACCGCACGAGGATCCAGGGCCTTTCCTCGACGTTGCCAGTTGGCTTACCGCACATAATCAACGCGCGCCCGAAATCCTTGCCGCCGATCCCGACCGGGGTTGGGTGCTGCTGGAGGATTTCGGCGATGACCGGATGCGCGACTGGCTCGACACGAACCCGGCGGGCGAAGGAAGGGCCTACGCCGCCGCGATCGACGCGCTGGTGGCCCTGCACCGACAGCCACCCGGTCCGTTTCCACCTTACGACATCACCGCGTACCAGCGCGAGGCGGCGCTCCTGACGGAATGGTATTGCCCGGCGATGGGGTTGGCGGTGGACGAAGACGGCTACCGCGCGGCGTGGGACGCGGCGCTCGCCCCGATGATGGCGCGGCAGGAGCCGGGCGTTACCGTGCTGCGCGACTACCATGCCGAGAACATCATGCTCCTCTCGCCCGCGCCCGATGGCAGCGGCGAACAGGGGCTGATCGACTTCCAAGACGCGCTGGTCGGGCACCCGGCCTATGACCTGGTCTCGTTGCTACAGGACGCGCGGCGCGACGTTTCGCCCGAACTGGAGCGGCGGATGCTCGACCGATACCTCGCCGCGAGCGGTGCCGGCGCGGAATTCGAGGCCGACTATGCCCGGCTCGGGGCACAGCGAAACGCGAAGATCGTGGGCATCTTCACCCGTCTGTGGAAGCGCGATGGCAAGCAACGCTACCTCGCTTACATCCCGCGCGTGTGGGAAGCGATGGAGCGCGACCTGGAGCACCCGGCGCTGGAACCTGTAGCCACATGGTTCGCGGCTAACATCCCGCAGGAAGTGCGCGACGCTTTCGGAGGGGAGATTCAGTGATGGATTTTCTCACGCGGAGACGCAGAGACGCGGAGTTTTTTTGGTACTCGCAGAGGCGCAGAGGCGCACAGGGTTTGTGCGCCAAGTTCGCAGCAAGGCTTTGCCGCCGCAGGCGGCCTTCATCCCAATCGGTATTCTTAAGTGCGGCTTCGCCGCAAGATCGGCATCTCCGCGTCTCCGCGTCTCAGCGTGAATCAAGCAACTCCGCTCGCCAAGGCGCATCGGCATGACGCAAATCCTTGCTTCCGACACCGCGATGGTCATGGCGGCGGGCCTGGGCAAGCGGATGCGACCGCTTACCGCCAGCCAGCCGAAGCCTATGGTGCGGGTAGCGGGCAAGCCGCTGATAGATCATGCGCTCGACCGGCTGGTCGATGCCGGCGTTGCGCGCGCAGTGGTCAATGTGCACTACCTCGCCGATGCGCTCGAAGCGCATCTCCAGGCTCGTTCGAAGCCAGCCGTGGTGGTGTCGGACGAGCGCGCGCTGCTGCTCGAAACCGGGGGCGGAATGGTCAAGGCATTGCCGCACCTGCCGGACCCGTTTTTCTGCCTCAACGCCGACAACGTATGGCTGGACGGCCCCCGGAACGCCTTTTCCGAACTGTCGGCGCGCTGGAATCCCGATGAGATGGACGCGCTCCTGCTGCTGGTTGGCCACGCGCGCGCGGTTAATTTCGACGGTGCGGGCGATTTCTACATGGACCCGCACGGCAAGCTTTCGCGCAAGCGGCCAGGTCGGGTCGCACCCTTCATCTACACCGGCATCCAACTCGTCTCGCATCGGCTGCTGCGCGATGCACCAGAAGGCAGGTTTTCGACCAATCTGTTGTGGGACCGGGCGATCGTTGAGGGACGGCTCTATGGTGCCAGCTTCACCGGACTGTGGTTCGAGGTAGGCACGCCGCAGTCTATCGGACCGACCGAGGAAGCCTTGCGCAGTGCCTGAACGGCGGGCCCCGCGCGTTTACTCGATCGCCGCGCATCGCGGGTTTGCCGATGCCCTGGTTGCAGGCCTGGTGCCGCGCTACGACGATCCCGACCTCGGCCTCGCGCGGCTGACTCTCCTGCTTCCCAGCAGCCGTGCGGTACGTACGGTAAGCGAGGCTTTCATCCGCCATTTCGGCACTCTGGGCAAGGCCGGGATGCTGATGCCGCGAATGGCAGCCGTGGGTGATCTCGATCTCGACGAGACGCTCGGCAGCCTGCTCGATCCGCTTGGCGCGAGCGATATTCCACCCGCTGCCGATCCGACCTATCGCTGGCTGCGGCTGGCCGAATTGCTGCGCGCGGCGATGGACGACGATGCACCTGGAGGCAGCGCGCTGCTGCGGCTCGCAGCCGAGACCGGGCGCACGATGGATCGGCTGCTGGCCGAGGAAGTCGCACCTGAGGACTTGTTGTCCGACCGCGTGCTCGACCTGTTCGCACGCGATCTTGCCGAGCATTGGCAACGCGGCCTGCATCTGTTCGCCACGGTTCAGCGGATGTGGCTGGCCGAACTGGCGGACCGCGGCGAGATCGACGCGGCGCAGCGGCGCAATATGCTGTTTCGTCATGCAGCCGCGGTGTGGCGGGACCAGCCACCTGCCACGCCGATCGTCGCTGCCGGGGTCACCAGTGCCGCGCCTGCGCTCGCGCGGCTGTTGCGGACCGTTGCCGACTTGCCCGAAGGTTCGGTGATCCTGCCCGATCTCGATCTGTCACTGGACAAGGCGGTTTGGGACGAACTCGGCACGGCGGGTGCGCCGGAGCAAGTGGGCGACCCGCCGTTCGGGCGCGACGACGCAGTGACTCATCCGCAGTATCACCTCAAGCTGCTGCTCAACCGGATGGGTATCGCGCGCGAGGAAGTGCGTCCGTGGCACCGGAGGGGCATGGGTGCTGCCGAGCCAGAGCGAAGCCACGCGATTTCGAGTCTGTTCCTTCCTCCACAGGCCAGCAGGAGGTGGGTGGAACTGTCTGCCGACAAGCGACGCCTCGCAGGCGTCCGGCTGATCGAAAGCCCCACCCCGGAAGCGGAGGCGCAGGCGCTGGCCCTGCTCGTCAGGGAGGCGCTCGACGTGCCCGAACGGCGGGTCGCGGTGGTCACGCCGGACCGCAATCTTGCCCGCCGCGTGGTGCGTCATCTGCGCCGGTGGAACATCGGGGCCGACGACAGTGCTGGACAACCCCTATCGCAGACGGTCGCTGGCAGATTGTTCCTGCTCATGGCACAGCTTGCCGACGAGGAAGCCGCTCCGGTCGAGCTGGTGGCGCTGCTTTCGCACCCGCTAGTGCGGTTCGAGAACGGGCGCGGCGCATGGCTGGAAAAAGTCCGCGCGCTCGAACTTGCCTTGCGGGGACCGCGCAAGGAGCCGGGGCTGGCGCCGCTCGGCGAAGTCGCAAGGGATGCGCAGGTCGGCGACTGGTGGAACGACGTCGCGGCGATCCTCGCGCCCCTGATGCACAGCCACGATGTGCCTTTGGCGGATATGCTCGACCGGATGGCGGCGACTGGCGAGGCATTGTGCGGCGATCATCTCTGGGCCCGCGAGGACGGGCGCGCGCTTGCCCGATTCGTCGAGGAACTGCGCCTGAATTCCCGCGCGGTCGGCACGGCGATCGCTGCGGGCGACGTCCACGCGGTGCTGCGCGACGCGATGGAACAGGTCGCGGTCCGACCAGCTTACGGCGGCCATCCACGGGTGGCGATCTACGGCTTGCTCGAAGCGCGCATGGCGCGTGCGGACCTGGTGCTGTGCGCCGGGTTGAACGAGGGCACCTGGCCCGCGCGTCCGGCGGTCGATCCGCTGCTCGCGGCTCCGATAATGCGCGCGCTCGGAGTGCCTGGGGCGGACTTCCGCATCGGACTCTCCGCGCACGATCTTGCCGCCATGCTGGGTGCGCCCGAGGTGGTGCTGAGCCGGTCGCAGCGCGACGAAAGTGGCCCTGCCATTCCATCACGATTCCTGCTGCGTGTGCGCGCACTGCTGGGCGAGGATCTCGTAGAACGCCACGAAGACCGCGAACCGGTCGACCTGGCCGCTGCAATAGATTGGGCCCCTCGTGCCGATGGCTATACCCCACCGGCGCCCATGCCCTCCGCCGAGCAGCGCAAGGTGCGGGTGAGCGTCACCGCGCTCGATCGGCTGCGCTCGGATCCGTACCAGTTCTACGCCTCTGCCATCCTGCGCTTGAAGGAGCTCGATCTGCTCGACGCCGATCCGGGGCCGCAATGGCAGGGTCAGGTCGCCCATGCGATCCTGGAACGCTGGCACAAGGGCGAAGGTACTCTGCCCGCACTTGCGGACGAGGAACTTGCGGCGATGAACGCGCACCCTCTTACCCGCGCGCTTTGGCGCCCGCGACTTCTTCGTGCGTTGCAATGGGTCGAGGAAAAGCTTGCCGAAGATCCGTTGCGCCAGCCATTCCTGGTCGAGCAATGGGGCCGGATGGAAGTGTGCGGGGTCGAAATCTTCGGCCGCATCGACCGTCTCGACAAACTGGCGGATGGCAGCTTCGCCGTCGTCGATTACAAGACCGGCAATCCGCCGAGCGGGCCGCAGGTCGAACAGGGCTTCGCGCTCCAGCTCGGGACGCTGGGGCTGATGGTCGAAGCGGGCGGTTTCGACGGTGTGAGCGGCACGGCGAGCGCGTTCGAATACTGGTCGCTGGGCAAGCGCAAGGATAAGTCGAACGGTTTCGGCTACGTCAGCACGCCACTGCATATCCCGCCCAAGCGTAGCGGGATTTCGCCAGACGAGTTCCTGCCTGCATCGAGGCGGTTCCTGATCGAGGCGCTCGACAAGTGGATCGTGGGCGATGCGCCGTTCACAGCGCGTCTCAATCCCGATGCGCCAAGTTATGCCACCTACGACCAGCTCATGCGGCTCGACGAGTGGATGGGGCGCGAGGAATGAGCGGCGCTAAAGGATCGGGACGGGTCTTTCCGCTGCAGGATAACCAGGCGCTGGCGGTCGACCCGAGCGACAGCGTGTGGCTCTCCGCCTCTGCCGGAACGGGCAAGACGCAGGTGCTGTCGGCGCGCGTCCTGCGCTTGCTGCTGCGCGAGGATGTCGCGCCCGAACAGATCCTGTGCCTCACCTTCACCAAGGCTGGTGCGGCCGAAATGGCGGTTCGCGTCAACGAGGTGCTGGCCAATTGGGTGCGGATGCCTGACGCGGCGCTATTCGAGCAACTTCGCAATATCGGCGCGGCGGCCACGCCGGAAGCGCGTGACCGCGCACGCACGCTGTTCGCGCGGGTACTCGATTGCCCCGGCGGCGGCCTCCGGATCGACACCATTCACGCCTTCTCGCAGTGGCTGCTGGCGGCATTTCCCGAGGAAGCTGGTCTTGTTCCTGGCACTCGTCCGATGGAGGACCGCGACCGCGACCTGCTCGCCCACGCGGAACTGGCGCGGATGGTGGTCGAGTGGGAGGAGGCGGGTGAGCGCGACCTCATCGAAGCCATCGAAACGCTCAGCGTGCGGATGGGCGCGGACGGCGTGCGCGGCTGGCTGATGCGCTGCGCCGAGGCGCGCGAGGTGTGGTTCGGACCGGGCGGGTGGCAGGACGGCGATATCGCGGCCCGCGTGAAGGCGCTGATCGGGCTGGCGGCGGATACGGACGATCGCGCGGTCGCCGCGCTATGTGAAGACCATGCTTTCGATCTCGACGCGCTCCACCTCTGCCTGTCTGCAAACCGCGCATGGGGGACCGCTACCGCTGCGAAGAGCATAGCGGCGATCGAGGCGTGGCTGGCGGCTAGGCCGGCGGAGCGCGTGGTGCTGGGTGACGAAATGCGCAGCGCGCTGTTTACGCTAAAGGCCGAGCCCCGCCATCTGGCCTCGCTCGAGAAGCACGAATCCATGTATGCGGAAGCAGCCGCAGCGGTGCTGGCCTCGCTGTCGCGTATAGCCGAATTGCAAGCCTTGCTCGCTTTGGTCGAACTGCTGGTTCCCGCGCTGACCGTGGGGCGGCGGTTCGCGTTGCGATGGGAGGAGGCGAAGGCGCGCGAAGGGCTGATCGACTTCGACGACCAGATTCGCCGCGCCGCGGCCCTGCTCGAACGCTCCGACATGGCTGAATGGATCCGCTTCAAACTCGACCGGCGTTTCGATCACATCCTCGTCGACGAGGCGCAGGACACCAACGCGGCGCAATGGTCGATCATTCGAGCCCTGACCGACGATTTCTTCTCCGGCATCGGCCAGCGTGATGGCAAGCAGCGCACCATCTTCGTCGTCGGCGATTACAAGCAGGCGATTTTCGGGTTTCAGGGGACCAGCCCCGACAATTTCGAGGCGGCAAAGCAGGAATTCGCGCGGGTCATGGATACCGCCGCGGCGAACGCCCGCGAGCTGCGGCCGCCGGTCGAATTGCGTTCGCTGCAACCGCTTGGCCTCGGTCGGTCGTACCGCACGGCGCAACCGGTGCTCGATTTCGTGGACCGGGCGATCGAAGCGATCGGGCCTTCGAGTTTTGGGCTGAGCGACGCTCCCGAATCTCACATAGGCTATGATCGTCCTGGCGAGGTCGTCCTGTGGCGACCCATCGTCAGCCGCGCCGAGGAACAGGCGGAGGAGGACGATGGGCCGGAAGACTGGATCTCCGAGCCCGAGCGGCGCATGGCCGACCGCATCGCCGATCAGGTCAGGGCCTGGCTGCGGGATGGTTATCCGTTGGTCAAGGACAGGGACAATCCGCGCAACGCGACGGCGGGCGATATCATGGTCCTCGTCCGCAAGCGCCGCGAACTGGCGGGGCTGATCGTCGCGCGGCTCTACGCCAAGGGGGTGCCTGTCGCTGGTGTAGACCGGCTGCGCCTGGGCGCGCCACTGGCGGTGAAGGACCTGATGGCAGCGCTGCGTTTCGCCGCGCAGCCGCTGGACGATCTCAGCCTCGCCAATCTGCTGGTTTCGCCGCTGATCGGGTGGAGTCAGCAGGACCTGCTCGACCACGGCTGGCGCGACAAGGGTGTTGCCCTGTGGGACCACTTGCGACGGTCCGACGTGCCCGAGGTTGCCCGGACCACCGACAAGCTGCGTGACCTGCTGCGCCTGGCCGATATCGAGCCGCCACAGGGTCTTCTCCACTGGATGCTTGCCGGACCGTGGGCGGCGCGGCGCGCACTCGTTGCGCGGCTCGGCACCGAGGCGAACGACCCGATCGACGAGTTGCTCAACGCCGCCAGCGCCTATGCCGCCAGCAATACCGCCAGTTTGCAGGGCTTCATCCGCTGGTTCGATGCCGGCGACGGAGAACTGAAGCGCGAGGCGGGCGCGAGCAAGGGGCAGGTGCGCGTGATGACGGTGCACGGGTCGAAAGGGTTGCAATCGCCCATCGTGATCCTCGCCGATGCCACCGGTAATCCGGACACATCGCCAATGCGTTCTTTGTCATTGCACGAGGAGTTGCCCGGAGGTGGGGGACGCACGATCCCGGTTCCTGGCCTGCGGAGCGGAGAGAAGGTCGGTCGAATCACGGAAGCCGAAGCGGCCGCCAAAGCAGCGGAGCGACAGGAACATTGGCGCTTGCTCTACGTAGCGATGACCCGGGCTGAGGAGGCGTTGTTCATCGGCGGGGCATTGGGCAAGAAAGAGACGGAACCGGCACCCGATAGCTGGTACGCGCGCCTCGCACCGCTGTTCGGCGGCGAACCCGAGGAAGACGAAATCTGGGGCACTGCGCAGCGGCACGGCCCCAAGCCCGTGCCCATCGTGGGCAAGGCGAGCGTGAGCGAGCTTGAGCCGATGCCTCTGCCTGCCTGGGCGCTGACGCCGATCGGTCCGGAGCCGCGTCCGCCCCGTCCGCTCGCGCCATCGTCGGCGGGTGACGAGCGCGGGGCCGACCCGCCGTTGCCGCCGGAGGCCGCCGCTGCGGCAGCGCGGCGCGGCGTGCTGATTCACCGCCTGCTCGAGCGACTGCCCGATGTTGTCGCTCACCAGCGAGAACATCGTGCGCGGGCATGGCTCGCGCGCCAGGCTCGCGATCTCGAAGCTGGCGTGCGCGACGAATTGCTTGCGGCCGTGCTGGCGGTAATCGACCATGCTGATTTCGCCGACCTGTTTGGCCCAGCTGCGCTTGCGGAAGTACCGATCACGGCCACCGTCGATGGGCAGGTCGTTGCAGGCATCGTGGATCGCCTGCTCGTCGCCTCCGATCAGGTGACTGTCGTCGATTTCAAGACCGCGCGCCGCCCGCCCGCTTCGCTCGCGCAAATGCCTGTGCCGACGCTTCGCCAGATGGGTGCTTATGCCGCCGCGCTCGGTGAAATCTATCCCGGACGGCGCATAAGGGCGGGCGTTCTCTACACTCACGTTCCGCAACTGATCGAGATTCCGGCAAACGTGCTGGCTGAGCACAAACCCGCATTGTCCACAGCGCAGGAAAGCTTTTCCGGCTTGCCCGTTGAGTGACAGCGACGCGCGCCTAGATTAGCGCCCGATACAACAGGAGATACCCGTCATGGCGACTGTAAACGTCACCGATGCCAGCTTCCAGAGCGACGTGCTCGACGCCGACAAGCCAGTGCTGGTCGACTTCTGGGCCGAGTGGTGCGGCCCTTGCAAGATGATCGCGCCCGCCCTGGAGGAGATCAGCGACGAACTGGCCGACAAGGTGACGATCGCCAAGATGGACATCATGGAAAACACCGACACGCCCGGCAAGCTGGGGGTGCAGGGTATTCCTTATCTGGTGCTCTACAAGGGCGGTCAGAAAGCTGCCGAATTGACCGGCGCACGGCCCAAGGGCCAACTCAAGGCCTGGCTGGAAAGCGTGCTCTAGGCCAGAATAGCCAATCTTTCGGCCAGTCCGTCCCACAACTCGGGACTGGCCGCGCCGATCAGGCCCGGCTGGTCCCATTCGTCGACGCGGTAGGGTGATCCGTCAGGTCTCGCGGCCTTGCCGCCTGCCTCGTTGAGCCACAGCACGCCTGCGGCATGGTCCCAGGCGAGCGTGCGCTCGAAGATCGAGACGTCGTTCGTGCCCAATGCCAGCCGCGGATATTGCTCGGCGGCGCAGTAAGGGATGTCGACCAGCGTGTAGTGCGGGGCGATGTGGGCTTTGATCGCAGCGCGCCGCTCTGGCTGCATATAAATCATCGATATGGCTGCAATCGGCGGGTCCTGACCGCTGGTCCGGGTGCGAACTGGCTCGCCATCGATGCAGGCGCCGTGGCTGTAGTGCGCGGTGCAGAACCGGCCCGACAGGCAATCGTAGATCCAGCCTGACCGGCAAACTCCGCCACTCGCCCGGGCAAGAATGATCCCGAACGGCGGCCTGCCCGCGGCGAAATTGCGCGTGCCGTCGAGCGGGTCGACGATCCAGCAGTCGCGCGCGAGTGCATCCTGGATACCTGGATCGGAGTGGGCAGCTTCCTCACCCACGATGGCGATACCCGGCTCGATCCGCGCGAGCGCTTCGGCCAGCATCGCTTCGGCTGCATGATCCGCGATCGTAACGACGTCGCCGGGTGACTTGGCCTCGATCTCGCCCTCAGCGAGCGTTTGGTAATGGGGCAGGATAGCGGTTTCGCTCACCCGCCGCAGCAGGCGCAGGATTTCGGCGTCGAGCGTCGTCACGACCGATAATCGGCGTTGATAGCGATGTATCCATGGGTGAGATCGCAGGTCCACACGGTCGCGCGCCCGTCGCCGAGGCCGAGGTCTACATCGATGCGAATGTCCTGCCCCTTGAGATGCGCCGCGACCGGAGCCTCGTCGTAGTCGGCCAGCGGTTGTCCATCGCGCGCCGCCCATATGCCGCCGAAGCCGATCGAGAGGCGGTCGCGGTCGGCTGGCTCGCCCGCCTTGCCCACCGCCATCACTACCCGACCCCAGTTCGCATCCTCGCCCGCGATGGCGGTCTTGACCAGCGGCGAGTTGGCGATGGAGAGCCCTATCCGCCGCGCACTGTCGTCCGATTGCGCGCCTGCGACGGCTATCTCGATGAACTTTTGCGCCCCTTCGCCATCGCGGACCACCAGGTGCGCAAGGCGACGACATACATCGAGCAGCGCGGCCGCGAAGGCATCCGCACCGGCGTCGTCGAACGATGTCAGCGGCACATTGCCCGCCTTGCCCGTGGCGAAGGCGAGCACGGTGTCGCTGGTGGAGGTGTCTCCATCCACCGTGATGCAGGAAAATGTCGTTTCATTGGATGAGTTCAGGAGGCGTTGCAGGAACGCAGGATCGACCGCCGCGTCGGTGAAGATGTAGCCCAGCATGGTCGCCATGTCGGGTGCGATCATGCCGCTGCCCTTGATGATGCCGACCAGTTCGACCCGCTTGCCTCCGATCATCGCCGATGCATACGCGCCTTTGGCAAAAGTGTCGGTTGTTCCGATGGTTGCAGCCGCTTCTTCCCACGAGCATGGAGTTGCCGCGAGCGCCGCCTCGATTCCAGCGCGCGCCTTGTCCTGCGGGAGCGGCACGCCGATCACGCCGGTCGAGGAAACGAACACCTCCTCCCGGGCGCAGCCGAGGCTTCCTGCGACTTGCGCCATGATCGCCTCCACCGCCTCGCGCCCGCGATAGCCGGTAAAGGCGTTGGAATTGCCCGCGTTGACCACCAGCGCGCGGACGCGGCCATGGACGATATTGGCGCGGCCAAGCTCGACCTCGCTCGAGGCGCAGGCGCTATTGGTAAATACCCCAGCCACCGCCGTGCCCTCGGCGAACTCGGCCAGGGTCAGATCGGCGCGGTCCCAGTCCTTGTACCGGGCCCGTGCTACGCGCAGCGTGACGCCCGCTACGGCTGGCATATCGGGGAAGGGCGAGGCGAGCGGACTCGGTTGGGATGTCATGCCCTGGCGCTTATCCGCCACCGCTGCCCACGACAATGCCGCGCGAACCACAGATCAACCGAACCATGGATGGACAGGACGCGGCATCATCCCTATCTTATGGCACCATGCTGAGCCGCTTTCTCGCCTGTCTAGCGTTGATTACCGGTCTTGCCGCCGTTGGCGCGCCGGTCAATGCCGGTGCGGTCGACACGTTCGCGGCGCAGGTCGGGGCGAGCAGGTCAGTATCGGCAACGCCCTCGGCGGACCGCACCGAGTGCCAGTCGCAGCGCGGCTCGATGAGCGCGAAGCGCGAGCGGGCGGTGGAATGCACCCCGCGCAGGTCGGTCATCATCTACCTGCCCACTGTCCAGTACGGCCCCGATCGCGCGCTCGAATAGCGCGCCAGCCTTTCCCGCCAGTTTCCTTTCGCCCGGCGCCTTGGCGCGCGGGCGCTTCGTTGCAGTTTCCTCTTCGACCCGGACCATGAATCCATGATCAAGACTCTCGCCAAATCCATCTTCGGCTCCGCCAACGAGCGATACGTTCGCTCGCTCGGCAAGATCGTCAACCAGATCAATGCGCTCGAGCCGCAGATCCAGGCCCTGACCGACGAACAGCTTCAGGCACAGACCGACAAGTTCCGCGCCCAGCTCGCCGACGGACGCACCCTGGACGACATCCTGCCCGAGGCGTTTGCCACGGTGCGCGAGGCGTCGATCCGCGTGCTCGGAATGCGGCACTTCGATGTCCAGCTGATCGGCGGCATAGTGCTTCACCGTGGCGAGATTTCGGAAATGCGCACCGGCGAGGGCAAGACGCTGGTGGCCACGCTGGCGACCTACCTCAACGCCATCGAGGGCAAGGGTGTCCACGTCGTCACCGTCAACGACTACCTTGCGCGGCGCGACGCCGACTGGATGGGGCAGATCTATCGCTGGCTTGGCCTTAGCGTCGGCGTCATCGTGCCCAACCTGGGCGAGATGGAGCGGCGCGAGGCCTACGGCTCGGACATCACCTACGGCACGAACAACGAGTTCGGTTTCGATTATCTGCGCGACAACATGAAGCACGACCGGCGCTCGATGGTGCAGCGTCCGTTCAATTTCGCGATCGTCGACGAGGTCGATTCGATCCTGATCGACGAAGCGCGCACCCCGCTGATCATCTCCGGCCCGACCGAGGACAAGAGCGACCTCTACACCGCGCTCGACGCGATCGTGAAGCAGGTGCCCGAGGACTGGTACGAAAAGGACGAGAAGAGCCGCCACGTCTCTTTCACCGAGGAGGGCAACGAGAAGGTCGAGGATCTTCTGCGTGATGCGGGCCTGCTCGCGACCGATAACCTCTATGACGTCGAGAACACCCAGGTCGTCCACCACCTCGACCAGGCGCTCAAGGCGAACATCATGTTCAAGCGTGACACGGACTACATCGTGAAGGACGAGAAGGTCGTCATCATCGACGAGTTCACCGGACGCATGATGGATGGCCGCCGCTGGTCGAACGGCTTGCACCAGGCGGTCGAGGCCAAGGAAGGGGTGAAGATCGAGCCCGAGAACCAGACGCTCGCCTCGATCACCTTCCAGAACTATTTCCGGATGTATCCCAAGCTGTCGGGCATGACCGGCACCGCCGCCACCGAGGCGAGCGAGTTCTGGGACATCTACAAGATGAACGTGGTCGAGATCCCGACCAACGTCCCCGTCCAGCGGATCGACGAGGACGACGAATTCTACAAGAACACGATGGACAAGTTCCAGGCCATCGCGAAGGCCATCGCCGAAAAGAGCAAGATCGGGCAGCCTACGCTGGTGGGCACGGTCTCGATCGAGAAGTCGGAGCTGCTGTCGAAATTCCTCGATGACGAGGGCGTCAAGCACTCGGTGCTCAACGCGCGCTTCCACGAGCAGGAGGCACACATCGTGGCCCAGGCGGGCCGGATCGGCGCGGTTACCATCGCCACCAACATGGCCGGGCGAGGGACCGACATCCAGCTCGGCGGCAATGTCGAGTTCCGCATCGAGGACGAGCTGTCGGGCATGGCCGAAGGCCCGGAGCGTGACGAAGCGATTGCGCGGATCAAGGCCGAGGTCGCCGAGGAAAAGGCGCGTGTGCTGGAAGCGGGCGGGCTGTTCGTGCTGGGCACCGAGCGGCACGAATCGCGCCGCATCGACAACCAGTTGCGCGGCCGTTCGGGCCGCCAGGGCGACCCCGGGTTGAGCCGGTTCTATCTTTGCCTCGAGGACGACCTGCTGCGCATCTTCGGGCCGGATACGCTGTTCGCCAAGATGATGAACTCGAACCTTGCCGATGGCGAGGCGATCGGGAGCAAGTGGTTGTCCAAGGCGATCGAGACCGCCCAGAAGAAGGTCGAGGCGCGCAACTACGATGTCCGCAAGCAGGTCGTCGAATACGACGACGTCATGAACGACCAGCGCAAGGTGATTTACGAGCAACGCTCCGAGATCATGGACAGCGAGGCGGTCGACGATGTGGTCGTGGATATGCGCCACGACACCGTCAACACCCTGGTCGGCGAGGCGTGCCCGCCCGAATCCTATCCTGAGCAATGGGATATCGAAGGCCTCAAGAAGCGGCTGGAGGAGGTGTTCGGCATCACTCCGCCGCTAGACGACTGGATGCAGGAAGATACGCTCGAACCGCAGTTGATCGAGGAGCGTGTCCGCGAGCAGACCGACGCGATCATGGATCGCAAGATCGCCGAATCCGATCCAGCTATATGGAAACGGGTCGAAAAGTCCGTCCTCCTCGACCGGCTCGACCACCACTGGAAGGAGCACCTCGCCACGCTCGACGCGCTACGCCAGGTCGTGTTCCTGCGCGCCTATGCGCAGAAGCAGCCGATCAACGAATACAAGCGCGAGGCGTTCGGTCTGTTCGAGCGGATGCTCGAAACGCTGCGCGAGGATGTGACCAGCATCCTGATCAAGAGCGAGCTAAGAATCGCTCCGCCCCAGGCTCAGGAATTGCCGGAGTTGCCCGATTTCCTGACCGGTCACATCGACCCGCTGACCGGACTCGACAATTCGGACGATGGCGACGGTTCCGCTGACCGTCCGGCGCTGTTCGGTTCGCTTGCCGGGAGCCCTCGCGCGGCGTTCTCACCGGGCGGGGCGGCTGGGGCGGCAGACAACCCCTACGCCGGCACTAACGTGAGCCGCAATGCGCCATGCCCATGCGGCTCGGGCAACAAGTACAAGCATTGCCACGGCGCGGGCGGCTGACGCCTGGCCCCTGAAACATTGGCGACAGATACAAAAAGGGCGCGGCGGGAAATCCCGTCGCGCCCTTTTTCATGCCCTGGGTCGGGTGGCTCCCCGAGTTGGATTCGAACCAACGACCAAGTGATTAACAGTCACCTACTCTACCGCTGAGCTATCGGGGAATGACCCTGACCCGCGGGCAGGGGTGCGCCTATATGGGCGGCGGATTCGTTTGGCAAGTGCCGTTCAGACGACGAATTGCTCCGCCACGATCCGCTCGTCCAGGGCGTGGCCGGGATCGAACAGCAAAGTGAGTTCGGAATCGGCTGCTATTTCCAGCGAGACCTCGGCGATATCGCGGAATTCCTTCTGGTCGGCCACTGCGGAAACGGGGCGCTTATCGGGCTCGTTGACGCGGAATTTCATGGTCGAACGGTCGGGCAGGATCGCCCCGCGCCAGCGCCGCGGGCGGAACGGGCTGATCGGGGTAAGGGCGAGGAGCTGCGAATCGAGCGGCAGGATCGGCCCGTTGGCAGACAGGTTGTAGGCGGTCGAACCGGCCGGGGTTGCGACCAGCACGCCGTCGCAGACGAGTTCCTTGATCCGCACCCGGTCGTCGACCGATACCTCGATCTTGGCCGTCTGGCGGGTTTCGCGCAGCAGCGACACCTCGTTGATCGCGCAGGCGACGTGCTTCTCGCCGTCCTGCGTCGTCGCTACCATCCGCAGGGGTGCGATTCCGATCGAGCGCGAGCGGTTGACCTTGTCGATCAGCTTCGACCCCGCGCGGTAACGGTTCATCAGAAAGCCGACGGTGCCGAGGTTGAGGCCGTAGACCGGGCGCACGTCGCCCGTATCGAGCATACCGTGCAGGGTCTGGAGCATGAACCCGTCACCCCCCAGCACGACGATGGCATCGGCCTCCGCGACCGGCACCCAGGGGTGCGCATCGGCGATCTCGGTCGCCGCTTCCTGCGCGCGCGCGGTGTCGGAAGCCAGCAGGGCGAGCCGCGTGAAACCGTGATTGCTGCCCACTTCCGATGCCCTCGCGTAAACCGCCGCCGCGCGGTCGGCGCGACCCTATGGGCCAGTGTGCCATTTGGCAACGCGCCAGAATTGGCGGCCCCTTGTGCGAACTCTTGGACTAGGCGACAGGTAGTGAACGATGTCGCAAAGCTTGCCCGCCCGATGAACGAACGACGTACCCGCACCGAGCGCCGACGCCTCGGATCGCCCGAGCAGTCTGCCGAGCTTGTCACGGCGATTGAAAGCGGCGCGATCGAGGTTCTGTTCCAGCCGCAGTTCCTGTGCGGTGACGACCGGATCGCGGGTGCGGAGGCATTGGTACGCTGGTCGCATCCGACACATGGCGCGCTGGCGGGTGACCGCGTGTTCGCGATGGCTCATGAGGTAGGGCTGGCGGACCGGCTGACCGGTCATGTGTGCCAGCAGGCCATGACGCAGGCGGCGAAGTGGCCAGGGGAACTACGGCTCGCGCTCAACGCAACCGCCGACGACCTGGCGGACGTGGCGTACCCTGCCATGTTGGACGAATCCCTGCTGCTTTCGGGCTTTCCCGCGACGCGACTGACACTGGAGATTACCGAACAGGCGCTCGTGGATTGCCTCGACAGCGCGGCGCGGATGCTTGGCGCATTGACCGACAAGGGCATCGCGATCGCGCTCGACGATTTCGGTGCGGGCTTCTGCAATTTCCAGTACCTCAAGGCCCTGCCGCTGGCCGCGCTCAAGCTCGACCGCTCGATGGTCGAGGGGATCGCGACCGACCGGCGCGATCTTGCCGTGTTCCGCGCGATCATGGCGATGGCGCAGGCGCTGGACTTGCGCGTGATCGCCGAGGGGATCGAGACCGACGGCCAGCGCGCGACGGTGACCCGTGAAGGGTGCGACCGCTGGCAGGGCTTCCTCGGTTCCCCACCGATGACAGCGCAGGAGTTTGCCACCTTGATCGCGCGCTAGGCCGCCACCTTCTCTGCCTTGTGCGCGCGGCGCGCGATGCCGCTCAATCCCTTGGTCAACTGGAACAGGCCATTGAGGCGGCTGGCGGGATCGCCCCAGGCGCGTTCGATCACCAGCTTCATGTCGGGGCGCAGCCGCGCGGTCCCTTGCAGCCGCTCGACCCAGGCCATCAGGCCCATCGGATCGGGGAATTCGTCCTTATGGAACGTGACCAGCGTGCCGCGCGCGCCCACGTCGATCTTGGCGATGTTGGCCGCGATCGCCTGCTGCTTGATCTCGATCAGCAGCAGCGTGGCCAGCCAAATAACCTCTAATTACCATTTCTACTTTAAATGGCTCGCAAATACGACCTATCGTTACCATTTCATCAGGTGTAGCTAAAACCCAATTAGGTACAATGTCTTTTGTTGCCGATAAAAACTTAGCCGCAATTTGGTTTAAAACCTGTCCTTTGTACGGAATTGCTTTTGGTAACACCACATCAAATGCCGAAATTCTATCGGTTACTACCATTGCCATCAACTGGTTATCAATAGTATATACATCGCGTACTTTACCTTTATAAAAACTACTTTGTTTTGGGAAAGTAAATTGGGTTTCTTTTACTGCTTTCATGAGGGGATAAAAATAGGAAAAAGATATGAGTATCGAGATATGAGATGTGAGACTTAGGTTAAGCCTTGAGCCAATTTTTACTTTGCAAAGAAAATAATTAGCTAAACAAAAAATCCGAAGACATAATTATACAATTTCATCTTCGGATTTGGGGCATCAGACATCGGACTTTTCTGTCTAAAAACTTTCGGACTTACCATCTTTCGGTCGGCTAACTGATACCTAGCTACTGATACCTGACCACTAATACCTAATCCCTTTACTGAATATCTCCGTAAGCTTTTAAAATTGCCTTCACCAATTTATGGCGTACCACATCTTCTCCAGTTAGGTAAATCATATCGATACCTTTAATATCTGCCAAAATGCGAAGTGCATTATGCAAACCAGACTGAGCTTTTTTAGGTAAATCCACCTGTGTAACGTCGCCAGTTACAATGAACTTTGCAGTTGGCCCCATACGGGTTAAAAACATTTTCAATTGCAAATCGGTAGAGTTTTGCGCTTCATCTAAAATTACAAAACAATTATCTAAGGTACGACCACGCATAAATGCCAATGGAGCAACCTCTATGGTTCTATTTTCTAAATATACTTTTAGTTTCTCCGCGGGTATCATATCATCCAATGCATCATACAACGGCCGTAAATACGGATCTACCTTTTCTTTTAAATCTCCTGGCAAAAAACCGAGACTCTCTCCCGCTTCTACCGCAGGCCGGGTTAAGATAATGCGTTTAATTTCTTTGTTCTTTAATGCCCTAACCGCCAAAGCGACTGCCGTATAAGTTTTTCCTGTACCTGCTGGACCAATGGCAAACAACACATCGTTTTTGTTGATGCTATCTACCATTTTACGCTGATTAGCTGTTCGAGCCTTAATCATGAGGCCATGGTTTCCGTACACAATCACTTCGCCGCTACCAATAGGTGCACTTGCTTGGTTTTCTTCAGAAGTAGCAGAACCTGTTTTTTTTGATCCCAAAATGGCATCAACATCATTATTGCTTAACGTACCAAACTTATCCAAATGAGCTACCAATGTGTTCATTTTTTGCTCAAAGGTCTTCAGTTCGGCTTCGTCGCCTAAAGCCTTAACCTCGTTACCCCTAGCAACAATTTTAAGCTTCGGGAAAGCGGCCTTAATTTGCTCGTAGTGCTCGTTGTTAGCGCCCCAAAATTGAATTTGGTCGCTAGTCTCTATAATTAGTTTTATTTCGTTCAAAATATTGTTTTTTTAGTACTACGCCCTGTTTAATTCGATTTTAATTTGAATATTTGTAGGCTATTTGCCTATACGCAAGAATAAGCATAAATATTTAATTTTTAATGGCGATCATAACATTAACGACAGATTTGGGCTCGAAGGATTTTTATCAGGCTGCTTTAAAGGGCAGTATCCTGAGTATCCTCCCAAATGTGAATATTGTTGATGTAACCCACGAAGTGCCCGCCTTTAATATTTCTTATGCCGCATTTGTACTTAAAAATGCCTACACCTACTTTCCAAAAAACACAGTACATTTAATAGGCATAGATTCCGTTTTTAACGAAAACACCAAATACGTAGCCCTACGCTATAAAGAACATTATTTTGTAGGGGCAGATAATGGGATTTTCTCACTGCTTTTTGATGACGGGCCTGATGAATTGGTAGAACTGAACATTATGCAAGATTTAAAGTTCTTGCATTTCCCCCTGGTAGATATTTTGGTTAAAGCTGCCGTACATTTGGCCAAGGGCGGCAAGCTGAAAGAAATTGGCATACCTGCCGACGATATTGAACAAAGAATGCTGTTACACCCGGTTATCGAAAGAGATATCATTAGAGGTAGTGTAATATTTATCGACACGTTTAGCAACGTGATTACCAATATCACCAAAGATTTGTTTACCAAAGTGCAGCGCAACAGAGATTTTAGCTTATATTTTAGAAAAAGCGAAACCATTACACAATTGAGCTGGCATTACAACGAAGTACCAGAAGGGGAAAAACTTTGCTTGTTCGGCATTAGTAACCATTTAGAAATCGCCATTAATAAAGGCAAAGCAAGCGGCTTACTGGGTTTACATCTCAACGATATCGTAAGGGTAGAGTTTCATCCTTAGGCTCCTTCCCAACCCTCCCCAAATGAAAGGGCTAAGTACTCGTGAAAAATAGCTGCACATCTGGGGCAACTTAAAGGCATAAATTTTGTTATATAGCTATCAAACATATAACAATGATAAGAAAAGCCATTTTATTCACCCTCTTAATTACACATTTTGTTGCAGCAACTTTCGCTCAGGATAGTACCGCATACGAGCTTCAGCGCAATAAAATCAATGCAATGTTGGCCGAAAGAAGTACCCGTTTTGGCCAGTATGAAGAAAGTTTAAATGCCAGAACAGGTATTTTCGGTTTCCAAACCAAACGTGACATTAAAAACTCAAATGAAATTCTTAGACAGGTAGTTATCCACGATAATAATATCTTCACTGAGCTTAAAGTACTTTTAGACTATAAAGATCTGCAATTTCAGCAAGTAAAATCTAATGTAGATCATAGTCAAATGCGCATAGATAGCTACAAAAAAACCATTAGAGATTTACAGGTAAAAAATGAAGAATTGCTAGGATACAACCAAAAAACAGACAAAAGCGCAGATTACTTGCAACTTTTCTTGGCGTTATTTGTTATTTCTACTGCAGTTTGCATATTTATCATCTACCGAAAAAACAAAATAATTAAATCTAAAGCCCCACAAAGTGGAATAAAAGTTTTGTAGCATGAAGAAAGCATTTTTTAAGGCATTAGTGAAATTTAATAATTTGGTAATGCCCTCGTTATATCAAAAAGACCCTATGAAATTGAACAATGTTCAAAAAGCAATTTTGGGTTTCAGGTATTGGGCTTTAACTAATTCGATGAGATAAAAAGAAAGCTAAAAGACCAAAGCAGAAAGAGGCAAATAGGCCTATTCAAATGCGCTTTAGTCTTTTAGCTTTTGGCTTTAAACTTTTCTAAAATGATCGATGATCAAATTAGCTAATTCTGTACCAATGCGCTCTTGAGCTTCGTTGGTAGAAGCACCAATGTGCGGAGTGAGCGAAATTTTTGGATGAGCCAACAATGCAGCAGCTGGAGTTGGTTCGTTATCAAACACATCTAAACCTGCAAAAGCAACCTTACCCGAGTTTAACGCTTCGATTAAAGCCGGCTCGTCAATAGTGCCTCCACGTGAACAGTTCACTACACCCACACCCGGCTTCATTGCTGCAAACTCAGCAGCGCCTAAAATCGGTTTGTCGGCAAATGGTGTATGTAGAGAGATAAAATCACTGTTTGCAATCACTTCCTCTAAAGAAACTGTTGTTACTGGAATATCTACCTTAATCCATAAAGTTAAGTTTAAAGTAATGTTGCCACTAAAAGGGAATAGATCATAAGCTAATACGTTCATTCCTAAACCTAGGGCTACCGCAGCAGTTTCTCTACCAATTCTACCAAAACCAATGATACCGATCGTTTTACCTCTTAACTCAATACCTTTTGCATAAGCTTTTTTAAGGTCGTTGAATTTTGCAGCGCCTTCTGCAGGCATTTTACGGTTGGCGTCTTGTAAAAAACGTACACCGGTAAATAAGTGGGCAAATACCAATTCTGCAACTGATAAAGATGAAGCAGCAGGTGTATTTACTACAGCAATACCTTTAGATCTTGCGTAGTCAACATCGATATTATCCATACCAACGCCACCTCTACCTATTAAACTAAGGTTAGGGCAAGCATCAATTACATCCTTTCTAACTTTAGTAGCACTCCTAACCGTTAAACCGTCATAATTTTGCAGTGCAGCAATCAATTGGTCTTGCGGTACGGTTTGGGTATCAACCGTATGCCCAGCATCTTCTAATAATTTTTTTCCTATCGGATCTATGCCATCGTTGGCAAGTATTCTAGCCATTTTTTATTTTTTATGTTTTTCTTCGAAACTTTGCATTAAATCTATTAGCGCATGCACGCTAGTAATTGGTAGTGCGTTATACATGGATGCCCTAAAACCACCTACACTTCTGTGCCCTTTTAAGCCTTCAAAACCATTTTCATCTGCATATTTTGCAAAAGGTTTTTCCAATTCTGGGTCTTCCATTACGAAACAGATGTTCATACGAGAACGATCTTCTACCGCACAAGTACCTTTAAACAAAGTGTTTCTATCAATTTCTTTGTAAAGTGCATTTGCCTTCGCTATGTTTTCCTTTTCCATTTCGGCTACGCCACCCTTAGATTTTAACCATCTTAGGTTTAACATAGCAGTATAAATAGAAAATACTGGCGGAGTATTGTACATAGAACCTGCATCAACATGCGATTTGTAGTCTAACATAGACGGAATAGCTCTTCCAGTTTTACCTAAGATTTCGTCTTTAACAATCACTAAGGTTAAACCCGCAGGGCCAATGTTCTTTTGCGCACCGGCATAAATTAAATCGTATTTAGTTACGTCAATTTCTCGGCTCATGATGTCTGATGACATATCGCAAACCACAGGAACTTTAGTTACCGGCAATTCGAATAACTCGGTACCGTAAATGGTATTGTTAGAAGTATAATGGAAATAAGCGCTATCTTCTGGAATTACATAATCTTTAGGAATAAATGTGTAATTTGAATCTTTCGAAGATGCTACCACATTGGCTTTACCAAAAAACTTAACTTCTTTAAGTGCCTTAGTGGCCCAAACGCCTGTATCTAAGTAAGCAGCAGTTCCGTCTTGTGGTAATAAGTTCATCGGAACCATAGAAAATTGTAGGCTCGCTCCCCCTTGTAAAAGCAGTACCGAATATCCGGAAGGTACATTTAAAAGTTCTTTTACCAACTTTACCGTTTCCTCTACTACACCGTCAAATTCTGGTGAGCGATGGGAGATTTCCAAAATTGATAATCCGTCTTTAAAATCTAGTACTGCAGCAGAAGCCTGTTTAAAAACTTCTTGCGGTAAAATACATGGACCAGCTCCAAAATTATGTCTCATTTTTATTGTTTTTGATTGGTGTAAAATTAACACTTTGATATTAATTATTCGGCTTTTTTATCAACTAAATAATCAACATGACAATAGTTTAAGAAAAAGGAAAAACCAAGTTGTAGCATATTAACAACAATGCGTACAAAATTACCTTTAACTAATAAGCAATATTATCAAATTAAGGATTTTTTTCGAAAAGCAGTTGTAGTAGTTCTTAGGCTACTGTAGCCCCGTTTTACGCTTTACTTCTCCCGATAAAACCTGTGAAAAAGGCAAGCACACAATAAATCAACAAAATACTGAGGGTTAAATCGGGATCGTGTTCGCTGCAACCGGGTTTAGTTAACTAACAACTGTGCACAACACTTGCATTCCAAACCCGATAGTGGCGAACACGTAGTGGCAAACCTGTGTGTTTGCCAGCGAAGTAAAGCGAATAGCGGGACTGCCATTAAAAAATGTGAAGAACAGTGATTTTCAAGAAAGAATAAAAATTAGTTACCTTTCAACTTAAAAATCAGCTTAAAATTCAGCTGTCTTCCTGTTAAATAATTAGGAATAGCGTAGCTAACATTACTCACATCTTTAAGCCAAAGATACGATACAGTATTATTGATATTCAACAAGTTAAACACCTCCACGTAAGCAATTACGCTACTAAAATATTTGCTCAAAAACTGAGGTTTCTTTAACGCCTGAGAATCCAAAAAATCATTAGAAAAGCCAATATCTACCCTTCGGTAAGCGGGAATACTAAAATCATCTGTGTAAGTGTCAATTTGTGGAGAACCTATCGGCAACCTAGAACCATATAATAAATTTACATGTACTTTATAAGTTGGACTATTAAATAACCTATCCTGAAAAAACATCGAAAAGTTTACACGCTGGTCGGTTGGTCTTTTTAAATAACCGGGGTAAATGGTTTCATTTTGGCCACTTTCATTTCGTTTTACATAGCTATCCCCTATCACATCTTGATTGGCACTTAAAAATGAAAGCCTAAAAAACGACATCAAATCTTTAATCAGCTCGCCACCCAATGAAAAATCTGCGCCATAGGTATGTCCCTTTGCCACTTGATTAGCCAAATACTTGACCCTTACATTATCAATAGTATAAGGAATCATTTGGTCGGCATATTTATAATAAACTTCGGAAGTGAATTTTAACCTAGTTCCCAATCCGGTAAAAGCCACATCGTAACCGGCCGATAGATTATAAGAACGTTGTGCTTTTTGATCTAAAAACAATGAACCATCCAAATCTCTAATACTTCTGTAACTTGGCGCCTGACGGTAAATACCTGCGGTAAACCGCCAAAGCTTATATTCTTCGGGTCGGTACAGCATCAACAACCTCGGACTTAGTAAAACTTCTCCACTTAAATCATTATAGCTAACACGTGCCCCTAGCTGTACATCCGTTTTACTAGAAATTGTATAACTATCTTGTAAATAAGCAGAAACAGTATTAATTTTTAGCTTATTGTTAGAGAAAATGGCATTCTCGAACGTAAAGGAGTTGGTATTAGCGGGCAAAATGTAACCGGCAGAGTCGATATAATTATACTCATTCATTTGATCTATGTACTTTGCCTGCTCAAACCTAGCGCCATAGGTAAAATTATGCTTTCCTGCTTGATGTTCTACTTTAAGTTCGGTACTTGCAATGGTAGAATTTAAGCTATTACGGGCATAACTGTAATAACTGCCCAATCCCCTGTTTTTTCTTACTGGACCAAAACCGCCATCGCCGTAATTATTGTCTACTTCTTCAAAAACATAATTGCCGTCAATATCAAACTTTTCACGTTCTGTAATTTCGAAATAGCTATTGATCCATTTTAAAGACACATTTTTGTTTGGATTGAACAAGCCCGTAACAGCGCCCCCATAGGTGTAATAATCATCAATTTCCTGTCCTTCGTAATCTACTTTTAAACGTATTGGGTTATTGATGGTGCCAAACTGGGTTTCTCTACTCTCTGGTATCAACCTGAAATTTCCAGAATTAAAATTTAATAAGGTATTAACACTAAACTTAGCATTAAAATTATGTTGATATAGTGCCTGAAAATCATTAAAACTCGGTCGGTAACTTCCTCTGGTATCTTGTGTGCTTAATATATTTCTGTTATCTTTTCTTCTAAAACCAAGTAACAAATGACTGTTTTTAAATGACTTTTTTGCGGTAGCGGATATGCCCATTAAGCCAGCGGTCAGAATATATTCGCTACTATCTGGCTTGTTATATTTCACATCCAAAACAGAAGAAAGCTTATCGTTATATCGGGCATTAAAGCCACCAGCAGAAAAACGGGCGCTGCTTACAAAATCTGGATTGATGAAACTTAAACCCTCTTGCTGCCCATTTCTAATTAAAATTGGCCGGTTAATTTCGATATCGTTCACATAAATCAGGTTTTCATCAAAATTACCTCCGCGAACACTGTATTGTGAACTCAGCTCGTTATTGGTAGAAACGCCGGGCAATGTTTTTAGCACCGCTTCGAAATTCATAGAGACCGTAGGTAAACTAGCTATATCAATAACACCAATATTTTGGGCATTGTTAAGTTGCGCTTGCTTATGGGTCACTTTAACGGTTTTTAGCTCTTTTATATCAGGTTTCAAAATCACATCTTTTTTAACCTCGGCGCCACGTTCTTCGTTAAACTTGATAGTTTCAATGCGATATCCAACGAGTTTGAAACGCAAGCTAAAATTTGATATAGGCACCGGGGCGTGCCGCTGCAATCCGGCGTGACAGCCAGATAACCGCCGGAAGCGACAGCACAACGATCATGATCGAGGGCAACCCGGCCTGCCCCAGCCTCTCGTCGAGGGCATAATTGCTTGCGATCACGGCCAGCGTATCGAAGTTGAACGGGCGCAGGATCAATGTCGCGGGAAGTTCCTTGAGCACGTCGATGAACACGATCAGCCCGGCGGTCAGCATCGCTCCGCGCGCCATCGGCAGTTGCACCGCGAAGGCCGCGCCAGCCTCGCCCCGGCCAAGCGTGCGCGCGGCATGGATCATCGATGGCGTAACCCGCTCCAGCCCGGCGTCGATCGGCTCCAGCGCGGCGGCCATCAGTCGCGCCGCATAAGCGAGAACCAGCAGCACCAGCGCGATTGCAGCACCCGAATTGGGAGCCAGGCCCCAGATCACGCTGGCCGGAGCGAGCAGGCCGATCGCCATCACCGCGCCCGGTGTAGCGTACCCCAGGCTCGCCACCCGCGCCACGAGTGGCAACTTGCGGGTTCCAAGGGCCAGCATCGTCGCCAGCAGGACGGTTACCACCGCTCCGGCCACGCCCAGCGACAGCGTGTTGGTCAGCGCGAGGGTCAACCGGGGCCAGTCGGGCGTGATTCCGGCGAGATTCCATGTCAGCCAACCGATCGGCAGGATCAGCCCGGTAAACAACAGCAGGAAGCAGAACCCCGCCGCCAGCCACCCCTTGGCGGATGAGAGCTGACGGGGCTCCACCACGCGCCAGCGGGCCTGTCCTGCCTCATGCGTGCGGCCCTTGCGGCTGGCTCGCTCGAGCCAGAGAAGAAGCGCGGCGGCGGCAAGCAGGGGAATGGCGAAACGCGCGGCGCTGACGGTGGAGCCATAGACCGACCATGCCCGCACCACGCCGGTGGTCAGGGTCTGGACATTGAGAAACCGCACCGCGCCATAATCGGCGAGCGTTTCCATCATCGCCAGTGCCACGCCCGCCGCGAGCGCCGGTCTGGCCATCGGCAGCGCGACGCGCCACAACGCGCTGGTGCCGCTGCAGCCGAGCGTGCGGGCGGCCTCCAGCACGCCGATAGACTGGTTCAGGAACGCCGCGCGCATGGCGAGATAGACGTAGGGGTAGAAGGCTGCGGAGAGAACGAATGCGGCGCCGCCGATCGTGCGCATCTCGAACGGAAGATCGTAGCCGATCACATCGCGCAACCAAATGCGCAGCGGCCCGGCGACATCGAACAGGTCGGCATAGCCATAGGCGAGAGCGAAGCCCGGCACCGCCAGCGGCAGCGCAAGTGCCCATCCGAAAATGTCGCGCCCCGGGAAACGGTGCATCGCCACCAGCCATGCCGCCACGGTTCCAAGCACGGAGGTCGCCACCCCGACCAATAGCGCCAACCAGGCCGAAGTCAGCGCATAGCGGGCGATATCGCGCCGGGCGATGTCGGCGGTCTCGGTGCCGAATGCTGCCAGCACCACCCCCACGAGCGGAAGCGCCACCGCCAGCCCCGCCACGAGGGCGAGACCGGCGATGGGCGAAAAGCGCGGGCGGGGAAGGGCGAGTGCCTGGCTCAGCGCCAGCCTGCCTCGCTCATCAGCGATTGCGCTTCGGGCTGACGACGCGCGAAGGCAGCCACGCTCATCGGATTGGCGGTGAAGTTCGCATATGCATCCACCGGCGGGGGCGGGGTGACGCCGGGCGAGGCAGGGAACTCGTTGTTGTTCGCCGCGATGTAGCTCTGGGTGTCGGCGGAAGCGAAGAACTCGAGCAAGCGGAGAGCGTTGGCCTTGTTCGGAGCGTTCCTGGCCACCCCGCCGCCCGAGATGTTCACGTGCGCGCCCTTGCCGTCAAGGCTGGGAAACGCCAGCTTCACTTTGTCGGTCACGGCCTTGTCGGCGGCATCGTCGCCGCTGGCCATGCGGATGTAGTAATAGCTGTTGGTGATCGCGACTTCGCATACTCCCGCCGCTACGGCGCGGATCTGGTCGCGGTCGCCGCCTTCCGGGCGTCGCGCCATGTTGGCGACCACGCCGCGCACCCATTCTCCGGCACGCTCGGTCCCCCATGCCTCGATCAATGCGCCGACCAGCGACAGGTTGTAAACGCTGTCCGACGAGCGGACGCAGATCCTGCCCCTGAAGCGCGGGGTGGCCAGCTTGGCATAGTCGTCGATCTCGCCAAGCTGGACCTTGGCCGGATCATACGCGACCACCCGGGCGCGGCGCGAAAAGCCGTACCAGTTGCCGTCGGGCTCGCGCAGGTTGGCCGGAATGGCATCGGTCAGGGCCGCGGACTGGACCGGCTGGAACAACCCGGCCTGCTGAGCCCGCCACAACGCGCCCGCATCAGCAGTGATGAACAGGTCGGCCGGGCTGTTGGCACCTTCGGCTCGCATCCGCGCGACTAGTTCGTCCGCATTGCCTTCGATCCGGTTGATCTTGATGCCGGTCTCTGCCGTGAACCTGTCGTAAAGCGCCAGATCGGTGTCGTAGTGACGGGCGGAATACAGGTTGACCTCGCCCGATCCGGTCGCGGAATTCGCGTCCGGCTCCGGTGAAGAGCAACCAGCCAGCGCCGACATACCCATCAGGGCGACCAACAGCGAAATCTTGCGCACGATAACCTCCAGTCTCACCGGCAAGGCACCGGCAGGAGGCGCGCTAACACTATTGCGAACGATTCTCAACCATGCCTGTTGGAACGGAACCAAACTTCGTCCATTCATGGCTAACGCAAGTTAAGGTTGCAGGGGGATAAGTGGGGAATTCAGACAGTTCGTTCGGGAACCTGTTAGGGTGGCTCGGTCGTCGCAGTTCGAACGAAGCGGGGAGCGAAGGAAATTCTCGCCATGGAGAGGCGGGAGAAAATGTTTTTCAACAGGTTCGACGCAATCTGTTGGAGGAAATAACCTCATTCCTGTTGCACCATCAACTTGAAGTCACGCCGGAAAACCTGGCTGTCGCGCACGGTGCTTTTTCCGGCGCGAATCCGGGGTTGGCCCGGCAGATCGCGCAGAAAGAGACGGCAGGCCAGGAAATCACCCAGCAATGGCTCGACGAGGCCGCTGCCACCGAAACGGCCAAAGCCAAGGATGACGGCATCGAGAAGGTGCTGGCCAAGCTCGAAAACCTGCTCGATTCCTACTCGCGCAACACCAGCGTCGCGCGCGATGCGACGGCGGAATACAACGAGAAGCTCGAGCATCATGTAGCCGAGCTGGCGCAGGTCGAGGATACCGGCCGGATCATTTCCGACCTGGCCGGCCTCGCCAAGGCCATGCTCGAGCGCTCGCGCAAGCTCGAAGCGGATATGCGTCGGAGCGAGGGCGAGGCCAAGTCGCTGCGGCGAAACCTGGCTAAGGCGAAGCGTGAAGCGGAACTGGACCACCTTACCGGCCTGCCGAACCGCCGGGCATTCGAAGCCGTGCTTGAGCGGGAATATCACGAGGCACTCGAAGCGCGCGAGCCCCTGGTGGTCGCGTTTTGCGACATCGACCATTTCAAGCGCGTCAACGACACGCACGGACACGATGTGGGCGACCGGGTGCTGCGGGTAATCGCGGAATCACTCGCCGCGGTATCGGACGACAAGTGTCATGTCGCGCGCCACGGCGGCGAGGAATTCGTCCTGCTGTTCCGCGGTTTCGCCCCGTCCGAAGCGAAAGCGCGGCTGGACAAGATTCGCGAACGGATGGCGGAGCGCAAGCTGGTGAGCCGGACCACAGACGAGCCGATCGGCCAGGTCACCTTCTCTGCAGGGCTCGCAAACGTTCTCGACTATGCCGACAAGAGCGCGGCGCTGAAAGCCGCCGACGACGCGCTCTACGCCGCCAAGGAAGGTGGGCGGAACCAGGTCTTCGTGGCGGACGGTTAACCTGAGCCACCGTTGCGATCCGTAAGATCCGTGGCGACTTTCACTGCGGGCTCCGACATATTATTGACACAAATGAACTTTTTCAGCTTGAGGGATTGACGGCGCCAGGCGCGGCATGGTTAACACTGCCTTGGGTTGGTCGGGAGCATATTGGAGTATGCACCGATGCAACTGTGTCAATTTTTACGAGTAGGAGTCGCGGCACTTGCCGTGACGGTTGCGTTCCCGGCGAATGCAGCCACCCTGATATTCAATTTTTCAGGGCCGTCGGGAACAGCAGTGTTCGAGCTTGATTCGAACCCTATTCCTGATTTCAGCCGAACGGTCTTTCCGGGATCGGACCAGTTCGGCTTCACCAACGTGGCGGGCGTCTTCGGCGGAGTGCCGGGAACAGCCTCGACGATCAACTTCGGCACCGGGATCGTCGCCGATTTTCAGATCGTGGCACCCAATCTGGGCTTCACGCAGTTTTCGGGTTCGTCTCCGGCCTTGTTTACCGGGGCGATCGATGCTCCGGTCTTCGCGCCCGGGACATTCCAGTTGCTCAATCCGTTTCTGGGCAACGGGACGTTGACGATTACGGCGGCGACAGCGGCTGTTCCCGAACCGATGACCTGGGCAATGATGGTGCTCGGATTTGGCCTGCTGGGCGGTGCCCTGCGCGCCAAGCGTCGCAAGGCGCGGGTGTCGGTCAGCTACGCCTGATCGACATTGCCGAGACACACGTTGACGCCGCCAGTCGCGAGACTGGCGGCGTTAATGCGTCCGGCATCCGGTAGAAGCGGAAATTGGTCGGGGAGATACTAACCATGACCTGTATTTTCAATGAGTTAGTTGAGACGTGCCGTGGCATCAGTGGCACGATTAGTTCCGCTTGCCAGATGTTCGACCATAGTAGCATCGCTACCATTTTCTGGCGGTTCCTCCGGCCTGCAACCATGCGCTGCCGACATGGTGTTGAGGATGCCCGCCGCCCGGTAGACGTGGGAGTTCATCATGTGCAGGTACGTCCGCGCCGTGATCTTCGTCCTCCAGTTCGATCTGGCGACGGACGAGGGTGCGGAAATCGTTCATGGGTATTCCTTCCTGTTCAGGGATGAGGCCCAGCGAATGAGGGCCGAGGTGTTTGGAGCGCCGATGGTGCGGGGTAATTGACCATCGGCGCTCTGGCTTGTGGAGCTAAGCGGCCTTGGCGAAGGCCTCGACGACCTCGCGAGGGTAGGCAGAGGTCGGGTGATCGTAGCGTTCGATCATGTGGATCGTCGCCCCAGCTTACTCCTTAGTGTGTCCCACCCCGAGGGTGCGGGATAATTGGGGGCTTGGCACGATGATCTGGTAGGTGGAACTATCGTGCCAGATCGTGCCGAGTGCGGGTATTTAGGATCGTGCCACTTGGCACGACCCCAAAATCACCCGCAACTTACTGAATTAAAAGGATTTGACTGGTCGGGGAGAGAGGATTCGAACCTCCGGCCCCTGCCTCCCGAAGACAGTGCTCTACCAGGCTGAGCTACTCCCCGACCGTGTCGGTCCCGCGTGGGCAAACCCCCTCGCGGGTCGAGGCAAGGCGCGCCCTATAGGCAGCGGCCAGCGGGGTGGCAAGCGGGCAAATGCCGGTTGAGGGACCAGACCCACAATCGGCAGTGACCGTGATCGCCCGGAGGAACCCGCTGGCAAGGAGCGCAGCGCAGTTGCGTAGCCTTCGCTACGCGCAAGCAAGCGACGCAGTCCAGCGGGTTCCTCCGGGCGACCGCTGCGCGGCGGGCGAATTTTGCCCCGTGGCGGCGTCGCTCGTCGGTCACGATGCTTAAGCATCGCTTCCTCCTCACTCCTGGCCACGAACCAAAATTCGCTCCGTCACGGCCATTGCCGATTGTGGGCCTGGTCCCTTAGGACACATTCATGGCCACTGCCGCGATTCCCGCCGATTCCACCGGTGTCCGCCACCCCGAGTGGCAGTATCTCGACCTGATGCGGCGCATCTGGGACGAGGGCAACGAGCGTGTCGACAGGACCGGCATCGGCACCCGTTCGCTGTTCGGCGCCATGCTGCGATTCGATCTGGCCGACGGTGCCATGCCGCTGGTCACCACAAAGCGCGTTTACTGGAAGACCGCCACGCGCGAGTTGTTGTGGTTCCTGACCGGCGAGACCAACATCCGCCCGCTGGTGCTCCAGGGGGTCAAGATCTGGAACGAGTGGCCCCACGCCCGCTATGTGCGCGAGACGGGCGAGGACATCGCTCTCGACGCATTCGTCGAGCGGATCGCCGAGGACGAGGCGTTTGCCGAGCGCTGGGGCGATCTCGGGCCGGTCTATGGCAAGCAGTGGGTCGACTGGCCGACTTATCGCTATCGCCCGGACGGTAATTTCGAGCGGGGGCCGGGAATCAACCAGGTCGCACAGGTGATCGAGTCGCTGCGCACCAATCCCGGCAGCCGCCGCCATATCATCGAGGGCTGGAACGTGGCCGAGATCGATCGGATGGCTCTGCCGCCGTGCCACAAGTCGTACCAGTTCCATGTAGCAGACGGTCGGCTCAACTGCGCCCTGTACCAGCGTAGCTGCGATGTCGCACTGGGGCTGCCGTTCAACTTGTGGTCGGGCGCGCTGCTGACGCGGATGATCGCGCAGCAGGTCGATCTGGAGCCGGGCGAGTTCGTGTGGATGGGCGGAGATGTCCATCTTTATCTCAATCACGAACACCTCGTAACGGAACAGCTTACGCGGGAACCGCAGGGCCGCCCGCGACTTGATATCGTGCGGCGACCGGAGACGATTTTCGACTATCGGATTGAGGACTTCGAGGTTCACAACTACACGCCGCACGGTGCCATCACGGCCCCGGTCGCCGTGTGACCGAGAGGCGCACTTGACCCGGACCAGACCGTGAAATAAAATAACGCGCACGTAAAACATTGCGTCTCACGTTCTGGGAGATTTGCTATATGGCCGACAGGCCCGACGGGGGAGGAGCAGGCGGCAACAAGCCGGCGCTGAAACTCCACGTTCCCGAACCCCGCTTCCGCCCCGGCGACCAGGCGGATTTCAGCCATATCGTGATTCCCGCCGCCGGTGCGCAGGCACGGCCGGACGAGGCCTGCAATGCGCACGACACCGCGCCGCTATGCCACGACCTGATCCGTGTGCTGGGTGATGACAACCAGGCGCACGGACCGTGGAACCCGAAGCTCGACCCCGAGACGCTGCGCACTATGCTAGGCCACATGGCGCTGACCCGCGCCTTCGACGAGCGGATGTTCCGCGGCCAGCGCCAGGGCAAGACCAGCTTTTACATGAAGTGCACCGGCGAGGAGGCGACCAGCATTGCCGCCTCGATGGCGCTCGCCAGCGATGACATGGTGTTCCCCAGCTATCGCCAGCAGGGCATCCTGATCGCGCGCGGCTATCCCCTGATCGAGATGATCAACCAGATCTATTCGAACAAGGGCGACAAGCTGAAGGGCCGCCAGCTGCCGATCATGTATTCGAGCCGCGAGCACAGCTTCTTCTCGATCAGCGGCAACCTCGCCACGCAGACGCCGCAGGCAGTGGGCTGGGCGATGGCGAGCGCGATCAAGGGCGACAGCCGCATAGCGGCGACCTGGGTGGGTGAGGGCAGCACGGCGGAGGGCGACTTCCATTCCGCCTGCACCTTTGCCACGGTGTATAATGCACCGGTTATCCTCAACGTTATCAACAACCAGTGGGCGATCTCCAGCTTCTCCGGTTTCGCCGGGGCGGAGCGGACGACCTTCGCGGCGCGTGCGCTGGGCTATGGCCTCGCCGGCCTGAGGGTGGACGGCAACGATGCACTCGCGGTCTATGCTGCGGAGCAATGGGCCGCGAACCGCGCCCGCGCCAATGCCGGGCCAACATTGATCGAGCACTTCACTTACCGTGCCGAGGGGCATTCGACCTCTGACGATCCCTCCGGCTATCGCAGCGCACAGGAGCGCGAGGAGTGGCCGCTGGGCGATCCGATCAATCGCCTCAAGAACCACCTCATCGCGCTGGGCGAATGGGATGAGGACCGCCAGCAGGCGATGGACCTCGCCGCTGCCGAGCGGGTCAAGGAGGCGACCAAGGAAGCCGAGAAGAACGGCATTCTCGGCCACGGCCTGCACCACCCGTTCCGTACCATGTTCGAGGACGTGTTCGAGGAATTACCCTGGCATCTCAAGGAACAGGCCGCTCAGGCGACCCGCGAACGCGAGATCAAATGGCCCGAGGGGAGGCCCAACCCGTGAGCGCCGCAGTGAAAGACGCAACTGAGGTGCAGCAGGGTAGCGAACGCCGCCTCAACATGATCGAGGCGATCAACGACGCGCTCGATACGATGCTGGCGCGCGACCCCGACGTGATCGTGATGGGAGAGGATGTCGGCTATTTCGGCGGCGTGTTCCGCGCGACTGCGGGCCTCCAGGAAAAGCACGGCAAGACGCGGGTGTTCGACACGCCGATTTCCGAATGCGGGATCATCGCGGTGGCGGTGGGCATGGGCGCCTATGGCCTGCGCCCGGTGCCGGAGATCCAGTTCGCCGACTACATCTATCCGGGGCTCGACCAGCTTATCAGCGAGGCGGCGCGGCTGCGTTATCGCTCGGCGACCGAGTACATCGCGCCCATGACTGTGCGCTCGCCATTCGGCGGGGGCATCTTCGGTGGGCAGACCCACAGCCAGAGCCCTGAGGCGATATTCACCCACGTCGCGGGCCTCAAGACCGTGATCCCGGCTACGCCCTATGACGCGAAGGGCCTGCTGATCAGCGCGATCGAGGACAACGACCCGGTCATCTTCTTCGAGCCCAAGCGCATCTACAACGGCCCGTTCAGCGGTTACTACGACAAGCCGGTCGAGCCGTGGAAGAAGCACAAGGACAGCTTGGTGCCGGAAGGGCACTACAAGATACCGCTCGGCAAGGCGCGGACAGTGACCGAAGGCGATGCGCTGACCGTGCTCGCCTACGGCACGATGGTCCATGTCGCGGAGGCAGTGTGCCGCGAGAAGGGCGTCGACGCGCATATCCTCGACCTGCGCACCCTGATGCCGCTCGACATCGAGGCGATCGAGGCCTCGGTCGAGCGCACCGGGCGCTGCCTTATCATCCACGAGGCGACCCGCACTTCCGGCTTCGGCGCAGAGCTGAGCGCGCTCGTGACCGAACGCTGCTTCTACCACCTCGAGGCCCCGGTCGAGCGCGTGACCGGCTTCGACACACCCTATCCGCACTCGCTCGAATGGGCCTACTTCCCCGGCCCGGTTCGCATCGGTGAAGCGATCGACAAGATTCTCAAGGATTGACCCGGATGGCACGTTTCACATTCAAGATGCCCGACATTGGCGAAGGCATTGCCGAGGCGGAGATCGTCGCGTGGCACGTCAAGGTGGGCGACCGGGTCGAGGAAGACCAGGAAATCGTCGACATGATGACCGACAAGGCGACCGTGCCGATGGAAAGCCCGGTCTCCGGCACCGTGATCGAGGTTGCGGGCGGGGAAGGCGACATGGTCGCGATCGGCTCGATGCTGGTGGTGGTCGAGATCGAGGGCGAGGATTCCGCCGAAACGCCGGTGCCGGAAGCGGTGGCCGAGCGGATCGAGGTCGAGAACCCCGATGCTGGCGATGCGGATGCGGCGATCGCGGCTGTGGCTCCTGCACCGCTAGCAGAACCTGCGCCCGCACCGGTGACGGAGCCCGCACCCGCACCCGCGCCTGCCCCTGCCGCCAGCTCCGCCAAAGTCCTCGCCACTCCCGCAGTGCGCCAGCGCGCGCGTGATCTCGGCATTGATCTGGCGCAGGTCAAAGCCGCCGAGGACGGCCGCATTCGCCATGCTGATCTCGACGCTTTCCTCAGCTACAACGCCGGTTCCGGCTTCGCCCCCTCGGGCAAGACCCGCGCCGACGAGGCGATCAAGGTCATCGGCCTCAGGAAGCGCATCGCGCAGAACATGGCCGAGGCGAAGCGGCACATCCCGCATTTCTCCTACGTCGAGGAATGCGATGTCACCGCGCTGGAAACGCTGCGCGCCGACCTTAACGCGCATCGGGGCGACAAGCCGAAGCTGACCATGCTGCCGCTGATGATCGCCGCGGTCTGCAAGGCGCTCCCCAAGTATCCGATGATCAATGCCCGCTACGACGACGAGGCGGGCGTGGTGACGCGCTACGGCGCGGTCCACCTCGGCATGGCGGCGCAGACCGACAAGGGGCTGATGGTCCCGGTGATCCGCGATGCGCAGGCGAAGAACCTGTGGCAGCTCGCGCGCGAAATCGGCCGCCTCGCCGCCGCCGCGCGCGATGGCACCGCCAAGTCGGAGGAACTCTCGGGTTCCACCCTCACGCTGACCTCGCTCGGCCCGCTTGGCGGCGTCGCGACCACCCCGGTCATCAACCGGCCCGAGGTCGCGATCATTGGCCCCAACCGCATCATCGAACGGCCGATGTTCGTGCCCGACGGAATGGGCGGCGAGCGGATCGAGAAGCGCAAGCTGATGAATATCTCGATCAGCTGCGACCACCGTGTGGTCGATGGGCATGACGCGGCGAGCTTCGTGCAGGAACTGAAAAAGCTGCTCGAGACGCCGGTGCTGTTGCTAGCGGATTGATGGCGTTATGGTCGGGCACTTCGCCGGAGTGCCCGCCGTGACCCCAGACCCCCGCGTCGACGCCTACATTGCCAAGGCCGCGCCGTTCGCGCAGCCGATCCTCGCGCACCTGCGCGCGCTGGTACATCGCACCGTGCCGGGGCTGGACGAGACGCTGAAGTGGAGCGTTCCTCACTTCACCTATCGAGGCAAGAATCTGGCCGGTTTCGCTGCGTTCAAGGCGCACGCCGCTTTCATGATCCACGGTGAGGGCAGACAGGACGAGGGGATGGGCTCGGCCGGCAAGATCGCCGCGCTCGCCGACTTGCCTGCCGATGCGGTGCTGGCGGAGCGCCTGCTGGCGGCCAAGGCGCGGATCGAGGAAGGCGGAACTGCGGCAAAGGCCGCTCCCGCGAAGCCTGCCAAGGCGGCCATCGCGATGCCCGAAGATTTCGCCGCCGCGCTCGCCGCCGGGGATGCGCGAGCGAATTTCGACACATTCCCGCCGGGCGCGCAGCGCGACTATCTCGAATGGGTGGTCGAGGCGAAGCGCCCCGAAACGCGCGCCAAGCGCATCGCCACGGCGACCGAATGGATCGCCGAGGGCAAGAAGCGGCACTGGAAGTACGAGAACTGCTAGACCCGGTTTAGCGCACGATCGCGCTGTAGGTGAGCATACCGCGTCCGTTGGCGGCGTCCGCGTCGCTCACCCGCCAGCGCAAGTGGGTGACGTCCTCGGGCGTCGCACGGCGACTGCCGATGCGCAGTGCCGCGAGCGGGCCGAAGCTGCGCCCGCCGTCGATCGAGACCTGAGCCTCCATTGCCCCGCTTCTGCGAAACAGTAGATCGCGTGGAACACGGCTCGACACCACGAACCCGTCGCGCACCGGTGCGGACCATTCGAGCATCAGCACCACCTGATCGCCCCGGCGCAGTTCGTCGGCGGGTTCGAGCGCGCGCACGGTGCGTCCGTCCGGCGCGGCGATCTTGCGCTCGACATAGACTGCGCGCGAGATCTCGACCGGTTGCTGCGCTGTGGCGGCAGCGCCGGTCAGCATGGCCGCACCAGCCAGCGCGAGAACGGAAAATCGCATCGATGAGCCCCCTTCGCGGCCCACGAGGGGCCGCGTTCACCAATGCCGCCAAGAGGCGAAAATATGGTTAACGACTCCCTTTTCGGGAGGGCCGAAAAGGCGCGCGATTTTTCCTCCCCAGTGCGGTTGACAGCCCTGCGAGCCGGGTCTAGTGGCGCTGCTCCCAAGCGGTGCACCGCCGAAATGCGCGGGTGTAGCTCAGTTGGTTAGAGTGCCGGCCTGTCACGCCGGAGGTCGCGGGTTCGAGCCCCGTCACTCGCGCCACTTGGGACTTTTGAAGGGCCCGCCAGCACGGCGGGCCTTTTCATTTTCGGTCGCGACCGTCCGATTCCATCCAGATCAGGAACGGCTTGAGCGGCAGCAGCCAGATCACTCCCAGCACCAGGTAGACCAGCGTCTGCGCCAGAGTCGGCCAGCCGCCGACCACCTCGGGCACATAGCGCGCGATCAGCAGGCCATAGACCGTCAAGCCTAGCAAAAGGCCGATGATGCCCACCGGAATGCGCCAGTTCGGCTCCTGTCTCATGCGAACGGTCCGTAAAGGCGGGTTGGGGTGACCACGGCGGCAAGCGGCCGGTCGTGCGGTTCGAGGGGGAGCATGGCGACGGCCTGGCTATCCCAGGCCAATCCGATCGCGAGGGTGCCGGGGTTCGCGGCGAGCCAGCGGTCGTAATGCCCGCCGCCCTGGCCAAGTCGCGCCCCGCTGGGGGTGAAGCCGAGCAGCGGCACGAACAGCACTTTCGGCACGATGGCTTTGGCCTTGGCCGAAGGTTGCAGCAGTCCGTAAGGGCCTACCTCGAGATCGCTCTCGCCGAGCGGGTCCGTGTGTATGGCAAATTCCATGTCCGCACTGCGGCCCGCGAAGCGGGGGAGGGCGATGGCGTGGCCGCGTTCGGCGAAGAACGCCGCATAGTGCGCGGTCGGCGCCTCGTGGGCCGTGGCGGCATAGAGACCGATCGAAGCGCCCTCCGGCATCACGGTGAGCAGGGGGGCAGGCGGATGGCGGAACAGCAGGCCCCGCGTCGCCGCCGGCAATGCGGCGACATGATCGCGCCGCGCCTCGCGCAGCCGCTGACGAAGTTCGGCCTTGTCGGTCATCGTCTCTCCGGGAAAGTGGCGGAACCACCATGGGTCGTTTGCCGGGAAATCCACCGACGCCTCAACGTCAGGTGGGCACCGTGTACCCCGACCTCCCGGACGAACCAGCAAATCGAGGCAGGGACAGCACCCTTGGATTGCTTATAGCCTCAGGGATGTTCAAACGGCTCGTGCCGGGCAGTCCCGCCGTTGCCAATCTAGGCGTTCTGCGCCTTGCCCTCAAGCTTGTCGGCGCAATTCTCCAGCAATTCGGCAAATCGTTCGAGCGCGGGCGCCAGTTCCGGATCGAATTCGCCCGCGCCCCCGGCAGCGGCATCACGGCTTTCGGCGCGCAGTTCCTCGACTTGCGCGGCCAGCGTATCGCGCTCCTCGCCAAGGCTGGCGAGGTCGGCTCGCAGACGATCCACTTCGCCCCCGTCGCCGGTGCCGCCGCTCTTGCGCGACTGATGCAGGTCTTCGGCCAGCAGCAACGCGGCAAACAGCAGGTTCTGCGCTTCCTGAGGCGAGAGATTGTCGCCCATCTCGACCAGCTTGCGGTCTACCACCGCCCCGAGCTGAGCGACGTGCGCCTCTTCCCCGGCGGCGCAGGCGACGGTGTAGCGACGACCGCCGATGGCGAGGGTGACTTCGCTCATCGTTCCATCCTCGCGATCAGATCGTCCAGTTCTTCCAGTGTGTTGGCAACCGTCTGTCGCAGGGCTTCATGGCGTGTGGCGGCCGTGGATGCGGCTTGCGCCTGCGGCCCTGCTGCATCCGCCGCCTCGGCGATACGCGCCAGCGCCGCCTCGATCCGCTGCACGGCACCCTCGATCCGCTCTCCGCTCATGGCGCGGCAGATTAGTCAATTCGACTGCCGCTGCAAAGATTTGCCCGGCCCTGTTGAAAACTCTTCTTGTCGATGCCGGGCGCATCGCTACGGCGCAGCGGTTGACCTTGCGACGGGTGTCCGCAAAGGCATCCCGGCCCGCGCGAATCGCCTCGCGCAGACGCCTACGCAGGAGCTATCGCCAATGAGCCTCGACCCCGCCCGTCTCGCGCCGATGGCCAACGCCATCCGCGCGCTGTCGATGGATGCGGTGGAGGCGGCGAATTCGGGCCATCCCGGGATGCCGATGGGCATGGCCGACGTCGCGGCGGTGCTGTGGTCGAGGTATCTCAAGTTCGATCCCGCGGCCCCTGGATGGGCCGACCGCGACCGCTTCGTGCTGTCCGCAGGGCACGGCTCGATGCTGGTTTACAGTCTGCTCCACCTGTCCGGCTACGCGCGCCCGACGCTGGATGACATCCGCAACTTCCGCCAGCTCGGCAGCCCTTGTGCCGGACACCCGGAAAACTTCCTCCTCGACGGCGTCGAATGCACCACCGGGCCGCTGGGCCAGGGGCTGGCGATGGCCGTTGGCATGGCGATGGCGGAGCGACACCTGAACGCGCAATTCGGCAATGACGTGGTCGACCACCGTACCTGGGTGATCGCTGGTGACGGTTGCCTGATGGAAGGCGTCAACCACGAGGCGATCGGGCTCGCCGGGCACCTGAAGCTCGGCCGGATGATCGTGCTGTGGGACGACAACCGCATCACCATCGATGGTGCGACCGACCTGTCCACCAGCGAGGACATTGCCGCGCGCTATTCCGCGACGGGCTGGCACGTGGCGCATTGCGACGGGCACGATTTCGGCGACATCGACCGTGCCATCGCCGAGGCAATGGCTGACGATCGCCCCTCGCTGATCGCCTGTCGCACCGTGATCGGCAAGGGCGCGCCCAACAAGCAGGGCACCAGCGCCACTCACGGCTCTCCGCTGGGCAAGGACGAGGTTGCGGCGGCTCGCAAGACGCTGGGGTGGACCCATGATCCGTTCGTGCTGCCCGAGGATGTGCTGGCTGACTGGCGCTCGACGGGCGAGCGCGGTGCCACGGTGCATGGCGAATGGCGCAAGCGGCTGTCCGCACACGGAGACAAGGCTGAATTCGAACGCCGCATGGCGGGCGACTTGCCCGCGAAATTCTCCCTCGACGAGCATATTGCCAGCCTGATTGCCGAACCGCAGAAGCTGGCGACCCGCAAGGCGAGCGAATTGGCGCTCGGGGCGATCAACCCGAAGTTGCCCGAGACGATCGGCGGCAGCGCTGACCTGACCGGATCGAACAACACCAAGGCCGGCGGCATCGGCGCGTTCACAGCCGAGGATTATTCTGGCCGCTACGTCTATTACGGCATCCGCGAGTTCGGCATGGCCGCGGCGATGAACGGCATGGCGCTGCACGGCGGGGTGATCCCTTACGGCGGCACGTTCCTTGTCTTCACTGACTATTGCCGCCCCGCGATCCGACTTTCGGCGTTGCAGGAAACGCGCGTGATCTACGTAATGACGCACGATTCGATCGGGCTGGGCGAAGACGGGCCGACGCACCAACCGGTCGAGCATGTCCAGAGCCTGCGGATGATGCCCAACCTGCTCGTCATGCGCCCGGCCGATGCGGTCGAGACGGCGGAGTGCTGGGAAATCGCGCTGGCGCAGAAGGCCCGGCCCACCGTCCTGGCATTAAGCAGGCAGAACCTGCCGCAAGTACGGCATTCGGCAGGCAACCTGAGCGCCAAGGGCGGCTACCGGCTCAAGTCCGCGGGCAACAAGCGCCGGGTGATCCTTATCGCGACCGGTTCGGAAGTCTCGCTCGCGCTCGAATGCGCCGAGTCGCTCGAGAAGCAGGGCGTGGGTGCGGACGTCGTCTCGATGGTCTGCACCCAGTTGTTCGACGAACAGCCGGAAGATTACCGCAACGACATCCTGCCCGATGTCGGCCCGGATGAGGTAATGCGCGTCAGCATCGAGGCGGGGACGACCTTCGGCTGGGATCGCTACACCACGACGCACGGCCTGCGCTTCGGACTCGATCGCTTCGGGGCGAGCGCCCCGGCGGAGGCATTGTTCGAGAAATTCGGCCTCACCGCGGACGCGATCGTTCCGCAAATCATGAACAAACTGAACGGCTAATCGGGAGTTCTTAAATGGCGACGAAGGTTGCAATCAACGGTTTCGGACGTATCGGTCGCCTGGTGGCGCGCGCCATTCTGGAGCGCAGCGATCACGATCTCGAACTGGTCGCGATCAACGACCTGGCCGACACCAAGTCGAACGCGCTCCTGTTCGGTTTCGACAGCACCCACGGCCGCTTTCCCGGCCAGGTGGAGGTCGACGGCAGCGACCTGGTGATCGGCGGCAAGCGGGTGCGCGTCACCAGCGAGCGCGATCCGGACAAGTTGCCGCATAGCGACATGGGGATAGACCTGGTGCTCGAATGCACCGGCTTCTTCCAGTCGGACGAGGCGAGCCGCCCGCATCTCGCCGCAGGGGCGAAGAAGGTGCTGATCTCGGCGCCCGCGACCGGCGTCGGCAAGACCATCGTGTTCGGCGTCAACCAGGACACGCTGACCGCCGAGGACGACATCGTCTCGAACGCGAGCTGCACAACCAACTGCCTCGCGCCGGTAGCCAAGGTGCTGCACGACCTCGTCGGCATCGAACGCGGCTTCATGACCACTATCCACAGCTACACCAACGACCAGCGGATGCTCGACCAGATCCATTCGGACCTGCGCCGTGCGCGCGGCGGGGCGCAGAACATGATTCCGACCACCACCGGCGCCGCGCGCGCGGTGGGCCTGGTGCTGCCCGAGCTCAAGGGTAAGCTCGATGGCTCGTCGGTCCGCGTGCCGACCCCCAACGTCAGCCTGATCGATCTGACCTTCGTCCCCGGCCGCAACACCAGCGCAGAGGAGCTGAACGCCGCTCTGAAGGCCGCCGCCGAGGGCAAGATGAAGGGCGTGCTCGACTTTACCGACCAGCCGCTCGTCAGCAGCGACTTCAACCACCACCCGGCCAGTTCCACCGTCGACAGCCTCGAAACCGCGGTCCTCGAAGGCAAGCTCGCGCGCGTGGTGAGCTGGTACGACAACGAGTGGGGCTTCTCCAACCGGATGATCGACACCGCCGGGGTGATGGCTAAGTTCCTCTGAGGAAGGCTGACATGGGCAGTTTCAAGACGCTGGACGACCTTGGCGACATTCGCGGCAAGGTCGCGCTCGTCCGGGTCGATCTCAACCTGCCCATGAACGAGGGCCGCGCGAGTGACGTTACGCGGGTGGAGGCATCGAAGCCGACGATCCTCGAACTGGCGGACAAGGGCGCCAAGGTCCTGCTGCTGGCGCACTTCGGGCGGCCCAAGGGGCAGCGTCATTCGACCATGTCGACCAGCCTGGTGCAGGGCGATGTCGAGCGCGTGCTCGATCGCGAGATCATGTTCATCCCCGAGGTGAGCGGGCCGGTGGTGGAGCAATCGATCGGCATCCTGCGCAATGGTGACATCGGCCTGCTCGACAACGTCCGCTTCTGGCCGGGCGAGGAAGCGAACGATCCCGCCTTTGCGCAAGCCATCGCTGCGCACGGCGATTTCTACGTGAACGATGCCTTTTCCGCCGCGCACCGCGCGCACGCGACGACCGAGGGCCTCGCCCACCACCTCCCGGCCTACGCCGGTCGCGCGATGGAGTGTGAACTGAAGGCATTGGATGCCGCTCTCGGCAATCCGCAGGCTCCGGTCGCGGCAGTGGTCGGCGGGGCCAAGGTCTCGACCAAGCTGGCGGTGCTCGAAAACCTGGTCGGGCGGGTCCAGCACCTGATCATCGGCGGGGGGATGGCCAACACCTTCCTCGCCGCGCGCGGGGTGAATGTCGGCAAGTCGCTGTGCGAACACGATCTGACCGATGTCGCGAACCGGATCATGGATCAGGCCGACCATTCCGGCTGCACGGTGCATCTGCCCTATGACGTCGTGGTCGCAACCGAATTTGCCGCCAATCCGGCAAGCCTGCGCACCGTCAACGTGCACGAGGTCGCGGCGGACGAGATGATCCTGGATGTGGGCCCTCAAGCCGTGGAGGCACTGGGCGACGTGCTCAAGACCTGCCGCACACTGGTGTGGAACGGCCCGCTGGGCGCGTTCGAGACCGAGCCGTTCGACGCTGCCACGGTGGCGCTGGCGCGCACGGCGGCGGCGCTGACGCAAGATGGCTCGCTGGTCTCGGTTGCGGGCGGCGGCGATACGGTCGCGGCGCTGAACCACGCTGGCGTCGCGGAGGATTTCACCTATATTTCAACCGCTGGGGGAGCATTTCTCGAATGGATGGAAGGACGGGAACTGCCGGGCGTCGTCGCGCTCTCGCACTGAGCGCGCTGATCGCAACCACCATGGCTGCTGCTGCCTCTCCGGCAACGGCGCAGGATTACGACGCCTTCGCGAAGGTGCTTGACCAGGCGCGCGTGGCCAGCGGCACGCCCTCGCTCAGCGCAGTAGTCCTGCGCGATGGCGCGATCGTGTGGGAGGGATATTTCGGCACTTCCGACGACGAGGGAGAGACCCCGACCGACGCGGGGACGACCTACTCCATCGCTTCGGTCACCAAGCCGATGGCCGCCACCGCGATCGTCGCCGAAAGCCTGGCCGGGCAGCTTTCGCTCGACACGCCGATGAGTGCCGACCCGGGCTGGGCCGATACGTGCGCCTGGCTCTCCACCTCGAAGATCACCTTCGGCGCGGGCGGCACGGACCCGCATGGCGAAACCATCGCGCCGATGGACTGTAACCGCAGCCTCACTCTGGGCCAGATGCTCGACATGCGCGCCAACGGCGACCGGTTCGTCTACAACCCCATCTCCTTCGCACGGATAGATCGGGCGATCACCGGCGCGGGCGGGCGAGACCTGCGCACCATCGTGCGCGAGCGGGTCGCGAACCCCGCCGGGATGCAGGACACCGCGCTGGGCTGGCGCGATCCCGACGGCGGCGCGGCGCTGCGGCTGATCGCCCCGCCGTTCCGCCGCACCGAGGAAGGCCCCCGCCTCAACGCCTTTTCCGACGACGACTTCCGCGCCGCCGCCGGGATCAAGACCAGCGCGCGCGGCATCGCCGCATTCGATGTCGCGTTAGACAAGGGTGCGCTGCTGCCGCCTGCGCTGATTGCCGAGAAGATCATCGGCGCCGATCCCGGCCCGCGCGGCGACTATCGCCTCGGCTGGTGGGTGCAGGATTGGCAGGGCCACCGGATGATCTGGCATTCGGGTTGGGACGAGGATCGCTATTCGGCGATCTACCTCAAGGTGCCTGGCAAGCGGCTGACGCTGATCCTGCTCGCGAACACCGATATGCTGTGGTGGGAAAACTCACTGATCCGCGCCGAAATCGACAGGAGCCCGATCGTGCGGCAGTTCCTCGAGGCTTTCGTGGCCGCCGAAGGAACCGGCAATTGAGCGAGGATCTCGGCACGACCGGTTATCCGGCGCAGACGGTCGCAGACGGTGAGTTTGCCGGGTGGCAGAACTGGCCGCACGATCCGTTCGAATCGCGCTCCGGCCCCTTTTACTATCGCACCGAGGAAAGCGGCGAAGTCGTCTGCGCCTTCCGCGCCGAGCCGCGCCATATGAATGGCGGCGGCTTCATGCACGGCGGCTGCCTGATGACTTTCGCCGACTTCGCGCTGTTCGGGATCGCGACGAACGAACTCGAAGGCAGCCATGCAGTCACGCTCAGCCTTGCGGGCGATTTCCTCGATCCGGCGCAGGTCGGCCAATTGATCGAGGCGCGCGGGCGTGTGGTGCGTGGAGGCGGCAAGACCCTGTTCGTAGAAGGCCTCGTCACCGCCGACGGCGCGCCGGTGCTGCGCTTCAACGGCATCATCCGCAAGATCCGCAAGGCGTGACCCGGTTGCACGCTGCGCGGTCGCTGGCTAAACGCGCCACCGCCTGCATTCGTATGCACAACTCCCAAGCACAGGACCATACCCGATGAACTTCGACGAAATGACCCAGCGCGTGGCCACTGGCGAGGGCTTCATTGCCGCGCTCGATCAGTCGGGCGGCTCCACCCCGAAGGCGCTCAAGGGTTACGGCATCGAGGACGGGACCTGGAACGGCGACGACGAGATGTTCGCGCTGATCCACCAGATGCGCAGCCGCATCGTCGAATCGCCCTGCTTCGGCAACGGCAAGGTCATCGGCGCGATCCTGTTCGAGAAGACGATGGACGGGGAAAGCGGCGGCAAGGCGGTGCCCACACGCCTGGCCGAGCGTGGTGTGGTGCCCTTCCTCAAGGTCGACAAGGGGCTGGAGGATGAGGCGAACGGCGTTCAGTTGATGAAGCCGATGCCCGATCTTGAAGCCCTGCTCGACCGGGCCAAGGCAAAGGGAGTTTTCGGAACCAAGATGCGTTCGGTGATCAAGCGCAACGATCCCGTCGGGATCGCGGCGGTGGTCGAACAGCAGTTCGCCGAAGGCAAGCGCATCCTGGCACGCGGTCTGATGCCGATCCTCGAGCCCGAATACGACATCACCGCTACCGACCGCGCCGAGGGCGAGAAGGTTCTGCTGACCGAGATCATGAAGCACCTCGACGCGCTGTCCGAAGGTCAGCGGGTGATGCTCAAGCTGTCGATCCCGGTCGAAGCGAACCTCTATGCGCCCGCCATCGCCCATCCGCGTGTATTGCGGGTGGTGGCGCTGTCGGGCGGGTTCTCGACGGAGGAGGCGTGCGAGAAGCTGGCGCAGAACGAAGGCATGATCGCGAGCTTTAGCCGCGGCCTGCTCCAGGACCTGCGCGCGCAGCAAAGCGACGCGGAGTTCGACAGCACCCTGGGCGCAGCGATCGATCAGATCCACGCGGCCAGCATCGCTTACGGGGCCAACCCCTAGGGCCGTGGCCCTAGCGCGCCTCGAACACGAAGCGGTATTCGCCCGGCGGCACGGTGCGGTCGGCACGCTTACTTGGCTGGGCCGCGACCAGCGCAATCACGCGTCCGTGGGTGCCATAGGTTTCGCCGAGCTGGATGTCTGCCGTGTCGCGCCAGCCGTCGCCATCGATGCGCGTGGTCACGACCAGCCGCCCCGCCCATACGCATTGCGCATCGACCGGGCAGCGACTGTCTTCCTTGATCGCGCGCGGGGTCACCGCGAGATCGCCGACCATGACCGGCTGCCCGAGCGGCACCGCCGTACCGGCAGGGGCGGGTGTGCCCACGACATTTGGCGCGTAAGGGATGACCTGGCACCCGGAAGTCAGCACGAGAGCTGCGAGCAGCGGAAACATCTTCATCGGGCCGATAAGGCACGGTCCCACTTTCGCGCGCCTGAATGCGTGACGAATCTGTTCGCGCGGCCTACCTAGCCCGCGATGACTGCATCCACACCCCAGTGCCAGCTCTATCTGATCTCGCCGCTCGACGTCCGCGGCGCGTTTCCCGACCGTCTCGAGCGCGCGCTCGCGGCCGGTCCGGTCGCCGCGTTCCAGTTTCGGGTGAAAGGTCTCGACCAGCACGAGGCGGCGCGCCTCGCAGGGCCGTTGCAGGAACTGTGCACCGCGCGCGAGGTTGCCTTCATCGTCAACGACAGCGTGGCGCTGGCCAAGCGGATCGGGGCCGATGGCGTCCACCTCGGCCAGTCCGACGGCAATCTGAAAGATGCGCGCGAGGTTCTTGGACGCGAAGCGCAGATCGGTGTTACCTGCCACGCCAGCCGTCATCTGGCGATGGAGGCAGGCGAAGCGGGGGCCGATTATGTCGCGTTCGGGGCTTTCTACCCGTCCGCCACCAAGGCGAGCGAACATCGGCCCGAGCCGGACCTGCTGACCTGGTGGAGCAAACTGTTCGAGATTCCGTGCGTTGCTATCGGAGGCATCAATCCTGCGAACTGCGGGCCGCTGATCGAAGCCGGCGCGGATTTCCTCGCCGTGAGCGATGCGGTGTGGGGCGGTGACGAGGCGGTCGCTGTCCGCGATTTCGCGGATAGAATCGCGGCCACGCGCGTTTGATCAGACAGGCGGTATCGTGACCGCTTCACGGGGAGAAATTGATGCGTCATTTCCTGGCCGCAGCATTGCTCATAACGCTGTCGGCGTGTGGCTTCATCGGCTCCGACCGCTCCGATGATGACGGGACGGCTGCCGATCGCACCGCAAACAGCACCACGCAGAATCTGGCCGACAGCATGGCGTCGGACGACGAGGGACTAGCCCGGGTCGATCCCGCCCTTGCCATTGCCGACCCTGAGGAGCGCGCGGTCATGCGCGCCCAGGTTGTGCTCGAACGGCTCGGCTTTGCGCCCGGTGTGATCGATGGTGAGATGGGTCTTTCCACGCGCAATGCCATCGAGGGCTTTCAGGAAGCAAAAGGGCTAAACATCACCGGCGAACTGGACGAGCCTACCAATGGCGCGCTGGCACGGTGGAATACCATTGCCGCCACGCGGGTCGTGCGTATCCCTGAAGACTGGGCACAGGAAACCTTCGCTCCGATACCGGACGATCCCGCCGAGCAGGCCAAGATGGAGCGTCTCGGCTACACCTCGCTCGACGAAAAGCTGGCAGAACGTTTTCACACCACGATCGATGTCCTGGTCGCACTCAACCCGGGAGGAAGGCCGGCTGGCGCGACCCCTGATGCCGCCCCCACCACGACCATAAACGGCGACAGCCCGATCGCCGCGCGCACCCCTGCAGCGGCTGCCACGCCGGCTGCAACGACCGCGCATTTTCGCGCCGGTCAGATCGTTCGCGTCCCAAACGTGGGTGCGGATCGGATCGCACCCGGCGTGGTGGATGACGATGACTGGCGTGCCACGCTGGCGTCGCTCGGGGTCGGGACGGAGCAGCCCGAGGCTGCGCGCATCGTAGTGAGCCGAAGCGCGGGCACGCTGCGCGCCTATGACGAGGGCGGAAAGCTCATTGCGCTGTTCACGGTAACGACCGGCTCGCGCCGCGATCCGCTACCGCTGGGCGAATGGAAGATTGTCGGCAAGGCGCTCAATCCGGACTTCACCTACAACCCGGAACTGTTCTGGGATGTCGACAACAGCGAACAGAAACAACAGCTGCCGCCAGGACCGAACGGGCCGGTCGGGGTCGCGTGGATCGACCTCAGCAAGGAGCATTATGGCATCCACGGCACGCCCGAGCCGCAGACCATCGGCCGGGCGGAAAGCCACGGCTGTGTGCGCCTCACCAACTGGGATGTCGCCCGTCTTGCGCTGATGGTCTCCACCGAAACCCAGGTCGTTTTCGAAGCCTGACAAGGAGGAGGGCGCGATGCGTCTCGCGGAACGATTGTTCACCATCGCCGTGACCGCCACGCTTACCTCGGCGGTTTGGATCGTGGCGGGTAGCAGTGCGATCCGGCTGGCGGAAACGCAGGGCGAAAGTGGCGCAAACCCGGCGGCGGCGAGCGAAGCCCCCCTCGGTGCCGGTCCCGCGCAGCGTTCAGCGCATACGCGCGCCGCTACCGCAGGCGAGCGACCGAGCGACCGGAACCTCCTGATCCCGGTAGAAGGAGTGATCGCGAGCGAGTTGACCGACACCTTCACCGACGCGCGGGGGGAGGGCACGCGGCTGCACGAGGCGATCGACATCATGGCCCCCGCCGGAACTCCAGTGCTCGCTGCGACGGATGGAACTATCGAGCGTCTGTTCGTGTCCGACGCGGGCGGCAATACCATTTACGTCCGCTCGTCCGATCGTGAGACGATCCACTACTACGCCCACCTCGCCGCCTATGCGCCAGGCCTTCGTGAAGGGCAGGAGGTGCGGCGCGGCGAACGGCTGGGCACGGTCGGCAGTACCGGCAATGCGGCACCTGACGCACCGCACCTTCACTTCGCCATCTTGCGAACCACCGCCGATGCGGAGTGGTGGGAACCGGCCACCGCCCTCAATCCTTACCCGTTGCTGCGGCGCGCCACGCGCTAGCGTGCAGCCCCGTTGCGGATGCAGCGCACCCTGCCGCGATTGCCGTCCTCGTCGAGCCAGCGCAGCGTGCCGTGCGAGGTGCGCTCGAACCGCATTCCCTTCATCGGGCCGCGCGTGAACCGCACCTGATCGCCCGCGAGCAGGTACGTGCCCGAACCCTGATCGGTGTGATAGGTCGAGGCATTGCCGATCGTGAAACCCTTTTCCGGCACGATATGCCACGCCTTGCCGCCCGCATCGCCGGGCAGGGAGCAAACGTATTCGCCGATCGGCAGCGTTCCCAGCGGGCCACCGGGCGCACCGGCAGACGCGGCCATCGCCGACGTCGCGGCGATCACGCCGAAGATGATGGACAGTCGTTGCATGGGAACCTCTTACCTTGCCGCGAGCCCTAACGCCACCGACCTTGCCGGGGGCTGACTGCTCGGCTAAGGGCGCTGCCGCAAGCCGCGCGCGCGACAGGCGTGCCGCAGTTTATCGCAAGGGCTCATTCTCATGAAAATCAGCGGCGTGGACATTCGTCCGGGCAACATCCTCGAATACGAAGGCGGCATCTGGAAAGTCGCCAAGATCCAGCATACCCAGCCCGGCAAGGGCGGTGCCTATATGCAGGTCGAGATGAAGAACCTGCAGGACGGCCGCAAGACCAACGTCCGTTTCCGCAGCGCCGACACGATCGAGCGCGTGCGCCTCGACCAGAAGGAATACCAGTACCTCTACGAGGACGGCGAGAGCCTCGTGTTCATGGACAACGACACTTACGAGCAGATCAATCTGCCGTCGGACCTGCTCGGCGATGCCAAGGCGTTCTTGCAGGACGGAATGGAAGTCACGCTCGAGCTGTGGGACGAAAAGCCGATCTCCGTCGCGCTGCCCGAGCAGGTCGAGGCGACCATCGTCGAGGCTGACGCCGTGGTGAAGGGCCAGACCGCCAGCTCCAGCTACAAGCCCGCCGTGCTCGACAACGGCGTGCGCGTGATGGTGCCGCCGCACATCGAGAGCGGTACGCGCATCGTGGTCGACGTTTACGAGCGCACCTACGTAGGCAAGGCGAACTGAGGGAGGCACGGCGATGGCAGGGGGCGGGCATCCGAAGCTGGCGGGGATCGATCTTCCGACCAGTTATATCCTGGGCGTGATTTACGACGACGAATCGCTCACGCTCGAGATGGACTTCCATCTCATGGAAGGCCACCCGCGCTATGCCGCGCCTGACGGCGACGAAGGCTGTTATAGCAAGGGCTTCGTCCGCTTCGCTGATTTCGACGATCTGCGCCTGCGCAAGACCAAGGTCGAAGACGGGCGCGAAGTGAACTACAGCGACATCTACTCTGCCACCCTCGAAGGCGATTACGCCATGATTTCGAGCGGGTGGGGCGAAATCGAACTGACCGCGCGATCGATCCAGATCGTGGTCGACTGACAGGAAGTACCAAACCAATGGCTGCCCTTTCCGGACTCATCCGCGTGATGGAGCGCGCCGCGCGCAAGGCGGGCGGACGGCTACGGCGCGACTTCGGCGAGATCGAGCACCTCCAGGTCAGCCGCAAGGGTCCGGCCGATTTCGTCTCCAAGGCCGACATGCGCGCCGAACGCACGCTTTACGACGAATTGCTCGCCGCGCGGCCTGACTGGGGCTTCGTGATGGAGGAAGCCGGCACGATCGAGGGCGATCCGACCAAGCCGCGCTGGATTGTCGATCCGCTCGACGGGACCAGCAACTTCCTCCACGGCATTCCCCATTTCGCGATCAGCATCGCCGCGCAGGAACCCAGGCTCGACGGTTCGGGCTGGGGCGATGTCGTCGCGGGCGTGATCTACCAGCCCATCACCGACGAGACGTTCTGGGCGGAAAAAACGCGCGGGGCGTGGCTGCATGACGGCCGTCTGCGTGTGTCGTCGCGCTCGCGCTTGCCCGACGCGCTCATCGCCACCGGCATCCCGTTCCACCGCCACGGCGATTTCGAGCAGTGGACGAAGATTTTCGCCAAGCTCGGGCCAGAGGTTGCGGGCACACGCCGCTTTGGTGCCGCCTCGCTCGACCTCGCCTGGGTCGCGGCGGGCCGGTTCGACGGGTTCTGGGAAAGCGGCCTCAATGATTGGGACACCGCCGCCGGCTGCCTCATCGTGCGCGAGGCAGGCGGCTTCGTCAGCGATTTCCGCGGTCGCTCGCTGCCCATCCACGCGGGCGAGGTGCTGGCAGCTAACGACGCACTGCATTCCAAGCTGCACAAGGTTGTCGCGCAAGCACTCAAGGGGTGAGGCGACAGCGGGGTTGAAGCCTTAACCCCGCGCCGCTAGGTGAGCGCACCCGCAGTGCCCCTGTGGTGGAATTGGTAGACGCGCTCGACTCAAAATCGAGTTTCTTCGGAAGTGCCGGTTCGAGTCCGGCCAGGGGCACCACTATCTCTCGACCATCCTATTCCGGTTGTGCTGGCGCAATGCCTGCGACGCGGGCATAGGCTGGGAATGCTCACATCGCTTCAGTCGTTCGTCGCACAGAATTCGGCGCTGATCGGGCTTGCGACGCTTCTGGCGATCTTCATCGCCTTCATGCTCGAACGACGCCCGCCGGTAGTTATTGCCGTGCTCGGTGGGCTTACCATGATGGTGCTGGGCTTCCTGCCGGTGCGCGAGCTTCTCGCGGTATTCGGCAATCCCGCTCCGATCACCATCGCCGCCATGTTCATCCTGTCCGGGGCCTTGTTGCGGACCGGGGCGCTGGAGGAGATCTCAGGGTGGGTCGTTCGCCGCACCCTGCGCAAACCGAAACTGGCGGTTGCGGAGATCGGTGCGGGCACGATCTTCGCCTCGGCCTTCATGAACAACACGCCGGTTGTGATCGTGATGATCCCGATCGTGAAGCGCCTCGCCCGCGTGCTGGGCGTGGCGGCGACGCGGCTGCTGATTCCGCTGTCCTATGTGTCGATCCTGGGCGGCACGCTGACCCTGATCGGTACGTCGACCAACCTGCTGGTGGACGGTGTGGCGCAGACCAACGGGCTGGCCGCGTTCGGCATCTTCGAAATCACCGCGGTGGGGCTGGTAACTGCGACCGCAGGCCTCGCGATGCTGTTGGTAACGGGGCGGTTCCTGCTGCCCGACCGTGCGGCCCACGGGATCGACGAACAGGGGGAAAGCGACAGCTACCTGTCGCACCTGCTGCTGCTCGATGAGAGCCCGCTGGTCGGCAAGACGTTGAGCGAAACCGCGCTACTGCGTCGGCCTGGAATAAAACTGCTCGCGGTGATGCGCGGCGCAACGGTCGAACGGCGCGACTACGACGAATGGGAACTGGCCGAGGGCGACCAACTGGTTGTCGCTGCAAGTCCGGCCGAACTCGCCTCGCTGGCGGAGGCGCACGATTTCCGTGCCGGCCTGACCGGCGTGGGCGGCGGCATCGAAACCGCCGAGCCGGGGCGGCCAGCGGACCTGAGGCTCGTCGAGGCGGTCATTTCGCCCTCGCACCCGATCATCGGTCGGCGGCTGGCGGAAATTCCGCTGCTGTCGCGCTTGCAGGTGCGGGTGCTGGGGCTCTCGCGCCCGCGCCACCTTGCCGGACCGGATCTGGCCAATGCGCGGGTCCGGGCGGGCGACCGCTTGCTGATCGCCGCGGGCAGCGACGCCGCACAGGCGCTGCGTGCGAATGTCGGCCTGTCCGATGTGGCGGAGGCACCGGTCCGCGCGTTTCGCCGCGTGCGTGCGCCGATTGCCGTCGCCACGCTGGCGGGTGTGGTGATTCTGGCCGCCGTTATGGGCTTCCCGATCGAGGGCCTCGCACTGGCCGGGGTCGGAGTGGTCCTTCTGACGCGCTGCATCGAGCCCGAGGAAGCCTGGAGCTCGATCGATGGCAGCACTCTGGTGCTGATCTTCGGGATGCTCGCGGTCGGCAAGGGGCTGGAGAACGCGGGCACAGTCGGCCTGATCGTGCAGTCGATCCAGCCCTATCTGACGACGCTGCCGCCGCTTTTCCTGCTGGTCGCGATCTACGCGGTGACAAGCTTGTTGACCGAAACGGTGACCAACAATGCCGTGGCGGTCATCATGACGCCGATCGCGATCGGGCTGGCCGAAGTCCTCGGGCTTGACGCGCGTCAACTCGTGGTAGCGGTGATGTTCGGCGCGAGCGCCAGTTTTGCGACCCCGATCGGCTATCAGACCAACACGCTGGTGTACGGCGCGGCCAACTATCGCTTCATGGATTTCGTCAAGATCGGCCTGCCGATGAATGTGGTGACAGGGCTCGCCGCCTGTGTCGCGATCAGCGTCCTCATGTGAGTGACCGCAAGCGACCCATCGAACCGCTTTCCTAGGAGCGATCGATCTGCAATGTTTCCAAATCGCCACGGCGGAAGCCACGGCAACAGGGAGATCGGACAATGAAAGCAATTGGTTCGCGTTTTGGTAAGTTCGCTGGAGCGTCAACCTTCTGCATGATGGTTGCCCTTGGGGTCTCGGCTCCCGTCCAGGCCGAGGACCTGCGCGCCGCCGTTGCCGCCGATCTGCCAGGCCTGATGGAGCTGTACCGCGATCTCCATGCCAATCCCGAGCTGAGTTTCGAGGAAGTCGAAACCGCCGCCAAGCTCGCCGCCCGCCTGCGCGCCCTCGGGTTCGAGGTGACCGAGGGTGTCGGCAAGACTGGTGTTGTGGGCGTGATGCGCAACGGCGATGGACCCGTCGTGATGCTGCGCGCCGACATGGACGGGCTGCCGGTGGTCGAGCAGACCGGGCTCCCCTACGCTTCCAAGCGTGTCGCTACCGCGGCTTCCGGGGTCGAGACGGGCGTAATGCACGCCTGCGGGCACGACACGCACATGGCAGGGTGGATCGGCGCGGCGCAACTGCTGGTGGAGCGCAAGGACCGCTGGAGCGGCACACTGGTGATGGTCGGGCAACCTGCCGAGGAGATCGGCGAGGGTGCGCTGGCGATGCTGGAGGACGGGCTCTACACGCGCTTTCCCAAGCCCGACTACGTGCTCGCCTTCCACGATGCCGCGCAGTTTCCGGCAGGCATGATCGGCTATTCCCCCGGTTTCGCGCTAGCCAATGTCGACAGTGTCGATGTGGTCGTGCCGGGCGTGGGCGGGCACGGTGCATATCCGCATACGACGCGTGATCCCATCGTTCTGGCGAGCGCTATCGTGATGAAATTGCAGACCCTGGTGAGCCGTGAAAACTCGCCCCTCGACCCGGCGGTCATCACCGTGGGCAGCTTCCTCGCGGGCTCGAAACACAACATCATCCCGGACGAGGCGAAGCTCCAGCTCACGGTGCGCAGCTATTCCGACGAGAACCGCAAGCGCCTGCTGGATGGCATTGCCCGCATCGCCCGCGGCGAGGCGATCGCGGCGGGAATGCCGGAAGACCGGATGCCCAGGGTCTCTGTCGCCGATCCCTACACCCCGGCAACTTTCAACACGGTCGATTTCACCCAGCAGATAGCGGCGGGGTTCCGCCAGCGATTTGGTGAGGAACGGGTGATGCAGGTGCCCTCGGTGATGGGGGGCGAGGACTTCGGGCAGTTCCTGCGCGCCAGCCCGGACGACACCAAATCGCTGATCTTCTGGGTCGGCGGTGTGCCGCAGGCCGAGTTCGACAAGGCGCAACGCGGTGAACTAGAGCTACCTTCGCTCCACAGTCCGTTCTGGGCGCCTGATGCGGAAAAGGTGATTGCCACCGCCGCCGAGGCCCTCGCCGCTGCCACGCTCGATCTCATGCCCGCTAACGGCGGCTAGGGCTTTAACGGTTGACGACCGCCGGGGCAGGGGGTGCCCCGACGGCCGTCTCTCCTCCCCAGGAGATTGGTGCCGTTCCGCCTAGTCGTCGGACGAAACGTAAGTCCCCAGCCGGTGGTGCAGGGCGTTGATGCGGGCCAGTTCCTCGCGGTCGTCGGTCTGGCGGGCATGGCTCGCCAGTGCCGCTCGGAGCAAACGGAAATCTGCGGTCGAGAAAAGGGCACGCGCGCGGCCCGGTTCCCTGGCGGTGGATTCGGTCGTCATCGTCGCCTCCTATGCTGCCTCGAACTGGCCCATCGTATTGTCCTTGCCGCCCGCCTTGAGCGCGGCTTCACCGGCGAAGTATTCCTTGTGATCGTCGCCGATGTCGGAACCTGCCATGTTCTGATGCTTCACGCAGGCGATCCCCTGGCGGATTTCCTCGCGCTGGACGTTCTTGACGTAGCCGAGCATCCCCGCCTCGCCGAAATATTCGCGGGCGAGGTTGTCGGTGCTCAGCGCCGCGGTGTGGTACGTCGGCAGGGTGATGAGGTGGTGGAAGATACCCGCCCGCTTCGCCGCGTCGCGCTGGAAGGTGCGGATGCGCTCGTCGGCTTCGGCGGCCAGGTCGGTGCCGTCATAATCGACGCTCATAAGTCTGGTCCGGTCGTATGCTGCCATTTCGCGACCTTCCTCAGTCCACTTGTCATAGACTTGCTGGCGGAAGTTCAGTGTCCAGTTGAAGCTGGGCGAGTTGTTGTAGACCAGCTTGGCATTCGGAATGACCTCGCGGATGCGGTCGACCATGCCGGCGATCTGCTCGATGTGCGGCTTTTCGGTCTCGATCCACAGCAGGTCGGCGCCGTTCTGGAGGCTGGTGATACAGTCGAGCACGCAGCGATCCTCGCCCGTGCCGGCGCGGAACTGGTAGAGGTTGGAGGGCAGGCGCCTGGGCCGCAGCAACTTGCCTTCGCGGCTGATGAACACATCCCCGTTGGCAATAGCCCCGGCATCGACTTCCTCACAGTCGAGGAAGCTATTGTAGAGGTCGCCGATGTCGCCCGGCTCGCGGGTGTACGCGATCTGCTTGGTCAGGCCCGCGCCGAGGCTGTCGGTGCGCGCAACGATGATCCCGTCCTCGACGCCCAATTCGAGGAAGGCGTAACGAATCGCGCGGATCTTCGCGAGGAAGTCCTCGTGCGGTACGGTGACCTTGCCGTCCTGGTGGCCGCACTGCTTCTCGTCGGAGACCTGGTTCTCGATCTGGATCGCGCAGGCTCCCGCTTCGATCATTTTCTTGGCGAGCAGATAAGTAGCCTCCGCATTGCCGAACCCTGCGTCGATGTCGGCGACGATCGGGACGACATGCGTCTCGTGCTCGTCGATCGCCTTCTCGATCCGCTTCGCCTCGACCTCGTCACCGCGCCCGCGCGCCGCGTCGAGATCTCGGAATAGGCCGCCCAGCTCGCGCGCATCGGCCTGACGCAGGAAGGTGTAGAGTTCCTCGATCAGCGCCGGCACGCTGGTCTTCTCGTGCATCGACTGGTCGGGCAGGGGGCCGAACTCGCTGCGCAGCGCGGCGATCATCCAGCCCGAAAGATAGAGGTAACGGCGCTTGGTGGTGCCGAAATGCTTCTTGATCGCGATCATCTTCTGCTGCGCGATGAAGCCGTGCCAGCAGCCCAGCGACTGGGTGTAGTTGGCCGGGTCAGAGTCGTAGGCGGCCATGTCCTCGCGCATGATCGCAGCGGTGTAGCGCGCGATGTCGAGGCCGGTTGGGAAGCGGTTCTGCGCGCGCATCCGCGCTGCGCTTTCGGCGTCGATCGCGTTCCACGGCGCCCCCTGGGAGGCGATGGTCTGGCGGAACTGGCCGATCTGGCTCTGGTAGGTCACGGGTATTCTCCTTGCGGACACTCTGTCTTGCCGAACCTTGTGCATCCGCGAAGCTCGTTGCGACCAGAGAAAGTTACAAACAATCTTGTGACCGGGGCCGCATTTCGCCACTTGCTTATGTCATAATGTAAATATATTTACACGCCATGGCCGAACGTGCACTTTATGCCGGACCTGCCTTGCGTCGCCTGCGCAAGCGCGAGGGGCTGACCCAGGCCGCCATGGCGGGTCGGCTGGCGATATCGCCCAGTTACCTCAATTTGATCGAGCGCAACCAGCGCCCGCTGTCGGCGCGGGTGATCGTCCAGGTCGTGGAGCAGTTCGACTTCGACCCGCGTGCGCTGCGCGAAGATGAAGCGATCGGCGGGCTTGAGGGTCTCTCGCGCCGCTTTGCCGACGAACGCTTCGCCGACCTGTCCGTCGGGCGTGAGGAAATTGCGGAATTCCTGGCGGCGGCACCGAACGCGGCGGCTGCGTTCGCCCGATTGTTCGACAGCGCCGGGACCGCACAAGCCGCGCACGACGATCCGCTGCGTGCCTCGCGCCGCGAGATCGAGCGCTGGCGCAACCATTTCGCCGATCTCGACAATGCTGCGGAGCAGCTGGCCGACGAGATGCGGATGTCGCGCGCGGAAGTAGGCCCGGCGATGACGGAGCGGCTGCGCGATCGGCACCAACTCACCATTCGCATCCTGCCGCGCGAAGTCATGGGGGATGCGGTTCGCCGCCTCGATCTGCACGCCCGCCAGTTGCAGCTGTCGGAAATGCTCGACCCGGCCTCGCGCACGTTCAACCTGGCCATCCAGCTTGCCCTGCTCGAACATGGCGATGCCATCGCGAACATCGCGGGGGGCGCTCAGCTCGCCGACATTGCGGCACGGCATATGTTCGAGCGCCACCTGACCGCCTATTTCGCCGCCGCGCTGGTGATGCCTTACGGACGTTTCCTGCGCGCTTGCGAGGCCTCGGGTTACGATATGCTGCTGCTGATGCGCCGCTTCGGCGCTGGGTTCGAGCAGGTCGCCCATCGGATGACCACTCTCCAGCGCGTCGGGCAGCGCGGACTGCCGTTCTTCATGGCGCGGTTCGACCGTGCGGGGCAGATTTCCAAGCGTTTCGCCGGGGCGAGCGGCACGACGATGCTGGAAAGCGATGCAAGCTGCCCGCTCTGGTCGGTCCACCGCGCATTCGAGCGGAACGAGGGATACGAGGTACAGGCCGTGGTCGTCGATGGACTCGATGGCGGCCCGGATCACTGGGTTACGATGACCGCGGCAGTAGCGGGCAGCGGCGCGACCGGAACCGCGCGCTTCGCCGTCGTACTGGGGATCGAGGCGGGGCTGGCGGGAACGCTGGCCCATGCGAGCGGGCTGTCGCTCCGCCGCGAGGACGCCGTGCCCATCGGGCTGGGCTGTTCGCGCTGTTATCGCCAGGGGTGCCTGCAACGCTCGCTGCCGCCGCGAGGTGCTGCGCTGCGTTTCGACCGCACTTCACGGGGCGCCACTCCCTTCGAATTCGGCAACCCCGGAACCGCTTGAGCACAGGGTCGTTGGGCGAGAATTCAAGGGAGATTCCAATGACTGAAGAACGCATAACCGAAACGCGCGATCCTGAGGGCAACACGCATACCCGCACCACCGTCATTCAGGACGGACAGCGCAGCGGCGGTGGGTCGAGTTGGGTGCTCATCCTCCTCGTCCTGGTCGCACTGGTTGTCGGCCTCGTCCTGTTTACGCAGATGGGCAATTCCGAAATAGCCCGCGATACGGCCATTGCCGACGCTGCCAACCAGGTCGGTGATGCCGCGCAGCAGGTCGGCGACGCTGCGCAGGATGTCGCGAACGACGTCACCAACAACCAGTAATCCATGCCTCCTGCCGAGGCCATGATCGGGCGTTTTACCTCGGCAGTGTAAAGTTTACCGACATTTCATTTCTCCCCGTTAGTCCGGTGTCTCGCAAGCGACACCGGACCGGGGCAGATGATCCGTCTCTTCAAGCACTACATACCCCATGCGGTGCTGTTGCTGGGTCTGTGCGACTTCCTGCTGCTGTTCGCGGCGGGCGAGGCGGCATGGCAACTGCGTGCGGCGCAATTGCAAAGCGAGCCCGGACCGATCGCAGACCGATTGTTCCCGCTGGGTGGCTTCGCACTGATCGTCTGGACCGCGATGATCGCAGTCGGGGTTTACGGCAGCGAGGCCTTGCGCTCGTTGCGCTATGCCGGGGCGCGGATGCTGGTCGCGGTCAGCCTCGGCATCATCGCCCTTTCCGTTCTCGATTTCCTCGCGCCGGGTTCGATCTTCTGGCGTTCGACCCTGCTTTACGCGATGGTCCTGGCGATCGTGGTGCTGATGGTGAACCGTGTCGTCGTCGGCGCGGCTATAGGTACGTCGGCATTCCGCCGCCGCGTACTGGTCCTTGGCGCGGGGGTGCGTGCGCGCCGACTGAAAAAGCTGGCCGAACGGCCTGAATCCGGATTCGTGATCGTCGCCTATCTCGGCATGAACGACGGCAAGTACGCGGTGGAAGAAGCCATTCCACGCGCGGCGGTCCACGATCTTGGCCGGTTTATCGACAATCTCGGTGTCAGCGAGGTGGTTCTCGCGCTTGAGGAACGGCGCAATGCCCTGCCGCTCAAGGATCTGCTCCGGGTCAAGACGATGGGCGTCCACGTCAATGAATTCAGCAGTTTCATGGAGCGCGAGACGGGGCGGGTCGATCTCGATTCCCTCAACCCAAGCTGGCTGATCTTCTCCGACGGGTTTTCATCCGGCAGGATGATTTCGAGCGCGGCGAAGCGCGTTTTCGATGTGTTCGCCAGCGGCGTGCTGCTGGCGCTGACACTGCCGCTTATCGTGCTGTTCGCGCTGCTGGTGAAACTCGACAGCACGGGGCCGGCATTCTTCCGCCAGACCCGCGTCGGCCTCTACGGCGTTCCGTTCGAGGTAATCAAATTGCGCTCGATGCGCACTGATGCCGAGAAGAACGGGGCCAAATGGGCGGAAAAGGACGATCCGCGCGTGACCCGGCTGGGCCGCTTCATTCGCAAGGTCCGCATCGATGAACTGCCGCAGACCTGGAGCGTGCTCAAGGGCGAGATGAGTTTTGTCGGCCCTCGCCCCGAAGTGCCGCGTTTCGTCGAGGATCTCGAGGAACAGCTGCCCTTTTATGCCGAACGGCACATGGTGAAGCCGGGCATCACCGGCTGGGCGCAGATCAACTATCCCTATGGCGCCAGCACCGAGGATGCGCGGCACAAGCTCGAATACGACCTCTACTATGCCAAGAACTATACGCCGTTCCTCGACCTGCTGATCCTGTTGCAGACGCTGCGCGTGGTGTTGTGGCCGGAAGGTGCGCGATGAGCGCGATCGCGTTCACCGGGCTGCATTTGGCAGGCTTCGCGCTTCATCTCGTTGGCGCGCTTGCCTGCGTGGGCGCGGCGCTGTGGCTGCTCAACCGTGGCGACCGGCAGCGGCCTGATCGCTTGCCGACCGTTTTCGCCCTGACGGCCACCGCTGGGTGGTGTGTCGTCGTTGCGGCGCTCGGCCCGCAAAGCAATCTCGCCACGCTCGCACAGACCGGCGTGCACCTCGCATGGCTGTGGGTGCTTTATCGCCTGTTCGCCGCCGATGGTCGCCACGAAAGCCTGCAAGTGATTCGGCCCGTGGTCGGCGCGCTGGTGTTCGTCGAATGCCTGCAACCTGTGCTGCTTCTGGTAGACATTCGCCTTGCCGCGACGGCGCATCAGCAGCAGCTCGTCCACCAGCTTGAGGCCATGTTCCATGTCCTTGTGGCCACCGGAGCGCTGGTGCTGTTGCACAACCTTTATGTCGGTGCGTCGCCCGCGACGCGGCAGGTGCTGCGCTGGAGCGCCGCCACGCTCGCACTCATGTGGGCATACGACCTCAACCTCTACACGGTGATATACCTGACCGAGAGTACGCCGGGCGAACTACTGGCGCTGCGCGGACTGGTGATCGCCCTGGTGGCGTTCGGAATGGCGATCGCCCTGGGCACCGCGCGCGCTCCGGCGCGACTGCGCCCATCGCGGGCGGTGACGTTCCAGAGCCTGTCGCTGCTCATAATCGGCACGTACCTGATGTTCATGGTCGGGGTGGTGCAGTCGCTCGACCTGCTCGGAGCGGACTTCGGTCGCTTGACGCAGGTCGCGTTCCTGTTCTTCGCTTCGCTTGCGGCACTCTACTGGCTGCCGTCGAAGCGGTTGCAGGGGTGGATGCGGGTGACGCTGGTCAAGCACCTGTTCCAGCATCGCTACGATTACCGGTCGGAATGGTTGCGGTTCACCCAGACGATCGGGCGCAGCGGTGCGGGGCCGTTCGGCGAGCGTGTGGTTCGAGCGATGGCCGACATGACCGAAAGCCAGTCGGGGCTGCTGCTCCTGCCCGAAGAAGATGGGGCTCTGGCGCTCGCGGCGCGATGGCAGTGGCCCGATCTGCCGGTTCCCCCGGTGGCTATCCCGGCCGAACTTGCGGCATTGATGGAGCACGAGAAGTTCATTCTCGGACTCGACGAGGTGCGCGATGGCGCGGATCGCCACGGTGAAAGCGCCTTGGTGCCGGAATGGCTGATCGAAGCCAGCGATACCTGGGCGCTGGTGCCGCTGCTGCATTTCGAGCGATTGACCGGGGTCGTCGTCCTGGCGCGCCCGGCCGTGGCCCGACGGCTTGATTGGGAAGACCTCGACCTGTTGCGACTCGCCGGTCAGCAGCTGGCGAGCTACATCGCGGAACAGAACGTGCAGCAGTCGCTGATGGAAACAGCGCGATTCGACGAATTCAACCGGCGCATGGCGTTCGTGATGCACGACATCAAGAATCTGGCCAGCCAACTGGGCCTGCTCGCCCGCAATGCCGAACGTCATGCCGACAACCCGGATTTCCGCGCCGATATGCTGGTGACTTTGCGCAAGAGCTCGGAGAAATTGTCTGGACTGCTCGCCCGGCTTGGCCGCTATGGCGCCGTCACCCGCGAAAATCGCGAAAAGTTCGATCTGGTGACGCTGGGCGAGCGGCTGGTGGCACGGTTCGCGGTGCATCATCCGGTCGAACTGATCGCCGACGAGCCGGTCGTGGTCGAAGCGGACCCCGAAGGTATCGAACAGGCACTGAGCCACCTGATCCAGAACGCGATCGAGGCGAGCGAGCCATATGCCATAGTATTCCTCGAAGTCGCGCGGATCGGCGGCATCGCGGTGGTGCAGGTGGTCGATGCCGGCAACGGGATGACCCCCGAATTCGTCCGCAACGGGCTGTTCAAGCCGTTCGTGTCCTCGAAGACCAACGGCTTCGGCATCGGTGCGTTCGAGGCACGCGAGCTGGTCCGCGCGATGGGCGGTCGGCTCGAGGTCGATTCCCGCGAGGGACTTGGCACTCGCTTCGCAATCCGTCTGCCGCTGGCCACCACCACTGCCGTGCTCGAGGCCGACGGCACTCGCACCAACGAACCCGGAGTCGCATGATGTCGCAGGATCGCCCCAAGCTGCTCGTGGTCGAGGATGATGAAGGGCTGCAGGCGCAGCTCAAGTGGGCCTACGAGGATTTCGACGTGGTGATCGTGGGCGACAGGGCCAGCGCGATCGCCGCGCTGCGGTCCGAGGTGCCGGACGTGGTCACGCTCGACCTGGGCTTGCCACCCGATCCCGACGGGACGAGCGAAGGTTTCGCGGTGCTCGACGAGATCATGGCGCTGAAGCCCGATACCAAGGTCATCGTCGCCTCGGGCCACGGCGCGCGCGAGAGCGCACTGACCGCAATCGAGCGCGGGGCATACGATTTCTACCAGAAGCCGGTCGACATCGATGCGCTTGGCCTGATCGTGCGCCGGGCGCTGAACCTGCACCGGATCGAACAGGAAAACCGCCGCCTCGCCATGCGGGCAGGGGACGACAACCGCGTCCTGGGCGGGCTGATAACCGCGGCACCGGAGATGACCAAAGTCGCCCGCATGATCGAGCGGGTCGCCAACACGGGCGTTTCGGTCATGCTGCTGGGCGCGAGCGGGACCGGCAAGGAACTGCTGGCACGCGGACTGCACTCGTCTAGCGACCGGCGCGACCGTGCCTTCGTCGCCATCAACTGCGCGGCGATTCCCGAAAACCTGCTCGAAAGCGAGCTGTTCGGGCATGAGAAAGGCTCCTTCACGGGCGCGGTCAAGACCACCGAGGGCAAGATCGAGCAGGCCCACGGCGGCACGCTATTCCTGGACGAGGTGGGCGACATTCCGCTGCCTTTGCAGGTCAAGCTGCTGCGCTTCCTGCAAGAACGCACGATCGAGCGCATCGGCGGTCGCAAGGCGATCGAGGTCGATACGCGTATCGTATGCGCCACGCATCAGGATCTGGAGGCGATGATCGCCCAGGGGACGTTCCGCGAAGACCTGTTCTATCGTCTGGCGGAGATCGTGGTGAAGATCCCCTCGCTGTCCGAACGTCCCGGCGATGCGGTGCTGCTGGCCAAGGCCTTCCTCAAGCGCTTCGCCGACGAGATGAACCCGCAGGTCAAGGGATTCGCTGCCGATGCATTGTCGGCGATCGACGCCTGGCAGTGGCCGGGCAATGTGCGTGAGCTGGAAAACCGGGTGAAGCGCGCGACGATCATGGCTGACGGCAAGCTCGTCAGCGCGGAAGACCTCGATCTCGACGGCGACGGACAGGAAGAAACCCAGCTCCTCAACCTCAAGAGCGCGCGCGAGCAGGCCGACCGCAAGGTCATTCGCCATGCGCTCGCTCGCACGGAAGGCAATATCTCCGGCACCGCTCGGTTGCTCGGGATAAGTCGCCCCACGCTCTACGACTTGCTCAAGCAGTATGACCTTCAGTCGTGAGGCGATCCTGCGCGCCGGCTTCGGCATATTGGCGCTACTCGCTGCTTCCGCCCGCGAACCGGCCAGTGAGGAAGGGACACCGCTGGAGCAGGCACAGCGCGCCTTGGCGGGAGGCGACGGCCTCGGCGCGGAGATTGCACTCAGACGAATGCTGGAAGGCGGAGCGCCGGTAGCCGATCTCGCGGCCTATCTGGGTGAGGCCGAACTGCTCCAGGGCCAGCTTGCCGAAGCGCGCCATTGGCTCGGAGAGGGACAATTCGCACAAGCTAGCGCCGCACACGGTTATCATATGCTGGGGCGGCTCGAAATGCAGGCGGGCAACCTCGTGGCCGCCGGGCAGGCGTTCGACCAGTCTTGGCGGATAGAGCCGGAGAACGCAGGATTGTGGGTCGACATCGGCCGGTTGCGCTTTCGCGGAGGTGAGCAGGCACAGGCAATCGAAGCCAGCAAGCGTGCAATCGAACTCGATCCGGACAATCCGCGCGCACTGCAATTTCGTGCCCAACTGGTGCGTGATGCCGAGGGGCTGGCCGCCGCCGTGCCATGGCTTGAAGCAGCGCTCGAACGCAACCCCGACGATACCGACTTGCTGGGCGACTATGCTGCGACACTTGGCGATATGGGACGGGCAAGCGAAATGCTGGCTGTCGTGCGCCGCATGGCAGAACTGGATCCGCGCGAGCCGCGTATCTTCTATCTCCAGGCGGTGCTGGCGGCACGGGCGGGCCGGTTCGATCTGGCGCGAAGCCTGCTCGGCCATCTGGGTTCCGACATGGCCGGGGTTCCAGCAGTCATTCTGCTGTCGGGCGTGGTCGACCTCGAAAACGGCAATCACGAAAGCGCGGCGCAATCGTTCGACCGCCTGGCGACGATGCAGCCGGACAATCGCCGCGTCCGCCACCTACTTGCCCGGGCGCTGGCCCTCGGTCTTCACGAGCGGGAACTGGTCCATCGACTGGAGGGGCGGGCAAGGTCAAGGGCGGCAGCGCCCTATCTCGCCGTTACGCTCGCGCGAACATATGAGGCTCTCGGCGAACGCGACCGAGCAGCCGGCCTGCTCGATGCGGCAGCGGCTGGGCGCGGCGACAGGCTCGCGGCAATGGCTGCCGGAACCCCGCTTTCGGTTGCCGAAGTGCGACCGGCGGGGATTGGAGAAAATGCCCTGGCGCTGGTTCGCGGTCGGATCGCGATAGGTCGGAACGCCGATGCCGTGCGGGAAGCGGACGCCTTTGTGCGTGTCTTCCCCGGATCGAGCGATGCGCTCGCATTGGCCGGAGACGCGCACCTAGCCGCTGGCCAGATCGCGCCTGCCCTGGAACGATACGAACAGGCCGCAGCGATCCGCCGGACCTGGCCGCTGGTTCGGCGAATGGTCGCCGCCTATCGAGCTTCCGGCCAGAGCGGCAAGGCCAGCGCATTGCTGACGCGGCATCTCTCCGGTGACCCGCAAAATGCCGAGGCGGCCGTCGAACTCGCGCGCGTCGCTATGGGAAGGGGCGACTTGGCGCGCGCGGCGACTCTGCTGGAGCACGCCCTGATGCATGGCAGCGAGCGCGATCCCGCCGTCTGGGCAATGCGCTCCATTGCCGCGCAGCGGGCTGGCCAAGCCGATGTGGCGTTCGACGCGATTGTCCGGGCCCATGCACTTCAGCCGATGCGCCGCGACAGCGCCGCCGCTTTGTCCTCCGCGCTTGCGGTGAAGGCGGGTGAGGGCAGGCAATAGGACAACCGCGCTCGACACCAGCGGGCAACGCGGGCAGGCGGCGGTGCATGATCGTGCGTGCTCTTGGCCGAATCGACCTGATGGTGCGCCTGCTGCTGGTGGCGACAGCGCTGGCATTCATCGTTCCGGCGGCGGGAGAAGCGCGCGAAACCGCGCAACTGGTGTCGAACGCGGCCATCTTCGTCCTGTTCTTGCTCAATGGTCTCAGGATCGACCGGCGCGAGGTCGGGCGCGGGCTGGCGAACCTGCGCTTTCTCCTGCCGCTGGTCGCGTGGGTCTTCGGAGCGATGGCGCTGGCCGGCTGGACAGTGGCGACAGCGGCGGGACCGTGGCTCGCGCCAGAAATCGCGCTCGGGTTCCTGTTCCTCGGAGTCCTGCCATCGACGGTGCAGTCGGCAACGTCGTACACCTCGCTGGCGCACGGCAACGTTGCCCTGGCGGTGATCGCGGCGGCTGTCCTCAATATTCTCGGTGTGCTGCTGAGCGCGCCGCTGTTTGCGCTGATGGCCGGGGGCGAGCAGGTGCGGCTGGGGATGGACGTGATCGGGCGGATCGCGCTTATCCTGGTGCTGCCCTTTGCGATCGGACAGATGGTCCAGAAACCGTTGCGGGGCTGGATCGCCGATCAGAAGGCGCGCATCGTCTGGATCGACCGGCTGGTCATTGCGCTCGCGGTCTATGTCGCGTTTTCGGGGGCGGTCGAGCAGGGCGTCTGGCATCAGCTCGACTTGGCCACCTGGGCCGCGATCATGGCGGGTATCGCGCTGCTGCTTGTCGTCGGCCATTCGGGCGCATGGGCCCTGGGCGATCTGGTGCGATTGCCGAGGCAGGACCGTATCGCGTTTCTCTTTTCAGGCGCGCAGAAAAGTGTGGCGGTCGGTGTCCCGCTGGCCGCCATCCTGTTCCGGCCCGAAGTCGCCGGGCTCGTGCTGGTGCCGCTGCTGATCTACCACCTGCTGCAACTGGTGGTCGCCGCGCCGCTCTCTACTCGGTTAGCCCGGCTTCGGGATTGAGGGCGCGCTCGCGGCGGTTGTGCCTGATCGACCACCATAGCGACAGGAAAATCAGGATCGCGCCGATCAGCCCGGTGATCGTCTCGGGGATATGCGCCACGGCTGAGAACAGCATGATCCCGCCGAGCACGATGATCGCCCAGAACGCCCCGTTTTCCAGGAAGCGGTATTGGGCCAGCGTGCCCTGACGCACCAGATGGATGGTCATCGAACGAACGAACATCGCACCGATCGACAGGCCCAGGGCAATCACCACCATGTTGTTGGACAGTGCGAATGCGCCGATTACCCCGTCGAAGCTGAAGCTCGCGTCGAGGACGTTGAGGTAAAGAAATCCACCAAGGCCGGTGCGAACAACCGCGCCGTGCATCCGGGCCGCTTGTTCCTTCAGCTCGAGGATCTTGTTGATCCCTTCGACCGCGATGAATGTAACGACTCCTAGCATCCCGGCGACGATGAAGGTCAGCGCCTCGTCGTCGGGCAGCATCGTCGAGATACCCCACATGACGAGAAGCAGGATCGCGATTTCGGCGGCGGGAAGCGCGGCGAACTTGGCTAGCTGGCGTTCGACCGCCGCGATCCAGTGCACTTCCTTGTCGAGGTTGAAAAAGAACTTGAGGCCGACCATCGCCAAGAACGCACCACCGAACCCGGCGATGCCGACATGGGCGGAACTGACAATTTCCTCGTAACGCTGGGGATCACGCAGCGACAGATTGATCGTCTCGATCGGGCCCAGCCCAGCCGCGATGGCAACGATGGCGAGCGGGAACACGATCCGCATCCCGAACACCGCGAAGGCGATGCCCCAGGTGAGAAAGCGCCGCTGCCAGACGGCATCCATGTCCTTCAGCACCGCGGCATTGACCACCGCGTTGTCGAAGCTGAGCGAAACTTCCAGCACCGACAGCACCACGATGATCCACAGCATCGCCAGCATACCGGTGACAGTGCCCGTGCTGGCCCAGCCATACCACGCCCCGAGGCCGAGGCAGATGAAGGTGAAGATCAGCGAGAAGGTATAGAATCGCAGCAGAGTCGCCATGATGAGCCCCGTGATTCGAGGACGCGCCGCTAAGCTTTTCGCGCGGCGAGGGCAAGCGGACTTATTTGGGCTGGTAGGTCTGGTCGGCGGTGGGGAAGGTGCGGGCACGCACTTCCTCGGCGTAGGTCGCGACCGTTTTCTCGATCACCTCGGCGATGTTTTCGTATTTCTTCACGAATCGGGGGACACGCTCGAACATTCCGAGCATATCCTCGGTCACCAGCACCTGTCCGTCGCAGCGGGCCGAGGCGCCGATGCCGATGGTGGGTGCGGCGACCGCCTCGGTCGCGGCGATCGCGATCGGTTCCACCACGCCCTCGATCACGATGGCGAAGGCGCCTGCCTCGTCGAGTGCCCTGGCATCGCCGACGATCTTGTCCGCCTCCGCCTCGCTGCGCCCACGCGCGGCATATCCCCCGAGCACGTTCACGGCCTGCGGGGTCAGCCCGACATGGCCCATCACCGGAATGCCGCGCTGGTTGAGGAACGCGACCGTCTCCGCCATCGCCGCACCGCCTTCGAGCTTCACCGCCGCCGCGCCGCTTTCCTTCAGAAGCCGTGATGCGCTTTCGAACGCCTGTTCCTTCGACGCCTCGTAGCTGCCGAAGGGCATATCGACGACGACCACGGCATGATAACTGCCGCGCACCACGGCGGCCGCGTGATTGGCCATCATTTCCAGAGTCACGGGAATGGTGGACGGCAGCCCATAGATTACCTGACCGAGCGAATCCCCGACCAGTAGAATGTCACAATGCTTGTCCAGTAGTTGTGCCTGCCTTGCAGTATATGCAGTCAGCATCACCAGCGGTTCCTTCGTCGTGCCATCCGCCTTGTGGGCGCGGATCATGGGCACGGTCAGCCGCTTCATCGGCGCGGGGGTGGGGTTGGCGCGGCTGGTGGCGGTGTCGAGCTGGAAGGTCGTGGACATGGCCCGCTTGTAGTGCCCGAGGCAAACCGGGGAAACCCCGCAGTTTGCGCCTTGTATTGGTGAAGCATTGCGTTAGCTTCCCGGCCCATTCGGGACGCGCGGAGCCTGAGCTCCGGGCCGCCAATGGGAGGTACCCCTTTTCATGTTATTCGATCGGGTCAAGCCGCTCGACGCCATTCTGGCGACGGCGCAAAAGAAATCGCTTCATCGCTCGCTAGGTGCCCTGCAACTGACCCTGTTCGGGATCGGGTGCATCATCGGCACGGGCATCTTCGTGTTGACATCCGCCGGCGCGCAGAAGGCCGGCCCTGGCCTGATGCTGGCCTTCGTGATTGCCGGCGCCGTCTGCATCGTGGCCGCGCTCTGCTACGCTGAAATCGCTGCCATGATCCCGGTTGCGGGTTCCGCCTACACTTATTCTTACGCGACAATGGGCGAATTTCTCGCCTGGACAGTGGGTTGGGCGCTGGTGCTCGAATATGCCATCGCCGCATCGGCAGTGTCGGTGGGGTGGTCGGGGTACTTTACCGGAACGATATTGAACGAGTTCTTCGGGTTCCAGCTACCTGCCTGGCTTAGCGCCGGACCGTTGGCACTTGGCGGCGTTGAAGGCGGGTTCATCAACCTGCCAGCGCTGTTCATCGCCCTGCTGATAACTTGGTTGCTGATGATCGGCACGACCGAGAGCGCGCGGGTTAACGCGGTTCTCGTGGCTATCAAGATCACCGCGCTCACGGCCTTCATCGGCCTGACGCTGACCAGCGCCTATTTCGATCCCGACAAGTTCAACCCGTTCCTGCCCGCCGGTATCTTTGGCGGCTTCGGCTCGGGGATCGGTGCCGTTGGTGCAGCGGCGACAATCTTCTTTGCTTATGTCGGTTTCGACGCGGTTTCGACCGCGGCGGAGGAAACCAAGAACCCGCAACGCAACGTGCCGATCGGCCTGGTCGGTTCGCTGCTGATCTGCACCGTGTTCTACATTCTGGTGGCGGCAGGCGCGATCGGCACGATCGGCGGGCAGCCGATCATGGGGCCGAACGGCATTCCTTTCCCGGCTGGATCGGAAGAACTGGCTCGCCAATGCGCGATGCCCGAATACTCGCAGATGCTGGTCTGCTCGAACGAGGCCCTGGCCCACGTCCTGCGCCAGATCGGCTTCTCGGGTATCGGCAATATGCTCGGCGTCGCGGCATTCCTCGCGCTGCCGTCCGTCATCCTGATCCTGCTGTTCGGCCAGACCCGCGTCTTCTTCGTGATGGCGCGCGACGGCCTGCTGCCGGAAAAGCTGTCGGCCGTGCATCCGCGCTGGAAGACCCCGTACATCGTCACCGCGCTGACTGGTTCGGCCGTGGCGATCGCGGCGGCATTCTTGCCGGTCGGACGCCTTGCCGATATCGCCAATGCAGGCACGCTCTATGCGTTCTTCATGGTGGCGATCGCGGTGATGCTGCTGCGCCGACAGGCTCCTGACAGGCCCCGACCCTTCCGGGTCCCGGGGCTGATCATCGTCGGCCCGCTGACCGTCGGTGGCTGTCTGTTCCTGTTCTTCAACCTGCCATACGATGCAATGCTGGTGCTGCCGATCTGGACCGCGCTCGGCTTCATCGTCTACTTCGGTTACAGCCGCAGCCGCAGCCATCTCGGCCGCGGGATCATCGAGGTCGTCGATGATGTGGCGGGTGAAGAGACCATGCTGCCGATCGATCCGAAGACCTGATCGGCATCGTTGCCAAAGAGAAAGGGCCGCTCCCCGGTGGGGGGCGGCCCTTTTCTTTTGCGTCGGGCTGATCGGTCAGAGAGCGGTTTCCCTGACGTGCCGCTCCTCTGCCTCGCCGTGGACGTTCATGCCGAGCGCCATCTTGGCGACGTTGAGCAAACCCATGTCGCCGTCCCAGATCTCCGCCGTACCCAGATCCATGCGCAGGAACAGGATGTCGGGGTCGTCCTTGCCGCCATCATACCAGGCGGCGACGAAATTGTTCCAGAACTGTTCGAACCGCTCATGGCTCGTCTCGACCGAGAGAGTGCCGTTGAAGCGTGCGAACAGGTCGTGGCCTTTGCCTTCGAAGGTGGCAGTGACCGGGCCGAGGGCCGCGAATTTGCTGTTCCTCTGGGTGAAGAACCAGATCGCGCTGTTCGCGTCCTTGTCGAGTTGTGGACTCATCGGAACAGCGGTGGTGCTGTCGCCGTCGAGCTGGAGGAACAGATAAGGTGAATCGGCCAGAGCCGTCCAGAATTTTGCCTTCAGTTCCTCGGGGTTACCTTGCGAATGTTTCATCGGAACGCTCCGTCGTTGGGGGTGCCCAATGAACGGAGCGGCCCGTCGCGCGTTCCTAACTTCCCGCGAACGGTGTTCCAAACACGCCCACTGCCAGTTCCACCCAGACGAGCAACAATGCGGCAAGCAGGGCCGCCAGTAGCAGCGCTTTTGTCCACTGCGTGCGCGTGCCGTGCAGCACCCGGTCGGCCAGCAACGCCGTGCTCCCGAGCAGCAGAGCTGCGACGGTGAAGTCGCTGCCGCTCCAGTTCACCTCCGTCGAAAACAGCATTCCAACGGCTGGCAGCGCGAGCAGGGCTGGCACGACAGCCCATAATGCCACACGCCACAGCGGCCACTGACCCGAACGATGATTGGCCTGAGTCGTCATGGTTCTTCTCCTTTGGACGAAGATGATTCACACCACTCCAAGAAACAAGCCGGATATTACGCTCATCGCCATGCACGATCTGCGCTGCCGTGCGTTGCACCATCATACCATGTCTGACCGAGCCCCCCGCCGTTGAACGACCCGCCTTCGCCAAGCCCTCCCGTCCGCCGCTTCGGACGGTTTCGCGGCGATCGCGCGGTGCTGGCAGTGCTGATCGCCGCTGCTTTGTTCATCGGCGGGCGGGCATGGCTGGCGGACAATCCGCAGCATGTTCCGTGGGCACCGCTCGACCTGAACGATCCGACGGGCTGGGCGACCCGAACGAAACTGCTCGCCTTGCGAGACGATGTGCCGGAATGCCGTGCCGTGCTCGACAGGAGCGGCGTGGCGTTTTCCGCGCTCGAACCGGCGGGCGAGGGGGAGTGCCGCAGGGCCGATCGCACGGTGATGACCGCGCTCCCGCTGTCGCCCGCGCCTCCCCCCGCGACCTGCGCAGTCGGGATCGGGATGGAACTTTGGCTGCGCGACGTGGTCCAACCAGCGGCGCAGTCATCGTTTGGAACGGGCGTCGCGCGGGTAGAGCATTTCGGGGCATTCAGTTGCCGCCGCCTCTATGGTCGCGCCGACGGGCGCTGGAGCGAGCACGCGACCGGCAACGCCATCGACATCGCGGCATTCGTGCTCGACGACGGCAATCGGGTGGCAGTGCTTGCCGACTGGAGCGGGGAGGACAACAAGGCCGCGTTTCTCCGCGCTGTCCGCGATGGGGCGTGCCCGCTTTTCTCGACCGTGCTCTCCCCCGACTACAACGAGGCGCACCGGGACCATTTCCATTTCGATCAGGCTGGTCGCTATTCCGGGATGTGCCGCTAGATCGGCTCGATCGCGTAGCCTGCGCTGCGAACCGTGCGGACGGGATCGCGTGCGCCCTCCATCTCGATCGCCTTGCGCAGACGGCGAATATGGACGTCGACCGTGCGCAGCTCGATGTCGCTGCCCGTTCCCCATACACCGTCGAGCAACTGGTTGCGGCTGAACACGCGACCCGGGCTTTCCATCAGGAACTTGAGCAGGCGATACTCGGTCGGCCCGAGCTGGAGCTTGCGTCCGCGCCGTTCAACCCGGTGAGCGACAGGATCGAGCACGATATCGCCGACCGTCAGCGATTCCCCGGCTAGCGCCGGGCGGATGCGGCGCATGACCGCCGATACGCGCGCGAGCAGCTCGCGCGGGCTGAAAGGTTTGGTCACGTAATCGTCCGCGCCGGTCTCAAGGCCGCGGATGCGGTCGTCTTCGGCCTCGCGCGCGGTCAGCATGATGATCGGGACGTGCGCGGTCGACTTGTCGCGGCGCAGGCGGCGGCACACCTCGATCCCGCTCGTGCCCTCGACCATCCAGTCGAGGATGATCAGGTCGGGCGTATCCTCGGCGGCGAGGATCAGCGCCTCGTCGCCGTCGCTCGTCGCGCGCACATCGTAACCAGCGGCCTCGAAACGGAACTGCAGCAGTTCGGCGAGCGAGGCGTCGTCCTCGACGAGGAGCAGCTTGGCGGTGGTCATGGACTGGTCTTAGACCGCCCGATTATTACAGCTTCACGACAAGGGCGTGTCACCGCGGCGCGTCACTTGTCGTCATCGTCGACCGGGTAATTGCCGGTCGCGGCGAAGTGGACCATTTCGGCGACATTGGTCGCATGGTCGCCGATCCGTTCGATATTGCGGGCGACGAACAGCAGTTGTGCCCCGGCGGAGATGTTGGCCGGGTTTTCGACCATGTGCGTCACCACGTTGCGGAAGATCGAATTGTAGAAGGCGTCGACCTTCTCGTCGGTGCGGATGACTTCGCGCGCCAGGGCGGAATCGCGCGCGGCATAGGCGGTCAGCACGTCGTGGACCATCTCGCCCGCGACATCGGCCATCGCGGGCAGCAGCGTCAGGGGTTCGAACTGCTTGCGCTCGCCGATCTTGCGGCTCGCCTTGGCGATGTTCTTGGAATAGTCGCCGATCCGCTCGACCACGCCCGCGATCTTGAGCGCGGCGATCACTTCGCGCAGATCGTCCGCCATCGGCGCACGCAGGGCGATCACGCGGACCGCCAGCTTGTCGACCTCGGCTTCGAGCAGGTCGATCTTCTTGTCGCCCTTGACGACCTTGTCGGCCAGTTCGTCGTCGCCCTTGACCAGCGCGTCCATCGCCTCCTGCAGCGCCACTTCGGCGAGCCCGCCCATCTCCGCGATCAGGCCGCGCAGCCGGGTGATGTCCTCGTCGAATGCCTTGACGGTGTGCTCAGCCATTTATCGTTCCTGCCTCAGCCATAGCGGCCGGTGATGTAATCCTTGGTCCGCTCCTCGAGCGGATTGGTGAATATGTCAGTCGTGCGACCATACTCTACCATCTTGCCGAGGTGGAAAAAGGCGGTTCTTTGCGAAACGCGGGCGGCCTGCTGCATCGAGTGGGTTACGATGACGATGGCGAAGCGGCCACGCAATTCGTCGATCAGTTCCTCGATCCGCGCGGTGGCGATCGGGTCGAGCGCGGAGCACGGCTCGTCCATCAGGATCACCTCGGGATCGACCGCGATGGCGCGGGCGATGCACAGGCGTTGCTGCTGCCCGCCCGATAGCGCGGTGCCGCTGTCCTGCAGCCGGTCGCGCACTTCCTCCCACAAGCCCGCCCGCTTGAGCGAATCCTCGACGATTTCGTCCAGCCCGGCCTTGTCTTGCGCCAGGCCGTGGATGCGCGGGCCGTAAGCGACATTCTCGTAGATCGATTTGGGAAACGGGTTCGGCTTCTGGAACACCATGCCCACCCGCGCGCGCAATTGCACGACATCCATCCTCGAACGGTAGATGTCTTCCCCGTCGAGCAGGATCTCGCCCTCGACCCGGGCCGAGGGGATCGTGTCGTTCATGCGGTTGAGCGTTCGCAGGAAAGTCGATTTCCCGCACCCCGACGGGCCGATGAACGCGGTGACGTACTTCGCCGGAATATCGATCGACACTTCGTCGAGCGCCTTCTTGTCGCCGTAGTAAACGGAGACGTCCTTGGCGCGCATCTTGGCGTTGCTGTCTTCCATTTTGGGATGGACTAGGGTCACCATTTTTTCTCGAATTTGTTGCGCAGGTAGATGGCGAGGCCGTTCATCACCAGAAGGAACAGCAGGAGGACGATGATAGCTGCCGAAGTCCGCTCGACGAAGCCCTGGTTGACCTCGTCCGACCACAGGAAGATCTGCACCGGCAGGACCGTGGCCGCCGAGGTGAATCCGTCGGGCGGGCTGGCGACGAAGGCGCGCATACCGATCATCAGCAGCGGCGCGGTCTCGCCCAGCGCGCGGGCCATGCCGATTATCGTGCCGGTCAGGATGCCGGGCAGGGCGAGCGGCAGGACATGGTGGAACACCACCTGCACCGGCGATGCGCCGATCGCCAGCGCGCCATCGCGGATAGATGGCGGCACCGCCTTTATCGCGTTGCGGCCGGAAATCACGATAACCGGCATCGTCATCAGGGCGAGCGTCATGCCGCCGATCAGCGGGGCCGAACGGTAGTTCGGAAAGATCGCCAGAAACACCGCGAGCCCGAGCAGGCCGAAGATGATCGACGGGACTGCCGCCAGATTGTTGATCGACACCTCGATCAGGTCGGTCCAGCGGTTCTTCTTAGCGTATTCCTCGAGATAGAGTGCTGCCATCACCCCGATGGGGAACGCCAGCGCGAGCGTCACCAGCATGGTCAGCATGGAGCCCTTGAGCGCGCCCCAGATGCCTGCCTGCTGCGGCTCGGTGGCGTCGGAGCGCTGGAGGAAGCCCCAGTCGAAATTGGTCCCCAGTTTGCCCTCTGCAGCCAGCCGTTCAGCCATTGCGATCCGCTCGGGCGTGCCCCGGCCAGCTAGGGCGGCGGCGAGGGCGGAACTGGCGGGCAGGTCGAACGTGACCTGCTGGCGCAGCAGCGATGGATCGGCGACGATCGCGCTGGCAACCTCGCGCCAGGCGCTATCGCCCACTTCGACCGCGCCATCGGGGCCGAGGGTTTGCTCGGCGAAGAATTCCACCACCTGGGGCAGGCCCTGACCTTCGAGCGAATTGACCGCTTCCGGGCCGGACAGCGTCGTCTCGTCGCCAGCGATCCCGGCCTGGGTGAAATCGATCGGCACGGTCAATTCGGCGCGCTGGAAACCGCCGATGCCGTTCACGATCATCGTCGACAGCAGGAACGCGAGCACTGCGATCGAGAACACGATCGCGCCGAGGCCAGCCAGCCGGAAGCGGCGTTCGGCGACGTAACGCTTCTTCAGCCGCGCCTCGAACGCGGGCGTGCGGGTGGGGGCGACGCGATCACTCATACGCTTCGCGGAACCTCTTGACGACGCGCAAGGCGATGAAATTGAGCGCCAGTGTGACCATGAACAGCACGAAACCGAGCGCGAAGGCGCTGAGGGTCGCCGGGTGGTCGAAACTGCCTTCGCCCGTCAGCATGGCGACGATCTGGACCGTTACGGTGGTCATCGCATCAAGCGGATTGGCGCTGAGATTGGCGGCGGTGGAGGCGGCCATCACCACGATCATCGTTTCCCCGATTGCCCGGCTGATGGCGAGCATGACCCCGGCGACGATACCTGGCAGCGCGGCGGGAACCAGCACCCGGCGGATCGTTTCGCTGGTGGTGGCGCCCATTGCGAGGCTGCCGTCGCGCATCGCCTGCGGCACGGCGGCGATCGAATCGTCCGCCATCGAGGATACGAACGGAATGATCATTACGCCCATGACTACGCCCGCTGCCAGCGCGCTTTCGCTCGACGGGTTGGACATTCCCGCTGCAAGTGCCATGTCGCGGATCGCAGGCGCTACTGTCAGCGCGGCGAAATAGCCGTAAACCACCGTGGGAACGCCTGCGAGGATCTCCAGCGCCGGCTTGACCCACGCGCGCAGGCGCGGGTCGGCGTATTGCGTCAGATAGATCGCGCTCATCAATCCGAGCGGAATGGCCACGATCATAGCGATGATCGCGCCGATGAAAATCGTGCCCCAGAAAAGCGGGATCGCACCGTAGCGCGAACCGTCGGGGTTCGCCGCGCTGCTCATCGGGTCCGGCCCCCAATGGGTGCCGAACAGGAAATCTATCGGTGAGACCATGCCGAAGAAGCGGATCGTCTCGAACACCAGGCTGGCGAGGATCCCGAGCGTCGTCAGGATCGCCACCAGCGAGGCGATCAGGAGCGCGGCCATCACCGCACGCTCAACCTTGGTGCGAGCACCGAAATCCGGGCGCAGGCGCAGGAACGCCCAGGTGCCGCCAACGAAACCGATAAGCAAGGTCAGGGCGATCCCGATGCCGGAATAGGTGCGGATGGCAGCTCGGAACGGTTCGATCAGCGTCTCGGCCTGCTGGTTGAAAACGCCAGGCGCAGAACCGACTGCCACCGCGCGTGCCTCTGCCAGGAGGGATTGGCGCTGGAAGCCGAATTGGGGAAGCGCCTCCGCCGCGGGATGGGCCAGGACCGATTGCAGGATCAATTGCGGGGCGATCGCAGACCACGCGACGATGAACACCAGCACCGGCACCACGATCCACAGGGCGACATACCAGGCGTGATAGCTGGGCAGCGAGGCCAGGCGCCCCGCACCCTCGCGGCGCTGGAACGACCAGGCCCGAGCACGCGCGGCCAGCCAGCCAGCGAGACCCAGGCCCAGCGCCAGCAGCAGGAGCAGCGTGACCGACATCAGCCGTTCACCGCTGTTCCGCGCATTGCAGCGCGGCCGCCCGGCGGTGCCGGGTGCGATCGAATGATGGTGTCTTCGGTCATCGGGCCCAAATCATGCGGCGGACAGAATCGACCCGCCGGGTGCAGGTGCTGATAGTTCATGACAGTTTCATGACAAGTCGTCGGCTGATTTCGGCGCGACCGGCAGGCGCACCGTGACGAGCGTTCCCTGACCGACCTCGCTCGCGATGTCGAGCCGTCCGCGATGCCGCTCCACGATGTGCTTGACGATCGCGAGCCCCAGCCCGGTGCCTCCCGAAGCACGGCTGCGGCCTGGGTCGGTGCGATAGAAACGGCGGGTGAGATGGGGGATGTGTTCGGGCGCGATGCCTTCACCGAAATCGCGGACCGAGAGTCGAGCGTCGCCGCTGGGTGCTTCGTCGAGGCTTACGACAACCGATTCAGCCGATGCGCCGTATTTCAAGCCATTGTCGACCAGGTTGCGGACGAGTTGCTCGATTTGCCGCCAGTCGGCCTCGATGGTGAAGTCGCGGCTCGCCTCGATCAGCAGGCGATGTTGCCTGTCGGGGCCTGCGGCATCGCGCGCGGCCCGCTCTACATGCTGCTTCAGCGGAATGCGCTCGCCCGGCGTTTCATGCTTTTCCGCCTCCACCCGCGACAGCGACATCAGGTCGCCGACCAGGCTTTCCATGCGCCGCGCCTCGGCCAGAATCGTTTCCACAAACTTGCGACGTGTTTCGGGTGCCAGATCGCCGTGATCGTCGGCCAACGTTTCCGCGTAGCCGATGATTGAGGCCAGCGGGGTGCGCAGCTCGTGGCTGGCATTGGCGACGAAGTCGGTATGGGCGCGGCTGATGTCTGCCTCAGCAGTCATGTTGACCAGCTCGACTACGCCGAGTTCGCCGTTCATCTCCTGATAGTTGACCCGCCAGATGTCGTGCCGCCGCACCAGGCCTTTGACCGTCGCGATCCCGGTGCGGCCCCGGTCGAGCAGGCGCACGGCATTGGGGTGACGGAATACGACCCGGGCGTCCTGGCCGACTATATGTTTACCCAGAGTCTTGCGGGCGATGCGGTTGGCGACAGCAATGCGTCCGCGATCGATCAGAAGGATGGGCGAACCGGAATTTTCGATCAGGCCGCTCATGCGGTCACGGCTGATTTCGCCGTCGCTGTCCCGAGGCGGCGGCGGTGGCGGCCTGCTTGCGGCAAGCCACAGCGTGCCGCTCCAGACCAGCAGCACCGCCCCGGCGAGCCATACGCCCGCTCCGGCAACCGCCATCCCGACCGATGCAATCGCCGCAAGCGCGAATCCGACCGCCAAGAGAGACCCGCGCTGCTCCATCGCGCGCGCCATAACCGCTGGCCCGGCGGACCGCAAAGCACGAATCGCGCTTGTCAGAAACGGAGGCGGGAACTGGTGACCCCTACGGGAATCGAACCCGTGTTTCAGCCGTGAGAGGGCCGCGTCCTGACCGCTAGACGAAGGGGCCATGCCGGTTGGATGGCGTGCCGCCGGTGTTGTGGCGGTGGTGACCCCTACGGGAATCGAACCCGTGTTTCAGCCGTGAAAGGGCCGCGTCCTAACCGCTAGACGAAGGGGCCAAACCCGCGAAGGGCCGGTGGCGTGGCGGCGCACTTAGGGGGCAGGCGCAGCGCGGTCAAGCCCGACGTTGCTCAAGTCCGCCCGGCCAGTCAATCGGCCCAGGCGGCATCTTCGATATGCAGTTCGGCGGCGGGCCGCGGTCCCCAATCGTCGATCTTCGCGCGACCGACGAGCCACAGCGTCCTGCCTCGTGTGCCGTGGAGCAGGGCCTGCCCCAGTTCCGTTTCGGCGGCGCGAAAAGCAACTGCCTTGAACGATCGGCCGTCGCGGCCCGACGCGATCAGGCGGACATGATCGGTGCCGACCACGTCCGCCTTGACCAGCCGCACCGGGCCAACAGCGACGCGCGGCCCCGGCCAGCCGATACCGTAAGGCCCGGCGGCTTCGAGCGATTCGACCAGTTCGGGTGTCATCCCGCCGGGCGCGACCGCCAGGTCCAGCTGGACCACCTGTTCCGCGACGGCCCGCGCGACCTGCTTTTCCAGGTGCGCCTCGAGCCAGTCGGTGAAGGCATCGAGCCGTTCCGCCTCCACCGTCAGCCCCGCCGCCATCGCGTGCCCGCCGCCCGCCACGAGCATCCCGGCCGCGCGCGCGGCGATGATCGCTGCACCGAGATCGACACCTGAGATCGAACGCCCCGAGCCCTTGCCCTGGCCGCTGGCCTCGTCGAGCGCGATGACCAGCGATGGCTTGCCGGTCTTCTCCTTGATTCTCCCGGCCACGATCCCGATCACGCCCGGGTGCCAGCCGATACCGGCAACTACGTGAACGGCGCGGTTGTGCTGACTGGCAAGCTGAGCTTCGGCTGCCTCCTGGACCGCAGCCTCGATCGCGCGGCGTTCCTCGTTGAGTGCGGAAAGCTGTGCGGCGATCTGGCCCGCCTCGTGCGCATCCTCGGTGGTCAGCAGGCGGACACCAAGGGTCGATTCGCCAACCCTGCCACCCGCATTGATGCGCGGGCCGAGCGCGAAGCCCAGGTCGCTGCACTGCGGTGCGCGCTTCAACCGGCTTGCATCGATAAGCGCCGCCATGCCGGTTCCGCCGCGCCGTGCCATGACCTTGAGGCCCTGCGCCACGAATGCTCGATTGAGCCCGTGCAGGGCGGCCACATCGGCCACGGTGCCAAGCGCAACCAGATCGAGCAAGGCGAACAGGTCGGGCTCGGCTCGTCCCGCGAAAAAATCGCGCTGGCGCAGCGTCCGCACGATCGCGACAGCGAGCAGGAACGCGACGCCAACAGCGGCAAGATGGCCGTGCCCGGCGGCAAGGTCGCCTTCGTCCAGCCGGTTCGGGTTCACCAATGCCACCGTGCGCGGCAGTTCGGCCGAGCATTTGTGATGGTCGACCACGATCACATCGACTCCGGCCTGATGCGCCATCTCCAGCGCCTCGTGCGCCATTGCGCCGCAATCGACCGTGACGATCAGGCTCGATCCATCCTCGGCGATCTTGACCAGTGCCTCGCCGCTGGGGCCGTATCCTTCGAGCAGGCGGTCGGGGATATAATAGCGTGCATCGAGGCCCAACGTCCGCAACAGCCGGATAAGCAAGGCGGCACTGGTCGCGCCATCGACGTCATAGTCGCCGTAGATGGTCACTGTTTCGCCGGTCAGGACGGCCTGAGCGATCCGTTCCGCAGCCGCGTCCATGTCGCGGAATTGCGACGGGTCGGGCAGGAAATCGCGCAATGTCGGGTTGCGATGGCGATCGAGATCGTCCGGCTCGACCCCGCGCGAGAGCAGCAACTGGTCGACGATCCCATGACCCAGATCGCGTGCGTCCTCGCCCAGTTCCATGTTGCCGCCGCGCCAGTGCCAGGCCCGTCCGGTAAGCGAGCGGGACACGCCGAACACGGGTGCGAGCGAGTGCGAAGCCATGCCGCCATCGTAAGCTGCGGTGCGGGTGTGGCAAGACGGCCCGGTTGACAATCGACAGCGCGGGCCGATGCTTGCCGACGATGAGTTCGCCCACGCCCCCGCTGCTGATCGCCTGGCACAGCCGTACCGGCGCGGCCGAGGCGCTTGCTGCTGCCGCGGCGAAGGGCGCTGGAGAGTCCGGCCGACTGGTTCGCTGTGACGGGGTCTGCCCGGACCATCTCCTGGAGGCGCGCGGCTATCTGTTCGTATGTCCCGAGAACCTGGCGACGATGTCGGGGCTGATGAAGGAGATGTTCGACCGGTGCTATTACTCGGTGCTCGGACGTATCGAAGGGCGCCCCTACGCCACCATCGTTGCCGCGGGGTCGGACGGGGAGGGCGCGCAACGACAGATCGACCGGATATGCACCGGCTGGCGATTGCGGCGCGTGGCGGAACCGATGATCATCAATACTGACGCTCAGACGCCGGAACGCATCCTCGCACCCAAGACCATTGACGAATCCGACCTCGCGGCGGCGCGGGAACTTGGTGCGGCGCTTGCGGCCGGGTTGGACTTGGGGATGTTCTAAGAACAGCATCCGTTTCGGTTCTATACCCTTGCGCTGGACTCGACGGTGGACGCAAATCGCGTCAAGTATCGCGCGTTTGGCGAACCGGGGAAGGCAACGGACCATCGTGCAGGATAAGGCAGCGCGTCCATCAGGCGGCCTCTGGCTGGTGTATTGGGAAGGGCTGGCTCCGAAATCGTCGGATCTGCGCGAAGCAATCGCGTCGGCGCCTTCGGTGGAGATCGGGCAGGACTTGCGTGCCGCTTCCGGTCGGGGCCCCGCCGCCTGTATCCCGACCGGCGCACCGTACTACGAAGCGGTGATCGACGGTTTGACCTTCGACCTCTGCGCCCGCGAATGCGATGCTGCGCGGCTGCGCGAGGAAGGGGAGCCGCGCAACGTGGTCGAGGCCCTGCTGCCTTATGCCGGACGCAACGCGGTGTGCATCACGCCGGGCCCGCACGTGGCCGCGGCCGATGGCGCGGTGATTGTCACACGCGCGCTTATGCGTCTGGGAGCGGGCATTGCTGGCTTGCTGCCCGATGTCGAAGCGGTAGTCTGGCCCACGTCCGAGTGGTCGGCAGCGCCCGCCGATTTCGCCCCTGTAGCACAGGCGTGGTGGCAGGGCGGCAGCCTGCCCGTGCCCGGAATGGTGCAATTCAAGCCGACGCTCGATGGCTCGTTGCAGAGCGTGGGCCTGGCGCATTTCACCGGGCAGGAACTGCGGATCGAGGGCGGCATCGCGGCCGATCCCTCCCATGCCCAGCGCCTCGGCGCGAGACTGGCCGAAATGCTGGTTCATCGCGGAAGGCTCACGGGAGTGGAGCAGTTCGCCGGGCCGTCGGGAGAGCAACTGCGGCTCGAATCCTCCGTCAATGGTCGCTATGTGCGGGCCTGGCCGGGGTGATCATCCGCCAGTTCGTTCCCGCAATTCGGCGATAGCGGCGCGGTATTCGCGCTCCAGCCGGTCGACCATCTCGCCGACCGTACCTACGTGCTTTACTGCGCCGACGCCCTGGCCCGAGCCCCAGATGTCCTTCCACGCCTTGGCCTTGGTATTGCCGCCGCTGCCGAAGTTCATCGCGCTGGGATCGCTCACCGGCAGGTTGTCGGGGTCCATGCCCGCCGCCTCGATCGACGAGCGCAGGTAGTTGCCGTGCACCCCGGTGAAGAGGTTGGTGTAGACGATCCCCTCGGCGCTGCCTTCGACGATGCCCTGCTTGTAAGCCTGATCGGCGTTCGCTTCCTCGGTCGCGATGAAGGCGCTGCCGATATAGGCGAAGTCGGCCCTCAACGCCTGCGCGGCGAGGATCGCGTTGCCGTTGGCGATAGAGCCCGACAGCGCCACCAACCCATCGAACCAATCGCGGATTTCCTGCATCAGCGCGAAGGGCGATTGCGTGCCCGCGTGCCCGCCGGCCCCTGCGGCAACGGGGATGAGGCCGGTCGCGCCCTTCTCGATTGCCTTTCTGGCGAAGCGGTTGTTGATCACGTCGTGGAGGGTGACGCCGCCCCAGTTGGTGACGGCCTGGAACACCTCCTCGCGCGCGCCCAGCGAGGTAATGACCATCGGCACTTGCCATTTCTCGCACACCGCCATGTCCTCATCGAGCCGGGCGTTCGACTTGTGGACGATCTGGTTGACCGCGAAGGGCGCGGCAGGGCGATCGGGATTGGCGCGGTTGTGCGCGGCCAGTTCCTCGGTGATGCGGTGCAGCCACTCGTCGAGCACGCCCGAGGGCCGCGCATTGAGCGAGGGGAAGCTGCCGATGATGCCCGCCTTGCACTGGGCGATGACCAGTTCCGGCCCCGAGACGATGAACAGCGGCGAGCCGATCACGGGCAGGCGCAGGCGGTCGAACGGGGCGGGCAGGGGCATCGGCATCTCCTTGACGCTTACGTTATCGTCAATGCGGCATATGTGGCGCGGGCGCACCTGTCGAGTGCGGATTTGCGAGGGGTCACGCGCCAGGCAGGACGTGCTCGATGCCGTAGAACCGCGCCGCCGTGCCCGCGAACAGCGCGCGTTTCTCTTCCGCGCTCGCGCCACTGGCGAGGCGCTTGAAAGCATTCCACAGCACCGGGTAGCTCGCGCCCCAGTGATCGACCGGGTAGTTACTCTCGAACATGCAGCGCTGCGGTCCGAACGCCTCGATGCAGGTCTCGACGTAGGGTCGCCACAGTTCCGCCAGCCGTTCGGAGCCGTAGCCCGCCGCCGGGCCTTCGGCGGGCAAGCCGCAGAACGCCATCGCCAGCCCGCCGAGCTTGACGGCGACGTTTTCGCACTCGCCAATGGTCCGAATGTTCGCACTCCAGCGATCGAAATGCTCGGTCAGCCTGCCGCGATAGCTCGCGACATTGAGCGGCGTGCCGCAGTGGTCGAGGCAGATCGGCTGGTCGGGGAAGGCGCGGGCGAGGTCGATCACGTCGCCCAGTTGCGGCTCGAGCAGCCAGGCGTCGAAGGTCAGCCCGCGCATGGCGAGTTCGGCGAAGCCTTCGCGGAAGGTCGCGTCGCGATAGAGCCCCTCGGGCGCATGGAACGGCGGGCCGAGCGTCGCGGGATCGGCGTCCCATGCGCCCTGGTGGCGGATGCCCTTGAAGCGCCCGTTGCCCGCCAGCGCTAGCTCGTCGAGCACCGCGCCCGCGCGCGAACCGAGCAGGAGGTTGGCGTGGCCGACGATGGCGGCGCAGGCGCGCAGCTCGCCATAGAGCCCGCTGGCGCTCTGCGCGGCGACGCCGTTCACGTACTCGACCTCGCCCACGACCTTGAAGTCGTCGCGGGCATCGGCGCGGTAGAACGCGCCGCACTCCATGAACACGGTGCCGACGACGCGGTGCCCGGTCGTGAGGTCGTCGCGGAGCTGGTCGAAGGTGTAGTAGGGCTTTTCCGCGATGGCCGCGATGAACGGATGCCGCGGCTCGGGGAACGCGCCCATCAGCGGGCGCAGATCCCACAGGTGATGGTGCGGGTCGATGATCGGCAGATCGGGATCGAGAATCGCTTCAGTCATGCTGGCCTCCCTCGCGCGGTCATTGCGCCGTTCGTGTCACACTTGTCACACTGTCCTGAAGCGGAAAAGTGCGGGGGCTTGGGGGGGGGGAATGGGAATGTGGCGAGGGCTGACGCGGTGCATCGAGTGAGGTTAGCGCGGACCAGGCCGTGTAGGAAAGAGGAGTATGGGGCTGGCATTTGCCTCGCATCCTCGAGCCTCGTATCTCCGAATTAGAATCGCAATCTAGCTTCGTTCAGGCCAATTTTTGCGGAGCTGTTATCAATACGGGAGGGCGTATGAACAACGAGCCTGAATTTGACGATCCGACCGTCCCCGAGTTTGCCTCATGGCAGTCTTACGTCAGGTTTGTGCAAAGTGTTCGTAAGTCAAACAGATACGTTTGGGATGACAAGCTTCGACTCTTCCTCGAGACTGTTGTGGCGACCATTAGCCAGCGCGAAAACATCATACCCCAAGGGTCGCTTCTCTATCGTGCCCAAGAAGGTGTCGATTGGGAGACGAACATCGACGAGGACGGCAATATGGTGGGTGAACAGCCGCGGGGTTATGGTGCGAGCCGCATGAAACCCTTCCCTGATCGTGCTCGGGAGGGCCGAGCAAATCCGACCGGCATACCTGTACTATATGCTGGGAAAACTGTGGAAACGGCCATCAGTGAAGTTCGGCCTTGGATTGGAGCGGAAGTGTCAGTCGCACGTTGCGTAACCAATCGGTCGCTCCGCGCACTTGATCTGTCACTCGGCCACGCAAGCAGCTTAGATTTTTCGCACTTGGACAAACTCATTAATTCAGTGCCGTTCACTGCTGCCGAAAAAAATCGATAGTTTGGAATGATATAGATCGGGCATTCTCGCGACCGGTAACCGCAGGTGACAACGTTGCTGACTACGCGCCCACACAGATACTTGCAGAAATATTCAAATGGGAAGGTTACGATGCGCTATTTTACAAAAGCCAGTTTGGGGAAGAAGATGGATACAACATCGCTATATTTGACCCAAATAGCGTAGATATTGTATCGTGCGCGCCGTTTGAAGTTAAAAGCATAAAATTGAACTATGAGCAGTTTGGAAACGATTGGTATAAATCCGGAATTCAAGATAGAATTTGATTTACTTCATATTTTTTCTGGATTTCTCTATTTTCTTTAATGGTATCAGAAATTTTACTAGTGATGGCGGCTGTCCACATTAGTTCACAACCTCAAGCCACCGCCCCATTGGCCGCACTGAGCACCGCCCGCACGCTCGCAGTAGCCACATCCTCGTCGATGCCCACGCCCCAGACCGTGCGCCCCGCGCCATCGCGGCATTCGAGGTAGGCGGCGGCGCGGGCGTCGGTGCCGGCGCCGAGCGCGTGTTCGGTGTAGTCGCACACTTCCAGCTCCACCCCGAAGGCGTCGCGCAGCGTGCCGACGACCGACGAGATCAGCCCGTTGCCGCGGCCGCTGACGCTCTGCGCGTGGCCTTCCACCTCGATCGTCCCGGCGAAAATCCGCGTGCCGTCCGCCGCGCGGCTTTCCTCGTAGGCGACGAGCTGGAAGTGCTTGGGCTGGATCTGGACGTGGTAGGCCTTGCGGAAGGCCTCCCAAATGTCGCGCGCGTTCAGCTCGCGGCCCAGCTCGTCGGCCATGCGCTGGACGTGGGCGGAGAAATCGCCCTGCAATTTCTTCGGCAGCTTGAGGCCCTGGTCCTGCTCCAGCACCCAGGCGAAGCCGCCCTTGCCGCTCTGCGAATTGACCCGGATCACCGCCTCGTAAGTGCGGCCGAGGTCCGCCGGGTCGATCGGCAGGTAGGGCACGCGCCACAGTTCGTCGTTCTGCGTCGCGCCAGCCTCGAACCCCTTCTTGATCGCGTCCTGATGGCTGCCCGAAAACGCGGTATAGACCAGCTCGCCGCCATAGGGGTGGCGCTGGTGGACGGGGATCTGGTTGCAGTATTCGACCGTCTCGATGATCCGGTCGATCTCGGAGAAATCCAGCCCGGGATCAACACCTTGCGTGTACATGTTGAGCGCCATTGTGACGAGGCAGCAGTTGCCGGTGCGCTCGCCGTTGCCGAACAGGCAGCCCTCGACCCGGTCGGCGCCCGCCATCAGGCCCAACTCTGCCGCCGCGACGCCGGTGCCGCGGTCGTTGTGGGTGTGCAAGGAGATCACCGCGCTCTCGCGGTTGGGCAGGTTGCGGCAGAAATACTCGATCTGGTCGGCGTAGATGTTGGGCGTCGCCGCCTCGACCGTGGCGGGGAGGTTGAGGATGATCGGGTCATCGGGCGTGGGCTGGAGCACCGCCATGACCGCCTCGCACACCTCGATGCTGAAATCGAGTTCTGCGGTGGAGAAGGTTTCGGGAGAATACTGGAAATGCCACTGTGTGCCGGGTTGCTTCGCAGCCTCGTCCCGCATCACCTTTGCGCCCGCCACCGCGATCTCGCGCACTTCCTCGCGGCTCATGCGGAACACGATGTCGCGCCAGGCGGGGCTGACCGCGTTGTAGAGGTGGACGATCGCCGCGCGCGCGCCGGTGAGACTGGCGAAGCTGGTGCGGATCAGATCCTCGCGGCTCTGCGTCAGCACCTGCACGATCACGTCGTCGGGCACGCGGCCGGAGCGGACGAGGCTGCTGATAAAGTCGAACTCGGTCGCGCCCGCGCTGGGGAAGCCGACCTCGATCTCCTTCACGCCGATCTCGACCAAGAGGTCGAAGAAGCGGTTCTTCTTCACCGCGTCCATCGGATCGACGATGGCCTGGTTGCCATCGCGCAGGTCGGTGCTGAGCCAGCGGGGCGGGGCGGTAATCGTGCGGCTCGGCCATTGCCGGTCGGGCAACGGGACTTGCGGAAAGGCGCGGTATTTGGCGGACGGTTCGCGCAGCATGGGCATGGGTTTTACTCGTAACGCGGGTGCTTCGGTGCGGGTGGTGCGGCCCTTGGGCGCCCTCGCGCGCCCGGGGCACGCGTCAGGTCACGCCCAAGGGCGGATAAGTCGAAGCAGGATTAGCGCGTTGCGGGCCATGCCATGTGTCTATGCCGAAAATTGCGCGCGAGGCAAGCCCGCGCGCAATGTTCAGTTCTTCGCCTTGTCGACCAGCTTGTTCTTGCCGATCCACGGCATCATCGCGCGAAGGCGCGCGCCGGTCTGCTCGATCGGGTGCGCCTCGGCCGCCTTGCGCGCGGCCTTCAACTCGGGCTGGCCCGCGCGGTTGTCGAGGACGAAGTTCTTCACGAACCGGCCCGACTGCACATCGGCCAGCACGCGCTTCATCTCGGCCTTGGTTTCGTCGGTGATGATCCGCGGGCCCACGGTGATGTCGCCGTATTCGGCAGTGTTGCTGATCGAATAGCGCATATTGGCGATTCCGCCTTCGTAGAGCAGGTCGACGATCAGCTTGGTTTCGTGGAGGCACTCGAAATAGGCCATTTCGGGCGCGTACCCGGCCTCGACCAGCGTCTCGAACCCGGCCTGGATGAGGTGGGTGATGCCGCCGCAGAGCACGACCTGTTCACCGAACAGGTCGGTTTCGCATTCTTCGCGGAAATTGGTCTCTATGATGCCCGAGCGCCCGCCGCCGACGCCGCTGGCATAGGCGAGCGCCACGTCGTGCGCGTTGCCGCTGGCGTCCTGGTGGATCGCTATCAGGCACGGCACGCCGCCGCCGCGCTGGTACTCGCTGCGCACGGTGTGGCCGGGGCCCTTGGGTGCGATCATGATGACGTCGATGTCCTTCGGCGGCTCGATCAGGCCGAAATGGATGTTGAGTCCGTGCGCGAAGGCGAGCGCGCTGCCGGGCTTCATGTTGCCCTTGAGGTCGTCCTCCCAGATTGCTGCCTGATGCTCGTCGGGGGCGAGGACCATGAGGACGTCGGCCCACTTGGCCGCTTCCTTGTTGGACAGGACCTTGAAGCCCGCGTCCTCCGCCTTCTTCGCGGTGGCGGAACCTTCGCGCAGCGCGATCGCGACCTCCTTGACCCCGCTGTCGCGCAGGTTCTGGGCATGTGCGTGGCCCTGGCTGCCATAGCCGAGCACGGCGATCTTCTTGCCGGTCAGCAGGTTCAGGTCGGCATCGGCGTCGTAATAGACTTTCATTCTTACCTCACGTCATCCCAGCGAAAGCTGGGATCTGGTGTCGCAAGCGCGCACCCGGTTGCAAGCGATCCCAGCTTTCGCCGGGATGACGAATAGTTTCAGGCCCCCTCGGCCCCGCGCATCATCCCTACGATACCCGTCCGTCCGACCTCGACCAGCCCGAGCTGTCGCATAAGCATGATGAAGCTGTCGACCTTGTCCGGCGGGCCGGTGATCTCGAAGATGAAGCTTTCGGTGGTGGTGTCGACGGGCCGCGCGCGGAAGATGTCGGCGAGGCGCAGCGCCTCGACCCGCTTCTCGCCCGTGCCCGCGACCTTGACCAGCGCCAGCTCGCGCTCGACGTGTGGGCCTTCGGCGGTCAGGTCCACGACCTTGTGCACCGGCACCAGCCGTTCGAGCTGGGCGTGGATCTGGTCGATCACGGCGGGCGGGCCATTGGTGACGATGGTGATCCGGCTGACCGCGTGGTTCTCGGTGATGTCGGCCACCGTCAGACTGTCGATATTGTAGCCGCGCGCGGTGAACAGCCCGGCGATCTTGGCCAGGATGCCCGCCTCGTTGTCGACGGTGATGGCGAGCACGTGGCGCTCGCCCGATTGCTCGGCGATTTTCATCAGACCAGCGCCCCTACACCAAAGCCTTCGCTTCGTCGTCCATCGTGCCGCTTACCATGTCGCCGTAGAGCAGCATTTCGGTGTGCGCGGCGCCGCTGGGGATCATCGGGAAGCAGTTCGCCCCTTTGGAGACCATGCAATCGACGATCACCGGCCCGTCATGGTCGAGCATCGCCTGGATGCCCGCGTCGAGGCCCGCCTCGTCCTCGATACGGATGCCCTTCCAGCCATAGGCTTCGGCCAGCTTGACGAAATCGGGCAGGCTGTCGGAGTAGCTGTTCGAATAGCGGCTCTCGTAAGTCAGCTCCTGCCACTGGCGGACCATGCCCATGTATTCGTTGTTGAGGATGAACACCTTGACCGGCAACCGGTACTGGCTGGCGGTGCCGAGTTCCTGGATGTTCATCTGGATCGACGCCTCGCCCGCGACGTCGATCACGAGCGCATCGGGATTGCCCAGCTGCGCCCCGATCGCGGCGGGCAGCCCATAGCCCATCGTGCCCAGGCCCCCACTGGTGAGCCACTTGTTGGGGCCGAAGAAACCGAAATACTGCGCTGCCCACATCTGGTGCTGGCCGACCTCGGTGGTGACGATCGGATCGCGGTGGCGGGTGAGGGCGAACAGGCGCTCGACCGCCTTCTGCGGCATTATCGCGCCGCCAGGCTTGGCGGGCGGATAGGCGAGGCATTCGCGCGCACGCCAGCCGGCGATGCGGGCCTTCCATTCGCCGAGATCGCGCGGACGGCGGTTGCCCCAGGCGCTGACCAGTTGCGCCAGAACCTGCGCGCAATCGCCCAGCAGGGGAACTTCGACCGGCACCGTCTTGTTGATCGAACTGCGGTCGATATCGATGTGTATCTTCCTGGAATCAGGAGAGAAAGCGTCCAGCTTTCCGGTAATCCGGTCGTCGAAGCGTGCGCCCACGCACAGCATCACGTCGCAACGGTTCATGGCCATGTTGGCCTCGAACGTGCCGTGCATACCGAGCATGCCGAGCCAGTCGGGATGGTTCGCCGGAAACGCGCCGAGGCCCATCAGTGTCGAGGTCACCGGCGCGCCGGTCAGTTCCTGCAACTGGCGCAGCAGTTCGGAAGCTTGCGGGCCGGAATTGATGACCCCGCCGCCACTGTAGATGACGGGGCGTTCGGCGCCTTCGAGCAGGCCGATCGCTTCCGCAATCCGATCCGAAGGCGCCTCGGTCTGGGGCTGGTAGCGTGCTGAAGCAGGCACGGCCCCATCATGCGGGCGCCATTCCGCCACGGCGATCTGCACGTCCTTGGGAATGTCGACCAGCACCGGCCCCGGTCGCCCGCTGGTGGCGATGCGGAACGCTTCGTCCAGCGTGGTCGCCAGATCCTCGGGGCTTTTGACGAGGTAATTGTGCTTGGTGCAGTGGCGGGTGATGCCGATGGTGTCGGCTTCCTGGAAAGCATCTGTGCCGATCAGCGCGGTCGAGACCTGGCCGGTGATCACCACCAGCGGGATCGAATCCATGAACGCATCGGCGATCCCAGTCACGGCGTTGGTCGCGCCCGGGCCGGAGGTGACGAGCACCACGCCCGGCTTGCCGGTCGAGCGCGCGTATCCTTCGGCCGCATGGGCCGCGCCGGCCTCGTGCCGGACGAGGATATGGCGCAGGCGCTGGTCGGAGAACATCTGATCGTAGATCGGCAGCACCGCGCCGCCGGGATAGCCGAACACGAATTCGACTCCTTGCCGCACCAGGCATTCGACGAGAATCGCCGCTCCGCTCATTTCCCGCCGCTCTTCCGCAGCCGACCCAACCGGCGACATCGTGTCCTCCAAACAAAAGTTGGCCCGGCGCGAAGGGGAAGCGCCGGGCCAGCGCCTTACTGCTATGGCATCGAAAATATCATGTCAATGCCAATTCATGAAATAATGCTGCAAACAAACCGCCAATCGAGTCATTATATGATTCCGCACGCCGCCATTCAACAGGCGGCTGATGGCGGAACCAGGTATATTGCCGCTTGGCGTAGCGCCTGGTCGCCAGCTGTCCAGCGACCAGACATTGCCCGCGCGTAAGCTCGCCTTTCAGGGTCGCGGCGATCTCCGGAACTCCGATTGCGCGCATCACGGGCAGGGCGGGATCGAGCCTGCGCGCGAGCAGCGCCGCAACCTCTTCGATGGCACCGGCATCCATCATTGCCGCGAACCGCGCATCGCAGCGGGTGTAAAGCCATTCCCGCTCGGGCAGCAGCACGAGCGGGTGAAGCGCGATCTCTACGCCGATCCCGCCTGTCTTGTGGGCCTGCCATTGAGCCAGCGTTCGCCCGGTCGAGCGCACGACTTCGAGCGCGCGGGCGGTGCGGCTGGAATCGGCCGGAGCGAGCCGCGCGGCTGCACCAGGGTCCTCGCGTTCGAGCGCCTCGCGCGCATCGCCCTGTGCCAGTGCGCGCACCTCGGCGCGCACTGCGGGGTCAATCGGAGGCACCGGGGCGATCCCGTCGAGCAGCGTGCGAAGATAGAGGCCGGTCCCGCCGACCAAAATGGGCACCGCGCCCTGGCTGTGCAGCCGCGCAATCTCGCCCTTGGCCGCCGCCGCCCACTCGGCTGCCGAGCACGCGGTCGCCCCGTCCCAGGCACCGAACAGCAGATGCGGCACGCCGCGCATCTCGTCCTTGGAAGGACGCGCGCTCAATATCTGCAAATCGGCATAGACCTGGGCGCTATCGGCGTTGACCACCGCCGCCGGGCGACCGCGCGCGATCAGCGTTTCGGCCAACCGCACGCCCAGATCGGTCTTGCCGCTCGCGGTCGGCCCTGCGATGAGCGCGACCGGCGGCTTCCCGCCCGCTTCAGGAGATTGCGCGTTGCTCATCGCCCGGCTGATAGCAGACCCTGCAACGCTGGAAACACGACTCGATGCTGCCAGTGCCGAGCTGGAGGAGCAGGGCCTGCGGATCGCGGCTGCAGTATTGCTCGATCATTGCGGCGACGTGCTCCAGCTATCGCTGCCGGAGGGAGAGCCCGCCGCGTTGCTCGAGATGCTGGACCGTCATTTCCAGCCTGCAGATATGCTCGTCGCGCAGGGCGAGATAACGGTGCCGCATCTGTTCGTCTCGGACATGGATTCAACCATGATCGGGCAGGAATGCATCGACGAACTGGCCGATTTCGCCGGGTTCAAGGAGCGGGTGGCCGCGATCACCGAGCGTGCGATGCAGGGCGAACTCGATTTCGCCAGCGCGCTGACCGAGCGAGTCAGCCTGCTCGCAGATCTCGACGAGGGCGCGATCGCGCAGTGCCTGGCCGAGCGTATCCGGCCGATGGAGGGCGCGCGCACGTTAGTGGCAACGCTCAAGGCGCACGGCTGTCGCACGGTTCTGGTGACCGGGGGTTTCCACCACTTCGCCGATCCGGTGGCGGAGCAACTGGGATTTGAGCGCGTGGTCGGCAACAGGCTGGCGGTCGCGAACGGCAGGCTGACTGGCGCATTGAACGGCCCCATAGCCGACAGCGCGACCAAGCTGGCGGTGCTTAACGAGGAGGCGGCGCTGCTGGGCGAGGGCGCGGTGACGCTCGCCACCGGCGATGGTGCCAACGACATCCCGATGATCGCTGCGGCGACTTACGGCGTCGCCTATCGCGCCAAACCCAAGGCGCGCGCCGCCGCCAATGGTCGCATCGACCGGGGTGATCTCACCAGCGTGCTGCGCCTGCTCGCAATACCCGAAAACGAATGGCAGGCGGGCTAGGGCGCCAAGGCTTGTTAACTCCTCCTACTTACAGTAGTGTCAGTAGTAGAACGCAACGGAGTTAGCACGATGGCCCTGCTCGACCGCCCGCTCGTCCATCCCGACCGCAAGACCAGTCGGATGCGTCCGTTCAAGGCCTGGCGGCATTTCCGCAAGCTGGTGGCGGACAAGGAGGACACCGAGCAGGTGTTCCACATCATCGAGGCGTTGAAGGGCAAAAAAAGTCACCGCATGGCGTGGGACTTCATCGGCTCTGCCGCAGGGCAGCGGTTCCTCCGTTCGGAAGTCGACATACCGGCGATGCTCGACGATCATGTTCGCTGGGCCGATTGTGGCCCCGGCACTGTTGCCGCGCACTACATCGCCTTCATGAAACGCGAGGGGCTGACTGCCGCCGGGCTGGTGGCCGAATCGAACAAGTGGCTGCCGGCCGACCAACGACTGCGGGATCAGACGGAGTGGTATTTCGAGCGGCTACGCGACACGCACGACCTGTTCCACGTCCTCACCGGCTATGGCCGCGACGCTCTGGGCGAGGCCTCGCTGCTCGGGTTCAGTTACGAACAGAACCACAATCGCGGTATCTGGTTCATCGCCTATGCCGGAGCGCGCGAGATCAAGCGCAGCACCGGCACACGCGCGCCGGTCTATGCCGCGATCAACGAAGGGCGGCGACTGGGCAGGGCGGCGCACAAGCTGGCACACATGGACGTGGAAGCGGTGATGCGCGAGGATATCGGCGCGGCCCGCGCGCGGCTCGGGATCGGACGGCCGGAGGTTTATTACGACTGCCTGCGGATACTGCGCGAGGAAGGGGTGCTGGAAAGCGAGCTGATGCCCCCGCAGGCGGCGGCTGCCTGAACTTTTGATGTGCGCGCCTGCGAAGGCGGGGGTCTGGTCAATCTAGCATCAAACGGCCTGAGATCCCCGTCTTCGGCAAGCTCAGGTTCTACCCCTCCATCCACTCGCGGAAGAAGCTCTCGTGCGCGGCGCGGAGGTCGGAGAGGGGGATTGCGCTGCCGTTCACGTGAATCGCATCGCTGCCAACCTTGCCGATCGGTTCGTAAGGCACTTTCTCGCGATCCGGAGCCGCGTCGGCGCGATACGTGATAAGGTAGCGGGCCTGGCTTTCGTTGAAAGCGAACGCGGTGGACATCGCGTCCAGTTCGACGCCGATTCCGCCAGCCAACGCCATCTCCGCCACGGCAACCAGCAGGCCGCCGTCGCTGATATCGTGGACCGCCGTGACCGCGCCATCGGCAATCAGGCGGCGAACGATTTCGCCGTTCAGCCGCTCATCGGCGAGATCGGTTACCGGCGGCTTGCCGTATTCCTGCCCATGGACGTCGCTAAGCCAGCGGGACTGGCCCAGTTCGGGATAGTTCGGCCCGATGACGGCGAGAATGTCCCCCTCGGCCTTGAACCCCATCGTCATCATCATGGAATAATCCTCGATGATCCCGACACCGCCGATCGCGGGCGTGGGGAGAATGGCCGAGCCGCCCCCCGTTGCCTTGCTTTCGTTGTAGAGGCTGACGTTGCCGCTCACGATGGGGAAATCGAGCGCGCGGCAGGCGTCGCCCATGCCTTCCAACGCGTGGACGAGCTGCGCCATGATTTCGGGCCGCTGGGGATTGGCGAAGTTCAAGCAGTTGGTCACCGCCAGCGGGCGCGCGCCGACGGCGCAGAGGTTGCGATATGCCTCGGCGATAGCCTGCTTGCCGCCTTCGTAGGGGTCGGCATAGACGTAGCGCGGGGTGCAGTCGGTGGTGATCGCGAGCGCCTTCTTCGTACCGTGCACCCGCACCACGCCCGCATCGCCGCCGGTCTGGAGCGTGTCGGCGCCGACCTGGCTGTCGTACTGCTGGCTGATCCAGCGCTTGCTGGCGAGGTTGGGGCTGGCCATCAGCTTCAGGAGGTCCGTGCCGATGTCGGTGCTTTCGGGCACTTCGCCCAGCGGCTTGACCTGCGCCCAGGCCTTGTATTCCTCCTTGGAGAGATAGGGCCGGTCGTAGAGCGGCGCGTCGGCTGCCAGCGGGCCGAGCGGAATGTCGCACACCACCTCGCCCTGCCATTCGAGCACCATGTGGCCGGTATCGGTCACTTCGCCGATCACCGCGAAGTCGAGCTCCCACTTGCGGAAGATCGCCTCGGCCATCGGTTCCTTGCCGGGCTTGAGGACCATGAGCATCCGCTCCTGGCTCTCGCTGAGCATCATCTCGTAGGGCGTCATCCCCTCCTCGCGGCAGGGGACATTGTCCATGACGAGGCGGATGCCGGCCTTGCCGTTGGTCGCCATCTCGACGCTCGAGCTGGTGAGCCCCGCCGCGCCCATGTCCTGGATCGCCACGATGGCGTCGGTCGCCATCAATTCCAGACACGCCTCGATCAGCAGTTTCTCGGTGAACGGATCGCCGACCTGCACCGTGGGGCGCTTGGCCTCGGCATCCTCGCCGAAATCCGCGCTCGCCATCGTGGCACCGTGAATGCCGTCGCGGCCGGTCTTGCTGCCGACATAGACGATCGGATTGCCAAGGCCCGTGGCGGCGCTGTAGAAAATCTTGTCCGCATCGGCGACGCCCACCGTCATCGCGTTGACGAGGATGTTGCCGTCGTATGCCGGGTGGAAATTGGTCTCGCCCGCAATGGTCGGCACGCCGACGCAGTTGCCGTAGCCGCCGATCCCCGCGACCACGCCCTTGACCAGGTGCTGCATCTTGGGATGCTCGGGCCGCCCGAAGCGCAGCGCGTTGGCGTTGGCGATCGGCCGCGCGCCCATCGTGAACACGTCGCGCAGGATGCCGCCTACGCCAGTGGCAGCGCCCTGATAGGGTTCAATGTAGCTGGGGTGGTTGTGGCTCTCCATCTTGAAGATGGCGGCCTGCCCGTCGCCGATGTCGATCACGCCCGCGTTCTCGCCCGGGCCGCAGATCACCCACGGCGCCTCGGTCGGCAGCTTCTTGAGGTGGAGGCGGCTCGACTTGTAGCTGCAATGCTCCGACCACATGACCGAGAAGATGCCGAGTTCGACCAGGTTGGGCTCGCGGCCGAGTGCGTGCAGCACACGCTCGTATTCTTCCGGGCTGAGACCGTGGGACTCGACGATTTCGGGGGTGATCGCGCTCATGCGCGCGCCCTTAGCGTTGCTAGGACGCGACCGCCAGCCCCACCTCCCGCTTATGCCACCGCGTCGTGCCGACCCACGCGGCGAAGAATGTCGCGATCATGAAAGCTAGGAGGGCGGTCAGGTAGAAGCCGATGCTGGCCTCTTGCACCTGCGGTCCGAACCAGTTCACCGTTTGCATCGCAAGAAGCAGTGCGAGCAGGATCAGCGGCGGCATGATCGGCCCCTTGGTCCGGCGCAGATACCACCAGAAGCACACCCCGACGAGCGTGAGTTCCACCACGATGGTGGCAACCGGCGCGTCCCACAGGCCCAGCCCGATCTTCGCATCGCCCCCGGCCAGCGTCAGGTCGGGCCGGTGGACCAGCAAGTCGAGGAACCAGTGCGACACCACCACCGCGCCGCCGATAAGCGCGGCCATCGTGCCCTTGCGCGTGACCAGCATGACCAGCGCGAAGACCAGCGCCCACACGAACGTGCCGAGCAGGCTGTGGGTATAGGGCATATGATAGAGGTCGAGCGGGTTCATCGCGGTGATCCCGGGCACCACGCGCATCTTTTCCAGCCCGACCGTGGCGAGGGCGAAGAACCCCCAGTCGACCAGCTGTCCGGCGACGAACAATGTGCCGAGTCCGGGAGCGCGCTTGCTCAGGGCGGCGGCAGCGAAGGCCGGAGCCCAGTGACCGATGAACACCCGCTCAGCTCGCGAACCGGAGCGTGGCCCATGCCGCCACGCCCGAGGCGACGGCGGTGGCGAATGCGCCCCAGGCGATGTCGATCACGCTGATGTGGGTGGACCACACCTTCATTACCGCCTGGCTGGTCAGGTCGAAGGTCGCATAGCATAGCGCCCCCAGCAGCGCGCCGTTGAGAATCGCCGCTGCGATTTGCCCGCTCTCGATCGCGGGCCGCACCGCGAACCACACCATGCCTGCCAGGTAGATGAGGTAGAACGCTGCCGCCGCGCCCATGCGAAACTCGGCCGCCATGATCTCGCCGATCACCGGTCGATAGAGGTTGGGGCCGGCCCAGCGCAGCCAAAGTGCATCGAGCACGCCGAACACCAGCCCGGCGGCGAGATAAGCCACAATCCACTTCATTACCCTCTCCCCTGTTGTCGGGCAGCTTGACCAAGGCGCGGGCGGTGGTCAATGCTCTCGTCATGGCAGAGGGTTCCACCGAGATTACGCAGATGTCGTTCGAGGAAGCGCTTCAGGCGCTGGAGAAGGTCGTGCGCGATCTGGAAAGCGGCGAAGTGCCGCTCGATCGTTCGATCGATCTTTACGAGCGGGGCGAAGAGCTGCGCCGCCATTGCCAGGCCCGCCTCGATGCGGCGCAGGCGCGGATCGAGAAAATCGTCGCCGGGCCGGATGGTCGGGCGAGCGGCACCGCGCCGTTCGACACTGATGGCTGATATGCAGATCGTCGGTTCGTCGCGCAATGTGCTGGCCGAAGGGCTGGAAAGCATCCAGCGCGAGGTCGATGCCGCTTTTGACGAGTTGCTGCCGGTTCCCGACGATACCCGCGCCCGACTGGTCGAGGCGATGCGTTATGCCGCGATCGGCGGCGGCAAGCGCGTGCGTCCGCTGCTGGTTGCGTCGGTGGCCGGGATGTACGGCGTCGATCGCGATGTGGCCGTTCAGGTCGGCTGCGCGGTCGAGGCGATCCACGCCTATTCGCTCATCCACGACGACCTGCCGTGCATGGACGACGACGACCTGCGCCACGGCAAGGCGACCGTGCATAGGGCCTTCGACGAGGCCACCGCCGTGCTGGCGGGGGATTCGCTCCATGCGCTGGCGTTCGAGATCCTGTCCGACCCGGCGATCGGGGGCGACCCGTTCATCCGCGCCGAACTCGTCGCCACGCTGGCGACGGCGAGCGGGATGAACGGCATGGCTGGCGGCCAGATGATGGACATGGCGGCGGGCAGCGCAGATTACGACCTGCCCACGATCACTCGGTTGCAGCAGCTAAAGACCGGTGCGCTGGTCGCGGCATCGGTGGAAATGGGCGCCGTGCTCGGCCGGGTTCCGCCTGAGGGGCGGGGCCACCTGCGCGCCTACGCCCGCGACATCGGCCTGGCCTTCCAGATCGCCGACGACCTCCTCGATCACGAAGGCGATGCGGCCAAGGCGGGCAAGGCGCTGCGCAAGGACGACGAGCAGGGCAAGCAGACCTTCGTCACCCTGATGGGGCCGGACAAGGCGCGCGAACAAGCCCGCGCGCTGGTCGAGCAGGCCGTGGGTCACCTGGCGTCGCACGGGTCCGAGGCCGACATCCTGCGCGCCCTGGCGCGTTTCATCGTGGAGCGTGAATGGTGAGTCAACGCATCGGGGTATATCCCGGCACATTCGATCCGATCACGCTGGGCCATGCCGACATCATCCGGCGCGGGTCCAAGCTGGTCGACCGGCTGATCGTGGGGGTTACGACCAATCCGTCCAAGAATCCGATGTTCGATACCGAGGAGCGACTGGCCATGACCCGGCGCGAGGTCGCGGCGCTCGGCGTGGATAATGTCGAGGTGGTCGGGTTCAACGCGCTGCTGGTCAAGTTCGCGCGCAAACAGGGCGCGAACGTGCTGATCCGCGGCCTGCGCGCGGTCGCGGATTTCGAGTACGAATATCAGATGGCGGGCATGAACCAGCAGCTCGACGGCGAGATCGAGACCGTGTTCCTGATGGCCGACGTCTCCCTCCAGCCGATCGCGTCGAAGCTGGTGAAGGAAATCGCACTGTTCGGCGGCGACATCGCCCCGTTCGTCAGCCGGGAGGTGTGCGAGGAAGTGATCGCGCGGGTCGAGCGGGTCGGTCGCATGGGCGATTATTGAGCCGGGGCTTGCCGCCCATCATTCATTGAAGTGTCAGACGCCCGCCGCTAGAGCGCGCCGGAAGTGCAAGGATCCGACGGAATCTCCATGATCAAACGCCTGTTCGCCGCTGCCGGAGCGATTGTCGCCCTGGCCATCATGCCCGCCCCTGTCATCGCTCAGGACGAGGTTCCGGTCGCGCCGCGCCTGCTTCCGCCGGTGAACTTCGACGCTACCGTCGATCTCGAGAACATCCTCCTGCTCGACTTGTCCAACGGCCAGCGGGTCACCATCCGGCTGATGCCCGAATGGGCTCCGAACCATGTCGAGCGGATCAAGACGCTGGCCCGGCAGGGCTTTTACGACGGGGTGATCTTCCACCGCGTGATCGATGGGTTCATGGCGCAGACCGGCGATCCGACCGGCACCGGGCAGGGTGGCTCGCCGCTGCCCGACCTGGCCAAGGAATTCAATCGGATGCCGCACGTCCGTGGCACGGTTTCGATGGCCCGCGCCCAGGCAGAGGACAGCGCCAACAGCCAGTTCTTCATCGTCTTTTATCCGCGTTTCTCGCTCGACCGGAACTACACCAATTTTGGCCGGGTGATCGGGAACATGGCGGCGGTCGACGCGATTCAGCGCGGCGAGCCGCCTGCGAACCCGACCCGGATCGTGCAGGCTTCGATTGCATCAGATGGCAAGCCGGTGCCGGCCTTCACCGCGGTGCCGCAGGGCACCATCACCGCCGACGATCTCAACGCGCCGATCGAGGAATAGCTTGTCGCGGGGGGCACGCGATGCGTGTTGACCTGTTCGATTTCGAGCTGCCGCCCGAACTGATCGCGCTGCGCCCGGCCGTGCCGCGCGACGCGGCGCGGATGCTGGTGGCGCAGGGGTCTGATCGCATCGACGACCACAGGGTGAGCGAATTGCCCGCTCTGCTGCGCGCGGGCGACGTGCTGGTGTTCAACGACACCCGCGTCATTCCCGCGCAGCTCGAGGGGCTGCGAGGCGAGGCGCGGATCGGGGCGACGCTGCACAAGCGGATCGACTTGCGTCGCTGGCAGGCTTTCGTCCGTAATGCCAAGCGACTGCGCGAGGGCGACCTGATCCAGTTCTCCGCCGGGGTTTCCGCCATCGCCGAGGCGCGCCACGCGGACGGCAGCTTCACCCTGGCGTTCGCGGGCGACGAGCCGGTCGAAGTGCTGTTGGAGCGCGCCGGACGGATGCCCCTGCCGCCCTACATCGCAGGCAAGCGCGCCACAGATGAACGCGACCGGGCGGATTATCAGACCATGTTCGCTGAGCGGGACGGTGCCGTAGCCGCACCCACTGCCGCCTTGCACTTCACGCCCGGGTTGATCGCGGCGCTCGACGAAGCGGGCGTAGCGCGCGAGACGCTGACTTTGCACGTCGGCGCGGGCACGTTCCTGCCGGTCAAGGCGCAGGATACCGCCGACCACGCGATGCACGCCGAATGGGGGCGGATAGACGCGGCGGTTGCCGACCGCCTCAACGCCGCCCGCGCCGCCGGAGGCAGGGTGATTGCGGTCGGCACCACAAGTCTGCGATTGCTGGAGAGCGCGACGGGCCAGGACCCCGGCTCGAGGGCCGGGGCAGGTCAGGTCATCCGCCCGTTCGAGGGCGACACCGCGATCTTCATCACACCGGGCTATCGTTTTCGCGCGGTGGACGGGCTGATGACCAATTTCCACCTGCCCAGATCGACCCTGTTCATGCTGGTCAGCGCACTGATGGGGCGCGAGCGGATGCACGGGATCTACGCCCACGCCATCGCCGAACGATACCGGTTCTACTCTTACGGCGATTCCTCGCTCCTGATTCCCTGAACCGGGAACAGGCTGCGCGTGTCGAGCAGCCGGTCGATCAGCGCATGGTCCGCGGGCAGTTGCCGATCGAGCATCAGCATGGCGATGCCATGCGCTATCGCCCAGGCCTGCAATGCCAGCCGTTCCGCATCGGGGCCGGGGCCACCGACCAGCGCGGCGGTCTTTTCGCGCAACAACCGTCCCGCGAGAGTCGATGCATCGGGCTGGCCATCCGCTCCATGCGCGTGGGTGAACATCTGGCGAAACAGCGCGGGATGATCGAGGGCGAAGCGGACATAGGCACGCCCGGTTTCGGCGAAACTGAGCGCGTGATCGCGCGCCGATGCCGCGGCGTGCTGCTGCGCCTCGCCCAGCATTTCCAGCCCTCGTATCGCCAGTGCCGCAAACAGCGCCTGCTTGTTCGGAAAGTGGCGATAGACCGCGGTGGGGGAGACGCCGACCTTGCGCGCGAGGCCGCGCAGGGAAAGTTCCGCCCCGTCCGCTCCCTCCAGCGCCGCGATCCCGGCCTCGACCAGCGCCTCGCGCAACGCGCCGTGGTGATAGGCTTCGTTTGATGTTGACACTGTTACCATCGCGACTATGTTGACGTTGTTCACATCCTACATGGAGCGAGTCGATCATGGCAAGCGTCATCGAGAGAACCATTCGCGGGGCTGTCACTCCGGCGATCCAGGCCGTCGCCAGTCTTAACCGTCGCAGGCTTGAATCGCCCGCTGAAAACCCATTCCTGGGCGGCATCCACACGCCACTGCGCGACGAGCATACGCTGAGCGACCTCGTCGTCACCGGCACGATCCCGACCGAACTCGACGGGCGCTATGTGCGCATCGGACCCAACCCCTATGGCGAGGGCACGAAGGGACACCACTGGTTCGTGGGCGATGGCATGGTGCACGGTGTGCGTCTGAGCGGGGGCAGGGCCGAATGGTATCGCAACCGCTACATCCGCTCCAACACGCTGGCGGAGAAGGGCGGTCCTAGCGCCGCACCCGGCCCGCGCAGAGGCGCGCGCGACACCGTGAACACCAATGTGATCGGCATCGGCGGGCGGATCATGGCGCTGGTCGAGGCGGGGTCCTATCCGGTCGAACTCGACGGCAATCTCGAAAGCATGGCTTATTCCGATTTCGGCGGTGGCCTTGCCGGGAGCTTCACTGCTCATCCGCACCAGTGCCCGGTTACGGGCGAGTTCCACGCCATCTGCTACGAAGCGACCGACCCGGAAACGATCCGCCACGTCGTGCTCGATCGCGACGGGCGGGTAAGGCGCGAAACACCGATTACGGTGGCACATGGGCCCTCGATCCACGATTGCGCGCTGACCGAGAATTACGTCGTCATCCTCGACCTGCCGGTCACCTTCTCGATGAAGGCATTGCTTGCCGGGCACCAGTTTCCTTACCGCTGGAATCGCGAACACAGGGCGCGCGTCGGCCTGCTGCCGCGCGGCGGTGGCGAGGTGACATGGTGTGCGGTCGATCCGTGCTATGTCTTCCATGTCGGCAACAGTTTCGAGGACCGCGACGGGCGGGTCGTGATCGACCTGTGCGCTTACGAGACGATCTTCGATGGCGAGATGGCAGGGCCATACGGCAAGGCTCTCGGCCTCGAACGCTGGACGGTCGATCCGGCCTCCGGCACGGTCGCGCGGCGGACGCTGGATGCCAGCGGGCAGGAATTCCCGCGCCCCGACGAACGTTTCTTCACGAAGGACCACCGCTACCTGTGGGTCATGGGACTGCCCGACGACGGCGATCTCGAATTCGTGGCGCCGATGCCGCTCTACCGGCACGACCTCGCTACCGGCGAGCGGGTGCAGCGCGACTTCGGACCCGGGCGCATCCCGGGCGAGTTCGTGTTCGTGCCGCGTCACGCCGATGCGCCCGAGGGCGACGGCTGGGTGATGGGCTACGTGATCGATCGCGAGCGGCGGACCAGCGCGCTGGAAATCCTCGATGCCATGACGCTCCAACCGGTCGCCGTGGTCCATATCCCGCATCTCATCCCCCCGGGCTTCCACGGCAACTGGATTGAAGCTAACTGACCAATGTGGAGCCGATTCTACAGCTTGAGGGCCTCAGCAAGGTCTACGCCGGAGGTTTGAAGGCGCTCGATTCGGTCGATCTGACCGTGCGCAAGGGCGAGATCTTCGCTTTGCTCGGCCCCAACGGCGCGGGCAAGACGACGCTGATCGGGGCGGTCTGCGGGCTGGTGCGGCCCAGCGCGGGCACGATCCGGGCGTTCGGCCACGACCTGTCGCACAACTGGCGCGCGGCGCGGGCGCGGATCGGGCTGGTGCCGCAGGAACTGGCGACCGATATGTTCGAGCCGGTGCAGCGCGCCGTCGCCTATTCGCGCGGCCTGTTCGGACTTGCACCCGACAAGGCGCGGATCGAGGAAATCCTGCGTTCGCTCAGCCTGTGGGACAAGCGCGACGAGCGGATCATGGCATTGTCCGGCGGGATGAAGCGCCGCGTACTGATCGCCAAGGCGCTTGCGCATGAGCCCGACCTGCTGTTCCTCGACGAACCGACCGCTGGCGTGGATGTGGAACTGCGCCGCGATATGTGGCGCCAGATCGGCGCGATGCGCGCGCGCGGCGTCACCGTAATCCTGACCACCCACTACATCGAGGAGGCCGAGGAAATGGCCGACCGCGTGGGCATTATCGACCACGGCCGCCTGCTGATGGTCGACGACAAGGCGGCGATGATGGCCCGGCTCGGGCGCACGGAAGCGCATATCGCGCTTGCCGAGCCGCTCGCCGAAGTGCCGCCCGCGCTCGCCCTTTTCCCGGTAGAGCTGGAGGATGGCGGGCGCTCGCTGCGCTATCGCGGCGGTGACGGCACCGGCAAGGGCAAGGCCGAAGTGGCCGAACTGGTCAAGGCGCTGGTCGCGGCGGGAATCGATTTCAGCGCCATCGACCAGCGTGAAAGCAGCCTGGAAGACATCTTCGTCTCGCTGCTCGGCGAGCGGGAGAACGCGGCGTGATAAACTGGCGTTCCACCTGGTCGATCTATGTGCGCGAACTGATGCGCTTCCTGCGCACGGCTTTCCAGTCGGTGCTCGCCCCGGTGCTGACGACCTCGCTCTATTTCATCGTGTTCGGCGCGGCGATCGGATCGCAGATGCCCGAGCTAGGCGGAGTGGGCTACGGGGCGTACATCATCCCCGGCCTGCTCATGCTGACCCTGCTGGGTGAGACCACCAGCAACGCCAGTTTCGGCATCTATATGCCGCGCTTCACCGGCACGATCTACGAGCTGCTCTCCGCCCCTGTCGGCGTGGCCGAGACGCTGGTCGGGTTCGTCGGCGCGGCGGCAACCAAGAGCCTGATCCTGGCGGCGATCATCCTCGCCACCGCCCTGCTGTTCGTCGACTATACCATCGCGCATCCGGTATGGGCGGTGATCTACGTGATGCTCGTCGCGGCCAGTTTCGCGCTGTTCGGTTTCATCCTGGGCGTATGGGCGGACAATTTCGAGAAGCTCGGCATCATTCCGATGCTGATCCTCACCCCGCTCACATTCCTGGGCGGCACCTTCTATTCGATCGAGATGCTGCCCGATCCTTGGGACAAGATCGCACTGGCCAATCCGATCTTCTACCTGGTCAACGGACTACGGTGGACGTTCTATGGCAGCGCCGACATCGCTTTCGAGGTGTCGCTGGGCATTACCCTGGCTTTCCTCGCGATCTGCACCGCGATCATCACGTGGATATTCCGCACCGGGTGGCGTCTGCGCGCGTGACGCGCTAGTCGGTGGCCATGTTCGCCCGATTGATCTCCCCGAGCGCTGCTTTGGCGCTGCTAGCGGTCGCTGCTCCGGCAGCGGCCGAATTGCCCGCTCCGGTGCGCGCGATGATCGATGCCGCGATCGAGGGCGGCGACAATGCCAGGGTCCTGACCGTTCTCGACCTCGCCCGCGCAACCAATCCCGATTCGGTCGATGAGATAGAAGCGATCCGCGCCGAGTGGCAGGCAAGGCAGGCCAGCGCCGCGGAGCAGGCGAAGGCTACGCAGGAGGCCAAGCTGCGCTCAGCCGGTCCACTCGCGCTGTGGAAGGGCGAAGGGCAGCTCGGTGCCTCCCACGCCAGCGGCAACACCGACAGCGTGGGCCTGTCGGCCGCGCTCGAGTTGCAGCGCAAGGGCGTCGACTGGACCCATATCCTGCGCGGCCGGGCGGATTACCAGCGCACCAATGGCGCGACCAACCGCGAACAGTATTTCGCCGCCTACGAGCCGCGTATCCAGGCGTCAGAGCGCCTGTTCGGATATGGCCTGGCGCAGTACGAGCGCAACCGGTTCCAGGGCTTCGATCACCGCTACGCGCTGTCGGGCGGGCTGGGTTACAAGGTGGTCGCCACGCCTGCGGTGAATCTCTCGCTCAAGGCCGGGCCGGCCTATCGGGTCACCGAATTCACCTCGGGCACGCAGGAAAGCCGCCTTGGCGCGCTGGCGGCGGTCGATTTCGACTGGCAATTGGCCGATGGCCTCAAACTGACGCAGGGTGCCAACGTAGTCGCCGAAACCGGCGCGGCGGCGACCGTTATTCTCGACGGGGCCAACACCACCGTCAACCTGGTCACCGGGCTTGATGCGCGGTTGACCGGTCGGCTGCGCTCGCGCCTGTCCTACGCGGTCGATTACGACAGCAACCCGCCCGCCGGTTCGGTCTCGACCGACACGATCAGCCGCTTCACCCTCGTCTACGGCTTCTGATGACACCGCCCCGGTTCGAATTCTCGGTGAGCGCCACCGACGGCAAGGCGCGTACCGGCACGATCCGGATGCAACGCGGCGAAATTCGTACGCCCGCGTTCATGCCCGTCGGCACTGCAGCGACGGTCAAGGCGATGAAGCCGCAAGAGGTCCGCGCGACCGGTGCCGACATCCTACTCGGCAATACCTACCACCTCATGCTGCGCCCCGGAGCGGAGAGGGTCGCGCGGCTGGGCGGCTTGCACACGTTCATGAACTGGGACCGCCCGATCCTGACCGACAGCGGCGGCTATCAGGTGATGAGCCTGTCCGAACTGCGCAAGCTGACCGAGCACGGGGTCGAGTTCCGCAGCCATATCGATGGCTCAAAGCATCTGCTCACGCCCGAACGGTCGATGGAAATCCAACGCCTGCTCGGCAGCGACATCGTCATGGCTTTCGACGAATGCCCGCGCGCCGACCGGCCGCGCGACGAGATCGCGGCCAGCATGGAGCTGTCGATGCGCTGGGCTGCGCGCAGTCGCAAGGGTTTCGACGCGGGCGGCGAGCACGCGGATCGAGCGGCGCTGTTCGGTATCCAGCAAGGTGCGCTCGACGAGGATTTGCGGCGCATCTCCGCCCAGAAGCTGACGGAGATCGGCTTCGACGGCTACGCGGTGGGCGGGCTGGCGGTGGGCGAAGGGCAGGAGGCGATGTTCGCCACGCTCGACTTCGCACCCGATATGCTCCCGGCAAATCGCCCGCGTTACCTGATGGGAGTGGGCAAGCCCGATGACCTGGTCGGCGCGGTGGAACGCGGCATCGATATGTTCGACTGCGTGCTGCCCACACGGTCCGGCCGTAACGGGCAGGCGTTTACCTGGGCGGGGCCGCTCAACTTGCGCAATGCGCGCCATGCCGAGGATACCGCCCCGCTCGACGAGCGCTGCCCGTGCGATGCCTGCGGCAACTATTCGCGCGCTTACCTGCACCACCTGGTCAAGTCGGGCGAGATGCTCGGCGCGATGCTGCTGACAGAGCACAACCTGACTTTCTATCAGCAGCTCATGCAGGCCATGCGCGATGCGATCGGCGAGGAGCGCTTTGCCGCCTTCGCGCGCGATTTCCGCAGCCGTTATCTCGGCTAGTCTCCGATCTCGAGCACAGTGCCGCGATAGGGCACGAATGTGCCCGAGGGGTCGAGAAATCCCGCCCCGATCGCACTCGCGTATCGTTGCGCATCGCGCAGGTCTTTATACCACTTGCCGCGTCGTCGCGGAGTGATGAAACGATATCTGGACATATGCCGAACGAATGCCCGGATACTGTGTATCGTTCCCGGCAAGCAGCTGAAAATGCGATGAATTGAATCAAAAAGGGCGGCCCCGAGAGGCCGCCCTTTGAAAACCGTTTCCGTGCCGATCAGCGCGAGTAGAACTCGACCACCAGGTTCGGTTCCATCGTCACCGGATAGGGAACCTCGTCCAGCGTCGGAACGCGGGCGAAGGTAACCTTGTCGTTGCCGTCGGTGGCGACATAGTCGGGGATGTCGCGTTCTGGCAGGCCCTGCGCTTCGATCACCAGCGCCATGTCCTTGGCCTTGTCGCCCAGGCTGATCACGTCGCCTACGTCCACGCGGCGGCTGGCGATGTTGCACTTCACGCCGTTGACGCGGATGTGGCCGTGGCTGACGATCTGGCGCGCGGCGAAGATCGTCGGCGCGAACTTGGCGCGGTAGACGATCATGTCGAGGCGGCGCTCGAGCAGGCCGATCAGGTTCTGGCTGGTGTCGCCCTTCATCTTCGAGGCCTGCTGGTAAGTAGCCTTGAACTGCTTCTCGGTCACATCGCCGTAGTAGCCCTTGAGCTTCTGCTTGGCGCGCAACTGGAGGCCGAAGTCGCTGGTCTTGCCCTTGCGGCGCTGGCCGTGCTGGCCTGGGCCATAGGCACGCTTGTTGACCGGGCTGTTCGGGCGACCCCAGATGTTCTCGCCCATCCGGCGGTCGAGTTTGTACTTGGCGCTCTTGCGCTTCGACATGATGTCGTTCCTTCGATTTGCTGTCGCCACCCCTGTGGTGGCGCTTCAACCCGGCATCGCACCGCAGGAGCAAGTCTCTCCAGCGCGGCCACCGCTTCACCGGGATACGGGACCAATTAGCGAAGGCGCGCCATTAGCAGGATGCTGCGCTGCGTCAACCCAAACCCGCTCTCGACAAACCGGGCGCGGCGGGGCAGGGCGCGCGGCCATGAAGCTGCCCAACGATTGTACCACTATGACCGAAGTCCGCGCCGGCGTCGATGCGACCGACCGCGAGATCATGGCGCTCCTCGACCGCCGCTTCGGCTATATGCGCGCTGCCGCGCGGATAAAGGAATCGCGCGACACGGTGCGCGACGAGGCCCGCAAGGCCGAGGTCATCGCCAACGCCCGAGCAGACGCGCAAGCGCGGGGCCTTCCGGCGGACGAGCTGGCCACGATATGGGATCGTCTGGTCGAAGCCTCGATCGCCTATGAACTGATCGAGTGGGACCGGATCAAGGCTTAGGTTCACGTGCCAGCGCTGAGAGCACCCCGCGCAGGGTGCGGATCTCGAGGTGGTTCCAGCCCGGCTTTGTCAACACGCCGCGCAGGGTTCGACGGGTCGCGGCTTCGCGTTCTTCGGGCTGGAAGTAGCCCTTGGGCTCCAGCATTCGCTCGAGATGCGCGATCAGGCCTTCCAGTTGCTCCTGGGGGGCGGGGGGCAGTAGTTCCTCGTGCGTTGGCGAAGCCAGCTCCTGTGACTTCGACCATTCGTAGGCGCACAGGATTACCGCCTGTGCCAGGTTGAGCGAACCGAATTCAGGGTTGATCGGCACAGTCAGGATCGCACGGGCGAGAGCGACGTCCTCGGTCTCCAGCCCCGAACGCTCCGGCCCGAACAGGATCGCGCTGCGACCCTGTGCCCCGTGAATTTCGCGCGCCGCGGCCTCTGGCGTCACGACCGGTTTGGTCACCCCGCGCTTGCGCACGGTGGTGGCATAGACGTGCGCGCAGTCGGCCACCGCCTCGGCGACGGTCTCGAACAGCTGCGCCCGCTCCAGCACCACGTCCGCACCCGACGCTGCCGGACCGGCCGAGGGATTGGGCCACCCATCGCGCGGAGACACCAGGCGCATCTCGGTGAGCCCGAAATTGAGCATCGCCCGCGCCGCCTTGCCGATATTCTCGCCAAGCTGCGGGCGGACGAGGACGATGATGGGGGGGTCAGCTTTGGCCCACATCGCGGACATTGCTGGCGAATTCCTCGAAGTCCTTCGCCTCGCCGAAATCGCGATAGACCGATGCGAAGCGAATGTAGGCGACGCTGTCGATCTGGCGCAGGCCGTCCATCACCAGTTCGCCGATGCGCGAGGAGGGCACTTCGGGCTCGCCGGTGGTTTCCACCTGGCGCTGGATGCCGCTGACGAGCTGGTCGATCCGTTCCTGCTCGATCCCGCGCTTGCGACAGGCGAGGGCGACGGATTGCTCCAGCTTCGACCGGTCGAAGCCCTCGCGCCGGTCGCCCGATTTGATGATCGTGACCTCGCGCAATTGCACCCGCTCGAAGGTGGTGAAGCGCGCGCCGCAGCTCGAACATTGCCGACGCCGCCGGATCGAGGTGTTGTCCTCGGCCGGGCGACTGTCCTTTACCTGGGTATCGTCATGGGCGCAGAACGGGCAGCGCATGGAAGAAGGCTCAGGGCCTCAGGCGCTTGTAGAGCATGAAGCCCGCGCCCGCGATGCCTCCGATCACTGGCCCGACGAAGGGCAGGATCCAGCCCGCGACCGCGCCCACCGCCGCGCCGGTCAGAACCGGCTTGGTCGAAGGGTGGGCCATGCCTTCCTTCATCATGCCGCTCAGTTCGGCCTTGGCGTCGGGCACCAGGTCGTGGTCCTGGTGTTTCGGTTCACGGTCGTCCATCGGTTATCTCCCTGGATAGACGGGAAAAGCTTCGCACAATTCGGTAACGCGCGTGCGCACCGATTGCTCCACTTGGCCGTCGCCCTCGGGGCCATTGCGCGAGAGGCCGTCGACGACCTCGGCAATCAGCTTGCCGACCTTGCGGAACTCGGCCGGGCCGAAGCCGCGGGTGGTGCCTGCCGGGGTGCCGAGGCGGATGCCACTGGTCACGAACGGGCTGCGGCTGTCATAGGGAATGCCGTTCTTGTTGCAGGTGAGCCAGGCGCGATCGAGGCCCTTTTCGGCGTCCTTGCCGGTCACGTCCTTCGGAGTCAGGTCGACCAGCATCGAGTGGTTGTCGGTCCCGCCCGACACGATGCGCAGGCCGTTTTCCTCGAGACTGGCGGCGAGCGCGCGGGCGTTTTCGACCACGGCGCGGGCATAGGCCTTGAACTCGGGACGCAGCGCCTCGCGGAAAGCGACTGCCTTGGCCGCGACGATGTGCATCAGCGGGCCGCCCTGGAGGCCGGGAAATACTGCCATGTTGAAGGGTTTGGTCAGTTCCTCATCGTTCCACAGCATCACGCCCGAGCGCGGGCCGCGCAAGGACTTGTGCGTGGTGGTGGTCACGACATGGGCGTGGGGGAAAGGCGAGGGGTGCGCGCCGCCCGCGACCAGGCCGGAAATGTGGCTCATGTCGACCATCAGGTAGGCGCCCACCTCGTCCGCCACGCGGCGGAAAGCGGCCCAGTCCCACACCCGGGAATAGGCGGTGCCGCCAGCGATGATGAGCTTCGGCTTGTGCTCCTTCGCGATCGCCATGACCTCATCCATGTCGATCAGCTCGTCATCGCGCCGCACGCCATAGGCGACGGGCTTGAACCACTTGCCGCTCATGTTGACCGGCGAACCGTGGGTCAGGTGGCCGCCCGAGTTGAGATCGAGCCCCATGAATGTGTCGCCGGGCTGGAGCAGCGCCAGGAACACCGCCTGGTTCATCTGACTGCCGCTGTTGGGCTGGACATTGGCGAACTGGCAGCCGAACAGCTCCTTCGCTCGTTCTATCGCCAGCGTTTCGACGACGTCGGCATATTCGCATCCGCCGTAGTAACGCTTGCCCGGATAGCCTTCGGCATACTTGTTGGTGAAGACGCTGCCCGCCGCCTCGAGCACAGCGGTGGAGGCGATGTTCTCGCTGGCGATCAGCTCGATCTTGTTCTGCTGGCGGCGGAGTTCGTTGCCAATGGCCGCGGCGATATCGGGATCGGCGGTGGCCAGATCGTCATGCCAGAAGCGGTGCATCGTGTCGGCGCTGGTGATTTCGGCAGTGCTCATCATGATCCTCAGAGGCTCGGATTGGTCAGCTTGTCGACGCGGCGCTGGTGGCGGTCACCGAGAAAATCGGTAGTCAGGAACGCATCGACGCAGGCCTTGGCCATTTCGACGCCGATCATCCGAGCGCCCAGCGCAATCACATTGGCATCGTTGTGTGAGCGGGCGAAGGTCGCCGAGAGCGGCTCGGACACCAGCGCGCAGCGGACGGACGCGTTGCGATTGACCGCGATGGAAATCCCGATGCCCGACCCGCACAGCGCGATCCCCCGTTCCGCCGTGCCATCTGCGACGACACTGGCGAGCTTGTAGCCATAGTCGGGGTAATCGACACTGTCCGCGCTGTCGGGGCCGAGGTCGGCAACATCGTGCCCCTCCTCGATCAGCCATTCGCGCAGCTGCGCCTTGAGATCGACGGCGGCATGGTCGGAGGCGATGGCGATACGCATGGGGCGCACATAGGGAAGCGGCCCGCCGAACGCCAGAAGGCTACCCAAAAAAGCAGCGGATGATGGCGTCGTCCTGCCCGCTCACACCGGTGGCAGTCTTGACTGGATATATTGCCATTACAAATGGCATGACGTATCGGTTTTCAAATGCGCGTATAGTGGTCAGTCAAAATGGCATGGAGCCATTTTGTCCGATCCGATGACCTATCGGGGTCGCGCATCAACGAACCGGGAGAAGGATAATGGGTTTTTGCAGACTGGCGGTGCTGACCGCGACGGGGATCGTGGGCTCGATGGCGATCGGTGCCGCACCCGCTTTGGCGGCTTTCGCGTGCAATCCGGCACAAAGCACGACGAACTCGCCCTATTCGCAGGACAAGTTCAAATCGGTCATCAATGTCAGCAAGCTGCAATTGCCTGACTCCAGCACCTGCATCACCAACACGAACCTCAAGAATTACCACTACGATCCCGACAACTGGTACGTCGACAACACCAATATGGTGTTCGAGATCGACAACGGAGCCGTCGCGCAGCGCAACGAATTGCGCGGCAACTCGTTCGCAGCCAGCCGCACCAACATGGCGCACACCAGCAGGCTGAGGATAAATGTCGGCGGCACTTACTCGACCGGCTTCACCGTGGCGCAGATTTACGGCGAAACCCACGGCAGGCCCATCCTGCGTGTCGAACTGATCGGCAGCCGCCAGGGACTGACGAACCATTTGTGGGGCATTTATCGCACCAGCGCCGAAAGCAATGCGCAGTTCGAGTACCAGAGCCTGGGCCCGGCGCCGAGTTCGTTCACCGAACTGACGCTGGTCTACAACACCTCGGGCACTGTGACCGCCAAGCTGGGCACCAACCCGACCCGCACGTGGAGCACCAACCTCAGCTATTGGACGCAATCGTCCAAGACGACCTACTTCAAGGCGGGCTGTTATCTGCAGGATGCCGGTGACTGCTACGTCAGGTTCTCGACCCTGCGGTTCGATACCTGAGGATCGGCGAGGCCCGGCGATCGGCGCGTCGGGCTTCCCCTGCCGGGCCTTAGGCTGCCTGGTCGAGCCGGTCGCTGAGCCACATCTTGATGAGGGCCTGACGCGAGACCCCGCGCCGCTTCGCCTCCACGTCGAGGCGCGCGATCATCCACTGCGGAAAGTCGACATTGACGCGTTTGAGTTCCTGGCCCGGTCGGCGCGCGGAGGACCAGTCGAGATACTGATCAATCTCGTCGCTGCCCTCGTCGAAAAGACGGTCGAACTCTTCCGCGCTAATCGCCTTGCGACTCATAGAGAAGCTCCTCTTTCACCCGTGCCCGCCGCACCGAGATGATCCGGGTGGCGTCGCCGCGTAACGTGACTGCTGCTGCCCACAAGCGATTGCCGATTCTGCCGATCACGACCAAACGTTCCTCACGGACATAATCCGACGCGATGGCAATCTTGCGATCATCCAGCCACAAAACCTGCGCGGCGGCGAAGTCGATCCCGTGCTTGGCTTTGTTGGCCGCGCTTTTGGCGGGATCGAATTCGAACGTCACGTGCCGATCATATCACCGATACGGTATAAAAACCATACCTTACTGGTCGAGGAAACTGCGCATCTTGCGGCTGCGGCTCGGGTGCTTGAGCTTGCGCAGGGCCTTGGCCTCGATCTGGCGGATGCGTTCGCGGGTGACCGAGAACTGCTGGCCGACTTCCTCGAGAGTGTGGTCGGTGTTCATGCCGATGCCGAAGCGCATCCGCAGCACGCGCTCCTCGCGCGGGGTCAGGCTGGCGAGCACGCGGGTGACGGTTTCCTTGAGGTTCGACTGGATCGCGGCATCGACCGGGATCACCGCGTTCTTGTCCTCGATGAAATCGCCCAGATGCGAATCCTCCTCGTCGCCGATCGGCGTCTCGAGGCTGATCGGCTCCTTGGCGATCTTCAGCACCTTGCGCACCTTCTCGAGCGGCATGCCGAGCTTCTCCGCCAGCTCCTCGGGCTGCGGCTCGCGGCCGATCTCGTGCAGCATCTGGCGGCTGGTGCGGACCAGCTTGTTGATCGTCTCGATCATGTGGACCGGGATGCGGATCGTGCGCGCCTGATCGGCGATGGAGCGTGTGATCGCCTGCCTGATCCACCAGGTCGCGTAAGTGCTGAACTTGTAACCGCGGCGGTACTCGAACTTGTCGACCGCCTTCATCAGCCCGATGTTGCCTTCCTGAATAAGATCAAGGAATTGCAGGCCGCGGTTGGTGTATTTCTTGGCGATCGAGATCACCAGGCGCAGGTTCGCCTCGACCATTTCCTTCTTGGCGATGCGCGCCTCGCGCTCGCCCTTCTGGACCATGTTCACGATCCGCCGGAATTCCTCCAGGCTCATGCCCGTCTGGCTGGCGATGTCGGCGATTTCGAGCCGGATGCGCTCGATGGCGTCGGCCTCGCGCTCGGCAAAGGCCTCCCACTTCTTGTCCTTTTTCGCGCTGCTGGCGAGCCAGGCGTCGTCGAGTTCGTTGCCGACGTAAGAGGCGAGGAAGTCGCCCCGCTTGATCTTGTGGCGCTCGGCCAGCCGCAACATCTGCCCGCCCAGCGCGGTCAGGCGGCGGTTGAAGGCATAGAGGTTATCGACCAGGTATTCGATCTTGGTAGCGTGGAACTGCACGCTCTCGACCTCGGCGGTCAGATCCTCGCGCAGTTTTTCGTACTTGGCTTCCTTGGCCTTGGGGAACTCGTTGCCCGCACCCAGCGTATCGACGCGCTCGGCCTGGAGTTTCTCGAAGGTCTTGAACAATTGCGTAATGCGCTGGAAGCGTTCGAGCGCCTCGGGCTTGAGCGCGGCTTCCATTTGGGCGAGCGACATGGTGTTGTCGTCCTCGTCCTCTTCCTCGCGACGCCTTTCGCCGCCTTCCTCGCCGTCCTCGTCCTCATCGGACTGCTCTTCTTCCTCCTCGACCTCGTCGTCGTCGCGGATGGTCGGTCCGGCGGTGGCTTCGGAGATTTCGCCGTCGTCATCGTCGTCCTCGGCGCCTTCCTCCATCTTGTCGACGGGCGGCTCCTTGGACAGCATCGCGTCGAGATCGAGGATCTCGCGCAGCTGCATTTCCTCGTTGTTGAGGGCTTCGGACCATTTGATGATTTCGTGGAACGTGATCGGGCTTTCGCAAAGCCCCATGATCATCATGTCGCGTCCGGCCTCGATCCGCTTGGCGATGGCGATCTCGCCCTCGCGGCTGAGCAGTTCGACCGCGCCCATCTCGCGCAGGTACATCCGGACGGGGTCGTCGGTGCGCTCGCCTGCGCCGGTCTTGCGGGTCGCGGCGGTCGATGCCGCCTTGGTCTGTTCCTGAGAATCGTCGGCCGAGATTTCCTCGACATCGCTGTCGTTGTCGGAATCCGATTCCGCCTCGGCATCCTCGTCGCTCTCGACGATGTTGACGCCCATCTCGCTGATCGCGGACATTACATCCTCGATCTGCTCGGAGTTCATCTGGTCCTGCGGCAGGGCTTCGTTCAGCTCGTCATAAGTGACGTAGCCGCGCTTTTTCGCCTTGGCGATCAGCTTCTTGACGTTCGCTTCGTTGAGATCGATCAACGGTGCGTCTTCGTCCTTGCCGGTGGGAGTATTGGAAGCCATCGGTCGCGTTAGTCCGTTTCTGCCTCGCCCGCCCCGTGCGCGCCGGGTGGGCGATTTGAATCCTCAAGGGCCGCGTCGGCGGCCCGTCGGCTGGCCATGTGCCCCAAGCGGCGCTGGATTTCCAGCTTTCGTTCCCTGAGACGCGACTGTTCGGCAATCGCGCCCTCGGGATCGGTCGCGAACCGCGCCGTGGCTTGCGCGAGCGCAGCGTCGAGCGCAGGTCTTTCGACCAGCAGGGCAATGGCTTCGGCCAGGACTTCGCGCGCTATGACCGGATCGGTATCTTCTCTGAGGAAGACGAAACGGGTGTTATCCGGTGGCGCGGCCAGACCTGTATCCGGTGATATGGGCGAATTCGCGCCGGGTTCAAGCGTTTCCGCCAATTCGAGCAACGAATCGATGGCCGGGCCAAGCTGCCGGTCCTGCGCGGCAAAGCGGGCGAGGGCGTCGGCATGGGCATGGGCCATGTCGGGAAAGCGGGCGAGGCCGGCGATCACCGCGCCGCCGAGCGCGTCGCCCCGCGCGGCCTGACGCAGGCGCGACGCGGATGCGGGTGTCAATGCGGCGGGCCGGGCAGCACGTTCATTCGGTTGCCACTGCGCCCGCTCGCGCGGGGGGAACGCAAAGGTGGAGAACCGTTCGAGCAGCTCGCGCTTGTAGAGCGCGCGAATGTCGGGATGCTGGATGGCCTCGACATGGCCGAGCAGGCGTTGCTTCAGCCCGGCCTTGTCCTCGGGCGTGGCGAGTGGCTGCACGTCGCGCTCGTGCTGCCACAGGGTATCGAGCAGGCTGGCGGGCTGGGCGAGCAGTGCGTCCATCGCCGCGCGGCCGCGCTGCTTGAGCAGGTCGTCGGGGTCGAGTCCCGCTGGCAGGCGCACGATCGCCAGGGAATGGGCCGGGCGCAGCAGGGGGAGGGCGCGCTGCACCGCGCGCATCGCGGCGCGCTGGCCCGCGGCGTCGCCGTCGAAGCACAGCACCGGCACCTCGACCAGACGCCACAGCAGTTCGATCTGGCGTTCGGTCAGCGCGGTGCCGAGCGGCGCGACCGCATCCTCGATCCCCGCCGCGGCAAGCCCGATCACATCCATGTAACCTTCGACCACCACCAGCCGACCGGTCTGGCGCAACGCCGGCCCGGCGCGGTGCAGATTGTAGAGCGTGCGGCCCTTGTCGAACAGCGGAGTGTCGGGCGAATTGAGATACTTGGGCGCGTCTGTTTTCGCCGCGTCGAGGATGCGCCCGCCGAACGCGATCACCCGCCCGCGTGCATCGTGGATCGGCAGCATCAACCGCGCGCGAAACCGGTCGTAAGGCTCCTTCTCCTCGACCGCGATCCGCAAACCGGCCTCGATCAGCATCCTGTCCTCGAATTGCCCGAGCGCACGTTTCATTGCCTGACGCTCGTCCGGCGCGAAGCCGAACCCGAACCGCTCGACCGTCCGCGCATTGAACCCGCGCGTCGCCAGATATTCGCGGGCCCGCGCGCCGCCTGCTCCGACGAGGTTGCCCGCGAACCAGTCCTGAGCCGCCTGCATGACCTCGGCCAGCCCCGCCTGCTGCTCGGCCCGCTGCGCCATGCGCGGATCGGGCGCGGGGACCTCCATCCCGGCTTCGGCCGCCAGTTCCTTGACCGCATCCATGAACGCCATGCCGCGCTGGTCGGTCATCCACCGGATCACGTCGCCATGCGCGCCGCAACCGAAGCAATGATAAAACCCCTTCTCGTCGCTGACGGTGAAGCTGGGGGTCTTTTCGTTATGGAACGGGCAACACGCCTTCCACTCGCGTCCGGCGCGCTGGAGCTTGGTCGTGCGCATGATGACGCTTGAAAGCGTCACCCGCGCGCGCAGTTCGTCAAGCCATTGCGGTGAGAGCATCCCGCGTGCGTATTAGGAAAGCGCCGCCTTCACCAGTCCGCTCGCCTTGGCCATGTCGAGTTGTGCGCCGTGGCGTGTTTTCAGTTCCGCCATCACGCGGCCCATGTCCTTGACGCCGATGGCGCCGAGGTCGGCCTTGATCGCCTCGATCGCGGCGCGGGTTTCGTCCTCGCCCAGCATCGCGGGCATGAATTCCTCGATCACGGCAAGTTCGGCCTTTTCCTTGTCGGCCAGTTCCTGGCGACCGCCGTCCTCGTACATCTGGATCGATTCGCGGCGCTGCTTGGCCATTTTCTGGAGGACCTCGACCACCAGGTCGTCGTCGGCGATTTCCTTGCTGCTGGTGCGCAGTTCGATATCGCGGTCCTTGATCTTGGCGGCGATCAGGCGGAGCGCGGCGGTGCGGTCCTTCTCGCCCGCCTTCATCGCGGTGAGGGTGGCCTGCTTGATCTGGTCGCGGAGCATGGGACGGGTCTTTCCTGTGGAATGGATACGATTGCGCGCCCGTTAGCCCGAAAATCACGACCGCGATAGGTTGACGGGGATGGCGCGGGGGCCTAGCGGCTGGGTCTTAGCGACATCGCCGGAAACCCTGTACTCGGAGCGCCTCGAATGGCTTCTGCCGCCACTACCCCTGCGCAACCCAAACATGCGACGGGCGTCCTCGTCCTCGCCGATGGCACCGTAGCGTGGGGCAAGGGCTTCGGCGCGGTGGGCAGCGCGGTGGGCGAGGTGTGCTTCAACACGGCGATGACCGGGTATCAGGAGGTGCTGACCGATCCCTCCTACGCCGCGCAGATCGTCACCTTCACCTTCCCGCACATCGGCAACGTCGGCGCCAATACCGAGGATTACGAATCGCGGGTGGAGGGCGCGGTCGGCTGCGTGGTGCGTGAGGAAGTGACTCCGCATTCGAGCTTCCGCGCCGAGCGCGAATTCGCCGAATGGCTGGCGGGGCAGAACAAGATCGGCCTCTCGGGCGTGGACACCCGCGCGCTGACCCGCCGCATCAGGATGGCGGGCGCGCCCAACGCGGTGATCGCGCATTCGCCCGAGGGGAAATTCGATATCCCGGCGCTGCTCAAGCGGGCGCAGGAATGGCCCGGGCTGGAGGGGATGGACCTTGCCCAGCGGGTGAGCCGCGAGAAGCAGGAAAGCTGGGAGGGCGGGTACTGGCGGCTCGGCACCGGCTATGGCCGCAGCCCGCGTGACGAGGCGCGCCCCCACGTCGTCGCGATCGATTACGGCAGCAAGGACAATATCTTCCGCAACCTGGTAAAGGCCGGCGCGCGGGTCACGGTGGTGCCTGCGAAGGTCACGCTGGATCAGGTGCTGGCATTGAAGCCCGACGGCGTGTTCCTCTCCAACGGCCCCGGCGATCCGGCGGCGACGGGCGAATACGCGGTGCCGGTGATCAAGGGCCTGCTGGAACGCGACGTGCCGCTGTTCGGCATCTGCCTCGGCCACCAGATGCTCGGGCTGGCGGCGGGCGCGAAGACGGTGAAGATGCACCAGGGCCACCGCGGCGCGAACCACCCGGTCCAGCGGGTCGGTGAGGGCTGGGGCGAGACCGCCGGTCTGGTCGAGATCACCTCGATGAACCACGGCTTCGCGGTCGACGCCGAGAGCCTGCCCGACACCGTCGAGCAGACCCACGTGAGCCTGTTCGACGGCTCCAACTGCGGCATTTCGATCCGCGGCAAGAACGCGTTTGGTGTGCAGTACCACCCCGAGGCGAGCCCCGGCCCGCAGGACAGCTTCTACCTGTTCGAGAAGTTTGTGGGGATGTTGGGGTGAGACGGAGCAAGCTGATTTGGTTTGCTGCGGGTTTGGCTACTTCCTCGGCAATTTGGATCGTAGCGGAGCGAGTGTCGTCGGAAGATCCAGACGTTGTATTCGTCGCGATCCATGATCGGGACTTCATCGATCCGGCCGAAATCGCAGACATGTCCAACGAAGAGGTTGGGATGAACCGGTCCAGCGCAGGCTTCGCTCGTCGTTGCGGGGCGGCCGCATTCACAACCCATTGGGAAGGATCTTCCCATTCAGAGCCTGAGACCAGAGTGGCTGTGACAAAGTCCAACGCGCCAGTCATCGACTGCATATTCGCGAACGGTCCGAAAGAGGGCTTTCCGATAAACCTGATGTTCGAGAATCGCTAATGCCCAAACGCACTGACATCTCCTCGATCCTCGTCATCGGCGCCGGGCCGATCATTATCGGCCAGGCGTGCGAGTTCGATTATTCGGGCACGCAGGCGATAAAGGCGTTGAAGGAGGAGGGCTACCGCGTCGTCCTGGTCAATTCCAACCCGGCGACGATCATGACCGATCCGGAATTCGCCGACGCGACCTACGTTGAACCAATTGTGCCCGAAGTTGTGGCTAAGATTATTGCGAAGGAACGGCCCGACGCGTTACTTCCTACCATGGGCGGGCAAACCGCGCTGAACTGCGCGCTGGCCCTCTTCAACGACGGCACGCTCGACAAGTACGGCGTGCAGATGATCGGCGCCAATGCCGACGCGATCGACAAGGCCGAAAACCGCCAGCGGTTCCGCGACGCCATGGACAAGATCGGACTCGAGAGCGCGCGCAGCGGAGTTGCCAACACCGTCGATCAAGCGTTTGAGGTTCTTGAGAAAACCGGCCTTCCCGCGATCATTCGCCCCAGCTTCACCCTGGGCGGCACCGGCGGCGGGATTGCCTACAACAAGGCTGAGTTCGAGCGGATCGTGCGCGAGGGGCTCGACGCATCGCCCACCACCGAAGTCCTGATCGAGGAATCGCTCCTCGGCTGGAAGGAATTCGAGATGGAGGTTGTCCGCGACCGCAAAGACAACGCGATCATCATCTGCTCGATCGAGAACGTCGATCCGATGGGCGTCCACACCGGCGATTCGATCACCGTCGCCCCGGCGCTGACGCTGACCGACAAGGAATACCAGATCATGCGCAGCGCGAGCATCGCTTGCTTGCGCGAGATCGGGGTCGAGACGGGCGGCAGCAACGTCCAGTTCGCGGTCAACCCCAAGGACGGCCGCCTGATCGTGATCGAGATGAACCCGCGCGTATCGCGCTCGTCGGCGCTGGCATCCAAGGCGACCGGCTTCCCGATCGCGCGCGTCGCGGCCAAGCTGGCGGTCGGCTACACGCTCGACGAGATCGAGAACGAGATCACCGGCGCGACCCCGGCCAGCTTCGAGCCGACCATCGACTACGTCGTCACCAAGATCCCGCGCTTCGCATTCGAGAAGTTCAAGGGCGCCAAGGACGACCTCGCCACCGCGATGAAATCGGTCGGCGAGGTCATGGCGATCGGGCGCAACTTCCAGGAGAGCCTGCAGAAAGCGCTGCGCGGGCTCGAAACCGGGCTCGACGGGTTCAACCGCGTGCTCGAGCTGGAAGGCAAGCCGCGCGAGGAGATCACCGCCTCGCTCGCCCGCCGCACGCCCGACCGGCTGCTCAAGGTCGGCCAGGCCTTCCGCGAGGGGCTGAGCGTCGAGGACATCGCCGCGATCACGCACTACGACCCGTGGTTCCTGCGCCAGATCGAGGGGATTATCGCTTGCGAAGGCGAGGTGTCCTCCAAGGGCCTGCCCGGCGATGCCCAGGGGCTGCGGCGGCTGAAGGCGATGGGCTTCTCCGACAAGCGGCTCGCCACGCTGGCGGTGCGATCGGTCGGCGTTGCGGGCGGACTCGCGGAAACGCAAGCGCGTCGCTCGGGCCTGCTTCACGATGCGCTGCGCGCAATGGCCGGGGCGACGAGCGAGAAGGAAGTGTGCGAGCTTCGCCGCAAGCTCGGCGTATTGCCAGTATTCAAGCGCATCGACAGTTGCGCCGCCGAGTTCGAGGCGGTCACGCCCTATATGTATTCGACCTACGAGGCCCCGAGCTTCGGTGAACCGGAATGCGAGGCGCAGCCCAGCGACCGGCGCAAGATCGTGATCCTGGGCGGCGGACCGAACCGGATCGGGCAGGGGATTGAATTCGATTACTGCTGCGTCCACGCCTGCTTCGCGCTTAGCGAAGCCGGGTTCGAGACCATCATGGTCAACTGCAACCCGGAAACGGTTTCGACCGACTACGACACCTCCGACCGCCTCTATTTCGAGCCGCTGACCTCGGAAGATGTGCTCGAGATCCTCCGGGTCGAACAGCAGCGCGGCGAGCTGGTTGGAGTGATCGTCCAGTTCGGTGGGCAGACGCCGTTGAAGCTGGCGCAGGCGCTGGAGGATGCGGGGATTCCCATTCTCGGCACTTCGCCCGACGCGATCGACTTGGCCGAAGACCGCGAGCGGTTCGCCAAGCTGGTCAACAAGCTCAAGCTCAAGCAGCCCGACAACGGCATCGCCTACAGCCGCGACGAGGCGGCGGCGGTGGCCTCGCGGATCGGCTATCCGGTGTTGCTGCGCCCCAGCTATGTCCTGGGCGGTCGGGCGATGGAGATCGTCGACAGCGAGGCGCAGCTCGACGACTACATCCGCACCGCCGTCAGCGTGTCGGGCGACAGCCCGGTGCTGGTCGACCAGTATCTGCGCGACGCGATTGAATGCGACGTCGACGTGCTGTGCGACGGCGAGGAAGTGCGCATCGCGGGCGTGATGCAGCACATCGAGGAGGCGGGCGTCCATTCGGGTGACAGCGCCTGTACCTTGCCGCCCTATTCGCTTGGCGCGGACATTGTCGCGGAGATGGAGCGTCAGGGTGCTGAACTGGCCCGCGCGCTCGGCGTGGTCGGCCTCATGAACATCCAGTTCGCGGTGAAAGGCGACGAGGTCTACCTGATCGAGGTGAACCCGCGCGCCAGCCGAACGGTGCCTTTCGTCGCCAAGGCGATCGGGCAACCCGTGGCCAAGATCGCCGCTCGGGTGATGGCGGGCGAGAAGCTCGCCACCTTCCCGCCGTTCAAGCGAGAATTCGACTACATGGCGGTCAAGGAAGCGGTATTCCCCTTCGCCCGCTTTCCGGGGGCGGACCCGGTGCTGTCGCCCGAGATGAAATCGACCGGCGAAGTCATGGGCATCGATCGCGAGTTCCCGGCGGCGTTCCTCAAGTCGCAGCTCGGCGCTGGCTCCGCGCTTCCGCGTTCGGGCACGCTGTTCGTATCGGTGAAAGACAGCGACAAGGCCGTGATCGCCCCTGCGATCAAGACGTTGATCGAACAAGGATTCCGGGTGATTGCCACCGGCGGCACCCAGCGTTACCTGGCAGAGCAGGGCCTGGCGGTCGAGCCGGTCAACAAGGTCGCGCAGGGGCAGCCGCACGTGGTCGACGCGATGATCGATGGCGAGGTGGATCTGGTCTTCAACACGACCGAAGGCTGGCAGTCGATGGTCGATTCCAAATCGATCCGGGCAACCGCGCTGTCGATGAAGATTCCCTACTATACTACCGCCACCGCTTCGGTCGCGGTCGCCGAGGCAATCCGGCTGGTCGACCCGGCGCAGCTTGAAGTACGCTCGCTGCAAGACTATTATAGCTGAAACACGAACGTGCCTCCCGACATTCCGGCCCTATAGCCGGTCGTTTCTCGCGAAGCGGCAGGGCAGGGGAATTTCGCCGGGGCATTGGCAACGAGAAAGACGGATAGGGAAAATGGAAAAGGTCCCGATGCTCGCCGAGGGGTACGAGCAGATTACCGCAGAGCTCAAGGCATTGCGCGCCGAGCGCCCGCAAATCGTAGATGCGATCGAGGAAGCGCGCGCGCATGGCGACTTGTCGGAAAATGCCGAGTATCATGCGGCCAAGGAACGCCAGGGCCAGGTCGAGGCTCAGATCGCCGATCTGGAAGACCGCGTAAGCCGCGCCCAGATCATCGACCCGACTACGCTGTCTGGCGACCGGATCGTGTTTGGCGCGACCGTGACCCTGCTCGACGACGACGACAAGCCGGTCACCTACCAGATCGTCGGCCAGACCGAGGCGGACGCGAAGAAGGGCCGGATTTCGTATAATTCACCGCTTGGCCGCGCCCTCATCGGCAAGAAGGTCGAGGACGAGATCGAGGTAACGGTGCCGTCGGGCGACCGATTCTACCTGGTGCGCAATATCGAGTTTATCTGAAGAGGTCGCTCGTCATCCCCGCGAAAACGAGGACTGAGAGCTTGAGCGCGGAACTCGGCTATCCTGGGCTCCCGCGTTCGCTGGAATGACGGTGGGAGCCAAAGGCCCGCAGGCTTACGCCTCTGGCGTCAGCAGCCGGTGCAGGTGGACGACCACGTATTTCATCTCCGCGTCGTCCACGGTGCGCTGGGCATTGGCGCGCCAGGCCTCGACCGCGCTGTCGTAATCGCTGAACACGCCAACCACGTGCACACTTTCCGGATCTTGGAATTCGAGCGTCTGGGGGTCCTTGACGCGGCCACCCATGACGAGATGAAGCCGCTGCCGGGTTTCGGTTTGTTCCATTGATGCCTGATCCTGGGGAGGGGAGCGTTGGGCGTCGCCCTTAACGCAAACGGCGTGGCAGGCAAGAGCCACCACGCCGCTTGCCAGAGTAGCAAATCAGTGCGGCAGTCGGTCGCGCAAGTTGCGCATCGATTGCCCTGCTTTCGCGCTTACCTCGCGGGTGAAGCGGCGCGCCGCAGTGCTGGCATCCGCGCTCCGTTCGGCTGCGGCTCCGCCCAGGTCGCCCAGCTTGTCCTGTCCGGCGCGCGCAGCTTCTCCAGCTTGGTCAAGCAGGCCCGTGGCATATGCCAGCGCAATCTCGGCGGCATAGCTGGCGAACTTGCTTGCCCGTTTGCCCGCCTTCTTGCCCGCGCTGCGTCCAGGGCGGGTCATCGCCCCGATCGCCACGCCCAGCGCCGCGACACCCGCCACGGTTGCCAGCGGATGACGCTTGACGAATTCTCCGGCACTCGCTGCCGCGTCGCGTGCCTGATCCGCCAAGGTGCGCTGGGCGTTGCGAGCCTCGGCGGCATCGATACGCTGGCGCAGGCTGTCGCGCTTTTCGTCTTCGGTCATGGCGTTTTCTCCAATATTTCCTGAATGTTCTGAACGAACGGCGTCAGGCTTCGTCCGGTTCCGTCAGGTCCTCGCGTGTCTCACCCGCCCCGCCTTGTGCTGCATCGTAGTGATTTTCGTCATCCGCCCGGTCGAACAAGGCCAGGATGGGATTGCGGGCAAACCATACCACCAGTGCGGCGACCAGTGCGGCGACCACGCCGCGATTGTTGTCGGCCAGATCGACCGCCTCGTCGAGAATGTCGGTCGCACCCTCGCTGACCCGATCCAAGGCACGGTTTCCGAGATTGCGCACATTGAGATCCGCGCGCAACTGCGCGACGTCGGCCTTGACGAGTGCAAGTGCGGCATCGCGCAGCATCTTGTCCTCGATCATCCGGCGTTCGAGCGGGTTGCTCATTCCGACTCTCCGTCGAACACCTTCGCAAGCCGCCGAAAGCGCGACCGCGCCAGCAAGGCGCAAGCGACAGCGCCCAGCAACAGCATTCCCACCACCGCAACGGTCGCGCCGAGAGGGGTCAAGACCGGTGCAAGCGTGATAACCAGCCCGACTACCAGCGCTATCAGCGCGGAATTGAGGAATGCGAACGATGCCAGCGCCAAAACAGTGCCACGCTTGCCCTTACTGGCGATCAGCGCGGCACGGCTCTTTTGGTAGGCAATTTCCGCCTCGACGTAGGTCCGGCCGTCTTCCAGCAGGTCGCCGATGCCATCGCCGAGTGAGCGTTGCACCGGATCATCTTGCGGTTCCGCGAACTCGTCCTCTACCAAGGGGGCGCTCCGCATGGGTTCGTCATGTTTGGTCACACACGCCCCCCGCGCGATAGCACCGGATCAGTCGCGGCGACCGCGAAACAGGCGAGCCAGCATGAACCCGGCAACGGCGGCGAGGCCGACTGCCATGCCGGGGCTTTTGCGAACCATCTCACGCGCATCCTCGCCAAGTTCCTCGACACTCTTGTTGTCGAGCTTGGTCGAGGCGTCCGCCAGGCTCTGCGATGCCTTGCGAGCGTAATCGCCGTACTGAGCGCCGAACTTGTCGTCGATGGTGGCGGCGTTGTCGGCTACGACCTTGCCCAGCGACGCGAGCGCCTCGCTGGCCTTATGCTTGCCTTCTACGGCCAGTTCGCCGGCCTTGCCCTTGGCCTGTTCGCCATAGCCCTTGGCTTCGGTGACCCAGTCCTGGCTGCGATCGCGAGCCTGATCGCGCATGGCGATGGCGCGGTCGCCCGCTTCGGCCTTGAGCGCCGCGGCTCCGGCACGCGCTTCGTCGAGCGCGGCGTTGAAGCGGCTCTTGGCCTCGACCCGGTGATCCGCGGCGGCCGCGGTCGCGGCAGTCTTGCGCGGCGCGGCCTTCTTGGCGGCGGGCTTCTTCTTCGGAGTGGTGGGGGTGGTTGCCATGATACTTGTCCTTCTGCCCTCAATTCGTATGCACAGGCGCCCTGAAGCGCCTTTTGCGGGAGTCCATGCTGCAACGCAACTTGCGCCGCAATGTTCCGGCGCATAGAGCGCGGCAGACCCCGATATGGGACTGTCTTACCCATTTACAACACCTCTTGCCGGAGCGCCCCGACATGACCGCCATCATCGATATCCACGGCCGTGAAATCCTCGACAGCCGGGGCAATCCCACGGTTGAGGTCGATGTGCTGCTGGAGGATGGCAGCTTCGGTCGCGCGGCGGTGCCCTCGGGTGCATCGACCGGCGCGCACGAGGCGGTCGAACTGCGTGATGGCGACAAGGGGCGTTATCTCGGCAAGGGCGTGCTCAAGGCGGTCGATGCGGTCAACACCGAGATCGCGGACGCGGTACTCGGCCTCGATGCGGAGGACCAGCGCGACCTCGACCATGCAATGATTGCGTTGGACGGCACCCCCAACAAGAGCCGCATCGGCGCCAACGCGATCCTCGGCACCAGCCTTGCAGTGGCCAAGGCGGCGGCGAACGCGCGCGGCCTGCCGCTCTACAGCTACGTTGGCGGGGTTTCGGCGCACGTCCTGCCGGTGCCGATGATGAACATCATCAACGGCGGCGAGCACGCCGACAACCCGATCGACATCCAGGAATTCATGGTCATGCCGATCGGCGCCGACAGCCTGGCCGAAGGGGTGCGCTGGGGCGCGGAGATCTTCCACACCCTCAAGAAGGGCCTGTCGGAAAAGGGCCTATCGACCGCCGTCGGTGACGAGGGCGGGTTCGCGCCGAACCTCGCCAGCACCCGCGCGGCGCTCGATTTCATCATGGCCTCGATCGAACAGGCCGGGTTCAAGCCGGGCACCGACGTTGCACTGGCGCTCGACTGCGCCTCGACCGAATTCTTCGCCGGTGGCCGTTACGACATGGCGGGCGAACAGATCTCGCTCTCGCCCGAGGAAATGGCGCAGTACCTCGCCAAGCTGTGCGACGACTATCCGATCCGCTCGATCGAGGACGGGATGAGCGAGGACGATTTCGAGGGCTGGAAGGCGCTGACCGACCTGATCGGCGACCGGGTCCAGCTGGTCGGCGACGACCTGTTCGTCACCAACCCCGAGCGGCTGCGCGACGGGATCAAGCAGGGCCTCGCCAACTCGCTGTTGGTCAAGGTCAACCAGATCGGCACGCTGACCGAGACGTTGGAAGCCGTGCAGATGGCCCACCGCGCGGGCTACACCTCGGTGATGAGCCACCGCTCGGGCGAGACCGAGGATGCGACCATCGCCGACTTGGCGGTCGCCACCAACTGCGGGCAGATCAAGACCGGCAGCCTCGCCCGTTCCGACCGGCTAGCGAAGTACAACCAGCTCATCCGCATCGAGGAGGAACTCGGCGACAGCGCGCGCTACGCCGGGCTGGGCTGCTTCGGGCGCTAGTTCCCCGGCTTGCCTTCCGCCCGGTTCTTCGGGTGGAACCAGTACTGCCACACGCCCCACAGGTTGATGAGCAGCAGAATCGCATTCATTGCCACGATCGGCATCGCGCCGCTGGTCCATCCGGCGACGATCCAAGTGAGCGAGACCGCGCAGAACAGCACGAACCCCCACGCCGTCGCGCGGCGACCAAGATCAAAAGCGATCAGCCCGGCGGCGATCATCGTGCCCACGGCGGCAATCCATTCGAGCGGTCCGTTCACGATTGCGAGAGCGGCTGCCGCGCCATAAGGTTCCCCACGGAGAGGGGACGACATGGCGGATTTTCCGGCGCATCCCGACAGCGTGACCTGCGCCTGGCTGGGCGACGTTATGGGGCGCGGGGTCCGTTCGGTACGGTGGGAGCCGATCGGCACCGGGCAGGTCGGCGACAGCGTTCGCTTTCATGTCGAATATACCGGAGCGGGCGGACCGCCGACCCTGGCGGGTAAGTTCCCTGCTGCCGATCCGGTCAGCCGAGGCACAGCCGCGATGTTCGGCCTCTACGCCAAGGAAGTGGCCTTCTACCGCGAGATCGCGCCGCAACTGGCCGTTCGCGTGCCGCGAGATCACTTCGCCGCCGCGAGCGGGGATGGAACCGAATTCGTACTGTTGTTCGAAGACCTGGCGCCCGCACGACAGGGGGATCAGATCGGCGGTTGCTCGCTGGCGGAAGCGCGGGCCGCGATCACGCAGGCGGCAGCGATCCATGCACCCAGCTGGAACAACCGGGCCATCCTCGATTGCGAATGGCTCAAGCCCTCCCAGTCCGTTCGCGAGCAGGTACGCGCGCTCTACCCGCAGGCGCAGGCGATATTTCTCGACCGCCACCACCGCCGTGTTTAGCGCCGCCTTCGTCGAGCGCACGCCACGCGGCGATGCCAATTTCCTCTCGATGGCGCGCGGTGCCTGTGCGCTGGTGCTGGAGCATCGCAGCCTTGAGCTTTTGCATGACGCTTGAAAACAATCCGTCGTCCCTGCGCAGGCGGGGACCCAGATAACGCCTGTTCCTCCGTACTGAGGGAGCGGATAGGCCCCTGCCTGCGCAGGGGCGACGAAAGAGGTTTGGCAATGCTCTCCAAAGGCGACGACTACCCGCTGCACCAGACCCCCGAGCCGGTCGCCTATGCCGGGACCGACCGCAATTTCTACGACCGCTATTTCTTCAACGGCTATGCGCCCGACGGTGGCGGGTTCTTCGCGGTCGCATTCGGCATCTATCCCCACCTCGACGTGGCCGACGCGCACTTCTGCGTGATCCGTGATGGGGTCCAGCATTGCCTCCACGCCAGCCGCAAGCTGGGAATGGAGAGGCTGGACCTGGCTTGCGGGCCGATCCGGATCGAGATCGTCGAACCACTTCACCGCCTTCGCGTAGTGGTGGAGGGGGAGGGGATCACCGCCGACCTAACCTTCACTGGCCGCGCCTTTCCGATCGAGGAGCCGCGCTTCACCTGGCGCATCGGACCGCGCACGGTGATGGACTATACCCGCATGACCCAGAACGGCCATTATGAGGGCTGGATCGCGGTCGATGGCAGGCGCGAGGAGTTGGCACCCGGGACCGCCGGTACCCGCGACCGGAGCTGGGGCGTGCGTCCGGTCGGCGCGCCCGATGCACAGGGCGGGGGGCGGGTGCCCCAGTTCTTCTGGCAATGGACCCCGGTGAACCTGTCGACCCGGAGCCTGTTCTACCACCTCAACGCCCATGCGGATGGTAGCGCCTGGAACACCCGCGCGGTGGTCGCGCCCGACGGCAACGGGCCGGAGGCGTTCACCGAAGCGCACGATGCCGCGATGGACAGCGGGCTCGCTCGCGGAACCCGTTGGCCTGACGGCGGAACGCTGCGAATCGGCGACGAGCGGTTCGCCTTCGAGCCGCTCGGCCGGTTTCAGATGCGCGGGCTCGGCTATACCTCGCCCAGATGGAATCACGGCCTCGATCACGGCACACTGGAGGTGGAGCGCGAGGACATCGACCTTGCGGCGGTCGACCCCGCGCGGCCCGACAACCTCCACGTCCAGATGATCTGCCGCGTGACCTCGGAAAGCGGGGAGGTGGGCGTTGGCGCGTTCGAGCAGCTCGCGATCGGTGACTACGCGCCGCTGGGCCTCATTGGCCTTGCCGACCCTCAGCCGTAACGATTGCGCAGTTCGAACAGCGCAAGCGCGGCGCTGGCCGCCTCTCCACCTTTGTCCTTCTGCGCCGGATCGGCGCGGACCAGCGCCTGCGCCTCGTTCTCGACCGTAAGGATGCCGTTGCCGATGGCTATGCCGTCCATCGTGAGCGCCATGATCCCGCGCGCGCTCTCGCCGGCGACGATCTCGAAATGATAGGTCTCGCCCCGGATCACCACGCCGATGGCGACGAACCCGTCATACTGTCCGCTTTCCGCCGCTAGTGCGATCGCGCCGGGCAGTTCGAGCGCGCCGGGAACGGTCAGTACCTCAACCTCGTGCCCCGCCCGTTCCAGTACACCGCGCGCACCAGCGACGAGCATATCGTTGAGATGGTCGTAGAACCGCGCTTCGACGATCAGAAACCGCGCCATGAATCACTCCGCTGCATTGATGCGGGGGCACTAGCGGGATGTTGGAAGCGGGGGAAGGGTGGTGGACGCACTAGGGCTCGAACCTAGGACCCGCTGATTAAGAGTCAGCTGCTCTACCAACTGAGCTATGCGTCCACACTGCCGTTTCAGCAGCCGCCCGAATCGGGCGAGGCGCTGCATATAGCGATTGTTTCGGGCAGGGGAAGCCCCTGCCGCCTCGCCTATTTCGCCAGCCTGATCTCGCTACTCAGCGGGTCGTGCTCGACGGCTTCGACCTCCACCTTGCCAACTTGCTCGAGGTGACGGATGCAGCGCAACGCCGCTGGTTGCGGCAGGCTGGCCAGGCGATGCACCTCGCGCAAGGTGACCCGTTGGCCATCGCGCCCGGCATCGCTCAGCGCGCGTAGAACGTGGCGGCGTTCGGCTTCGCTTGGCACGAGATCGGGATTGCCTGCTTCGGGCACACTGGGCTTGCAAGCAAGCCGACGCCCGAAACGGCGCCGCAAAGAGGAAAACATTGCTGCGACCCTTGTCGCGCCAGGCTTGTCTCCGGGTAAGGAGCCATGCACGACGCCTTGATTTATCGTTATTTTCATATGTGCTGTCCCGCCACGCTGTGCCCGGATTACGTCCGACAGCCCCTGCGGCGGTACATCCCCTGCGGCGGTACATCGCGAAATAGGCTAGCGCGGACCCGCGCCCAAGTCCTCCAGTTCAGGGACAATCGACCGATGCTAATCGACGAACCGCGTTTTCGGTCCTTCACGATTCCAGCGATTGACGGTCATGATTGTGCCCAGGCAGATCATGTTGGTCATCATCGACGATCCGCCGTGGCTCATGAACGGCAGCGGGATCCCCACGACGGGGGCGAGGCCCACGACCATCAGCAGGTTTATCGCGATGTAGCAGAACACGGTCGCGGTCATGCCCGAGGCGAGCAGGCGCGAGAAGCGGTCCGGCGATTGTCGCGCCACCTGCAGGCCCCAGCGCAGGATCAACCCGTAGATCAGGATCACGGCCAACCCGCCGATCAAGCCCCATTCCTCCGCCATTGTGGCAAAGACAAAGTCGGTGTGCGGCTCGGGCAGATATTCCAGGTGGCTCTGCGAACCGTTGTTGAACCCCTTGCCGGTAATGCCGCCCGATCCGATCGCGATCTTCGATTGGGTGATGTGATACCCGGCACCCAGGGGGTCGCTTTCCGGGTCGAAGAAGGTCAGAACGCGCCGTTGCTGATAATCGTGCAGGCCGAAGAAATAGGCGATGGGCGCGATCGCCACTCCTGCCGCTCCGCCAATCATGAACCAGCGCAGGGGCAGTCCGGCAAGGAACATCACCATCGCCCCGCCGAACGCGATCGAAAGCGCCGTGCCGAGATCGGGTTGGAGCAGGACCAGCGCCATAGGCATGGCGATCAGCCCCCCGGCCGGAACCAGCGAACGCCACGATGGCACCATCCCGGCCGGCAGCGTGGCGTAGAAGCGCGCGAGAGCGAGCACGATGGCGGGTTTCATCAATTCCGATGGCTGGATGCGAATGAAGCCGAGTTCGAGCCACCGCTGGCTCCCGCCCCCGACCGCCCCGACAATCTCCACTCCGATGAGGAGGATCAGCACTATCGCATAGACCGGATAGGCCACCATCTTGACGAAATCGCGGCTGAAAAACGTCAGCACCGCCGCCAGGCCCATGAACACTACAAAACGCAAAAGGTGCGAGGAGGCGTAAGGCTCCCACGAGCCACCCGCCGCCGAGAACAGCACCATCGCACCGAAGCCGACCAGCGCGATCAGCGGGATCAGCATTTGCCACGGTTGCCGGGCGACCGGTGCGGGGATGATCCCGCTCATTGCGATTGATCGCTGCGGTTGATCGCGGCGTCGGTCGCCAGGGCCGCAGGACGCAGCGCCGCCGCCCGCGCTTCGGCATCGACCCGGTCGAAAATTTCCTGCTCGCGCCGGGGCAGGGCAGGGACCGACAAGCCAGCCTGCGCGGCATAGGCGGCATAGCGCGCATCGAGCCGCTGCTGAGCGGTGCCGCCCCATCCCTTCTCCAGCGCGTGCAGCGCCTCCATTCCCTTCGCCGGGTCGAACAGGAATGTCGTCACGTCACGAGCGATCGGATAGGCCGAACCTGAACCGCCGCCGTGTTCGATCACCACCGCTCCGGCGTAGCGTGGGTTGTCGAACGGCGCGAAGAAGATGAACAGCCCGTGGTCGCGGAACTTCCACGGCCCGGTCTTGCCGCTGGAGATGTGCAGACCGACGACCTGCGCGGTGCCGGTCTTGCCCGCCATCTGCACCCCGTCGATCGGCAACTGCGCCCGGCGCGCCGTGCCGGGCCCATTGACCACATCGCTCATCGATTGCTGCATGACCTCAACGAATTCGGGCTTGAAGTCCATCGAGGCCGGAGCAGGCTGGCTGGGATCGAGCAGCAGGCGCGGCATCAGCTTCTTGCCAGTCGCCAGCCGCGCGGCCATCACCGCGAGCTGGAGCGGGTTGGACAGCATATAACCCTGGCCGATGGTTGCGTTGACGGTATCGAACGGCTGCCACGGCTGACCGTATTTACGCATCTTCCACGCAGGATCGGGCACCGTGCCGTAAAACTGACTGAGTACGGGAAGGGGAAATTCCTCGCCCATACCGCAGTGCCGCGCCATCGGGGCAATGGCATCCATCCCGAGCCGCTGGGCGAAGTGGTAGAAATAGACGTCGCATGACTGGTACACGGCCTTGCCCATGTCGACCGTGCCGTGCCCGCGCCTTTGCCAGCAGTGGAAGGTGCGGTTGCCCACACGCAGGCCGCCTGCGCAGTGGACCGTTGCGCCGGGGTCGAGCCCAGCCTCCAGGAAAGCCATCGCCACCATCGGCTTGACCGTCGATCCAGGCGGGTAGAGGCCCTTCAGCACCTTGTTGCGCAGCGGCACCCGCTCGTCGTCGCGCAGCATTGCGTATTCGATCGCGCCGATGCCGTCGGAAAAGCTGTTGGGGTCGAAACTCGGCATCGAGGCCATGCACAGCAGGTCGCCGGTCACGCAGTCCATCACCACCACCGAGCCCGACTCGAGGCCGATGCGGCGCGCGGCATAGTCCTGCAGTGGGCCGTCGATGGTAAGGTTGATCGGGTTGCCCTGGACGTCCTCGCGGGTGTCGAGATCGCGCACGATCCGGCCACCGGCGGTCACCTCGACCCGGCGCGCGCCGGGCCTGCCGCGCAATTGCTGCTCGAACTGCTTCTCGACCCCGTCCTTGCCGATCTTGTAGCCGGGCGTGATGAGGATCGGATTGCGGTCCTTCTCGTATTCCTCGGCAGAGGCGGGGCCAACATAGCCGATCAGGTGGCCGACCGCCGAGCCGGTGGGGTAGAACCGTGTGAAGCCGCGCTGCGGGACCACGCCCGGCAGATCGGGCAGGCGGACGCTGAGCGCGGCGAACTGATCGTAGGTGAGGCCGGTCTTGACCTCCACCGGCTGGAACCCGCGCGCCTTGTCGATCCGGTCGCGCAGATCGCGGACCGCGATCTCGTCGAGCCCGAGGACGCTGGAGAGGACACCGATGGTGCGTTCCGCTCCGCGCAGCCGCTCGGGAATCAGGTCGACGCGAAAATCGGCCCGGTTGGAGGCTAGCGGAGCCCCGTTGCGATCGAGGATCCAGCCGCGCCGGGGTGGGATCAGGCTGAGGTTGACCCGGTTGCTTTCCGCCTGGAGGGCATACTTCTCGTTCTCCGCGACGGCGAGATAGCCGACCCGTCCGGCCAGCAGGGTGCCGACCCCGGCTCCGATCAGCCCGACCACGAAACTGCGGCGGTCGTAGGCGTTCTTGAGCGTTGCGGAACTGACCAGCGGCCGCGACTTCAATCCCGCCATCAGCGCAACACCCTTACCCGTGTGAGGCGCAGTCGATCGAGCGCGGAAACCATGCGCGAAACGAGCGGAAAGAGGAGCACCGACAACACCACCTGCGGCACCATTGCAACCAGGACTGGACCACCGATCGAAGTGCCGGACACGAGCGCCCCGATCAGCAGGTATGCGAACAATATCATGCCGCCCAGCAACCAGTCGAACGCGAACCCGCGCCACGGCAGACGTGCCTCGGCTATCTCGATCAACAGCATCGCCAGCGACCATAGCAGAATGGCGCTACCGAATGGCTGTCCGCTGAACAGGTCGTCGAACAGGCCCAGGGGAAAACCGGCCCAGACGGGCAGGAGCCCTGGGCGCACGAGCCGCCAGCCCAGCAACATGGCCAGGCCGATCGGCGGCATGATCGGCAGTGCGGATGCGATCGGCAATATCTGGACGATGGAGCCGAGCAGGATCGACAACCAGGGAATCACGGTTGCTAGCAAGGTCGAATGGCGCCGGTTGATCCGGCCGCCATATGCGTCGCGCCGACTTGCCGGGTCGATCCGCTCCATCACTGCCGCCCTGATTGCGCAATGGGCTGTTCGGGAGGCGTGTTGGCGGCCTCCACTGTCGGGCGTTGCCAGATCGGTTGCACCGCGACGAAATCGGTCGCCGCCGGATCGCTGACCATACGGGCATAGGCACCATCATCGGCAATCTCGGTGACGATGGCGACCGCCACGCCGGGCTGGAAATAGCCGCCTGCGCCGCTGGTCACGATCAGGTCGCCCTTGCGCAACGGATTGATGCCGAGGTTCACCAGCCTGATACGGAGCACGCCATCGCCGCGCCCCTCGGCGAAGCCCGCCGCGTTGCTGCGCGCGCCGCGCACCGGCAGCACCGATTCGCGATCGGTCAGCAGCAGGACGCGCGCGGTTCCCGGCCCGACCTCGAGCACGCGACCGAGCACGCCCCGCGCGCTACGCACCGGCATTCCGGCCTCCACACCCTGCCGGTTGCCAACCCCGATATAGCCGAAGCGCCGGGTACTGGATGCGGTCGAGCCGATGAAGCGCGCCATGGCTACCGGCGCGGCCTCGTCATCACGCAGGCCGAGCAGCGCCTTCAGGCGCTCGTTTTCACGGGCGACGGCGTCGGCTTCGGCAATTCGGATGCGGGCGATCTCGAGCTCGCGCTTCAGTTCGGCGTTCTGACTGCCGGCGCTGATATAGCCGCCGATGATCGCAAACACGTTCTGGCCGCTGGCGCGGGTGGCTGCACCCGTCTCCGCGACTGGCTTCACCGCCTCCCGAGCGGCGCTACGCGGGCCGCCGAAGGCCGCTGGCTGCCACAGGGAAAGCCCCAGCAGGATCGCGCCCACGAGTGCGCCGATCCCCGCCAGCACATATCCCGTGAACAGTCCGTACTGCGCCCTGCGCGAATAGCTCGAGCGCCGTTTGTCGGGCGGCGCCATTGTCGTCCTTTCCTCAGGCGGTCATCAGGACGCCGCGGTAGATCGGGTCCTCCATCGCGCGGCCGGTGCCGATGGCGACGCAGGTGAGCGGGTCCTCGGCCACCGATACCGGCAGACCGGTCTCGTCGCGCAGGTGCTCGTCGAGCCCCTTGATCAACGCGCCCCCGCCGGTCAGCACGATGCCCTGATCGACGATGTCTGCGGCCAGTTCCGGCGCGGTGTTCTCCAGCGCGATGCGCACGCCCTCGACGATGGCGCCGATCGGTTCGGCCAGCGCTTCGGCGATGTGGCCCTGGTTGATGGTGATTTCCTTGGGCACGCCGTTCACGAGGTCGCGCCCCTTGATCGTGATCGGCTCGCCGATCCCGTCCTCGGGAGGACGGGCGATGCCGTAGTCGCGCTTGATGCGTTCGGCTGTGGCCTCGCCGATCAGCAGGTTGTGGTGGCGACGGACGTAGCTCACGATCGCCTCGTCCATCTTGTCGCCGCCGGTGCGGACCGAGGTCGTGTAGGCGAGGCCGCGAAGGGAGAGGACCGCGACCTCGGTCGTCCCGCCGCCGATGTCGACGACCATGCTGCCGACCGGCTCGGTCACCGGCATGTCGGCGCCGATCGCGGCCGCCATCGGCTCGAGGATCAGATAGACCTGGCTGGCGCCGGCGTTGCTCGCCGCGTCGCGGATCGCGCGCCGTTCGACCGAGGTCGAGCCGCTGGGTACGCAGATGGTGATTTCCGGATAGCGGAACAGGCTCTTCTTGCCGTTCACCTTGCGGATGAATTCCTTGATCATTTCCTCGGCGATTTCGATGTCGGCGATCACGCCGTCGCGCAGCGGGCGGATCGCCTCGATGCTGTCGGGGGTCTTGCCCATCATCATCTTGGCGTCGTCGCCCACGGCCTTGACCCGCTTGATCCCGTTGATGGTTTCGATCGCGACCACCGAGGGTTCGTTGAGGACGATTCCTTCCCCTTCGACATAAACCAGCGTGTTGGCCGTCCCGAGGTCGATGGCCATGTTCTGCGAGCCGAATTTGAACAGGTTGGAAAGGAAGCTCATCTGGAACCGATTCCATAAAGTTTTCGGGCGCTTGCCGCAGATTCCTGCGGCCCGCACAACCCGGATATGACAGGAGGTGGCGGCTCCTTACAAAATGGAGCCGGAAAAGGCTAAAAAATTGTGCCGGAATGCGGGGGTAATTTTCCACCACCGGTCTCGAAATTATGGCGTTTCGGCGCTAGGCCGGACTGTCCATGCCGCAAATCCGCCGCCTGCCTGAAAACCTAGTCAACCGCATTGCCGCCGGGGAGGTGGTCGAACGCCCGGCGGCCGCGCTCAAGGAAGTGGTCGAGAACGCGATCGATGCGGGCGCGCGGCGAATCGTTGTGCGGCTCGAGGGCGGCGGACTGACCCGGTTCGAGGTGACCGACGATGGATGCGGGATGGCGCCGGAGGATATGGCGCTGGCGCTGGAGCGCCATGCTACCTCGAAGCTCCCCGAAAGTCTTGTCGGGGAAGATGGGGCGATCGAACTGGTTGCCACGCTCGGCTTTCGCGGTGAAGCGCTACCATCGATCGCCAGCGTCTCTCGCTTCACGCTGGAAAGCCGCCCGTGCGACAGGGGCGAGGGCTGGCGCAAGGTGGTCGATCACGGCGCTCTGATCGAGGACGGGCCCGCGGCGATCCCATCGGGGACACGAGTGCGGGTCGAGAATCTGTTCGAGCGCATTCCCGCGCGCCGCAAGTTCCTCCGCAGCGAGCGGAGCGAATATGCCGCCTGCCTCGACGTTGTGCGTCGCCTCGCCATGGCGCGACCGGAAATCGCCTTCACACTGGAGCATGGCGGTCGTCGTGTGCTGGCCACGCAGGTGGACGAGGGCTTGACCGCGCGAGTGGCGGGGATCGTGGCGCGCGAACTCGCCGACAACGGCGTCTCGATCGATCTCGAACGGGGCGCGATGCGGCTGAGCGGGGTGGCCGGGTTGCCCACCTACAATCGCGGTGTCGCCGACCACCAGTACCTGTTCGTGAACGGTCGCCCGGTGAAGGACCGCCTGCTGACCGGTGCGGTCCGCGGGGCCTATGCCGATATGCTCGCGCGCGACCGGCACGCGGTGCTGGCGCTGTTCCTCGAATTGCCGCCAGAGGAGGTGGACGTGAATGTCCATCCGGCAAAGACCGAGGTTCGCTTCCGCGACGCGCAGGGTGTGCGCGGGTTCATCGTTGCGGGTCTGAGGCAGGCACTGGCGACTGGCGACAGGCGCAGCGCGCAGGGGCCGGACCGCACGGCTATGGAGCGGTGGCAGGCGGAGCCCGTCTTGCCGCCAGCAGGCGCGATGGGCTCGATTTTCTCAGGTCGTGACTGGTCGGCATCCGGGCAGGGCGTGGCGGAACCTTCCACGGCGTGGCGCGGGCCTGAGGCCGAGGTTTTGGCCGAACCCCGCGGCCGGGCGGAGGAAGCGGAGCCGATCCCCGCCGATGCGGTAAATTTCCCGCTCGGCATCGCGCGTGGGCAGGTCGCCGGCACTTACATCGTCGCGGAGGCGCATGACGGACTGGTGCTGGTCGACCAGCACGCCGCGCACGAGCGGCTCGTGCTCGAACGGCTTAGGGCGGCGGGCGCAGGCAGTGCCGTCGCGCGGTCGCAGGCACTGCTCATTCCCGAGGTCGTCGAACTGGACGAGCCTTCTTGCGATCGGCTCGAGGAAGCCGCGCCGCGCCTCTCCGACTTCGGGCTGACGCTTGAGCGGTTCGGGCCCGATGCCATGCTGGTCCGGGCGATGCCGCACGCGTTGGGAAAGTCCGATCCGGGCAAGCTGGTGCGCGACGTGGCCGACGATCTGGCGCAGCATGGAGAGGCTATCCTGCTCGGGGAAAAGCTCGACCTGGTGCTGGCGACGATGGCTTGTCACGGCTCGGTCAGAGCCGGGCGGGCGCTGTCGGTCGCGGAAATGAACGCCCTACTACGCGAGATGGAGCGAACGCCGCGCTCGGGACAATGCAACCACGGCCGCCCGACCTGGGTCAAGCTGGCGCTGGGCGACGTCGAAAAACTGTTCGGGAGACACTGATGCGCGCGTACCTTGTCCTTCCTTTTCTACTGCTTGCTGGATGCGGAGAGGAGCCGGTGTCGGAGGAGGAAAGACTGGCGCGCGTGGCCGAGATCGAGCGGGTCAATCGCGGGGTGCCTTTGCCCGCGAACCCGGAGCCGATCCTCTATCCCGAGATGGAGGAGAAAGGGCTGCTCGGCGCGAGTTGCGCTTTCGCGCCCGATGGCGGCGGCATGGCACCGATCGTGCTGGCGATGGACGATGCGGCTTGGATGAAGATGCGCGGCGAAATCGAACAGTTCGCACCTGACCCCGGCGTGCAGAAGGGCCCTTCCGTCGCCTGGACCAAGTACGACGGGCGCGAACATACGATCAGGTTGGGGCTGGGGCAGGAGATCGAGGGATCGACCAGCCCGACCGGGAAACGATACGAAGCCACGCTCGAATTGCGCGACGGAAGGGATCGGCAGGTTTTCCAGGCGCGGGGTTTCGCGCAGTGCCCCGGTTGATCAGGCCGGAGCGGCCTCGGCTTCCCGCACGCGGATAAGCCCGGTCGAGGTCATTTCCAGCACCACTTCATCGTTCTGGTTCAAGGTGCGGATGCGCGATCGGAACAGCCCCATCTCTGGGCGCGACGCACTGCGGCGCTTTTCCAGCACCTCCGTCTCCACGCGCAAGGTATCGCCGGGGTAGACTGGCTTCGCCCAGCGCAGGTTCTCCACACCGGGCGAACCGAGGCCGGCCTGCGGATGGGTCTTCATGTTGGCGACCATCAGTGCCATCGTCATCGCGCAGGTATGCCAGCCACTCGCGGACAAGCGCCCGAAATGCGTCGCGGCGGCGGCTTCGTCGTCAAGGTGGAAGCACTGCGGATCATACTTTGCCGCGAACGCCGTCACTTCCTCGCGCGTTACCTCATACCGTCCGAAGCTTTGCGTGCTTCCAACCGTAATGTCCTCGAAATGCAGCATTTGCCCTCCGTGCGAGTCAGTGCGCCGGGCCTAGCAACATCCACAGCGCCATCGCAATCATGGCGAGGTTTTCGGTGAGCGAGACAAAGCCGAGCGGCACGTTGCTGCTGCCGCCCACGCAAGCGCATTTCAACTCGCGCTTTTGCACGTAGACGGCGCGGAAGACGCTCCATGTGCCGATTGTCCCTATCGTCAGCGCGACGGGAATTGACAGCCAATCGAGCGCCCGAGCTGCCATCAATGCGCCTGCGCCGAACTCGAGGAACGGATAAAGGTAGGCGTAGGGCACCCAGCGCCGTGCAAGCACGTCGTAGCCGAGGAACATCGAGGAGAACTTCTCCAGGTCCTGCAACTTGAGCATGGCCAGGATGACCATGGCGAAGGCGATGAACCATTCGCCCGCGCGAACGGTGAACGCGGTGCCATAGGCGGCATGGCTGACCGCCAGCGCAAGCGCGGCGGCCGCGGCGAACACGGCGATAACCGGCACGTAACTGGTCGCATTACTGGCCGGAAGCGGCCTGCCGAAGAACGCCCGCAGGTCGGTGTACCCGCCGATCCGCTCGCCATCGATAAACACCTGCGGAGTCGTCGCGACGCCGCGTTCGGCCTTGAACGCATCGGTCTGCGCTCGGGTCGTCAGATGATGATCCTCGACTTTATACCCCTTGCGCTCGAGCAGGGATTTCGCCTTCAGCCCCGAAGGGCAGAGGTGATCGGGCATGACCATGCGGTAAAGTATCGCGCGCTTGCTCATAGGCGCGCATTATACCCCACCGGGGTATATTACAATCGCGCGCGAAAGCGTGGTCGCCTGAGGTTGCCCAGGTCGGGAATGATCCGGTATCGTGCCACGACGAGGCTGAACACGCCGAACAGAATCAGCCCGACCGCGACCAGCGTATAGACGGGGCCACTGTCGTTCAGCGCTACGATCGCTTCTCCCAGGCCCATGACGCCGCTTGACTGTTCGAACCAGGCGGACCGGACGATCGACCAGCCGATTAGCAGGAACACCACCGCTCGCGCGGCATGGCCCACCCGCCCGACCGGCTCGACCACGCGCGGTGCGTTGCGGCTGACATGGCTCATGAAGCTGGCATTCCAGGCGTGGCGGGCCTGCATAGCGGCGGCGACCAGGAAGCCGAGCCCGACAATCCCGAGCAGCAGCGAACCCATGCTCCACGTGAGCAGGGATGCTGCGACTTCCTTGCCGCCGGAATCGCCGCTCGACTGGCGCGCCGCGCCGCTGGCGAACTGATATGCCGTCCACGCGAGCGCGGTATGAGCGATTCCGCTGGCGGTCGCGCCGATCCGCTTGGCCGCGCCCTTCGCTCCGCCGCCATGCCCTTCGACATCGGTGGCCGCGTCGAGGAACTTGAAGGCCGCGTAACCCAGCAGCCCCAGCGCCACCAGCCACAACAACGGCGTGCCCAGCGGTACGTCCTGGATCAGGTCGAACACCGCCGATTGCCCGTTGCCTGCCGCGCGCGCGGCGCTGAGGGCGAGGTAGCCGAGAATGACATAGACGAGCCCGCGCGCGGCGTATCCGAGCCGCACGAGCCAGGCGAATTTCTCCGATTTGTCGACCAAAGTGACGCTCCCCGATGAACCTTACCGGCGCAACGGGCGAGGGCGGGTTTGGGTCCGCCGGTCAGACGTTAAACTTGAACAGCAGCACGTCGCCATCCTGGACGAGGTATTCCTTGCCCTCCTGGCGCAGCTTGCCCGCTTCCTTTGCGCCATTTTCCCCGCCGAGCGATATGTAATCGTCGTAGGCAATGGTTTCGGCGCGGATGAAGCCGCGTTCGAAGTCGGAGTGGATCTCGCCTGCCGCCTGCGGTGCCTTGGCCCCGGCGGGAAAAGTCCAGGCGCGCGATTCCTTGGGCCCTGCGGTGAAGAAGGTCTTGAGGCCAAGCAGCTTGTAACCTGCGCGGATTACCCGGCTGAGCCCGCTTTCATCGAGGCCCAGTTCGGCAAGATACTCGGCGCGGTCTTCGGTGGGCATGGCGACCAGCTCGCTCTCGATCGCGGCGGATACCACGACCGCCTCGGCGCCCTCGGCGCGGGCCTTGGCGAACACCAGCTCCGACAGCGCATTGCCATCGGCGGCGTCTTCCTCGGCGACGTTGCAGACGTAAAGCACGGGCTTGGCGGTCAGGAGCTGGGCCTGCGCGAACAGGCGCGCTTCCTCGTCATCCTTCGGCTCGGTCAGGCGGGCCGGCTTGCCCTGGCGCAGCAGGTCGAGCGCCTGGCCGAGCACGCTGGCCATCGCCTTGGCCTCCTTGTCGCCACCGGTCGCCTTCTTGGCCGCGGCGGGTACGCGCTTTTCCAGGCTTTCGAGGTCGGACAGCATCAATTCGGTCTCGACCACCTCAGCATCTGCGATCGGGTCGACCCTGTTGGCGACGTGCTGGATGTCGTCGTCCTCGAAGCACCGCAAGACGTGTACAATTGCGTCAACCTCGCGGATATTGCCGAGGAACTGGTTGCCCAGCCCTTCGCCCTTGCTCGCACCCTTCACCAGGCCCGCGATATCGACGAAGCCGAGCTGGGTCGGGATAACCTTGGCCGATTTGGCAATGGCGGCGATCTGCTCCAGCCGTTCATCCGGCACGGCGACCTGGCCGACGTTGGGCTCGATCGTGCAGAACGGATAGTTCGCGGCCTGCGCGGCCTGTGTCTCGGTCAATGCATTGAACAAGGTGGACTTGCCGACATTCGGCAGCCCGACGATCCCGCAGCGGAAACCCATTACTTCAAACCTTCAGCGATAGAGGAGTTGGCGCGCCCTTAGCCGTGCCGCTCCCCCAAGGCCAGTCAGACGTTGTGGACCGCGCGAATGAGCGGACCGAGGCGTTCGGAGCGCCCGAGCCAGGCGACTTGCGTTTCGGCGCTGACCCGGTTGATCTCGACCTGCGGGATCGGCCCGCCGCTGACCGCACGGCGCAGCGGGCGGGTGCCTGCGGGCATTGCGATGATTTCAGCCAGCGCGTTGGGAATATCCATCATGCTGGCACTGCGCCCCGACCCGTCCTCGGTCCCCATCGCGGCGACGACCTGCGGATAGCCCGCCTTGTGGATTTCGGGAGCGCGATCCTTGAGCGCGCCGGTATAGACGTTGCGGTTCACCCACACCTTGGTCGGATACCCGCCCGGTTCGATGATGGTCACGTCGATATTGTGCGGCACAAGTTCGTAGGCGAGCTGCTCGAACATCGCCTCGACCGCGAACTTGTTGGCGGAGTAATGCCCGCCGAACGGGGTGATGACCCGGCCGAGCTGTGAGGACACGGCAAATATCTGCCCGCTCTTCTTCGCTCGCATTCCCGGCAGCGCGGCACGGGCGACACGGTAGTATCCGAACACATTGGTATCGAAGGCGAGCTTCGTCGCCTCCATATCCTGCACCTCGATCGGGCCGGAAATGCCGATGCCGGCGTTGTTGACCACCACATCCAGCCCACCGCCCGCGAGCCGTTCCGCCTCGGCAACCGCGCTGGCGACCATCGCATCGTCGAGCACGTCGAGTTCGAGCACGGTGATATCGAGGCGTTCGTCGCGCGCAAGCGTTTCCAGTTCCTCCGCCTCGGGGCGGGGTACATTGCGCATCGTCGCGAAAACCTTCGCCCCGAGCCGCGCCAGATGCTCCGCGCTCGCCCGCCCGAAGCCGGAAGAACAGCCTGTGACGAAGACGGACTTGCCCTTGAGATCGGGAACGGCGGCCACGGCGGGAGCCTGCGCCCGCGAAGTGGTGGCGAGAACCGAGGTGGCGGCAGCTCCGGCGAGCAGGGTGCGGCGGTCGAGCGAGGGCATGGCAAATCTCCTTGTTTCCTGCCCTTAACATCTCCCGTCGCCCCTGCGAAGGCAGGGGCCTAGATGCCCTCGCGAATTCTCGCGCAGCTCGCGTGGTGCGCCGCGTGCAACCGCGCAGGTAGCGCATGGCCGAGATGGTGTATGGGCCCCTGCCTGCGCAGGGGCGACGGGATTGTTATGATTGTTGGCGCAGCGCCAGCTCACTCATGAAGCGCGCGTCGTCGCCCTTGGCGAGCCATTCCGCCTCCGCCCCGATCGCGCCGAGCATCGCGGCAAGGTCGTCCATCTCGGCCTTTGCGTAGTTGCCCAGGACATGGCCGGTCACCCGATCCTTGTGGCCGGGGTGGCCGATGCCGATGCGGACGCGGCGGAAGTCCGGGCCCAGATGCTGGTTGATGCTGCGCAGCCCGTTGTGCCCCGCCAGCCCGCCGCCGACACGCACCTTGACCTTGAACGGGGCGAGGTCGAGTTCGTCGTGCAGCACCGTCAGCGCATCGACATCGAGTTTGTAAAACCGCAGCGCCTCGGCGACCGAACGACCGCTCTCGTTCATGAAGGTCGCTGGCTTGAGCAGCAGCACTTTCTCAGGTCCGATGCGCCCTTCCTGCACCCAGCCGGAAAACTTCTTCTGCACCGGGCCGAACCCGTGCATCTCCGCGATCACGTCGCACGCCATGAAGCCCACATTGTGCCGGTGCATCGCGTATTGCGGGCCGGGATTGCCGAGACCTGTCCAGATTTGCATTGGGGCGCTCTAATCACGTTCACCTTTTCCGTCACCCCCGCGCAGGCGGGCGTGGCGAGGCAAGTGGGAATGGCCGAGCGAGCAGCACAAACGAAAACGCCGACCTCGCGCGAGGCCGGCGCTTTGTCTGGTGCCGAAGCGAAAGGGCTTACTCGCCCGCTTCTTCCTCGGTGGTCGTTTCCTCGTCGCCGTCCTGTTCGCTCGGCACTTCGCCAGCGGGGACATCGGCGCTCGAAGTGTCGCCTTCGGCCTTCTTGAGCGCCGAGGGGGCGACCAGCGTGGCGATGGTGAAATCGCGATCGGTGATCGCGCTTTCGCTGCCGTCGGGCAGGGTGACTTCGCTGATGTGGATCGAATCGCCCACATCCTTGCCGGTCACGTCGATCACGATCTCGCTCGGGATCTTGTCCGCGTCGCAGACCAGTTCCAGCTCGTGGCGCACGATGTTGAGCACGCCGCCCTTCTTGAGGCCAGGCGACTTCTCTTCATTGGCGAATACCACGGGCACGGCCACGTCGACCTTGGCGCCCTTGGCGAGGCGGAGGAAGTCGACGTGCTCGGGGCGGTCGGTAACGGGATGAAGCGACACGTCCTTGGGCAGGGTGCGCAGCGACTTGCCCCCCACTTCGATGTTGACGATCGAGTTCATGAAGTGGCCGGTGCCGAGCTGGCGGACCAGTTCCTTCGCCTCGACGTGGATCAACTGGGGGGCTTCCTTGCCGCCGTAAATCACGGCGGGTACTCGGCCATCGCGGCGCAATTGACGGGAGGCTCCCTTGCCAGCCCGTTCGCGCGCCTCGGCCGGCAGGGTCAGAGCGTCGCTCATGTCGCTTACCTTTCGAAATGCATTGGGTTCAAATGTTCGGTCCGCCACGCCTCCAGGGATGACCATGACGCCGAAGCGCGCGCCTATAGCGGGGCGGGCGCAGAATGCAAGCGCGGGGCTATTCGATGCGGCGGACCGTGTAGCCCCGGGCTTCGAGCAAGGCGGGCAGTCCGTGCGGTCCGACGATGTGGGCCGCGCCCACCGCCACGAGCGGGCGCGGTTCTGCTTGCAGCAGAGGAATGATGCGATCCGCCCAGGTGCGGTTGCGCCCGGCCAGCAGGGCCTCGTAGAGTTCCGGGTCGGCCAGCATTCCGCGGCTCAGCTCTTCCTCCAGTCCTGCCACGTCACCCGCGAGCCAGATGCGAGTCAGCGCGCCGGGATCGTCACGCGCCTCGGAATACCGCTCGACCACGGCGACGAGCATATCGCGCTGGTCCTGCTCGGGCAGTGCATCGAACATGGCAAGTTGCCGCTCGATCCCTTCCAGTTCCACGACCGGGCGACCTGCGAACGCCGCGATCACCGCGCGATCCACGCCGTGCGTGCTGTCGCCGTGGCGGACCACTTGCGCCAGCATGATCGCGGCGGCCCAGGTCTCGGTCCGGGCGAAATCGGTGGCTGTCCGGTTGCCGTCGGCCATGATTTGCGCAAGCTGGCCGCGCAGCTCGGGCGGCACCTTGCTGTCGAGCGGCGGCTGGTCCGGCGTTACCGCGAGCTGCGCGAACAACCGGGCATGAGCATCCGCGTCGTCGAACGAGGCGACCTCGACTACCAGCACGTCGGCATTGGCAATCGCCGCCTCGATCGGCTCCGTCCGCCATTCGACCCCGGCCGGCAGGGCATGGATCGTACCCAGAAGCCAGCCCTCGGTGCGCCCATCGCTTGAAGCGATCTCGTAGATCAGCGGCGAGGGTGGCGGTGTCTCACGGGGCGCGCCGCCATCGCCACACGCCGCCAGCAACAGAGCGGCGAGGGCGGCGAATGTCGCGCGCCAGGTCATTGCACGCGCTTGCTGGCGATACCGCGCGTCGCGAGCAGGTCCTGCACGCTGCGCTCGCCCGCGAGATGCCCGGCGCCGACCGCGATGAACACGGTTCCGGGTTGCTGAAGCCGCGCGTCGATCCACTCGGCCCAGTTGGCGTTGCGGGTGTAGAGCAGCGCCTCGGCCACGGCGGGATCGCCCAGTTCCTCGTTCATGATCTTCGCCAGACCGTCGGCATCGCCGACCAGCCACCGGTCGACCATCGCGTCGAGCGAGGCCTTGGTCTCGTCGACCATCGCCGCCGCCGACATCAGGAAGCCGACCTGCGCCTCCTGCGGCATCGAATCGAAGATGCCGATCTGATATTCGACCGTTTCCAGCGCCTCGCGGGCCATCGCCGCGCCCGCGCGACTTTCGAGCTGATTCTCGACCCCGGACTCGGGCGAGTAGCCCTGCTGGAGCAGCGGCAGTATGGTCAGCGTAAGCCCGGCCATCCACGGCTCGAACCGGTCGAAAGCATTGACCGGCAGGCCGAGCTTGCCGAGCGCGCCTTCGTAGACGGCGCGGTTGTCGGCCCCGATTTGCTCGCGCAGATTTCCGCCCTCGGGCAACATTCCCGTGGTCATTACCAGTTGCTGCATCCGCGCCTCGGTTTCGGCGCCGACCGGGATTTCGGTCACCAGCGTGTCGGAGGAGGTCAGCGCCTGTTCGATGCGCGGGCCATACCATTCGATCCCGGCGGGCAGGACATGGACGGTGCCGAACAGGTAGATCGTGGTATCCTCGTCGGCCACCTTCCACAGTGCCGGGCCGCTAGGTTTGGCGGCAAGAGTCGCTTCGGCGGCGGGCGCAGTGGTCGTCGCGCAGCCCGAGGCGAACAACAGCGCCGTGCACGATACGGCAAGCGTGAGGCGGTGGGCGAACTTTTGCATGGCAAGCTCCTTTGAAAACGAGGGGGGAAGGGGAAGGGGAAATCAACGATAGCGGCGGATCAGCCAGCCGATCATCCAGGCGAACATCACCAGCCAGAATATCACGTAGCCGCTCGGCGCGCCGACGATGCCGCCGCGAGCCAGCAGCCACCAGCAGACAGAGACGACGAAATAGAGGTACAGCGCGGCAACGGCACCGAAGTCGTATGCCGCCCGTTCGTGCTCGTCGAGCAGCATATGCCAGCGGGCCGAGAGTGCGGTCGCCACCAGCAGGGCGGTCACCAGAAGCAGCGCGGCGGGCGCGGAGATCGGCGCGGTGGTGGAGAACAGGGTGCCCAGATCGGTCGACTCCGGCCCTTCGGCGACCGCGAGCCCGACACCTGCAACCAGTCCGGCCGCGAGGCAGGTGTAGAGGATTATGCGCGACTTGCGCATTCGCGGGCTGGTCGGGAGCCGCATGACTTCACGGTTGCGGACGATCACCCACACCGCTCCGGCACCCGTCAGCGCAACGCCCCCGAGTATCGCGAAGAACAGCAGGCTATGAGGCCCCTCGTTATCGCTGGCAGCCACGAGCATTCCCGCGATGAAGGCCAGCGCGAACAGCGCCACCGTCGACGCCGCGACGACGAGGGCGATGCTCGCGACTGGCGATGCTGCCCGCTCGCTGTGCTCAGGCACGGTCATGAAAAATCTCCTCTATGGTGAGCCCGAACAGCCGCGCGATGCGAAACGCCAGCGGCAGCGACGGATCATGCTTGCCCGTCTCGATCGCATTGACCGCCTGACGCGAAACGTCGAGGTGCTCGGCCAGTTGAGCCTGGCTCCAGTCACGCTCGGCGCGCAGCACTTTGAGGCGATTGTTCATGCGAATCCCATGTCAGGTTTCCCTGACTTAATGTCGCGATTCGCTGACTATGTCAATACAACCTGACTTTATGTCGCGCTTTCCTGTCACCATTCCGGCGGGCAACCGTGGGCATTGACCGGATTTCCCCCGTGCGCCATTGCGCGGCGCGATGGACCGCAACCCTGCCACCAGTTTCCAGGACATGATCCTTACGCTCCACGATTTCTGGAGCGCGCAAGGGTGCCTGATCCTCCAGCCCTACGACATGCGCATGGGCGCGGGTACGTTTCACACCGCCACGACCTTGCGCGCGCTGGGGCCGGAGCCGTGGAACGCCGCGTTCGTCCAGCCGTGCCGCCGCCCGACGGACGGCCGCTATGGCGAGAACCCCAACCGGCTGCAGCACTACTACCAGTATCAGGTCATCCTGAAGCCCAACCCGCCGAACCTGCAGGAACTCTATCTCGGTTCGCTGGAGGCGATCGGCATCGACCCGCTGCTGCACGACATCCGCTTCGTCGAGGACGACTGGGAAAGCCCGACGCTGGGCGCCTGGGGGCTGGGCTGGGAGGTCTGGTGCGACGGGATGGAGGTGACGCAGTTCACCTATTTCCAGCAGATGGGCGGGTTCGACTGCAAGCCGGTGGCGGGCGAGCTGACCTACGGATTGGAACGCCTGGCGATGTATATCCAGGGCGTCGACAACGTCTATGACCTGGATTTCAACGGACGCGGCGTCAGCTATGGCGACGTGTTCCTCGAGAACGAGCGCCAGATGTCGAAGTGGAATTTCGAGGTCGCGGACACCGACACGCTGTTCGACCAGTTCCGCAAGGCTGCGGCCGAATGCCGCAACTGTCTCGAAAACGGCGTCCCCATCGCCGCCTACGAACAAGCGATCGAGGCAAGTCACGTGTTCAACCTCCTCCAGGCGCGCGGCGTGATCAGCGTGCAGGAACGCGCCAGCTACATGGCCCAGGTCCGCGACCTGGCGCGGGGTTCGTGCGAGGCGCACATGGCCAAGGAAGCGGCGGGCTGGGCTGAGAAATACCCGGAGTGGAGCGCATGAGCGACTTCCTCCTCGAACTCTGCTCCGAGGAAATTCCCGCGCGGATGCAGGCCGGTGCGCGGGCCGAGCTGGAGCGGCTGTTCCGGCGGGAGATGGATGCCGCGGGCGTTGCCACAGGCGACGTCACCGTGTGGTCGACCCCGCGCCGTCTCGCGCTGATTGCGCGCGATCTGCCCGACGCCACCGAGGCGGTGAGCGAGGAGGCCAAGGGCCCGCCCGAAGGCGCGCCCGATGCGGCGATCGACGGCTTTTGCCGCAAGAACGACGTTACCCGCGACCAGCTCGAACTGCGCGACGTCAAGGGCCGCAACACTTGGTTCGCCGTCATCGACAAGCCGGGCCGCGCGACCCGCGAGGTTCTGGCCGGGGCGATCCCGGCGATCGTGCGCGATTTCGCCTGGCCCAAGTCGATGCGCTGGGGCGCGGCGTCGGTCAGCACCGAAAGCCCGCGCTGGGTCCGGCCCTTGAGCGGGATCGTCGCGATCCTGGGCGATGAACTGGTCGAGTGCGAGGCGGCGGGCGTCGCCTCGGGCTATGCAACGCTCGGCCACCGCTTCCACCACTCCGGCGAAATCACCATCGGCGGCGCGCACGACTATGCCGAGAAGCTGCGCGCCTGCCATGTCATTGTCGACCACGAGGAACGCGCCGCGCTGATCCGCGAAGGCGCGGCGAAAGCTGCTGCCGACGCGGGACTTACGCTGGTTCAGGACGAAGGGCTGGTGGTCGAGAACGCGGGCCTCACCGAGTGGCTGGTGCCGCTGCTGGGCCGCTTCGACGAGGCGTTCCTCGACGTGCCGCCCGAGGTGATCCAGCTCACCGCGCGCGTGAACCAGAAGTATTTCGTTGCCAACGATAGCGCCGGGAAGCTGGCCAACGCCTTCGTCTGCACCGCGAACATCGCGGCAGAGGACGGCGGCGCGGCGATCGTGGACGGCAACCGAAAGGTCCTCGCCGCGCGGCTTTCCGATGCACGGTTCTTCTGGGAACAGGACCGCAAGACCCCGCTCGCCGAGCACGCGAAGAAGCTGGAGCGGATCACCTTCCACGAGAAGCTCGGCACCGTCGCCGACAAGGTCGAGCGGGTGGCGAAGCTGGCCCGGTGGCTGGTGGAATCCGATGTCGTCGTCCCAGCGAAAGCTGGGACCGCTCACGGCCGAGGCACTACCCCGACAGCGATCCCAGCTTCCGCTGGGATGACGAAGGAAGAACTGGCCGACCTCGCCGAACAGGCCGTCCGCCTGTGCAAGGCCGACCTCGTCACCGAAATGGTCGGCGAGTTTCCCGAACTGCAGGGCCTGATGGGCGGCTACTACGCCCGCGCCGAGGGCCTGCCCGACGCCGTCGCCAACGCCATCCGCGACCACTACAAGCCAGTCGGGCAGGGCGACGACGTGCCTACCGCGCCGGTGACGGTGGCGGTGTCGCTGGCGGATAAGCTGGATACGATCACATCATTCTTTGGGATCGGCGAGACGCCCACTGGCTCAAAGGACCCGTTCGCGCTCCGGCGAGCCGCGCTCGCAGTGATCGCTCTGATTCTTCAGGGCAATCTCCGCGTATCGCTTTTGGACCTGTTTAAGGGCCTCTCGCTTCTTTCGCCTGCGACCGATGCTTTCCAAGTGTTCGAGGAAGTCTACGGGCACGGATTTGGCGATGGACTGACCACCGAGGAAGCCGCTGAGCTCGACCGGCAGACGCGCGAGCAAATGGCACACCGTTTGGCGGATTCTACGTTTGCCTTCATTGTGGACCGCCTCAAAGTCCAGCAGCGCGAGGCTGGAGTCCGGCACGATCTCATCGATGCGGTGTTTGCCCTTGGCGGGGAGGACGATCTTGTCCGCCTGCTGGCAAGGGTGAAGGCATTGCAGCACTATATCGAAACCGCCGAGGGCGCGGACCTGCTCGCGGGCTACAAGCGCGCGGCGAATATCCTCAAGAAGGAGGGCGTCGTCCCAGCGAAAGCTGGGACCGCTGTCGGCCCGGGCGCTAATCCGAAAGCGATCCCAGCTTCCGCTGGGATGACGGATGATGGCGAGCCCGAGCATACCGGTGAGGAAGACCCGCTCGCCAATGTCGATGATCCCGACATGCGCGCGGTGGTAGAGGCGCAGCTCGCCGAGCAAAATGGCGCACACAAGAAAATCTCGCTGTCCTACACGCCCGAACCCGCCGAAGAGGCGCTCATCGCGGCGCTCGATTCGTCCGAACCGGCCGCCGCGCGTGCGGTCGAGGCGGAGGATTTCGGCGGCGCGATGGCTGCGCTGGCCTCCCTGCGCGGCCCGATCGACCGGTTCTTCGAGGAGGTGACGGTGAATGACCCAGATCCGGACAAGCGCCGCGCACGGCTCGACCTGCTCGCCCGCTTCCGCGACGCGGTCCACCGGGTGGCCGATTTCAGCCGGATCGAGGGTTAGCTTTTCTTTCCCTGGACTGTGTAACACGCGGTCCATGTCTTCAGCCAAGCAGGGGCGAAAATGAACGGATCGGTCTACACCTTCGGCGGGTCGGCCGACCATTCGGACTCCCGGCAGAAGGACAAGACGATCGTCGGCGGCAAGGGCGCGAACCTGGCCGAGATGGCCAGCATCGGCCTGCCGGTGCCGCCGGGCTTCACTATCACGACCGAGGAATGCGTGCGCTACCTCGCGGGTGACGATTTCGCGGAGACGTTGCGAACTGACGTCGCCAAGGCACTGCAACATATCGAGAATACCGTCGGCAAGCGCTTCGGCGACCCCGCCGATCCGCTGCTCGTCTCGGTCCGCTCGGGCGCGCGCGTCTCGATGCCGGGGATGATGGATACCGTTCTCAATCTCGGCCTCAATGACGCGACGGTGGAAGGCCTCGCGGCCACCAGCGGCGATGCGCGCTTCGCCTGGGACAGCTATCGCCGCTTCATCCAGATGTATGCCGACGTGGTGCTCGGCCTCGATCATGGCCTGTTCGAGGAAGCCTTGGAGATCGCCAAGGAAGACAAGGGCTTCTACAACGATACCGAGATGGAGTGCGAAGACTGGCAGGCGCTGGTCGCGGAGTACAAACGCATTGCGGAAGCTGAACTGGGCCATCCGTTCCCGCAGGATGTGCACGAACAGCTCTGGGGCGCGATCCGCGCCGTGTTCGACAGCTGGGACAGCGACCGGGCCAAGGTCTATCGCCGCCTCAACGACATCCCCGGCGACTGGGGCACCGCCGTCAATGTCCAGGCGATGGTGTTCGGCAACATGGGCGATACCAGCGCCACCGGCGTCGCCTTCACCCGCGATCCGGCCACCGGCGAGCGCGCCTATTACGGCGAATACCTGATCAACGCCCAGGGCGAGGATGTGGTCGCCGGCATCCGCACCCCGCAATACCTGACTCGCGCCGCGCGCGCGGCCGCCAATGCCAAGCCGCTCAGCATGGAAGAGGCCATGCCCGAGGCCTATGCCGAGCTCGCCCGCGTCTTTGACCTGCTCGAGCGACATTACTGCGATATGCAGGACATCGAGTTCACCGTCGAACGCGGACACCTGTGGATGCTCCAGACCCGCAGCGGCAAGCGCACCGCCAAGGCCGCGCTCAGGATGGCGGTCGAGATGGTCGGCGAGGGGCTGATCGACGAGGAGACGGCGATCCGGCGGGTCGATCCGATGGCGCTGGACCAGCTCCTCCACCCGACGCTCGATCCTGACGCGCCGCGCGACGTGCTGGCGAGCGGGTTGCCCGCCTCGCCGGGCGCGGCATCGGGCAAGATCGCGCTCGATTCCGACACCGCCGAGCAGTGGTCGCAGCGGGGCGAGAAGGTCGTGCTGGTGCGCGTCGAGACCAGCCCCGAGGACATCCACGGGATGCACGCTGCGCAGGGCATCCTGACCGCGCGCGGCGGCATGACGTCGCACGCGGCGGTGGTGGCGCGCGGGATGGGGCGGCCGTGCGTCTCGGGCGCGGGCGGCGTCTCGATCGACATCAAGGCGCGCACACTGAGGATCGGCACCCGCGAGTTGCGCGAGGGCGATACGATAACCCTCGACGGCAGCACCGGGCAGGTAATGGCGGGCGAGGTCCCGACGATCGAGCCCGAGCTGGCGGGCGATTTCGGCACGCTGATGGAATGGGCTGACCGCCATCGGCGCATGAAGGTCCGCACCAATGCCGAAACCCCCGCCGACTGCCGCATGGCGATCGCGTTCGGTGCGGAGGGCATCGGCCTGTGCCGCACCGAGCATATGTTCTTCGATGCCGCGCGGATCAGCGCGGTACGCGAGATGATCCTGGCCGAAAGCGAGAAGGGCCGCCGTGCCGCGCTGGCCAAGCTGCTGCCCGAACAGCGCAAGGACTTCGCCGAGATCTTCGCGGTGATGGCGGGCCTGCCGTGCACCATTCGCCTGCTCGACCCGCCGCTGCACGAGTTCCTGCCCCACGGCGACGCCGAGTTCGCGGAACTGGCCGACGCGACCGGGCTCGGTGTCGACCACCTGAGGCGTCGGGCGGAGGAACTGCACGAATTCAACCCCATGCTGGGCCATCGCGGTTGCCGCCTGGGCATCACCTATCCCGAAATCTACGAGATGCAGGCGCGGGCGATCTTCGAGGCGGCGTGTCTGGTAGCGCGTGAGAGCGGCGAGGGTCCCGTGCCCGAGGTGATGATTCCGCTCGTCGCCACCCGGCGCGAACTCGAAATCCTGCGCGCGCTGGTCGACCGGGTCGCGGGTGAGGTATTCGCCGAACAGGGCCGCCGCGTGGACTATCTGGTCGGCACAATGATCGAGTTGCCGCGTGCCGCCCTGATGGCGGGCGAGATCGCCGAGGAGGCACGATTCTTTTCGTTCGGAACCAATGATTTGACGCAGACTACTCTGGGCGTTTCGAGGGACGACTCAGCGCGCTTCCTCGCTCCCTATGTCGAAAAGGGCGTGTTCGCGCGCGATCCTTTCGTCAGCCTCGATATCGAAGGCGTTGGCCAACTCGTCGAACTTGCCGCCGAAAGGGGCAGGGCGGCGCGCGCCGATCTCAAGCTCGGCATTTGCGGCGAGCATGGCGGCGATCCGGCCAGCATTGCGTTCTGCGAGAAGGTCGGCCTCGACTACGTCAGCGCCTCACCCTACCGCGTCCCCATCGCTCGCCTGGCCGCAGCGCAGGCCGCGCTCGGCTAGCCCCATCCGGTCAGGGTCAGAATTTCGAACGTTTCCGTTACCTTGCCATCGGCTTCTGCCATCGCGAGGAAGCTCGCTTCTGCTCTGGCTAGGCCGGTGCGGGTGAGCGGTGGCGGGGCGCTGGAGAGGGCATTGGTCATGCCCTGGTCGCGCAAGTCGGCGATCAACCGGGAAAGCGAACCATAGCGCACTCGCAGCGAGAATGAATCGACCACCTGCCGCTTGAAACCCGCCCTCTGCATCAGCGCCGCGGCAGAGCGGACGTCGATCATCGGGTGCATCCTGGCCGCGGGTCGTTCGGGCTCGGCGGCAAGCAGGGCGCGGCGCAGGTTTGCCAGGCTCCCCGCGCCTACGAACGCCGCGATCGCCAGCCCTTCGGGTGCCAGCGCGCGGCGCAGGTGCAGCAACGCGCCGGGAACGTCGTTGATCGTGTCGAGCAATCCGAGGCTCACGACCATGTCATGGCTGCCTGGTATGACCGCTTCCTCGTCGATCAGGATTGGAGATGCGGTCTCGACCCTGGCAACGCGCGCTCGCAGAGCCTGTGCCGCCAAACCGCTAGGATCGCCAAGGACGAGCGCGTCTTGCGCCTCGTGCCGCATGAAGCCGAGCCGGTCGACAAGCTCCTCGGCGAATGCCTCGAACACGAACGCTGCGGCATTCGGGCGCTGTTGCCGCCTGCTTGCGCGTAGCCAGCGCGTGCGGCGGCGCGCGGGCGAGAATATCTGCGGGACGCTGTCGCTCATCCCTGCCGCCCTGCCACCCCTTGCCAGCCGGACGCAAGCGCGACAGCTTGCAACCAATGAGCATCGTCGCCCTACTGCGCGAATCGCTCGCTCCGGCGGTCGACCTCGTCTATCCCCCTCGCTGCCCGCTATGCGGCGAGGCGATCGAGCAGCAAAGCGGCCTGTGCGGCACCTGCTGGACCTCCCTTGCCATTCCGGGGAAACCGGCCTGTGGCCATTGCCAGCGGCCCTTTCGCGCAAACCAGCCCGATGGTTCGCTCTGCGCGCCATGCCTGGAGCGGCGGCCGCGACACGACGGCATCGCTGCCGCAACACTCTACAACGACGCCTCGCGCAGACTGGTACTGGCGTTCAAGCACGGCAGGAGGATCGCGCTCGCTCCCATGCTGGCTCGGCTGATGCTGGCGCGTCTCCCCGAACTTAACGACGAATGGCTGATTGTCCCCGTGCCGCTCCACCGCTGGCGGCTGTGGCGGCGCGGATACAACCAGGCCGCGCTGCTCGCCCGCGAACTCGCGCGAACGAGCGGTGCGGGGCTGCTGGTCGATGCGTTGATCCGCACGCGCACGACGCGGGCGCTCGGCGGGCTGGGACGGCGTGCGCGCCAGCGTACTTTGGCTGGAGCCATCGCGGCCAATACGCACCGCAAGGATCAAGTGCGTGGGCGAAAGATATTGCTCGTCGACGACGTGCTGACCAGTGGCGCAACCAGCAATGCGTGCGTCGCGCTGCTGAAGCGGGCCGGGGCCCGCGAGGTCGTCATCGCTTGTTTCGCCCGGGTCATCGACGACACGGCGACACAGCACGAACGGCACTCCACAAACGAAACGCCCGGGATCTAGGACCCCGGGCGCCACGTGACGAAAATCAAAGGATCCGCCTTGCGGCAAAGACAGCCAACCCCCTTGGCTGTCGGGATCCAATCCCTCATCGTTGTTCGGAGGCGCCTGGCGTAAGCCGGCAGCGCTCCTGCCCCCTGAACCTGGCGCTCTAGTGGCACCGCTGTTCCGGTGGACGGCCTTTCGACCGCAAGCGGTGTGTCCCACTCATTTGCGCTTGATCAAAGCCGCAAGTGCACGAGCCGTGGATTTTGGTCACTATATGTGATTATTGTGCAACAAGACTGCGGCGATCTGTCGCAAAGACGCAGGATATTACCATGAGCACCGATTCCGACTCCGCTCGCCGCGAAGCGGGCGCTGAGTTTCTTCCGCGCTTCGATGATCGGGGGCTGCTGACCGCAGTCGTGCTTCATGCCGATACCAACGCAGCTCTGATGGTCGCGTACATGAATGCCGAGGCGCTTGCGCTGACCCGGTCGACGGGAGAAGCGCATTTCTGGTCCCGCTCACGTCAGGCGCTGTGGCGCAAGGGTGAGACATCGGGCAATGTCCTCGCGGTGGAGGAGGTGCTGGTCGATTGTGACCAGGACGCCCTGGTCCTGCGCTGCCGTCCTGCCGGGCCTGCTTGCCATACAGGTGCGCCAAGCTGCTTTTTCCGCAAGTTGACCGGCGATACCCTTACGCCCGTTTCTTGACGTTTACGTAAAGGATATTATGACAGGTTCCATGCCTGTCACCGATACCAGGGCCAACGGCCACAGCGGCGCTCACATCGAGCGGCCGGACAAACTCGACCGCGAGCAATATTCGATTTCCGACCTGACGACGGAGTTCGATTGCACCGCGCGCGCCTTGCGCTTCTACGAGGACGAGGGGCTGATTGCGCCGCAGAGGATCGGCCTTTCGCGGGTCTATTCCAAGCGCGACCGCGCGCGGCTGGCGTGGATCATGCGGGCCAAGAACGTCGGCTTCAGCCTGACCGAGATCCGCGAGATGATCGACCTCTACGACCTGGGCGACGGCCGGGTCGAGCAGCGCCGTGTCACGATCGAGAAATGCCGCACGCATATCGCCAAGCTCAAGCAGCAGCGCGCCGATATCGATTCCTCGATCAAGGACCTGACCCAGTTCATCAAGCTGGTCGAAGACATCGACCGCGACTGACCCCGACACAGGAACCACCGATGCCCAGCTACACCGCCCCGACCCGCGATACCCGCTTCATCGTCAACGAGGTGCTCGACCTCGCCAGTTACGGCAACCTCCCGGGGTTCGAGGCGGCGACACCCGACATGATCGACGCCGTGATCGGCGAGGCCGGGCGCTTCTGCGCCGAAGTACTCGCGCCGCTCAACCTGACGGGCGACCAGCACGGGTGCGTGCGGCACGAGGATGGCTCGGTCACCACCCCGCCGGGGTTCAAGGAGGCGTTCGAGCAGTTCCGCGACGCGGGCTGGAGCGCGCTGTCAGCGCCGGAGGAATTCGGCGGGCAGGCGATGCCGCACGTGCTTGGCTTCATGCTCGAGGAATTCATCTCCAGCGCCAACCAGGCCTTCGGGATGTATCCCGGCCTCACCAATGGCGCGGTCTCCGCGCTGATTGCCAAGGGCAGCGAAGAGCAGAAGACGAAGTACCTGCCGAACATGATCGCCAACCAGTGGCTCGGCACCATGAACTTGACCGAGCCGCACTGCGGCACGGACCTTGGCATGATCCGCACCAAGGCCGAACCGCAGGCCGACGGCAGCTATGCCATCACCGGCACCAAGATCTTCATCTCGGCGGGCGAGCACGACCTGACTGAGAACATCATCCACCTCGTTCTGGCGAAGACGCCGGGCGCGCCCGATTCGACCAAGGGCATCTCACTGTTCGTGGTGCCCAAGGTGCTGGTCAACGACGACGGCAGCCTGGGCGAGCGCAATGGCGTCACCTGCGGCTCGATCGAGCACAAGATGGGCATCCACGGCAATTCGACCTGCCTGCTCAACTACGACAGCGCGACCGGCTGGCTGGTGGGCGAGGAGAACAAGGGCCTCGCCGCGATGTTCATCATGATGAACGCCGCGCGGCTCGGCGTCGGCATCCAGGGCCTCGCGCAGGCCGAGGTCGCCTACCAGAACGCGGTCGCCTACGCCAAGGACCGGCGGCAGGGCAGGGCGCTGACCGGTCCGGCGGAACCGCAGGCGCAGGCCGATCCGATCATCGTCCATGCCGACGTGCGGCGGATGCTGATGGACGCCAAGGCCTTTACCGAGGGGATGCGCGCGCTGTGCCTGTGGGGCGCCCTGCTGGTAGATCTTGCTCACAAGGCGCAGACCGAGGAGGAGCGCACCCAGGCCGACCTGCTGATCGGGCTGATGACCCCGGTCATCAAGGGCTACGGCACTGACAAGGGTTTCGACACCGCGGTCAATATGCAGCAGGTCTTCGGTGGGCACGGCTACATCGAGGAATGGGGGATGAGCCAGTTCGTGCGCGACGCGCGCATCGCCCAGATCTACGAAGGCACCAACGGCATCCAGGCGATGGACCTGTGCGGCCGCAAGCTGGCACAGGGCGGCGGCGCGGCTGTGCAGGCGTTCTTCAAGCTGGTCGGCGAGGAATGCGCCGCGGCGAAAAGCGACGCGGCGCTCGGCCCGATTGCCGAACGGCTCGAAAAGGCTCTCGGTGAGCAGCAGGCCGCTACGATGTGGTTCATGCAGAATGCGATGGCCAACCCCAACAACCTCGGCGCGGGCGCGCACCACTACATGCACCTGATGGGGCTGGTGACGCTCGGCCTGATGTGGCTGCGGATGGCGAAGGTCGCGCAGGAAAAGCTGGCGAGCGGCGGTGAAGACAGGGCCTTCTACGAGGCGAAACTGGTCACGGCGCGCTACTACGCCGAACGGTTCCTGCCGGATGCAGGCGCGCTGCGCCGCAAGCTTGAGGCAGGCGGCGAAGCGATGATGGCGCTGGACGTGGAGGCTTTTGCTACGGCGGCTTAGGTAATAACCTCACCCAATAACCCCAGCAACGCCGCCCAGCTCTGGCGGTCCGCGCTCGCATCGTAAGCCAGCGCGGGGTTGCCCGCAGGCGTGTCCGGGTTGGTGAAGCTGTGTTTCACCCCGGCGTAGCTGTGGAAGTGCCAGTCGGCGCCAGCGCGGTCCATTTCTTCCCAGAAGGCGAGGACGTGGGCGCGCGGGGCGAGGGGGTCGGCGTCGCCGTGGCAGACGAGGATGCGGGCCTTCACCGCGCCGGGGTGGGCCGGGGCTTTCGTTTCGAGCAGGCCGTGGAAGCTGGCGACCAGCGCCAGGTCCGCGCCGTCGCGGGCGAGCTCAAGCACCGCTTGTCCGCCCATGCAGAAACCGATTGCGGCCATTGGCAGGCCGGGCGCTGCCTCGAGCAAGGCGGCCAGCGCGGCGTGGAGGCGGGTGCGGTAGATCGCCGGGTCTTCTGTCAGCGTGTTGGCCCAGCTGTAGGCCTCGTCGATGTCCACAGGTTGGGCGCCATAGAAGTCGCAGATCATCGGGAGGTAGCCCGCCTCGGCCAGCGCGCGCGCCTTGGCTTCGACCGCAGGGGTCGGGTTCTTGATCGTCGGGAACACCGCGATGGCCGCGCGTGGTGCGCCGCTCGGGCGGATCAGATGGCCGGTGAGGACAAGCTCGCCGTCGCGGTAGGGGATACGCTCGGTCTGCACACACTCATCCCTCTTCCGTCACCCCCGCGAAGGCGGGGGTCCAGCTTACTTTGCGCCCGCCACAAGGTTAGCTGGATTCCCGCCTTCGCGGGAATGACGAATTTGGACTGGCGAGCGAAAATTCACGAGTCGGCGGGCGCGAACAACCGCCGGATCGTCGCCAGCGCGCGTTCGGTCTCGGCCGGATCGACCACCTCGTTCGCATCGCCGTAGCCGAAGTCCTCGTTATCGCCGAGCGCCTGCACCACCACGCCATCGCGGCGCGAGACGGTGCTGACGCCGTCGTAGTAGAGCGAATAGCGCGCTTCCGCCTGGGGCACGAGCCAGGCGATCTGGCCGCGCACCGGCACCATGCTCTCGTCGCCCCAGATCGCCCGCGCGCCGTAGCCCATGCAGTTGACCACCACCGGTTCGGGCAGGGCCAGCGCGGCGGCGCGGTCGGGGAAGGAGCGTCGAACCATCCGCCCCCCGCGCAGCAGGAACAGTTGCGCGAGCCGGTCGGCATAGCTCGCGACGTTGAACACCATGCCTTGCCCGCTGGCGGTCTCGCGGCCGGGGAAGGGGTTCTCCGCGCCCTCCAACCCGCGCCAGCGCGGCGTGAGGTCGCGCACGCGGCGGTTTACATGGAGGAAATCGTGGTTCGCGGCGGGGCCGCGCCGGGCATCGGGGTCGCTGACCTCGTAGCTCGGCAGGAATTCGACTGGGTCGCCCATCAGCCCGACCATCTGCCGGTGCACCGCGTAGGATGCGCGCGCCCAGCCTTCCCATCGTTCGGCGAAGCCCGGCGGGACTGCGCTGGCCAGCGCCACCCGGCTGCTCGGCGACCACACTCCCGTTGCCCGGGCGGAGCGGGTCTCGGCGGGAAACTCAGCGGCGTAGAGCGTCACCTCGGCCCCCGTCTCGATCAGGCGCAGCGCCGTGGTCAACCCGATCACGCCCGCGCCCACTACCGCGAACCGGCTCGCCCCGCCGGAACGCGCCAGCACGGCGGCTTCCTCCGCGCAGCCCCAGCCCAGCGACCAGCCGGAACCGCCGTGGCCGTAGTTGTGGATCACGATCTTGTCGCCGAACCGCTCCACCTCCAGCCGCGGCCCGGCGGTGCGGAACGGGCGCAGGCACACGGTTACGTTCATCACATGATGTTGGTCGGCCTTGAGCGGGACGAGGCGCGGCAATGGCGGTGCGGTCACAGCGGGCGGTGCGCGGGTGCATCCGGCCAGCATCGCCGCCGCGGTCCCGGCCACGAATGCCCTGCGCTGTAGAATCATATGCTTGCCCCCTATGACGCGCACTAAGGCAGCGATCCGCCTCGTCGGCACCTGTGAACCGATGATCGGAAACGCACTTGCGGCGAAGCGAGCAGCGCATATTAGGGACACATGATCGGGCACGACAGCGAACCGAAGCGGACCGGATTGATAGACCGGCTGCTGTTCGACCATCCCCGCAAGGTCAACGAGGGGTATCTGGAGCACGCCGGGATCGCCGGGCGATTCGGGCTGAAGATGGTGGCGGGCGGGGTGAAGTGCCTGATCCACGCGCTGCTGCCCGGCCTGCACGACCGCGCCGCGAGCGACACCGTTCACGCGCTCCACGGCGAGCTGGAGCGGCGGCGCCGCATAGCGGTCGACACCGATCCCGACTACGTGATCTAGCCCGGGTGCTGACCCACATCGCGATCGTCGGGGGCGGTTTCTCCGGCACTCTCCAGGCTATCAACCTTCTGCGCCACGACGGCCCGCGCGCGACGCTGATCGAGCGGCGCCTGACACCTGGCGTAGGCCTGGCCTATGGCGAGGCGGCACCCGATCACGTCCTCAATGTCCGCGCCGCGAACATGAGCGCGCTGCCCGATGAACCGGATCACTTCGTCCGCTGGCTCGAGGCGCGTGGAATGGCCGATGCCGCGCACGCCTTCGTGCCTCGCCTCACCTACGGCACATATCTGCAGGAGCTGCTTGCGGCGGCGATCGAGCGGCAGCCCGGCAGGCTCGAAATCCTGCACGCCCAGGCGATCGATTGCGAGGTAGGCGACCAGGTTGCTCTACGGCTTGCAGACGGGCGTGCCGTGGAGGCCGACACCGCTATCCTGGCGGTTGGCAACTTGCCGCCGCATCACCCGCGCGGATTGAGCGCAGCGATGGCGGGCGATCTCTATGCCGCCGACCCGTGGGAAGAAGGCGCGACCGCCGCTCTGAATGATGTCGACACGGTGCTGATCCTTGGCACCGGACTGACGATGGTCGACATGGTGCTCAAGCTCGACGCCGAGGGATTTCGCGGGCGGATGCTGGCGCTGTCCCGGCGCGGACTGCTGCCGCACCGGCACGGCGAGGCGATTGCCTTCACGCCGATCGAGGACCGGCCCGCGCCAGTCGCCTCGACGCTGGTGCGCGGCGTGCGCGCACGGGCGCGCGTGGTGGGCTGGCGCAACGCGGTCGACGAACTGCGCCGCTTCACCACTCCGCTGTGGCGGGCGGCCGACGCTGCGACCCGCGAACGGTTCCTGCGCCACCTGCGGCCGTGGTGGGACATCCACCGCCACCGCATCGCGCCCGGAGTGGCTGCACGGCTCGCCGCGCTGATGGATGAGGGGCGGCTCAAGGTCGCGGCGGGCAAGACGCTGCGCTTCGAGGCGCGCGAAGATGCGATGCTGGCTACCTTCCGCCGACGGGGCGAGGACGAATTGGAAATGCTGTCGGTGCGGCGAGTCATCAACTGCACCGGGCCGCAGGGCGATCTGAACGCAACGCGCGACCCGTTGCTCCGCAGCCTGACCCGGCGCGGATTGATCCGCCCCGACCCGCTACGCATCGGAATCGACGTGGACGCCGCTGCACGAACGCTTGCAAGCGATGGCCAGGCGAACGAGCGGCTTTATGCGATCGGGCCGATGACGCGCGGCGCTTCGTGGGAAATCGTCGCCGTGCCCGATATCCGTATGCAGGTCTGGACCGTGGCGCGCCGGATGTCGAACGCGCACTGGGTCGGCGGCGAGGGGCTCTAGCCTATTCCTCCGGCAAGAAGTCCGGCACCGAGAGATAGCGCTCGCCGGTGTCGTAATTGAAGCCGAGGATGCGCGCGCCCGGCGCGAGTTCGGGGAGCTTCTTGGCGATGGCCGCGAGCGTGCCCCCGCTCGAAATGCCGACCAGCATCCCTTCCTCGCGGGCGCAACGGCGGGCCATGTCCTTGGCCGCATCGGCATCGACCTGGATCGCGCCGTCGATCGCCTGGGTGTGGAGGTTGCCTGGGATGAATCCTGCGCCAATGCCCTGGATCGGATGGGGGGCGGGCTGGCCACCACTGATGACCGGCGAAAGCGTCGGCTCCACCGCGTAGGCCTTCATCCCGGCCCAATGGCGCTTCAATTCCTCGGCGCAGCCGGTGAGGTGGCCGCCGGTGCCGACGCCGGTGATGAGCACGTCGATTGGTGCATCGGCGAAGTCCTCCAGCACTTCCCTGGCGGTCGTCGCGACGTGAACTTTCCAGTTCGATTCGTTGTCGAACTGGCTCGGCATCCACGCGCCGTCGGTCTGGGCGACGAGTTCGGTCGCACGCTCGATCGCGCCTTTCATGCCCTTTTCGCGCGGGGTCAGGTCGAAGGTCGCGCCATAGGCGAGCATGAGGCGGCGGCGCTCAAGGCTCATGCTCTCGGGCATGACCAGCACCAGCTTGTAGCCCTTGACTGCGGCGACCATCGCCAAGCCGATCCCGGTATTGCCGCTGGTCGGCTCGATGATCGTGCCGCCGGGACGTAGTGCGCCTGACTTCTCCGCGTCCTCGATCATCGCGAGGCCGATACGGTCCTTGATCGAACCGCCCGGGTTGGCGCGCTCGCTCTTCACCCAGACTTCGTGGTCGGGAAACATCCGCGCGAGGCGAATATGCGGCGTGTTGCCGATGGTGGCGAGAATGCTCTGGGCCTTCATGGCGGGCTCCTGCTTGCGTTATCCGGGCCTGCTTCTAGCAGTTCTGACGGCGGGTCAAAGGTTCGTGTGGTGCGAAGAATCGGAAACAGGCGACTCCACAGCGCGACCGTCACGATGGCCCCGGCTCCACCTGCGACCACCGCGATGACCGGCCCGATGAGATAGGCCAGCGTGCCGGAAAAGAAATCGCCGAACTCGTTCGAGGCGCTGATGGTCAGATAACTGACCGACGACACGCGCCCCCGCTTGTCGTCGGGAGTGTGCAGCTGGATCAGCGACTGGCGGATGTAGACGCTGAACATATCGGCCGCGCCGACCACGAAGAGCGCGGCGAGGCTCAGGGGCATCGAGGTGGAAAGGCCAAAGACTATGGTCGCGACCCCGAACACCAGCACCGCCCACAGCATCGCCGGCCCGACATTGCGCGCGAGTGGGCGGAACGAGAACACAAGCGCGGTCACAGCGGCGCCCGCCGCCGGGGCCATCGCGAGCTGCGCCAGCCCGCGTTCGCCAACCTCCAGAATATCGCGCGCATAGACCGGGAACAGCGCGGTCGCCCCGGCAAGGAACACGGCAAACAGGTCGAGCGTGATCGCACCCAGGACCATCTTGTTCGCGCCGACGTAGCGTAGCCCGTCGATCATCTGCCCGATCGGCCGCTCGGCTCCGGGTATCGGGGGTTGCGGCACCTTGCCGATCGTCGCCAGCGCAGCCATCGCCACGAGATAGAGGCCTGCGGCCACGGCATAGGGTAGCGCCGGTTCGACATCGTGCAGGTAGCCCCCGATGCCTGGTCCGACGATCATTCCGACCTGCCACGAGATCGAACTCAGCGCGATGGCGGTCGGCAGGATCGCCCTGGGCACGAGATTGGGGGCTAACGCGGATAGCGCCGGACCGTTGAACGCGCGCGATACACCCAGCAGCACCGCGATCACGAACAGCCACCCGATGGTGAGCATTCCGCTCCAGGTAAGCCACGCCAGCGCAGCGGCGCAGACGAGCTGCAGTGCGATGGTCACTTGTGCCAGGTTGCGCCGGTCGAGCCGGTCGGCGGCCAGGCCGGAGAACGGTGTCAGCAGAAACAATGGCGCGAACTGGAGCAGGCCTATCAAGGCGAGTTGGCCCGAGGCACCCTGCATACTCATCCCGCCGTCGCGGGCGAGGGTGTATGTCTGCCAGCCGATGACCAGCAGCATCGCATACTGGGCCAGGGTCATCGCCATTCGCGAGACCCAGTAGGCCCTGAAATTGGCTACACGGAACGGGTGGGTGGGCTCGCTCACCATTGCGCCAATGGCAGGAGCGGACCCGCTTGAAAAGTGCGCGGTGCTTTACCGATGGAAACCCTGACTAACCGCCTGCGTCAGCGCAGGCGGCGCAGCTTCGGGTTGGGCTGCAAGGTGTCGATCATCTTCACGAAATCATCGAGCCGGATGATTCGCTCGAACTGGAATCCGGTGCGTTCGTCGCGGCTCCAGATGACATAGGCCTCGATTCGACCGATCACCGGCAAGCGGATGATCACGCGGTCGCCACGGTCGAGTGGTTCGCTTCCTTCCACCATGAAGCCATGGGCCGATATATTGGAAATGTGCAGGTGAAGGTCACCTCGGCTGAAATGCTCGGCGATCACCGGATAATCGACCGGGTGCCGCGCGGCGCGGCGCAGGTCGGTTACGCTCAGGTTAGCTCCGGATGACACGGACTACGCCCTTCCAAGGTGGCCTACGGTGAAAGGACCTAATGCAGGATAAAGGCTGAAAATTGGTAAAGGCGCACTGTCCCTTTGCGGGACAATTCAGTTCGCTACGATGCCATGCTTCTTGCGGCCTAGGCTGATTCTCCACTGCTCGCCGTTATTTGGCAGAACCAGGTAACCCGGATCGGTAACCACATTTCCTTCCACCTTCACCGCACCCTCGGCGATCTTGCGCTTCGCCTCGCCGCCCGAGGCTGTGAAACCCAGTTCGGTCAGCACCGCGGCGATGCGCATCCCCTCCGGCCCGACCGTCAGCGACGGCAGATCCTCGCCCGCGCCTCCACCGGCGAAGGTTTCGGCCGCGGTCCGTTCCGACGATACCGCCGCCTCCTTCCCGCGCACCAGCGCGGTGACCTCATTGGCGAGAACGACCTTGGCCGCGTTGATTTCGGCCCCCGACAGCGCCTCGAGCCGCGCGATCTCATCGAGCGGCAGGTCGGTGAACAGCTTGAGAAACCGGCCCACGTCGCGGTCGTCGACGTTGCGCCAGTATTGCCAGAAGTCGTAGGCGGGCAGTTGCGCCTCGTTGAGCCAGACCGCACCACTGGCGGTCTTGCCCATCTTCGCGCCATCCGCCGTGGTCAGCAGCGGAGTGGTAAGGCCGAAAAGCTCGGTCCCGTCCATCCTGCGGCCGAGTTCGATCCCGTTGACGATATTGCCCCACTGGTCGCTGCCGCCCATCTGCAAGCGCGCGCCCATCGTCTGGGCGAGATGGCGATAGTCGTATCCTTGCAGGATCATGTAATTGAATTCGAGGAAGGTCATCGGCTGCTCGCGTTCGAGCCGCAGGCGGACCGAGTCGAACGTCAGCATCCGGTTGACAGTGAAATGCGTCCCGACCTGCTGGAGCAGTTCGATATAGCCCAATTGCCCGAGCCAGTCATGGTTGTTGACCATTACCGCGTCGGTCGGGCCGTCCCCGAAGGTCAGCAGTTTGTCGAACACGGTAAAGATGCCGGCGATGTTTGCCTCGATCGCTTCATCGGTCAGCATCTTGCGGCTCTCGTCGCGCCCGGTCGGGTCGCCGATCCGCGTGGTGCCGCCGCCCATGACCACGATCGGCTTGTGTCCGGTCTGCTGCAACCGGCGCAGCATCATGATCTGGACCAGGCTGCCTATGTGGAGCGAGGGGGCGGTGGCGTCGAAGCCGATATACCCCGGCACGACTTGGCGCGCGGCGAGGGCGTCCAGTCCCTCCGCATCGGTCATCTGGTGGACATATCCGCGCGCTTCCAGCACGCGCAGCAACTCTGATTTATGGGCGCTCATGACAGGGCGCCCGCTAGCATGAGGAAACGGGCGTGCAAACGCATGAATTGATCGCGCATCCGGCGCACCCGCCGGTCGCGGTGCGGAGCGTGGAAGCAAGGGTTATCGGCCGCAACGCGCAATGGCTGCGCGTGCGCTGGCGTATCGACGGGGTAGGCAAGCTGGTCGTGCCCAAGTTCGGTGGCAAGGGTCGACAGGACGAACTGTGGCGCACGACCTGCTTCGAGATGTTCCTGCGCCCCAAGGGCAGCGACGGGTATTGCGAATTCAACTTTAGCCCGTCGGAGCGCTGGGCGGCCTACGATTTCGAGGCCTACCGCGAGGGAATGGCCGAGCGGGCGATGCCGCGCGAGCCCGACTGCGCGCTCCGGCTGGGGCAGGCGATGGCGATCTTCGACGTGGCGGTCCCGGCTGCGGGTATCCCGATCGGCGGCTCGGCGATGAACCTCGCCGCGGTGATCGAGGAGGAGGGCGGACAGCTTTCCTATTGGGCCATCGCGCATCCCGAGGGAAAGCCCGACTTCCACGACCCGGCTTGCTTCATCGGCAAGCTTGAGGCACCGCGGGGTCCATGAAATTCGGCATCGACCGGCTGCTCGCCGATCCTGAACTGAGAAAGCCGCTTGAGGGCAGGCGTGTAGCCCTTGTAGCGCATCCCGCTTCGGTAACGGCTGACCTGACGCACAGCCTCGATGCGCTGATCGCGGCGGGGGTCAATGTGACCAGTGCGTTCGGCCCGCAGCATGGGCTGAAGGGCGACAAGCAGGACAACATGGTCGAGACGACGGACGAGACCGATCCGATCTACGGCATTCCGGTGTTCAGCCTCTATGGCGAGGTGCGGCGCCCCACGGGGCAGATGATGAGCAGCGCGGACGTGTTCCTGTTCGATCTGCAAGACCTCGGCTGCCGCATCTACACCTTCGTTACCACGCTGCTATACCTGCTCGAAGAAGCAGCGAAACACGGCAAGAGCGTATGGGTGCTCGACCGGCCTAACCCCGCGGGGCGCCCGGTCGAGGGGACGCTGCTGGTGCCGGGGCAGGAGAGCTTCGTCGGTGCCGCGCCGATGCCGATGCGCCATGGGCTGACGATGGGCGAGATGGGCGCGTGGTTCGTCGACCACTTCGGCCTCGATGTCGACTACCGGGTGATTGCGATGGAGGGCTGGCGGCCCGACGGCCCCGGCGCTGAATCGGGTTGGGGCTGGCCCGCCAGCCGGGTGTGGATCAACCCGAGCCCCAACGCGGCGAACGTCAACATGGCGCGCGCCTATGCCGGAACGGTCATGCTCGAAGGGACGACGCTGAGCGAAGGGCGCGGCACCACGCGCCCGCTCGAAGTGCTGTTCGGCGCGCCGGACGTGGATGCGAAGGCCGTCCATGCGGAGATGCTCGCGCTCGCTCCCGAGTGGCTTACCGGATGCGCGATCCGCGAATGCTGGTTCGAACCGACCTTCCACAAGCACGCTGGCCAGCTATGCAACGGCCTGATGATCCACGCCGAGACGCCGTTCTATGACCACGAGGCTTTCCGCCCGTGGCGCTTGCAGGCGCTGACGTTCAAGGCGATCCGGCGGCTCTATCCCGATTATCCGATCTGGCGCGATTTCCCTTACGAATACGAGCTGGAGCGCCTTGCGATCGACGTGATCAACGGCGGACCCGCCTTGCGCGAATGGATCGACGATAGCGAAGCGACGCCGCATGACCTCGACAACGCCGCTGCGGTGGACGAGGCGGCGTGGGTGGCGATGGTGCGCGGCAACCTGCTCTACCCGTGACGCTGTCGATCCCTCCCGAGCCCGCAATCGACGAGGAAGAGGCGGATCGCAGGATTGCGGCTAATCCCCGCGAGCTGCCGCCTTACGTCGCGAAGGCCGATCATCGCCTTCGCGCGGGAGACCGTCGCTCCGCGAACGCTTGGTATTCCACTGCATTTCGTGGAGTTCAGGCAGGTCTGTCGCTGCCCAGTGCCGAGTTGGCGAGGATCGAGCAAGCGATGGCGTCGTTGCAACGCTACTTTACCGCGCATACCATTACCTCGCTCGAGAATGCCGGATTCTCCAGACGCGATTGGCATCCCCGTTTCGCCAAGGCGCTTGCAATAATGCATGGCGAGCGAACCCGCGATCCCGTCAGCCTGGCATATCCGCAGGCTCCGAATACGTTTTTCTACCCGGACTTGCCGCATATTGAATTCGCGGATTGCTCAAGTTGGAGGTGGCGAGAACCAATAGAGGAAGCGACGGTATCGATCCGTGCCGAGGCGGAGTCGTTGATCGGAGAAAGCGCAAACTTCGCCCCTTATGTCAGGCGTACCAACGAAAGACCGCAGGGCGATGTCCATGGACTGATCGACAACGACGACTGGCGAACGTTCGATCTGACGAAGTTGGGCCAGGCTGTGCCTGAGCGGGTGGCGATGGCGCCGGAAACTTACGCGGCGATTTCCGGACACGCGCCGCTGTGCAACATAGTCAATCGTGCACCGTCGATCATGTTCAGCCTGCTCGGAGCGGGTAAGCGAATTCCGCCGCATACAGGCATGATCAATGCCCGCTTCATCTGCCATTTGCCGCTAATCGTGCCAGGGCCGGGCGCGTTGAGAGTTGGCACCACGACCAGGCCTTGGTGTGAAGGGCAGTTGCTCGTTTTCGATGACAGCATCGAGCATGAAGCGTGGAACGATGCAGATCGTGACAGGCTGGTACTTATATTCGACGTATGGCGGCCTGAACTCGAGCCGATCGAACGAGCGCAGATCGGCGCGCTGTTCGCAGCTGTGGATTCCGCATGATCGACGTTGGGGTTAGCGGCTTGACCGCAATGGCCTGCTCCGCGACGGTGGGTTAATTGGCGGGCGAATCCGCGGACATGGGAAAGGATCGCGGATGGCAACGGCAGCACCGGGGGCGGCACCGGTAGCGGGCCGATCGGTCAGGGTCACGCTTTGGATCCTGCTGATCGTCTATATCTTCAATTTCATCGACCGGCAGATCGTCAACATCCTGGCCGAGCCGATCGCGCGCGAGTTGAGCCTGTCGGACACCCAGATCGGGTTGATGACGGGCCTTGCCTTCGCGCTGTTCTACACTGCGCTGGGCCTGCCGATCGCGCGCTATGCCGACCGTCCGACCACGAGCAGGCCGAAACTGATCGCAATCGCGCTCGCCACCTGGTCGCTCATGACGGCGCTGTGCGGGCTGGCGCAGAACTTCTGGCAGCTCCTGCTCGCCCGGATCGGGGTGGGCGTAGGCGAGGCGGGCTGTACCCCGCCCGCGCACTCATTGATCAGCGACATGGTCCCGCCGGAGAAGCGCAGCTCGGCGCTGGCGTTCTACGCCTTGGGAATACCCATCGGCACACTGCTGGGCATGATGATCGGCGGCTTCCTGGCCGACTGGGTCGGTTGGCGGCAGGCGTTTCTTGTCGTTGGCCTGCCCGGTATCGCGCTCGCTGTGGTCATGGTCTGGTTGATAAAGGATCCGCGCCGCGATGCTCCCGCGCCCGATCCTGCCGTTCCGCCCGCACCCGAAATCTCGATGTTTGCCGCGATGAGCGCTGTGATGAAGTCGCGCGCTTTCGTGCTGCTGGTCGCTGCGGGATCGGCGGCGGCATTTCTCGCCTACGGCAAGGTCACCTGGACCACGATCTTCTTCCAGCGCACGCACGAGTTGACGCCGGGTGAGGTCGGCTTCTGGTTCGGCATCGTCAACGGAGGGGCGGGCATCCTGGGTACTGTGCTCGGTGGGTGGCTGGCCGACCGTTACGGCGCGAAGAATCGCCGCCACGTACTCACCGCACCGGCGATCGGCATGGCGGTGGCAGTGCCGATCGCCTTCCTCGCCTATCAGGCTACCGACTGGCGGGTGGCGCTGTTCCTGCTGTTCGTGCCAACGATCTGCAATTCACTCTACTACGGCCCGACCTATTCCGCCGCGCAAGGCCTCGTCCCGTTGCGCCAGCGCGCGATCGCATCTGCCACCATCCTGTTCTTCCAGAACCTGATAGGCCTGGGCCTCGGCCCGCTGTTCTTCGGAATGCTGTCGGACGTGATTTCGCCAACTTACGGCGAAGACAGCGTGCGCTATGTTCTCTACGGCGCGGCGTTCCTGGGGCTGATCCCGGCGTTCTTCTTTTGGCGCTGCAGCCTCAGGTTGAACGAGGAACTGGACAGGAAGGGTTAGTCCGGCTCCCGCACCGGCTGCACAGCAGCGACGAGGACGAAGCTGATGATCATCAGCAGATACCAACTGCCGAACTTGGCGAAGCTGACCATCTCCCACCCGTTCTCCTGTCCGGGATAGCTCCAGGCGCGGGCGAAGGTGCCAATGTTCTCGGCAAACCAGATGAACAGTGCGACGAGGCCGAAGCCGAGCAGTAGCGGCATCCAGCGATGTGCCCGCCAGTTCCTGAAATGAACCCGCGTGCGCCAGAACAGCAGCGCCGTCGCGGCGAACAGGCCGGTCCGGATGTCGATCGTCCAGTGGTGGGCGAAGAAGTTGACGTAGATCGCCAAGGCCAGCAGCCAGGTCATCCAAGGCGCGGGATAATGACTGAAGCGGAAATCGAAGATCCGCCAGACCCGCGCGATGTAGCTGCCGACCGCGGCGTACATGAAGCCCGAGAACAGCGGCACCGCGCCGATGTGTAGCACGCTCGCCTCGGGATAGACCCACGATCCTGCCGCGGTCTTGAACAGCTCCATCACCGTGCCGACGACGTGGAAGATTAGGATCACCGACGCCTCGCGCCAGGTCTCCAGCCGGAAAGCCAGCATTGCCGCCTGAATCGCGATCGCGGCGAGAGTGAGGAAGTCGTACCGGTGCAGCGCGGCATCGTCGGGATAGAACAGGTGTGTCACCAGCAAGAGCGCGAGCATCAGCGCGCCGAACAGGCACGCCCAGGCCTGCTTGAACCCGAACAGCAGGAATTCATAGAGCGCGAGCCGCCAGCCGGTGCCGGGGTCATAGGCCTCGAGCCGGAGCCGGACGGCCTCGAAGCGAGTGTGGGAGCCCAAGTTTGCCTCGTCACCCCAGCGAAAGCTGGGGTCGCTTGCCTATAGCGATGCCAGCTTTCGCTGGCATGACGGACAGCGGCGGATGTGCCAAGCCGCTCAACCCTGCTTCCGGCTCAATTCCCGCATCGCGTCGTCGAGACCGTCGAGCGTCAGTGGGTACATCCGGTCGTTGACGAGTTGCTTGATCACCTTGGTCGACTGCGAATAGCCCCATTGCTTCTCCGGCACCGGGTTCAGCCACACCGTCGCGGGATAGGTGTTGGTGACGCGCTGCATCCACGTGGCGCCCGCTTCCTCGTTCATGTGCTCGACGCTGCCGCCCGGGTGGGTAATCTCGTAGGGGCTCATCGCCGCGTCACCGACGAACACGATCTTGTAGTCGTGGCCGAACTTGTGGAGCACGTCCCAGGTCTTGGTCCGCTCCTGCCAGCGGCGACGGTTGTCCTTCCACACGCCTTCATAGAGGCAGTTGTGGAAATAGAAGAATTCGAGGTTCTTGAATTCCGCCGTCGCCGCGCTGAACAGTTCCTCCACCAGCTTGATGAACGGGTCCATCGATCCGCCAACATCGAGAAACAGCAGCAGCTTGACCGCGTTGCGCCGCTCCGGCCGCATCTGGATATCAAGCCAGCCCTGCCGCGCGGTGCCATCGATGGTGCCGGGAATGTCGAGCTCGTCCGCCGCCCCCTCGCGCGCGAATTTGCGCAGCCGGCGCAGTGCCATCTTGATGTTTCGGGTGCCAAGCTCCTTGGTGTTGTCGAGGTTCTGGAACTCGCGCTTTTCCCATACCTTCAGCGCGCGCTTGTGCTTGCTCTCGCCGCCGATCCGCACGCCTTCGGGGTTGTAACCGGAATTGCCGAACGGGCTGGTGCCGCCGGTGCCGATCCACTTGTTGCCGCCCTGGTGGCGCTTTTCCTGCTCCTCGAGCCGCTTCTTGAGCGTCTCCATGATCTCGTCCCAGTCGCCCAGGGACTTGATTTTCTCCATCTCTTCGGGCGTGAGGAACTTCTCGGCCACCGCCTTCAGCCAGTCCTCGGGGATGTCGACCGGATTCTGGCCGTAATCCGTCAGCAGCCCCTTGAAGACCTTCTGGAACACCTGGTCGAACCGGTCGAGCAGGCCTTCGTCCTTTACGAAGGTGGCGCGGGATAGGTAGTAGAACGCCTCGGGCGTCTGCTCGATCACGTCCTTGTCGAGCGCCTCGATCAGCGTGAGGTGCTCCTTGAACGTTGCGGGGATACCCGCCGCGCGCAGCTCGTCGACGAAATTAAAAAACATGGCCCTGTCTATCCATGCGCTTCGCGAAACGCCAGTGGCCGATTGCAACGTAAAATCCGCGGCCGAGGCTTAAAGCTTCGCTAACCATGCGCGCGTATCACCCGCAACGAGAATTCGGAGGGGCGCATTGGACATGAAGCACGAGCAAATCGGGCGAGAAGGAAGCGACGCGATCAGTCGAATTCCCGCGCGTTGCGGCGAGGTGACCGTCGGCTGCACCGATGTCGCCGGAATCGTGCAGGAGGTGATCCGCTCGTCGGAGCGCCTGCGTGCCGAGCACATTGCCCTGCGCGGCACGGTCGAGGCCCTGGAACTCGATCAGCGCAAGGTTTCCGATGCCAGCGACGAGGCGCGCCAGCTGTCTGAGCGGGCAATCGAGCGCCTGGGGCAGGGCACCAGCCTGATCCAGTCCTCGCTCGGCCAGATCACCGCGCTGCTCGAACTGGTCGATACGCTGACCCAGCACGTGACCGGGTTCGCGGCGGCGATGGAGCAGGTTCGGTCGAGCGCACAGGACATCGAGCAGATCGCCGAAACCACCAATATCCTCGCCCTCAACGCCACCATCGAGGCGATGCGCGCGGGCGAGGCGGGGCGCACCTTCGCGGTGGTCGCCAACGAGGTGAAAGGGCTGGCCGCCGATACCCGCAAGGCGACCAACGAGATATCGCGCACCATCGACACCCTCGGGGCTGAGGCACAGCGCGTGATCGAGCAGATCGAAACCGGCGCGAAAGCCAGCGGCGAGGCCAAGGCCTCGGTCACCCGCATTGAGGACACCATCACCGGCGTTTCCGAATTGGTCGAGGAAGTGGACCGGCAGAACGAACAGATCGCGCGCGCGACCGGCACGATTAGCGATCATGTCCACGCGGTGCAGGACGTCCTCCAGAGCTTCGACAGCGTGGCGCTGGAGAACGAAGGGAAGCTCGAAAGCGCCCACGAGCGAATGGCCGCGCTGGAAATGACGGCGAGCGAGATGTTCGACGATCTGGTCAAGGCCGGCCTATCGCCCAACGACAGCCTGATGGTCGAAAAGGCGCAGGAATTCGCGCGAGAGGTGGCGGAAATCGCCGACCGGGCGGTCGCCGCAGGCCAGGTTACCGTCGATGCGTTCTTCGATCAGGATTATCGCCAGGTCCCCGGCAGCAATCCGCCACGGTTTCGCACCGCGTTGTCGGATTGGGCCGATGCCAACTGGCGCCCCGTGCTCGACCGCGTGGTGGGCGAGGGCGACGGATCGCGGATGTGCTGCCAGGCCGACATGAACGGCTTCCTGCCCACACATACCAGCGACCGCTCGCGCCAGCCGACCGGCGATCTGGCCCACGACACGATGCATTGCCGCAACGGCCGCATCCTGCTCGGTCCGATCGACAAGAAGGCGAAGCAGAGCACCGAGCCATACATGATGGCGGTCTATCGCCAGGAAGGCGATGGGCAACGCTACGTCGTGGTCCGCAACGTCTATGTGCCGCTATTCGTCGGCGGCCGTCGCTGGGGGGATTTCGAGCTGGCCTACACCGTCGACGAGAATTGCTGACAGGGCCAATTGTTCTATATATGTTCCATCCTTCGTGAGTCGTTTCACGTAAGGATTCCCGCGCAATGTTCGTTCCCGCGCAGCCACACGAGCTGCGGTATCTGTTCATAGATTTCAATGCCTTCTTCGCCAGCGTCGAACAGCATGACGATCCGGCGCTGCGTGGCCGGCCGCTAATCGTCATCCCATTGCCATCGGAACACAGCGGCGCGATTGCCGCCAGTTACGAGGCCAAGGCGCTTGGCATTTCCCGCGGAACCTCGGTTGCCGAGGCGCGGCAATTGTGCCCCGACATTGCAATCCGGGCCGCCCGGCACGACCGCTATGTCGCGGTCCACGGATTGCTGATGGCCGAGATCGGACGGCATATTCCGGTGACGCAGGTCTGCTCGATCGACGAATGCCTGTGCGCGCTCGACCGGACCGAGCGGCAGCCCGAACCCGCGCGGGTCAAGGCGCTGGCGATCAAGCGAGGGATCGCGCGCAATGTCGGGGCGTCGCTCAAGGCTTCGATCGGCATTGCCGCCAGTCCGATGCTGGCCAAGCTGGCAAGCGAACTGGTCAAGCCCGACGGGCTGACGGTGATCGATAATGCCATGCTGCCCGATGCACTAGCCGACCTGCCGTTACGCGCGATACCGGGGATCGGGCATGGGGTGGAAACGCGCCTGATGCGCACCGGGGTCCACGATTTCCTCGGTCTGTGGCAACTCCAGCCCAAACAGGCGCGAACCATCTGGGGCTCGGTCGAAGGAGAACGCTTCTACTACGGCCTTCACGGCTACGACATTCGCCGGCCGGAGCCTGCCGAGAAGCGGATGATCGGACACAGCCGGGTCCTCTCGGGCGATTATCGCCAGCCCGATGCCGCCCGCATCGTCGCGCGCGCGTTGCTCCTAAAGGCCGCCAGCAGGCTGCGCTATTACGACCTGCACGCCGGGGCGATGCACTTGGGCCTCAAGTTCGCCAGCGGCGAAGCGCTGGGCCACGATGCGACGTTGCGCCCGACCCAGAACAGTTGGCGCTTCCTGCGCGAACTGGAGGAAATCTGGCCGCAGCTGATCGCCGCTGCCAGCAGTCGCGAGGGATCGCGGGCCAGGCTAAAGCTGGTGTCGTGCTATCTCCATGCGCTGCAACCCCGGCCATCGGAGCCCGACCTGTTCGTGCCCGTCGAGGAGGACCAGCACGACGCGCTGCAAGCGCAGTTATGGCGCTCGATCGACGATCTCAACCGCCGCTATGGCAAGCAGCGGATCGTGCTCGGCTCGCAGGCGGGGCTCGATCTCAATTACCTCGGCGTGAAGATCGCTTTCAGCCGGGTCCCCGAAGCTGCGGAGTTCGAGTGTTGAGGTAGTCCTAGCTCTGCCGCCGCGCCATGAACGCCAGGCGTTCGAACAGCATCACGTCCTGCTCGTTCTTGAGCAGTGCGCCGTGCAGCGGCGGGATGGCACTGTTGGGGTTGCGGTCCTGCAATACCTCCAGCGGCATTTCCTCGTTGAGCAACAGCTTGAGCCAGTCGAGCAATTCGCTGGTCGAAGGCTTCTTCTTCAAGCCGGGCACCTCGCGCAGCTCGTAGAAGATTTCCATGGCCTTGCTCACCAGCGTCTTCTGGATGCCGGGGAAGTGCACGTCGATGATGTCGCGCATCGTCTCGCGGTCGGGGAACTTGATGTAGTGGAAAAAGCACCGGCGCAGGAAGGCGTCGGGCAGTTCCTTCTCGTTGTTGCTGGTGATGACCACGATCGGGCGTTCCCGCGCCTCGATCCGCTCATGCGTCTCGTATACGTCGAAGCTCATCCGGTCGAGTTCCTGGAGGAGGTCGTTGGGAAACTCGATATCGGCCTTGTCGATCTCGTCGATAAGCAGCACGGGCAGTTCGGGCGCGGTGAACGCTTCCCACAGCTTGCCGCGCTTGATGTAGTTGGAAATGTCGTGGACTCGCTCGTCGCCGAGCTGGCCGTCGCGCAACCGCGCAACCGCGTCGTATTCGTAAAGGCCCTGCTGAGCCTTGGTTGTGGACTTGACGTTCCACTCGATCAGCGGTGCGCCGATGGCATTGGCGATCTCATGTGCCAGCACCGTCTTGCCCGTGCCCGGCTCGCCCTTGACCAGCAGCGGCCGGCGCAAGGTGACAGCGGCGTTGACCGCCACCTTGAGATCCTCGGTGGCGATGTAGGAGCTGGTGCCCTCGAAGCGCTGGGTCATTGGGTTTCCTCGTGCAACTTTACGTGCGCGTTAAGCGGCAGTGCGGACGAGGGCAAGGCCGTTATTGGATAGCCGGCTGTCCAGCGACGTGGCAGCGATAGCAGGTGCCCCTTTCACTGGGCACGCGTTCGATCCGGCATCCGAGGCTGCGCGACATCGCCGCGACGATCCGCATCCCGAGGCCGGTGCCGGTCGGGCCGGCGCTCTCGTCGATGCCATGCCCGTCATCGCTTACCAGCAAGGCGAATCCGCCATGCTTGTGAGCGCGAAGTTCGATCGAGACGGTCCCGTTGTCCCGCCCGGTGAACGCATACTTGGCGGCGTTGCCGACGAGTTCGTTGATGATGATCCCGATTGATACGGCCTGGTCGGGCGTAGTTTCGATGGGATCGGTATCGAGCACGATGTCAACCTGCGTCTCGTTACGCTCGAGGCTTTCGCGCAGCCCGTCGACGAGGGTGGAGAGATATTCGTCCAGGTCGATGGTCGAAGGGTCACCGCGCGTATAGAGGCGACGGTGCACCTTACTGATCGCCTGAATCCGGTTCTGTGTCGCCGCCAGCGCGTCGCGCGCGACAGGGTCCTCGGTCTGGCTCGCTTGCAACGAAACGAAGCTGGATACCATCTGCAGGCTGTTGGAAACGCGGTGATGGACCTCGCGCACCAGCAGTTCGAGCCGATCGTTGGCCTGCCGCAGCTCGGTCTCGGCCGCAGACTTGGCGCGTTCGAGCGTCACGCGATCGAGCGCCTGCCGCAGGCGACCAGCCAGCAGGTCGAAGAAGTCCTCGCCTACGGTCTTGGTTACGAAGTCGGTGGCGCCGGAAGTCAGCGCGGCCACTGCGATCTGCGGCTCGTCGGTCCCGGTGACGAATACGACCGGGGGATGATCGGGCAGGGCGACGATCTCGCGCAACATCGCCAGGCCATCCTTGCCGGGCATGGTATGATCGACCGCGACCAGGTCGAACTCGCCCGCTCGCAGCATCGCCAGGCCGGCTTCCGCGCTGTCGGCGGTCTCGACCTCGAACCCGCGCCGCCCGAGGGCGCGCTGGGTCAGCCGCCGGAGCCCGGCGTCGTCATCGACATAGAGTATGCGCGGCGGGGTGGTCAGCCTTGGGTTTCCGGAACCTGGATCACTGCCAGGAACAGCCCGAGTTGGCGGATCGCGTCCGCGAAGCTTTCGTAGTTCACCGGCTTGGTGATGTAGACGTTGCAACCCAGATCATAACAACGCTGGATTTCCACCTTGTCGTCAGTGGTAGTCAGCACGACCACGGGCGTACGATGAAGCTTCTCATCACCCTTGATCTTCTCGAGGATCGAAGTTCCACTCATGTCTGGCAGGTTGAGATCGAGCAGGACCATGACCGGGCCGTTGAGGAACGGACCGTCGGGAGCATTGAACAGGAAATCGAGCGCACTGGTGCCGTCGACGAAATGGCGAATGTCGTTGGAGATGCCGGCGCGGCGGATGTTCTTTTCGATGAGGCGGGCATGACCCTCGTCATCCTCGATCATCACGATGCCGACTGTCTGGTGAGGGCTCATGCAAGTTGTTCCATAGCAACAAATTTCGCTGGCAGGAAAAGCCTGAAACTTGCGCCTTGGTCAAGTTCTGATTCGACTTCGATGGTCCCGCCGAGGCGATATGCCAATGCCCGCACGTTGGCGAGGCCGATGCCTTCGCCGGGTTGATCCTGTGTGCCCGACCGGCGGAACAGATCGAAAATGCGCTGGTGATCGACCGGCGCGATGCCGCGCCCGTTATCCTTCACCTCGACACAGATCATGCGCCCCGCACGCCGACCGGAAACGGTCACTTCGCCGGCACGTTTAGGGCTGAGATACTTGAGCGCGTTCTCGATCAGGTTGGAAAGGATCTGTTCGACCGCCAGCTTGTCGCTCTCGATCTGGGGGATAGTGTCCACAGTGACCGTTGCCCCGACATTTTCCGCCCGCTGATGCAAAGTGGCGACGACCCCGGCAGCGACCGCGTTCATGTCTAGGAGTTCGGGAGCGAGTTGGCGTCGACCCTGGCGTGACAGCTCGAGGATCGAATTGATCAGTCGATCCATCTTCTCGGTCGAGGTACGTATGAAGCCGAGCGCCTCCGGCAGGTCTTCCTCGACGGCCAAGCGAACGTCTTCGTCGCGCAGGTCCGGTTGCTGTTCGAAAACACGTTCTAGGTAGGCGAGGATGATCTTGCGCGCTTCGTCCAGTTCGGCAGTGAAGCCGAGCACGTTGACCAGCGGGGAGCGAAGATCATGGCTGACGATATAGGCGAACCGCTGGATTTCCTGGTTTGCCCGGGTCAGTTCCGCGGTGCGCTCGGCAACGGATTCCTCCAGACCGGTGTTGACCAGTTCGAGCATCGCCTGGGTGCGGTTCAGATCGCGATTGTAGCGAAGCACCAGCGCGATAATGCCGCCGAGCGTTGCCAGCAGCAGCAGGAGCGATAGCCCGCCCACCCAGTAAAGCTGTACCAGCGCCTCGACCTGGTTCTGGCTACGCAGTCGCAGGAGGCGCTCCTCCTCTGTCATCAGCACATCGATGATTTCGCGCTGGCGGCGCTTCAGGACGACGCCGGGGTCCTCGTCGAAGTTCTGGATGATCGATTGCCTGCGTCCGATCGAGGGATCCTCGAGCAGGGTGGTGATCATTGTGTCGCGCTCTTGGTCGAGCCGATTGAGAATGGCGACCTGTTCGGCCTGGGTCGGGTTATCCGCCACCAGTCGGCGCAGGCGGGCGAGGTCGCGGTCGAATTGCGTTTGCGCATCCTCGATGACCCGGCGAAACTCGTCATCGGGACGAATTATGAAGCCACGCCGTGCGGTTTCGATCCGTTCGTTCATGGCCGAGATACGACTGATGAGCGACTGCACCTCCAGCGTGTGTTCGACCTGTCGCGCTTCGGAACTGGCATCGCGGAACGAGACGAATCCGGCGGACAGGGCCACCATCAGCATCGCCAGCGCGACCGCGAGCAGTATCGCCACCGGACGGCGGGTGGTGTCGACGCTAGCCTGGTCCTGGCGATCCTCGTCGCTCACGCGTCGATCATCTCACGATCGATCTCGCCCGCGCGGTTCTGGATAAAGTTGAAGCGATGTTCAGGATTGCGGCCCATGAGCTGGTCGACAAGGTCCTTCACCGCCGCGCGCTGCTCGAATTCGGGCGGCAGGGTGATGCGGATCATGCTGCGCGTGGCCGGGTCCATCGTGGTCTCGCGCAACTGGCCGGGGTTCATCTCGCCCAGGCCCTTGAACCTTCCCACCTCGACCTTCTTGCCCTTGAACACCGTCGCTTCCAACTCCGCCCGGTGCGCGTCGTCACGGGCGTAGCGGCTCTCCTTGCCCGCGGTCAGGCGATAGAGTGGGGGCTGGGCCAGGAACAGGTGCCCGCGCCGGACTATTTCCGGCATCTCCTGGAAGAAGAACGTCATCAGCAACGTGGCGATATGCGCGCCGTCGACATCCGCGTCGGTCATTATCACGATGCGGTCGTAGCGCAGGTTTTCGGGGTCGCAATCCTTGCGCATCCCGCAACCCAGCGCGAGGCCGAGGTCGGCAATTTCCTGGTTGGCGCGGATCTTGTCGGCGGTCGCGCTGGCGACGTTGAGGATCTTGCCCCGGATCGGCAGGATCGCCTGGGTCTTGCGATTGCGGGCCTGCTTGGCGCTGCCACCGGCGCTGTCGCCCTCGACGATGAACAGTTCGGTTTCGCCATCGCCTTCACCCGAGCAATCGGTGAGCTTGCCGGGCAGGCGCAGCTTCTTGGCATTGGTCGCGGTCTTGCGCTTGATTTCGCGTTCCTGCTTCCTCCGCAGGCGCTCGTCCATTCGCTCCATCACGCTGCCGAGCAGCGCCTTGCCGCGCTCCATGTTGTCGGCGAGGAAATGGTCGAAGTGGTCACGTACTGCGTTCTCGACCAGGCGCGCGGCCTCGGGGCTGGTCAGGCGGTCCTTGGTCTGGCTCTGGAACTGCGGGTCACGGATGAAAACGCTGAGCATGACCTCGGCCCCGGTCATCACGTCGTCGGCGGAAATGTCCTTGGCCTTCTTCTGCCCGACCAGCTCGCCAAAGGCGCGCAGGCCCCGCGTCAGCGCGGTGCGAAGGCCCTGTTCGTGCGTGCCGCCATCGGGGTTGGGGACGGTGTTGCAGTACCAGCTCGTAGACCCGTCCGACCATAGCGGCCAGGCGATCGCCCATTCGACCCGGCCTTGCTCTCCCGGAAAATCCTGCGTTCCGGTGAAGGGTCTGGCCGTCACGCATTCGCGCGTGCCGACCTGTTCGGCCAGGTGGTCGGCCAGGCCGCCGGGGAACTTGAACACCGCCTCTGCCGGAACATCTTCGCTCGCGAGGCTGGCGGCGCATTTCCAGCGGATCTCGACCCCGGCGTAGAGGTAGGCCTTGGACCGGGCGAGGCGGAACAGGCGCTTGGGGTTGAACGCGCGGTCGCCGAAGATTTCCTCGTCGGGAGTGAACGCCACGGTCGTGCCGCGCCGGTTGGGCGTCGGGCCGAGTTTCTGGAGCGAGCCCAGCGTCTGCCCCCGCGCGAATTCCTGCGCGTAGAGCTGCCGGTCGCGCGCGACCTCGACCCGTGTGTGGCTGGACAGCGCGTTGACCACGCTCACGCCCACGCCGTGCAACCCGCCGCTGGTAGCGTAGGCCTTCCCCGAAAACTTGCCGCCCGAGTGCAGCGTCGAAAGGATCACCTCAAGCGTGGACTTGCCGGGAAACTTGGGATGTTCCTCAACCGGGATGCCGCGTCCGTTGTCGGCGATCGACAGGCGATTGCCTTCGTCGAGCACGACCTCGATGCGGGTGGCGTGGCCCGCGACCGCTTCGTCCATCGCATTGTCGAGCACTTCGGCGGCTAGGTGGTGGAGGGCGCGGTCATCGGTCCCGCCGATGTACATTCCCGGCCGGCGGCGCACGGGTTCCAGCCCCTCGAGCACTTCGATCGAGGAAGCATCGTAGTCGCCGCTCGAGGCGGGGGTTCCGGCAAACAGATCTTCGGCCATGGCTCGGGCTATATGCGCCGCTCGGGAGGGCTCACAAGCGGCGCGCGCGCTTTATCGTCAGTCGTTGAACCGCGCCGGCGCGGGCGAGACGATCGCCACATCCCCGTCGCGCACCTCGCGCACTTCCATTGCGCGGTCGATCACGCCGTTACGTCCGAAGCGGAATGCTCCGTCGAGTCCGAGGAAGCCGCCATCCTCACGCAGTTGCGCGACCGGGAAATCGCGCCCCACGCGCCAGTTGCGCGCAACGCGAAGCGCCAGCAGGACCGAGTCGTAGCCCAGTGTCGAGATGCGGTAGGGCTGGCTGCCGAAACGCTCTGCGTAACTGTCGGAAAAGCGTTTGAAGCGGGCGTCGGATACGGCCGAGAACCATGCTCCGCGCAATGCCGCGGTGCGCGTGGTCGAGGCTTCGCCGCTCCACAACTCGGTGCCGAGCAACTGCGTCGTGCTGCCGCGTGGCTTCAGTTCGGCTGCCGCGAGAGCGGAAATGCGCGCGCCGTCCGCGATCAGCACGGTGTCGAAGCCGCCGCGCTGACGCAGCCGCTGGGCCGCGCTGACGACCGAGGTGTTGCCGCGTGCGTAAGTCTCGCTGGTGACGAGGCGTCCGCCCGAAGCGACGACCGCCGTCCGCAGTGCCGCTTCGGCGCGCTCGCCGTATTCGCCCTCGGGCACGATCGCGGCGAAATTGCTCGATCCACGTCCGCGTGCGTAGGTAACGGTGCGCGCGATCGACTGGTCGGGCAGATGGCCCATCACGAACACGTCCGGTCCCGCGACGCTGGTATCGTTGGAGAACGCGATCAGCGGCAGGTTGGCCGGACGCGCCTCCGCCAGAACCTGGCTGACATCGCGCGCGAGCAGGGGGCCGAGAATCAGCTTGTTGCCATCGGCGACCGCCTGGCGTGCCGCTTCCCGCGCGCCGCGCGCGGTGTCGTAGGTGGTGATGCGCAGATTATCGGCATTGGTATCGAGTAGCGCCATCGTCGTGGAATTGGCGATAGACTGGCCGACCGCGCCGTTGTCGCCGCTCAGTGGCACCAGCAAGGCTACCCGATGGCGAGTCGTGTCGCTCGGCAGGCCGGTGGCAGTGGGTTCAGGAGTCGGGCTCGGGGCGGGGCCCGGAGTAGAGGTCGTTGGTGCGCGCGGAATGATCTGGCACCCTGCAAGCAGCGCCGCTGTGCCAGCAACTATCAGCACCCTGCGGCTCGATTTCCAGACCTTCATGCTTGCGACTCTCCGATTTGGTGGTCCATGAGGTGCGCTGTGGCGCACCATTCATCCGACGACAGGCTTGAGCCGGGTCTCTATATTGTCGCCACCCCGATTGGCAATCTCGGCGACATAACGCTCCGTGCTGTCGACGTGCTGAACCGATGCGACACGATCGCCTGCGAAGATACGCGAGTGACCGGCAAGCTGACGAAGCATCTCGGCATCGCCAAGCCACTGTTGCGACACGACGACCATGCGAGCGAGGCGGACCGGGCGCGGCTCGTCGCGATGATGCGCGACCGGGCAGTGGCGCTGGTCAGCGATGCCGGCACGCCGCTGGTATCCGATCCGGGCTATCGCTTGGTGCGCGATGCGCGCGCGGCGGGGGTTGCGGTGACGACGATCCCGGGTGCTTGCGCCGCCATAGCCGCACTGACCTTGTCCGGCCTGCCCAGCGACAGGTTCCTGTTCGCGGGATTCCTGCCGGTGAAGGACAAGGCCCGCCGCGACGCGTTGGAAAAGCTGGGGCCGGTGGCGGCCACGTTGATCTTCTACGAGACAGGCCCACGCCTGGTAAAGTCGCTGGACGCAATCGCGGACCTGTGGCCGTCCCGACCACTTGCGGTAGCGCGCGAGTTGACCAAGCTGCACGAGGAATGCCGGACCGGCAGCGCGCGCGACCTCGCTGCGCACTACCAGGCTCAGCCACCTAAAGGAGAGATCGTGCTGCTGGTGGGACCGCCCGGTGACGACGAAACTGCGGAAATCGATACCGACGCGGCGCTGCGGCAAGCCTTGGCGGACCTCAAGCCATCGCAAGCGGCGGCACAGGTGGCCCGCGCGACCGGACTCGATCGCAAGGCGCTCTACGCCCGCGCTCTCGAATTGCGCGGCGAATGAAGCGCCAACTCGCCGAACGTGAGGGGCGCGATGGCGAGGGCAGGGCTGCACTATGGTTGCAGGTCAAGGGCTGGCGGATTGTGGCGCGCCGGCGCAAGACGCCGCTTGGCGAAATCGACCTGATCGCGAAGCGCGGCAGCGTGGTCGCCTTCGTCGAGGTGAAGTGGCGCCGATCCGCCGCCGAACTCGATTTCGCCATCGACGAACATCGCCTCGCGCGCGTCGCCGCTGCTGCCGAAGCGATCGCGCACGAATACGCGACCGAGGGTGAAGACATCAGGATCGATGTGCTGCTGCTTGCACCCGGTGCCTTCCCGCGCCACATCGTCAACGCCTGGCAGCCCTGACGGCACCCGCATGCCGTCACGCCTGCGCAGGCAGGGGTCCATCCGCGCTATCCGGACATGGATTCGCCTGAGGCACGGTTATCTGGGCCCCTGCCTGCGCAGGGGCGACGGGAGTTGAGAGTGGCACTACGCGTCGCGGTCCAGATGGACCCCATCGAGACGGTCAATATCGCGGGCGATTCGAGTTTCGCGCTGATGCTCGCGGCCGAGGCGCGCGGGCACCGCGTGTGGCACTACGACGTTGGCAGCCTGGCGTGGGAGGAGGGCCGGATCACCGCCTGGGCGCGGCCGCTGACGTTACGGCGGGTCGAGGGCGATCATTACGAATGGCTGGGCGAACCGACGCGGATCGACCTTGCCAAGGACATCGACGTAGTCCTGATGCGTCAGGATCCACCTTTCCACCTCGGTTACATCAGCGCCGCGCTGCTGCTCGACCGGCTCAAGGGCGAGACGCTGGTGGTCAACGACCCACGCTCGGTGATCAATGCTCCGGAAAAGATGTTCGTGCTCGACTATGCGCGGTTCATGCCCCCCACGCTGGTTGCTCGCAGGCTGGAGGACATCCGCGATTTTCACCGCCGCCACGGCGCAGTGGTGGTCAAACCACTGCATGGGAACGGTGGCAAGGCGATCTTCCGTATCGAGGCCGACGGGACCAACCTGTCGGCACTGAGCGAGGTGTTCAACCAGACCTGGCCAGAGCCGCACATGGTCCAGCCGTTCCTTCCCGAAGTGACCGAGGGCGACAAGCGCATCGTGCTGGTGGATGGTGAATTCGCAGGCGCGATCAATCGATTTCCGGGCGAAGGTGAATTTCGTTCGAACCTGGCCCAGGGCGGCTATGCCCAGCAGACCGAGCTTTCCGCGCGCGAAGAGGAAATCTGCGCCGCGATGGGCCCTGAGCTCAAGCGGCGCGGGCTGGTGTTCGTCGGCATCGACGTGATCGGGGGCCAATGGCTGACGGAAATCAACGTCACCAGCCCGACCGGCATCGTCGCGATCGACCGTTTCAACGGCACCGACACTCCTGCGCGCATCTGGGATGCGATCGAACGCCGCCTGGCCGAAAACGCCTAAAGCCATCAGGCACTTTCCAGGATGCACGAATTCATCATCGATGCGATCGCGCTCGGCGGGTACGTGGGAATATTCTTCCTCATGGCGCTGGAGAACATCTTTCCGCCGATCCCGTCGGAAGTCATCATGGGGCTGGGCGGCGTGCTCGTCGCGCGCGGAGAGATGGAGTTCTGGCCGCTGCTGCTTATCGGCACGGCGGGCACGACGGCGGGCAATTATTGCTGGTATTGGGTGGGCGACCGCTGGGGCTATCGGCGCCTGGCCCCGTTCATCGACCGTTGGGGACGCTGGCTGACGCTGGAGTGGGAAGACGTCGAGCGCGCCAGCCACTTCTTCCGCCGACACGGCGACTGGGTCGTGTTCCTGCTGCGTTTCTCGCCGTTTCTGCGCACGATAATCTCGCTACCGGCCGGACTCGCGCACATGAACTTGTGGCGGTTCCTGTTCTTCACCTTCCTCGGGTCGATCATCTGGAATGGCGCGTTAATTCTCGGCGGCAAATGGCTCGCCGAATGGCTCCAGCAATACGAGGCGGCTTTCGGCTACGGCATTCTCGCTCTCATCGCGTTGATGCTCGCGGCCTATGCGTGGCGCGTCGTGACGTGGAAGCCGCGCGCGGAGCGTTAGCGTTCGCGCGGATGGGCCGCGCGATAGGTTTCCAGGAGCGTCGCGGCATCGACCCTCGTGTATATCTGGGTCGAGCCAAGGCTTGCATGGCCGAGAAGTTCCTGCAGCGAGCGCAGATCGGCTCCGGCACCGAGCAGATGGGTCGCGAAGCTGTGTCGCAGCGCGTGCGGCGTGGCGGTGGGCGGCAGCCCCAGTGCCAGCCGCGCCTGCGCCATCGCCTTCTGCACCATGCCCTGGTTGAGCGCGCCTCCTTTCGCGCCACGGAACAGCGGTTCATCCTTCGCAAGTGGCCACGGACAACGCGCGGCATAGTCGGCCACTGCTTCGCGGACGATCGGCAGGATCGGCACCACGCGCTGCTTGCCGCCCTTGCCGGTGACGAGCAGCGTTTCGCCGAGCATTGCGTCACCGCCGACGAGCGACAGCGCTTCCGCTATACGCAGCCCGGCTCCGTAAAGCAGCATCAGCACCGCGCGGTCGCGCGCTCCAATCCATCCCTCGCGGGCAAGGCCACCGACCAGATCTGCGACGTTGGTGGCATCGTCGGGGGTTATGGGCCGGGGCAGTCCTTTCTTCAGGCGCGGTCCGCGCAGGCGCGGAGCGGAAGTTTCCATGCCGCCCGCCTTGCCTCGGGCGAACGCGACGAACGCCTTGAGAGCGGACAACTCGCGTGCGGCGGAGGCATTGCCGAGCCCATCGGCCCGACGCACCGCCAGCTGGCAGCGCAGATCGGCGGTATCGACCCGTGCCACAGCGTGCCAGTCGGCAAGATCGAGCTGCGTGCATAACCTCGCCGCAGCCGTGCCATAAGCACGAACGGTGTGGGGTGAACGATGCCTGCCGCGCGCGAGATGATCTCGCCATTCGTCGAGCAGGGCGGCCACGCTCATGCTCGCACAAGTTCGCCCGCGACGATTTCACCCAGCAGCGCATCGAGCAGCGGCATTCCGGCCACGGTCGCGCCAATCCGCCCGCCCGACTGCCACAAAAGGCCGTTGTCGCGATGAAGCGCGACCTGCTGCCGATCGAGCAACGATTCCGGTGCCAGGCCGCACCGCGCGGCGACAGCGTTGGGATCGAGGCCCTCGCGCAGCCGCAATCCCATCAACAGCGCTTCGGTTGCCTGCTCGCGGGGAGTGAGGGCCGTTTCATCGCGCAGACCATGCCCCTGCTCATGGCAGGCGGCGAGCCAGTTTTCGGGCTTCCGATGGCGAAGGGTGGCAACGCCATGGCGACGGCCATGCGCGCCCGGACCGATCCCGAGGTAATCGTGGTAGCGCCAGTAGGCGAGGTTGTGGCGGCTTTCCTCGCCCGGCCGCGCATGGTTGCTGATCTCGTAGGCCGGGATGCCCGCGGCGGCGGTCAACGCCTGCGTCAGCGCGTAGAGTTCCGCCGCCGGATCGTCTTCGAGCGGAATGAACCGGCCCTGCCGCACATCGGTCGCGAAGCGCGTGTTGGGCTCGATGGTGAGCTGGTAGAGCGAAAGGTGCCCAGTGCCGAACGCGAGCGCACGGGTCAGCTCTGCCTCCCACTTCGCCGGCGTGTGTTCGGGCAGGGCATAGATCAAGTCGAAACTCACGCGGGCGAAATGCCGCTGTGCAACCTCCAGCGCAGCGAGCCCTTCGCGCGCGTCGTGCAGCCGACCGAGAAAGCGCAGCGCCGCATCGTCTAGCGATTGCAGCCCAAGCGAGACCCGATTGATCCCGGCCCCCGCCAGCGCGGCGAAATTGGCGGCCTCGACCGACGAGGGGTTCGCCTCCAGGGTGATCTCGATACCCTCGGCGAACCCCCACAATCGCTCTGCCTCGGCCAGCAGTTCGTCCACCAGCGATGGCGGCATCAGCGAAGGTGTGCCGCCGCCGAAGAAGATCGATTCCAGTTTCTCGTCGTCAGCGATCGACTGTTCGTGGGCCATTTCGGCGAAATAGGCGCGGCGAAACGCCTCCACGTCCACGCTGTCGCGGACATGACTGTTGAAGTCGCAATAAGGGCACTTGCGGGCGCAGAACGGCCAGTGGATGTAGAGCGCGCGCGCCATGAGCGGAATCTTTCAGTCTTCGTTAACGGCTGCAAGCCAAATTGCCGCTATGTCCGGATGGGCCATCTTTGCGCGCGCGGCTGTGCTTGGCATGGCGCTGGCAATCGTTCCTGGCCCGATCGCGGCGAGCGAACGAATCGACCTCGCCGCGCGCGAATTGCTCGATACGCACAACCGCGAACGCGACCGCCTCGGCATCGCCAAACTCGAATGGAGCGATGCCTTGTCGCGCGATGCGCAGCAGTGGGCGGAACACCTCGCCCAGCGCGGATCGCTGGCGCATTCCAGCTTCGATGCGCGCAACGGCGCGGGCGAGAACCTGTGGATGGGCACGGCGCGAGCCTTTCGCCTGCACGAGATGATCGATCTCTTCATCGGTGAGAAGAACCTTTACCGCCACCGCCCGTTTCCCGACGTTTCGACCACTGGAAACTGGACCGATGTCGGCCATTATACCCAGATCGTGTGGCGCGAGACGCGGCAGGTCGGGTGCGGCATTGCCGAAGGCAGCAACGGCGAGGTGCTCGTTTGCCGTTACTATCCGTCAGGCAATTACCGCGACCAGTTGGCCTACTGACCGCCGAACTGTTCCGCCACCAGCTTGGCAAAGGCGTCGGCACGGTGGCTGATCCGATGCTTTTCCGCAGGGTCGATCTCGGCGAAAGTCTGCGAACCACCCACTGGAACGAACACCGGGTCGTAGCCGAAGCCGAGCGTGCCGCGCGGCGGCCAGGTCAGTGTGCCGGGGCAGCGCCCTTCGTAAACCACGCTGTCGCCATCGGGCCAGGCGACAGCGAGCAAGCAGTGAAACGCCGCATTGCGCGGAGTATCCGGCCCGAGTTGCTGGAGCATCCCCTCGACCTTGCCCATGGCCATGTACCAGTCACGCCCCGGATCGCCCTCGAACCACTGCCGCTCGGCCCAGTCGGCGGTATAGACGCCGGGGCGACCATCGAGGGCATCGACCGACAATCCGCTGTCGTCAGCCAGTGCCGCCAAGCCCGAAGCCTCAGCCGCCGCACGCGCCTTGAGCAGCGCATTCTCCACGAACGTCCGCCCGGTCTCGACCGGTTCCGGCAGGCCGAGCGATCCGGCGCTGAGGCACTTGACCCCATAGGGTTCGAGCAGCGCGCCGATTTCCTTCAGCTTGCCCGCGTTGTGCGTGGCGATCACCAGCGAACCTGAACCGAGCCGGCGGGTCACTTTCGCGCCGCTTCCATCTGCACGGCGAATATTCGGTCGCAGCCCATCCGCGCGAGGCGGAGCAGGCGCAGCAGACCTTCCTCGTCGTAAGTTGCGCCCTCGGCGGTCGCCTGCACCTCGGCGATCCTGCCGCCGGAGATGAGGACGAAGTTCGCATCGGCATCGGCGGCGCTGTCCTCGACGTAGTCGAGATCGAGCACCGGCGTCCCCTGATGGATGCCGCAGCTCACCGCCGCGACTTGCGCGGTGATCGGATCGTCGACCAGCGTGCCCGCCTTGATCAGTCCGTCAACCGCGATCCGCAGCGCGACCCACGCGCCCGAGATCGCCGCGGTCCGCGTGCCGCCATCGGCCTGGATCACGTCGCAATCGAGCGTGATCTGCCGCTCACCCAGTTTCTTGAGGTCGACGACCGCGCGTAAACTACGCCCTATAAGGCGTTGGATTTCCTGTGTCCGCCCCGACTGCTTGCCACGCGCCGCTTCCCGGTCGCCGCGCGTGTGGGTGGCGCGCGGGAGCATCGAATATTCGCCAGTCACCCAGCCTTCACCCTTGCCGCGCAGCCAGGGGGGGATGCGTTGTTCGATGCTGGCGGTGCACAGCACCCGAGTGTCGCCGAAGCTGACCAGGCACGAACCTTCGGCGTGCTTGGTGAAGCCGGTTTCGAACGAAAGGGCGCGCATCTCGTCGGGCGCGCGGCCGGAAGGTCGCATGAATAATCCTCGGTTATGTGTGTCGGATGCGCACTAGGGTGCTTGAGGGCGCAAGGCCAGTCGTTACATTGCTCCCCATGGCATCGCCCCCCGTCACCGAACTGACCGACCGCGCGCGCGAGATTTTCCGTCTCGTGGTCGAGGGCTATATCGCCAGCGGGCAGCCGGTCGGCTCCAAGGTGCTGGCGGGGGAGGGCCGAGTGAACCTCTCGCCCGCCTCGATCCGCTCTGTGCTGGCTGACCTCGAATCGCTTGGCTTACTCGCGGCCCCGCATACCAGCGCCGGACGCCTGCCGACCGAGAGCGGTCTACGCCTGTTCGTCGATGGGATGATGCAGGTGGCCGAGCCGACCGCCGCCGAGCGCAAGGCGATCGAACAGCGTCTCGCCGGGCCCGGTCCGATCGAGGCCGCGCTGGAGCAGGCGAGCGCACTTCTCTCCGACATTTCGGGCGCGGCGGGGATGGTCATGGTCCCGCGCCGCGAACCGCGCCTCGCGCAATTGAGCCTCGTCGATCTGGGTCAGGGCCGCGCGCTGGCGGTGCTGGTTGGCGAGGATGGCGCGGTCGAGAACCGCGTAATCGAACTGGGCGGTGCGGTATCGCCCTCGCAGCTCGAAGCGGCAAGCAACTATATCACCGCGCGCCTCGCCGGGCGCACACTGGCAGAGGCTGCGCGGGCGATGCGGGCCGAACTTGCCTCCGGCAAGAGCCAGCTTGACGAGGCAAGTCGCGATCTGGTCGAACGCGGGCTGGCCGTGTGGAGCGAAGACGCCGCGCGCCGTCCGGTGCTGATCGTGCGCGGGGCCTCGAACCTGCTTGATGAAAGCGCGTTGACCGACCTCGAACGGGTGCGGTCGCTGCTCGACGACCTCGAAAGCAAACAGTCGGTCGCCGACCTGCTCGAATCGGCGCGCGATGCACAGGCCACGCGGATATTCATCGGCAGCGAGAACCGCCTGTTCGCGCTGTCGGGCAGCTCGGTAATTGCCTCGCCCTATCGCGACCGGGAAGGGCGGGTGGTCGGCGTGCTCGGCGTGATCGGGCCGACCCGGTTGAATTACGCGCGGGTTGTCCCCATGGTAGATTTTACGGCCCGCTCACTGGGCAAACTCATCGGATAGACACGGGAAATTATGAGCGACGAAAGCAAGCGGCCGCACGACGAGGCCGTTGAAAAAGAACTCGAGGGAGTGCCTCAGGAACTGCGCGACGATGGCGAGGATGACGCCGAGCAAGGCGGCGGCGTAGAGGAAGCGCTGGCCGCGCTGCGCGCCGATCTCGACGCGGCGAAGCAGGAAGTGCTCTATTCGCGCGCCGAGACGCAGAATGTGCGCCGACGCCTCGAAAAGGACGTGCAGGACGCGCGCGCCTATGCCGCGACCGGCTTTGCGCGCGACATCCTCTCGGTCTCCGACAATCTCGCCCGCGCACTGGATGCACTTCCCGCCGAGGTGCGCGAGGACGAGAAGCTCAAGGGCTTCGTCACCGGGATCGAGGCGACCCAGCGCGAGGTGGAGAAGGTCTTCGCCCAGCACGGCGTCACTCGTATCGCCTCGGTCGGACTGCCGCTCGACCCGAACCAGCACCAGGCGATGATGGAAGTGCCCAGCGCCGATCACGAGCCGGGCACGGTCGTCAGCGAGCTCCAGTCCGGTTACATGATCCGCGACCGCCTGCTACGCCCGGCAATGGTGACGGTGGCGAAGAAGCCTGACTGATTTCGAGAGGATTGCTTGATGAGGATCGCGTTCACTCTGGCGGCGATCCTCGTCGCCTGTTCCGTCTCGGCATCCGCACAGGAGGCCGATGCGCGGCTCGACGCGCTGACGGGTGAGTATCACCAGCGCGGGATCGAGGAATCGGGGCGGGTAGTGAAGCCCGACGGCAGCTCGGAAGCGGGCGCGCGGCTGTGGTCGGTAACGCCAGAGGACAACCAGCGCCGCGCCGCCGATGCCGAGGCGATGCTGGCGCGGCTCGATGCGATCGAAGCCGTCTCGCTCTCCGACAAGGCCAGGGTCGATGCTGCGGTGCTGCGGCATTTGCTCGAAACCGAGATCGGCAATGCTCGCTACCGCGAATGGGAGATGCCGTTCGACAGCGACAACAATTTCTGGAGCTATCTTGCGGGGCGTTCCGCGTTCCAGACGGTCGAGGAATACGAGCGGTACATCGCCCGGATGCGCGATGTGCCCCGCTATTTCGCCGAGAATACCGCCAATGCCCGCGCGGGTCTGGCGCGCGGGTTCAGCGTGCCGCGGGTGACGCTGGAGGGGCGCGATGCCTCGCTTGCAGCCTATGTCACCGACGACGCTATCAAAAGCCCGTTCTGGGCCCCGTTCGCCGCCATGCCCGCGCGTATTCCCGCGGCCGAGCAGGAGCGGCTCAAGGCTGAGGCGCGTGCTGTCATCGCTGAGGCGGTGACGCCGTCCTACGCCGCGCTGCTCACATTCTTCCGCGAGGAATATCTGCCCGCCACCCGCACCTCGCTCGGCGCGAGCGAGATGCCCGATGGGCGCGCCTATTACGCGCAGCAGATCAGGGAATACACCACGCTCGACCTCAGCGCCGCGCAGATCCACGCGATCGGACTGGAAGAAGTCGCGAGGATCACCGCCGCGATGGAGAAGGTCAAGGCCGAGGCCGGGTTCACCGGCACCTTGCCCGAATTCGTCCAGTTCCTGCGCACCGACCCGCAATTCGTCGCACGCACGCCGGACGAGCTGATGGGAGTATCGTCCTATGTCGCCAAGCGCGTCGATGGAGTGATCGCGGACTATTTCGGCTTCCTGCCGCGACACCGCTTCTCGATCCGTCCGGTCGATCCGGCAATCGCGCCGTTCTACACTGCCGGGCGCGGCGGGCTCGACGCGTGCCAGATGAACACCTACGATCTGCCCAGCCGCCCGCTCTACAACATCCCGGCGCTGACCCTCCACGAGTGCGCGCCGGGGCACAGCTTCCAGGCAGCGGTCGCGCTGGAGCAGCCGGAAGCGGCGCGGTTCCGGCGGCAGACGTATTTCTCCGGTTTCGGCGAGGGCTGGGGGCTCTATGTCGAATATCTCGGCAACGAGATGGGCATCTACCGCACGCCCTACGAACGTTTCGGGCAATTGAGCTACGAGATGTGGCGCGCGGTGCGGCTGGTGGTCGATACCGGCATCCACGAATACGGCTGGACCCGCGAGCAGGCACTCGAATACCTCGGCACCCGCACTGCGCTCTCGACGCACGAGGTAACGACCGAGGTCGATCGCTACATCAGTTGGCCGGGCCAGGCGCTATCCTACAAGCTGGGCGAGATGACCATGCGCCGGGTGCGAGCTAAAGCGGAGGTCGAGTTGGGCGAGCGGTTCGACATCCGCAAGTTCCACGATGTGGTGCTGTCGCTGGGCTCGGTGCCGCTGCCGGTGCTGGAGGAGCGGATCGACGCCTTCATCGCCGACGGCGGCCAGGGGCTGGCTGGAGTGAAATACGACTGATGCTGACCGCCAACCTCGAGGGCGAGCGCGCGACCTTCGTCACGCATCTGGAATGCTCGCTGACCGGCGAGCGCTACGAGGCCGACCGACTGCACGGCCTGTCCGCCGCGGGCCGCCCGTTGCTGGTGCGCTACGATCTGGCCGGTGTCGGCCAGGCCTTGGCCCGCCCGGCGGTGGAGGCGCGCCCGACCGACCTGTGGCGCTGGCGCGAGCTGCTGCCGGTCCGCCGCACCGAAAGCATCGCCAGCCTGGGCGAGATCGAAACGCCGCTGGTGCCGATCCCGCGCGCGGGCGGGCCGGGCGTGATGGTCAAGGACGAGGGCCGTCTGCCCACCGGCAGTTTCAAGGCGCGCGGGCTGGTGATGGCGGTGGCGATGGCAAAGGAGCTGGGCGTCACGCGGATCGCGATGCCGACCAATGGCAATGCCGGGGCCGCGCTCGCCGCCTATGCCAGCCGCGCCGGGATCGAGACGGTGGTGTTCTGCCCCGACGACACGCCCGAGATCAACGTCCGCGAGATCGCCGCGCAGGGCGCGCGCGTCTATCGCGTCAACGGCCTGATCGACGAATGCGGCGCCATCGTCGGTAAGGGCGCGGCCGAGGGTCGGTGGTTCGATTTCTCGACCCTGAAGGAGCCCTACCGGATCGAGGGCAAGAAGACGATGGGGCTGGAATTGTCCGCCCAACTGGGCTGGCGACTGCCCGCCGCGATCTTCTATCCAACCGGCGGCGGAACCGGGCTGATCGGGATGTGGAAGGCGTTCGACGAATTGGAGGCGCTCGGCTGGATCGGGCCGGAGCGGCCACGCATGTTCGCAATCCAGGCGAGCGGCTGCGCGCCGATCGTCAAGGCGTTCGAGGACGGCGTCGAACATGCCGAGCGCTGGGAGGATGCCCACACCGTCGCGGCGGGCATTCGCGTGCCCAAGGCGGTTGGCGATTTCCTGATTCTGCGCGCGGTACGCGAGAGCGGTGGCAAGGCGATGGCGGTGGACGACCTCGCGATCGTCCAGGCGGTCGCCGATACGGCCGAGCAGGATGGTTTGCTGCTGTGCCCCGAAGGCGGAGCGACGCTGGCCGCATACCGCCAAGCAGTGGACGAGGGGCTGGTCGGCGCGGACGAGGAGGTGGTGCTTTTCAACTGCGCGACCGGCCTCAAATACCCGCTGCCCGATCGCTCTCACGTGCTCGACAAGAACGCCTTGCCCGAACTCGCCTCGCTCTGATCGCGGGCCTCAGGCGGCGCCGGAAAACCTCACCAGCAGGTCATAGGCGGCCTTGTCCGCGACCCCGGCCAGCTTCACCCCGTTGCGCAGTAGGAAGGCGTGACGAACGATTTCGGCCTGTTGCTCGATGCCGTATTTCTCGAGGCTCCACCCCGGACGCAGCGCGTAATCGTAACGCTCCCACGGCACGCGGTTGAGCACCAGCCACCACGACCCCTTGGTTTGCGTCTGCCACACATGGACCATCTCGTGGATGAAATGGCCTTTCTTCCAGACGTCGGCGTGGGCGAAGTCGTCGCAGTAATTGTCGCTGCGCGGGTGAAAGTGCAGATGCCCGCGCGGGGCCATAGTCACCTTGCGCGGCTGGAACGGCATCCACTTGCGCCTCTTTATGCTGACTAACGAATAGTCGATCGCGCTGCCGAACACGCTTCGAGCCAGCGCGATCTCGCCGAGGGTCAATGCCCGCTCACCTCCCGCGGGGCAGACGAGCGGACCGTCACGCGTCTCGATGCCGAGAGTGTCGAGCGAGCCCGTCAGCGATCTTCCCCGGCGGGCTGGATCTGTGCGGGGAAGGTATGCCTGGCCCCGCCCGATACGGTCAGCGTCACGTTGGTAGTCCCGCCAGCCTGGAGATCGGGTGAGAGACCCATCGCCATAAGGTGATTGCCTCCCGGCTCGAACGAGACCCGGTCCCCCTTCTTCAGCGGCAGGGGCTGCATCGACTGCATCTGCATTTCTCCGGCCCATTCGCCGTATTGATGGAACTCCGCGCTCTGCGCGCCTTCGATCTTGGCGCGGTTGAGCGCGACCTGGCGATCGCCATCATAGGCCAGTTCGAAATAGACCACTCCCGGGTTGCCCGCGACCGCCGGGAGGATCAGGCGCGCCTCGCTGATCGCCATACCCTCGATCGCATCCTCCGCCTGCGCTGCCGGCTGCTCAGCCGTGCCGCCGCACGATGCCAGGCCGAGCGTTGCGAGCGCGAGTGCGGCCGAGGCGGCCAAGGTGGACTTGTTCACTGGTGTTTCCTCCCTGTCTGATACAGCTGATTTCCTAGCTGGGTGGTTCTCTTGTGCCAACCAAAACCGCACCTATATCGCCGGGGTCAACGAGCTGCCGACTGGGCCTGCCGCATAGCCGGGGGAACGAGCGCGCAGCGTCCAACCAGTGAAGAGAATGGGGAAATAATGGCCAAAGTTATCGGTATCGACCTCGGCACCACCAATTCCTGCGTCGCAGTGATGGACGGTGGCAAGCCCAAGGTCATCGAGAATTCCGAAGGCGCGCGCACCACGCCCTCGATCGTCGCTTTCACCAAGGATGGCGAGCGGCTTATCGGTCAGCCGGCCAAGCGCCAGGCGGTCACCAACCCGGACAACACCGTGTTCGCGGTGAAGCGCCTTATCGGCCGCCGGTTCGACGATCCGGTGACCAAAAAGGATACCGAGCTGGTCCCCTACACCATCGTCAAGGGCAAGAACGGCGACGCCTGGGTCAAGGCGGGTGGCGAAGATTATTCGCCCAGTCAGATCAGTGCGTTCATTCTGCAAAAGATGAAGGAAACCGCCGAAAGCTATCTCGGCGAGACGGTAACGCAGGCGGTCATCACCGTGCCCGCCTACTTCAATGACGCGCAGCGCCAGGCGACCAAGGACGCAGGACAGATCGCCGGTCTCGAAGTGCTGCGCATCATCAACGAACCGACTGCCGCCGCGCTCGCCTATGGGCTCGAGAAGGACGACGGCAAGACCATTGCGGTCTATGATCTGGGCGGCGGCACCTTCGACGTGTCGGTCCTCGAGATCGGCGACGGCGTGTTCGAGGTGAAATCGACCAACGGCGACACATTCCTGGGCGGCGAGGATTTCGACAGCACGATCGTCGAATATCTCGCGGACGAGTTCAAGAAGAAGGAGAACATGGATCTCCGCACCGACAAGCTTGCCCTCCAGCGCCTCAAGGAAGCTGCGGAGAAGGCCAAGATCGAACTGTCGAGCACCGCGCAGACCGAGATCAACCTGCCCTTCATCACCGCGCGCATGGAAGGCGGCAGCACCACTCCGCTGCACCTGGTCGAGACGCTGACCCGCGCCAAGCTAGAGCAGCTCGTCGGCGACCTGATCAAGCGCACCCTCGACCCGTGCAAGAAGGCGCTGGCCGATGCCGGCCTCGACAAGAGCGGGATCGACGAGGTCGTGCTGGTCGGCGGCATGACCCGCATGCCCAAGGTGCGCGAAGTGGTCGAGGAATTCTTCGGCAAAAAGCCGCACACCGGCGTGAACCCGGACGAAGTCGTGGCGATGGGCGCGGCGATCCAGGCGGGCGTGTTGCAGGGCGACGTCAAGGACGTGCTGCTGCTCGACGTGACCCCGCTGTCGCTCGGCATCGAGACGCTGGGCGGCGTGTTCACCCGCATGATCGACCGCAACACGACGATCCCGACCAAGAAGACGCAGACCTACTCGACTGCCGAGGACAACCAGCAGGCGGTTACCATCCGCGTGTTCCAGGGCGAGCGCGAGATGGCGGCGGACAACAAGATGCTCGGCCAGTTCGACCTGTTGGGCATTCCCTCCGCACCGCGCGGTGTGCCCCAGATCGAGGTGACTTTCGACATCGATGCCAACGGCATCGTCAATGTCAGCGCCAAGGACAAGGGCACCGGCAAGGAACAGCAGATCAAGATCCAGGCTTCTGGCGGCCTGTCCGATTCCGACATCGAGCAGATGGTTCAGGATGCCGAGAAGTTCGCCGAGGAAGACAAGCAGCGCCGCGAGAAGGCCGAGGCCCGCAACCAGGCCGATAGTCTGGTCCACGCGACGCAGAAGCAGCTTGATGAGCATGGCGACAAGATCGGTGCCGATCTCAAGGGCCAGGTCGAGGCCGCGCTGGCCGAGACCAAGACCGCGCTCGAGGGCGACGACCCCGACGCGATCAATGCCAAGGCGCAGGCGCTGACCGAACTGGCGATGAAGATGGGCCAGGAAATCTACCAGCAGGAGCAGGCAAACGCTTCGACTGGCGGGTCCGATACCGCCGATTCCGCCAGCCAGCCTGCCGATGACGACGTGGTGGACGCCGAGTTCTCCGAAGTCGAAGACGACAAGAAGGGCTGAGGCTCCGATGGATGACCGTGCCGCCACCGGTGCCCTGTGCTCCGGTGGCGGCTAGGTTTGGGGCGGGGACGAGATGGCTTCCACCGAAATAGACTATTACGAATTGCTCGGCATCGCCCGCACCGCGGACGACCGGACGATCAAGGCCGCCTATCGCAAGCTGGCGATGGAATATCACCCCGACCGCAATCAGGGGTGCAAGGAGAACGAGGCCAAGTTCAAGGCGGTGAGCGCCGCCTACGACTGCCTCAAGGACCCGCAGAAGCGCGCCGCCTACGATCGCTATGGCCACCGCGCCTACGAGCAGGGAATGGCCGGAGGCGGCGGGCATGGTCCGGGCGCCGATTTCGGCGACATCGGCGATATCTTCGAAACCATTTTCGGCAGCGCCTTCGGCGGTGGCGGCGGGCGCCAACAGCCGCGGCGCGGTGCCGACCTGCGCTACGACATGGAAGTTACCCTCGAAGAAGCGTTCCACGGTAAGAAGGCCGGGATCGAGATCGAGGTTTCGCAAAGTTGCGACACCTGCTTCGGCTCGGGCGCGACGCCGGGCACCTCGACCCGCGGCTGCAAGCTGTGTGGCGGCCATGGCAAGGTCCGCGCCAAGCAGGGCTTCTTCGTGGTCGAAAGGCCATGCCCCAACTGCCACGGGCGGGGCGAGGTTCTCGAAAGCCCGTGCCGCGACTGCGGCGGCGAGGGGCGTGTGGACAAGCCGCAGTCTCTTGAGGTCGAGGTGCCGCCGGGCGTCGATACGGGCACCCGCATCCGCTTGTCGGGCAAGGGCGAGGCAGGGCCGCGCGGTGCGCCGCCGGGCGACCTCTACATCTTCGTCCACGTCAAGCCGCATGGCGTGTTCCAGCGCGAGGGCACGACGCTGGGCACCCGTGTGCCGATCAGCTTCACCACCGCCGCTTTGGGCGGCTGCGTCGAAATCCCCGATCTCGATGGCCAGACCAACTCGATCGAGATTCCCGCCGGAATCCAGTCGGGCAAGCAATTGCGCAAGCGCGGCGCGGGGATGCCGATCCTGCAAGGGCGCGGGCGGGGCGACCTGGTGGTCGAAATTCAGGTCGAGACCCCGACCAAGCTTTCCAAGGCTCAGCGCGAGCTGCTGGAACAGTTCCGTGAAACGGAGACGGGCGACGAGTGCCCTGAAAGCCGCGGTTTCTTCGATCGACTGAAGGAAGCGTTCGGCGGCTAAACCAGCTTCTTCAGCACTTCGTCGCGGATGCGTGGCAGCATCGATGGGTCCGCGGTCAGGCGGCTCTCTTCCTCGTCGAGAATGGCCAGGAACGCGCGTCTTTTGAACTCGCGCAGTATCCTCGGCTCGATCTGGTCTTCGACTGTGGAGCAGACCAGGTCGATCATCCGTTCCGCTCCGTGCAGACGCCCCCAGAGATAGTCGTTCTCGCGGTATGAGCGGCTGAAGAACGCGCCGAAGTTGTAGAATTCCGTGCCGCGCAGCGTGGCCCGTGTTCCGCCCTCGCGGATCGAGCGCGCATCGTCGGGGCTGATCCGGTCGACCTTGATCGGGTCGAACTCGGTCATCCCCTCGTGCCGCATCAGGGGTAAGGTAGCGACGTCGTAGAACGGGAAGCCGAGATAGGTCAGCAGCATCCGGCGACGCAGGTTCCGTGGCATATCGTCCAGGGCCTCGGCCAGTTTTTGCTCGGCGACCAGATCGGTGTCGGGCAGCAGGCGACGGCCCGCCAGCAAATCGAGCACGCGCCCCGGATCGTCGAGCACGTGCGCCGCAGCCTCGTCGAAGTCTTCGCCCAGGGTGCGGTCGTCCTCGCGTTCGAAATAGAGCGCCAGGATGGCGTATATCCGGTCGCGGGCATGATCGACCGCGTCGTCGTCGATTTCGGGATCGGCGTCCCAGTCGCGCGCCAGCCGGCGAGCGAGCAGGCGAAGGCGGCGGATGCGGAAACCTATGTCATGGGCTCGGAAGAACGCGACCGCTTCCTCGCTCACACCGCCCGACTTGCCCGCCAGCGTTGCGAGGCCCCGGCCAGCGAGTTCGGCGCGCAGCACGGTGGCGATCGGCGAAGGTCCGGGCAGTTCGAGCGCGGGCGCGGCGTGGTGGATCACCTCGGCAAGCTGTTCGAGGATCGCCGAATACTTGGCTTGCGCGTAGGACTGGAACGCATAGCCCGCGCCATCGACCGCGGCGACCTGTGCCTTGTTACGCCAGGCCGCCAGCCGCTTCGGCGTCGGTCGGTCGAGGAACAGGGTATAGCCGAACAGGCGCTCGACCTGCGCCTCGACCTCGGGCCGCAGCGCGCCGATCATGCGGCTCAGCCGGTCCGCCTCGCGCGATTGCTGCTCGATCGCCTCGAGATTGTCGCGGATCGGCTGCTCGCGCGGGATGGTGGACAGCGAGCCGAAAATCGCACCGAAGAAGCCGACCGGTCGTTCCTGGAGGTCCTGGTGCGTGTCGAGCCGGTCGGGGCGTGGGTCGATGTAGACGAACCGCCGGTCGACCTCGCGCTGGGCCGGCCGGCCGCGCAGTGCCCGGATTGCGCCGTCGAACGGCTTGTTGACCAGCACCGAGCCATCGACCAGCGACACGCGCTCGGCCCGCCCGGCGCGCGCGTGGGCGGGCATGATACGTCGAACGAAGGCGTCGCGGGCCGGCCAAGGCGCGTCGCTTTCTGCCGCTAGGCGCTCGATTTCCTCCAGCCGGAGTGGCGGAAATGCCCCCGGAAAACTGGCCGTGGCGCGCGCTGCGAAGGTCAGCTCGAGCGGGTTTGCCAGTGGCTCACCGCCCGCAGACGGGGCGGAAGCGGTAAACGATATCGGCATGCGATGCTCGGTTTCCTCCACCACAGGCGGGCTGTTGAGGCGCAGCATTTCGGGGTGGCCGCGAAAGTCGGTCGCGGTGACGAACAGGTCGAGCGGGTGGCCGGGCGGCAGCAGCGGACGCTCGATCGGCGCGGCTGCCATTGCGGCGAAGGCATCGTGGATAAGGCGTGAGAAGCCGAGGCCTGAAAACGGCGGTTCGAACCAGCGCCCGCGCACGAAATGCGATACCTTGCGCCGTACCTCCTCGCGCGTTTCGGGGGCGACGGTTTCCGACACTGCGTTGCCCGGCCGGTTGAACAGCCACCAGGCGATTGGCTGGGCCCACAGCTTGGCGAACCGCCACATCGGCCGCGCGTCGGGGTCGAGCAGCCGGTCGACGTCGGCATTGTCGAGCCACATTGCGGTGAGCGGGTCGAGCGACTGCCCCGAATGGACCGCCTGGGCAAGGAATACCGCATTGATCCCGCCCGCGCTCGCACCGGTGAGAATATCGGGCAGAACCCGCAGCCGCAGCTGATAGCGCGCCGCGATCTCCCCCAGAAGATCGGCATAGACCCCGCGCACTCCGTCACCCTGTGTCTCGTCCGTGTGGACGGCGCGACTGGCCCGCGCCAGGTGCCAGATTTCCTTGGTCACGCCGTGCATATAAACGGCGAGGCTCACCCCTCCGTAGCAGACGAGGGCGAGCCTAAGTTCCTTTTGCCGCATGGCAGGCACTGTGACGGGGAAATCGGGCGAAGGCAATTGCGTTCCACAAATGTTCCGGTTATCGCCAGCCACATGGGCAAGCCGAAGAAGCGTTACGTATGTCAGGAATGCGGCTCGCTCACGCACCGCTGGCAGGGCCAATGCCCCGATTGCGGCGAGTGGAACACGCTGGTCGAGGAAGTGCCCGCTACGGTGTTCTCGCTCAAGCACGACCTTTCCAGTGGCGGTCGGGCGGTCGAGTTCGTCGCGCTGGATGCACCATTGCCGCCACTGACGCGGCGCACCACCGGTCTGGCGGAATTCGACCGCGCGCTGGGCGGCGGATTGGTACCCGGCTCGGCAATCCTGATGGGCGGAGATCCGGGGATCGGAAAATCCACACTGCTGCTTCAGGCCGCCGCTGCGGTGGCGCGCACGGGTGGGCGGGCGGTCTATATCAGCGGCGAGGAAGCCGCGGCACAGATCCGCCTCCGCGCCGGTCGGCTCGGTGCCGCAGATGCGCCGATCCAGCTCGCCGCCGCAACCTCGGTGCGCGATATCCTGACCACGCTGGGCCAGATGGAGCCGCCCGCGCTGCTGGTGATCGATTCGATCCAGACGATGCATTCCGACACCATCGAGGGTGCGCCCGGCACCGTCAGCCAGGTGCGCGGCTGTGCGTTCGAACTGATCCGCTATGCCAAGGAGAACAGCGTCGCGCTGGTCCTCGTCGGCCATGTGACCAAGGACGGGAGCATCGCGGGTCCGCGTGTGCTCGAACACATGGTCGACGTGGTGATGAGCTTCGAGGGCGAACGCAGCCACCAGTACCGCATCCTGCGCGGTGTCAAGAACCGGTTCGGCCCGGTGGACGAGATCGGCGTGTTCGCGATGGCCGGCGCTGGGCTGGAGGAGGTGGGCAACCCTTCCCTGCTGTTCCTGTCGGGGCGGGAGGAAGCCATCGCCGGCAGCGCGGTGTTCCCGGCGCTGGAGGGCACGCGCCCGGTGCTGGTCGAGGTGCAGGCGCTGATCGTGCGGCTGCAATCCGGTGCGACCCCGCGCCGCGCGGTGGTGGGCTGGGACAGCGGTCGCCTCGCCATGCTTCTGGCGGTGCTGGAGGCGCGTTGCGGGCTGAATTTCAGCTCGGCGGAAGTCTATCTCAACGTGGCGGGCGGCTATCGCCTGGTCGATCCGGCAGCGGACCTGGCCGTGGCCGCCGCGCTGGTTTCGGCGCTGGCGGACCGGTCGCTGCCCGACAAGAGCGTGTGGTTCGGAGAGATTTCGCTGGCGGGCGAAATCCGCCCGGTCGCCCACGCCGCATTGCGCCTGCGCGAGGCGGCGAAACTCGGCTACACCAGCGGCTACGGCCCGGCGGATAGCGGGTCGGGTTCACCTGACTTTAACTATCGTGAACTAAAAGTGATCGGCAACCTCGTTGACCGGGTCGTGGCAACGCAATAACTGCATCGATCGCATGACGGGCTTTGATATCATCGTCCTTGTAATCGTCGGGGTAGCCGCCGTGGGCGGTTTTCTCCGCGGATTCGTGCAGGAAATCCTCTCGCTGCTGTCGTGGATCCTGGCGATCTTCGCGATCCGGTTCCTCCATACCGACCTCTACACCGCAATCGAGCCCTACATCGGCACCGAGACCGGTGCCGCCGTCCTGGCTTTCGTGCTCCTGCTGCTGATCCCTTACGCGGCGATGAAGCTGATCGCTGGCCGACTCGGCGAAGCTAGCCGCACCTCGCTCCTGGGGCCGATCGACCGCGTGCTTGGATTCGGCTTCGGGGCGATCAAGGGCGCGATCATCGTGGTGCTTGCTTTCTCGGTGCTCGTCCTAGGCTATGACTCGATCTGGGGCGTGCAGGGCCGCCCGAACTGGATCTCCACCGCGCGGACATACCCGATCGTCAACGCCGCCTCCGACGAGCTCGTCGAACTCATCGATTCGCGCCGGAAGTCCTCGGGCCGCGACATCGAAGCGACCGGCAATTGACGGCCGAAAGGGCGGGGCGGCTCTACACTCCTGAACTTCTCGCTTTGGCGGTGGAGCTTGCGGATTATCCGTTGACCGACGATCTCGATTGGCGCGGCGAGGCCAGTTCGCGCACTTGCGGCAGCAAGGTGGAGATGGCGCTTGCGCTCGACGGCACGCGGATTGCTCGTATCGGCCTGAGGGCGCGGGCCTGCGCGGTGGGGCAGGCGGCAGCGGCACTTTTCGCTCGCGCAGCATCGGGACTGACCTCTGCCGACCTGACGCAAGCCGAGGGCGAGATCGCCGGATGGCTATCCGGCTCAGCTCCGGTCCCGTCATGGCCTGGACTCGAACTGCTGGAGCCGGCGCGCGGTTTTCCGGCACGCCACGCCGCGATTCTGCTCCCGTGGAAGGCGGCGCTGGCGACGCTTAACAAGGGCGATACGGCAAGCTAGAGGCGAAATCGGGATCAGACGGGGAGCCTCAAGGCAATGAACACCGCCGCAGCGACGACCACCAGCGGTGCCGCCGCGCACGAGCCGAGCGAGAAGGAAGTCCGCCTCGTCATCGCCGCCTCGTCCGCCGGGACGGTGTTCGAGTGGTACGATTTCTTCATCTACGGCACACTTGCCGCACTGATCGGCGCGGCATTCTTCCCCAGCGATAACGAAACGCTGGAACTGCTGCTGGTCTGGGCAGGGTTCGCGGTGGGCTTCGGGTTCCGCCCCTTGGGGGCAATCCTGTTCGGCTATCTGGGCGACAGACTGGGGCGCAAATATACTTTCCTCGTCACGGTCACGCTGATGGGCGTGGCCACCGCGGGGGTCGGCCTGATCCCCAGCGCCGAGAGCATCGGCTACGCGGCCCCGGCCATCGTGATCTTCCTGCGCATCCTCCAGGGCCTGGCTCTGGGTGGTGAGTATGGCGGCGCGGCAATCTATGTCGCGGAACACGCCCCGCCGGAGAAGCGCGGACATTTCACCAGCTATATCCAGGCAAGCGTGGTCGGTGGTTTCGTGCTCAGCATCGCGGTCGTGCTCGCTTGTCGATTCCTCATCCCTGCCGACGATTTCGTCGCCTGGGGCTGGCGCATCCCGTTCCTGCTGTCGATCGTGCTGCTGTTCATCTCGCTGTGGATGCGACTGAAGCTGAACGAGAGCCCGGTGTTCCGCGCGATGAAGGAAGCAGGGGAAACCTCGGCCAATCCATTCAAGGAAAGCATGATCTATCCCGGCAATCCGAAGCGCATCTTCGTCGCGCTGTTCGGGGTGACCGGTATCCTTACCACCATCTGGTACACCGCCTTCTTTTCCGGCTTGTCGTTCCTGCGTGGACCGATGCGGATGGAGGAGGGCCTGGTCGAATGGATCCTGCTGACGGCGGGCCTGACCTCGATGGCGTTCTACGTGGTGGTCGGCAAGTGGTCCGACCGGGTCGGGCGCAAGAAGCCGATCATCATCGGCGCGGTGCTGGCGCTGCTGCTCCTGTTCCCGATCTTCTGGGCAATGGGAAGCCTCGCCAACCCCGGTCTGGCGCAGGCGGCGCGCGACAATCCGGTGGTGGTGTCCGGCCCCGAATGCACAACCGATCCCTTCGCCGACCTGTTCGGTCGCTCGCAGAGCGATTGCGGCAAGGTGCTGGAGACGCTGACCGCGAGCGGCGTTGCCTATTCGGTCGAGCCGGGTACCGCACTGGCGATCAGCGTTGGGGGAGAGCCTGTTGAGCTGGATCAGGCATGGCTCGCCGATGGCGACGCGCGGCGTACAGGATTGCAGGCGTCGCTTGCGACCAGCGGGTTCGACTTTTCCCGCCAGTCGCCGCCGCTGGCGAACGTGGTCGGCATCGTCGCCCTGCTGCTGGTTCTCGGCGCGCTGTCGGCATTGACCTACGGTTCGGTGGCGGCGCTGCTGTCGGAGATGTTTCCGCCGCGTATTCGCTACAGTTCGATGTCGATCCCGTATCACATCGGCGCGGGCTATCTCGGTGGCTTCCTGCCCCTGATCGCGGGCTTCATCGTAGCAAGGACGGGCGACGTCTATGCCGGGCTGTGGTACACCTGGGCCGTGGTCGCATTCGGGCTGGTTGTCGCCTGGTGGGGCATTCCCGACGGACCGCCGAAAGATTTTGCCAACGATGCCTGATCTTCCGCCGCCCACCCTGCGGCTACGACTGGACGAAGACGCGCTCGCCACGAACTGGCGCGCGCTCGATCGCCTGTCGGGTGGGGCGAATTCCGCGTGCGCGGTCAAGGCCGATGCCTATGGGCTGGGCGTCGCCAAAGTCGTGCCGGTACTGCGCGAGGCGGGTGCTCGGCATTTCTACGTCGCGCACTGGAGCGAGGTTCCTGCGGTCATCGAGCACATCCCGGCCGCGCAGGTCTCGGTGCTCCACGGGCCGATCCGGGCGGAGGACGCCGTTTATGCGCGCGCGGTAGGTGTGCGGCCCGTCATCAACAGCGTTCATCAGGCGCGGGTCTGGGCCGAAGCTGGCGGTGGAGCGTGCGACCTAATGGTCGATACCGGGATCAACCGGCTGGGTGTGCCGCCCGGCGACGTGCGCGATCCGGCGATTGCCGCACTGGAGATTGAAACGCTGCTTTCGCACCTCGCCTGCGCGGACGAGGATAGCGCGATGAACGCGGCACAGCTTGCCCGGTTCGGCGAGGTGGCGGGCATGGTGCCGCGCCGCCGCCTCAGCCTCGCCAACAGCGCCGGGATCGCACTCGGCAGCGCCTACCACTTCGACCAGACCCGGCCGGGGCTCTCGCTCTACGGTGGCGTGCCCCGGGCCGAACTAGCGGCTGAAATCCGTCAGGTCGCCTACCCCCAAGCGGCGATCATCCAGCTGCGCCAGCTCTCGCCTGGCGATAGCGTCGGCTACAACGCCATGTTCACCGCAGATCGGGCGATGCTCGTAGGCGTGATCTCGCTCGGCTATGCCGACGGCTATCTGCGCTGCTGGAGCGGAACGGGCGCGATGGCGCACGACGGGGCGCGATTGCCGGTGATTGGCCGCGTATCGATGGACATGGTGGTGATCGACCTCGCGGAAGCGCCGCACTTGCTCGAAGGCGACTGGGTCGATGTTCCGTGGAGCCTGCCCGAAGCCGCCGCAACCAGCGGCCTCTCGCAATATGAATTGCTCACGGGGCTCGGTCGGCGATTTAAGCGGTAACCCATGTTGCGCTGCACTTGCTGCACCTGCTAATGCAGCACGCATTGCAGCAATCCGAAGGCGGGTCATGGCCAAGCGCGACAGCACATCCGGCGATACGATAATCATCAAGAAGTACGCCAACCGGCGGCTCTACAACACCGGCACTTCGAGCTATATCACGCTGGACGACCTGGCAAAGATGACGCGGGAGGGCGTGGATTTCCAGGTCGTCGACGCAAAGACCGGTGACGATATCACCCATTCGATCCTGACCCAGATCATCATGGACGAGGAGGCGAGCGGTGGCGAGCAGATGCTGCCGGTTAGCTTCCTGCGCGATCTCATCTCGATGTACGGCAATTCGATGCAGGCGATGATGCCGAGCTATCTCGAAGCGAGCATGGCCAACTTCCGCAAGAACCGCGAGCAGTTGCAGGCCGCGTTCCGCGAAGGGCTGGCCGCCAACCCGCTCGCCAAGATGGCCGAGACCAACATCGCCATGATGCGCGCGATGGGCGAGGCTTTCATGCCCGGCAGCCGCGCCGAGAAGCCAGCGCCGCCAGCCAAGGAAGACGAGATCGCCGCCCTGCGCGAGCAGATGGCCGCGATGCAGAAGAAGCTCGACGAACTGGGCAAGTAAGCCCGCCGCACTAAATTTTTCAGTAGGATAAATCCGTGTCCCAGATCCGCCACGCGCTCACCGTGAAGCGCGCCGACGATTTCGCCCAATGGTATCAGGAAGTCATCACCGCCGCCGACATGGCCGAGGAGTCGGGCGTGCGCGGGTGCATGGTGATCAAGCCGTGGGGCTATGGCATCTGGGAACGCATCCAGCGCTTGATGGACGACCGGATCAAGGCAGCCGGGGTCCAGAACTGCTATTTCCCGCTGTTCATCCCGCTGGGCAATTTCACCCGCGAGGCGGAGCATGTCGAAGGCTTCGCCAAGGAAATGGCGGTCGTAACCCACCACCGCCTGATCGCGGACGGCAAGGGCGGGCTGGTGCCCGATCCCGAGGCTAAGCTGGAGGAGCCGCTGGTCGTTAGGCCAACCTCAGAAACAATTATCGGCGATGCTATGGCGCGCTGGGTCCAGTCGTGGCGCGACCTGCCGCTGCTGACTAACCAGTGGGCCAACGTCGTGCGCTGGGAAATGCGCACCCGCATGTTCCTGCGCACTAGCGAGTTCCTGTGGCAGGAGGGTCATACCGCCCACGCCACGCGCGAGGATGCGCTGATCGAAACGCACCGCGCGCTCGAGATGTACCGCGCCTGCGCCGAGGAAGACCTCGCCATACCGGTGATTGCGGGCGAGAAGCCGGAGCATGAACGCTTCCCCGGCGCGGTCGAGACCTGGTCGATCGAGGCGATGATGCAGGATGGCAAGGCGCTTCAGGCGGGCACCAGCCACTACCTCGGCACCAATTTCGCCCACGCCGCGGGCATCCAGTACCAGGACCGCGAGGGCGGCCAGCAATACTGCCACACCACCAGTTGGGGCACGTCTACTCGCCTAGTCGGCGGGATCATCATGACCCACGGTGACGACGACGGCCTGCGCGTGCCGCCGCGCATCGCGCCGTGGCAAGTGGTGATCGTGCCGATGCTGCGCGACGCACCCGAGGACGAGAAACTGATCGCCTATTGCGAGGAACTGCGCGCGGCGCTCGCTGCGCAATCGGCGCTGGGCGAACGGGTCCGCGTGCTGTTCGACACCAAGCCGGGCAAGGCTGCCGCCAAACGGTGGGACTGGGTGCGCAAGGGTGCGCCGCTGATCGTCGAGGTCGGCGGACGCGACATGGAGAACGGCGTCGTCAGCCTGCTGCGCCGCGATCGGCTCTGGGATGCGGCGACCGGCAAGCCCGCCTTCGCCACGCCGACTCGCGACGAGGCCGCCGCGACGATCCCCGCGCTGCTCGAGGAAATCCAGCAGGCGCTGTTCGACGAGGCACGCGACCGGCGCGAGGCGAACATCCATCGCGGGATCGACAGCCTGGATGCATTGGCCGCGTTCTACGACAGCAACGGCCGCTATCCGGGCTGGGTCGAGGTCCAGTGGGCGCGGCCCACCGGCGCGGAACTCGACGGCGTGGTGGAAAAGCTCAAGGCGCTGAAGCTGACCGTGCGCAACGTGCCGATCGGCGCGGCGCCGGCTGACGGGACTTGCCTCTTCACCGGCAAACCGGCTGTGGAGCGAATCTACGTGGCGCGGGCTTACTGAGGCCACTCAACAGCCGTCGTCCCAAGCCGCACTCGTCGTCCCAGCGAACGCTGGGACCGCTCTCCTCCCACGGGAGGTCGAGCTTGCGGACAGCGACCCCAGCGTTCGCTGGGGTGACGGATCAGTGACGAATGTCTTGAAATCACATGGGCGGCGGGCAACAGTGCTTCCCATGAAATATTTCCCCCTGGTCGCCGCACTGATCGCCGTCCCGCTGTCTGCACAAGCCGATCCCGCCGCCGATGTTTCCGCCGAGCGGCTCAAGGTCGATGTCGAGCGCCTCGTCGCTTTCGGCACCCGGCACACGCTGTCGGAACAGGACAGCCCCACGCGCGGCATCGGCGCGGCGGTGGACTGGGGCGCCGACACCTTCCGAGCGATTTCCGCCCAATGCGGCCAGTGCCTCGAGGTAGTGCTGCCCGAGGCGATTGTGCAGGGCAATCGCATCCCTACCCCGACCAGGCTGCGCAACGCGGTCGCGATCCAGCGCGGCACGGAACGGCCCAACGAAGTCGTCATCATCCAGGGCCATATCGACAGCCGGGTGAGCGACGTTATGGATTTCACCAGCGATGCGCCCGGTGCCAATGACGACGCCTCGGGTACGGCACTGGCGATCGAGGCGGCGCGGGTGTTGTCACAGCACAAGTATCCAACGACGATCGTCTATGCTTTGCTGTCGGGCGAGGAGCAGGGCCTCTATGGTGGCCGTTTGCTGGCGGAATACGCGGCCGAGCAGGGCTGGACTGTCAAGGCGGTGCTCAACAACGACATCGTTGGCAATTCCTGCGGATCCGATGGCTACTGCGATCCCGACCATGTCCGGGTATTCTCTGAAGGGCCGCGCGCCGACCTGACCGACGCGGTCCGAGCCGCGCAGCGACGCGACGGGGGCGAGAACGACAGCCCGGGGCGCAACCTGTCGCGCTTCATCGCCGATCTCGCCGCTAAGCGCGAGGGCGGCATCGCGGTGCGCCAGATCTGGCGCACCGACCGCATGGGCCGTGGCGGCGACCAGATACCGTTCCTTGAAAAAGGCTATCCCGCCGTGCGCTTCTCGGTCGCGGTGGAGGACTACGACCACCAGCACCAGGACCTGCGCACGGAAGACGGCACTGTCTATGGCGACACAGTGGACGAGATGGACTTCGCCTACCTTGCCCGTGTCGCGCAGATCAACGTCGCCGCCGCCGCCACGCTGGCCGCCGCGCCGATGCCGCCTGCGCCCAAGGCAGAGGCGGCCGTGCGCAACGACACCCTGATCCGATGGAGCGGTGTTCCGGGAGCGACGGTGTATACTATCGTGGGTCGGCGGACCGATGAGCCTTACTGGTCGCGCGACATCGCCATAGTGAATTACGAAACCCGCTCGCCCGCGATGCCCGCGACACCGGCAGCGGAGCGTGTGCACGAATTCACGGTGCCCCTGCGCGGCGATGACTGGATTTTCGGGGTCAGCGCCTGCTCGACCTCGGGCGCGTGCAGCCCGGTCGCGAGCGCCGTTCCCGCCGGTGCCTTTGTGCCGATTCCCACGGCATCACCCCCATCACAGCCCTGATAGGGGTGCATTTTTCTTCCCGACCGGCTATTGCGCGATCGGGAGGGTGAAAGGAAGGACACAGATCATGTCGCCATTTGCCAAGGTCGCACTGGCAGCCGCACTTGCCGCAATGCCGGTCACTGCGCTCGCCCATCACGGGTGGAGTTCTTACAAGGAAGACGAACCCGTCACGCTGACGGGGCCGCTGAAAGAGGTCGTCTGGGGCAACCCGCACGGAACGGCCAAGATGAACTGGCAGGGCAAGGACTGGGACGTGATCCTCGCTCCCGTCAGCCGCATGACCGCCCGTGGCCTCAGCCTGGATGAAATCGACGATGGTCAGCGCATCACGTTGACCGGCTATGTCCGCCGCGACGGCACCGCGGAAATGCGGATCGAGCGGATCAGGATCGGCGACAAGACCGTCGAACTGCGCTGACATCGTGGAACCGCTGCTGCTGGCCCTGAACGGCTGGCTCGACACCCTGGGGCTGGTGGACTGGGCGCGTGGCAGCGCCTCTGTCTATCCCTGGGCCAACGTCCTCCATGTGCTCGGAATCGTAATGCTGGTGGGCGGGATCGGGGTCGTCGACCTGCGCGTTCTGGGTTTGTGGAAACGACTGCCGCTGGTGGCGCTGTCGCAAGCGCTTACGCCGATCGCGGTGGCGGGCTTCATCTTGCAGGCCGCATCGGGTCTCGTGCTGTTTGCCGCCGATGGCGTCGCACTGGCGGCATCGGAGACGTTTCAGGCTAAGCTGGGGCTGCTGACCCTTGCATTGGGCAATGCCGCCCTGTTCCGGCTCCACTGGCGGGCCGCCTCCCAACGCGACCTTTACGCCCCTCCGCCACTCGCGCGCGCTTCGGCCGCGCTGTCGCTGGCGCTGTGGGTCGCAATCGCCACGGTGGGCCGACTGATCGCCTACTATTGAGCCACGCGGACGGAGCGCCCATATGCGGGCAATGCCGCGCAACACAGCACACGGCTTGCCATCGCGCGAGCAGGTCATCGAATTCATCCAGTCCTCCGCCACGCCTGCGGGCAAGCGCGAGATCGCAAAGGCGTTCGGGCTCAAGGGCCAGGAAAAGATCGCGCTCAAGAAACTGCTGCGCGACATGGCCGAGGAAGGGCTGATCGACGGCAAGAAGACCGCCTATCACCGCATGGGCGGCGTGCCCAAGGTCACCGTCCTGCGCATTATGGAGATCGACGAGGGCGAAGCCTTCGCCATCCCCGATAGCTGGTTGCCAGACGACAAGGTTCCGCCGCCGCGCCTGAGGGTGATCGAGAAGAAAAAGGGTCCAGGCCGCATTGCCGCCCTCAAGGTCGGCGACCGCGTGCTCGCGCGGACCGAGGAAGTCGGCAAGGGCTGGCTGGCGCATCCGATGAAGAAGCTGCCCGCCCGCACCGACGGGCTGATGGGCGTGGTCGAGATCGACAAGAGCGGCAAGGGCTGGCTCGCCCCGGTCGACAAGCGGGTGCGCTCGTCCTCGCCCATCGCCGATCTCGGCGGGGCAGAGGCGGGGCAACTCGTCATTGCGGAACCGGCTGGCAAGAGCCCGCGCGCGGGGGTGAAGGTGACCGAGGTGCTGGGCGATCCGCTCGCGCCGAAAAGCTTCTCGATGATCGCGATCGCCAAGCACGGCATCCCCCACGTTTTCGCCGAGGAATCGCTCGCCGAGGCCGAGCGGGCCGCGAAGCTGCCGCTGAGCGAGCAGCACCGCGAGGATCTGCGCCACCTCCCGATCGTCGCGATCGACCCCGCCGACGCGCGCGATCATGACGACGCGATCTGGGCCGAGCCTGATGGCGAGGGCGGCTACCGCGCGGTGGTCGCGATCGCCGACGTCAGCTTCTACGTCCGGCCGGGCGGCGATCTCGACCGCGAGGCGAGGAAGCGCGGCAACTCGGTCTATTTCCCCGACCGCGTCGTGCCGATGCTGCCCGAGGTGCTGAGCGCCGACGTCTGCTCGCTCAAGGAAGGTGCCGACCGCGCCGCAATGGCCTGCCACCTGCGTATCTCGCCCGAGGGCAAGGTCACCAAGTTCCGCTTTACCCGCGCGCTGGTGCGCATCGCCGAGGTGATCGCGTATGAGGACGCGCAGGCGCGCATCGACGATGGCAGCGCGGGTGATAATCTCCAGCACCTATGGGCCGCGTGGAAGCTGCTTGCCGCGGCGCGGGCCAAGCGCGACCCGCTCGAGCTGGAACTGCCCGAGCGGCGCGTAATCCTCGACGATCAGGGGCGGATCGAATCCGTTGCCGTGCGTGAGCGATTGGACGCGCACCGCGTGGTCGAAGATTTCATGATCGCCGCCAACGTCGCCGCCGCGCAGGCGCTGGAAAGCAAGACCGCGCCCGTCGTCTATCGCGTGCACGAGCCGCCGAGCCGCGAGAAACTGGTCGCGCTGAAAGAATACCTCGCCACCTTCGGGCGCAGCATGGCGCTGGGCCAGGTCATCACGCCCGGACTGTTCAACCGGATGCTCAAGGACGTGACCGACGAGGCGGAAAAGGCGCAGGTGATGGAGGCGGTGCTGCGCAGCCAGACGCAGGCCTACTACGGGCCGGGCAATGCCGGGCACTTCGGCCTCGCGCTCGGCTCCTACGCGCACTTTACCTCGCCGATCCGGCGCTATGCCGACCTCTTGGTCCACCGCGCGCTGGTCGATGCGTTCAAGCTCGAACAGCCCGCACCAAAGGGGAGGCTACCGGAATCATCCGGCCTGTCAGACCGCGACCGCGATGACCTCTCCCGCGTCTCCGAAGCGATCAGCGCCGCCGAGCGCCGCGCGATGGAGGCGGAGCGCGACACAATCGACCGCTACGTCGCCGCATGGCTCGCGGGCCGCGTGGGCGAGGTGTTCGACACTCGTATCACCGGGGTCCAGAGCTTCGGCTTCTTCGCCACGATCGAGCAACTCGGCGGCGACGGGCTCGTCCCGGTGTCGACCCTGGGCGACGAACATTTCCGCTATGACGAGGCCGCCCGCGCCCTGATCGGCGCGGACAGCAAGATACGTTACGCCGTCGGCGACCGGCTCAAGCTGCGGCTGGGCGAAGCGAACCCGCTGACCGGGGCGTTGAAATTCGAGCTGCCCGAGGGCGGAAGCCGCATTGAACCGCGCGGCTCGCGGCCTGACGTGAAGGCCAGGGACCGCCGGATCCAGAGTAAGCGTGGGCGCCCGGCGAACATCAGGCACCAAGGCAAAAAACGCTAGGCCAGCCGGTCGATGTCCTCGTTGGTGAACCCACCCGGGATGACGTAGAGCGGGCACGGGAGCGAGCCGGAATGCGCCGCAAAATGCGTGACCAACGGCCCCGGTCCACCCTCGGCATCGGCGGCGAGCACCAGCGCGGCGACTTCCGGATGTTCGGCGAGGTAGGCCTTGATCACCGCCTGCCCCTCGCCGACGCGGACCGAGATCGTCGGCATCTTGCCGCTTTCCGAGAAAAGGTTGCCCGCCGCACTCGACGCCATCACCTCGGCGCGGTCCTTCGCCTCCTGCTCGATGGTCGCCTGGACCCCGCCGAAGGCGCTGAAGTTCTGCGGTTCTACCAGCGCCAGGATATGCACCGCACCCCCGCTCGCCCTGGCCCGGCGCGAGGCGAAGCGCAGCGCCTTCTGCGCCTCCTCGCTCTCGTCCATGATCACCAGATAGACCCGCATCTTTTTCTCAGTCCCCACCGCTGACGTGCCGGGGTATCCGATGAAATCGTATTCCGCGCAAGAACCTTGCCCGGACCGGCCAAATTGGCCAGAGGATGCCGCTACGTCACTTGAGGATGCCACGCACAGCCATGCCCACACCGATCAAGATGCCCGCCCTTTCGCCCACGATGGAGGAGGGCACTCTGGCCCGCTGGCTGGTGAAGGAAGGCGACACCGTCAGTTCCGGCGATGTCATGGCCGAGATCGAGACCGACAAGGCGACGATGGAGTTCGAAGCGGTCGACGAGGGCGTGATCAGCAAGATCGAGGTGGCCGAGGGCACCGAGGGCGTGAAGGTCGGCACGGTGATCGCGCTGCTGACGGAGGAATGGGAGGATACGGACGAGGCTGCCGCGGCTCCGGTTAAGGAGGAGGCGAAGGCCGCTCCGGCTCCCGAAAGCGAGAACGTCGTCCCAGCGAACGCTGGAACCGCTGACGATAACGCGCAACCGAAAGCGGCCCCGGATTCCGCTGGGGCGACGAAATCCGGCGACCGGATCATCGCCTCCCCGCTCGCGAAGCGTATCGCGGAGCAGAAGGGGCTCGACCTCTCCACCATCAAGGGCAGCGGCCCCGGCGGCAGGATCGTCAAGGCCGACGTCGAGGATGTCGCACCGGGCGCAGTTGCCCCCGCGACGTCGGGGACAGCCGAACCTGCCCAGGCTCAGGCAGCGACACCGGCCCCTGCACCCGCCGCAACCCCCGACTTCGGCATCCCCTACGAGGCGGAAAAGCTCAACAACGTGCGCAAGGTCATCGCGCGCCGCCTGACCGAGGCGAAGCAGACCATTCCGCACATCTACCTCACCGTCGATGTGCAACTCGACAAGCTGCTCAAGCTGCGCGGCGAGCTGAACGCCGCGCTGGAGCCGCAGGGCGTCAAGCTCTCGGTCAATGACCTGTTGATCAAGGCGCTGGCCAAGGCGCTGGTCCAGGTGCCGAAGTGCAACGTCAGCTTCGCGGGCGAGGAATTGCGCAAGTATTCCCGCGCGGATATTTCGGTCGCGGTCGCTGCTCCTTCGGGCCTCATCACCCCGATCATCGTCGATGCCGGGGCGAAGTCGGTCAGCACGATCAGCACCGAGATGAAGGCGCTCGCCGACAAGGCGCGCGAGGGCAAGCTGCAACCGCACGAATATCAGGGTGGCACCGCCAGCCTCTCCAACCTCGGCATGTTCGGGACCAAGCAGTTCGACGCGGTGATCAACCCACCGCAGGCGATGATCCTGGCGGTCGGCGCGGGCGAGAAGCGCCCGTGGGTAATCGACGACGCTCTCGCCATCGCCACCGTGATGAGCGCCACCGGCAGCTTCGACCACCGCGCCATCGACGGCGCCGACGGCGCGGCGCTGATGGCCGCGTTCAAGGCGCTGGTGGAGGCACCGCTGGGACTGGTGGCTTGAGCACGGAAGACCCCTCTCCAACTTCGACTAGCGAGCAAGCTCGTAAGTCTGCGTATCCTCTCCCGCAAGGGGAGAGGATTGACCAGAAATGCTCCTCTCCCCTCGCGGGAGAGGAAGGGGCGCGGCCGCGCCAGCGGGTGGGAAGGAGAGGGGGCCAGCGCGATCTTCTCCCGCTGGCGAAAGGTATGCGCAGCGCGCAGACCGAGGCCGAGCGCCGCCTGTGGTCCATCTTACGCGGCAAACGTCTGGTCGGTTGGAAGTTCAAGCGGCAGGAGCAGTTCGGCGATTACATTGTCGATTTCGTGTGTTTTCGCGCGCGCCTGATCGTTGAGGCGGACGGGTCGCAGCATGTTGAAAGCCTTAATGATCTGGAACGCGATGCATGGCTGACGGAGCAGGGCTTTCGGGTGCTGCGGTTCTGGAACAATGATATCCTTGCCCATGGTGATGCGGTGGCAACCGCAATTCTCGCTGCGCTCGAAACCCCCTCTCCAACTCCGCCTAGGCAGCAAGCTGCCAAGGCTCCGTATCCTCTCCCGCAAGGGGAGAGGAGTGCGGTGAATTCCTCTCCCCTTGCGGGAGAGGATAGTGAAGCTTGCCCGCAACGCGGGCTAGCGCAGCTTGGAGAGGGGGGAGCAGCATGAGCAAGGACCCCCTCATCCGCGTCACTGCCATGCCGGCGGACACCAACCCCTATGGCGGGGTGTTCGGCGGGTGGCTGATGAGCCAGATGGCGCTTGGCGCGGGAGCGCTGGCGAGCCGGGCGGGGCGGGGCAAGGCGGTGGTCGTCTCGGCCACCGATTTCGCCTTCCCCGGCGCGATGGCGGTGGGGGACGAACTCAGCATCTATTGCGAGATCGCCGCGACCGGCACGACCTCGCTCACCGTGGCCGCCGAGGGAATCGCGCGCGAGCGCAATGGCGAGGCAACCACTAAAGTATGCAGCGGCACCTTCAAGTTCGTGCTGCTTGACGACGCCAATCGCCCGCGCGCGTTGGGTGAGGCCGCTCTTTCGGCGAACGACGGATGAGCGTTTTCCTACACATCGCGTTCTGTGCCACCACGACCGGCGGGCAATCGGTCTGCGAATGCCTGTCGTCGGCCCTCGAAATCAACGCCGCGGCTTGCACCATGGCCACCGCGAACATTGGGAACATTCATGGCTGACACTCAATACGACGTCATCGTGCTCGGCAGCGGCCCGGGCGGCTATGTCGCGGCGATCCGATGCGCACAGCTCGGCCTCAAGACCGCGATCGTGGAGCGCGAGAACCTGGGCGGCATCTGCCTCAACTGGGGCTGCATCCCGACCAAGGCGCTGCTGCGCTCGGCCGAGATCTTCCACTACATGCAGCACGCGGGCGACTATGGCCTCAAGGTCACCGGGATCGAGGCCGATCTCGCCGCCATCGTCAAGCGTAGCCGGGGCGTGGCCAAACAGCTCAACCAGGGCGTCACGCACCTGATGAAGAAGAACAAGATCGCGGTGCATATGGGCGAGGGCGTGCTGACCGGCGCAACCAGCCTCACCGTGAAGAGCGACAAGGGCGAGGAGAAGCTGACGGCGAAGCACGTCATAGTCGCCACCGGCGCCCGGGCCCGCGAGCTGCCTTTCGCCAAGTCCGACGGCAAGCGGGTCTGGACCTATCGACACGCGATGGTGCCGGAGGAGATGCCGAAGAAGCTGCTGGTAATCGGCAGCGGCGCGATCGGAATCGAGTTCGCCAGCTTCTACAACGACATGGGCAGCGAAGTTACCGTGGTCGAGATGCTCGACCGGATCGTGCCGGTCGAGGATGCCGACGTCTCCGCCTTCCTCGAGAAGAGCCTGACCAAGCAGGGCATGACGATCATGACCGGCGCGGGGGTGGAGGATCTGAAGGTCTCCGCCAGCGGCGTGAAGGCCAAGATTAAAGGCAAGGACGGCAAGGTCAGCGAGACCGAGTTCAGCCACGTGATCGTCGCGGTCGGGATCGTACCCAATACCGAGAGCATCGGGCTTGAGAAGCTGGCCGAGATGGACCGTGGCTTCATACAGATCGACCCCTACGGCCGCACCAAGTCCAAGGGCCTGTGGGCCATCGGCGACTGCACCCCCGGCCCCTGGCTGGCGCACAAGGCGAGCCACGAGGGCGTCACCGCCGCAGAGGCAATCGCGCAGGAACTGGGCAACAAGGACGTCCACCCCCACGCGCTCGACCGCAACAACATCCCGGGTTGCACCTACTGCCACCCGCAGGTCGCGAGCGTCGGCATGACCGAGGCGAAGGCGAAGGAAGCTGGCCACGAGGTCAAGGCCGGCACCTTCCCCTTCATCGGCAACGGCAAGGCGATCGCGCTGGGCGAGGCGGAAGGCTTCATCAAGACCGTGTTCGACGCCAAGACCGGCGAACTGCTCGGCGCGCACATGATCGGCGCCGAGGTGACCGAACTGATTCAGGGCTACACCGTCGGCAAACAGCTCGAGACGACCGAAGCCGAACTGATGCAAACCGTGTTCCCGCACCCGACGCTAAGCGAGATGATGCACGAAAGCGTGCTTGCGGCTTACGGAAGGGCGCTGCACATCTAGCGTCAGCTACAGAAGGGGGCGAGATGACCGATTTCCTGATCCTCGCCTTCGTCATCCTGATGGCGGGCGTCGTGGCAGTGCCTTTGGCGACGCGGTTCGGGTTGGGATCGGTTCTCGGTTACCTGCTTGCGGGAATGGCGCTCGCACCGTTGCTGGGTGCTCTCAATGTCGATGTGGAGGGCTTGCAGGTCTTCGCCGAGTTCGGCGTCGTTATGATGCTGTTCATCGTCGGGCTGGAGCTGGAGCCCAAGGCGCTTTGGGCCATGCGCGGGCGGCTGCTCGGCATGGGCGGCGGGCAGGTGGTGCTGAGCACGTTCGCGCTCGCCGCGGTGGCGCTGGCTTATGGCGAGGTGTGGCAGACGGCGCTCGCTATCGGGATGATCCTGGCGCTGTCGTCCACCGCGATCGTGGTCCAGTCGCTGACCGAGAAGGGCCTGCTGCGCAGCACCGGGGGCGAGGCGAGCTTTTCCGTCCTGCTGTTCCAGGATGTCGCGGTGATCCCGATCCTCGCTCTGCTGCCGCTGCTGGCGATGCCGGAATATGCCGCGATGGCAAGCGAGGGCGGGCACGGAGGCCACGGACACGGGATCGACATCACCGCCGGGATGCCCGCATGGCTATCCGGCATCGTGACCGTGGGCGCAGTAGCGGCGGTGGTACTGATCGGGGTATTCCTGACCCGACCGGTGTTCCGCTACATCGCGCGGGCGAACCTGCGCGAACTGTTCACCGCCGCCGCGCTGGTGTTCGTGATCGGCATCGCGCTGCTCATGAGCATGGTCGGCCTCAGTCCCGCATTGGGCACCTTCATCGCGGGCGTGGTGCTGGCGAACAGCGAGTATCGGCACGAGCTGGAAAGCGACATCGACCCGTTCAAAGGCCTGCTTCTCGGCCTGTTCTTCATCACCGTGGGCGCGGGGATCGACTTCGAGCTGGCCATCGCGGAATGGCAGACGGTGCTGTCGTGGGCGGCGATCGTGATCGGGCTCAAGATCGCCGTGCTCGCGCTGATCGGACGGCTGGCTGGGCTGCGCAAACAGTCGGCGTGGCTCTTCTCGCTGTCGCTCCCGCAGGCAGGCGAGTTCGCCTTCGTACTCATCGCTTTCGCGCTCGCCAACTCGGTCCTGCCGCCCGCCACCGCCGACCTGCTCCTGCTCGTCGTGGCGCTGACCATGCTGGTCACCCCGCTACTGTTCATCGTCTACGACAAGCTGATCGAGGCGGCTTACTGCAAGGGCGAGGAGCGCGAACCCGACGCCATCGAGGAGGATAACCCGATCATCATCGCCGGGCGCGGGCGCGTGGGCGGGATCGTCGACCGGATGCTCGATGCCGCTGGGCACCATGCGACCGTGATCGACTACGACAGCGAACACATTGAACAGCTCAAGAAGTTCGGCGCCAAGAGCTACTTCGGCGACGCGACCCGCCCCGACCTTCTCGCCAGCGCCGGAATCGCGCGGGCGAAGCTGCTGATCGTCGCGCTCGACGAACGCGAGCAGATCGACAAGCTGACTCGCTATGCGATCGGCAACTACCCGAACCTGCACGTGATCGTCCGCGCCAAGGACCGCGACCACGTCTATCACCTTTGGGCGATGGGCGCGCGCGACGTTATCCGCGAGACCTACGACAGCTCGCTGCGCATGGGCCGCTCGGCCTACGAGGCGCTGGGCGCCGACCGCCAGACCGCACAGGCGATGGCCGATGCGTGGGAGGAACGCGACCGGACCTCGATGCGCGAGGTCGCCGATCTCTATCGCCTCGACATACCAAGCTGGGAAAACGAAGCCCTGCTCGCCAAGATCCGCGAATTGCGCGCAGAATGGGACCCGAAGCTGCGCGAACAGATGGACGAAATCGTCGGGCGGAGCCGTTGATCAGGATCGCGGAGCATTTCTGCGCCACTCGCTCACCCGGCACGACGGGCTTGCAATTGGACGCCGCGGGAGTATTCCCTTGAGATAACAATTGCGGGTCGCCGGTTTCAAGGCGACGACAAGAAGCGTGACATCAATCACGCCGCCTTTGAACGAGATCATACTGGCCGGGTCGCACGAACCGGAAAGCTTGCCGCCGGGCAGGGCCATGTCTCGATGAGGGGGGAAACTTGTCGATCGCTTACAATGCAATTGCGTGCCGTGCCAGAAACGCGGCCATCGATCCGGGTCCGGCCCGCTATCGGCTCGTGTCGCGAGTGGCCCTGGCGGCAACATTGGCATTACCTGCGTATTCGGCAGTGGCGCAGACAGTGCCGCCATCCGTGCAGGTCGCTCCGCCGACGCGCGACGAACTGATCCCACCCGACCAGCGCCGTCAGCGCGAAGGTACCACGCTGACTATCGATGGCGGAATGGAACGCGCACCGTGCGCGCTCGATCGGGCGGATTACGCGGACATACGCCTGATGCTGAGTAGCGTGACTTTCAATGGGCTGGAGACCGTGCCCGGCGTGTCGCTAGCCGAATCGTATCAGGAATACATAGGGCGCGAATTGCCGCTTGCGGTGCTGTGCGACATTCGCGCCAGGGCCAACGCGATTTTGCGCGATCAGGGGTATCTGGCGGCGGTCGAGATTCCCGAGCAGCGCCTGTCGGGCGGCGCGGCCGAGTTTCGGGTAGTATTCGGTCGCCTGACTTCGCTGCGCGTGCGCGGTGACGCGGGGCCATCGGAAACGCTGGTCGCCGGTTATCTCCAGCGGCTGACCGGCGAACGGGTGTTCAACACCCACGAGGCGGAACGCTATCTCTTGCTGGCGGACGACCTGCCGGGCCTCAACGTGCGCCTGTCGCTGCGCCCTGTATCGAGCGGCGCGCCCGGCGACCTGATCGGCGAGGTCGCGGTGGTTCGCGAGCGTGGAGCGGTAGATCTGAGCGTTCAGAATTACGGCTCGCGCGCCATCGGTCGCTTCGGCGGTCTGTTGCGCGGCGAGATATACGACCTCACCGGTATGGGCGACCGGACTTCCCTCGCTGTGTTCAGCACGCTGGAATTCGAGGAACAGCACACTGTCCAGTTCGCGCACGACTTCCGTGTCGGCAGCGAGGGACTGAGGTTCGGCGGCGCGGTGACCTACAGCGTCACCAATCCCGACATCAACCTGCCTGGCTTCGAAGTTGAATCGGAAACGTTCCTTGCCAGCTTTCGCGCCAGTTATCCGCTTCGGCGCAGCCGGGCGAGCACGCTGATTGCAGAGGCCGGATTCGACTACGTCGATCAGGACGTGGACGTGAACAAGATCCTTCTGACCCGCGACCGGGTGCGGACCGTGTTCGCCCGCGTTTCCGGCTCGCTGAGCGATTCGCGCAGCATCTCCCGCACCCAGGGCTTCAGCGAATACGAGCCGCGACGCAGGCTGTCGTTCTCGCTCGAGGCGCGCCAGGGCATCGATATATTCGATACCAGCCCCGATTGCCGCGCCAACCCGCTCGCCTGCATTGTCGGCGGGGCCGCACCACCAAGCAGGATCGAGGCGGATCCGACGCCATTGCTGCTACGCGCGAGAGCCGGGCTGGAGGTGCGCCCTGTACCTAAGCTCACCTTCGCGCTGAACGCCGACGCACAGGTGACCGGAGATGCCTTGCCCGCGTTCGAGGAGTTCGCCGCGGGTAACTATTCGATCGGACGTGGCTACGATCCCGGGGCGGTGCTGGGCGACAGCGGCATCGGGGTATCGCTGGAGGCTCGTGTCGGCAGCCTGGCCCCCAAAACGGTCAGGCAAATCGCGTGGCAGCCCTATGTCTTTACCGACGCCGCCTGGGCATGGAACCGCGACCCGAGCCGTCGGCCGCTCAATCCCGACCGCCTGTGGTCGGCAGGTGGCGGGGTTCGTGCGGCCTGGGGGTCGCGGCTTCAAGGCGACCTGACCGTCGCCGTTCCGCTGGAACGGCCCCAGCTTGCGCTCGATCGCGGTGACGTGCGGGTCATGTTCTCGCTGACCGCCCGCATTCTCCCCTGGAGATTCTGACATGGCATCGCAGACCGAAAATCGTACACGCCTTCTCCTCGGATCCGGCGCTGCAGCACTCGCCGCATCGCTCGCCCTGATGCCACAGCAAGCGGCGGCGCAGGCCATTCAGGCTACGCCCGATGTGGTCGTCGGTAATGCCCTGATCGACCGCAATACGCCCGGTTTGGATGTCATCACGGCGGAAACCCGCACTGTCGTGATCGACTGGACACCCGACGAGATCAGCGGGACCGCGCTCGATTTCCTGCCCACCGGTGCCACCGCGATTTTCCAGAACAACGTCCAGGTCATTACCGACTTTGCCATCCTCAACCGCATTCTCCCGTCCACTAATGGCGATATCGTGGTGATCGACGGGACGGTTATCTCACGTCTGGATCAGGGTAACGGCTTTGGCCCCGGCGGGTTCGTTGCCTTCTATTCCCCGACCGGAATTCTCGTCGGCAGCAACGCGGTGTTCGATGTCGGCGGCCTGATGCTGACCGCTCTCGCGCCCGACCTGGCGACTTTTTCGACCTTCCTCGACAATGGCCAACTGAGCCTCAGCGGGTCGGAGGGCTCGATCGCGCCGATCCTGATCCGAGGCGGGGCTACCATCGGCGCGACGCCCGAGAACAGCTTCTTCATCGTCGCCGGCCCGCAGATCGTGATGGACGGCACGGCGTTCATCAACGGGTCCACCGCCTATGTCGCGGGCCTGCAGGTCGACCTGACGTTCAGCAACGGACTTTTCGACATTGTCGTACCGCTAGGGACGAGCGTCACCAATGCCATCGAGCATAACGGAACGACTGGCGGACCGGCCAGCACCGGTGTGGGCGACAATCATGTCATTTATGGCGTGACCAAGGCCGAAATTAACCCGGTCCAGATGCTGTTCCGAGGCAATCTCGGCTTCGAGCCCGCTCTGGTTGCCGGGGTCGACAACGGCGACATTATTCTCGCCGCGAACTTCGAGGTGTTCGGACGGACGGTCAATGGCGGCTCGATCGATCAGGGCCTGGATGCGATATTCGCCGACAATGCGCAGACCAGCGCGGTCGAGGCCAACATCATCCTCGACCAGTTCACCGGAACGAGCAACCTGCTTGCGATCGGCACGCATACGGTCCAGGCGCTCGCGGCGGGTGGAGCAAGTTCGCAAACCGGCAATCTGCTGGTCGTCGCTGGGGAATTTGCCGAGGTTCAGGCCACCGGAGGGCTCGATTTCGTCATCGATGGCGACGTGCTGGTCTCGGCGACGGACTATGGCCTTATCACCGAAGGCAACGGCTCGCCGCCGATACTCGCCGCCAATGGTGGCTCGGCGCTAATCACGGCTAATAACGGCGGCAATATCGCCATCACCGGAAGCGCGCTTGTCAGCGCCGATGCCTTTGCAGGATACGATTTCATCCTCCTGGTGGGCGGAGCGGCTCAGGGTGGAGACGCGCTGATCGGCGCAAGCGAGGGAACGCTCCGGATCGACGGCAACGCCACCGTCAGCGCGATCGCTAGCGGACCTGCCGAAGTGGCGCTGATATCGGGCGGCACCTCCGACGCGGGCCTGGCGCAGTATTTCGCCACCCTTGGCGGCCAGGCATCGATCGGCGGCGATCTGATGCTGATCGCCAACGCCTTCGGCGCTGATGTCAGTGCAGGAGGATCGCAAGCCGGGACCGCCGCGACGGGTGGCAGCGCGTTCCTGAATGTCCTCACGGGCGGTGGGTCGGCCAGCGTCGATGGTTCGGTTTCACTGGCGGTGAATGCGGTCGCCGGACCTGGCAATGGCTCAGGCACGGGAGCGACCGGCACGGGCGGCCATGCGGCCATCTCTGCCGACGTCGCCAATGCCACGATCGCGATCGGCGGAAGCGTCGATATGCGGGCCGATGGGATCGGCTCAGACAATGAGGGCGGCCTCGGCGGAACGGGCATTGGTGGCCGCTCGCGGGTCTCGACCTTCGGCGGGGATGTGACGATCGCTGGGGCGGTCGCGACACAAGCCAACGCCCTCGGCGGCGCGGGTCTGAATGGCGGCTCAGCCTCGGGCGGCATAGCAGGCGTGTTCGCGCTCATCGGCTCGATCGACATCGATGGCTCCGTCAGCGCCGCGGCAAGTGCCGTTGGCGGCAATGCAGCATTCGGCTCAGGCGGGCAGGGAGGATCCGCCACGGGCGGCAATGCCTTCGTCCAGGCCGAGGGGACGCTGACCGAAAACGCGAGCATCGTTATCGGTGGCGATTTCTCCGCGGTGGTCGATGCCTTCGGCGGCACTGGCGGTGTGGCCGATGCCAGTGGCATCCCGGCAGGGGCGGGCGGCGTCGCGCGCGGGGGAGTGCAGAACATTCCCGTCCCATCCGATCCGCAGTTCTTTGGCGGTGCGTTTGCGCTCGCTCAGGGCGACCGGGGCAGCCTGCAGATCGACGGCAATACCACTCTTAGTTCCACCGGCTTCGGCGGCCAGGGAGGATCGGGCTTCGAAGACTTCGATGGCGGCATCGGGGGTGATGGCTTTGGCGGCACGGCGCAGGCAGGACTGTTCATCGGGACCGGCAATGGCTCTGTTTCCCAAGGCAGCGCGCAGTTCGGCGCGGTCAGCGTGTCGGCCAACGGGATTGGCGGCAACGGTGGCATTGCGCCCTTAAGCGACGATCCGTCCGGCACTGGCGGGGCGGGCTTTGGCGGAGGCGCATTCTTTACCGCACGCCTCTCGACCGCCATTGCCGATCAGGTGGCGCTCGACAGTTCCGGCACTGGCGGCCTCGGAGGGACTGGCGGGCAAGGCGTCGGAGGAAATTCGGGGCTGCTGACCACAAATGGCGGCACGGCTCAATTGGCCGCGCTTTTCGCTGTTGCCGATGGCGTCGGTGCCGCAAGCCTTGATGGTGCGGGAGCCGCCGGGACGGGGGGGACGGCGTTCATCGGCTTCCAGGGCGGCACTACGCAGATCGCCAGCGATGTACTGATCAGCGCATCCGGCTTTGGCGGCGACGGGATCGGTGGCAACGGGGGTGCGGGCGAGGGCGGCACGGCTGACATCGCCAATTTCGTTGCCGTTGCGGGCACTGCCACCATTGGTGGCTCCGCCCGCGTCATCGCGAGCGGTCTGGGCGGCGATGCACTCAGCGCCGGTTTCACTGGCGGCACGGGGACGGGCGGAGAGGCCTATCTGCTGACCCAGACTGGTGGGACACTGCAAGTCAACACCGTGCAGGTGCTCGCCGGAGGTTTGGGCGGGAGTGGCCCGTCGGCCAATGGCGGCGCTGGAACCGGCGGCATCGCCTATATCGAATCGCGCGATACCGGCAGTAGCGTGACGGTGCAGAACACTGCCGGCATAGGCGGCGGAGACATCATCGACCAATCCGCTCTCGTCGGCGCGATCGGGGCAGGGGGGCTGACCACCGGTGGTGCCGGTATCGGCGGAACGGGCACTGGTGGCGAGGCGATTGTCCGTGCCAGTGGTGGCGGCGCAGTGAACTTGCCGCTTACGGGCGGGCCCGCGGCGTTCGCGCGGATACTCGCGCGTGGGCATGGCGGCCAGACCACCGTGGATGGCGGAACAGGGGGCACCGGCACCGGCGGGACCATCCGGATCGAAGCACTCGATTCGGGTAGCTTAACCGTGGGGCCGCTCCAACTCAGCGCCTTCGGCGAAGGCGGGTCGAGCGCGAACGCTGCCGCTAACATCGACGGCGGTGACGGGATCGGAGGCGCGCGCCTTATCACTGTCGCCAATGCAGGCACTCTGACCGCGTCCATTCCCGCCGGAATTGCCGGCGGGTCGGGCGGTAATGGGTCAGGCACCGGCAACGGAGGAAACGCTTCGGGCGGTGTCGCCAGTCTGGGGATCAACGGCGGGACGGCAAACCTTGCCGGAACTTCGATCATCGCGACGCAGAACATAGGCGGCAATGGAGTAACCGGCGGCTCTGCGAGCGGAGGCGTCTCAAGCCTGCAGATCCAGAATGGCGGTGTACTCAACATCCTGCCCGACGTGTCTGGCGTTGCCCAGCTTTCGGTCTCTAACCTCACCTTCGGTGGTAACGGTACGACCGGGAATGGCGGCAGTAGCACCGCTCAATCAAGCTCCGCCCTTATCGAATCGGGGACGGTCAGCGGCGGAAATCTGACTGTGCAGTCGACCGCAACTGGCGGCGCTTCCATCAGCGGTATCGGCGGGCAAGCTCAGGGCGGTAGCGCGACACTGTTGGTGGATGCCGCGAATGTCGGTCTCGTCTCCGTCACTGTAAGTGGTGTGGCGCAGGGCGGGCTGAGCGACAGTGGCGCGCATGGCGACGCCTTTGGCGGCAATGCAGCAATCGCGTTGATCGAGGCCGACTATGTCACGAGCGGCCTGACCCGACTCACGACGACCGCCACGTCCGGCACGGGTTCCGCGTCACCAGCAAACAGCGGCGTCGCGGTGGGAGGCAGTTCATTCCTCGATGTTTCCGGAGGTGCTGCCATGGCGGTAGGATCGATCGAGATTCTGAGCGGGGGATTGGCATCAAACGGCGGTTCGGCAAGTGGCGGTGCCTCAGGCGCGGGCGTCGCTTCCTCTCAGGTAACGACCGGCACCCTGCTGCTCGACTCCACAGCGAGCGCAATCGGAGGAACGAGCGCCGCGGGCGGCGAGGCCGCTCTCTTCGGACAGGGCGGGGGCTCATTGCAGGCGGATTCCGCCGCTATACTTACGGGTGCGAGTGGTGCGGCCAGCAACTTCGCAGGTTCCGCCGCCATAGAGGTGGCAGGCGCCGCGTTCGATTTCACCACGCTGGAGATCGCCTCGATCGGCACTGACGGTGGATCTGTGACGCTGCTCAATGCCGACGGTGGCGGCATCCTCATTCAGTCGACGGCCGATATACAGAGCACTGGGAATGTCGAGGCGATTGCCGTCAACGGCGGCATTATCGGTGGCCCCACCGTCTCGAACCCGACCGCCGCGATCACCATTTTCACCCCGGGGACGATCAGTTTTGCCGGCAACAACGATAACGCCATTTCATTCGGCGGCGCGTTGCTGTTGCTCACATCGGGCGATCTCGACATCGGAGCGGGCGCGCGGATCGGTGCGAATTTGGTCGAGATCACTTCGCTCGATACACAGAACGTGGCGATACTCGGCGGCACTACCGAAGGCCCCGGTTACACGCTCACCGCCGCCGAAATCGAGCGGATCGAAGCGGGCGAGGCGACGTTCATCGCTCCGCTGCTCGATCAGGCGAGCGCGAATGCGCCGGACTTGATCTTGCGCGACATGTTCCTCGCCGGTTCGCTCGACGATGGAACCAGCCTCATCAACGTGCGCACTCCCGGCACCATGCGGGTCGAGGGCGTGGTCGCCTATGTGGATACGTCCGTGGAAGATCGCCTGGTGATCGAAGCGGGCGAACGGATCGAGATCGTGACGCCGGGCGGGATTGGCGTACTCGGCCCGGGCGATGCGCCCGGTGGTGAACTTGTGCTTCGCGCGAGCGACATCTGGGCGGCGGATGCAGCGACGATTTCACGATTGCAGGACAACCTGACTTTCGAGGGCCGCAACGACCTGCTCGCCACAGCCGCCAGCGGCAGCGACGATCCACTGGGCTATTTGCGTGCCGGAACCATGCAGTTGATCGCCGGGCGATCGTTGCTGGTGCGCAACACAGGCACTTCGAGCGAGCCCGGTGGGATTCTCGTGGGCGAGGGCGGTTTGTCGATCAACGGCCGCTTCGACGATGGCGACCCGTCGCTGCTAGATGTGTTCGCCTATGGCCGCAGGCAGAACAGCGACGGCACGTTCGTCGTTGGCGCGGCATTCTATGAACTGGTCAATTTCAACCGGGTAGGCGACGTAGCTACCAGCTATCTCGACGGATCGAAATTCAACGATTGCGATATCAATACCGGCGAATGCGACCAGGTCTCAATTGACATCATCGACTTGCTGCCCCCGCTGAACAACCCGGTGATCATCGACCTGCCCGTAAGCAAGATGAACCAGATCCCCCCCGCCGAGGACGAGACCGATTCCAAGTTCGGTATCGATTTCCCTGGATTGGTAGAGGCACCGTTGCTGTCGCAGGATGCCTTGATCGAGGACCCCGTGACCAGCGGCGGCGACAGCTCGCTCTATGCCGTCGATGACGACGATGAAAATCACGAGGGAGCGAGCGATGAGGAATAGCGCGATGAAGTTTCTCCCAGCGCTCGGACTTGCTGCCGCTGCGACAATCGCATTGCTGCCACTGGCAGGGCTGGGAGCGCAGGCCCAATCTCCCATCAGTTTGCGAGACAGTTTCCCCATCGGTTCGAACGGTTTGTGCGAGGCGCAAATCACGGCGCCGGAGCCGGGTGCCGGATTGTTCGATCGGCGCTATACGGTCGTATGCCGCGATGCCGCGACTCCGGTGGGCACCTTGTGGGTCGTCCGCGGTCGCCATGCCGCGAGTGCGACCGCGCGGTTTGGCGATGCCCGCAGCATTTGCGCGCCGAGCGGGGAAAGCGCGGCACCCGATAACCTGCCGAATGCCCGCGCGCTCAGTTGCTCCAACGAGGCCAGCGCGATCCGCACGACGCTGCTGGTCCGCGAAAGTGGCGACAGGACTTATGCTGCCAACGGCTTCGCCGCCTACGAGCAAGCGCTACTGCTTGGCCTGGCAACCTTGGTCGCCGATCGGCCGGTGCCGGGCGCGGTGGAAATACCGCTCACCCAGGCAAGCGACGCGGAAGCATTCGCGCGGTCGCAGGCAGAGTCGATTTCCGCCGACCGTGCTCTCGCGGAGGCCTATCGACGCGGCAACCAGGGCAATTTCGCCGCCGCCGCCGAGTTCTTTGCGGCCTCTACACTCGGAGTGTCGGGCAACAGCGCGACCGAGGCACGCCTCAACGAGGCATTGCAGCAATCGAACCTGGGCAACCATGCCGAGGCGCTTCGCCTGTTCAATTCCGTGCGGCAGACCGCAAGCCAAAATGCAGTGCTGGCGAGTATGTTGCGCAACTACGAAGCACTCGATGCACTCAACCGCCGCAGGGGCGAGGAGGCTTTGACGACGCTGGCGAGGACGCTTCCGAGCATCTATGAGGATTCCGCCCAGTTGCGCGAACTGTCTATCGGCGAGGCAATGGCGAATCGCCTGTCGGCGGAGAACAACAACGCCATCATCACCTATTCGACCAGCCTCACTCCGCTGGAGCGGGCGCAACTACTTGAAGGTCAGGCGAACTATCTGCGCGCAGCCGCATTGCGGATGCTCGGCCGTCCTGACGAGGCGACAGGGCCACTCGCGCTCGCCAACTCTACGCTGGCAGAAGTTCGCGGCGGCCGGGTCATGTCGATCATCTGGCTCCGAGCGCAAGTGCTGGGCGAACTGGCCGAACTCGCCGAGCGCCGGGGCGACATCTCCAGTGCCGAGGCACTGCACCGGCAGGGAATCGGATTGCTCGAGCTATCGTATCCGGATTCGCCAGTTCTCTACAGTGCGCAGGCCCAGCTGGCCGGAATGTTCGCTCGAACTGGGCGCGCCGACGCTGCGCTGGAGCTTTATCGCACGATTGTCGGTGAAGCTAACGGACGCCCGACCCCGGCGCTACGGAACCTGCTTGCGCCTTACTTCGCCCTGCTGCTGCGCGAGAACGGCCAGGCGAATGCGGCGACGGACATTTTCGCCGCCAGCCAGTTGCTCCAGCGCCCGGGCCTGGCACAAACGCAGGCGGTACTCGCCCGCGAACTTTCGGGTGGTAGCGACGAAGCGGCGCAGCTGTTCCGCAAGACGCTCAATATCGGCCGCTCGATCGAGCAGCTTCGCGCCGCGATCCTGCAGATGCCTGCTAGCGTCGATGCGACCCCCGAACTCGAAAGCCTGAGGGTCGAGCGGATCGCCCAGCTCGAACAACTGCAATTGCAGCAGGCGGAATTGCAGCAGCAGCTCGCGGCCTACCCGCGATACCGCGCGGTGTCCGATGGGGCGATGACGTTGGCCGAGATGCAGCAATTGCTGGGTGAGAATGAAGCTTACGTCAAACTCATCACCCTCGATCGCGATACCTACGTTCTTTATGCCGATCAGGCGGAAACCATCGCATATCGTGCGGATGCCAGCCCGCGCGAGCTGGAAGACATGGTCGATTCCCTGCGCGCGAGCATCGCGGTTACCGAAGGCAACCAGGTACTTACCTTCCCGTTCGACATCGAACAGTCGCGCGCGCTCTATCGCCGATTGTTCGGTCCGGTCGCTGATCGGCTGCCCCAACGCTCGCACCTGATTTTCGAGCCAGACGGGGCGCTGCTGCGTCTGCCCGCCAACCTGCTCGTGACCGACGACGCCAGCGTCGAACGTTATCGGCAAAGGGTGGCACGCGGAGGAGATGAGTACGATTTCCGCCAGACCGCGTGGCTCGGGCGCAGCACGCGCATTACCACCTCGGTCGCGCCCACCGCATTCCGTGATGTACGCAATGCGCGCAGTTCCGGCGGGAGCAAGAGCTATCTCGGACTTGGCGAGAACACCCCGGTCGAAGGCTCCACAGGGGCTGGCACCGGAACGCGCTCGGTTTTCGGCAGCGGCGACAAGTGCCAGTGGTCACCGGCAATCTGGAGCAATCCGATCTCGGCCAACGAACTGCGCAGCGCCGCCGCTCGTCTGGGAGGGCCGCAACAGTCGGGCACGACCATCGTGACGCGCGATGCATTCACCGACAGCGCGGTCAAGGCAATGCCTGACCTTGCGGACTATCGTATTCTCCACTTTGCAACGCACGGACTCGTCACTGCACCCGAACCAGAATGTCCGCCGCGCCCAGCACTCCTGACATCCTTCGGCGGCGACGATTCGGACGGTTTGCTTACATTCGCGGAGATTTTCTCGTTGAGACTCGATGCGGATCTGGTGATCCTGTCAGCTTGTGACACGGCGGGTAGTGCGACCGTGGGTGCGGCGCGCGAGGCCGGTGTAACATCGGGGGGCGAATTTGCACTCGACGGTCTCGTCAGGGCTTTCGTGGGGGCAGGGGGGCGCACCGTGCTGGCGAGTCACTGGCCGGTGCCCGACGATTACGACGCAACGCAGCGCCTCATTGCCGGCCTGTTCGATGGCGGAGCGGCGGGCACGGCGGAAGCATTGCGTAGATCGCAGCTTGGTTTGATGGATGCGGCGGAAACCTCGCACCCTTTCTACTGGTCGGCATTCGCGATCGTGGGAGACGGTGCGGTAGCGATCACCCGCTAGCGGTTAAGCCGACCGTCTATCAGGCCATCGACCAGGCTGGGATCGGCCAGCGTCGAGGTGTCGCCGAGCGATCCATAGTCGTTCTCCGCAATCTTGCGCAGGATGCGGCGCATGATCTTGCCGCTGCGGGTCTTGGGCAGTGCCGGTGTGAAATGCAGGTGGTCCGGCGTCGCGATCGGGCCGATTTCCTTGCGGACATGAGCTCGCAATTCAGCTGCCAGGTCGTCGTTGCTCTCCTCGTCGGCGTTGAGCGTGACGTAGCAGTAGATGCCCTGGCCCTTGATGTCGTGAGGGAAGCCGACAACTGCTGCTTCGGCCACCTTGGGATGCAGGACGAGCGCGCTTTCAACCTCGGCAGTGCCCATCCGGTGTCCAGAGACGTTGATTACGTCGTCCACACGCCCGGTGATCCAGTAATATCCGTCCGCATCGCGGCGACATCCGTCGCCGGTGAAATACTTACCTTGATAGGTGCTGAAATAGGTCTGCACGAACCGTTCGTGATCGCCATAGACCGTGCGTGCCTGGCCGGGCCATGAGCGAGCGATGCACAGATTGCCCGACGCCGCGCCGTCCAGCACCACGCCATTTCCGTCGACCAGTTCGGGACACACGCCGAAAAATGGTCGACCTGCACTGCCGGGTTTCATGTCGTGCGCGCCAGGAAGCGTCGTGATCATGACTCCGCCTGTTTCGGTCTGCCACCAGGTGTCGACCACCGGCACACGTCCATGACCGACATTTTCGTGGTACCAACGCCACGCCTCCGGGTTGATCGGTTCGCCCACGCTGCCGAGCAGGCGCAGGCTGGACAAATCGTGCTTCGCGACGTGTGATTCGCCCTCGCGCATCAGCGCGCGGATAGCGGTGGGAGCAGTGTAGAAGATGTTGACGCGATGTTTTGCGCAGACCTGCCAGAAACGGTCGTGATCGGGCCAGTTGAGCACGCCTTCGAACATCAGCGCGGTCGCGCCGTTCTGTAGCGGCCCATAGACGATGTAACTGTGCCCGGTAACCCAGCCGATGTCGGCGGTGCACCAGTAGATCTCGTCCGGCCGGTAATCGAACACGTAGCGGAAGGTGGTTTCGGTCCATACCGAATAGCCGCCGGTGGTGTGGAGCACGCCCTTGGGCTTCCCCGTAGAGCCGCTGGTATAAAGGATGAACAGCGGGTCTTCGGCATCCATCGGTTCGCACGGGCATTCATCGGGTACGCCTTGCGAGAACTCGTGATACCAGTGATCGCGCCCGTCCTTCATCGCCACGGTCGAGCCGGTATGGCGAACGACCAGGACGGCCTTGACCGCGACCTTCTCCAGCGCAGCATCGACATTGGCCTTGAGCGGAACCTTCTTCGACCCGCGCAGACCCTCGTCGGCGGTGACGACCCAGTCGCTTGCGCAATCCTCGATCCGCCCCGCGATTGCCTCGGGTGAGAAACCGCCGAAGATGACGGAATGGATCGCCCCGATCCGGGCGCAGGCGAGCATGGCGAAGGCTCCCTCGGGGATCATCGGCATATAGATCGTCACCCGGTCACCCTTGGCCACGCCCATCTTCCTGAGCGCCCCGGCCATCCGCACGACTTCACGCTGGAGTTCGCGATAGGTGATCCGCCGCACTTCACCCGCCGGATCGTCCGGCTCGAAAATCAGCGCCAGCCGGTCGCCATTGCCTGACGCGACATGGCGGTCGACGGCGTTGTGGCAAATGTTGAGCTTCCCGCCCTCGAACCAGCGAATGTCGACCGGGTCGAAATTCCAGTTCGCGATCTTGCGTGGCTCGTCGAACCATTCGAGACGCCGCGCCTGCTCGGCCCAGAACGCGTCGGGTTCGGCGATGCTGCGGGCATACATCGCATCGTATTGCGCCTCGGTACATTCGGTCCCGTCAGTGGCCGAAATCGGCTTGCGGACCCATTCCTCGACGGCGCTCATCGCATCGACTCTCCCGATTGAGTGGCGGACAGGGTGGGATTCGAACCCACGGAGGGCTTGCACCCTCGCCGGTTTTCAAGACCGGTGCATTCAACCGCTCTGCCACCTGTCCGCTCGATTTCCCCGCTAGCCAAGGCGCACGGCGATGTCACCCTGCGCAATGCTATTGCCGCGACAATTTCCGCTCATCGACAGCGCCGAGATAACCGTCGAAAATCATTTGCGGTTCAGGCCGCCTCTGCCACAAGTCGCCCTATGCTGTTTCGCTTGTTGCTCGCCGTCTCGCTCGTCTCGGGTTTTTTTCTAACCGCTCCCAGCGCCTCGGCGCAGCAATTGAGCTTCGATGCCTACCTTCAGGCCCTGATCGCCCGCGCCCGCGCCGAGGGGGTGAGCGAGCCCACGATCCGGCGCATGACAGAAGGGTTGACCCCCAACACCCGTGTGATCGAACTGGACCGTGCGCAGCCCGGCACCAGTTCTGGCACCGGCTTCGCTCCGCTTGCACCATATCTCACCCGTCACGTCGACGCCGCCAGGATACGCGGTGGGCGCAACACTTACGCCGCGAGCGGAGGGGTGTTGGCGCGGATAGAACGGGAATACGGCGTGCCCGGCCACATCATCGTCGCCATCTGGGGGCACGAGACCAACTACGGCAGCTACAAGGGCAATTTCGACCTTTCGCGCTCGCTCGCGACGCTGGCGTGGGAGGGGCGGCGGCGCGACCTGTTCGCCGGCGAATGGATCGCGCTGATGAAAGTGGCGGACCGTGGCTATCCCCGGTCCAGTCTGATCGGAAGCTGGGCCGGTGCATTCGGCAATCCGCAATTCCTCCCCAGCGTCTATCTGCGGCTCGCAGTGGATGGCGACGGCGACGGGCGTGCCGACATCTTCGACAATCGCGCCGATACCCTGGCCTCGATCGCGAACTACTTCCGCGACGCCGGCTGGCGCAGCGGGCAACCGTGGGGAGTGCGCGCGTCGGTTCCTGCGGGCTTCAACTGGAGCGCGGTGCGCAGCAAGGTCGTGTCGCCGACGTGTCCGCGAGTGCATGAACGGCATAGTCAGTGGCGAAGCGTGCGGGAATGGCGCCAGCTCGGCGTACAACCTCAGCGTCCGCTCGGGGATGATGTCCAGGCGACCTTGTTCCAGCCTGATGGCGCAGGATCTCCGGCCTGGCTCTTAACCACAAATTATCGGGTCATCCTCGAATATAACTGCTCGAACTACTACGCGATGAGTGTGGGGTTGCTTGCAGATGAGATTGCCCAGTGATGCCCGCTTTCGGGCGTTCGTCATCTTCGGACTGACCGCTGCGTTAGGCGGTTGCGCCCTGTTTACGGGTGGCAACACTGGCATGGCTTCGACTTCGCATGCAACTGCTTCGGCACCTACCGGTCCGCTAGCCGACTACCCGATGGTGCTAGGTGATGCCTTCACCGTCGACGGTCAGGAGTATGTGCCCGCCGATACCGCCAGCTACGATGCGGTAGGGTTCGCCACGCTGGACACGGCAGGGGGGCAGGGCGTGACGCTCGCCCACAAGACCTTGCCCTTGCCAAGCTATGTGGAAGTGACCTCGCTCGAAACCGGGCGCACCATTCTCGCGCGGGTCGAGCGCCGTGGTCCGATGACAAGCGCGCATATCGTTGCGCTCTCGCAGGCGGCGCTTGCGCAACTCGGGTCGCGCGAGGGGACGCCAGTGCGGGTGCGCCGTGTAAATCCGATGGAAGCGGAGCGTGCAGAGTTACGCGCGGGCCGTGTCGTTGCCGAGCGAATGGACACGCCGAAATCGCTGCTCGCCGTGTTGGCGCGCATGCTGCCGACCGGTGCCCCTCCGCCAGCGTCGGAGAATGATACAGCACCCCTTCTTGCGGTGAGTGCCGATATATCTTCAGCGAAAGAGGCACCCGTCACCATGGCCTTCGACCAGGCGTTCGACGACCGAGGCGCGTCTACCGCAGCAACTCAACCAGCGGTTATTACGGCATTGGGCGGGCAAGCGGGCGGGTTCGTGATTCAGGCTGCTGCGTTCTCCTTCGAGGCAAATGCCGCACGCGCGGCCAGGGAAATCGGCGGGGTCGTTACGCAGTCAGGCAAGTATTTTCGCGTCCGCACTGGCCCCTATGCAACCCGTGGACAGGCCGAAGCCGCCCTCGCCAAGGTGCGCGAGGCGGGCTATAGCGACGCCCGCGTGTTAACAGCGGGATAGGCGCCGGCTCTCGTCCGGCGGCGGGAGCGATGCCAGTCAGTTTCGTGTTGAAATCGGTGGTCGTGGCGGCGTTGGCGTGGGCTGTCGCGGCGAGCGGATTGCGTCCGTCCGCGCCAGTCCCCCCCAGCGAGCCGCAGGTCCAGATCGCCTATCTACTCGACATCTCGTCGGGTCAGGTTCTGCACGCGCGCGAGGCCGATCGTCGTTTCGTGCCTGCCTCGATCACCAAAGTGATGACGCTTTATGTCGCGTTCGAAATGATCGGCGCGGGCGAGCTTTCGCCCGATGCCCGCTTCGAGATGACGGACGAGGTCTTCCGGGATTGGGCGGGGAAGGGCTCGCGGATGTTTATTCCAGCGCGGGCATGGGTCTCGGTGGACGACCTGCTACACGGTATCGCGTCGGTTTCGGCCAATGACGCCTCAGCCGTGCTGGCGGTGGGTGCGGCAGGCTCGATCGACGCATGGTCGGCGCGAATGAACGTCGCAGCGCGGTCGATCGGGATGCACGATTCGTATTTCGGCACGCCCAACGGCTGGCCGGACGAGGGCCGAACATTCACCACCGCTGAGGATCTGGCCAAACTCGGGCGTGCTATGATCACGCGGCATCCCGAGCTTTACACTCGCTATGTCGGCAAGCCACGGTTCGGCTACAACGGGATCGAGCAGCGCAATCATGATCCGATAACCGGCCATGTCGCCGGTGCCGACGGGATCAAGACCGGCTTCACCAATCAGGCGGGGTTCGGATTTCTCGGTTCTGCCCAGCGCAATGGGCGCCGACTGGTCATGGTGGTGGCTGGAGCGGAAAATCCGGCAGCACGGAAGCGCCTCTCGCGCGAATTGATCGAATGGGGCTTCTCGTCATATTCCACCCAGCCCTTGTTCGATGCGGGCGAACAGGTTGGGCGTGCCCTGGTGCAGGATGGCAAACAATTGTCGGTAGGCCTAAGATCCGAGGTGCCGATCCACGCGACTTTTCCCAGCGGAAGCGCCAGCGAGGTTATTTTGACCCTGCATTACGAAGGGCCCATCCGTGCCCCGGTCCGTGCCGGTGAAACCGTCGCCGAACTGGAGATTGCGACGGCAGGACTGCCGCCTGCCCGAGTGCCGCTCGTCGCGGCACACGACGTCGGTCGCGCCGAGGGCTTCGACCGCCTGCGAAACGGGCTGGCCGGGCTCCTGCGATGAAGCGCGGCAAGTTCATTGCCCTTGAAGGGGGTGAGGGTTCCGGCAAGTCCACTCATGCCCGCCTGCTGGCCCAGGCACTGAGGGATCGCGGGATCACGTGCGTACTGACCCGCGAACCCGGCGGAACACCGGGCGCGGAGGCGATCCGCGAATTGCTACTCCATCCGCCTGGCGGAGAATTCGACGGAGGCTGGAATGCGTGTGCCGAGGCGCTACTGTTCGCGGCAGCTCGTTCGGATCATGTCGAGAAGCTGATACGCCCTGCGCTCGAACGCGGTGAATGGGTAGTATGCGACCGTTTCGTCGATTCCAGTCGAGCCTATCAAGGTGGGGCAGGGGGGCTGGGCGATGCAGCCGTGGTTGCCCTTCATGACTTTGGCAGCGACGGATTCCGGCCCGACCTGACCATTCTGATCACTGTCGAACCGGCAATCGCCGAGTCCCGCCTGGTGGCACGCGATGAGGGGCGCAGCGACGCGATCGGCGGACGCAACGCCGCATATCACGCCGAGGTCGGGAAGGCCTTCCGAGCCATCGCCAGTCGCGATCCGAACGGGTTCACGCTGATTGACAGCATGGGCCCACAGGAGGAAGTTCACGCCCGGATTCTTGCTGCGATCGCCCCGCTGCTGGACGATGCCGCATGACGCCGGGGCACGAACAGGCGTTGAGTGAATGGAACTCCGCGATGGCGGGTGCCCGTATGCACCACGGCTGGATACTCGCAGGCAAGCGCGGACTGGGCAAGATGAGCTTCGCACTGGCCGCCGCGCGCGCTCTGGTCGCCGAACCTGGAGTGCCGCAGCCGGACGGTGACCATCCCGATATTCTGATCCTCACGCACCCGCCCAAGGACGACAAGGAAATAGCCAAGCGTGCCGAGGGGAAGGCCTTCGAGGTCAAGCGCAACATTCCCATCGACCTGATCCGCGCCATGCAGCAACGGTTGACCACGCGGCCGACCTTGGGCAGCCGCCGGGTAGTGATAATCGATCCGGCGGACGATCTCGAGAAGAACGCATCCAATGCACTGCTGAAGAGCCTGGAGGAACCGCCAGCGGGCACGTTCTTCCTCTTGGTGGCGCATCGACCGGCACGATTGCCGGCGACCATTCGCTCGCGCTGTCGCATGTTGCGTTTCCCGCCACTCGACGACGCAGAGATCGGCACCATTCTCGCCCGCGAAGCACCCGAGGCCGACGCCGCGACCCGGATCGCTGCCATTGCGGCTGCTGCGGGATCGCCGGGAGTGGCCCGCGAATTCCTTGCCTTAGAACTCGGCGCTGTCGAGGCACTGATGCGCCAGCTCGTGCGCGAGGGCGACCCTATGTTCGCATTGCGGGGCAAGCTGGCGACGGTGATCGGCGCACGGCCCGAGCGAGACAGGATCCACGCCATGCTCGACCTGGCACGCGCAGTCGTCGCGGCCGCGGTCGAGGACGCACCTGCAGCACGTTACCCCGTGCTCGCCGAGTCGCACGCGAAACTGGTCGCACTCTCGGCACAGGTTCCGACCTTCAACTTCGACCCCGGCCTGCTGGCGATGGAAATCGGAACCTTGCTAGCCTCAGCCGCGCCCGCTAGCGAGCGCGCCCATGCCTGACCCGTTCTATATCACCACCGCGATCAATTATCCCAACGGTCGCCCCCATATCGGCCATGCCTACGAGGCGGTGGCGGCCGACGTGATAGCGCGATTTCAACGTGCTATGGGACGCGAGGTGAGGTTTCAGACCGGGACCGACGAGCATGGCCTGAAAATGGCTCGCAAGGCAGCTGAACAGGGCATAACGGCTCGCGAGTTGGCAGATCAAATGTCATCGCATTTCATTGCGATGGATGATGCTCTTGGCATCAGCTACGATCGTTTCATCCGGACCGTGGATGCCGATCATCATCGAGCAAGCCAGGCGATCTGGCAGGCGATGGAGGCCAACGGCGACCTCTACCTCGATCGTTACGAAGGCTGGTATTCGGTTCGCGACGAAGCTTTCTACGACGAAGGCGAACTGGTTGACGGGGAGGGGGGCGCACGCCTCTCGCCGCAGGGGACGCCGGTGGAGTGGACGGTTGAGGAAAGCTGGTTTTTTCGCCTGTCCAAGTATGAGCAACCGCTGCTGGACCTGCTGAACACGCCAGGCTTCCTCGACCCCGAGCGCAGCCGGAACGAGATGATCGCATTCGTGTCGGGCGGCCTGCGCGATCTCTCGATCAGCCGGACCAGTTTCGACTGGGGCGTGCCCGTGCCGGGCAGCGACGGCCACGTTATGTACGTTTGGGTCGATGCCCTGACGAACTATTTGACAGGGCTCGGTTATCCAGAAGATGGCGAGTTGTGGCGCAAATTCTGGCCGGCCGATCTGCACCTGATCGGCAAGGATATCGTCCGCTTCCATACGGTATACTGGCCCGCCTTTCTCATGAGCGCCGGGTTGCCGGTACCCAAAAAGGTGTTCGGGCACGGCTTCCTGCTCAATCGTGGGCAGAAGGAATCCAAATCGCTCGGCAACGTGACCGATCCGATGGCGCTGGCCGAACGGTTCGGGGTCGATCCACTGCGCTATTTCTTCATGCGCGAGATCGCCTTTGGTCATGACGGCAGCTATTCGGCAGAGGCTATCGTGAACCGCGCCAATGCTGAATTGGCGAACAGCTTCGGTAATCTGGCTCAGCGAACGTTGTCCATGATTTACAAGAATATGGATGGCAAGCTTGAGGTTCCGCCGACGATCCCCGTAGATGATCAGCTTGAGGCCCGAGTTCGTTTCGCCTGTCACGAGGAATTGCCGCGAGAATTCGAGGCGCTGAACTTCTCGGTCGGCCTGGAAGCGTGGATGCGCGCCGTTTTCGCCTGCAACCAGTACGTCGACGAGCAAGCTCCCTGGACCCTTCGCAAGACCGACCCTGCGCGGATGGCGGCAGTGCTGATGACCTTGCTGCGCTGCGTGCGCCATTTAGCCATTGCCGTGCGCCCGGTCGTGCCGACCGCGGCGGATCGCCTGCTCGATCAGATCGGCATCGCGACGAACGCGCGCAATTATGGCGCACTCGCAGATCCTGAATGGTTCGCACGTCTTGTCGAGAGCGGTTTCGCCATCGACAAGCCCGAGGGCGTTTTTCCACGGCTCGAACTGCCGGAGGACGAGGTCGCCTGATGCTGATCGACAGCCACTGCCACCTTGAATACGAAGGGCTGGTCGAAGACCGCCAGGGTGTTCTCGATCGAGCGCGAGCGGTCGGAATCCAGGGTTTCCTCAATATCTCGACCCGCCGGAGCGAGTGGGCCCAGGTGGTCGGCACGGCGGAGCGCGAGTCCGATGTGTGGGCCAGCGTCGGTATCCATCCGCACGAGGCGGATCAGCACGCGGATCTCGGTGCCGAGGCGCTGCTGGACGCGAGCGAGCATCCACGTGTGATCGGAATCGGAGAGAGCGGTCTCGATTACTATTACGACAAGTCCGACCGGCAGGTGCAGCGCGATCTGTTCCGAATGCATATCGGAGTTGCGCGCAGCACAGGACTGCCCATCATCATCCACACCCGTGACGCGGAAGCTGACACCATCGCGATCCTGCGCGAAGAAATGGAGCAGGGCGCATTTCCAGCGCTTATCCACTGCTTCACCGCGTCGAAGCACTTTGCTGCAACCGTGCTGGGACTCGGACTGACGATCTCGCTTTCGGGTATCGTCACGTTCAAGAATGCCTCTGAACTACAAGAAATAGCGAAGGAAATTCCATCTAATCGCCTCCTAGTAGAAACCGACAGTCCATTCCTCGCGCCGGTCCCGCATCGCGGGCGAAAGTGCGAACCGGCCTTCGTGCGCGACACCGCCAAATTCGTGGCGGACCTGCGGGGCGAAAGCCTCGAACATATCGCCGCGACGACCACACGCAATTTTCATACGCTGTTTTCAAAGGCAGCGGCGTGAAGGTCATACTGCTTGGGTCGGGCACGTCGACCGGAGTGCCGCGGATCGGCAACGACTGGGGCGATTGCGATCCGAACGAGCCAAAGAATCGTCGCACCCGAGTGTCGATCGTGGTCGAAAGCGAGGAAGGCCGTCGGCTCCTGGTCGATACCTCGACAGATATGCGCCAGCAGTTCCTGAGCAACGGCATCGACAGCATCGATGCCGTGTTCTGGACCCACGATCACGCGGATCATTGCCACGGGATCGATGAACTCCGTCCACTGCGCTACGGCCGCAAGGCTCCACTGCCGGGCTATGGCTCCGCCGAGACGGTGCGACGGTTGCGGCAACGGTTTGACTACGTCTTCGCCGGCCAGCATGGCTATCCCTCCATTGTCAGCCTCGACACACTGGATAGGCTGAGGATCTGCGCCGGGTTTTCGATCAAGTCCTGCCAGATGCCCCATGGACCGACTGAAACTACGGGATACCGCTTTGACAGTGACAATAAATCAGTCGTTTATGCGACGGACTTCAGTGCCATCACCGATTCCATGGTCGCTACGTTCAAGGACGTTGATGTTCTCGTGACCGATTGCCTTCGTCGCGAGCCGCATCCCACCCATGCAAACCTGGAAATGGCGCTCGAACTAGCGCGCCGCACTCGTGCGGGGACGACCGTTCTCAGCCATCTCGACAAGAGCATGGATTATGCCACCTTGTCTGCTGAAGTCCCGTCAGGCGTTCTGGTTGGCTTCGACGGGATGGAGATCGTCGCATGACGGGAGACGAAGCAGTCAGGATCGTCGCGCTGGTCGCGTGGCTCGCACTGATGATCGGCGCTTATGCCTCGTTCCGCCTCGAGTGGAAGGACATGGTGCGCCAGCTGCTGATCTGGGCCGCGATCTTCGCTGGGGTGACCTTCGTGGTCACCTTGATAATGGGGGGTTGATCACAAACGCACCGCCCTTCAATTTAACATAATATATATTATCATTCTGTCGCAATGCGCATCAGTGGGTTCCTGCGATGCGGAAGCACTGCCCCGTGACCCATTCCGATGCCGGCGAACAGAAGTAGAGAGCGGCCGCGCCAATGTCTTCCGGAGTTCCAAGCCTGCCAGCAGGCAGATTCAACTGTTTCTCCAGAGCAGGAAAATCCTCGTCCTTCATGTTCAATGCGATCTTCACGGTCTCGGTCGGGACAAAGCCGGGCAGAATAGCATTGACGCGCGTCCGCGGCCCGAGCTCATGCGCCAGCGTGCGAGTGAGCATATTCACCCCGGCTTTTGCGGCGCTGTAGTGGCCGCTCCCGGGAAATGGATCCTCGGATGCGAGCGATGAGGTGTTAAGAATTCGGCTTTTCTCACCCAGATGACGTGCCGCCGCACGCACACCGTGGAAGATCGACGTCAGGTTGACGTCGAGCGTGCGCTGCCACTCCTCCTCGTCCAGTTCGGTCAGAGGCGCGGAAACAGGCGAACCGCCAGCGTTGTTGACCCATATATCGAGGCGCCCGAATTTCCGTACTGCGGCATCGGCCAGCGCGTTCATGTCGGTGGCGCTGCTCACGTCCGTGCGAACCGCCAGCGACCGTCCCGGGCCGCAGGTCTGATCGATCAATGCAGCTGTCTCGGCTATTTCCGCCTCTCGCCGCGCGGCGCAGACCACACTCGCCCCGGCTTGCGCAAGCGCCAGGGCTATCCCGCGACCAATGCCTCGCCCCGCACCGGTCACGACCGCTACATCGCCGGTGATATCGAACAGATTTGCCATCCAGGTCCCTTCCCGTCACCTTGACCCGCCAATCGCTTTCCGACCGTAATGATCGCATCCTAGCCGAGAGCCGCCGACATCATGCCTGACAATTTAGACCGCCTGCTGGGCATCATGCGTACGCTGCGCGACCCGCAAAATGGCTGCGAATGGGATCGCGCACAGCGGTTCGAAACGATCGTGCCGCACACGATCGAAGAAGCCTACGAGGTCGCGGACGCCGTCGCTCGCGGCGATTTGGCCGACATTCGTGACGAGCTTGGCGACCTGCTGTTCCAGGTGGTTTTTCAAGCGCGCATCGCGGAGGAGGCAGGCCAGTTCGATTTCGGGGATGTCGTGCGCTCCATCGCCGACAAGCTCGAGGCTCGGCACCCGCATATCTTCGCCGATGCTGCAATGCCCGGCGAACTGCGCGAGGAACGCTGGGAGGCTCTCAAGGCCGCGGAACGCAATGCGAAGGGCGCGACAAGCGCGCTCGACGGCGTGGCTCTGGCACTACCGGCCCTTATGCGGGCGGAGAAATTGCAGAAGCGCGCGGCGCGTACCGGGTTCGACTGGCCCGATCCGCAAGGCCCGGCCGACAAGCTGATCGAAGAAATGCGTGAACTGGAAGAAGCCGCACCGGACCGACGCGAGGAGGAAGCTGGCGACCTGCTGTTCGCCGCGGTGAACCTGGTTCGCGCCTACGGTATTTCACCCGAGACCGCTCTGCGAACCGCCAACGCCAAATTCGAACGCAGATTCCGCGCGATGGAAGACGAAGCTGGAGTCGCTTTCGCCGATCTCTCGCTTGAAGAGCAGGAGCAGCTTTGGCAATTGGTCAAGCGAAGTGAGAAAGGCGAGGCCTAAAGTGCCTGAAAGCGACCGTATTCCTTGGCCGTGAGGCGCACGGTCAACACGGTAGCCGGTTCGCCCCCTGCCCCTGCGCCGTCCTCTTTCTCGTCGAGAACCTGTCCGTGTTGGTGGAGCCAGGCGAGCCTGCGCCCGTCCCCGCTCGGCAATGCGATCTGGTAGGGGCGCGCGCCGGATGTCAGCAGCGCATCGATTCGCGTCACAAGTTCGTCCACCCCTGCCCTGGTCGCCGCAGACAGCAGGACCACGTCATCGTTGGCGGCGGCGATCTCCGTCAACTCGGCGAGCCGTTCACGGTCGAGCAGATCGGCTTTGTTCCATGCCTCGATTACGGGAATCGTGCTTGTGCCGCTCTCGTCCTCGACGATGCCCAGTTCGGCCAGTACGCCAAGAACTTGCGATTTCTGTGCCTGCGCTGCGTCGCTGGCCATATCGCGCACGTGCACGATCACATCGGCACCGGTGACTTCCTCGAGCGTGGCACGAAACGCGGCGACCAGCTGGGTCGGCAAGTCGGAAATGAATCCCACAGTATCCGACAGAATGGCCTTCTCCACTCCAGGCAGGCGCATTGCTCGCATGGTTGGGTCGAGAGTGGCGAAGAGAAGATCTTCCGCCATGACGTCAGCGCCAGTCAGCAGGTTGAATAACGTAGATTTTCCGGCGTTCGTATACCCAACGAGCGCGATTACCGGCCAAGGTGCCTTGCCGCGGCGTTCGCGATGCAGCGCGCGGGTCCGCCGGACCTGTTCCAGCTCCTTGCGCAACCGCCCCATCCGCTGGCGGATCATCCGCCGGTCAGCCTCGATCTGGGTCTCGCCCGGCCCGCCGAGAAATCCGAAGCCGCCGCGCTGGCGTTCGAGGTGGGTCCAGCTCCGCACCAGACGGCTCTGCTGATAGTCGAGGTGCGCCAGCTCGACTTGCAAGCGTCCTTCAGCCGTAGCAGCGCGCTCGCCGAAGATTTCGAGGATCAGCCCGGTGCGATCGATCACCTTGCGCCGCAGTTTCTCTTCCAGGTTGCGCTGCTGGATCGGACTCAATGCGCCGTCGACGACGACCAGCTCAGCCTGTTCCTGCTCGCACCTTGTCGCGAGGTTGTCGACCTGGCCGGAGCCGAACAGGGTTCCAGGCCGCACATCGCGCACCGACACGACGAAGGCATCCGCCACGACGATCCCTATCGCCAGGGCCAGCCCGCACGCCTCCTCGAGCCGAGCCTCGGCATCGAGGTCGTGCCGGCTCCCGCGAATGTCGGGGCAGACGACTAAAGCCCGCGCCCCGCGCGAGACCTCGCCCAGTAGATCGCCGTCGAAACTCAGTCGTCCTCACCTTCCCAGTCGTCGCTGAGGTCCACATGGGTGGCGGGCTGGATGGTCGAAACCGCGTGCTTGTAGGCGAGCTGGACGAACCCATCGCGCTCCAGCAGGGTGCAGAACAGGTCGTAGGCGGCAATCCGGCCCTGGAGCATCACGCCGTTGACCAGGAACATGGTCACCTGCGCCTCAGCCTCCTTGACCCGTGACAGAAACACATCCTGCAGCAAGCGTTGCTTGCGATTGCTGTCCTGACTGCCGAATTGGCTCGCATCGATCGGCTGTCCCGGCATGATGGTCGACACGGCGTGCTTGTAGACCAGTTGCGACTGACCGTCGCGGCGCAGCAGGATGGAGAAGTTATCGAACCAGGTCACGATACCCTGCAGCTTCACACCTTTGACCAGGAACATGGTCACAGGTGCCTTGCTCTTGCGTAGCATATTGAGGAACGCATCCTGCAGGGTCTGCTGCTTGTTTTCGCCTTTGGGCGCGGCAGCCCCTTTAGAGGTAGCAGGCGATGCGGGCGGAGCGGTTCGTGCGGACAGAGTCTTCCCAGTTGCCATGGCTCAACTTCCTTTTTTTGGCGGAACGCTGTGCGGTCCACATTCTGGCTGACGCGGCAGGACCGCGACGACCGGTTTATCGGGCGAGTATATCCCGTTTCTCGGCGCGATGGCAAACGCTTCAAGCGGCTGTCATGTTCCGGGCTTCAGCTCTTGCGATCGTCGAGTTCCCGCTCGCCCATTCCGAGCAGCTTGAGCTTGCGATGAAGCGCGGAGCGCTCCATGCCGATAAAGCTGGCGGTTTTCGAGATGTTGCCTGAAAAACGCCTTATCTGCACGGTCAGGTATTCGCGCTCGAAGCTTTCGCGGGCCTCGCGCAGCGGAGCCCCCATAAGCGCCGATACGCCCCCGCCCCCGCCCAGTTTGCCGCCAGTCACTTCGCTCGGCAGCATATCCGGCTCGATTTCGGCAAGCCGATCGCGCGGAGTGAGGATAATCGTGCGCTCGACCACATTGCGCAGCTGTCGCACGTTGCCAGGCCAGTCATACGCCTGGAGTGCCGCCATCGCCTCCTCCGAAATCGTCGGCGGGGCAATGCCCTGCTCGGAGGCATAGCGGGTGAAGAAGTGCTCTGCCAAAGCCGGGATGTCGTCACGCCGTTCGGCCAGCGAGGGCACCACGACCGGAACAACGTTCAACCGGTAGAACAAATCTTCCCGGAAACGCTTTTCCTCCATCTCCTTCTGCAGATCGCGCGATGACGAGGACACCACGCGCACGTCCACTCCGATCTGGCGATTGCCCCCTACCCTCACGAAGCTCTGCTCGGTCAGTACACGCAAGATCCGCGCCTGGGTCGAGAGCGGCATATCGGCAACTTCATCGAGGTAGAGCGTGCCGCCATCGGCCAGTTCGAGCAGCCCTGGCCGCACCAGCTTGCCCTCCGCTTCCTCGCCGAAAAGTTCCTGCTCGAAGCGCTCCGGAGTGATACGCGCTGAATTGACGATCACGAACGCAGCATCCGCGCGCGTGCTCCATGCGTGCAGCAGCCGCGCAGCGACTTCCTTGCCGCCACCGGCTGGGCCGGCGATCAGCACTCTGCTGCCGGTACTCGCAACGCGTTTAAGAGTTGCCCTTACCTGATTGATTACACTTGAATTACCTGTGAACTCCTCGCCATGCGAAAAGCCTTGCCGCAGACGGGTGTTCTCGCGCCGGAGCCGTTCGGTTTCGGTCGCCCGCTCCACCAGATGCAACAATCGCTCGGCTTCGAACGGCTTCTCGATGAAATCCATCGCGCCGCGGCTGACTGCTGCGACTGCGGTGTCGATATTGCCGTGACCGGAGAAGATAATGACCGGCAGCTCGGGCTCGCGCTTCTTGATTTCTTCGAGCACCTCGAGCCCGTCCATAGGACTGCCGTGGAGCCAAACGTCCAGCAAGACGAGGCTGGGCCTGCGCTCGTCTACAGCACGCAGTGCCGCCTCGCTGTCGCCAGCGGTGCGGCATTCGTAGCCTTCGTCGCAGAGAACGCCGGATACCAACTCGCGAATATCACGCTCGTCGTCGACTATGAGAATGTCCAGCGCCATTATATCGCGATCTCCATATGCCTTGTCATTCTGCGGCTTCCGAAGCCTGCCGCAGCGGTTCGCGCGCGAACCGCAGGGTCACGCAAGTGCCGCCGTCAGCAGTGCCCGAAAAGCCCATCTCGCCGCCGTGTTCCTCGACGATCTTGTTCACGATCGCGAGGCCGAGGCCGGTGCCCTTCTCGCGGGTAGTGACATAGGGCTCGACGATCCTCTCTCGATCCTTCGGCAAGCCGATGCCGTTGTCCTCCACCGTTGCGACAATGTCGCTGCCATCTACGGCAAGGGTTACGGCAATTCTTCCGCGATAGTCGGGTTCGGCGCTCCTGGCCCGAGCGTCGATCGCCTCGACCGCGTTCTTGAGTACGTTGGTCATCGCCTGGCCGACCTGATGACGGTCGCACGAGACTGTCAAAGGCCCATCGCCCTCGCTCGATAATGAGAACTGTATCTGCGGATGGGCGACCTCCTGCAGGAACAGCGCCTGGCGGACGAGGTCGAGCATATCTTCGGGACGAAAAACCGGCTTGGGCAAGCGGGCGAAGGACGAGAACTCGTCGACCATCTTCCTGAGGTCCCCGACTTGCCGAACGATAGTGTTGGTCAGTTCGTCGAACAGTTCCCCGTCGCTATCGATCTGCTTGCGATAGCGCCGCTTGAGCCGCTCGGTGGCGAGTTGGATCGGGGTCAGCGGATTCTTGATTTCGTGCGCGATACGGCGTGCCACGTCGGACCACGCCGCCTGCCGCTGGTCGAGGAGCTGGCGCGTGATGTCCTCGAAGGTAATCACTTTGCCATCCGACATATCGGCGATCTTCACAGCTAGGGTGAGCAAATCCTTGTCGCGATTATGGGTTACGATCCCATTGGAAAGGCGCGCTTCAACCAGCGCGGCAATTTGCGGGGCAAGCGCCGACAGTTCGACCCCCTCGCTTGCGGGTGGCTGGCCACCCATCAGTAGTTTCTGTGCCGGACCGTTCATCAGAATTATGCGTCCGGAGTTGTCGACCGACAGGACCCCGGCCGATACCGACTCGAGCACCGTTTCCATGAACGCGCGGCGCAGATCGAGTTGGCGGTTCGCACCGACCAGCGCATCGGTCTGACGTTCGATCTGCGCGGTCATACGGTTGAAAGCGCGATTAAGCAGGCCGATCTCGTCGGCTCCGGTGCGTCCCTCCACCCGCATCGCAAAATTCCCTGCGCCGACAGTACGTGCTGCTGCGACCAGGTCGGTCAAGGGTTCCACTTGGCGATCGGCAAAGCGCAGCGCGAACCAAACTGCGACACCGAGCAACCCGAGCGAGACGAAGAACAGCGCAAGGTTGAAGCGCAATTGCAGCGCCCTTGCGCGCTTGGTCAAAGTATCGTAATTGGCCGCGATCGATCTTGCCCGCTCCCAAGCGTTGAACGACACCGTTTCGAGATCGCGGACTGTGTATAGGAAAAGTCCGCTCTCCAGGTCGATCGGCGCAACCGCCTGAAGCCGCGCATCCCGTGCCTCCACGACGACCCTTTCACCCGCGGCCAGTTGAGGAACGTGCCCGGTGCCGAAATCGCCCGGTCTGCTGGCGGCGGTGATGTTATAAGTCGCGACGGTGCGCAGGGCCCCTTCGTCCACCCGTTGCAGGATCGCGATCTCGTTGATCGTCCTCGCTTGCATCTGGTAATCGATGAATTCCACGAACTCGGAATTGGTGAACGATACCTCGTTGGTGTTTTCGAAATAGAACCGGAAATCGCTCGCCATCGCGGACGTTTCCTCGCCCACCTCGAGATGGTTCTGTTCGTAGTAGTCGCGTGCCAGTTCATCGGCATTGCGCATCAGGCCGCGCGAATCGTCGGAAAACCAGAAGTCCACGCCCGACTGGAACAGAAACGCCGCAAACGCCGCGACAAGCAGGGTCGGCACCGCCGCGACGAGCGAGAAGAAGAACACCAGCCTTACGTGCAGCCGCGCAGTGCCGCCCGCGGCCCGCCGGATAGCCATGCGCCGACCGAACAGTACCAGCAGGGTCATCGCCGGGATCAACGTGCCGATCAACAGAGAGGCGACCTGACCCGAGGGAAGAAGTTGGCTATCGGGCGGAGCGCTGGTGAAGGCAACCCAGGTCGTCACCACCATCAGTGCGAAGGCCAGCGCAGCGACGACTTCGAGCCAGAAATAGAAGTTGGCCCGCCGCGACGCCACCTGAAGCTTGCGCCAGATGCGCGGGCTGCGTCGCGTCGCATGGGTGAGCGCACTGGCCATCGTTGCACTGTTACAACGATGGTGTTGCATTTATGCAAGAGGGAAATCGTTCAATCGCCGTTTCTCACGGCCAAAAGCGCCAGATCGACTATTATCGGGTAGCGTATCGATCCGGATCGATGCCCAGTTCGACCAGGCGTTTGCGCAGCGTGTTGCGATTGATCCCGAGTAGTTTCGAGGCACGAACCTGATTGCCGCCAGTCCGGCGCAGTGCGTGCTCGAAAAGCGGACGCTCGAAAGCCGCGAGAGCGGAGTGATAGAGCCCCCCATCGAGTGGCCGGTTCTCGCTCAACCAGCTTTGCAGGGCCTGCCCGATACTGCCATCGCGGCGCTCCGTCTGGCTGCCCAGAGCGTCGCCAAGCACCTCGCGCACCGATTGCGCGTCGATCGTGTCCTCCCGTGCCAGCAAGGACAACCTGTACACCGCGTTCCGCAATTCGCGCACGTTGCCTCGCCACGGATGATCGCGCAGCACATCTAGCGCCGAGGAATGAAGCGACCGGGACGGAAGCCCCTCCGCCGCGGCGAGGCCAAGGAAATGACGCGCCAGCGCCTCGATGTCCTCGACCCGGTCGCGCAGCGGAGGCAACTGGATCGGCACCACGTTGAGGCGATAATAGAGATCTTCGCGGAACCGGCCCTCGCGGATCATCGGGGTCAGGTCGCGGTTGGTCGCGGCGACGATACGGACGTTGACCGCGATCTCCTGCCTGCCGCCTACCCTGCGGATACGGCCCGATTGCAGCGCGCGCAGCAGCCGGGTCTGCGCATCGGCGGGCATATCGCCGATTTCATCGAGGAACAGCGTGCCGCCATTGGCCTGCTCGAACTTGCCGATCGCCTGATTGACCGCGCCTGTGAAGGCACCTTTTTCGTGCCCGAACAGCTCGCTCTCGATCAACTCGCCAGGGATGGCCGCTGCGTTGACTGCGACGAAGGGCCCTGTCTTGCGGTGGCCGAGCTGGTGGATCGCTTCGGCCACCAGTTCCTTGCCGGTGCCAGATTCGCCCAGGATCAGTACGGTCAGATCGTTACGCAGTACGCGTGTGATCATTCTGTAGACGCCCTGCATCGCCTGGCTGCGACCGACCATCGGCAGCCCGGCGGCCGGCTCCTCACCCGTTACGACGCTTGCCCCGCCCCTGCTTTCGACCGCCTGATGGACAGCACGCACTAGGTGTTCGAGGTCGAACGGCTTGGGGAAATATTCGAACGCACCGGCCTCACTCGCGCGGACGGCGGTATCGAGCGTGTTCTGAGCCGACAGGATGATAACCGGCATCTCCGGGCACATTTCAGCGATGTCTGCCAGCCCATCGATCCCGTCACCATCCGCCAGCACGACATCAGTCAACATGGCCGAATATGCGCCCTGTGCGAGCAGTCTGTCTCGCTCGGCCACGGTGGGGCATCGCACCACGTCGAAGCCCTCGTCGGTCATCGCTGCCTCGATCACCGTCGCTATCGCCGGGTCGTCCTCGACCAGAAGCAAGTTGCGCGCCACGGTCACTTGTCTCCCGCGATCGGCAGGTGGATGCGGAAATGAGTCATCCCCGCGCCCTGGTCCCGCTCGTGGCTAATGCGGCCATTCATGTCGCCGACCAGCTTCTTGACCAACGCCAGCCCAAGCCCCTGCCCGCCCTTCTTGCCCGTGACGAACGGCTCGAAAATTTGTCGCTCGATCGTCTTGTCGATGCCGGCGCCATTGTCGCTGATGGTGATCTCGACCGGTAGCTTCACCGAGCGACCGAAGCGGATCGCATTCAGCGCCAGCCCACTGGCAAACCGTGTGCGCACTCTGACAAGCGGCTCTTCACGCTCGAGACAGGCATCGCGCGCATTGGCGATCAGGTTGACCAGCACCTGTTCCAGTGCGTCGCGGCTGGCCAGAACGGCAGGGATAGAGGGGTCGAAATGCTCTTCTATGACGAAGTCCGCGCTGCTACCCGCGCGCACGCTCTGGCAAGCACCACGGATGACTTCGTAGAGGTTGACAGGCCCGACCGGCTCGGTCGTCGCACTGCCGAGGCGCTGCATTCGGTCGATCAGCCGGGCGATCCGGTCGACCTCGTTCGCAATGACCATCGCCAGTCTGCGGTCTTTCTCATCAAGCTTGCGGGCGATGAGCTGGCCTGCCCCGCGAATGGCGGCGAGCGGGTTTTTGATTTCGTGCGCCAGAACGGCAGGCGTCCGCAACGCACCCTCCCCGTCGACCGGACCTGCCATGTCGTCCTGTCCGGCATCGGTCAGCGTCATCATGCGCCAGCCTGTGTGACCGGGAATTGGCGATACAGTGACGTTCGCGGCGAGAACCCGCTCGCCAATGCGGATCGAGGTGCCCCGCGCTATCAGCCTTGCATCACCCGCCCCCAGGCGCTCAGGCAAGCGTTGCTCCTCGAAGGCGACGACATCACCGAGTGCGCTGCCGATCATGCGCGTAGCGCTGCGCCCGAGCATTTCCTCGGCCGCATTGTTGGCCTCGACGATGCACATCTGCGGATCGAGCAGCAGGGTAGCGAAGACGAAGCCCTGAATTTGGGCCTGAGCGTCGGGCCTCACCCCAACCTTGTTCACGCCGCCCGACGCCGCAGGAACGGCGTGTAGAAGCGCTCGAGCTCGCCGAGCACCTGATCGGGATCATCGATAAAGTTGACGAAATTGCGAAACTCGGCGGAGCCAGGCAGGCCCTTGGTGTACCAGCCCAGGTGCTTGCGCGCGATCTTGACGCCCACGTCGCTGCCGTAATGATCGAGCATCCGGCGATAGTGCTCGACCATCACCGCGTACTGCTCGTCGATTTCGGGGTCGGCCAGCATCTCGCCGGTGCGCCACCAGTGCATGACCTGGTTAAGCAGCCACGGCTTGCCATATGCGCCGCGCCCGATCATCAAACCGGCGGCCCCCGATTGCTCCAGCGCGCGCGCCGCATCCTCGACCCCGCAGATGTCGCCGTTGACGATGACCGGAATCGAAACCGCGTCCCTGACCTTGCGGACGAACGCCCAGTCGGCCTCGCCCTTGTACATCTGGTTGCGGGTGCGGCCGTGAACGGTGACCATCTTCACGCCCAGATCCTCGGCGATGCGCGCGAGTTCGGGGGCGTTGAGGCTGTCGTGATCCCAACCCATCCGCATCTTGATAGTAACCGGCACATCGACGGACTTGACTGTCGCTTCCATCAGCTTGGTCGCCAGCGGCACCTCGCGCATCAGTGCCGAACCCGCAAGCTGGCCGACCACCTTTTTGACCGGACAGCCGAAGTTGATGTCGATTATCGCCGCGCCATTGCCCTCTTGAAGCCTCGCCGCTTCCGCCATCGAATGCGGGTCACAGCCTACGAGCTGCATCGAGACCGGCTCCTCGATCCGGTCCCACTCCGCTTTCAGCACCGACTGGCGCGTCTCGCGGATGGCGGCTTCGCTCGCGATCATCTCGGTAACGTTGAGGCCCGAACCGTAGCGGCGCACAAGCGTGCGGAAGGGCAGGTCGGTCACCCCGGTCATCGGGGCGAGGACGACCGGAGTCGCGATCGCGACTGGTCCAACCGTGATCGGCCGCAGCGGCGGTGGGGCGGAAAGCGGGTTCATCAAATGGGATGCCTAAAATTTGGGCAGCGCATAGTGCATTGCCGCCGCGTTCGCAAGCCGCTAGCCCGCGCCGCGACATGAGCGAGCCCCCTGCCCTTCCCCAGTTTGCCGCTATCGTCGTTGCCGCCGGACAAGGTCTGCGCGCCGAACAGCCGCTGCCAAAGCAGTTTGCGCGATGGCGTGGCAAGCCGGTGGTGCGGCATTCGGTCGAACGACTTGCCGTGTGCGGTGCGGAGCGTGTGGTCGTTGCGATCCCCGAGGGTGCCGAGGACATTGCGGCAGAGGCGCTGGCCGGTATCGAGGATGTGACGTTCGTGACCGGGGGCGACACGCGCCAGCATTCGGTTCGCAACGCGCTGGAGCAGATAGGGAATACCGAATTTGTCCTGATCCACGACGCAGCACGACCCATTGTGCCTGAAGCTGTGGTCGAACGGCTGCTCGCCGCACTCGACATGAACTCTGGCGCAATCCCGGTACTTCCGGTGATCGACAGCCTCGCCGTGGAAGTCGATGGCATGATGGATGGCAGCGCCGAACGCGAAATTCTGCGTCGGGTGCAGACTCCACAGGCGTTTCGCTTCGCCGATATTCTCGCCGCGCACCGCTCCTGGCAGGGCGCGCTCAACGCGGGCGATGATGCACAGGTCCTGCGCGCCGCTGGCGGCCAGGTTGCGCTGGTCGCGGGAGACGAGAACTTGCGCAAGCTGACATTCGCGGAGGATTTCATGGTCGAGGCGCCCACGGTTCGAATGGGCATGGGTTACGACGTCCACCGGCTCGCGGCGGGAGAGGAACTTTGGCTTGCCGGCGTGAAAATCGCGCACGACAAGGGTCTGGCCGGGCACAGCGACGCGGATGTCGCCCTCCATGCCATCGTGGACGCCTTGCTCGGCGCGATCGCAGCGGGCGACATCGGTGCGCACTTCCCCCCTAGCGACCCACAGTGGAAAGGTGCGGCCTCGGCCCGCTTCGTCGAGCACGCCGCGAAGCTGGTCGCCGAGGCGGGTTATGCCATCGGCAACGTGGACCTTACCATAATCTGCGAAGCGCCAAGGATCGGCCCGTACCGGGACGCCATGCGAGCCCGGATAGCACAGCTCTTGGCGACGGACATCGATCGGATTAGCGTCAAGGCAACCACGACCGAACGGCTCGGCTTTACCGGACGCGGCGAAGGTATAGCGGCACAAGCGGTTGCGACCGTTACCAAGCAAGGGATTGCCGAATGAAGAAGCATCATCGCGCCAGATCGATCGCGTTCGCAATGGCGCTTGCCGCCCTTGCCCAGCCCCAGGTTGCCCTGGCGCAGCAATGTGTCGAACAGCGCGACGTTAGCGACGGTGTGATCTACGCCATGCCGCTGCTGATCGATACCGTCCGCGCGAAATGCGGAGCGAGCCTGTCGTCGAACGGATTTCTCGCAAGCCAGAGCGAGGCGTTCCTGACGCCGTTCCGCGCGCGTCAGAACGCAACCTGGCCTGCCGCCCTGCGGCTGCTCGACCAGTTCGGAAATGCCGGTTCAGCCGACGGTACTGCAGATACCTTCGCCATGATCTCCAGCCTGCCCGAGAGCGCCTTGCGTCCGTTCATCGATGCCCTGATCCAGCAGATGGTCGGCGAGCAGATCAAGGTCGATGACTGCGGCAAGATCGAACGCGGAATTTCGCTCCTCGCTCCGCTTCCACCCGAGAACATCGGTGGGCTCGCATCTTTCCTGTTCGATGTAGCCAAGGTGCAGAATCCTACCATCTGCCCGTACCGCCCGGAATGAGCGACCGGCTGCTCCCCAAGGGAATCGAAACGCTGGCTCGCCGCGTAGTCGAAGCGAACGTAGCCGCAGGCAGGCGCATCACGCTTGCGGAGAGTTGTACCGGCGGTCTGGTCGCGGCGGCATTGACCGAAATTCCCGGTTCGTCGGCCGTGCTCGACCGAGGCTTCGTGACCTATTCTAACGAGGCCAAGATGGAGACCCTCGGTGTGCCGAGCGACATAATAGAAGCGTTCGGAGCGGTCTCCATTGCCTGTGCCTGGGCGATGGCTCAGGGGGCTCTCAAGCACAGCAACGCCGATGTCGCGGTGGCGGTCAGTGGTGTCGCTGGCCCTGGCGGCGGCACATTGCACAAGCCGGTCGGGACGGTCGTCTTCGCGCGCGCCTATCGCGATCAGTCGGGCGAACCCGAAGGCGAAATCCAGCGGTACGGTGACATCGGCCGCGCAGAGGTGCGTCGTCAGGCGGTGCTCAGCGCGCTGGAACTGCTGCTACCGTAAAGTTCCGCCGCGCGCGCTTCGAACGCAGCGACCATCTTGCGAAAGGCTCGATCGAAATACTGCCCGGCCAGCGCTTCGAACACACGGCTCTTGAAGGCAAAATCGACCGCGAAGTCGATGCGGCAGCCACCATCCGCCAGTGGCTCGAAGCGCCACACATTGTCGAGATCACGCAACGGGCCATCGACGTAGATCACCTCGATCTCGCGCGGACGCTGCTTGATGACGCGCGAGGTGAAGCTTTCGCGGAAACTCTTGAAGCCGACCACCATGTCGGCGATCATTTCCGTCTCGCTATCCGAGCGTATTCGGGTCGCGATCACCCAGGGCAGGAATTCGCGATAACTCGCCACGTCGGCGACGAGATCGAACATCTGCTCCGCACTATAGGGCAACTCGCGCGTCTCGCGGATGCCAGGCATCAGCGTGCCTTTGCGAGCTTATCTTCGCGCGCGGTACGCATGGCGGCAAAATCGTCGCCGGCATGGTAGCTCGACCGGGTCAGCGGGCTCGCCGCGACCTGGAGAAAGCCTTTGGCGCGCGCGATCGATCCGTAGGCAGCGAAAGCCTTGGGCGTCACGAAATCCTCGACCGCCGCGTGCCTGGGCGTAGGGCGCAAGTACTGACCCATCGTGATGAAATCGACATCAGCGCTGCGCATGTCGTCCATCACCTGATGGACCTCAAGCCTCTGTTCGCCGAGGCCTAGCATGATGCCCGACTTGGTGAAGATCAGCGGATCGTGCGCCTTCACTTCCTCCAGCAGCCGCAGCGAGGCGTAGTAGCGCGCGCCCGGACGGATGGTCGGATACAAACGCGGGACGGTTTCAAGGTTGTGGTTGTAAACGTCAGGCCCAGCTTCACAAATCGCCTCCACCGCCGGGCGCATCTTGTTGCGGAAATCCGGCGTCAGGATTTCGATCGTCGTGTTCGGCGTCTCGCGGCGCAGTGCCTTGATCACCTTGACGAACTGCGAAGCGCCGCCATCAGGCAGGTCGTCGCGGTCGACGCTGGTGATGACGATGTGTTCCAGCCCCATCTTGCCCGCCGCGATTGCGACGTTCTCGGGCTCCAGCGGATCGACCGTACGCGGCATACCCGTCTTGACGTTGCAGAACGCGCAAGCCCGCGTGCATACGTCGCCCAGGATCATCACCGTGGCGTGCTTCTTGGTCCAGCATTCGCCGATGTTCGGGCAGGCCGCTTCCTCGCATACCGTATTGAGGTTGAGATCGCGCATCAGGCGGCGCGTCTCGTGATACCCGGTGCTGGTCGGGGCCTTGACGCGAATCCAGTCGGGCTTGCGCTCGCGCGCGGGGCGTTCGTGCTCGGGTTTCGGGGCGTTGGAGAGGTCGTTCATCGCCGCCCACTTAAGCTTGCCTCTTGCCAGAGGCAATGGCGCGCGGCATTCGCCATTGCCATGAATACGAACGCTGACACGCCGATGGACGGGCTCATTGCCGGCTACCGACGCTTTCGCGCGAACCGTTGGCAATCGGATCGTGCGCGCTGGACCACGCTTGGCGAGGGACAGTCGCCCCAGGTCATGGTGATCGCCTGTTCCGACAGCCGGGTCGATCCGGCGCAGATATTCGATGTTCATCCGGGCGAGATCTTTGTCGTGCGCAACGTCGCCGCGATGGTCCCGCCGTTCGAGACGACGCCCGGCCATCACGGTGTATCGGCGGCGCTCGAATTCGCCATCCAGTTCCTCAAGGTGCGCGAAGTCGTGGTGATGGGGCACGGCCTTTGCGGCGGGTGCAAGGCCGCGCTGACGCAGGACCTGCACGGCAGCGAGCCGGGTCACGGCGGCTTCATCGCCGACTGGATCGGTATGCTCGACGCCGTGCGCGATCCGATCGCCAAGGAACTGGGCACCACCAGCCGCGCGGCGGAGCAGGCGATGGAACTGGCAGCCGTTCGCCAGAGCCTTGCCAACCTGCGCACCTTCCCGTGCGTGCAGGAAAAGGAAGCTCGCGGCAGACTAGCCTTACGCGGCAGTTACTTCGCCATTTCCGACGGGTTGTTGCATTTGCTCGACGAAGCCAGCGGAGAGTTCGCGCCGGTTGCATGAAGGCATGGCCCGGCCCATGAGGGCGGGATGGAAAACAACGCCGACAACTTGAAGAATATCGCCCTGCTGATCGATGCGGACAATACCCAGCCCGCTGCGATCGATCCCGTGCTCACCGTCATGGCCGAGCTTGGCCAGGTGAACATCCGCCGCGCGTACGGCAATTTCGCCAAGGGCAATCTCGCGAAGTGGGATGCGATCACCAATCGATATGGCATCCGTCCGCACCAGCAGTTCGACGTATCGAAAGGCAAGAACGCGACCGATATGGCCATGACCATCGACGCCATCGACCTGCTTTATCAGGGCAAGGTGGACGGGTTCGGGATCATGAGCAGCGACAGCGATTTTACGCCGCTCGTCACGCGGCTGCGGCAAGACGGGATCGTTGTCTACGGCTTCGGCAGCGCAAAGACCCCGCAGGCATTCAAGTCTGTCTGCACCCGGTTCATCGATATCGAGCAGTTGATAAAGACCGCCGCGACCGAAGAGCAATCGACTCCGGATTCTGCGAAATCCGCCGCCGCGGACACTGAATTGCTCGAGTTGATCGGTGCGGCCTACAAGGAAGCCAAACGTGACGATGCGGGCTTTGCCCGCCTCCATCAAGTCGGGCAGATTGCCGGAAACCGCTCCAGCTTCGACGTGCGCAATTACGGTTTCAAGAGCCTGTCCGACCTGTTCCGCAGCTTGGAAAACTTCAAGGTCGAACGGCGCGACGACGGGCAGCTCTGGGTCAAGCGCCTACGCTAGGTGACAAACCTACGTTAGGTGACAAAAGGGGCGCGGAACCACTGTTCCACGCCCCTATTTTTCATGGTCGATGCGATCAGCCTGTCGTAGCAACCGCAGTTGGTGCGGCCTTCTGCTCGGCATAGAGCGTCCACAGTTTCGCGATCGGAGCACGGTCGCCCTGAACCTTGGCGAACGATTCCACGGCCTCGGCGGACTTGCCCTGGTCGGCCTGCGCAATGCCGAGGCGCGTCAGAACGCGGGCGGTGTCGACACCGGGCTTGCCCAATGCGATCCGGTACATCGCCTCGGCCTTCGCCGCTTCCCCATAGCTCAGGAAAGCATCGCCCGCCGCAGTAGCGGTAACGGCGGTCGAACTGGCCGCGCTGGCCTCGCGTTCGAGCGAGGGAAGCTCCGCCTTGTCAGCGGAGATACGCCCGTTCGCAATCTGGCTAACTTCGGCCACGTATACGTCGTTCGCGGTCAGTTTGCCGGCCGCGATACCTTGATCGACCAGACGCTTGACCTCGCCGGGAAGGCGGCGTGCGTCGGCGGCTTCGATGTAGTCGACATAAGTGCGGGTATCGCGCATCGCATTGGTCCGCGCCGCCAGCCGCAACAGGTCGAGGGTGGCGTGCGCATCGTAATCGGTCATGTTGCGCTGGATCGCGATCGCGTCGCCCCAGCTGGTTTCCGACGGATAATGCTTGACGAACAGTGCCGCGAAATCATTCGCAGGCTGCCGCAAGTCATTCTGGTAAGCCACCGATAGGCCGCGTGTGATCCAGTTCTGCTGAACCTGCTGACCAGAGGCTGCGCGCTGGGCGATCATGTTCTCCAGATAGCTCAAGCCTGCAGCAAAATTGCTCTGCTCGAAATACGATTCGGCCATCATTGCGCGCATATCATCAGCGTAGAAGGTCCGGGCGGTGCCATCCGCCATCCTGCCTTCGAAACTGTAATCGGCAGCGATCGCGGCTTCGAGATATTTGCGCGCGGCGTCGTGATCGTCGGCCTGGCTGGCAAGCTGGTAACCGGTGAAGTTGAACTGGCCGACCTTGGCCGCGTCGGCGCGACCGCTGGCAATCATCAGGTCGAGACCCTGGCGCTGCATGACGGGATCGTCGGTTTCCGAACCGATATTGAAGATCAGGCCCCCAGCGGCGTTGCGATCGTCAGGCGTTTCCACCGCAGCAAGCACGGTGGCGGTCTGCCCCTTGGCCTCGGCAGCGTTGCCGGCCTTCACCATCGCATCCACCGGCTGATAGGCGGCGATGAACTTCTTCGAGTAATTGGCCTTGGGTGCGGATTGCTGCTGGTTGCGCTGCGCCTCGGCGGGAACCGCAGCCAGGGCGGTGCCGCAAGCAAGCGCCACAGCCAGCGCGATACGCGCTCCGGGGCGGCGGGCGGAATTACGGGCGAGAACGAACATCTGGGTTACTCCCACAAGTGAATTCGATGGCATTCTGTATGAAGAAACGCCGGACAAGCGAGCTAGTGCCGCGTCAGGTCCGGCATTGCAAATTCTTATCGGGGTGTCGTGCTGAACGCGCTTTGAATGGCGCGTAAATCGGCCGTTTGGCAAGCACCGCCCGCAGCAGTGTTGCAAATGTGGAAAACGACCCGATTTAACCTCGCCACGACGCAGTGTAAGTGGCGGTTGTCGGCCTCATGCCCTACATTGCGTGCATCCAGCGCCACCTGCGCCCCATCACCCGGAAGAAACTTCCTTGAGCGACGTTACCGAAACCCCCGTACCCGCGTTTGCACCCGACGAATTCGAACGTATCGACATCGTCGACGAGATGAAGACGAGCTACCTCGATTACGCGATGAGCGTGATCGTGAGCCGTGCGCTGCCAGACGTGCGTGACGGCCTCAAGCCCGTCCACCGCCGCATCCTGTTCGCCAGCCAGGAAGGTGGTTTCGTCGCGGGGCGGCCCTATCGCAAAAGCGCCAAGATCGTGGGCGACACGATGGGTAATTACCACCCGCACGGCGACGCCTCGATCTACGACGCGCTGGCACGGATGACGCAGGATTGGTCGATGCGGGTGCCGCTGGTCGATGGCCAGGGCAACTTCGGCTCGATGGACCCCGATCCCCCGGCCTCGATGCGCTACACTGAGGCGCGGCTGGCCAAGGTCGCCAACAGCCTGCTCGACGATCTCGACAAGGATACAGTCGATTTCGCGGACAACTACGACGGTTCGCGCAAGGAGCCGACCGTACTCCCCGCGCGGTTCCCCAACCTGCTGGTCAACGGCGCGGGCGGGATCGCTGTCGGCATGGCGACCAACATCCCGCCGCACAATCTTGGCGAGGTGATCGACGGCTGCTTTGCCTACATGGACAACCCCGGCATCTCGAGCGAGGAATTGCACGAGATAATTCCGGGTCCGGATTTCCCCACTGCGCCGCTGATCCTCGGCAAGTCGGGTGCGCGCGCCGCTTACACGACCGGGCGCGGTTCGATCCTGATGCGGGCGCGGCACACCGTTGAAACCGGGCGCGGCGATCGCCAGTCGATCGTTCTCACCTCGATTCCCTACCAGGTTGGCAAATCCGGCCTGGTCGAGAAGATCGCCGAAGCTGCCAAGGAAAAGCGGATCGAGGGCATTTCGGATATCCGCGACGAGTCGAGCCGTCTCGGCGTGCGCGTGGTCGTCGATCTAAAGCGCGACGCGACGCCCGAAGTCGTGCTCAATCAAATCTGGCGTCATACCCCGGCGCAGGCGAGCTTCCCGGCCAACATGCTTGCCATTCGCGGCGGACGACCTGAAGTGCTCACCCTGCGCGATTTCGTGCAGGCATTCATCACCTTCCGCGAGGAGGTCATCACCCGCCGCACCAAGTTCGAATTGAACAAGGCGCGCGAGCGGGCGCACATTTTGCTCGGTTTGGTGGTTGCCGTCTCGAACCTCGACGAGGTGGTGGTGATGATCCGCGGCTCGTCCAACCCCGCGGACGCGCGCGCCAAGCTAATCGCCAAGGAATGGCCGATCGGCGATATCGCGCAATATATCGCGCTGGTCGAGGCGATCGAGCCGAGTGCTGAGCAGGATGGCGGCACCTATCGCCTCAGCGAACGCCAGGTGAAGGCCATCCTCGACCTGCGCCTGCATCGCCTGACGGCGCTGGGCCGCGACGAGATCGGTGACGAACTCAAGGAACTGTCGCTGGCGATCGAGGAATACCTCGCGATCCTCGCCGACCGGGTAAAGCTCTACAAGGTGATGCGCGGCGAGCTGCAGGAAATCCGCGACCTCTACGCCACCCCGCGCGTAAGCGAAATTGCCCCCGCGTGGGACGGCATCGAGGACGAAGACCTGATCGAGCGCGACGAGATGGTCGTGACCGTCACTCACGACGGTTACATCAAGCGCACCCCCCTTTCGACCTTCCGCGCCCAGAACCGTGGCGGCAAAGGCCGCAGCGGCATGGCGACCAAGGACGAGGACGCGGTGCGCGAGATGTTCGTCACCAGCACGCATAATCCGGTGCTGTTCTTTTCGACCCATGGCAAGGTCTATCGGCTCAAGGTGTGGAAGCTGCCCGAGGGCGGTCCGACCACGCGCGGTCGGCCGATAGTCAACCTGCTTCCCGCACTGGACGAGGGCGAGACGATCCGCACCGTGCTCCCCTTGCCGGAAGACGAGAGCACGTGGGGAGCGCTCAGCGTCGTTTTCGCCACCGCCAAGGGCAACGTCCGCCGCAACTCGATGGATGCCTTCGCCAATATCCCCACAAACGGCAAGTTCGCGATGCGGTTCGAGGATGGTGCGGATGACCACCTGATCGGGGTTGCTCTGCTCGATTCTTCGGACGATGTGCTGCTCGCAAGCCGGCAAGGCAAGGCGATCCGCTTTGCCGCCGAGGACGTGCGTGAATTTACTTCGCGTACCTCGACCGGCGTGCGCGGAATGCTGCTCAAGAAGGATGACGAGGTTATCTCGCTGTCCATATTGCACAGGGTCGGCACCAACACCGAAGAGCGCGAGCAATACCTGCGCTTCGCCCCGTGGAAGGCGGAGAAGGAAGGAGAGCCCGATCTCTCCGCCGAAAGGTTCGCGGCATTGGCGGAAAAGGAACAGTTCATCCTGACTGTCTGCGCCAACGGCTACGGCAAGCTGTCGTCCGCATACGAATATCGCCGCACCGGGCGCGGTGGCCAGGGCATCACCAACATCGACAACATCGCCCGCAACGGACCGGTGGTGGCAAGCTTCGCAGCGACGCAGGCCGATCAACTGATGCTCGTCACCGATCAGGCCAAGCTGATCCGCCTCCCGCTCGAAAGTCTTCGGGTGATCGGGCGAGGCTCGGCAGGCGTGCGACTGTTCCATGTCGCCGAAAACGAGCACGTGGTCAGCGCGGTCCGGCTCGACGAGCAGGAAGAGCCGGAGAACGAAGCGGAAGAGGCCGTGGTCGAGGAGATCGTCGGCCGCGGCAGTATCGAAACCGCACCAGACACCACTCTACACCGCGACGACGACATCGGGGACGAGCTGGAAACCTAACCGGCGCGCAATTCGCCTCGTAGAGTCTGGATCACTCCGGTCGCGATGAGGAATTGCCCGGAGTAATACAGCGGCCAGATGAGCCAGTCGGCGAGCGTGTTCTCGCCGATCGGACCCATTCGGCTGAAGATCAGCCAGTCCGATACGATGAACAGCATCGCCCCGGTTGCCACCCGGCCGCGGGGAAACCGGCTCAGAAACGCGGCTGCCGCCATCGCGCCTAGTGCGACCGAATATGCGGCAACCGCCAAATCGGCGCTCAGGAGCCAGGCGATCATCGGTGTCAGCGCGAACAACGAGATCGCCACCAGCTTGTCGGTCGCAACAATTCTTTCGCGCGAATTGCGCAGGTACAGTGCAATTGCGACAAGGTGTGCGGCGAAGAATGCCGCCCCACCTGCAGTGAAGCTGAACTCGATAGCCATATCGCCCATCGCTCCGAGAGCCATGACCAGGGCGATGAGCCTGGCATCGGCGGAAGCGTGCCGTCGCAGCGCATAGACCGCCAGCAGTGCGACGCCTGAGCCCTTGAGCAGCATGAGCCACACGCCGCCGATCGGGTTGTCGGAAAAGAAGTAAAACAGCGATGCCGCGACGATGCTCGCCAGCAGCCACGGTCGATGTTCGGCAAGTGCGCGTCTTGGCATAGTTTCCCCTGCCCGTTGCTTGGACTTGAACCAACGGCCCCGCAAGGACTAGGTGCCCGGCGATGAAGCATGACGCACACATAATCGGCGGCGGGCTCGCCGGTAGCGAGGCAGCCTGGCAGCTTGCCCGGGCGGGGTTCAAGGTTCGTCTCTCCGAGATGCGCGGCAGCGGCACGACCACGCCAGCACACGAAACCGATGGGCTTGCGGAACTGGTCTGCTCCAACAGTTTCCGCTCGGACGACGACACACGAAACGCGGTCGGGCTGATGCACCACGAAATGCGCCGCCTCGACAGCCTGGTGATGCGCGCGGGCGAGGTGGCGCGGGTGCCGGCGGGTTCGGCGATGGCGGTGGACCGCGACGTGTTCTCCGCCGAGGTCGAGAAGACGCTACGCGAGCATCCCAACGTCGAGATAGTACGCGAGCGGATCGACGCCCTGCCCCAGTCCGGTCCGACCATCGTCGCCACCGGACCGCTGACAGCGGAGGCGCTGGCGCAGAGCATCGTCGCCGCCACCGGACAGGACCGCCTTGCCTTCTTCGATGCCATCGCCCCGATCGTGCACCGCGACAGTATCGACATGGACATCTGCTGGATCCAGTCGCGCTGGGACAAGATGACCGCCGCCTCCAATGAAGGCGGCGATTACATCAATTGCCCGATGACGAAGGAGCAGTACCTCGCCTTCCATCAGGGCCTGCTCGACGGCGAGAAGACCGAGTTCAAGGAATGGGAGGCAAACACACCTTATTTCGACGGCTGTATGCCGATCGAGGTGATGGCGGCGCGCGGGGTCGATACGCTGCGCTACGGCCCGATGAAGCCGGTCGGTCTCGACAATCCGCGCGATACGACGCCCGAGTTTCCGCAGGGACGCTGGGCTTACGCGGTGGTCCAGTTGCGCCAGGACAACAAGCTCGGGACGCTGTGGAACATGGTCGGCTTCCAGACCAAGCTGAAGCACGGTGCACAAGTCGAGCTGTTCCGCACCATTCCCGGCCTCAAGAATGCCGAGTTCGCGCGACTGGGCGGCCTCCACCGCAACACGTTTCTCAATTCACCGCTGGTCCTCGACCGGCAATTGCGGCTCAAGGGGGCCGGACATATCCGCTTCGCCGGACAGGTGACGGGGTGCGAGGGCTATGTCGAGAGCAGCGCGGTGGGCATCATGGCCGCGCTGATGACCGCTGCGGAACTGGCCGGGCGTGAATGGACTCCGCCCCCACCCACCACAGCTATGGGCGCACTGCTCGCGCATATCACTGGTGATGCCGACGCCGAGACATTCCAGCCGATGAACGTCAACTTCGGGCTTTTCCCGCCCCTGCACGATGTCGGCAAAAAGGTCCGCAAGGAAGCCTATACGGATCGAGCCAAAGCCGATTTCGAGGAATGGCTGGTCGAGACTGCCGGCGTCCCTGCTTAGGGCGCACCCTGAATATGCCTAGCAACGGCACGCCGGGCGGCTCATTCGCCGTGGAGCGGTGCGGGCGAATTCTTCGGGTGTGAGAATACCGTCGCCATCCAGATCGGCGTTTTCGAAGCGATCGACCGTCGCGACCGCCCACTCCTCGAACGTCAGCAGGTTGTTCCCGTCCTTGTCCAGCTTGCGGAAAGCGGCGGTCCGGGTCGAAAGCATTTCGTTACGGCTGATCCGCCCATCCCGGTTGCGGTCGTAACGATAGAAGCGGCGCTGTTCGCGCGTCAATTCGGTGGCCTGGGGCGGCTCGGGTCCGCGCATCGAGCCCGGATCGGCCTCGGGCAACTCGTCAAGGGAGGGCGCTTCGATTCCGGGCTCGGGCGGAGGCGCTGCCTGTTCGACAGCGGCCCTGCCCTGCCACCAGAACATCCCTATGCCTGCCAGGAACAGCGCGACGACGGCACCAAGTACAGCTTGTTTCATCGGCGACCCCTCCGACAACAGCGGCCACCATACCCTATCGCCCCACTATGCCAACCCGCATGGCGAGCAGAGCAGCACCGCGATCGCCCAGCAACGAACCGCCGCCCCGCTTCACAGAACGTCCAGCCAGCGCGGCAAGGATAGCGAGTGGCCGCATCGAGCGCGGCAGTGGCGCTCGCGATGGCAGGGCGCGCGCGCAACGCAACGCGGCATCGCGCTCTATCGCATCGGTGACACGCGCGGCGAAATCTCCCAGCGCCCATAGCTTCGCCGAACTGCGGACCGCTTCGAGGTCCGCTACCTGTGTGCTGGATGCCAGAGCGACGAAGGGCGCAGCCCTTCCGCATGCGTAACGCTCGATCGCTTCAGGAGAGAGTGGTGGCGGCGCGACCAGCTCCTCCCATCCATCCACCGCCGCGATGAAAGCGCCTAGATCGCCGCCAAATTCCAGCGCGATTTCGGCGGCAATCGGGTCATTATGGGGCGCGGTCGATCCGGCGAGCGTGTCGCGCCACCAGGCCAGCCGCATCTGTTTCAGCAAGGGTTCGTTCGTTTGCCTCATGGTAAACGCAAGCTGGTGGTCGAAAGCCAGCACTGCGTACCACCGCGCTCTCGACGTCGATGGAGCGTAAGCAAGCGCAAGCCTGTGTGGCAGTTGTAATGACGCGATGTTCAACACGTCGATCCGCCTAACGATTTCGCAACGCTGCGTCTTAAACTTTCGGTCACCACGCTGCTGTATGGCCAATGCAACGTTGGGGCAATTTGGCGGAAAACTCGATGTTCGACACTATGGGGAACTTCCTGCAGCGGCTCCGCGCCGACACCGTCGGGAACACACTCGCGATCGTCGGTGCTGCGCTGGTTCCGATCACGGCCATGATCGGATCGGGCCTGGATGTCAGCCGCGCCTATATGGCGAAAAGCCGGATGCAAAGTGCCTGCGACGCCGCCTCGCTCGCGGCCCGGCGCGTTATGCGCAACGACGATCTGACCGACGATGTCATCGCCACTGGCGAGCAGTTTTTCAACTTCAACTTCACACAAGGTCTGTACAATACCGAAGCGTTCGCTCCCGTGGTATCGAAGCCCTCGGTCGGGCTGATCCGGGTCGATGCATCCACGCGCATTCCAACGACTGTCATGAAGCTGTTCGGCTTTGGAAGCCTGCCGCTCAGCGTCAGCTGCGAAGCATCGCTAAACTTCGTCAATACCGATGTCGTTCTCGTCCTCGACGTGACGGGTTCGATGCTCGATTCAGTGGGTGGAACGCCCAAGATCGATGCGTTGCAGGACGCCGTCATGGCGCTTTACGACGAGCTGGCTCCCGTACAGACCCAGCTTCAGTCCCAAGGCCTGCGACTGCGCTACGGTATCGCACCCTACTCCACCAGCGTGAACATCGGTCGCCAGATTTACAACGTCAATCCGGACTACATTCGCAACTCTACCCCTTACCAGAGCCGCGCTGCGACCTTCAACACACTGACATATCCGGCCAATCCGTCCACCTCCGATGGGGGGGCATGGGAATACTATAACGGCAATTCGGGTGCCGGGCAGTCGACCCCGCACGCAACGGCCACCAGAAGCACCTCGCAGTGCCAGACGTGGGTACAGGCGACGGCGGTCAATGGCGGAGGCCCTGCGCCGACGGCAACCACTGTCACAAGCTATCGCGGCACGTCCGCCAGCGCGACTTACGTGGCCAGCAGCAACTGGGGCTGGTCGGGCGCGCCGGTTACCTCCGGTACGAACCGTAGCTGCCGCAGGTGGAAAACAGTCACGACTACGACCTACGATACCGTGCGCAGCTTCTCGGGGTGGACCTATCGCCAGGAAACACTCGACACCAGCGTATTCAAGACGCCGACCGGAGTGATGACAGTCGCTACCAACGCAGCCGGCACTGTTCCGCACGCTCTCGGACCTGGGCCGTACAATCCGCGCCAGTTGGCCGCCGTTGGTACAGGCGCAGCGACAGTGACGGCCCACTGGAACGGCTGCGTCGAGGAACGCGACACTGTCAGCTCCATCACCAGCGGCTCGGGCTTCAACATTCCCAGCGGTGCCTACGACCTCAACATCAACCATATCCCCGACAGCGATGCCACGCGCTGGCGGCCGATGTTCCCCGAGGTGGTCCACTTCCGCACCGCCGGAACGGGCAACACGAACCCTGCCCTCACAGCGACCAGCACAGGCGTCACAGGCACTACCAACCCGGCACACAACTGGATCATGCGGATGCCGCGTAACGATGCGACTCCTGATCCGGCATATTATGCCTGTCCGTCGGAAGCACGCCGCCTTAGCGAATGGACCCGCACGGAAATGCAGACCTATGTCGATGGTCTCGTGGCGATCGGTGGCACCTATCACGACATCGGGATGATCTGGGGCGCGCGGCTGATCTCGACCGGCGGGATCTTCGGCGATGCTTGCGAGGAATACAACAGTATGCCGTGCAACCGCCACCTGATCTTCATGACCGATGGCGCGCACACGACCTATTGCAACGTCTACACCGCTTACGGTGTCGAGCGGAACGATGTCCGCACCACAGGTGGCGGGACCTGTCCGCAACAACTGGCCAGGCACCAGCAGCGCCTGCAGATGATCTGCAACGCGACGAAGAACATGAACGTTTCGCTGTGGGTCATCGCGTTCGACACGGCGCTCAGTCCTGAACTGGTCAATTGCGCGACCAATGCCAGCCAGGCTTCGACTTCATCCAACCGCGATCAGCTCATCGCCCGGTTCCGCCAGATCGGCAACCAGATCGGCGCGCTGAGGCTGACCAGATAGGATGCGCCCTATGAACAGAACCATCCGCCGCGCCCTGCGCCGACTGCACCTGTTGCCGCGCGATGCCAGCGGCATAACGCTGGTCGAGTTCGGCATCGTTGCAGGCCCGCTGTGCGTGCTGCTGCTGGGAGGGCTCGACCTCGGCTATCAAAGCTATCTTCGCTCTGTTGTCCAGGGTGCGCTGAACGACGTCGCGCGAACCAGCTCGATGGAGGCGCCCGAATTCGACTGCACAGGCGAAACTGTTTCCGATCAGGTCCGCTGTGCCATCGCGACAAAGACAGACATCGTTGCCCGCAACGCGACCTACACGATCGTCACGAGGAACTTTTACGAATTCTCCGGTGTCGGACGGAGCGAAAAGCTGATCACCGATTACAACAACAACGGCGAATACGATGAAGGCGACTGTTGGGAGGATCTCAACGAGAATGGCGTTTACGACACCGATGCCGGTCGTGAAGGATTGGGCGGGGCCGACGATGTCGCATTCTACGAAGTTACCGTGACCATGCCGCGGCTATTCCCGATGGCAGGCTTGCTGGGCGCTTCGGACGAATACAACATTACCGCGCGCGCCGCGCTCCGGAACCAGCCTTACTCGCGGCAACGCATTCCTCCCACGGTGTGCGGTTGATGGGCCTGCGTATAGCCTTGGTGCAGATTGTTCTTCGACGGTTGCGTCGTTCCAGGAGCGGCGTGGCGCTGATCGAGTTCGCCTTCTCGCTGCCCGTCTTCGTCCTGCTACTGCTGGGCGGACTGGAAGTGTCGAACCTCGCCCTGGCTCACCTGCGCGTGAACCAGATCGCGATGACCGTCGCCGACAATGCAGGGCGCGTTCGCACCGGCATCGACGAATCGCACATCTACGAAGTTTTCGCCGGCGCCGACCTCGTTGGACGGCCGATCGAATTCGGGGATAACGGCCGGATCGTCCTGTCGTCGCTGGAGCCTAACGGACAATCGGGCGGGAATGCCGGGCAGATGATCAACTGGCAGCGTTGCCATGGCAGCCTGAACGTTGCGCCGCGCTACGGCGTGCAGAACACAGGCCGCACCGATTCGAGCCTGGCAGAGGGCATGGGCCCGGACGGCAACCGTATCGTCTCGGCTGACTCGACGGCGGTGATGTTCGTCGAGGTGACCTACATCTACCGGCCGGTAATGTTCAACGGGCTCGGAACCGGCCCTCGCGAAATTCGCTACGAAAGCGCGTTCAACGTGCGCGAACGCACCAACCAGAACATTACCAACGCACAGGGCCTGACGCTGAACAGTTGCGCCTGAACCCTGCGGCGGATCAACCCCGATAGCAAACCTTGCGCGCAGCGGCCGCTATCCGCTCGGCATCGATCAGCGCCAGCTTCTCCAGGTTTGCGGCATAGGGCAGCGGCACGTCCTCGTCGCACACCCGCAAAACCGGCGCGTCGAGGTTGTCGAAACCTTCCTCCATGCAAATCGCCATCACTTCTGATGCGATCGAGCAGGTCGGCCAGCCCTCCTCGGCGATGATCAGTCGATTGGTCTTGGCCAGGCTGTCAAGGATCGCTTGCCGGTCGAGCGGCCTCAGCGTCCTCAAGTCGATCACTTCCGCCTCAATCCCCTCGGCCGCCAACGCTTCCGCCGCCTCGAGCGAGAAGCCGACGCCGATCGAATAACTGACGATCGTCACGTCGCTGCCCTCGCGCATAACGCGCGCCTTGCCGATCGGCAGAACGTGGTCGTCCAGTTCGGGCAGTTCGAAGGTTCGACCGTATACCAGCTCGTTCTCTAGGAACACCACCGGGTCCTCGCTGCGGATCGCGGCCTTGAGCAGACCCTTGGCATCGCTCGCGTCGTAAGGCGCAATCACGATCAGGCCAGGCACGCTGGCATACCATGGGCCGAAGTTCTGACTGTGCTGCGCGCCGACGCGACTGGCTGCGGCGTTGGGGCCGCGGAACACCACCGGGCAGCGCATCTGCCCACCGCTCATGTAATTGGTCTTCGCAGCCGAGTTGATGATGTGGTCGATCGCCTGCATGGCGAAGTTGAAGGTCATGAACTCGACGATCGGCCTGAGGCCGCCCATTGCCGCGCCGGTGCCGATGCCGGCAAAGCCATATTCGGTGATCGGGGTGTCGATCACGCGCTTGGGTCCGAATTCATCGAGCAGGCCCTGGGTCACCTTGTAGGCGCCCTGGTACTGCGCCACTTCCTCGCCCATCACAAAAACGCGCTCGTCGCGGCGCATTTCCTCGGCCATCGCGTCGCGCAGCGCCTCGCGCACGGTGACGCTTTTCATGTTCGTGCCGGAGGGCACCTCAGGATCGGCCTTCGGCTGCGACTTTGGCTTGGCGGGGGTGATGGCTTCCTTGACGGCCGCGGCGGGTTCTTCCTTCGGAGCGTCCTCAGCCTTCGGCGCGGGCGCAGCGGTTTCCTCGCCCTCGCCCTCCAGCACCGCGATCACGGTGCCGACCTTCACGTTCTCGGTCCCCTCGGCGATCATGATCTTGCCGAGCGTGCCCTCGTCGATCGCCTCGAATTCCATCGTCGCCTTGTCGGTCTCGATTTCGGCGATCACGTCGCCGGGGGCGATCGCGTCGCCTTCCTGCTTGAGCCAGCGGGCGAGCGTGCCCTCTTCCATGGTGGGCGAAAGCGCGGGCATCTTGAGTTCGATCCCCATCGCTCAATACTCCCCGACCAGGACATCAGTGTAGAGTTCGCTCGGATCGGGCTCGGGAGAACTTTCAGCAAAATCAGCCGATTCGGCCACGATCCTGCGAATGTCCTTGTCGATCGCCTTCAAGTCGTCCTCGCTCTTGCCCTGTTCGATCAGCACTTTCTTCAGGCCCTCGATCGGGTCCTTGTGGTCACGGTAATCCTGCACTTCTTCGCGCGTGCGATACTTCGCCGGATCGGACATCGAGTGGCCGCGATAGCGGTAGGTATTGAGTTCCATCAGCACCGGGCCGTTGCCATCGCGCACGTGCTTGAACGCGATTTCTGCCGCGCCGCGGACTTCGAGCACGTCCATGCCGTTCACATCCATGCCGGGGATGCGGAACGCGGTGCCGCGACGGTGGAATTCGGTTTCAGCGCTCGATCGCTTGACCGCGGTGCCCATCGCGTAGCCGTTGTTCTCGATCACGAATACGATCGGCAGCTTCCACAGGCTGGCCATGTTCATGGTCTCGTAGACCTGACCCTGGTTGGCTGCCCCGTCGCCGAAATAGGCGAGGCACAGGCCACCGTCGTTGTTGTACTGATGCGCCAGCGCCAGACCCCCGCCCAGTGCCACCTGTGCGCCGACAATACCATGTCCGCCGTAGAATTTGTGCTCGGTGCTGAACATATGCATCGAGCCGCCCTTGCCCTTCGAGATGCCCGCCTGACGCCCGGTCAGTTCGGCCATGATGACATTGGGGTCGATCCCGTAGGCGAGCATATGGCCGTGATCGCGATAACCGGTGATGACGCTGTCGACGCCTTCGGTCAGCGCCGACTGGAGCCCGACTGCGACCGCTTCCTGTCCGATGTAGAGGTGGCAGAACCCGCCGATCAGGCCCAGTCCGTAAAGCTGCCCCGCCTTCTCCTCGAACCGCCGGATGAGCAGCATCTGTTCGTAGAAGTGCAGCATCTGATCGACACTGGCATCATAGCGCGGCGCCTTCGCATGAGCTTCCTGGAGCGAGTGCAGGACGAAATCACTGGCGTTTCCGGCACTCTTGCCCTTGGCGGGCGCTTTCGCGGTCTTGGCGGTTCTGGCCAAAGCGGACATCCTCAATTCTGGTCACCTGGGGAGGCGGGTTGACGCTACTGCGCCGCGGGCTGCCTATAGGCGCAAGCAGACGCCCGGCGCAATCTCTGCCGCATCTTGCATACGATTACAGGACATACGATTGGAGGTCGGCGTCAATTGGGGCCGGGCTCCAGAGTCAGTACCACTTCGTCAGGATGGATCACGTTGAGATTGCGGCGCAGCAACTCACCGGTAAGATCAGGATCGGCATGATCGGGATCGAGCAGGTCGATCCGGTTCCTGAGCCGGTCGCGCTCTTCCACGAGCACCGCGATCCGCGCGTCCCGTTGCTCCAGCTTCTGCAGGTTCTCGCCCCACGCGAGTAGCCCACTCGGGCCCGCGATGGCCAGCCCGCCGAGTAGCAGCAGGATGCCGAGCGCCAGCCCCTGGGTAAGCTTTTCCTTCGGCAAGCTGATCGTATGGCCTTCGCGCGTCATCGTTCACCATGAATCACAAGTGATTCAGCCGGTCAAGCGCCATTGATGCGATTATCAATAGGAACGGGGCAAACCGAGCACGTGTTCGGCGAGATAGCTCAGGATCAGGTTGGTCGAAATCGGCGCGACGGTGTAGAGGCGCGCTTCGCGGAACTTGCGCTCGACGTCGTATTCCTCGGCAAATCCGAACCCGCCATGGGTCTGGACGCACATATCGGCTGCGGCCCAGCTAGCCTCGCTCGCCAGCATCTTGGCCATGTTCGCCTCGGACCCGGCATTGCCGCCCTGGTCATAAACCTTGGCAGCGTGGTGGACCATCAGTTCGGCGGCGCGCATCTGCGCGTAACATCGGGCGATAGGGAACTGGATTCCCTGGTTCTTCCCGATCGGTCGGCCGAACACGCCGCGCTCCTTCGCGTAATCGGTTGCCTTCTCGATGAACCACTTGGCATCCCCGATGCATTCGGCCGCGATCAGGATGCGCTCGGCGTTCATGCCCGACAGGATGTAACGAAACCCCTGCCCCTCCTCGCCAATCAGCGCGCTCGCGGGAACGCGCATGTCGTCGAAAAACACCTCGGTGGTGGAATGGTTCATCATCGTCCGGATCGGCTTGATCGTCAGGCCCGAAACCTCGCGCATATCGACCAGCAGCAGCGAAAGGCCCTCGGTTTTCTTCGCCACTTCCTCGCGCGGGGTCGTCCGTACGAGCAGCGCCATAAGATCCGAATGCTCCGCGCGGCTGGTCCAGATCTTCTGGCCGTTTACGACGTACTCGTCCCCATCCCGCACCGCACGGGTCTTGAGCGACAGCGTATCGGTCCCGCTGGTCGGCTCCGACACGCCGAATGCCTGGAGCCGCAGCTCGCCCGCCGCGATGCCCGGCAGGTAGCGTTGCTTTTGCTCCTCCGAGCCGTAGCGCAGCAAGGTGTTCATCACGTACATCTGCGCATGGGCCGCAGCGCCGTTGCACCCTGCCGCCTGGATTTCCTCCATGATGACCGCCGCCGCGTCGAGCTTGAGACCGCTGCCGCCGTATTCGACCGGGATAAGCGCGGCGAGGAAGCCGGCCTTGGTCAGCGCATCGACGAATTCGCCCGGATAGGCCCGCTCGCGATCCTTGGCGCGCCAGTATTCGCCGGGAAACTCCTCGCACAGCGCCCGCACCGCGCGGCGTATCTCGTCGTGTTCGTGGCTTTCGTGCATTTGGCTCGCTCCGTCGATGCCCGCTTGCCCAAAGCGGAAACCCGTGTCCACCTGTCAGCATTGATGACAGTTGCATCGAACGATGAAACTGGTTACAAATGAAACCACATCATCTGGAGGATTCGATGCCCGACCTGTTCGAAAATCCCGCTGGCCTCGACGGCTTCGAGTTCGTCGAATTCTGCGCGCCGGAAAAGGGCATGCTCGAGCCGGTGTTTGAGGCGATGGGTTTCACTCGTGTGGCGCATCACCGCAGCAAGGACGTGCATCTGTGGCGCCAGGGCGGCATCAACCTGATCGCCAATTACGAACCGCGCTCGGCCGCGTGGTTCTTCGCCCGCGAACATGGTCCCTCGGCCTGTGGCATGGCATTCCGGGTGCGCGACGCGCGCAAGGCCTACGACCACCTGCTCGCGCAAGGCGCTGAGCCGGTACAGGTCCAGACCGGACCGATGGAACTGCACATTCCCGCGATCCGCGGTATCGGTGGGGCGATCCTCTATCTGGTCGATCGCTATGCCGACGAGAATGGTCAGGGCCTCTCGATCTACGACATCGATTTCGAGTACCTGCCGGGCGTCGACCGTAACCCGGTGGGCGCGGGCTTCAAGCTGATCGATCACCTGACCCACAACGTCTACGGCGGCCGCATGGCCTATTGGGCCGACTATTACGAAACGCTGTTCAACTTCCGCGAGATCCGCTTCTTCGACATCAAGGGCGAATATACCGGCCTCACCTCCAAGGCGCTGACCGCACCCGACGGCAAGATCCGCATTCCGCTCAATGAAGAGGGCGAAGGCGGCAAAGGCCAGATCGAGGAGTTCCTGCGCGAATTCAACGGCGAGGGTATCCAGCACATCGCGCTGATCTGCGACGATCTGCTCGCCTGCTGGGACCGCCTGCAGAAGCTGGGCGTACCGTTCATGACCGCCCCGCCCAACGCCTATTACGACATGCTCGACGGCCGCCTGCCCGGCCACGGCGAGCCGGTCGATCAGCTCAAGATGCGCGGCATCCTGCTCGACGGGACGACCGAGGGCGGCCACCCGCGCCTGCTGCTGCAGATCTTCGCCCAGGCGCAGGTGGGACCAGTGTTCTTCGAATTCATCCAGCGCAAGGGCGACGAGGGCTTCGGCGAAGGCAACTTCAAGGCCCTGTTCGAAAGCATGGAACGCGACCAGATCGAACGCGGCGTGCTCAAGGTCGAGGAGCCGGCGGAATGAGCGCGAATCCGGTCAAGCTCGGCGGTGTCCACCACGCGGCCTATCGCTGCAAGGACGCCAAGGAGACGGTCGAGTGGTACCAGCGCGTCCTTGGCATGGACTACACCACCGCCTTCGCCGAGGATCACGTCCCCTCGACGGGCGAGTATGACCCGTACATGCACGTCTTCCTCGACGCGGGTAACGGCAACGTCGTCGCCTTCTTCGAACTGCCCAACCAGAAAGACATGGGCCGCGACGAGAACACCCCCGCGTGGGTCCAGCACCTCGCCTTCCGCGTCGCGGACGAAGCGGAACTGCTCGCCGCCAAGGCGCACATCGAGGGCCTCGGCATCGACGTGCTCGGCCCGACTCACCACGGCATTTTCAAGTCGATCTACTTCTTCGATCCCAACGGCCACCGGGTGGAACTCGCCGCCGATATCGGCACCAAGGAACAGTACGCCGAACTGAAGCGCGTCGCCCCGCTGATGCTGGAAGAATGGTCGCGCACCAAGAAGGCCCCCCGCCATGCCGACTGGCTGCACGAGGTGGCGCGGGCTGGGCACGGCGGGAACTGACAGGGCGTTGTAAGTCCGCTGACAGATGGCTAAACGCCGCAACGGCGCGCCCGTAGCTCAGCAGGATAGAGCATCAGATTCCTAATCTGGGGGCCACAGGTTCGAATCCTGTCGGGCGCACCAATCCCACGTGGACTCAGTTCAGTTCGTCGGGTTCGCCGATCGGAAACGGTAGCGGAGCGACCTGGATGCCTTCCTCGATCAACTCTTTCGCCTGCTTGAGCGTGGCCTTGCCATGGATCGCCTCAACCTCTTTCTCGCCATAGTGCATCGCGCGGGATTCCTCGGCGAAACCATCCCCGACCCAGCGGCTTTCGCTCAGGGCCTTCGCCTGGGCCATTGCAAGCGTGTGAATGGCCTTCTGCACCTCGGGCGGGATCTCGCGGTTGGTTACCGGCGTGGCCGCGCGGTCGGGGCGAGGTTCGGCGCGCTGGTTCCTCTTGGCAGGAACGGCGGGCGCCATCGGTGCCTTGCCTACTTCGGGTGAACCGCAGTGCGGGCACTGGATCATGCTGCCCGCCTGCTGCGCGGCAAAATCATCCGAGGAGCCAAACCAGCCCTCGAAACGGTGCCCTTCGGCGCAGGAGAGGTCGTAGACGATCATGGGCCGCGTCAGTTGGGCATTTCGCGCCGGTTGGCAAGACTTGGCACCTGCCGCCTCACCTCGACGGTTTTCGCCGGATCGATCTCTGCAAAGCCAAGACCGGGCGCTTTGTCGCCCATGTCGAGCAGCACTTCGCCCCAGGGGTCGATGACCAAGCTGTGACCGTAAGTCGCTCGTCCGTCCTCGTGCCGCCCGACTTGTGCGGCGGCGATCACATAAGCGCTCGCCTCGATCGCACGGGCTCGCTGGAGCACGTGCCAATGGGCCACGCCAGTGGGCACCGTAAAGGCAGCGGGAATGGCGATCGCATCGCAGCGCGCCCGCCCGAGCGCATCGAACAGTGCAGGAAAGCGGATGTCGTAGCAAACCGTGAGGCCTAGCCGCCCGACCGGGGTTTCGGCGACCGTCACCACCGCATCGCCCGGCGTGTAGGCGTTCGATTCGCGCCAGCTTTCTCCGCCCTCCAGGTCGACATCGAACATATGCATCTTGTCGTAGCGCGCTGCGATCTCGCCCGATGGCGCGATCACGAATGCCCGGTTGGCGAGTTTGCCATCTGCGCGTGCGATGGCGAGCGACCCGAGCGCGATCCAGATACCATGTCGCGCCGCAGCCTTACGCGATGCGGCAAGGACCGTGTCCGCTTCTTCATCGACGATATGGTGCGCGGCGCGCGAGCGGTCGCGGTCGAGCAGATTGCTCATTTCGGGAGTAAACAGCATCGCCGCTCCGCCCTCGGCCGCCGCTTGAGCCGCCTCGGCGATGGCCGCAGCGTTGGTCGATGGCTCGATCCCGGCGGTCATTTGCAGGATGGCGATGCGCGTCATTCAGCCCGCCAGCAGAGCGTCGAGTTTTCCGGCCCGGTCGAGCGCATGAAGTTCGTCCGAACCACCGACGTAAGTCTCGCCAATGAATATCTGCGGGACCGTTCGCGCCATTGGCGCGCGGCGCAGCATCTCGTCCTTGTCCGCTCCGCCGAAGGTCACGTCATGCTCGTCATACGCCACGCCCTTGCCGTCGAGCAGGGCCTTGGCGCGATAACAGAATCCGCATCCGAACTTGGTGTAGATGTCGACTTTCGGCGTGTTCACTGGGGCTCCCTCGCAGGTTCTTGAAACCGCTTCTCGTCGCCCTATGTGGTGCATGGATGCGATGGCCGCAACGGGTTCGCATCCAAACGACCGGAGTGCCATGAAAGGGCTCCGGAACGTCAAATTGCTCATTGGAGGATTTGTTTCGATGTCACGTTTTGATTTCACTCCCTACCGCCGTTCGACCGTTGGGTTCGACCGCCTGTTCGACCTGCTCGAAAATCAGGCGCGCAACGCGGGCGACAACTATCCGCCGTTCAATATCGAGAAGCGCGGCGAGGATAATTATCGCATCACGCTGGCGATCGCGGGCTTTCGCGCCGGCGATCTCGACATCACCGCGCAGCAGAACCTGCTCACCGTGCAGGGCCGCAAGCGCGATGAGACCGTCGATGGCGAAATGCTCCACGTAGGCATCGCCAATCGCGGGTTCGAACGCCGTTTCGAACTGGCCGACTATGTCCGGGTCGAGAATGCCGACCTCGCCGACGGGCTGCTGGTGATCGATCTGGTGCGCGAAGTGCCTGACGCGATGAAGCCCAAGAAGATCATGGTCGGCGGCCAGCCGACGCTCGAAGTCGTCAAGCGCGACGACGCCGACGCCGCCTGATTGTCGGCATTCGGCACCAAGCAATACGGCCCGCCTCTATCCGAGGCGGGCCGTAATTTGTCCCTGAATTGTTTGAGGGCGGATCCGAAGACCCGCCCCCGCGACGTTAGCCGCCTTGCCGCGGGTCTGACCGTCCGGGTCGCAGAAGACGATCAAGCCCGACGCAAGCTCTGAAATCTAATCCGCGATAGGGTCGCGGCCAGCCACGCGTAATCGCGCGGCCCGAACCCATGATGCACCTAAATTATCAAAAGATAAAGTGGGCTATACGAAAAAATGCTGCACGGGATCAAGTTTCAGTGAGATAAAATTACGTCGCTGAACGCCCTTGATGCACTATGTTTCGCAAGTCATTGTTTGGGTTGCAAATCGCGACCTAAATCAGACCAGTCGCGACTGACGCAAGGCAGCGGCGATGAACCCCGCGAACAGCGGATGCGGGTCGAATGGCTTCGACTTCAACTCCGGATGAAATTGAACACCTACGAACCACGGGTGATCCGGGCGTTCGACGATCTCTGGCAATAGCCCGTCAGGGGACATGCCGGAAAACACCAGCCCGTCACGCTCGAGCGAGTCGCGATAGGCCGCGTTGACCTCGTAACGGTGGCGATGGCGTTCAGAGATCACCGACGCGCCGCCATAGATCGCGGAGACGTGGCTATTGCCCGCGAGCTTCGCTTCGTAGGCGCCCAGCCGCATCGTGCCGCCGAGATCACCCCCCGCTTCGCGCTTCTGCAGGCCTTCCTCGCTCATCCATTCGGTGATGATGCCGACCACGGGCTCGTCGGTGGGGCCGAACTCGGTCGAAGTCGCACGTTCGTGGCCGGCCGCGCGCGCGCCCTCGATACACGCCATCTGCATTCCCAGGCAGATGCCCAGGAAAGGGACCTGGCGTTCCTTGGCAAAGCGGACGCTGGCAATCTTGCCCTCGCTGCCGCGCTCGCCAAAGCCCCCTGGCACCAGAATCGCGTGCATCGGTTCGAGCCGCGCGGCGATCTCGTCGTCCTCCTGCTCGAACAACTCGGCATCGATCCAGCGGATATTGACCCGCACCCGGTTGGCCATGCCACCGTGGACCAGCGCCTCGTTCAGCGACTTGTAGGCGTCCTGCAGGCCGACATACTTGCCGACCACGCCGATCGTCACTTCGCCCTCGGGGTTTTCGTAGCGATCGACGATATCGTCCCAGCGCGAAAGGTCGGGTTTGGGCGCGTCGGTGATGCCGAAGCCGCGCAGCACTTCACCATCCAGGCCCTCGGCATGGTATTGCAGCGGAACGGCATAGATCGAGCTGGCGTCGAGCGCAGGTATGACTGCCTCTGCGCGCACGTTGCAAAACTGCGCGATCTTGCGCCGCTCGCCATCGGGAAGCGGATGTTCGCAGCGGCACAGCAGCACGTCGGGCTTGATGCCCAGGCTGGCGAGTTCGCGGACCGAGTGCTGGGTCGGCTTGGTCTTCAGCTCGCCCGCAGCTTTCACATAGGGCACCAAGGTGACATGGATGCTGAGCGTCTGGCTTGGCTCCAGCTCATTCCGAAGCTGGCGGATCGCCTCCATGAACGGCAGCGATTCGATGTCGCCCACAGTTCCGCCGATCTCGCACAGGATGAAATCGTGATCGCCCTGATCAGCGAGCGCGAATTCCTTGATCGCGTCGGTGACGTGCGGGACAACCTGGACGGTCGCGCCCAGGTAATCGCCGCGCCGTTCCTTGGCGATGATCTGCTGATAGATCCGGCCCGAGGTCACGTTGTCGCTCTGCCGCGCGGATACGCCGGTGAACCGCTCGTAATGACCGAGGTCGAGGTCGGTCTCCGCCCCGTCGTCGGTCACATAGACCTCGCCGTGCTGGTACGGACTCATCGTGCCCGGATCGACGTTGAGGTAGGGATCGAACTTGCGGATGCGGACCTTGTAGCCGCGCGCCTGGAGCAGCGCGCCGAGGCTCGCCGCCATGAGTCCTTTGCCGAGCGAGGAAACCACGCCGCCGGTGATAAAAATGTACCGCGTCATGGGAGTCGGGCCTTAGTCGTCGATATGGATTCGGCGCAAGCGGATTGGGACGGCGCGCGGCCGCCTGTCCACCAGCGGATGGTTGGTGCTGGCTCCGCGCGCCTTATTCGGCGAGCGGATCGCTAGCTGGCGCGGGAGCTTCGGGTGCCGGAGCAGTTGCAGGCGCGGGAACGCCGGGCTGAGCCAGCGGATCGGACTGCACCGGAACCGTACGGTCGAGCGTGGTCGTGATGTCATCGCCACCGGTCGCGCCCACGGCCACGATCGCCAGCGCGATCGACAGCGCGACGAATGTAACGGCCAGCCACTTGGTCGAGCGCGTCAGGAAGTCGGCCGCGCCGCGCGCACTCATCATGCCGCTCGGGCTGCCACCGATGCCCAGGCCGCCACCTTCGGAGCGCTGCATCAGGATGACGCCGACAAGTGCCGCGGCGACGATCGCCTGGACGACGGTTAGGAACAGGAAAAGCGACATGGATTACTCTCGGCAGCGGATACCGCGCATCTAGTGACGCGCGGGGCGATAGGCAAGGCGGGTCAGGCGTCGACGGTTTCGGCGGCGGCCATGACGATCCCGAGGAACGATTCGGCAGTCAGGCTCGCACCGCCGACCAGCGCCCCGCCAACCTCGGCGGCAGACAGTAGCTGCCGTGCGTTGTCCGGCTTGACCGAGCCTCCGTAGAGAATACGCACCTTCGCCGCCTGAGCCTCGCCGAACAGTTCGGTCAGCTTGGCGCGGATGGCGATGTGCATCGCGCCGATATCCTCAACGGTTGGCGTGCGGCCGGTGCCGATGGCCCAGATCGGCTCGTAAGCGACGGTGAGCGTTTCGGTGGGATTGTCGAGTGTCGCCGGTATCGAGGCTGCGAGTTGGCGGGTCACGAAACTCTCCGCCTCGCCCGCATCGCGGGTCGCTTCGGTTTCTCCGACACACAGTATCACCCGCAGACCGGCATCGAGCGCGGCGGCGGCCTTGCGCGCGATCAGGGCATCGCTCTCGGCATGATCCTGACGGCGTTCGCTATGGCCAAGAATCACGAACTTGGCCCCGGAATCGGCCACCATGGCCGCGGAAATGTCGCCAGTGTGAGCCCCATCCTCGCCCGGATGACAGTCCTGCGCACCCACACCGATCTGCTCCACCTCGCGGTGAACCGCGTGAATCAGGGTATAGGGCGGTGCCAGCGCGACCTCGATCTTCATCAGATTCTGTGCCGCACGATCGATGGAACGGGCCTGCGCGAGCATCGCGCGGGTGCCATTCATCTTCCAGTTTCCAACGATATAGGGCCGTTCGGCCATGAGAAGCGTCCTGCAAATTGTGCGTGAATCGTGGCCGCGCCCTTAGCGTGACCGGGGAGTTGCCCGCTAGCGGGATGCGTCGGGATAGTCAAAACCCCGGTCCACCTGTTGCCGCGAGGCCGCACGAACGATAAAGCGCCAGCGCATTTTCCCGCGCATCGCGCATTACAACCGGGTTTCACGGCTTCCATGATCCAGTTCTTCCGCAGGTTCTTCGCTTCCAAGCTCGGCATCCCCATCGTCATCGGTTTCCTGGCGCTGATCGCCATCGCGTTCGCCAGTGCCGACATCACTGGCAGCGGCACGTTCGGCGGCCTGTCGGGCGGCGACCGCGTGGTGGTGGTCGGCGACCAGAAGATCGGCACCGCCGAACTCAGCCGCTCGGTCACCAATGCCCTCGACCGGGTGCGGGAACAGAACCCTTCGCTGTCTATGCCCGCCTTCCTGGCCCAGGGCGGGCTGGAACAGGTGCTCGATCAGCTGATCGACCGCACCGCCATATCGGAATTCGCCCGGAAGTACGGGCTGCGGGCGGGCGACAACCTGATCAACAGCGAGATCATCGATATACCCGCGTTCCGCGGTCCGGACGGCAACTTCTCGCAGGACATTTACCGCGCCGCAATCGCGCAGCAGGGCCTCAGCGACGCCCAGGTCCGCGCTGATCTCGGCCAGGGCCTGCTGGCGCAGCAGATTCTCGTTCCTGCAGCTTTTGGGGCACGTATGCCGGACAAGCTCGTCAGCCAATACGCCTCCCTGCTCGCCGAAACCCGGCGCGGGACGATCGGCGTGGTGCCGAGTTCGCTCTACGCGCCTACTGCCGCACCGACCGCCGCGCAGCTTCAGGCCTACTACGAGAGTAACCGAGCGAACTACATCCGCCCCGAACGGCGCACGATCCGTTTTGCGACCTTCAATGCAGATGCGGTCGCGGGCAGCGCGGAGCCGACCGAAGCCGCCATTGCTGCTCGATACCGGCAGGACCAGGCGCGCTATGCCGCGACTGAATCGCGCCGGGTCAGCCAGCTGATCGTCCCGACGCAGCAGGCGGCCAATGCGCTGCGCCAGCAGGTCGAGGGCGGCCAGTCGCTCGAAGCCGCGGCACGGTCAGCCGGGTTCGACGTCGGCACGATCGGCCCGGTGACCCGCGAGCAGCTCGCTGCGCAGACTTCGCCCGCCATCGCGCAGGCGGTGTTCGCCGCCGCCGAGCGTTCGATCGCCGCCCCTGCCCGCAGCGGCCTCGGCTGGCACGTCGCCCGGGTCGACTCAGTCGAGCGCAGCGCCGGACGCAGCCTGGCCCAGGCGCGCGAGGAAATCGCGGGGATACTGCGCGATGAAAACCGCCGTCAGGCCATCGCCGAATTGTCGGCTTCGATCGAGGAACGGCTCAACAGCGGCGAATCGCTGGCCGAAATCGCCCGCGAACTCGGCGTCGAGCTGCAAAGCACCCGGCCGATCACCGCCGATGGTCTGGTTTACGGAGAGGCGGAAACCGCGCCTGACGTCCTCGCACCCGCGATCCAGACCGCATTTCAGATGGAGGAAGGCGAGCCGCAGATCGCCGAGGTCGTACCGGGCCAGCTGTTCCTGCTGTTCGAGGCCAGCGAGATTACCGCTTCGGCGACCGCTCCGCTGAACGAGATTCGTGACGCTGTGACGGCAGACTGGCGCCGCGCTCAGGGGCTTGCTCGGGCGAAAGTTTCCGCCGATCGCATCCTCGCCCGCCTGCGCAACGGCGGGACACTGGCTGAGGCGATGCGGGCGGAGAATCCACGCCTTACCGACATCGACGTCATCAACCTGTCTCGTCAGGACCTGGCTCGCCAGGGCGGCCGCGTGCCGCCACCGCTCGCGCTCATGTTCAGCATGGCGCAGGGCACCAGCAAGCGGCTGGAGGCTCCGGGCGAAAGCGGCTGGTTCCTGGTCGATCTCGACGAAATCGAAATCGGCACGATCGCGCGCGACAATCCGATCTACGCCCAGGCGCGGCAGGAACTCGGCGTCGCGCTCGGGCGCGAATACGCCGACCAGTTCCGCGGCGCGATCCGCACGGAAGTCGGGGTCGAACGCAATACCACGGGGATCGAAGCCGTTCGTCGGCAGCTTTCCGGCGCAAATTGAGGGAGGGCGCGCTGGCTGGCGTCCATCCCGACAACGCAGATCGCGCGCAATTGGCCCTCGCGGCCGGTAAATCCGCGCTCATCTGGCGCAAGGTCATCGCCGACACCGAAACGCCGGTCGGCGCGGCGCGCAAGCTGATCGAGCCGGGGCGGGGAGATTTCCTGCTCGAATCGGTCGAGGGTGGCGAGGTCCGTGGGCGCTACAGCCTGCTTGGGCTCGACCCCGACCTGATGTTCCACGCCGGGCGAGACGGCGCACGCCTGCACCGCGACTGGCGCGGCGACCGCACGGCCAGCGAACAGGTCGTCGGCAGCAGCCTCGACGCCCTGCGGCGGCTGGCGGAGGAATGTCGTATCGAGGTTCCGGCGGAATTGCCGCCCGCCCTCGCCTGCCTTGTCGGCTATTTCGGCTACGAGACCATCGGGCTGGTCGAGAACCTGCCCCGCGCGCCCGACAGCGCGCTCGAACTGCCCGACATGGTGTTCGTCCGGCCGACGCTGATCCTGGTGTTCGATCGGCTGACCGACGCGCTGTTCCTCGTCGCCCCGCTCTGGCCCGGGTCGGGTGATCCCGCGCGCCGGGTGGAGGAGGCGAACGAGCGGATCGACGCCGCGCTGCGCCGCCTGGCCGGTGCCGCTCCGGACGAACCCCGCGCAACGGACCTGCCGGAAATGGCGTTGACGGCCACCATGCCCGCCGCCGACTACGCCGCGATGGTCGCGCGGGCGAAGGGCTATATCGAGGCGGGGGACGTGTTCCAGGTAGTGCTGGCGCAGCGGTTCACCTGCCCGTTCGCCCTGCCCCCGTTTGAACTTTACCGTTCGCTGCGACGGGTGAACCCCTCCCCCTTCCTCTATTTCCTCGATCTGCCCGGCTTCGCCGTGGTCGGCTCGAGCCCGGAAATTCTCGTCCGCGTGCGCGATGGAGAGGTGACCATCCGTCCGATCGCGGGAACCCGCCCGCGCGGTTCGAACCGCGCCGAGGACGAGGCCAACGAGATCAGCCTGCTCGCCGATCCCAAGGAGCGTGCCGAGCACCTCATGCTGCTCGACCTGGGCCGCAATGATGTCGGCCGGGTCGCGGCGACGGGCACGGTCGAGGTGACCGACAGCTTCACCGTAGAGCGTTACAGCCACGTCATGCATATCGTCAGCAACGTGGTCGGTCGCCTGGACGCTTCGAAGGACGCGCTCGATGCGCTGTTCGCGGGCTTTCCCGCCGGCACCGTCAGCGGCGCGCCCAAGATTCGCGCGTGCGAGATCATCGCCGAGCTGGAGCCGGAAACGCGCGGTGCCTATGCTGGCGGCGTCGGCTATTTCGCGCCCGACGGCTCGGTCGACAGCTGCATCGTGCTGCGGACCGGTGTGGTGAAGGACGGCGTGCTCCATGTGCAAGCGGGCGCAGGCATCGTGGCCGACAGCGACCCCGCCTACGAACAGCGCGAGTGCGAGGCGAAAGCCGGTGCCTTGCTCGCCGCCGCGCGCGAGGCTGCCCGGATCGCCCAGGAATCGAGGTTCGGCCAGTGAGACGCCTGATATTACTGACCCTTCTCCCGCTCGCCGCTTGCGGGCAGGATCAAGCGGGCGAGCCGGTCATGCGGACGGAAATCGGCAGCGGTGTCGCCGAAGCGCGCGCAGTGCCTGCACCCTCCGCATCGCCGTCACCTTCCCCGACGTCGACAGTGGCATCGGCTTGCCGCAGCGTGACATTCGAAGGCGCGACGCTGGAACACTGCATTGCCGATCCGGCCCGCCATCGCATCGGCACCGCGCTCGGACCTTCCGACGGGGGTCCGTGGCGCAGCCTGGCGCGCCTCGCGGCGGGCCGCTCCGCCAATGCAGCCCCGGTCGCCTTCGCCATTAATGGCGGGATGTTCGATGAGGAAGGCAAGCCGATCGGCTACTATGTCGAAAACAGCGAGCGGACCCGGCAGCTCAACCGCAACGACGGTGCGGGCAATTTCCACCTCAAGCCCAATGGCGTGTTCTTCGGCAGTGGCGGCAAGTGGCAGGTCCGCACCAGCGACGACTTCTACGCCAATGTCGGCGACCGGCCCGAATTCGGCACTCAGAGCGGGCCGATGCTGGTCATCGCTGGCAAACTGCATCCTGAAATCACCGAAAACGGCCCGAGCCGCACCATCCGTAACGGCGTTGGAGTGGACGCGGCGGGGCGCGCACATTTCGTGATTTCCGCCGGGCCGGTCAGCTTCGGGCTGCTGGCCCGCTATTTCCGCGACGAAGCGAAGACACCCAACGCGCTCTATCTCGACGGCAGCGTCAGCGCGTTGTGGGATCCCGCGAAGGGGCGGATCGACGGCGGCGCGCCGATCGGTCCGCTGATCGTGGTGGAGAGCAAGGAATGACCATGCGCTACGAACGCACGCTCTATCCGGAGATCGAGCCTTATGAGACCGGCACGCTCGATGTCGGCGACGGGCATACGCTCTACTGGGAGAAAGTCGGCACGCCCGGCGCCAAACCGGCGGTGTTCCTTCACGGCGGCCCCGGCTCCGGCATCAGCCCCGGCCAGCGCCGCCAGTGGGACCCGGCGCTCTACGACGTGCTGCTGTTCGACCAGCGCGGCTGCGGGCGCTCGACCCCGTTCGCGAGCCTCATGGGCAACACCACCTGGCACCTCGTCGCCGATATCGAATTGCTGCGCCAAATGTGCGGGCACGAGCGCTGGCAGGTGTTCGGCGGGAGCTGGGGTTCGACGCTCTCGCTCGCCTATGCCCAGACGCACCCGGATCGCGTGACCGAACTGGTCCTGCGCGGCATCTTCCTCTCGGGCCAGAGCGAACTCGACTGGCTGATGAAATACGGCGCGAGCGAGCTCTATCCCGAGGCGTGGGAGCGATTCACCGGCCTTATCCCCGAACGCGAACGCGGCGATCTGGTCGAAGCCTACCACCGCCGCCTGACCAGCGACGATCACCCCACCCGCCTCGCCGCCGCCAAGGCCTGGAGCACGTGGGAGGGCGAGACCGTTACCTTGCTCCCCGATCCCGCCATGCTGGCCGACTTCACCGAGGACAACCACGCCATCGCGATCGCGCGAATCGAGAACCACTATTTCCGCCACAAATGCTTCCTCGAGGAAGGGCAGTTGCTGGCAAACGCGCACCGTCTGCGCGGCATCCCGGGCGTCATCGTGCAGGGCCGCCACGACTGCTGCACGCCGCCCGCCGCCGCCTGGGCGCTCAAAAAGGCCTGGCCCGAGGTCGATTTGCAGATCGTGGCCGACGGCGGACACCTCTACACCGAACCGGGGATTACCGATGGCCTGGTGCGGGCAACGGACAGGTTCGCGCGCCAATAGAGCATAAACCCGTTCGCCCTGAGCCTGTCGAAGGGCACACGCGAGCGTTCCGCCTGTGCTTCGACAAGCTCAGCACGAACGGGGGTGGGTGAGGGGCGGAAAGCTTAACTTGCTTGCCTGACCGGAGAACCCGCGCGAAAGCTGCCAGCATGATCCTCGTCATCGACAATTACGACAGCTTTACCTTCAACCTGGTCCATTACCTGATGGAACTGGGCGCCGAGGTGCGGGTCGAGCGCAACGATGCGATCAGCGCCGGGCAGGCGGTGTCGAGCGGTGCGAAGGGTTTCCTGATCTCGCCCGGTCCCTGCACCCCGAACGAGGCCGGGATCAGCCTCGATCTCGTCGCCGCCTGCGCCGATGCGCGTCTGCCGCTGCTTGGCGTATGCCTCGGCCACCAGGCGATCGGGCAGCATTTCGGCGGCATCGTCACGCGCGGCGGGCTGATGCATGGCAAGACTTCGCCCGTGGAGCATGACGGCAGCGGCGTGTTCGCTGGCCTACCCTCGCCTTTCACGGCCACGCGTTATCACTCGCTGATCGTCGAGAACATTCCCGAAAGCCTCGCGGTCAATGCGACCAGCTCGACGCCGGGGATCGACGGCACCGCGGTGATGGGCTTCCGCCACCGCGAGCTGCCGATCCACGGCGTCCAGTTCCATCCCGAAAGCATTGCCACCGAGCACGGTCACGCCCTGCTCGCCAATTTCCTGGCCGTGTGCGGGATCGAAGCACGGGTGCCCGCATGAAGCACCTTCCGCTTGCCGTACCGCACATGAGCGAGGCCGAAGCCGAGGAGGTGTTCGGCTGGGTGCTCGATGGCGAGGCGAGCGACGAGGAAATCGCCCGCTTCCTCCTCGCCATGACCGAGCGCAGCGAAACCGCCGAGGAAATCGCGGGTGCCGCCCGGGCCTTGCGCGCCCGGCTTATCCCGGTCGCATCGCCCGAGAACGCGGTCGACTGCTGCGGCACCGGCGGCGACGGGCACCACACATTGAACGTCTCCACCGCCGTCAGCCTGGTCGTGGCGGCGGCGGGTGTCCCTGTGGCCAAGCACGGCAACCGCGCCGCGAGCAGCAAGGCCGGCGCGGCAGACACCCTCGAGGCATTGGGCCTCGACATGGAAGCGGCGGGAAGAACGGCCGAAAAGACTCTGGCGGAAATCGGGATTTGCTTCCTGTTCGCCAAGAACCACCACCCCGCGATGGGGCGTATCCAGCCGATCCGGCAGAAGCTGGGGCGGCGGACGATCTTCAACCTGATGGGGCCACTGTCGAACCCCGCCGGGGTCAAGCGCCAGCTCATCGGCATCGCGCGGCCCGGCTACGTGCCGATCTACGCCGCCGCCAAGGCCAAGCTGGGCACCGAGCGGACCTTCATCGCCTCGGGCGACGAGGGGCTCGACGAGCTGAGCCTGGCTGGCGGAAACGAGCTGGCCGACGTGGTCGGCAACGATTTCGAGATGCGCCGGGTCGAATGCACGCTGGCGGGTCTCGCCCATGCCCCGGTCGAAGCGATCCGCGGGGGCGATGCCGCGCACAACGCCAAGGCCTTGAAGGCGCTGCTCGACGGAATGCCGGGGCCATATCGCGACGCGGTAGTGTTGAACGCAGCGGCGGTATTCGTGCTCGCCGACAAGTCGCAAAGCTGGGCTGAAGGCGCGGCACTGGCTGCGGAGTCGCTCGATAGCGGGAAGGCTAGGGCGCTGCTGGCGAACTGGATCGAACTGGCACGATGAACAAGCTCGAGGAAATTTGCGCGACCAAGCGCGAGGAAGTGGCGGCCCGCAAGGCGCTGGCCACGATCGAGGATCTCGACCGGCAAGCTCGCCAAGGCGATGCGCCACGCGGGTTTCATACTGCGCTGGAGGCGAAAGCGACCGGTGGCTTCGCGCTCATTGCGGAAATCAAGAAAGCATCGCCATCCAAGGGATTGATCCGCGGGGATTTCCGTCCGGCCGAACACGCCCTCGCCTACCAACAGGGCGGCGCGGCGTGCCTCTCCGTCCTCACCGATGCGCCCTATTTCCAGGGTCACGAGGACTACCTCATGGACGCCCGCGCAGCTTGCGACCTGCCCGTGCTGCGGAAGGATTTCATGGTCGATCCATGGCAGGTGGCGGAGGCGCGCGCGATCGGGGCCGACGCGATCTTGATCATCGTCGCCGCGCTCGATGACGGCGCGATGGCCGAGATCGAGGCTGCCGCGATCGAGCGCGGCATGGATGTTCTGGTTGAGGTCCACGACGAGGCTGAGATGGAGCGCGCCGCCCGCCTCCAGTCGCGCCTGATCGGGGTAAACAACCGCGATCTCAAGACCTTTCGCACCGATCTTGCCACGACCGAGCGCCTCGTTCCGGTTGCCCCGCCAGGCACTTTGCTGGTCGGCGAGAGCGGGATCGCCAGCCATGCCGACTGCGAAAGACTTGCTAGAAGCGGCGTGCGGTGCTTTCTCGTCGGCGAGAGCCTGATGCGCCAGCCCGACATCGCGGAGGCAACACGGGCTCTGCTGAGGGGGTAACCATGGGCAACGCATTCAATGTGATATTCAGGATCGTCAGCACGCTGCTGGGCCTGTTCATGATCTGCATCGGCGGGATCTGGATACTCCAGGGTCTCAACATCGCCTTCCTCAACAGCTTCATGGCCGGGGACATCCAGTGGACGTTCTGGGGCCTGCTGCTGGCCGCGTTCGGCGTGGGCCAGGTAGTCTGGAGTTTGTCTCGCAGGAGTTGAGGGCGCGGCCCATCAAAACGCGCAGCTTTCCTGCTCGCTCGGCATCTGGCAGGACGCGGCTCATGACCGTATCCTGCCCCCTAGATGCGACCGCCGGGAATAGCCCTCGCAAGGGGCGAACTTTTTCGGCTCAGGACAGTGTGACAAGTGTGACATGAGCGGCCTGACGCACATCGACGAACACGGCGCCGCGCGCATGGTCGACGTCGGCGGCAAGGCCGCAACCGCACGCCGGGCCGTCGCCACCGGCACGATCCGCATGAACGCCGAAGCACTCGCCGCCATTTGCGACGGAGACGCGCCCAAGGGCGACGTTCTCGCCGCCGCGCGCATCGCCGGGATCATGGCCGCCAAGAAGACCGGCGAGCTGATCCCGCTGTGCCATCCGCTGGCACTCGATGCGGTAACGATCGAGTTCGCCTTCGAGGAAGGTGCCGTGCGCGCCACCGCCACCGCCTCGCTCACCGGCAAGACCGGGATCGAGATGGAGGCGCTGACCGCCGTCTCGGTCGCGCTGCTGACAGTCTACGACATGGCCAAGGCGCTGGACAAGGCGATGGTCATCGCCGAGGTCCGCCTGCTGGAAAAGACCGGAGGCAAGTCGGGCGACTGGCGCGCGCAGGCATGAACGCCCCGCTTCCGCTCGAGGAGGCGCAGGCGCGACTGCTCGCGATGGCAGGGCCGCTGCCGCCGGAAAGCCTCGCGCTTGACGCCGCGCTCGGTCGCTACACCGCCGCCCCCTTGATCGCGCGCCGAACGCAACCGGCAGCCGATCTGTCGGCCATGGATGGCTATGCCCTGCTCGGCGACGGGCCGTGGGAAGTAATCGGTGAGAGCAGCGCCGGGCATCCTTTCGCCGGTGCCATCGGAGCGGGACAGGCGGTGCGAATTTCGACCGGCGCACTGATGCCTGACGGGGCGGATACGGTGCTTCTTCAAGAGGACGCCCGACGCGAAGGCACCGTGGTTCACCTCGCTGGCGACCCTCCCCTGTCCGGTCGGCATATCCGCCGGACCGGCTTCGATTTTCGCGCGGGAGAGGAGGTCCTGCCCGCCGGAACCCGCATGAACGCCGCGGCAACCGCCCTGGCGTTGTCGGCAGGCCATGGCGAGGCCCGGGTGCACGGTGCGCCGAGCCTCGCGATCATCGATAGTGGTGACGAACTGGCCGTCGATCCTGCCGCTTGCAACCGACACCAGATACCGGCCAGCAACGGGGCCATGCTCGCCGCTATGGTGGCTTGCCTGCCATGCACGGTCACACGCCTGGGCCCGGTGCCCGACGATCTTCCCGCGCTTGCCAGCGCCCTCGAAGCGGCCCGCGGCGCCGACATCGTGGTGACCAGTGGCGGCGCATCGGTCGGCGACCACGACCTCATCCGCCCGGCCCTCGAGGCAATGGGGGCGAGGATCGACTTCTGGCGAGTGGCGATCAGGCCGGGCAAGCCGCTGATCGTCGCCAGGCGCGAGCGACAGATCGTGCTCGGTCTGCCAGGCAATCCGGTGTCCGGGTTCGTTACCGCGTTTCTGTTCGTGCTCCCGCTGATCCGCGCCCTCGCCGGATCGCGCGCACCGTTGCCCTTGCCCGTGCCTCTCCCGCTGGCGAACGACCTGCCACCAGGTGGGGAACGTCGCGAGTTCCTGCGGGCAAGGTGGGACGGCATTGGCGTTCATCCGCTCGGCGAGCGCGACAGCAGCGCACTGCGCGCGCTTGCCAGTGCCAATGCCCTGATCGACCGACCAGCCCATGCCAATGAGACGAAAGCGGGAACGCCTGTTCCAGTGTACCTGTTCCAGAATGGCGGAATCGCTTGACTTGCTGAAGTCGGTTTCCTAATTGTTCCGCATTCGTTCACCGTATGCGACGCCATTGGGAGCTTTCGCCATGCTGACTGCCAAACAGCACGAGTTGATCCGCTTCATCCAGCAGCGGCTGGAGGATACGGGCATTTCACCCTCGTTCGAGGAAATGAAGGAAGCGCTCGATCTCAAGAGCAAGTCTGGCGTGCACCGGTTAATCTCGGCGCTGGAGGAACGGGGCTTCATCCGCCGCCTGCCCAACCGCGCCCGCGCGCTCGAGGTGCTCAAGCAGCCCGAGGACGCGGTGATCGGCGGAGCTCGGGGCAAGGTGGGGAGCAATGTCGTTGCCATGCCTTCAGCGGCTCGTGCCCCGGCCGCGCCGCAGCCGGCCAACGACGTGGTTGAGCTCCCGCTCCACGGCCGCATCGCCGCGGGCGTGCCGATCGAGGCGCTGGAGGGGCAGGCCACCCTGCCCGTGCCCGCCGCTCTGCTGGGTCCGGGCGAGCACTACGCGCTCGAGGTATCGGGCGATTCGATGGTCGAGGCGGGGATTTTCGATGGCGATTTCGCGCTGGTGAAGCGTACCGACAGCGCCCGCGATGGCGAAATCGTGGTCGCGCTCGTCAATAACGAGGAAGCGACGCTCAAGTACCTGCGGCGCGAAAGCGGCAAGATCCGGCTCGATCCGGCCAATGCCATGTACGATCCGCAATACTACGATCCGCATCAAGTCCAGGTGCAGGGTAAGCTGGCGGGGCTCTTGCGCCGCTATCACTGAGCGCGGCGCTAGCGGACAGTCGCGGCCCCTCCGACCTCGATTAATTCGAGATTGCCGCTCCATATATATGTAATAGTGAGGCTTTCTCGCTAGCCTGCTCTATTCACGTCGCGGCCGCCACCATCCGTGGTTGCCTTGACTGGAAGCGACCGTCTCGATCCGCTGTTCGTCGAGATAAAGCGCCAGCCCACCAGTACGCGATAGTAGCGCCCTGTCGGCCTTGAGCCAGCGCGGGCGGCAGCTTCGTGGAAGCCAGCGATCGGCAACGACGATGTCCGATCGTTCGCACGCCGCGGCCAGCGCACGCTCCTCGATCCTTTCCCGGCTGCGCGCCATCAGGATCGCCCACTCGCGACCGCTCCGTTCGATCACCAAGGTGCAGAAATCGGGGCTGCAACGCGCCCCCGGCCATTGGGTCAGCGGGATCGGTTCGCCCTTCATGCCCGCCGCCTCGAGCAGGTTGTCCAGTGCATAGCTGCTACGGGTCTCGCGCAGCATCAGCAGACGCTCGCCCTCGCCGGTTATGCCCACATGTCGACCATCGGTCGACACCATGACGTCAGGCACGGGCGTGAGCAGCATGATCACGGTGCCGATCGCCGTCGGCACGAAACCGAGCAACCGCGCCCGGCCCCGCCACAGGGCAAGCCACAGACCGCCCGCAATGAATAGGGCAAACGTGCCATGTCCCATCTGCGGCATGAACCGCACGGCTCCCGGCTGGCTCGCTGTCCAGTGCGCGATGCCGAGCAGCAGCTCGAGCGACTTGCCCGCGACCCACCAGGCAGGCGCGCCCAATCCCACGGTATCGAGCGCCAGCGCCAAGGCGATCGCAGGCATCGAGATCAGCGTCACCAGCGGTATCGCGATCACGTTGGCAAAGGCACCGTAAAGACCCGCGCGATGGAAATGGAACAGCACGATCGGTGTCAGCACCGCTTCGATGACCAGTCCGGTAATCAACAGCATAAACGACCGGCGCGCCTGTCGCACCAGCCAGTTCTCCTCGCGCGGGGCAAGGAATGCGCGCACCGGCCCGGTCTGATGCAAGGCGATGATCGACAGGACGGCGGCGAAGCTCATCTGGAAACTGGGACCGACCAGCGCCTCGGGCCAGACGAGCATGACCGCGAAGGCCGCGACCGCCAGCATTCGCACCGACAGCGGCTCGCGGCCCAGCACCAGGGCCATCAGCACCAGCAGCGCGCCCAGGCAACTGCGCACCGTCGGCACCTCCGCCCCGGTCAGCAGGGTATACCCGACCCCGGCCAGCGCACCGACCCCGGCCGCGAGGATCGGCAGACGAACCCGCAGCGCCAGCCACGGCCACAGTGCAAAGGCCTTGAGTGCCAGCAGGTAACCGGCTGCGATGACTGCGCTGACATGGACGCCGCTGATGGACAGGAGGTGCGTCAGGCCCGAATCGCGCATCGCGTCCTCGTCCGCGAGGTCGATCGCGCCCCGGTCGCCACTGGCGAAGGCCGCCGCAATCGTCCCGGCCGAACCCGGCACCTGCGATCGCACGTGGGCTGCAAGCGTGCGTTGCAGCTTGGCCAGCCCGGTCGCGGGCGGCGCCGGGTCCAACACCTCGACCGCGCCGATCGTCGAGCCGGTCGCGGCGAGCCCGTCGAACCACGCCCTCCTGCCAAAGTCGTAGCCACCGGGCAGCATCGGCGGCGCAGGCGGCATCAGCCGCGCTCGAACGCGCAGCACCGCGCCCTCGGCCATGTCCGGATGCGCCTGAGCGACGGGGACGTTGAGCCGCACCTTGCGCGCGATTCCGGCCTCGGCGTCGCGAATTGCCAATGTGAGCCGCACGCGATCCTGTGCGGGTTGCTCCTGCCGGACCAGCACGCGCCCGGTCAGCCACACGACCTGGGTCCGCGCGATCGGCTCGGCCCCGACCGTTTCGGAACGCACCCAAACGGTGGCCATTCCAGCGGCAAAGGCGAGGCCCAGCGTGATCCCCGCCAGCCTGAGCGCGGTGCGAGCGGCGTTGTCGCGCCAGATCGCCGCCGCAGCGATGACGGCGAGCAGACTCGCTCCCATCGCAGCCAGCCATTGCCACGGCCCGCCGAGCACGAACCAGCCGGCAATGCCGGCGCCGAACGCGATGGTCAGCCAGGGGCCGCGATCAAACCCCGCTCCGGCAAGAAAGCCCTCCAGCCGGTCGGCCATACTGGACAAGCGCGCGACCTTGCGCCAAGTGCGCTGCACTGCAACATCGGCCTCGCCCGGCCCTTCCCCCATGGGCACAAGAGGCGCGGTGCTGGTCGCCATCGGACTGTTGGAAAGGATTCAGGCGTTTATGGCAAGCGATAGCGGCAGCGTGGTCACGCGTTTCGCGCCCTCGCCGACCGGCTACCTCCATATCGGGGGCGCTCGGACCGCATTGTTCAACTGGCTATATGCGCGCCATCACGGCGGCAAGGCGCTATTGCGGATCGAAGATACCGATCACAAGCGGTCGACCCAGGACGCGATCGACAAGATAATCGACGGGCTCGCGTGGCTGGGCCTCGATTACGACGAGGAACCGGTATTTCAGTCGCAGCGCGCGGAACGGCACGCGGCGGTCGCCCGCCAGTTGCTCGACGCAGGTCATGCGTACAAGTGCTTCGCCACGCCCGAAGAACTCGAGGCGATGCGCGAAGATCAGCGGCGCAACAAACAGCCGATGCGTTACGACGGCCGCTGGCGTGATCGCGATCCGGTCGATGCCCCCGAAGGTGCGCCCTACGTCATCAGGCTCAAGACGCCGAACGAGGGCGACACCGTTATCGATGACGCGGTGCAGGGTCGCGTGACGGTTCGCAACAGCGAAATCGACGACTACGTTTTGCTACGCGCGGACGGCACCCCGACCTATATGCTCGCGGTCGTTGTCGACGATCACGACATGGGCGTGACCCATGTAATTCGTGGCGACGATCACCTCAACAATGCCTTCCGCCAGCTGCCGATCATCCGGGCGATGGACCAGATCGAAGGCGGATGGCCCGCGCCGGTCTATGCCCACATCCCGCTGATTCACGGCGCGGACGGGGCCAAGCTGTCCAAGCGGCATGGCGCGGTTGGCGTCGAAAGCTACCGCGACGAACTGGGCGTATTGCCCGAGGCACTGTTCAATTACCTGCTGCGCCTTGGCTGGGGCCACGGCGATCGCGAGGAAATCGATCGTGCCGAGGCAATCGCGCTGTTCGACCTGGACGGTGTCGGCAAGAGCCCTTCGCGTTTCGATATCAAGAAGTTGCAGAACCTCAACGGGCACTACATCCGCGAGGCGGAGGACGCAGTGCTGGCTGCACTCGTCGCACCCAGGATTGGTCGCCATGCCGATCTCGAACTGCTCGAGCGGGCCATGCCAGTGCTTAAGCCTCGTGCGAAAGACACTCTCGAACTTGCTGAAAACGCGATGTTCCTGTTTGTTCAACGTCCACTAGCGATCAGCGAGAAGGCCGCCGCCCTGCTCGATGCGGAGGGAAGGCAGCGGCTCGGGCTCATCTCGGCCCGTCTCAAGGCGGAAAAGCACTGGACAATCGAGGCACTCGAAGCCACTACCAAGGCCCTCGCCGACGAGCTTGCGGTGGGCCTCGGCAAGCTCGCGCAACCGATGCGCGCGGCGCTCACCGGCACGACCACGTCGCCCGGTATTTTCGATGTGCTGGTCCTGCTCGGAAGGGACGAGTCCCTCGCGCGGCTCGACGCGCAGGCGGACTGAACCGGGCGGATCGAACAGGGCTTAAGGAGACTAGAATTGGCGGACAAGCAGGCGAAACTCGAACTCGACGGCACGACCCATGAGTTCCCGGTCATGGCGGGCACCGTTGGGCCGGACGTCGTCGACATCCGCAAGCTTTACGGTGCGACGGGTGCGTTCACTTTCGATCCGGGCTTCACCTCGACCGCCAGTTGCGAGAGCGCGCTGACCTATATCGATGGCGAGGAAGGCGTTCTGCTTCACCGCGGCTATCCAATCGGGCAGCTGGCCGAACATTCGAGCTTCATGGAAGTCAGCTACCTGCTGCTGAACGGCGAACTGCCCAGCGGCAAGGAACTCGACGACTTCAGCTACACCATCACCCGCCACACCATGCTGCACGAGCAGTTGCATCGATTCTACGCCGGTTTCCGGCGCGATGCGCACCCGATGGCGATCATGTGCGGCGTGGTGGGCGCGCTTTCGGCGTTCTACCACGACAGCACCGACATTTCCGATCCAGAGCATCGCAAGATCAGCTCGCACCGCCTGATCGCCAAGATGCCTACGATCGCTGCGATGGCCTACAAGTATTCGGTCGGGCAGCCGTTCCTCTATCCGAAGAACGATCTCAGCTACACCGGCAACTTCCTGAGGATGACCTTCGGCGTCCCGGCGGAGGAATACGAGTTGCACCCTGCCGTAGAGCGGGCGATGGACCGGATCTTCATCCTCCACGCCGATCACGAGCAGAACGCCTCGACTTCGACCGTGCGGCTCGCCGGTTCCTCGGGAGCAAACCCGTTCGCCTGCATCGCGGCCGGCATCGCCTGCCTGTGGGGTCCGGCGCACGGCGGCGCGAACGAGGCGGCGCTGAATATGCTGCAGGAAATCGGCACCCCCGATCGCATCCAGCACTATATCGACCGAGCCAAGGACAAGAACGACCCGTTCCGCCTGATGGGTTTCGGTCATCGGGTCTACAAGAACTACGACCCGCGCGCGACGGTCATGCAGAAGACCGTGCGCGAGGTGTTCGACGCCCTGAAGGTCAGCGATCCGGTGTTCGAGACCGCGCTGCGGCTGGAGGAAATCGCGCTCAGCGATCCCTATTTCGCCGAGAAGAAGCTGTTCCCGAACGTCGATTTCTATTCAGGCATCATCCTTTCGGCGATGGGTTTCCCGACCACGATGTTCACCGCGCTGTTCGCCCTCGCCCGCACGGTCGGCTGGGTGGCGCAGTGGAACGAAATGATTTCCGACCCTGGCCAGAAGATCGGACGCCCCCGCCAGCTCTACACCGGACCTGCCCCGCGCGACTACGTGGCGATCGACAAGCGGTAGCCGATCAGCGCGGTTTCGTGCGCCGGTCGTCCAGCGCGGGGAGCGTCAGCGTGAAGCGCGCGCCCTCGCCCGGCTTGCTGCGCACTTCAAGCGCGCCGCCCATCGCCAGCGCGAGCCTGCGCGAGATATAGAGGCCCAGACCCGAGCCGCCATCGCCGCCCCGCCCGAGCCGTTCGAATTTGTCGAACACGCTCGCCTGCTGCGCGGCAGAGAGGCCCGGACCTTCGTCGGTGACGCTGATTCGTGCCCATTCCTTCTTCCGGCGCACCCTGACCGTCACTGTCGATCCCTCGGGCGAGTAATTGATCGCATTGCCGATCAGGTTGAGCAGCACCTGCAACACCCTGCGGAACTCGCCGATGGCTAGCACCGGCTCGGTGTCGCCTTCGATCTCCAGCACGATAGCACGATCCCGCGCACGTACGCCAAGAATGCCGGTCGCGCGACGGGCGATGTCCACCAGATCGATCGTATCGGGTGCAGTGGCAAAACCCTCTGCCTCGACCACCTCGAGATCGGTCAGGTCATCTAGGAGCGACAGGAGATGCTGCCCGGCCGAAGCGATATCGGCGGCGTAATTGCTGTATTCCTCCGCCAGCGGGCCGGCCATGCGGGTGCGGATCGTCTCGGCATTGGCGATGATCCGGGCGATCGGCTTGCGCAGCACGGGCGACAACTCGCGGCCGAGCGACTGCTCCATCGGAGGCTGGCGTGGCGGCAATATGTTGACCGGCGCGGGCCCCAACGGGCGATCGGCGACGAGATACAGCTCGAACCCGGCGCTGCCCGGTTCCGGTCGGCCCAATGGCACCAGCGAGGCAGTCCATTCGCGGCGCGAGCCCGGCACAGCGCAGCGCGCTCCATCGAGCAGACGCCAGTGCAACGGATGGCGATGATTGTTCTGCGCGAAATCGACGAACTCGGTCCACGGGCGGCCAATCCCGGCGCGCATCGCCGCGATCGCATCGCGCAGGTCGCGTGCGCTTCCTTCGACTGCCAGCAAATTCTGCGCGGGATCCAGCCGAGCGACAAGCTCGGCAGTGGCACGATCGATTTCGATCCTCCGCCGCGCTACGACCTGCTCTTCCTCCGCTCCGACGGGGGCCGATTGCCAGCTTGCCACTGCGATGGTGCAGCCGTCGCCGTCGTTCATCGGCGCGATTTCGACCCAGGCGTGAATCTGGTCCTCGCCATCGACAGCGCGGATCAGGCGCGCCAGGCGCAGACCGTATTGCCGAGCCTTTTTCACAAGAGCCAGAAGCTCGGGCACCGCGACCGTGCCGGGAATCTCGCCGCCACAACGACGCTGCAAACCGGCCAGCGGCTCCTCCGCTTCGATCAGGCGATCCTCGCGGTCGGTTCGCGCCTGCGCGAGCAGGGAACGGTGCGGGGCGGCCATGTTCATGCCACCGGATTGCGCGGCGAACCGGCCAGCAAAGCACCGGCACGCTCGGTTCCCAGCAGGTCGAACCCGTCGGGCAGGGACATCTGCGGGTGGATGAACAGAAACTGCGCCTGCACCTCACGCGCGGAAAGCCCTGCATGGCGGAGCGACAGCGCGAGGCGGGCGTGCTGGCTCTCATTGGTGGAAAGCACGGCAAGGTCGCGCTGCTGATGCGCAACGGCGGCCAGGGCGGACAGGAACAGGGCCGCACCCGCGTGACCGATCGCAAGCGCCGCGCGAATACCGCTACCCATGCCAGAAACGAGCCTTGCGAGCAGGCCGATCCGCCCGGAACCTTCGTCGTAGCCTTGTCGCAGAAGCGCCTCGGCCCGCCCGATGGATTCGTTTGCCCCGGCACGATCACGCCAAGTGGCAACGGCGTGGTGAAAAAGCTCCGGGGGCAGCTCGGCAAGCGGCAGTTCCATGCGACGCTGCTGTTGTATGAAGCGCGCTTGCGCCGCCATGACCGCCATTGCAGTCGCGGCAGTGTTGGCATCGTCGGAGGCGATCAGCGCCTGGAGCAGCGGCGACAGGACCGGATCGACCGCGTTGTCCTGCTCCAGCCTTCGCGCAAGCTGCCATTCAAGCGCAAGCGCATGGCAGTGCGCCAGGAATGGAAGATGTGCGACAAGGGCCGCTACGAGCGCCGCACCCTCCTGTGAGACCAGACCGGATGGATCTTCGTATCCACCGGCCTCGGCTTCAGCGTGAAGCAACTGCGTTGCGACATGTCCAGCCATGCCGCGGACCCGCGCCACAATCTCTTCACTGAACAGCGTCGGGTCCTGACTGGCGAGTAAATGACCAAGGATCGGACCGATCCTGCCGAGCACGACGTCGCCCTGCGCAAGCCGTTCGCGCAGCGCCGCCTCAACCGCCAATTCGGCCGTGTCGGTCATCACCGTCTCAGTCATGCGCGAGCCATAGCGCGGCCATGGTTAAGCGCGCGTTATCCGTGGACTTCTCGCCGTAAGCAGCAACGCGGCTAGCAGGAAGAGCGCCAGTGCCTGGAATGTTGCTCCCAGCAGCCCCACCGCCGCTCCCGCCGACAGCAGCGCCAGCAACGTTACACGGTCCTGTGCGAAATATCTGAGCCACGGCGGCGCGTAGGTATCCGCAAGGCGCGCAAGGCCGAGCATTATCGCCAGCAGGAACAGCGCCCTGCCCCACGCGGAGCGCGGCGTGGCAATAAGCACCACGCCCAGGAGCATCAGGTCGATACCAGCAGTACACAGCCGGTCGACGTGCCCCGCCCAACTACTGCGCCCGGCGTTCCCCACACGGACGAGACCACGTCCGAACCGTGCCAGTCCCGCCACCGCGGCGAGCGAACCGAGCGCGGCAGCCACCGCGCCATTCCACGCCGCCGCCACTGCTATCGCGGCCAGGGCAACCATGCCCAGCCCCAGCACCGGTCCAATGGCGGACTTCGCCAACAGATCCGCCGCCGTGGCGCGCACGCCGCGATCGATAACGGCGTGCGCGGGAGCACTCCAGGATGCGGGAGGCAAGGCATTCTCGACCGCGCGGCGCGAAGCCTCGCGCGCGGCCTCGTCGGATGCGATCAGGGCTATGCGCCGGTCGGTCAGGACATCGGGCGAGACGTCCTGCACCCGTCGCCCGCGCTGCACCGCGATCCGCATCAGCGCGGAAATCGGATCGATATCGGTCGGCAATTCATTCAACCGATCGACCTCGGCAGCCGGAACGCGCAGGGCCCCGGCCCAGGCCCGATCCCGGTCGATCCGTTCAAATCCGTGCGGGACAGCCGTTTCCGCAGGCACGGCCAGCACAACGCTCCGCCCCGATAGCAGGCCGTGCGCAATCGCCGGGTCGATCAGCATTCCGTCGGCAAATGCAATGATCTCGTCGGCGACCGTGACCAGCCCGGCGAGTGCACGGGATCCGGCCACGGCATGAAATTTCATGCCTTCACGCTCGACCAGGTGCTGCACGGCTATCAGCTGTGGCGGCAATCCCTGCGCCAGGCAGATCACGCGCTCTGCCCCCAGCGCCAACGCGAGCCGTGCCTGTCGTGCCAGCACGCTTTGCCCGGCTATGCCCAGATACGCCCGCGATCGCTCGGGATTGCCATCAACCGGCTCTATAGATGAAAGTAGGGCGACAAGCACCGCGCAGCTCCTGGAATGGAGCTTGCGGGTCTAGGCAATCCCCCGCGGCAAGCCAAGCGCGAGCGCTCAGAACCCGGAGGCGATGTATCCCTTGAGGTAAGCATCGATGCGTCGCAGCGTCACCGGCTCGCCAGGTGCGGATTCGAGCGCCTCGTCGGCAAGCGCGATCAATTCCTCGGCATGAAATGAAGTGGCGAGCCCGCGCAGACGCAATGCAGCCATCGCCCAGTTGGCGTCGCAGCGCGAACGTCGCAACAGGTCAAGCTGCCGCGCGACACTGTCAGCGTAGGCAGCGCGCAACTCACCCAGCAGGGTCGGGTCATCTACAGCCGCTGCCGCGAGTGTGGCGTCGAGGGCACCGTTGTCAAACAGCATCACTTCCAGACGATATGTCGGAAAGGTTAAGACGGGGTTTAACATACGGCAAATCGTGATAGATTCCTGCTTATGAGTGGGGGATCGAAGATCAGGGCGATCGAGCCCGGCGATGCGTCGACGACGCAGGATTCAGACATTGTCGCGAGCGAGCCCGGCTGGTCCGCGCCCGTCGACGAGGTAATCGACGACTGGGTCGAGGAGCCGGAACCCACCGCGCGCTGGCGCTGGGCCGTACCGGCCCTGGCGGTGACTGCCCTGGTCGCATGGACGGCCTTCTACGGCTGGGCTCATCAGGACGAAATTCTCGCCGGGGGCACCCCGCGACAGTGGACCGCATGGGTAATAGCCTGGGCGGTGCCGACGCTGCTCATCGTGTCCGTATGGTTGCTGGCCATGCGCACGAGCAGGCGAGAGGCAATGCGGTTTGGTGAAATTGCCAATATGCTCAGCTCGGAATCGGCCCGGCTCGAACAGCGGCTTTCGGTCGTGAATCGCGAGTTGAGCCTCGCCCGCGAATTCCTCGCAGCGCAATCGCGCGACATCGAGGCGGTCGGGCGGATCGCTTGCGAGCGGATTTCGAGCCATGCCGATCATTTGCAGACGCTGATCCGAGATAACGGCGCGCAAGTCGACGCGATCGCTACCGTGAGCATCGCTGCACGTGAGAACATGGAGCGGCTACGCGACGACTTGCCAGTGGTTGCGAATTCGGCTCGCGACGTATCCAACCAGATCGGCGGTGCCGGACGCACCGCGCATGGCCAGATCGCGGAACTCGTAGCGGGTTTCGAGCGGCTCAACCAGTTTGGCGAAGCGAGTGAGCGTCAGGTCGGTTCGCTCCAATCGCGTGTGGATACGGCGATTGCTTCGTTCGAGACGCAACTGGCCCAGATGGACGACTTGCTCGGCGCGCGTTTCGACGCACTGCGCGAACAGAGCGAACGCTTGCGGTCCGATCTGGATGGACGCGAGGTCGATGCTCTCGCCGCGCTGCGTCGACGCGCCGATACTCTGGCGCAGGAGCTTTCCGGCACGGCGCACCAGCTCGACGAGCAGGAAGAGGAGGTCCTGCGCTCGATGCGTGCGCGGCTCACCGCCCTGCGGGACGAGACCAAGGTCATCAGCCAGTCGCTGCGTGAATGCGAGGATGAAGCAGCCGAAAACTGGCGAGCGCAGATCGACGCCATGCGCGCGCGCCTGATCGAAGCCATCGAGGAGATCAAGGCAATCGATCAGTCCGCGCTCGAATCCGCCAACCGCAAGCTGGAGGCGCTGCGCGCAGAAGCCGAAAAGGTCGATCGCAACATCGTCGATCGCGATGCCAAGCTGTTCGCGCGGATAGCCGAGCGGCAGAATGCCTTCTCGCGCAACGAAAGCGAGGCACTGGCACGGCTCGAGGAACGCCTTACCGCTCTCGATAACGTCATCGAAGAGCGCCGTGTCGCCTTGATCGAAGGGACCGACATGATCGGTCAGCGCGGCGAAGCTGTGGCCGCGCGGCTGGGAGAACTGCGCACCGACATCGCCGCAATAGCCGACCAAGGCGAGGTTACCGAAAAGCGTCTTGCACAAAGTGTGGCGGAGCTGACCGCGCGACTGGGCGAAAGCCGCGACAGCATCGAGGGCACCGATCGCGCCGTCGCCACGCTTACCGAAGCGAGCGTTCGGCTACTCGAACTGCTCCAGGCCAGCGCCCAGCAGACCAAGGTCGAGCTGCCCGAGGCGCTCAGCGGAGCAGAGGAGCGCTTGACGCAGCTTGGCCGCTCCACCGACGCGCTCGGCATGGCCATCGCCAATGCCGGCCGCAAGGGAGAGGAGTTGTCCAACTACCTCATCGCGACACAGGAAGGCACCGAACAAGCTGCAACACGCATCGACGCGCTTCGCGACAAGGTAGAGGCCAGCAGTGCGGCCAGCCTTCGTACCGTCGAGGAGTTGCGCGACGCGTTGTCAGCCGCGGCAGAGGATAGCACCAGTCTTTCGCTCAAGTCGCAGGGTGAATTGCGCAGTGCGATCGAAGCGCTAGAAACGGCAGCGCGCGGAGCGGTCGTGGCGATCGAGACCGACAGCAGTGCTGCCGTGCGGACCTTGGCAGAAAAGGTCGCGGCGGAGACTGGCGAAGCGCTTGCCACCGCGCTCAAATCGCACACCGCCCAATCCATCACCGAAATCGAGGAAGCCACCGCGCGCGCAGCAGGTACAAGTCGCGAAGTAACCATACAGCTCCGCGACCAGCTCGCGCGGGTCAACGAACTGGCGGGCCACCTCGAGACACGCGTGGCCCGAGCTCGCGAGCAGGCGGAAGAGCAGGTCGGCAACGATTTCAGCCGCCGCGTCGCGCTGATCACCGAGAGCCTGAATTCCAATGCGATCGACATCGAGAAGGCCCTGAGCAGCGATGTCGGCGACACGGAATGGGCCGCTTATCTGCGCGGCGACCGGGGTATCTTCACCCGCCGTGCGGTGCGCCTGCTCGACAATACCGAGGCGCGCGAGATCGCCGAGCTTTACGACGCCGATGTGAATTTCCGCGACAACGTCAGCCGCTATATCGCCGATTTCGAGAATATGCTGCGCACCCTGCTTTCCACGCGCGACGGCAAGGCCTTGGGCGTGACCCTGCTCAGTTCGGATATGGGCAAGCTCTACGTCGCGCTGGCGCAGGCGATCGAGCGGCTGAGGAATTAGAAATAGTTCGTCACGTCGAGGTGTTCGACGCGCACCCAGCCCTGAATGTAGTTGAGTACATAAAGCGCGGTCAGCGCCGCAGCGATGACCGTGGCGCGGAGCGCGAGACGACCCGGACGGAAATCAACCGGTGCGCTATCTGCCTGCCCCGGAACTTTTTCGACGCCAGCCTCATCGGCCGTCTGCACTCCGAATGGCAGCATGACGAAAGCCGTCATCACCCAGACGAGCAGATAAATCGCGACGATCGAGGTCCACTGCATCAGGCGCGATTCTCCAGTAACATCACCTTCACTTGAGGTTTCTTTCCGCACCAGCGTTGCGCCGCCCGTCGGGCTGCCAGCCGAGCGGCTTCGATCACATCGTCGCGACCGGGCCGCTTGCCCTTGCGCAGCTTGACCAGTGCATTGACGATATCCGCCCGCGCTTCCGCAACGAATTCCGCAAAATCCTCGTCCAGCGGCAGTCCAAGCGCATCGACGTGCGGTTCGAGCTGCTGGTCGAGCACCACCATGACTATGCCGTTGTGCGCCAGCCGTCGCCGCATGACGATGGCATCGCCATCGGCGGGCACGATCATCTCGCCGTCAAGCACCAGCCTGCCGTTGCGAACTTCCGCGATCTTGCCCGGAACACCGGGCGCGAGGCGGACGATGTCGCCGTTCTTCTGGACCACGTTATGCGCAATGCCGCGTGCTTTGCCCAGCCGCCCCTGTTCCTGCATATGGCGCATCTCGCCATGGACCGGCACCAGTATCTCCGGCCGCAGCCAGCCATAGAGCGCCTCGAGTTCCGGACGCCCCGGATGGCCGGATACGTGAATCAACTCCTGCCGGTCAGTGACGATCGCTATGCCGCGTTCGGACAGCTGGTTCTGCACCCTGCCCACTGCAATCTCGTTGCCGGGTATCTGGCGGCTGGAAAACAGCACGACGTCACCCGCGCTCAGCTCGATCCGATGGTTGCCTTCCGCGATGCGGGCGAGCGCCGCGCGCGGTTCGCCCTGCCCACCAGTGGCAAGGATCAGCACCTCGCCGCGCGGAAGGCCCATCGCAGTATCGAAATCGATCGTTTCGGGCAGGTCTTCGAGATAGCCGTTGTCTTGCGCTACCTCGATGATGCGGTCGAGCGAGCGCCCGGCGACGCACAGTTGACGCCCGGTTTCCCGCGCGACCTCGCCCAGGGTATGCAGCCGCGCGACATTGGAAGCGAACGTGGTGACCAGCACCCGCTTGCCAGCGTGGCGGCGCACTTCCTCCATCAGCCCGCGATGGACCGCGCCTTCCGACCCGCTCGGCTCCGGATTGAACACGTTGGTCGAATCGCACACCAGGGCCAGCACGCCCTCGTCGCCGATTTCGACCAGTTCCTCCTCAGTGGTCGGCTCGCCGATGATCGGGTCCTCGTCCAGCTTCCAGTCGCCGGTGTGGAATACGCGGCCATAGGGCGTGTCGATCAGCAGCGCATTGCCCTCGGCAATCGAGTGCGCGAGCGGCAGGTAGGTGACGGTGAACGGGCCGATGTCAATCTGGCCGTGATCCTCCTCGATCACGTTCAGCTCGATCGCGTTCGCCAGCCCCGCTTCCTCGAGCTTGCGCATGACGAGGTCGGCGGTGAACGGCGTGGCATAGAGCGGCACGCCAAGTTCCTCGGCAAAATAGGGCACTGCGCCGATATGGTCCTCGTGCGCATGTGTCAGCACCACGCCGAGCAGATCCTTGCGCCGCTCCTCGATGAATTCGAGGTCGGCGAAGACAAGTTCTGTGCCGGGATACTCGTTAGCACCGAAGGTCATGCCCAGGTCGACCATCAGCCACTTGCCCTGGCAGCCGTAGAGGTTGACGTTCATGCCGATCTCGGCGCTGCCACCGAGCGCGAGAAACAGCAGTTCGTCTTCGGGCGTGAAATCCTTCTTCACGCGCGCTCGCGCTCCGCCAGGATCGCCAATCCATCAAGGGTGAGATCGGAATCGACCGCATCGAACAGCGCCGTATGCTCGTCGAACAGTATGGCTAGGCCGCCCGTGGCCACGACCCGCGCCGGGCGTCCGATCTCCGCTCGCATCCGCGCAATCAAACCTTCCATCATCGCGACATAGCCCCAGTAAACCCCGATCAGCATCTGATCCTCGGTATTGCGCCCGATCACGCTGTCGCTCTCGGGCGTGCGAATGGCGATGCGCGGCAGCTTGGCGGTATTGCCGACCAGCGCGTCGAGCGAAAGATTGATGCCAGGCGCGATGATGCCGCCCTTGTAGGCACCGTTGAAATCGACCGCGTCGAAAGTCGTCGCGGTGCCGAAATCGATCACAATCAGATCACCTTCGTATTTCGCGTGAGCGGCGATGGCATTGAGCGCACGGTCCGCACCCAATGAGCGCGGCTCGTCGACATCGACCGCGATGCCCCATTCGACCGCGCCCTCGCCCGCAATCAGCGGCGTGAGGCCGAAGTATTTCTCACCCAGAACGGTTAGGTTGTGGACCGCGCGCGGGACCACCGAACCTACGATGATCTGCTTGATCGCGCTGCGATCGAACCCCTCGATGGCGAGCAGTTGCAGGAGCCATACGGCGTACTCGTCACCCGTCCTGCGGGGATCGGTGGCAATTCGCCATCGCGCCTTGATCTCGCGCTCCTGGAAGAGTGCGAACACGACATTGGTGTTGCCGACATCGACGGCGAGCAGCATTGCCTCGGCTCCTTCAGGCCAGCGAAACGTCGCCGGCGTGCACGGCACGCGTGGCACCATCGGCGAGGAGGAGCAAGAGCGACCCGTCCGGCGCCAGTCCGGCAAAGGTTCCTTCGATGCGCTCCGAACCCGCATCGTGCACAGCGAGCGGCGTACCAACAGGTGTTCCGGCTGCCTGCCAGCGGCGCAACAGAGGTTCGAGGCCGAAGGTCCGCCACCGCTCCAGTTCACGGTCGAAACTTGCCGCGAGCGCATGGGTGAAGGCGTCGCGGTCGGGTGCGGGGCCGAACAGGGAGAATGCCGCAGTTTCGCGCTCGGGCAAATCAGGAGCGCGGGCAAGATTGACGCCGATGCCGACGATGACCGCATCGGCCGCCCCTTCGAGCAGGATACCGGCAAGCTTGGCCCGGTCGTAAAGCAGATCGTTGGGCCACTTAAGGCTCAACCGCGTGGGATCGGGCACCAGCGGCGTAGCTACCTCGTGCAACGCCAGCCCCGCGAGCAGGGCAAGGCTGGGCGCGGGCGGATCACCCTCGGCGCGGTGCACCACCGTAGAGCCCATGAAATTTCCCGCTCCATCGCTCCAGCCCCGCCCCTGTCGGCCCCGTCCGGCAGACTGGCGATCGGCGACCAGCCATTCACCCTCGGGCACGCGCTCGCCGCCACGCAGGCGCTCGGCGAGGTCGGTGTTGGTGGAGCCGGTCTCTGCTACAATGCGGATCAAGGCAGCAGGAACAGCGTACTTGCCGCCTTGTCGCTCAGGTCGCCGAGCGAGCGGATCAGCAGATAGCCCAGCGGAGACACGATCAGCGTGGTGACGAGCAGCAATGCCCAATGTGCGCGGGTGCTGTCGGCAACCGCAACTTCGGCGGGGGCGTCGAAGAACATCACCTTGATGAACTTGATGTAATAGAACGCGCCGATCACGCTTGCGGCGATGCCGATCGCCGCGAGGATGACAAGGTCAGCCTCCACTGCCGCCTGGAATACCACCAGCTTGCCCCAGAAGCCCAGCAGCGGCGGAATACCAGCCAGGCTGAACATCAGCGCCAGCAGGCACCACGCCAACGCGGGCTTCTTCGCCGAGAGGCCCGAGATGTCAGCAAAAGTTTCAAGCGGCCTGCCCTCGCTATCGTGCAGCATGAGCAATGCCACGAAACTGCCGAGCGACATCGCGACGTAGATTGCCAGGTAGATCATCATCGCGCTGGCGCCGCCGACAGTGGCCGCCGCCAGCCCGATCAAAATGAAGCCGACGTTGTTGATCGACGAATAGGCAAGCAGGCGCTTGAGGTTCTGCTGCCCGATCGCCCCGAGCGCGCCGACCACGATCGAGGCGAGCGCGGCAAAGATCACGATCTGTCGCCAGGCATCGACCTGTGCGCCGAGCGGGTCGAGCGCGACCCGCGCGGTAAGCGCAATGGCGGCCACTTTTGGCGCGGTGGCGAAGAAAGTCGTCACCGGCGTCGGGGCGCCTTCGTAAACGTCCGGCGTCCACATATGGAACGGCACCGCAGCAATCTTGAAGGCCAGGCCGGCGAGGACGAAGATCACCCCGAACAGCGCCCCCATTTCCATTTCGCCAGAGAGCGCGGCACGAACACCCTCGAAACTGGTAGTGCCGGTGAAACCGTAAATCAGGCTCATGCCGTAAAGCAGAATTCCGCTGGCGAGCGCGCCAAGGACGAAATACTTAAGCCCCGCCTCGGCCGAACGGGTGTCGTTGCGCAGGAACGCGGCCAGCACGTAGGCTGCGAGGCTGTTCAGTTCGAGCCCGAGATAGAGCGTCAAGAAATCGCCTGCCGAAACCATCACGCTCATGCCGAGCACCGCGAGCAGCACCAGCACCGGGTATTCCGGCTTCATGGCCTTCAGCCGGTCGAAGAAGGTCGGCGCAATCATCAGGCAGCCGATCGCCGCCAGATAGATCAGGGCCTTGGCCAACGCCGCGAAGGCGTCGGCGCGGAACTGGCCCGCGAAGGCGTGCGTCTCCGGCCCCATCAGGCCTAGGTGAAGCGTCGGAAACAGCAGCAGGCCTGCCACAAACAGCGCGGTGGCGGCGATGATCGAAACCAGGCGCGCTGAGCGATCGCCACCCCAGGCGGCAACCAGCACGAGAACCAGGCTCGTCACGGTAATGACGAGTTCGGGCGCAATCAGGCGGAACGAGGTGGCGAAGTCCATCAGTGGTGCCCCTCGTGATGTGCCGCAGGGGGCATTGCATTGGCCGGAGCGGTACGTGGCTCACCCTCGCCGATCCGCGCATCACCTTCCGGCGCGGCGCGCGCCACGCGGGCATCGAGGGCGGCGATGTCGGCACGCATCGGCGCGAGGAAGCTTTCGGGATAGACGCCCATCCACAGCACCGCCGCCGCGATCGGGGCAAGCATGGCCCACTCGCGTGCATTGAGATCGGGCATCGCCGCCGCGTCGGCGTTCTTCTGCGCGCCGAATGCAACGCGGCGATAGAGGTAGAGCATATAGGCGGCCCCGAGGATGATGCCGGTGGTGCAGACCAGCGCGACCCAGCTCGACACCTGGTAGATGCCCGCCAGCGCGAGGAATTCGCCGACGAAGCCGCTGGTCCCCGGCAGGCCGATGCTGGCCATCGTGAACAGCAGGAAGAACAGCGCGTATTTCGGCATATTGATGCTGAGGCCGCCGTAACGGTCGATCTCGCGCGTGTGCAGACGGTCGTAGATCACGCCCACGCACAGGAACAGCGCACCCGAGACGAGGCCGTGGCTGAGCATGACGATCATGGCACCTTCCAGCCCCTGCACGTTGAATGCGAACAGGCCGATGGTCACGATCGCCATGTGAGCGACACTGGAATAGGCGATGAGCTTCTTCATGTCGTGCTGGACCAGCGCGATGAGGCTGGTGACGATAACCGCGATCATGCTCAGCGCGAAAATGAACCATGCGAACTGTGCGCTTGCCTCCGGGAACATCGGCAGGCTGAAGCGGATGAAGCCGTAGCCGCCCATCTTCAGCAGAACGCCCGCAAGAATCACCGAGCCAGCGGTGGGCGCCTGCACGTGCGCGTCGGGCAGCCAGGTATGGACCGGCCACATCGGCATCTTGACCGCGAAACTGGCGAAGAACGCAAGCCACAGCCAGGTCTGCGCTTCGGGCGCGAAATCGTACTGCATCAGCGTCGGGATGTCGGTCGTCCCCGCCTCGTTCACCATCCACAGCATCGCGACCAGCATCAGCACCGAGCCGAGCAGCGTGTAGAGGAAGAACTTGTAGCTGGCGTAGATCCGGTCCGCTCCGCCCCAGATGCCGATAATCAGGTACATCGGGATGAGGCCTGCCTCAAACATGATGTAGAACAGGAACAGGTCCTGCGCCGCGAACACGCCGATCATCAGCGTTTCCATGATCAGAAACGCAGCCATGTATTCGCCCACGCGCTTGTCGATCGCATCCCAGCTGGCGAGGATGCAGATCGGCATCAGGAACACGCTGAGGACGATCAGCATCAGGGCGATACCGTCGATGCCGAGCGCCCACTGGAAGCCTGCGAACAGGTCCGCGCGCTCGGTGAATTGCCACTGCGCGCCGCCGATGTCGTAATTGGCCCACAGCACGATACCGAGCGCCAGGTTAGCGAGCGTCGCCACCAGCGCGATCATGCGCGCGGGCTTCGCCTCGACGAACATACATATCGCGGCCGCAATCAGCGGCACCGCGAGCATCGCGGAAAGGATCGGGAAGCCCCCCATTAGATCAGCACCCAGGTAACCGCCGCGATCAGCCCGAGGAGCATGATCAGCGCGTAACTGTAGAGATAGCCCGACTGGACCTTCTTCGCGGCAGCAGCACCCTGCACCACCACCCAGGCGGCTCCGTCAGGCCCGAACCGGTCGATGATCCCTTTGTCGCCGCGCTGCCAGAAGACCCTTCCGAGCCAGAACGCGGGCTTCACGAAGATCAGGTGATACAGCTCGTCGAAATACCACTTGTTGAACACAAACCGATGCACGAGCCGGAACTGCTCGACGAACTTGCCCGGGATCGAGGTGTTGCGGATGTAGGCCCAATAGGCACCGGCAAGGCCGAGCAGCATAACGATGGTCGCCGCGTATTTCACCAGCGTCGGCACGTTGTGCAGCGCATGGACGAGATTGGCGTTGTAGTAGATCGAGCCGCCCCAGAACGACGCGCTGTCGATGAATGCGCCCTTGAACACGAAGCCGGCAGCAACTGCGCCCAGAGACAGCACTCCCAGCGGAACCAGCATCGAGACCGGGCTTTCGTGCGGGTGATAGCCGCCGGTGCCGTCGCCATGCTTCGGATCGGGGACGTGGTGCTGAGCGTCGTCGCCGGCATCCTCCTGCGAAGGCGGATTGTGATCGTGCGCATGGTGGTCGTGGACCGCGTGCTGGATATGCTCGCTCTCGATCCAGCGCGGCTTGCCCCAGAAGGTGAGGAACATCAGACGCCACGAGTAGAAGCTCGTCAGCAACGCGGCGACGGTTCCGGCCCAGAAGGCGAACTGCGACAAAGAGGTGCCGCGTGCCCAGGCCGCCTCGAGGATCGCATCCTTGGAGAAGAAGCCGGCGAAGCCCAGCCCGAGGTGATAGACGCCGACCCCGGTGATCGCGAGCGTGCCCGCCAGCATCGCCCAGAAAGTGAACGGGATGTGCTTACGCAGGCCGCCGTAATAGCGCATGTCCTGTTCGTGGTGCATCGCGTGGATCACCGAGCCTGCGCCCAGGAACAGCAGCGCCTTGAAGAAGGCGTGCGTGAACAGGTGGAACATGGCGACGCCATAGGCACCCACGCCCGCCGCGAAGAACATATAGCCGAGCTGTGAGCAGGTCGAATAGGCAATGACCCGCTTGATGTCCCACTGAGTCGTGCCGATCGTGGCGGCGAAGAAGCAGGTCGCCGCGCCGACGAACACCACCATGCCGAGCGCGACCGGAGCGGTCTCGAACATGGGGCTAAGGCGGCAGACCATGAACACGCCCGCGGTCACCATCGTGGCGGCATGGATCAGCGCGGACACGGGCGTTGGCCCCTCCATCGCGTCGGGCAACCAGGTGTGCAGGCCAAGCTGAGCCGACTTGCCCATCGCGCCGATGAACAGGAGGATGCACAGCACGTCCATCGTCTGCACGCGGTAGCCAAGGAAGCCGATCGTGCTGCCGCTCATCGCGGGGGCGGCGGCGAGAATCTCGGGGATCGAGGTCGTCTGGAACACCAGGTAGGTGCCGAAGATGCCGAGCATGAAGCCGAGATCGCCCACGCGGTTGACCACGAAGGCCTTGATTGCGGCGGCATTGGCGCTGGGTTTCTTGAACCAGAACCCGATCAGCAGATAGCTGGCGAGGCCCACCCCTTCCCAACCGAAGAACATCTGGACGAGGTTGTCGGCGGTCACCAGCATCAGCATGGCGAAGGTGAACAGGCTGAGATAGGCAAAGAAACGCGGCTGGTCCGGGTCCTCCTCCATGTAGCCCCAGCTATAGAGGTGAACGAGCGCCGAGACTGTGTTGATCACCACCAGCATGACCGCCGTCAGAGCATCGACCCGCAGCGCCCAGTCGAAGGTCAGCGTGCCCGACTGGACCCAGGTCAGCACCGGAACCACGGTTTCCTCGGCGCTGCCGGTCAGGAACCCGATGAAGATCGGCCAGCTCAACGCCGCCGAAACGAACAGAGCGCCCGTGGTCAGCGACTTGGCGACCGTATTGCCCAGCGCGCGGTTGCCCAGCCCCGCGACGATTGCCGCGAGCAGCGGCAGGAAAACGATGATGAGAATGGGGTGCACCGGGGCTTATCCCTTCAGCCGGTCGACGTCGTCGACCGCGATAGTGCCGCGGCCACGGAAATAGATCACCAGGATGGCGAGCCCGATCGCCGCCTCGCCCGCCGCGACGGTCAGCACGAACATCGCGAAGACTTGCCCGACCATGTCGTTCAGGAAGGCGCTGAAGGCGACCAGGTTGATGTTCACCGACAGCAGGATCAGCTCGATCGCCATCAGGATGACGATCACGTTCTTGCGGTTGACGAAGATGCCAAGCACGCCGAGCACGAACAGCATCGCGCTGACGACGACGTAATGTTCGATGCCGATCACAACTCGACCCCCTTGCCGATCTCGGGCTGACGCATAACCGTTGCATCCTCCGGTCGACGCGCCACCTGCTTGCCGATGTTCTGATGGCCACGCCGGGTTTTGGGCGGACGGTAGGTCAGCACGATCGCGCCGATCATCGCGACCAGCAGGATCATGCCCGCGATCTCGAACAGCAGGAGATATTCGCCGAACATCAGCGCGCCCAGGCTCTCGATATTGCTGCGACCGACCATCGGTGCGGCCGAACCGTCGGGCGTGCCGAGGTCGAGCGCACCCGCCTGATAGGCACCGATCCCGAGGACCAGCTCGGCCAGCAAGACCAACGCAATGGCGATCCCGAGTGGCAGGTTGCGCATGAATCCGGCGCGCAGGCTGGCGAAATCGATGTCGAGCATCATGACAACGAACAGGAACAGCACCGCGACCGCGCCGACATAGACGATCACCAGCAGCATCGCGATAAATTCCGCGCCCACCAGCACCATCAGGCCGGCGGCGTTGAAGAACGCCAGAATCAGCCACAGCACCGAATGCACCGGATTGCGCGCCACGATCACCAGCACGGCGCTGGCGATCATGAGGGCGGCGAAGAGATAAAAGGCGAAGACCTGGATCATGACGATCCCCCCAGATCGTCACCCCTGCGCAGGCAGGGGTCCAGGTAAGCTGTCGTTTCACGAACAACCGCCGTCGGATGGGCCCCTGCCTGCGCAGGGGCGACGTGGTACGTTGACAGAGTTACGGAGACCGAATTCACGCCGCGGCCCCTAACGGTAGGGCGCATCGGCTTCAAGGTTCGCGGCGATCGCCCGCTCCCACTTGTCCCCGTTGGCCAGCAGTTTCGCCTTGTCGTAGAGCAGTTCCTCGCGCGTTTCGGTCGCGTATTCGAAGTTCGGCCCCTCGACGATCGCATCGACCGGGCAGGCTTCCTGGCAGAAGCCGCAATAGATGCACTTGGTCATGTCGATGTCGTAGCGCGTGGTGCGGCGGCTGCCGTCCTCGCGCGGTTCGGCCTCGATCGTGATCGCCTGCGCCGGGCACACTGCCTCGCACAGCTTGCACGCGATGCAGCGCTCCTCGCCATTGGGGTAGCGGCGCAGCGCATGCTCACCACGGAAACGCGGGGACAGCGGGTTCTTCTCGAACGGATAGTTGATCGTCGCCTTGGGCTTGAAGAAATACTTCAGCGTGAGGGCATGCGCCTTCACGATCTCCCACAGGGTGAACGACTTGATGAGATGGGCGACACTGGTCACGATTACGTTTTCGCACCTTCTTGAAGATTAGAGCATTCACCGGAGTAGATCTTGCCGGCCGGATCCGTGACAGTGATTTCGCTGTCCCTTCCATCACGCGGGAGTTCATCCCACCAAAGAATCTCAGCCTGCATGTAACCGTCTCTGGTTCGCCATCGATGAGTACTCTCACCGCCAAGACCGGGCCTGTAGATGCTCGCAACTCTCCGATTCGACCACTGTGTCGGCTCGACGATCTCCCACTGGACGGCTTGCCGATTTTCGACCGCGTAGGGCGGTGACCCGTTGATCGTAAGACGCACCGTGTGACCACTTCGGTCAGCGATGTCGCAAGTTCGATTGGCAACGAGCAGAGAGCGCTCGACTGGCCTCTGCATTTCAAAAGCCTGCACGGCCATCATGCGGGGCTCATCATACCTCGTCAGCATCAGCCACCCGCTAATCAGCACCACAAAGATCAGGCTCATCGGCAGGAACACCTTCCAGCCGAGGCGCATGAGTTGGTCGTAGCGGTAGCGCGGGACGGTCGCCATGACCCAGCTGAACAGGAAGAAGAAGAACAGGATCTTGCCGAACAGCCACACGATCCCCGGCACGGCGTAGAGCGGCTCCCAGTCGATCGGGGGCAGCCAGCCGCCGAAGAACAGCAGCGCGTTCAAGGTGCACATCAGCAGGATATTGGCGTATTCGCCGAGCCAGAACAGCGCGAAGCTCATGCTCGAATATTCGGTCTGGTAACCGGCGACGAGTTCGCTCTCCGCCTCGGTCAGGTCGAACGGAACACGCTGCGTTTCGGCGAGGCACGAGATGAAGAACACTACCCACATCGGGAACAACAGCAGGTTGAAGACATAGCCGTTGACGATCCCGAGGCCATGCCCGCGCTGCGCCTCGACGATTTCGGAAAGGTTGAACGTCCCCGCCCACAGCACCACGCAGACCAGGATGAAGCCGATCGAGACCTCGTAAGAGATCATCTGTGCCGCAGCGCGCATGGCGGAAAAGAACGGATACTTGGAGTTACTCGCCCACCCGCTCATCACGATGCCGTAAACCGACAGCGAGCTGATCGCGAGGATGTAGAGCAGGCCCACGTTGATATCCGCCAGCACCACACCGGCATCGAACGGGATCACCGCCCAGGCGGCTAGCGCCACAGTAAACGTCACGATCGGGGCGAGGATGAAAATGCCCTTGTTCGCGGCGGAGGGGATGATCGTTTCCTGCAGGAACACCTTCAGTCCGTCGGCGAACGACTGGAGCAGCCCGAACGGCCCGACCACATTGGGCCCGCGCCGCAGGTTGATCGCGGCCCAGACCTTGCGGTCCATGTAGATGATCATCGCCACCGCCAGCATCAGCGGGAAAGCGATCAGCAGCACGCCCGCGACCGTGGCGACGAACCACGCCCACTCGTAGCTCATGCCGAGCGATTGGAAGAATTGGGTCACTTTTCAGCCACCTTATTCGTCATCCCCGCGAAGGCGGGGGTCCAGCTAACCTTGCGGCCAGCAGGACAAGTTAGCTGGGTCCCCGCCTTCGCGGGGATGACGACGGTTAGGTTGGTCATTCCGCCGCCTCCAGCACTTCCTCGCCGTGAAGCAGTTCGGCGCTGCATTCATGCATCACCGCGCTCGCCCGCGCGATCGGGTTGGTGAGGTAGAAGTCCAGAATCGGGTAGGCGTCGATCGTGCCCTCGAACTTCGCCTTGGCATCGCCCTTGGGTAGTGCGCCGTAGTCGACGAGGCCTTCCTCGCCCAAGGCCGGAACCTCGGCGATCATTGCACTTTGCAGCTCTGCGGAGCTGTCGAAGCCGACCGAAACACCCAACGCATCGGCCAGCGCGCGCAGGATGGTCCAGTCCTCACGCGCGTCGCCCGGCGCGAACACGGCCTTTTCGGCGAACTGTACCCGGCCCTCGGTGTTGACGTAGGTGCCGTCCTTCTCGGCATAGCTGGCGCCCGGCAGCACGATGTCCGCCGCGTGCGCGCCCTTGTCGCCGTGGTGGCCGATATAGACCTTGAGGCTGCCCGCGAACGCCGACCAGTCGACCTCGTCCGCGCCCAGCGCCAACACTACCTTGGGCGCGGCCTTGGCAATGTCCGCAATCCCGCCAGGCTGCGTGTAGCCGAGCATCAGCCCGCCCATCCGGCTCGCCGCCATGTGGAGCACGTTGAAGCCGTTCCAGCCATCACGAACCAGTTTCAGCTCGCCGGACAAGGCCAGGCTTGCTGCAAGCACACCTTTACCCAGCGCAGCGCCGCCCAGGATCAGCGCCGGGCGCGAGGATTGTTCGAAGGCCGTTGCAATATCCTTGGGCAGTCGTTGCAGTATGCCCAGGTCGTTGCCGAGGAAGGTCGTGGGGTATGTCGTATCCCATTCGGGCCCGACCACGAACACCTTCGCCCCGCGTTTCACCGCCTTGCGCAGGCGCACATTGACCAGCGGCGCTTCCCAGCGAACATGGCTGCCGACGATCAGGATGGCGTCGGCGGTCTCGATGCCGGCCAGCGTCGAATTGAAGTTCACGGCTGCAAGGTTCGAGGTGTCGTAGGACAGCCCCGTCTGCCGTCCCTCCAACAGGTCCGAACCCAGCGCGCGCAGCAGTGCCTTGGCCGCGAACATCGTTTCGCAATCGACCAGGTCGCCCGCGATCGCGGCGATGCTCTTGCCAGGCTTGGCCTTGGTGATCGCCGCAAACGCCTCGTCCCAGCTTGCCGGTTGCAGCTTGCCGTTCTTGCGGATCCACACCTTATCGAGCCGCCGTCGGGTCAGCCCGTCGACCATGTAACGGCCCTTGTCGCTGAGCCACTCCTCGTTGACGTCGTCGTTGTTGCGCGGCAGCGCGCGCATGACTTCTCGCCCGCGGCTATCGAGGCGAATGTTCGCCCCCACTGCGTCGCTCACGTCGATGGAGAGCGTCTTCTTCAGCTCCCACGGCCGCGCCTCGAAGGCATAGGGGCGCGAGGTGAGCGCGCCTACCGGGCAAAGGTCGATCACATTGGCTGAAAGCTCGTGCTTCGCCGCCCGCTCGAGATAGGTGGTGATCTGCATGTCCTCGCCACGGCCGATCGCGCCGATCTCGTCCACGCCTGCGATCTCTTCGGAAAAGCGCACGCAGCGGGTGCAGTGGATGCAGCGGGTCATGACCGTCTTGATCAGCGGGCCCATGTACTTTTCAGTGACCGCGCGCTTGTTCTCGTCATAACGCGAACCGCCGCGCCCGTAGGCGACTGATTGGTCTTGCAAATCGCATTCGCCGCCCTGGTCGCAAATCGGGCAATCGAGCGGATGGTTGATGAGGAGAAACTCCATCACCCCCTCACGCGCGGTTTTGACCATCGGGCTGTCGGTGCGGATTTCCTGCCCTTCGGTTGCGGGGAGAGCACAGCTCGCCTGCGGCTTGGGCGGCCCCGGCTTCACCTCGACCAGGCACATGCGGCAATTGCCCGCAATGCTCAGCCGCTCATGATAGCAGAACCGCGGGATCTCCTTCCCCGCAAGCTCGCACGCCTGGAGGACGGTGGCGCCATCCGGAACTTCGATTTCCTGACCGTCAACGGTAACCTTGGGCATTGCTCAGCTTTCCTGCGCCGCCAGCAGGCGATAGCTGGCAGTGGCGACTATCGAGCGCAGGCCAATAGCGGTAATCTCGAGTTTCGCATTGGGGCTGCACATTCCCGCGACGGTTTCGACAGGGGCGAGCGCGGCCTTTTCCTCTGCGGAGCCCGGCGCGCTGGAGAACAGCGTCGCGACCTCGTCCGGAGCTGAACGGGCGATACACATGGCGACAGCATCGCTCGGCGCAAAGGTTGGCGCTTCCACGCCAGCCGCCGCCTTGGCAAGGCGCGCCTTGAGTGGGGCCGGATCGCGGCGCAGCATTTCCTCCGCCAACGCGGCGGCAAACGGCAGATTGGCCATGCGCAGGCTGCCGCGCAGGCCTACCTTGCGGGCACAACCCTCGTTGGCGCGGGAAAGGTTGCGCAGTCCGTTGCGGTACTCCGTGGTCCGGAAATCGCGGGCCAGCACATCGGCGACCCTGTCGCGGGAACTGTCAGCGACGCAAGCGGCATAGCTGGCCATCGTCAGCCGCGCCTTTGTGTCGCTGTCGGTCGCGAAGGCATCCACCATGCCCATCTCACGATCGTCATCGGGCCAAGGCGTAGGCGTGTTGTCGAGCACAGGCTGCGCGGGCGCTGGTTGGAGCGCGAGCAGGATCGGGAGCAGGATCATTCGGCAGCCTCCATGTAGTTCGCTTCACGTTCGGCGATGCGCCGCTCAAGCTCGGGTCGGAAGTGGCGAATCAGTCCCTGGATCGGCCATGCCGCCGCGTCGCCGAGCGCACAGATGGTGTGACCTTCGACCTGCTTGGTGACCTGCTGGAGCATGTCGATTTCCTCGACCTCTGCGTCGCCGGTGCGCAGGCGCTCCATCATGCGCCACATCCAGCCCGTGCCCTCACGGCAGGGGGTGCACTGGCCGCAGCTCTCGTGCTTGTAGAAATAGCTCAACCTCGAAATCGCGCGGACGATGTCGGTCGACTTGTCCATCACAATCACAGCGGCAGTGCCGAGACCCGAGCCGACATCGCGCAGCCCGTCGAAGTCCATAGGGCAATCGAGGATCTGCTCGGCCGGGACCAGCGGGACCGAGGAGCCCCCCGGGATAACTGCCAGAAGGTTGTCCCACCCGCCGGTGATGCCGCCGCAATGCTTCTCGATCAGTTCGCGGAAGGGGATGCTCATCGCTTCCTCGACCACGCAGGGCTTTTCCACGTGCCCCGAAATCTGGAACAGCTTGGTGCCCTTGTTGTTCTCGCGCCCGAAGCTGGAGAACCACGGCGCGCCGCGCCGCAGGATCGTGGGGACGACCGCGATGCTCTCGACGTTGTTGACCGTGGTCGGGCAGCCATAGAGGCCCGCGCCGGCCGGGAATGGCGGCTTGAGGCGCGGCTGGCCCTTCTTGCCTTCCAGGCTCTCGATCATCGCGGTTTCCTCGCCGCAGATGTAGGCGCCCGCGCCGCGGTGCATGAACACGTCGAAGTCGTAGCCGGACTTGGCTGCGTTCTTGCCGATCAGCCCCGCCGCGTAGGCCTCGTCGATCGCGGCCTGGAGCGTCTCGGCCTCGCGGATATATTCGCCGCGAATGTAGATGTAGGCGGCGCGTGCCCGCATCGCGAACCCGGCGACCAGCGCACCTTCGATCAGCTTGTGCGGATCGTGGCGGATGATCTCGCGGTCCTTGCACGAACCCGGCTCGGATTCGTCGGCGTTGATGACCAGGAAGCTTGGCCGTCCGTCGCGCGATTCCTTGGGCATGAACGACCACTTTAGGCCCGTCGGGAACCCGGCCCCGCCGCGCCCGCGCAGGCCGGAGGCCTTTATCTCATCGATGATCGCATCCTGCCCGCGCGCGATCAGCGCCTTGGTATCGTCCCATTCGCCGCGCGACTCCGCAGCCTTCAGGCGCCAGTCCTGATAGCCGTAGAGGTTGGTGAAGATGCGGTCCTTGTCGTGCAGGCTCACAGGGCCCCTCCCTGCGAGAGGAAATAGAACGCGCCGATCACGACCAGCGCGATCACGCCGAACTTGATCAGCCCGACGAGCACCTTCCACGCGATGAAGATGAGCACGAGCGCGATGAGGATGGTCGCGATTTCCATCAACCAACCTTTCCCGTCACCCCAGCGAAAGCTGGGGTCGCGTGCCGCAAGCTCGGCGCATTGTGGAGAGCGATCCCAGCTTTCGCTGGGATGACGAGGGAAAGAGCCATCACCATTCCCTCCGGTAATCGTGGTTCGCGTCGACCATTTCGCGCAAGGTGGTCGGCCCGCCGACCGGTTCGACCGTGTGGCGGCCGGGTTCCTGCGTGCCGGGTTTCGGCGTCTGCCCCGCCGCCAGCGCGTCGAGCACGGCGTCGAGGCGCTCGGGGGTCAGGTCCTCGTAATTGTCGTCATTGATCTGGACCATCGGCGCGCTCGAGCAATTGCCCATGCATTCGACCTCGGTCAGCGTCCACAGCCCGTCGGCCGAGACGTGGCCCTTCTTCATCCCACGCGCCTTGCAGGTGTCGAACAGCGCGTCCGATCCGCGCAACATGCACGGCGTGGTGCCGCAGACCTGGACGTGGAATTTGCCCACCGGTTTCATGTTGTACATGAAATAGAACGTCGCGACCTCGAGCACGCGGATCACCGGCATGTCGAGATAGCGCGCGACGTATTCGATCACCGGCAGCGGCAGCCAGCCCTGCGTGTCGGTTTCCTCGCCGACCTGCCGCTGGGCGAGGTCGAGCAGCGGCATCACCGCGCTACGCTGCCGCCCCTCGGGATAGCGTGCGATCGCGGTGTCAGCCTTGGCCTTGTACGCGGGCGAAAACGCAAACGCGCCCCACCGCTCGCGCAGTTCGGGGGTGTCGGGTGCGGGGGAACGGTCAGCCATTCTCGGCATCCTCGGCCGCGACCGCCTTCGCGTATTCAAAGATCAAGGCACCAAATCCGATGGCGAAAGAGATTATCGCCGCCCATAGGAACGACGAAGGGTTTCCAGTTTCGAGCCCGAGATTGCTCGTCAGCCAAGCTGTGAAGCAGAGACCAGCGACGCTGAAAGCCAGAAGCTGAAGTTTTCTCACCGGTCACACTCCCCGAACACCACGTCGATCGCGCCGAGGATGGCGGTCGCGTCGGGCAGCATGTGGCCCTTGCACATCATGTCCATCGCCTGGAGGTGGCTGAACGCGGTCGGGCGGATCTTGCAGCGGTAGGGTTTGTTCGACCCGTCGCTGACCAGGTAGACGCCGAATTCGCCCTTGGGGCTTTCGGTCGCGACGTAGACTTCGCCTGCGGGCACGTGGAAGCCTTCGGTGTAGAGCTTGAAGTGGTGGATCAGCGCTTCCATCGACTGCTTCATCTCGGCGCGCTTGGGCGGGACGACCTTGCGGTCCTCGCTCGCCACCGGCCCCTGCGGCATGTGCGCGAGGCACTGCTTCATGATCCGCGCGCTCTCGTAGACTTCCTTCACCCGCACCACGAAGCGGTCGTAGCAGTCGGAGTTGGTGCCGACGGGGATGTCGAACTCCATCCGGTCGTACACGTCGTAGGGCTGCGATTTGCGCAGGTCCCAAGGAATGCCCGCGGCGCGGATCATCGGGCCGGAGAAGCCCCAGGCAATCGCGTCGTCGCGGCTCACCACGGCGATGTCGACGTTGCGCTGCTTGAAGATGCGGTTGTCGAGCACCAGGCTCATCGCGTCGCCGAACAGTTCGGGCAGGCGCCCGTCGAGCCATTCGCCGATGTCGACCAGCAGCTTTTCTGGCACGTCCTGGTGGACGCCGCCCGGGCGGAAGTATGCGCTGTGCATCCGCGCGCCGCTCGCCCGCTCGAAGAAGTTGAGGCAGTCCTCGCGAATCTCGAACATCCAGAGGTTGGGCGTCATCGCGCCCACGTCCATCACATGTGCACCGAGGTTGAGCATGTGATTGCAGATGCGGGTCAGCTCGGCGAACAGCACCCGGAGATACTGCGCGCGGATCGGCACCTCGATATTGAGCAGCTTCTCGATCGCCAGGACGTAGCTGTGCTCCTGCGCCAGCGGCGAGCAGTAATCGAGCCGGTCGAAATAAGGCAGCGCCTGGAGATAGGTCTTGTGCTCGATCAGCTTCTCGGTGCCGCGATGGAGCAGGCCGACGTGCGGGTCGATCCGCTCGATGATCTCGCCGTCCAGTTCCATGATCATGCGCAGCACGCCGTGGGCCGCGGGGTGCTGCGGGCCGAAGTTGATCGTGTAGTTGGTGATGACCTCGTCGCCGGTGGTGGGCGACTGTTCGAGCTGGAGGCTCATGCACCGTCTCCCTTGGGCTTGCGAGTGCGCGGCTTGGCCGGGGCCTTGGCCTTTGGCCTGGCCGCCGACTTGCGCGGAGCGCGCTTCTTTTTCGGCGCGGGATCGGTGATCGCCGTGTCCTTCTCCGCCGGAGCGCCTGCGTCGACTTTCTCTGCCGCCTTCTTGTCGGTTTTGGCGCCCGCACCAGTGTCGGACGGTTTTTCGGTCGTCTTGGGTTCGGCGACCGGCGGAGTCGCAGGAGCCTGGGCGGCCTTCTCATCCCCTGGCAGCACGTAATCGGCACCTTCCCACGGACTCATGAAATCGAACTGACGCAAATCCTGGGCGAGCTGGACTGGTTCATACACCACCCGCTTCTCGTCTTCGGAGTAACGCAGTTCGGTATAGCCGGTGAGCGGGAAGTCCTTGCGGAAGGGATGCCCTTCGAAGCCGTAGTCGGTCAGGATACGGCGCAGGTCGGTGTTGCCGGCGAACAGCACGCCGTACATATCGAACACTTCACGCTCGAGCCACCCGGCGACAGGCCAGAGCGTAGTGACTGTGGGCACCGGGGTCTTTTCCGACGCAGCCACCTTCACCATCACGCGATGGTTCCTGGTCAGGCTGAGCAGCATGTAGACGACTTCGAAGCGCTCGGGCCGCTGGGGATAATCGACCCCGGCGATCTCCATCAACTGCTGGTATTCGTGATCGTCGCGCAGAATGCGCAGCGCATCCTCGATCCGATCGCGGCGGACCGTGAACAGGATCTCGCCATGCTCCTCGTGCGCCTCGACGAGCATGTCGCCGAGCGCCGAGGACAGCACATCCTTCACGCCTTCGTTCGAGGCGATCTTCGGGGCGGAATGGACTACGGTCACAAATCGGTCCCCGTCCGCTTCATTCGGTTGGCAAGGAAATACAAGCCGACCGCTACCATTATGAGTGAGGCACCCAGCGAGAGCGAACTTTCAACGCCCAGCCAATCCGGAGTTCGGCCGAATTGCTGTGTAGCGAACAGATATACGGCAGCCATCAATGCAACGTTGGCCGTGCCCAAGACAATGACCCGGCTCACCGTTCGATCGTCCCCACGCGGCGGATCTTCCGCTGCAACTGCATCACGCCATAAAGCAGAGCCTCGGCGGTCGGCGGGCAGCCGGGGACATAGATGTCCACCGGAACGATCCGGTCGCACCCGCGCACCACACTGTAACTGTAGTGATAATACCCGCCGCCATTGGCGCACGAGCCCATGCTGATGACGTACTTGGGCTCCGACATCTGATCGTAGACCTTGCGCAGCGCCGGGGCCATCTTGTTGCACAGCGTGCCCGCCACGATCATCACGTCCGACTGGCGCGGGCTGGCGCGCGGGGCGACGCCGAACCGCTCCATATCGTAGCGCGGCATATTGACGTGGATCATCTCGACCGCGCAGCAGGCGAGGCCGAAGGTCATCCACCACAGCGAACCAGTGCGGGCCCACTGGAACAGATCCTCGGTCGAGGTGACGAGGAAACCCTTGTCGTTGACCTCGGTCTGGAGCGCGCGGAAATAGTCCGCGTCGGGCTGACGCAACTCGCCTGGCTGGGCCGTCGGCATGGTCTGGCTCATTCCCATTCCAGCGCCCCCTTCTTCCATTCGTAGGCGAAACCGATCGCCAGGATCAGCAGGAACACCATCATCCCGATCCACCCGGCCCAGCCAGTGTCGCCCAGGCTGACGGCCCAGGGGAACAGGAAAGCGACCTCAAGGTCGAAGATGATGAACAGGATGGCCACGAGGTAGAACTTCACGTCGAATTGGCTGCGCGGCTCCTCGAAGGCGGGGAAACCGCATTCGTACTCGCTCAGCTTCTCCGCCGTCGGATTGTGCGCGCCGGTCAGGCGCGAGACGCCCATCGGCAGGAACACGAAGGCCGCCGAAAGTCCCGCCGCGATGAACAGGAAGATCAGGATCGGCAGATATTGGGTCAGGTCGACCAAAGGAATGACTCGCTCTGCGACAGTTCCCGCGCGCCCTAGTCCCCTCCCCCGCACCGCGCAAGTGTGCGAGGGCCGCTTTTTGACCGCAAACCGGCCTATTTCATCATCGTGCGCACGGCCTTCTCGGTTGCCGCGCCATATGGCGGCTTGAACCCGGCCAGCTTGGCGACGTCGATCCTGGGCTGGGTATAGACGCTGCGCGCGTGGCTGAACTCGCGGAAGCCCTCCACTCCGTGGTAGCTGCCCATGCCCGATGGGCCGACTCCGCCGAACGGCAGGTCCTCCATCGAGACGTGGAAGATCACGTCGTTGACCGTGACCCCGCCCGATATTGTCCGCGTCAGCACCTGTTCCCGCTCGCCGCTATCCTGCCCGAAATAGTAGAGGCCGAGCGGGCGGTCGTTGGCATTGACATGATCGATCGCCTGATCGAGCGCGGTATAGGTCTTGACCGGCAGGACCGGACCGAAAATCTCCTCCTGCATCGCCTGCATCTCGTCGGTAGCGCCGCGCAGGATCGTGAGCGGCATCTTGCGCGCGTTGCTGCTGGAGAAATCCTCGCCCGCCGGATTGACCTCGATCACCTCGGCACCCTTGTCGCGAGCATCGGCGACCATCGACTGGAGACGGTCGAAATGCCGGTCGCTGACGATGGAGGCATAGTCGTCATTCGCCAGAACGGTGGGGTACATCGTACGCGCGGCCAGTTCGACCGCGGCCACCGCGCCGTCCTCCATTTCCTCGGGCACATAGAGATAATCTGGCGCGAGGCAGATCTGGCCCGCATTGAGCATCTTGCCCAAAGCGATCCTCTCGCCCGCCTGCTTCAGGTCGGCGCTGCGGCCAAGCACGACCGGAGACTTCCCGCCCAGTTCGAGCGTCACGGGCACCAGGTTCCTCGCCGCCGCCTCCATCACCCGCCGCCCGGTCGCAGTCGAGCCGGTGAACACCAGGTGGTCGAACGGCAGGCCGGAGAACGCCGCCGCGACTTCCGGCCCGCCGGTGAAGAACGCGACTTCGCTGGCGTCGAAATACTTGCCACACAGTTCCGCCGAAAGCTCGCTGGTCCGCTCGGTGAATTCGCTTGGCTTGATCATCGCGCGGTTGCCCGCCGCCAAGACCTGCATCAGCGGTCCGAAGCTGAGGTTTACCGGGAAATTCCAGGGGCTGAGGATGCCGACAACGCCCTTGGGCTCGTACCGCAGTTCGGCCTTCGCGCCGAGCAGGCCGAGCGGAAACTGGACATGGCGGCGCTCGCTGCGCGACCACTTGTCCATGTGCTTGAGGCAATACTTGCCGAAGTTCACCGTGCCCGCGATGTCGGTGATCATCGACTGGTGCTGGCTGCGATTGCCGAAATCGGTGGCCATCGCCCGGCACAGCTCCTCGCCATGCTCCTTCAGCAGCGCCATAGCGCGCTGCACTCGGTCACGGCGGGTGGAGAGCGGCTCTGGCCTGGCAGAGGTGAACGCATCGCGCTGCGTCGCCAGGGCTGCTTCCATCTCGGCTTTGCGATCGTTGGCCATCTTCCACTCCTTGGGTTTCTCTTTGCCACCTTTGTCCACGAACCGGGTATGGATGACAAGACTGGTTTGGGCCGGGGCAAGTCCATGCCGTTTGCCTTCGCCGCAGTGCAGCATTAGGGAGTGGGGCAACACGACATTCCAGCGAAAGGTTCCTTCGTCATGGCCCAGTTCTCCGCCGCCGATCCGATCGTCATCCTGTCCTACGCCCGCACCCCGATGGGCGGGATGCAGGGTGTGTTCAGCGAGGTCAGCGCGACCGACCTCGGTGCAACTGCGGTCAAGGCGGCGGTCGAGCGATCGGGTGTGACCGGCGACAAGTTCGACCGCGTCTATATGGGCTGCGTCCTTCCCGCCGGCCTCGGCCAGGCCCCGGCGCGCCAGGCCACGATCAAGGCGGGCCTGCCCAAGTCGGTCCAGGCGACCACCGTCAACAAGGTCTGCGGCAGCGGTATGCAGACGGTGATCATGGGGGCCGAGGCGCTCGCCAGCGGCACTGCCGACTATGTCGTCGCGGGCGGCATGGAGAGCATGACCAACGCGCCCTACGTGCTCAAGAAGCACCGCTCGGGCGCGCGGATCGGGCATGACACCGCCTACGACCATATGTTCCTCGACGGGCTGGAGGACGCCTACGAAGCGGGCCGCGCGATGGGCACTTTCGCGCAGGATACCGCCAACGAATACCAGTTCACCCGCGAGAACATGGACGAATATTCAATCGAGTCGCTGCGCCGCGCCAATGCCGCGATCGCCAGCGGCGCGTTCGCCGACGAGGTGGTCCCGGTCACTTTCTCCACGCGCGCGGGCGAGACGACCGTCGATACCGACGAACAGCCCGGCAAAGGCAAGCCGGACAAGATTCCCACCTTGCGCCCCGCCTTCGCCAAGGACGGCACCATTACCGCCGCCACCTCAAGCTCGATTTCGGATGGAGCTGCCGCCGTCGTCCTGACCAGAGCGAGCCTCGCCAGCGCCAACGGGCAGACGCCGGTGGCCAGGATTGTCGCCGTCGCCGCCCACGCTCAGGAACCTGCCCAGTTCACGGTCGCCCCGGTCGGCGCGATCAACAAGGTGCTCGACAAGGCCGGCTGGTCGGTCGAGGATGTCGATCTGTGGGAAGTGAACGAGGCGTTCGCCTGCGTCGCCATGTTCGCCATGCGCGATGTCGGCATCCCGCACGACAAGATCAACGTGAACGGCGGCGCGACCGCACTCGGGCACCCGATCGGCGCGAGCGGCACCCGCATTGTCGTCACCCTGCTCAACGCCCTCAGGCAGCAGGGCAAGAAACGCGGAGTCGCGACCCTGTGCATCGGCGGCGGGGAAGCCACCGCGATCGCGGTTGAGGTGGTGTGACCTGAATTCCCTAGGGCCCGCCTCAGCTGTATGGTAAATCCGGCTTTCGGGGCGCGATGGGGGAGATTGACCCATGAGAGCACTGACCCTGCTTGCTGCCGTGGCCGCGCTGGCCGCTTGCAATGAAGCCGAAACCGAAACCGCATCCACACCCGTCGAGGCCGAACCGATGGCCGAAGCGCAGCCCGCATCATGGCCGCTCGAAGCGGGAACCTACGAATTCACGCGAGAGGACGGCACCAGCGGCGTCAACACCGTGTCGGCCGACGGCACATATTCGATCGCCTACACTGCGGGCGAGTCGGATGCCGGCACCTGGGTCGAGGAAAACGGCAAGACCTGCCTCACTTCGACCGGCGAACCGGCCAACAAGCGCTGCTATGTTTTCACCAGCCCCGATGCAGAGGGTAACCTGACCGGCACTTCGGACGAGGTCGGGGTGGTGACGATCCGCAAGACATCCTGACATACCATCAAGCGCGGGCGTTCCTCACGGCTCGCCCGCGTCGGATAGCCGCTCCGCGCGGATGACGAGTGCGAAGCCACTGCGATCGCGGTTGAGCTGGTCTGAAAAGACAGTCTTGTTTCCTTGCAGGTTTGGGCGCACCAGCGTGCCAGGGCCGCATTCCCGATTCAACTGAGGAAGAAGGCCATGCGTATCGTATTGACACTTGCAGCTGTTGCCGCGCTTGCAGCCTGTTCGGAACCCGCACCCGATCCTTTGCCAGCGGAAACGGCTGAAGCGCCCGAGCCGATGGTAGCGGAAGGGGTTGCGGCTGGCACCTACGAATTCACCGACGCCGACGGTGCTACCGGAACCACCACGATCAACGCCGACGGCACATATGCGATGGTAGCTGCCGACGGAACGCAGTCCGGGGGCGTTTATGCCCGGCGCGACGGGATGGATTGCTTCGATCCTGAGGGCGAAGAAGCGGAGTTGTGCTGGACGTCGACCGAACCTGCCGCTGATGGCTCGTTTAGTTCGACCTCAACAGCTGGTCAGACGGTGACAGTCAGACCTAAGGCAGCGGCAGTGGCAGCACCTGCCGCTCCTGCGACTCAGTGATCAAGCGCGGGCGTTCCTCTCGGCTCGCCCGCGCCCCACAGCCGTTCCGCGCGGACCCAGCCTATCCGGCCAGCAATGTCGATCCGGCACCAGCCCGCGTCGCACTTGCCCAGCTTGCCGTAGACGCCGGGTTCGGCATTCCATCTCAGCGCCGCGCCGTCGGAGGGTTCCGCACGGATGGCGGCGAGGCCTTCGCCCACCACGACTGCACTGCGATCGGGGCTGAGCAGGCTAGCGGCCACCCAGCCCTGGTCGCCCTCGTGATCGGTCACCAGACGCCAGCCATCGACAACGCGCACGACCTTGATCGGCAAGCCGGGCCGTTTGTAGACCCAAGCGACCTTGTAATCGCGGCTCGGCCCGACGCGCATGAACATTTCCTCCGCGCGCACCGTCGCCCAGTAAGGCACCTCTCGGCTTTGCGCACTCGCGGCAATCTGCGGGAGCAGCAGCGCCAGCGGTAACAGGATGAACAAGCGTCGAAACATGGGCCGCAATCCTAGCCAGCGGTATGGCTCGGCAGCAAGCGATTCGCAGGTGACAATCCCCATGCGCTTGACCGCCCTGCCCTCCCCGTCCTAGCGCGGTTGGCATGAGCGAGCACAAGGGCACAGCGGGACATCGGATCGAGGGCAAACCGCGCGTAGTGGTGACCCGTCACCTGATGCCGGCGGTCGAGGCCCGCATCGCCGAACTGTTCGACGCTACGCTGAACGAGGTTGACGAACCTTATTCGCGCGACCGCCTGATCGCCGCGGTTCGAACCGCCCATGTCCTCGTACCGACCGTTACCGACCGGATCGACGCGGACCTGATCGCGCAGGCAGGCGACCAACTCGGCCTGATCGCCAGTTTCGGCGCGGGAACCGATCACATCGACCTCAAGGCGGCCGCCGCGCGGCGTATCATCGTCACCAACACGCCCGGGGTGTTCACCGATGACACCGCCGACATCGCGATGGAGATGATCATCGGCATTCCGCGCCGCGTGCGCGAGGGCGTCGCGCTGGTGCGGCGCGGCGAGTGGACCGGGTGGGCGCCCTCGGCAATGCTCGGACGCAAGCTGGCGGGCAAGGTGCTCGGCATCGTCGGCATGGGCCGGATCGGCCAGGCGGTCGCACACCGCGCGCGCGCCTTCGGGCTGGAGATCGCCTATCACAACCGCAAACGTTTACCCGAGGCGGCGGAGCGGATGCTGGGGGCGCGCCATGTCGCCAGCCTCGACGACCTGGTGGCCGAGGCCGACATCCTCACCCTGCACTGCCCGGCAACGCCCGACACGCATCACCTTATGGACGCCCGCCGGTTCGGCCTGATGAAAGAGGGCGCGTGCCTAATCAACACAGCGCGCGGCGAGCTAATCGACCAGGACGCGATGATCGCCGCCCTCGCCTCCGGCCGCCTCGCGGGCGCGGGCCTCGACGTCTACCCCGACGAACCCCGCGTCGATGCGCGCCTTCTCGCATTCCCCAACGTGATGACCCTGCCCCATATCGGCAGCGCCACGCGCGAGGGGCGCGAGGAATCGGGCCACAAGGTCATCGCCAATATCCGTATGTGGGCCGACGGCCATCGGCCCCCGGATCAGGTGCTAGACGCGCTGGTCTAGTGCCTCAATCCCCCGTCAGGATCCGGTCGACCAGTTCCTTCACCGTCGGGGTGAAGTTGTTCGAATAGAACGGGTCCTGCTTGAAGCGATAGGCCGCGTGGCCGGCGAACATCAGGTTGTCGTCGGTGCGGCCGCCGTGGGCGATGTCCTGCAATGTCTTCTGGATGCAGAAGCTACGTGGGTCGGCCAGGCGGCCGGTGGTGTAGTCGTCGTGGTCCTTCCATGACGAGAACCCGCAGTGCGACAGGCAACCCATGCAGTCCTTCTGGTCCTGCCTGATCACGTCGCGACTGGCGGGTGTGACGTAGACGATCGTGTCGTCGGGCGTCTTCATCGCCTCGGTATAGCCTTCGCCGAACCAGCCCCTGGCGCGTTCGTAGTCCTTGGGCGCGACCCAGAAATTCTTGCCCCGCACGCCCACATCGAGCTGGCGGGTATGCTCGCCCGCCTCGACCTTGCTGTAGGGGATCTGCCGTTCCGAACGGTGGATCAGGTCATAGAGGAAATCGGTCTTGACCGCGCTCGAATAGAACCCGGTGGGCGAGAACTTGTGCAACAGCACATCGCCATCGTCCAGGGTGCGCAGGCGGTCCTTCCATTCCTGCGGGATCGGGCTTTCTTCGGTCAGAAGCGGGCGAGTGCCGAACTGGAAGGCGATCTTGCCGAGTTCCGGGTTGTCGATCCAGTCGTTCCATTCGCGCAGGAACCACACTCCGCCCGCCATCACGATCGCGGTGTCCTCGCTCACCCCTTCGGCGCGCATCGTCTCGCGCAACGCCTTGACGCGAGGGTACGGATCCTCCGGCTTAAGCGGGTCCTCGGCATTGGACAGGCCGTTGTGTCCGCCCGCCAGCCACGGATCCTCATAGACCACGGCCGCCATCAGCTCCGGGACCTTGGAATAGCTGCGCTTCCACAGTGCCCGGAATGCCCGGGCGGAACTGATGATCGGCAGGTAGCTGACGTTGAAGCGCTGCGCGATCTCGGCCAGTTTGTAGGGCATCCCTGCGCCGCAGGTCACGCCGGTGACCAGTCCGCGGGTCTTCTCAAGCACGCCCTCGAGCACGGCCTGTGCCCCGCCCATTTCCCACAGGACGTTGATGTTGATCGCACCGCGGCCGCTGGCGATATCATATGCGCGCCGCACCTGCTCCACCGCGCCATCGATGGCATAGCGGATGAGCTGTTCGTGACGTTCGCGCCGGGTCAGCGCGTCGTAGATCTGGGGGATGATCTTTCCCTCGGCGTCATAGCTGTCGGCGTTGACCGCGCTGACCGTGCCGATGCCGCCCGCCGCTGCCCATGCGCCCGAACTCAGGTGGTTGGTGGCCGATACGCCCTTGCCGCCCTCGACCAGTGGCCAGACCTCGCGGCCGCCATAGACGATCGGGCTCAAACCCTTGAAACTCATTAACTGTCCAATCCAGAATCTGCGACCGCAGCGCCGCTTCGCCTACCGTTGACCACCATTCGCGGCTGGCCCGCGGCAGGGCTTTATCGCTGCCGGTTCGGGCCTCTTAGCGGCGCGTTTGAACTGTGCATAGTACCCAGCCAGTTCGGGCGCATTGCGGAAAGCCTGCAGTTCGTAGCCGACCTGGCGGAACTCGCACGACAGCAGCAGCGGATCGATCCCGTGCTGATCGGTCGGGCGGTCGACGTCGACGACGATGATCTGGCCATCCTCGCGCAGCGCGGGCCACATGCGCCAGAGGAAGGCGTATGGTTCCTGCACCTCGTGGTACATATGGACCAGGAACACCCGGTCGAAGCTGCCGGGCGGAAGCATCGGATCATCCCCCCGCCCGAGCTTGATCGATACGTTGTCGAGCCGCTCGCGCTCGACACGCTGCGCAAGCCGCTCGAGCGCGGCCTGGTCGATGTCCTGCGCCAGCACGCGGCCATCCTCGCCCACGCGCTCGGCCAGGCGCACCGTATAGTAGCCATTGCCCGCGCCGATGTCGGCAACGGTCATGCCGGACTCGATCCCGGCAAGCCGCATCACCGTTTCGGCCTCGCCGCGATTGTCGCGCTCGGTCTCGGTCGAGAACTGGTTCGCGCCGAGATCGGACACGGGCCGGTCGGGACGGGGAAACTCGAGCGAGCTGTCAGGGCGATCGCTGGGCTGCGATCCGCACGCAGCGAGGGCGAGGACAAACGGCAAGAGTGGGCCGAGGCGCGACATCATCCGACCGCCCTCTAGCGGGTGCGGGCCGGGGTGGCAAAGCGAAGTTGCCGAAGCGCGATCCGCGTCCAGCCGACGGAGGGCCATGTCACACTTGTTACACTGTCCAGGGCGAGTTCCGTCACGCTGGGCGGGGTAAGTATAACCTTGCACGGGAGGAGAGTTGTCACCTTGCGCATACAGAGTGTCTCCTTGCCCTGCCCCGATGCCATCTTCGTTCGCCGCACTTTGGGTCAGCGAAGCTCGTGCGAGCTCGCCGCGTGTAGGAAACGTCTCGCAATCGGCCATCTGAAAAAACTTGGATTACGTAAACATACGCTCGATTCACGACAAATCTGACACTATTTCGAATCTACCGAATAGAACATACGAAATAATTGAACTGACTCTGAGGCGCATATATTCGATCAAGCTATTGAAAATTATCAAGAACGAACTTCGGCAGACTGCCGCCTTTGCTCTTTCAAAACCGAAAAATCCATGTAGGTTCAATGTTCTGCAATCGGGGGAGATGGCGCCAATGTCTTTGCGAAAACGCACATTGCTGTTCGCGGCCTTCCTCGTCGCTGTCGGAACGGCTCCGGCTCTCGCCCAACAGGCAGGCGGGGAAACGATCTTCCGCGACGTGCGTGTCTTCGATGGAACCGGCAGCGAGCTTTCCGGTCCTACGAACGTGCTGGTTCGCGGTGATGTGATCGTCGAGATTGGACCAGAAGTTACGCCTGTAAATAGCGACGCGACCGTGATCGAAGGCGGCGGGCGAACGCTTATGCCGGGGCTGATCGACAATCACGTCCACATGATGTTCAACAGTCTGTCGCCGGCACAGATGCTCGATCCGGGAATGTCGGTGGAGCGCGTCGGCCAGCTCTCGGCGGAGCAGGCGCAGGCGATGCTGCTGCGCGGTTTCACCTCGGTCCGCGACCTAGGTGGGCCGGTATTCGACCTGAAGCGCCTGATCGACAGCGGGCGCTTGGCAGGGCCGCGTATCTGGCCATCGGGCCCGATGATCTCGCAGACCTCCGGCCATGCCGACCTGCGCGGGCCGAGCGAACCTTCACGCCGCTTCACCGGCAAGATCCCGCGCGCGGAGGAAGCCTGGGCCAGCGTCATCGCCGATGGCCGCGACGAGGTGCTGACGGCGGTGCGCGAGAACCTGCGGCTAGGGGCGAGCCAGATCAAGCTGTCCGCCGGTGGCGGTACAAGCACCGACAACGATCCGCTCGACGTCACGCAGTACACGCTCGACGAGATGGTGGCCGGGGTCGAAGCGGCCGAGGACTGGAACACCTACGTCACTGTCCATGCCTATCACCCCAGATCGGTCCGCCGTGCAATCGAGGCAGGAGTGAAGGTGATCGAGCACGGCAATCTGCTCGACGAGGATACGCTGCGGCTGATGGCCAAACGGGGAGTCTGGCTTTCGGGACAGGTCCTGTCGGATTCGACCGACGCGATGGACGCTGCGCGCCGCGCGAAACGCGAACCGGTGCTCGAGGGGCAGCTGCGCGTCTGGCCGCTCGCCAAGCGGCTGGGCGTAAAGCTGGCGTGGGGAACCGATTTCCTGTTCGAACCCGAACTCAATCAGCAGCAGAACGCCTATCTCCTGCGGCTCAAGCCCTGGTTCACGCCCGCCGAATTGCTCAAGCTGGCGACGCACGACAACGCGCAATTGCTGGCCTTGGCCGGGCCGCGCTCGCCATATCCCGGTACTCTGGGTGTCGTCCGTCCCGGCGCGCTGGCCGACCTGATCCTGGTGAACGGCGATCCGCTGGCCGACATCGACCTGATCGGCGATCCGGAGCGTAACTTCGCAGTGATCATGAAGGGCGGCGTGATCGCCAAGAGGCAATGACGATGGCAATTCGCAAGATCGCAGTCGCAGCGGCAGTAGCGCTATCGCTTGGCATCTTCGGCGCGCCAGCAAGCGCGGCTGGCAAAGGCACGACAGTCGACGTCACGGTGTATGGCTGGCTTACGGGAGCGACGGGTGAATTCACCCCCTTCACCGGCGCGCCGACGCTGGAGTTCGACAATTCGTTCGGCGAGGTGCTGGAGGATCTCGACGCGGCATTCTTCGCTTCCGCCCATTTGCGGAAGGACCGGTTCGTCGCTCTCGTCGATGTGAGCTATGCCGCGCTATCGCGCGAAGGGCTGGTTCCGCCCGGCATCCCGGCAGAAGGGAAGATCAAGCAGTTCTCAATAACCGCGGCGGCGGGTGCGCGCGTCGTCGAAAGCCCCACGGTCGCGGTCGATCTGGTCGGTGGTGCCCGGCTGTGGAACCTCGACGGCTCCATCGAGGTGCCCCTGGCGGGAGTGGCGGTCGCGCCGGACAAGACGTTCGTCGACCCCATCGTCGGGGCAAGAATGGTCGCCCAGCTCGCGCCGCGCCTTTCCTTGCTGACCTATGCCGACGCGGGCGGCTTCGGGATCGGTTCGGATTTCACTTATCAGCTTCTGGCGACGCTCAATTACCGTGCGGGAAGCAGCGTATTCCTCTCCGCCGGCTATCGGCATCTTTCGGTGGATTATTCCAGTGGGGGAACCGTGTTCAACGGCAGCCAGACCGGCCCGATCTTGGGTGTGACGAAGCGGTTCTGAGCGACCGGCGGCTCCTAATCCGCGTCCTCCACCTCGACCTTCTCGCCCGTCACCCGCTGCGCCAGTGACGCGGCGATGAAGTCGTCCAGCGCGCCGTCCAGCACCGCGTCGGGGTTGGTCGAGGTCACGCCGGTGCGCAGGTCCTTGACCATCTGGTACGGCTGGAGGACGTAGCTCCTGATCTGGTGGCCCCAGCCGATGTCGCTCTTGGCCGAATGTTCGGCACTGGCGGCTTCCTCGCGGGCGCGCATTTCGGCTTCGTAGAGGCGGGCCTTCAGCATATTCATCGCGATGTCGCGGTTCTTGTGCTGGCTGCGGTCCTGCTGGCTGGCAACGACGATGCCGCTCGGCTGGTGGGTGATACGCACCGCGCTGTCGGTGGTGTTGACGTGCTGGCCGCCCGCACCGCTGGCGCGATAGGTGTCGATCTTGAGGTCGGCCGGGTTGATCTCGATCTCGAAGCTGTCGTCGATCACCGGATAGACCCAGACCGAGCTGAAACTGGTGTGGCGACGCGCGCTGCTGTCGTACGGGCTGATGCGGACGAGGCGGTGGACGCCGCTTTCGGTCTTGGCATAGCCATAGGCGTTGTCGCCCTTGAGGTGCAGCGTGGCCGACTTGATGCCCGCGGCCTCGCCCGCCTGGTATTCGACCGTCTCGACCTTGAAGCCCTTGCGCTCGGCCCAGCGGGCATACATCCGCAGCAGCATCTCGGCCCAGTCCTGGCTCTCGGTGCCCCCTGCCCCGGCGTGGATTTCGAGATAGGTATCGTTGCCGTCGACCTCGCCCGAGAGCAGCGCCTTGACCTTGTCGGCATCGGCCCGCGCGGCGAGCGCGGCGAGGCTGGCGAGGCCGTCGCCCACCACATCGTCGTAGCCCTCGGCCTCGCCCATTTCGACGAATTCGACCGCATCGGCCATCTCGGCGGAAATCTGCCGCACGGTGCCGATCGCGTCAGCCAGAACCTTCTGTTCACGGGTGATCGCCTGGGCCTGCTTCGGATCGTCCCACAGGGTGGGATCCTGCACGCGCGCATCCAGCTCGTCGAGGCGGCGCAGCGCGCGTTCCCAGTCGAGCGACTGGCGCACCAGCGCCAGCGCGGCTTCGATCCGGTCGATGTGGGCCTGCCCTTCGGCACGCATGGCGATTGTCTCCGCGTAAGGTCGGCGGTCCGCTTAGCGGACAGCGGGGGATTGTAAAGTTCGGCGGGAAGAGTGGCGCGGCTAGTAGATGCCGCCCTGGTTCTCGACGAAGTTCTCCCGCCGACCATCGCTTGCGGACGAACGCGCGTTGTCGTTCGCGGCCTCCCCCGCGCGACGCAGCACGGCGAGGATTTCCTTGCGCCGGGTCTCGATCTCGTCCGCGCGGGTGCGGCGCGGCGGTTCGGTGTCGGGCTTGAACGCCTCCCAGATCAGCGAGGCGCGCGGCTCGTTGCCGGGGATGCCGTCGAGCACGCGCTTGCCGCTCATCCGGTCGATGCGGACCATGCGCACGCCGGGCGGGGCGACGAACGGTTCGCCGCTCCAGCGATTCTTCGTCTCGCGCACGAATTGCTGGAACATCGGCGCGGCGGTGTTGCCGCCCTGGACATAGCCGCCAAGGTTCCGCGGCTGGTCGAAGCCGATGTAGACCCCCGCGACATAGTCCGCCGAACCGCCCACGAACCAGGCATTGGTCGGGCCGGAGGTGGTGCCGGTCTTGCCGAACAGCGGCAGGTCGAGATCGAGCAGCCGGGTGGCGGTGCCGCGCAGCACGACGCCGGTGAGCATATGGAGGACCTGGAATGCGGTGCGCTGGTCCATCACCTGCCTGCCGCCGGGCCTGAGGCGCGGCATGGGCTGCCCGTCCCATTCGGCCATGTTGCAGCCGGTGCAGGCCCGCTTGTCGGCCCGCCAGATCACCTTGCCCCGCCTGTCCTGGATGTAGTCGATGACGCTGGGATCGTACTGTCGACCGTGGTTGGCCAGCGCGGAGTAGGCGTTGACCATCTTGAGCACCGTGGTGTCGCCCGCGCCCAGCGCGAAGGCGGGCCACGGCTCATAGCTGCCGATGCCGACCTGCTCGAACGTCTTGATGACGGCAGGCATCCCCGCATCCATCGCGATGTGCACCGTCATCAGGTTCTTCGACTGCTCCAGCCCATAACGCATCGGATAGACGCCGCCGCCGCGACTGCCGCCGAAATTGGTGAAGCATTTTTCGCCCAGGTTCGCGCCCTGGTAGTAGCAGTATTGCTGGTCAGGCACCTCGCTCGCCGGGGTCATCCCGTTGTCGAGCCCGGCGGCATAAACGAACGGCTTGATCGTAGAACCCGGCTGGCGCTCGGCCTGGGTGGCGCGGTTGAATGATCCGAGCCGATCATCGAACCCGCCCTGGATCGCGACCACGCGGCCCGTCTGCGGATCCTGCGCGACGAAGCCGCCCGAAACCTCGGGGACGGTGCGCACGCGCCAGCCGTTGCCCGCGGGCGAGGCGGCAATCACGTCGCCCGCCTTCAGCGCGTCGGGCAGGCCCGTCAGCGGATGCGTCTCGCCATCGGTGAAGCCGATGCGGGCATTGGCCCCGGACCGCTCGGTCACGACGCCCACACGCCAGTCGCTGTAGTTTATCGCCAGGTTGGACGTGGTGAGCTGTCCGGCCCAGCTGCCCTCGGACAGGTCGATCGTGGCGATCGGCCCACCCCATCCGCGATTGCCGTGATAGCGCAGGATGCCCGCCCGCAGCGCATTGCGCGCGGCGTCCTGCATATCGGTATCGAGCGAGGTCCGCACCCACAACCCGCCCGCGTAGACGCTGTTCGGCCCATCCTCCGCCATCTCGCCGAATTCGGCGATCAGCTGGCGGCGGACTTCCTCGAGGAAATAGCCCGCATCGGCGGAACGCTGGGTCCGCTGGGTGACTAGGCCCAGCGGCATGGCCTTGGCCGCCTCTGCCTCTTGCGCGGTGACGAACCCGTCCTGCACCATCCGGTTGAGCACGAAGTTGCGTCGCCCGATCGCCATCCGCTCGTTCTGGCGCCTGCCGTAACGCTCCGGCGCCTTGGGCAGGATCGCGAGGAACGCCGCCTCGTGCAGGTCCAGATCGCCGACGTCCTTGTCGAAATAGGCGCGCGCGGCCGCCTGCACCCCGAAGCTGCGGCGGCCGAGCGGAATCTCGTTGAGATAGAGTTCCAGGATTTCGCGCTTGGTCAGCACACCCTCGATCCGGCGCGCGAGGATCATTTCCTTGAGCTTGCGGGTGACCGAATATTCGTCGCCCAGGAGCAGGTTCTTCGCAACCTGCTGGGTAATGGTCGACCCGCCGACCGCTCGCTCGCCCGAGCCGAACTTGCTGGCGTAATCGATCACCGCCCTGAGGGTGCCGGTAAAGTCGACCCCCCCGTGGCTGAAGAAGGTCTTGTCCTCGGCCGACAGGTAGGCCTCAATCAACTGCTGCGGAAAGTCCGCGTACTGCAACTGCACCCGGCGTTCGCGGGCATAGGAGTGGACGATTTCGCCATCGATCCCGCGCACGACCGTGGGCAGCGGGGTTTCATAGTCGGCCAAGCTCTTGGCATCGGGCAGATCGCGGGCGAGGACCAGCCACAGGATAAGAAACAGCACCAGCAACCCGCCGAGCGCCGACGCCGCCCAGCGAAACCATCGCTTTTCCTGCCAGTTGAGACGGAACCACGCCAGCACGCCGCTGGCGTCGCGACGGATTCGATAGCGGATATAGTCGGTTGTCGATTGTTCGGCCATGATCGATCAGCGCCTTAGCACGCGGGTCGGCGGTGGCAAAAGGTGGATTGCCGGAAAATGAACCGCAACCGGTCCTGTCGCTCAATTGCCCGACTGTCGCGCGAAATGAATCCTGATCGCACGCGCCATCGTTTCGGCAAAGCGGGCCCTGCCTTCTGTCGACGCGAGCTGTTCGGCCTCGTCAGGGTTGGTGATGAACCCCGCTTCATAGAGCACGGCAGGTACGTCGGGCGCACGCAAGACCGCCAGGGAAGCGGCACGGCGCGCTTGCGGATGGAAGGACAACGCCCCCTCCCCTTCCCGCAGGATCAAGCCGACGAACTCGGCTGATGTCTCTTGCACGCGCCGCTGCGACAGGTCGAACAGGATCGCGCTGACATCCTCGCTCTGCCCTTCGATCTCCAGTCCGTTGAGGCGGTCGACGGCGTTTTCGCGTGCGGCAAAGCGAGCGGCTGCCGCGCTCGAAGCGGTCGAGGACAGGGTATAGATGCTCGCCCCGCGCACGTCTTCCTCGCCGCCCGAAGAATCTGCGTGGATCGAGACGAACAGGTCGGCGCCCAGGCGGCGCGCGATCTCGGGCCGTTCGTCGAGCGCGAGGAAACGGTCGTCCTCGCGCGTCAGCGCCACGCGGATACCACCCTGCTCGACCAGCTCATCGCGCAGGGCCAGTGCCAGTGCCAGCACGAGTTCCTTCTCGCGGAAGCCGCCGCCGCTCGCGCCCGGGTCCTTGCCGCCATGGCCGGCATCGATCACCACCAGCGGACGCGACCGGTCGGGCGGACCGTGTATCGTCGGCAGGTCAACCGGATCGCCGGCGGCGGGGAGCAATAAGCGCACGACGTAGTCACGCCCCAGATGCGGCACGGGAATGGTAAGCCCGAACGCGTAGAGCGCAGCCAGCAATGCCGGCGGAGCCAGGAATATCACCCCGATCAGTGCGCGCCTCGACATTGCGCACGACTGTTAAGAGGATGTGACCTCCATGCGCAATAAGGTTGCGGGACGAAACTGCCGGTGCTAGCGCAGTGCCATCGGATCGACGCCTTCCCGCAACTTGGGACATTCCGCGTGCAATGCACGGAATTCCGGCGAAAATTCGACCACGGTCCGGCTTCTTTTCCGGCCCGATGCAACAGGTTGACGCAAGAATGAGATCGCCTTCCCCGCAACAGCAGCCAACGGCCCCGGCCTGTGGCGCTGCGCGCGGAATCGGGGCGGCGCACGACGCGCGCATATCCATTCTTGCAGACACATCACTCCGGCGAGGCGCAGGGTCGCGCGTTAGCCGGTCAGAGATCGCCGTAATCCCCGCTTCGGGCAGCGGCTCCCACAACTATCGGCGCGACTATGCGGTGCGGGTTCTCCCGCCCGGCAGCGCCTGGAGAATTCATAATGGCAACGCGTATGCTAATCGACGCGCGCCACCCGGAAGAAACGCGGGTGGCGGTCCTCAAGGGAAACCGGATTGAGGAATTCGATTTCGAATCTGCCGAACACAAGCAGATCAAGGGCAATATCTATCTCGCCAAGGTAACCAGGGTCGAACCGTCGCTGCAGGCGGCGTTCGTCGATTTCGGCGGCAATCGCCACGGATTCCTCGCCTTCGGTGAAATCCACCCCGACTACTACCAGATCCCCAAGGAAGATCGCGAGGCGCTGATCGCCGCCGATGCCGAGGCGGCCGAGGAAGAAGCACGCCTGCGCGACGAGGAAGAAGACCGCGGCGAAATGCCCGGCGATGAATACGACGCCGACGACGAAACCGGCGAATCGCTGGTCGAGGACATGGCCGAGGACGGGGTCGAGGAAATCGACACTTCCGAGAAGGACGAAGTTTCGACCATCGAGGAAGGCCAGGTCGATAGCGGCGACGACGCCGATGGCGACGACGAAGCTAGCGAGGACGGGGCCAGCGAGGACGAAGGCGAACGCCGCAGTCGTCGCGGTCGTGGCCGCCGCCAGGGCAAGCCCCGGGCCCGCGCGAAGGAGGTCGACGAGGCTCGCGCCCGCCGCCAGGCGCTGCGCCGCCGCTACAAGATCCAGGACGTGATCCAGCGTCGCCAGGTGCTGCTGGTCCAGGTCGTCAAGGAAGAACGCGGCAACAAGGGCGCGGCGCTGACCACCTATCTCAGCCTCGCCGGGCGCTACACCGTGCTGATGCCCAACAGCAGCCACGGCGGCGGCATTTCGCGCAAGATTTCCAGCGCTGCCGATCGCAAGCGGCTGAAGACGATCGTCGGCGACCTGTCGTTGCCGCGCAGCATGGGCCTGATCGTGCGCACCGCTGGCCTTCAGCGGACCAAGCCCGAGATCAAGCGCGACTTCGACTATCTCGCCCGCCTGTGGGACGAGATCCGTGAGAAGACGCTCGCCAGCAGCGCGCCGGCGCTGATCCATTCGGACAGCGACCTCATCAAGCGAGCGATCCGCGACATCTACAACAAGGAAATCGAGGAAGTCGTGGTCGAGGGCGAGGCGGGATACCGTTCCGCGCGCGAATTCATGAAGCTGCTGATGCCGAGCCACGTGCGCAAGGTGAAGGCCTATTCCGACCCCGTGCCGCTGTTCCAGCGTTACGGCGCGGAGGACCAGCTACGCGCGATGTACGACCCGATGGTGCAGCTCAAGAGCGGCGGCTACCTCATCATCAACCCGACCGAGGCGCTGGTGTCGATCGACATCAACTCCGGCCGTTCCACCAAGGAACACGGGATCGAGGCGACCGCGCTCAACACCAACCTGGAGGCGGCGCGCGAAATCGCCCGCCAACTGCGCCTGCGCGACATGGCCGGCCTCGTCGTGATCGACTTCATCGACATGGAATACAGCTCGAACATCCGCAAGGTCGAGCGGGCGATGAAGGACGCGCTCAAGAACGACCGCGCGCGCATACAGGTCGGGCGCATCTCGGGCTTCGGCCTGATGGAGATGAGCCGCCAGCGCCTGCGCACCGGCGTGCTCGAGGCGACCACCCGCTCCTGCCCGCATTGTGACGGCACCGGCTTGGTCCGCACCGCGTCGAGCGCGGGCCTGTCGGCGCTGCGCCTGATCGAGGACGAGGCCGCGCGCGGCCGCGGCACGATCATCCGGCTTGGTGCCAGCACCGAGGCGGCGGTCTATCTCCTCAACGAGAAGCGCGGCGACCTGGTCGAGATCGAGGACCGCTACGGCGTCAAGGTTGAGGTCGTGCCCGAGGGCGAGGAAGAAGGCGCCAAGATGAGCGTCGCCAGCGCCGGCCCGCGCCCGACTCAGGCGCCCAAGTTCGAGCCGATCGTCGACGATGACGACGACGAACTCGATGCCATTCCCGAAGACGACTTCGACGACGAAGAGAAGGAGGCTGACGACCGTCCTCGCAAGAAGCGCCGTCGCCGCGGCCGCAAGGATCGGTCCGAGCGCGAACCGGCGAACACCGAGCACACCGGCGATGCCGATGAAGCTGGCGATGAAGACGCCAGGGAAGAAAATCGCGCGGAGGACAATCGCGAGGGCGACGAGGAGCGGCCTGCCAAGAAGCGCCGCCGCCGGGGCGGCAGGGGGCGTCGTGGCGGGCGCGGACGCGAGCGCGAGGATGCCGTCGGCGAACCCGCCGAAGCTGGTGATGACGCCGAGGCCGAGCCGGTGATAGCCGAACCGGCGGATGAGCCGGTCGAACTGGTCGCCGAGGAAGAAACCGCCAAGCCCAAGCGCCGCTCGCGCCGCAAGAAGGCGGACGAGCCGGAGGCGGAAACCGCCGAGATCGTGCCTGCTCCCGAGCCGGAGCCGGTAGAGGAAGCGCCCGCCAAGCCCAAGCCGCGCTCGCGCCGCAAGAAGGTCGCCACGCCCGAGGCGGAGAGCGAGACCGTCGCTGCCCCTGAAGCGGCCCCGGTCGAAGCGGAACCGGAACCGCAAGCCGACGCCAAGCCCAAGCGCACTCGCCGCAAGAAGGCCGATGAACCGGCTGCCGAACCGGTGCTGGTGGCCGAAGCTGCCGATGCCGGCGCTGCGCCTGCCGCAGCGGAAGGCGAGAACGGATCGGCTCGTCGCGGCTGGTGGCAGCGCACCTTCGGCGAATGATCGAGCAGGCCTCCCCGGCACCGCGCCGGGGAGGGTAGCGCGGCAGTGCGTCACGCAGTGGCGGACGATAGAATGTCTTGCCCCGCGCCGCACGGCTTTGCCCTTCCCGGTTTGCCGCTGGACGATTATTGCGACCTCTCGAATCAACCACGGGACCGGCCATGACCTCTGCGATCGAACCACTGCGCATTCCGGACGAGGCGAAGGAGCGGGTTCGCCTGCTTTTCATGGCCAAGCACGTGCTGTGGGGCGGCGGGATGCATCCCGAAGACGGCAACCACGCCATCTACCACCACGAGGTCCGCACGACGCTGGAGAACCTCGGCCTCAACCTCCAGCTCGCCAACACCTACAAGGTGCTGTTCGATCGGCCCGAGGTGGATTTCGTGTTCCCGCTGCTCAATCGCGGCGGGTTCGTGAACAGCGAGATGCTGATCCCGATCCTGTGCAATATGCACCGCATTCCCTATTTGGGCGCGATGCCGTTCCTGCGCGGACTGGGCGACGACAAATCGGTTTCCAAACTGGTCGCCACCCACGCCGGAGTGCCGACCGCGCCGTGGTTCTGCTTCCGCCGCGGCGCGCCCGTGCGCGAGGCGAACCTGCCTCCCTCGCCCAAGGGCCGGTGGGTCATCAAGCCCAACGCATCGTCGGCCAGCTGGGGCATTTCCGATGCTTTCGACTGGAACGGCGTGACCAATGCGATCGCCGACATTCACGGCCAGGGCCACGACGCGATCGTCGAGCCCTATCTCGACGGTTACGACGTCCAGTGCGCCTTCATCACCATGCGCGACGAACCGATCGCGCTGCCGATGCTGTGGTACGAGCGCGAGGACACGCAGAAGCTGTGGACCTATTACGAAAAGCGCGACCTGGTGCAGAACACCGAAAAGGCCGCGCTCAAGCGGTTCGACCATCCCGAACTGGCCCCCAGGATCGAGGCGCTGGCCAGGAAGTTCGCGCAGGAGTTCGTCCCGTTCGATTATGGCCGGATCGAATTCCGCGTCGACCTCGACGCCGGCGAGATCAATTTCATCGAGGTCAATCTCAACTGCAACCTGTGGTCGGAAAAGGTCATGGCCAAGGCGGCCGCCCAGGCCGGCTTCAGTCACGCCGACCTGATGGAAACGCTGCTGGCCGAAAGCTGGCGCCGCAACGCTCTGATTTCCTGACCGACGCCGCCACCACAACTGGCGACTATGGTTGTAGTCGTTTGTCGAGCGACCATGCCATTCGTCGAGCCGGATCGCCGCTCGTCGACTCCCGAACCGGCTTGAACGAGGGCGCGTGTCGCGCTCGCTCAAACCGAGCCATTCGAGCCTCGATTTGGGAGGAGTATTCGAATGGGGACGCGACTTTATGGCACGGGCCGCGGGCACTGGCTGGCGTGCACGGCTGCGGTGGCGGCGCTGGCGGCAAGCCCGGCCGTCGCACAGGAACAAACCGACCTGCCACCCCCGCCCGACGCTACCGATACCGTCACGCCGACCACAACCGGCAGGGCGCAGAGCTATACTCCGGCCGACTTCGCGCGTTATGCGCCGCGTAACGCGTTCGACATGCTCAACCAGGTGCCGGGCTTCGATATTCGTGAGAGCGCGCAGCAGCGCGGGCTTGGCCAGGCGACCGGCAACGTGCTGTTCAATGGCGCGCGCCCATCGTCGAAGGATGATATCTTCGCCCAGCTCACCCGCATTCCAGCAGCCCAGGTCAGCCGGATCGAGATCCTCGACGGCGCTTCGCTCGATATTCCCGGTCTTTCCGGCCAGGTCGCCAACGTCGTTTTCGCAGCGAATGGCGGCGTTTCCGGCCAGTTCAGCTGGGTGCCCGAATTCCGCCCGCACAACACCGATCCGCTGCTGGTGCGCGGCGACGTGTCGGTCAGCGGCAAGAACGGCGAGGTCGCATGGGAGGCCGCGCTCAGCAACGCGGATTCGGGGCGCGGCGGCGCGGATGGCGAGACGCTGATCCTAGCTGGCGACGGCTCGCTGCTCCAGCGCCGGTTCGACGTGGTCACCTCCGACTACGACTCGCCCAAGCTCTCGGGCAAGGTGACCTGGGACCCAGCGGGCGCCAGCGTGCTCAACGTCAACGGCCATTACCAGCGCATCTACAGCCGCTTCCGCGAGGACGGCCAGCGGTTCATCCCCGGCGCGCCGGACGAATTTCGCACCGTTCGCCAGAAGAACGACACCTGGAATTACGAGCTTGGCGGTGATTACAGTTTCGCGCTCGGCCCCGGCACTTTCAAGGCGATCGGCCTGCGCAGCTTCAGTCACGAACCGCTGTCGGTCACGGTGGTGAGCGAGTTCGCCGACAGCCGCCCGAACACCGGCGATCGCTTCACCCAGACTGGCGACCTGGGCGAGACGATCGCGCGCGGCGAATACAACTGGAAGATGCTGGGCGGCGACTGGCAACTGGCGGGCGAGGCGGCTTTCAACACGCTCGACAATGTCTCCGCTCTGTTCGTGCTCGATCCGGGCGGGCAGTTCGTCGAGGTGCCCTTCCCCGCCGGCACCGGCGGGGTGAGCGAAGACCGCTACGAAGGCTCGCTCAGCTTCGGTCGCAGCCTGACACCGAAGCTCTCGTTCCAGCTCAACGTGGCCGCCGAACATTCGACTATCGTGCAGAGCGGCGCGAATGGGCTGGAACGCACGTTCTTCCGGCCCAAGGGCAAGCTGAGCTTCGCATGGAAACCGTCGAGCGACTTAGACATCGCGTTCAATGTGCAGCGGCGCGTGCTCCAGCTCTCGTTCTACGATTTCCTCGCCCGAGCGTTTATCGACGACGACAACGAGAATTCGGGCAACAACGACCTGCGACCGCAGCAGGACTGGAGCTACGAGGGCGAAATCAACAAGACGCTGGGTGCCTGGGGCAAGACCCAGCTCCGGTTCGTCTATCGAGACGTCGAGGATTACGTCGACATCATTCCGGTACTCGGCGGCGAATCGGTGGGCAACATTGACAAGTCCTGGGCGCGCGCGATCGTGTCGAGCAGCACGATCAATCTCGATCCCGCGGGGCTCAAGAGCATGAAGATCGACGCCACCTTCGTGCTTCAGGAATCGCGACTGCGCGACCCCTTCACTGGCGAAAAGCGCCAGTGGAGTGGCTTCGTCAACCGCCAGGCCAACATCGCGCTGCGGCACGACATTCCGGGCATCGACTGGGCCTGGGGCGCCAGCGCCAACCACAATCACGTGCTGCCGCGCTATCGCAGTAACCAGGTCGACCGGAACTGGGAAGGCCCGTGGTTCGCCGGGGTGTTCGTCGAGCACAAGGACGTGTTCGGGCTGACGGTGCGGGCGCGGGTCAGCAACGTGCTGGGCGCGCGGCAGTATCGCGAGCGGATCGTCTATGACGGGCTGCGTGGCGAAACACCCGTAAGCTTCGTCGAATTGCGCGACCGCCGCATCGGGCCGATCTTCACCTTCACCGTGCGGGGTAATTTCTGACCGCTTGCCCTTGTCGCACAAGGCGCTAGAGAAACCGGCGCAGCAACAGGATCGAGCGCCATGGCGACCTTCACCCTTCCCGCGAATTCGAAGATTACCGGCAAGGGCCGCGCGCATTCCGCCGGCGGTGCGGCTCGGGTGCAGAAGTTCAAGATCTACCGCTACGATCCCGACAGCGGTGAGAACCCGCGCTACGACACGTTCGAGATCGACCTCGACGATTGCGGGCCGATGGTCCTCGACGCGATCATCAAGATCAAGAACGAGATCGACCCGACACTGACCTTCCGCCGCTCGTGCCGCGAGGGGATCTGCGGGTCATGCTCGATGAACATGAACGGCGCCAATGGCCTCGCCTGCACCACCGCGATCGAGGATCTGAAAGGCGAGATCCGCATCACCCCGCTGCCACACATGGAGGTGATCAAGGACCTGGTCCCCGATTTCACGCACTTCTATGCGCAGTATGCGAGCATCCGCCCGTGGCTCCAGACCGTCTCGACCACGCCCAGCGGCAAGGAACGGCTCCAGTCACCCGAGCAGCGCGAGAAGCTGGACGGGCTCTACGAATGCATCCTGTGCGCGTGCTGCTCCACTGCGTGCCCGAGCTACTGGTGGAACAGCGACAAGTTCCTGGGCCCGGCCATCTTGCTCCAGGCCTATCGCTGGCTGGCCGACAGCCGTGACGAGATGACGGGAGAGCGGCTCGACAGCCTCGAGGACCCGTTCCGCCTCTACCGTTGCCACACGATCATGAACTGCTCGAATGCCTGCCCCAAGGGCCTGAGCCCTGCCAAGGCGATCGCAGAAACCAAGAAGATGATTGCAGAGCGCGCGATCTGAGCGTGGATTTCGAACCGCCGGTCTTCGACTACCGGGAACACCCCGACCATCCCGGCTGGTTCACCTGGAACCTGCGCGATGCGACGCGCTTCAACGGTGTCGTCATGGGCGAGATGATGGTCCGCACCGAGGGCGACAAGTGCCGTCTGCGGATGTTTCCTGAGCGCAAGCACACCAACCTGCAGGAAATGATCCACGGCGCGGTCACGTTGTCGCTGATCGACATTTCGCTGTTCGCCGCAATGCGCACCCTGACCGTGGGCGACCCCGGCCCGGCGGTGACGCTGGAGCTGTCCACCCAGTTCATCGGCGCGGGCCGTGTCGAGGAACCGCTGGACGCAGTGGTGGAGGTGATGCGCGAGACCGGGCGGCTGCTGTTCCTGCGCGGGCAGGTCGAACAGGGTGAGCATCTCGTCGCGGCGTTCTCCGGGCTGGTGCGCAAGGCCACTCGCCGATGAGCGGCATTCTGGCGCGCTACGACGCGCTGGTCGCGGCGGATGAACTGCGGCCCGATCCCGAACAGCGCGCCGCCGCCGAACGGCTCGACAGGTTGCAGCGCGAACTGGAGGATGGCGCTCGCCCCGGGCTCATCGGTCGCTTGCTCGACCGCCAGCAAGCCTCACAGCCGCAGGGCGTCTACCTGTGGGGCGGAGTCGGGCGCGGCAAGTCGATGCTGATGGACCTGTTCCACGAGACACTCGCGATTCCCGGCAAGCGCCGCGCACACTTCCATGCCTTCATGCAGCAAGTCCACGCCCTGCTTCGCGAGGAGCGGGCAAAGGAGAGCGGCGACCCCATCCCGCCCGTCGCCGCGCGCCTCGCTCAGGGCCTGCGCTGCCTCGCCTTTGACGAGATGGTGATCAATAATTCCGCCGACGCGATGATCATGGGCCGTCTGTTCCGTGCGCTGATCGAGGATGAGCAGGTCGCGGTGGTCACGACCTCGAACCGTGCACCGGACGATCTCTACAAGGATGGGCTCAACCGCGAGCATTTTCTGCCGTTCATCGCGCTGGTTAAGGACCGGCTCGACGTGCTGCCATTGAACGGCCCCGTCGATTATCGGCTCGAACGACTTGCGGGGATCGATTCCTGGCACAGCCCGCTCGGACCCGAAGCGACCGCGCAGGTGCGCGAGGTGTTCTTTCGCCTGACCGATTACAATCCGGAAGATGCGGCCAATGTCCCGTCAGCCGAATTGGATGTCGGCGGCGGGCGGATGCTACACGTACCCAAGAGCCTGAAATGCGTGGCCGTTTTCAGCTTCAAGCGGCTGTGCGGCGAGGCGCGCGGCGCGCCCGACTATCTTGCCGTGGCGCGCGCCTATCACACCGTCATCGTGGTCGGCATTCCGGTCATGAGCCGCGATATGCGCAACGAAGCGGCACGGTTCGTCACGCTGATCGACGCGCTCTACGAGCACAAGGTCAAGCTGTTCGCCGCGGCTGCCGCCGAGCCCGGCGATCTTTACCCGTCAGGCGACGGCGCGTTCGAATTCGAACGCACGGTCAGCCGGCTGATGGAAATGCAGAGCGACGCCTACATGGCTTTGGGCCATGGAGCCGACGGCTAGGCCGCGCGCGCCAGGCGGCCTTGTGCAGCGACCAGCCTGCTCATCACCTTCAAGTCCTGATCGCGCAATTGCAGCGCGGCTTCGGCCCACAGCTCGGTGATCCGGTTCAGTTCCGACAACTCGAGGTTCCAGGCAATCTTCATCGCCTTGCGCGAATTGACGAGTCCCGAATGGCGGCGCTCCGACTTGCGGATGAACTCGCGGCACGCCTCCAGCCCCTCGCCATTTTCGGCCAGGTGGTGGACGAGGCCCAGGTCATACATTTGCTCGGCGGTGAAGGTCTCGTTGGAAACGATGATCCGGTCGGCCATCGCACTGCCGATCTTGCGGCTGAGCAGCGCATGCGCGCCCATGCCGGGGAACAGGCCGAACATGATCTCGGGCAGCCCGAAAGTCGCGCCGCGCTCGGCCACGATGTAGTCGAACGACAGCAGCGCCTCGAACCCGCCGCCCAGCGCCGCACCCTCGACCAGCCCGATGGTCAGCATCGGAATGCCCAGCGTATTGATGTTGCGGTGCAGGATTTCGCAGCAGCGATGGCCGTAACGCTCCAGCCCCTCGCGATCGCGACGTTCGATCAACGCCTGAAACAGCTTGAGGTCGCCGCCGAAGCAGAACACACCGGGCGAGCGGCTGCCGAGCACGAGGTAGCGCAGCGGTGCCTTGCCCGGGCCGAAGCCCTGAGCGATCAACCGCTGCCACACCTCGAAATCGGCAAGCATCGACGGAGTGAAACTCGGCCGCCCCTCGGGCCGCATATAGGTCCACAGAACCTGTTGATCGCTGTCGTAGAGAACATCGAGTTCGCGCAGGGCGAACAAATCATCGGGCAAAGTCGCGTGAACGGCGCTGTCGACCACGAGAAATTCCTCGCTGTCGCCCAGCGGCATCACTGGATGGTCGACACGGTCCACGTCGTCATGCCCCCTCGACAATTGGTTACCCAAACGATCCATTCTGCGACCCCCGACGGCGCTGTTCCAGTCAACTGGCTGCGCCAACTCCTTGGAATCTAGGCTAGTCGGGACTCGCTTGGCAAACGAATATTTTACCCATTTTCTTAACCAGGTGTCCGGTTACGGGTCATAGTCCGAACGCAAACGTGAAGCACAATTTCGCTTCAGGCGGAAATGCCAAGCGTTTCCAGCGACCTGTCGAGCATCACCAATTGCCACAGCACCCGCGAATTGTCGCTGCGCCCGGAAATATGCGCTTCGGCAATCTGGCCGAGCCGCCTGGGATCGAGCCAGCCTGTCTGGGCAAGGCGTGGCCCGGCGGCAACAGTGCGGGCGGTGGCGGCCAGCGGCCCGCGAAACCACTGCGCCAGCGGCGTCACGAACCCCTGTTTCGGCCGGTACAGCACCTCGTCCGGGAGATACCGCTGCATGGTCTGCTTGAGCAGCCACTTGCCCTGCGTGCCGCGGATACGCTGGCGGTGCGGCAAGCTGGCGGCAAATTCGATCAGCCTGTGGTCGAGCAGCGGCTCGCGCGCCTCCAGGCTCACGTCCATGCTCGTCCGATCGAGCTTGGTTAGGATATCGCCGGGCAGCCAGAACTTGAGATCTGCGTACTGTGCGCGATCGAGGCCCGTGCGCGCAGGAGCGCCGCGCATCAGTTCGATCAAGGGCATTTCCGCACGATAATCGCCCAGCTCACGGCGGAAGGCATCGGTGTAAAGATCCATCCGCAGCTCAGGCGCGAGCACGGAAAGCGCCCTGGCATAACCAGCCGCGCCGTCGTCGGAGAGCGAGAGCAGGGTCGCCTTCGCGCGCAGTGGACGCGGTGCCCAGTCGGCTTTCGGCCACGCCCGGCCGAGCGCGCCGAACACCGGTCCGCGCAAGGCCGCGGGCAGCGCCGCCCGCGCCTGCTCCTCGCGGTGATGGAACACCTGGCGGCGATAGCCCGCCAGTGCCTCGTCCGCTCCGTCACCTGACAGTGCGACGGTGACGTGCTCGCGGGCGAGCTGGCACACGCGCCAGGTGGGCAAGGCGGAGGCATCGGCGAACGGCTCGTCGAACATGGTCGCCAGCTTGTCGACCAGCGCGAAATCGCCGGGATCGACCGTGCGGGAGCGATGGTCGGTCGCGAACCGTTCGGCCACCTGGCGGGCATATGCCGTTTCGTCGAGCGCGGCGACATCGAATCCGATCGAACAGGTCCGTACCGGCTCGGCACTCGCCTCCGCCAACAGCGCGACGACGCTTGAGCTATCGACCCCGCCCGACAGGAACGCCCCCAGCGGCACATCGGCGACCATGCGTGAGGATACTCCCTGTCGCAGATGGTGGAGCAGTTCGGCGGAAAGATCGGCGGTCGAACCCCGGCGGCGTTCGGCAAAGCTGACGTCCCACCATTTACGGCTCGGCGCGGGCGTGCGGTCGTGGGCCAGCAGGCGGAAGTGGCCGGCAGGCAGCTTCTCGACACCCTTGAGGAAGCTGCGGTGGTCGGGAACATAGCCCCACGCGAGATAATCCTCGACCGCCAGCGGATCGACTTCCCGCCGCAGCAACGGATGCGCGAGCAGGCCCTTCAGCTCGGATGCGAATGCCACGCTGCCGTCACTGAGATGCGCCATGAACAGCGGCTTCACCCCGAGCCGATCGCGCGCCAGAAACAATTCGCGGCGATCGATGTCGTAGATCGCGAACGCGAACATACCGTGCAGATGGCTAAGGCAATCCACCCCCCAGCGTTGCCATGCGGCGAGGATGACTTCGGTGTCGCCATCGGTGCGGAACTGTGCGCCCTCGCCTTCCAGTTCGCGGCGCAGCTCGCGAAAATTATAGATCTCGCCGTTGAATACGATCACCGCGCGCCCGTCGGCTGAGCGCATCGGCTGCGGCGATCCGGTCAGGTCGATGATCGAAAGGCGGCGATGGCCCAGCCCCACGCCGGGCGCGGTCCATACGCCGGACCCATCCGGCCCGCGATGCGCAATGGCGTCGCACATCCGCTCGACCCGGCGCGGATCGACCGGCTTGATCGTGCCGCTATGGAATAGACCCGCAATCCCGCACATTGCGCGGGGCCCTATCGCACGCCAGCGGTGCGGTCCATCCACTCCCCGCGCTCGCCCATCGCGGCAGCGAAACGGTCCAGCCTATCCACCAGTTCGGCGGTATCGCTGCCCTCGGCGGAGACGATAAGCATCATCGTGGGGCGCGAACGGAGCAGGACGCTGTCGCGCATCGCCGCGAGCTTCATCCGCGGCGCGCTGGAGGTGACGAGGTTGCCGGTGCGCCAACTCGTTTGCGCAAGGCGCTTCACCTTGCCACGCGCCAGCAAGATGTCCGATTTCGCATCGGCAGCCGCTGGTCCGCTCGAAAGCCAGCGCCACTCGCTTGCGGGTGGCAGCGCGCCCTCGCCGCTGGCGGTCGCGTCGCGCCGGAAATCCTGCGCAGCATAGAGAGCGAGGAAGATATCGACGTCCTGCCCGGACCGGTCGCGATAACGCACCAGCAGCCTCCGGTCCGCACCAGCAGCACGAGGCAGCCATTCGATGGCGGGGCTGGCCTCCACCATAATCCAGCCAGAAATTTCGGGCGGCGTCAGGTCGTCCGGCAGCTCGGCCTCGACCCGCGACGCGCCCGCCAGCCACAGCGCGAACACGGCAACAAGAGCGAGCAGCGCGCCTAGCGCGGCATTGCCACCCACCGCGAACCCGGCCAGGCGCGGGTCGTGCGCCAGGGTATGGCCATCGACCTGCGGATCGTCCGGGTCGCGGTCGAACCAGCGCCAGAATGCCCCCAGCAGGATCGCGACGACCAGCGCGAAGAATATCCACCCGTAGAAGATATGATCGAACCCGGCAGCGAATTCGATCCCCTGCGACTGGGCGATGAAGATCGTGCCCCAAGCGCGTACCCCATTGGCCAGGATCGGCAGGGCCAGAGCGGCTGCGAGGAATACCACGCGGCGTCGCCAGCTGCGAAAGCAGCTGTGCGCGACCAGCGCGGCCAGTGCGATCATGGCGACGAGGAACTGCACCCCCGAACAGGCTTCGGCGACTTCGAACAGCCCGACCGGAGTGTCTATGAACACGCCGTCGACCTCGGCGGATATGCCGCTCCATTCGGTCAGGACGATGGTCATGTTCGCGGTAACGGTCTGCAAGGCTGGCACCAGCTCGTCGCCGAACGGCACCAGGAACAGCGCATATACAATCGGGAACAACAGCGCGGCCACGATCCTCGGTCCCAGCAGTGTCAGCACGGCGGCCTGAAGCGCCGCGACCGCGCCAAGCTGTCCGACGATGTTCACTCCTCCGAGCGTACCGAGCAGCCACACGAACAGAGCCCCCGCCAGCAGGACCAGCCCCGGCCACCACGCCTGCGGCGCGATCTTCGCCAGCTCGCCGCGCCTGACCCACACCAGCCAGCCTACGATGACCGGGACGAACAGCACATGGTTGTAGGTCGAGACATTCCACCACTGGTGCGCCATCGCGGCCCAATCCTGGCGGGTGAGGACGAACAGCCCCGCCCACGCCGCCGCAAGGCGGATCAGTGGCACGCGCCATGCCTCGGGAAGCGCAGAGGCCGTCCGGTTGAGAGCGATCGTGTCAGGCGGCATCGCGGCGGACCCTGGGCGGCTCGCGCCCAACCAGTCCGGCCAGTGGAGCGAGCGTAACGTCCCAGCCCTGACTCTCGACCACGAACCTGCGCGCGGACTGACCCATTGCACGAGCCCGGGCCGGATCGGACAGCAACTTCATCACGTGATCTGCCAGGGCGGCATCGTTGCCGCCAACCGCGAAGTGCTCGCCATCGACTGCCGCGATGCCACCCGCGGCTTCCGCGCTCAGCACTACGGGACGCGCCATCGCCATCGCCTCCAGCACCTTGTTTTGAACCCCGCGCGCGATCGCCAGCGGTGCTAGCACGACATTGGCCGCGGCCAGAAACGGTCGCACATCGGGCACTTCGCCCCACACCGTCACGCCGTCAGTGCCATCGAGGCGGCGGACCTGCGGTGTCGGCGCCCGCCCGACAATGTGGAGCGTGGCGCCTGGCACCCGGGCGCGGATGGCGGGAAGCAGTCGTTTGGCGATCCGCTCTGCCGCAGCGACGTTGGGCGGATAGTCCATCTGGCCGGTGAACACGAGATGCGGTCCGCTCGCTGCGGCAAGCGCCGGGTGCGGAACGGTTCGCGCGGGATCGAACAGGTCGGCGTCGATCCCGTTACCCAGCGCCAGCACATTGGCGGTTGCAGGGCCGTTTAGGCGCGAACGCAATAGCGCCGCTTCCTGCTCGGTCACCAACAGCGTGGCCTGAGCGCGCCGCACGAGCCGTTCTTCCTCGCGGGCTAGCAGCCGCGCCTCGCGCCGGTAGAGAGCGGCGCGGACCCCGGAATGGTCGGCGGCGTAAGCCTCGAACTTGGCTGAATCGACGTCGCACAGATCGACCACCACGCGGCCACGATATTCGGGCGGCACGTACTGGCCCATCTGTCCCGAGAACACGAACACGGTGTCGATCGGCCGCGCCGCCAGCGTCAGTGCAACCCAATCGCGCAGCCGCCCGGATGCAAATGCGGTTAGACTGACCGGCTGTCCAACGGCCACAGCCTCGACCCCCGCGCGCCCCAACGACTTGTCGCGCGGCACCAGGCAATGGGAACGCGCGATGTCGGACAAGGCACCCTCGCTCGCCATGTCCTGCGCCGTTTCGCCGAAGCAGCCGACGTGCACCGGCGCGAGTGCGGCAAGCGCGCGTAGCAGGTGATACGAGCGGATCTTGTCGCCGCGGTTGGGCGGAAACGGCATCCGGTGCGCCAGGAACATGATCTCGCCCATCACGCCAGCCCCCGTGCGATGGGCGGTCCGAGCCGGTTGGCCACCGCCAGCGGCAATCGCCTCCACGCCTCGATTCGCGCGGAATAGCTATTGCTGGTGGGATCGATGTTGCGCGGGGCGCTGCCCGGCAGTGTCCAGATCGCATAGATCAACGGACGCGGCGCGAATCCCCAGTGTTTCTTGTAATGCCACGGCCCGCTGCCGACCTTCGAGCGACCGAAATCGAACTGCGTGCAACCGCGCCTGCGGGCATGGAGCATAAGTTCGAAATACATTCGTTCATTGGCGCGCAGCGCCCGCGCGGTGCTGGTCCCGCCGCCCCAGTAGGGCAGCACGACACCTGCATGGTACAGCGACAGGACGCTCGCCACGGGGTGGCCGCGATGCCGCACGGTCAGGATGTCGGCATCGGTGCCGAAACCGTCCAGCACAGCGTCGAACAGCGCGCGGGGAAATACCGGCGTGCCGAGATTACGCACGCTTTCCGCATAGACCGCGTAGTGCGCCGTGCGGTCGGCCTCGGTAGTGCCGGTCGTGACGGTCAGTTCGCCGTCGAGGCCCTTGCGCACTTCGGCGCGATGCTTGCGTGGGATCGCGTACAGCTGCGCCGCCTCGTCGGCGACGAGATCGGCGACGAAGCCGGAGTGCTTGCCGGTGATCGCCTGCCAGTCCGCTGGAAACGCGCCGCCGCGCAGTTCGATCGTGGTGCACGAACGGCGTTGCGCCAATTCGCTTGCTGCGCGGCATAGGCGCTCGGTGGTCATCTCGCCGCGGGCTAGCACGCCGCCCCCGACCGCGAAGCCGCTCGACACCAGCGCCCGGCCGAAAAGCGGCGAGTGCGCCTCGGTCAGCGGCAGCCAGCCGGTTATCGTTCCGCCCTTTTCGGCCAACAAACCCGCAGCGCACTGCCCGGTGCCTCGCTCCACCGCAGTGAGCCATCTGGGGCGATGGAAGACTGTCCCGCCTATCTCGGCAACGAAAGCCTCCACCCGCGCGGCCTCGCCCGGATCGCGCAGATCGACCACGCCGACCCGTTCACTACCCAAGGCGAAAGGCGCGTTCATGCCGCCAGGTCCTCCGCCCGCGCCGCCTCACGGTGGGCGAGCACGTCCATCCGGCCCCAAGCGAACTCGTGGACCAGCTCGCGCAGCTTGTCGGCCATCGCGGCGAGATTCGTATAGTGGCGCAGGCGCGACCTGACCGGCGCGTTGTCGACGCGCGGCTGGGCCGGGTCGATCTCCCACGGATGGAAATAGAACACAGCCGGGCGGCCTTCGCGCCGGTTCACCTGCCTGATGGCCCAGCGCGAGAAAGCATAGGGCAGGACGCGGAAGAACCCGCCCCCGCCCGCCGCCACGCGCCTGCCCCCCAGGATCGCGGTCGTCACCGGGATCTCGACCAGGTCCGACCACGGCAGGGGCTTGAACGCGAAGCGTGGCGCGTCCGACCAGCCGTAGTGGTCGTGCACGACCGGCGCGACGCTCGACGAATAAGCGTAGCCGCGTTCGGCCAGCTCCATGTACGCCCACGGTGTCCGGCTATCGATCGAGAAACTGGGCGCGCGATAACCGGTCACCGCGACCCCGGCGGCATCCTCGATAACCTTGCGTGCCTTCTCAATATCGGCAGCGAACTCCTTGCGATCGAACTTGAAAACTCGCGCATGATCGTAGCCGTGGCTGGCCACTTCGTGCCCTGCCTCGGCGATCCGCCGCAGCAGCGCGGGATTGCGCCGGGCAACCCAGCCGAGCGTGAAGAAGGTCGCCTTGACATCGGCCGCGGCGAAAAGGTCGAGTATCGCGAGGACATTGTCCTCCACCCGGCTGGCAAGCCCATCCCACTCGCCGCGCGCGATGACGCTTTCGAACGCGCCGACCTGGAACCAGTCCTCGACGTCTACCGACAGGCCGTTGACGATGGGTGGGGAATCCATGGGCGGCGCCTCGTCAGGCGGCGGCGCGCGGCGGCTGCCCGCTTTCGAACCATTCGATCAGCATGGTCAGCACGTGCCTGACCGAATGCTCCTGCTCCTCCAGCCGGGCTTCCAGCGAAGCCAGCCGCTGAGCGATGTCGTGCGGAATCGCGCCCGCGCCGCCAGCCGCCGCATCGATCCTGTCGGATAGTTCGAGCACCGCCTGTTGCAGTTCCGCGATCTGCGCATCGCGCTCGGCCAGCGCGGCGGCGAGGTCGGCCTGCGGCTCGGCTTTCGCGTGCGGATAAGCTGCGTGCTTGACCGGACCTGGGCCGGGCGCAGGCTCTACTTTCGCTCCATGCTGCGGCTCGCCATCGGCCAGCGCATTGTCGCTGCGCATCTCGCGCAGGACCGAAACGAGCATGGTTTCGTCGATCCGCGTACGCTGTTCCACCGCGCCGAGCAGCAGCAGCCGGGTTGCGACCTGGTTGATCCGGCGCGGGATCCCGCCGGTCGCCTCGTAAAGACCTGCGAACAGGCCTGGATCGAAGCCAGGATTGCCGTTCCATCCGACGCACGACAGGCGGTGCGTGATATAAGGCTCGATCTCGCCCGGCTCCATCGGATCGAGATGATGCGCCGCGATTACGCGCTGGCGAAGCTGCTCCAGGTCTTGGTGTTCGGCTAGGACCTGGCGGAACTCGGGCTGGCCCAGAAGCAGGGTTTGCAACAGCGGGTGCGCGCCGAGCTGGAAGTTCGACAGCATCCGCAGTTCTTCCAGCGCCTCGACCGACAGGTTCTGCGATTCGTCCACGATCAGCAAGCAGCGCCGCCCTTCGCGTGCTTCGTCGTGCAGGAAGGTCTCGATCTCGCCCAGGGCGCTCGCCTTGTCGCGCCCCGCTATATCGAGGCCGAAGCTCTGAGCGACCAGATGGACCAGTTCGCCGCCGTCGAGGTTGCTGGTCACGATCTGCCCCACGGTGATCGCATCGCGGTCGATCTGCCGCATGAGGTGCGCGACGAGCGTCGATTTGCCTGCCCCGACCTCACCGGTGATGACGATGAACCCCTCCGATTGCGCGAGGCCATATCCCAGATAAGACAATGCCTTGCGGTGCGTTCCGCTTTCGAAATAGAACTTCGGGTCGGGCGTGAGCTGGAAGGGTCGTCCGGTCAGGTCATAGAAGTCGTCGAACATCGCACGCTCCTTCAGAAATCGTAACGCAGGCCGACCAGCGCCGACGCCGCGGTCAGGTCCTGGGCTGAAATGTCGCTGTCGAGATAGTCGAGCGCCACCGCCGCCCGCGCGGACAGGCGGTCAAAGATGGCGCGGCTGTACGATGCCGAGCCGCCTGCCGCGAAGACGTCGCCGCCGCCCACGAACCCGCTATCGATCCAGTTGGCATAGGCGTTGGCGCTGAAACCTGCGTTGCGGCCAAGCTGGCCCGTCAGGTAGGCGGCGAGGTAATAGCTTTCATCGACCACACCGTTCGCGCTCGCGAGCACGGTGCCCGGAGCGGCAATAAAGGTGCGGCGGTCGTAGCCCGCGCCGAGCCCTGCGCTCATTCGCCCGACCTGGCGCGAATAGCTTGCCGAAACTCCGCGCGAACGAAACACCGCAGAGCGGACCGACGACAACGGGCCAGTGATGCAGTTGTTGCCTTCGAGGCTGGCCACGCAACCAGCGAGATCGCCGGTCAGGGCGTTCCGGTTGGCGGTAAAGCTGCTCGGCAGATTGGCAAGCGCACTAGTGAGGACACTGCCGAAGCCGGAAATAGAATCGTACACCGCCACGTTCACGCTGCTGCGGCTGCTCGGCGCGTAGGAGAACGTGCCGTAGTAGGTGGTCGAATCGTAACGTCGCCCGACCGTAGCCGCGAGCGAGGTGCGCCGCGAAGGTCGCCACATCACGCCTACATCCCAGATCAGGCCATCGGTTTCGTAAGCGATCCGGCGCGGCTGGCTCTCGTCGGTCACCAGGCGCCCGTCCGGCCCCACGATCGGAAGGCCGTTCGCATCGCGTAGCGCGTCGCGGCTCGAAACCTCCACATCCTCGTATCCGATCCCGCCGACGACCGCGAGCGAGTGGGTGACCGGTACGGTCACGTCGCCGCGAACGTAGATGTCGCGAATACGCTGATCGAGGTTGGACACGTCCTCCTGGGCGAAGCCCGCACCAACCCCGATGCCAACCGGCAGGGGCTCGCCTGGCCGGGTACCGATGCGCGCATTGGCCATCTGGACCACGCTGTCGTCGAACAGATCGACCGGCTCCGCGCCGGGCGCTGTGACGAGCGCATCGGGCGAATCCACCCGCGTGTAGCCGATACGATAGCTGGCCATGACATCGGCATCGCCTGCACGGGTCGCCAGCGTCGGGCCGGCGTATGCGGAATAGATCCGGCTTTCCGCTTCCTCCCCCAGCAGTGGATTGAGCGTCGCTCCGCCATTGCCGTCGACGCGCGTGCGGGCCGCCAGCGCGCCAGCCTCGATCGTCAGCGCTTGCGGCACGATCGAGGCATATCCGCGCGCCACACCGCTCAATGTGTCGGAATCGAGTGCATCGCCGTAGCCGACATTGTATTCGTAGCGGACCGAGACCGAGCCACCGTTGTGCCGCCCCTGCACTTGCGCATCGACACCGGCGGCGAACTGGGTGTAGGTAACAACGTCATCACCCGGCGACAGCTCGGCGACGAACAGTTGCGATGCCTCGATATAGGGATTGACCGTGGCCGCGCGCCCGCCGTCCGCCCGGCCGCTGCGGGGCGCTTCGCCATCGGAACCACGGTCCTGCGCCAGTGCAGGACTGGTTGCTGCACAGGCAAAAATAATAGAGAAAGCCATACGTTTCATGGCTTTAATCTCCATACCCATAATACGATCCGAACTTCCGTCCGCTAGGGCTGAAGTTGGCTGCGTTGAGCAGCAACTTGATGTCGGGGCAGGCGGAGAGAAGCTGGTAGGCATCCTCCAGCGCGCTTTGCCCGGTGCGGTCGGCGCGGGCGACGAGCACGGCCTGGCCGACATGGTTCGCCAGTTCCGCCGCAGGCGAAGCGGCCAGCGCGGGCGGCGTGTCGAAGATCACCATGCGATTGGGCGCACCCAGCGTCAGCCGATCGAGCACCTGCGTCGTCCGGGCCGAGGCGAGATACTCGCTGTCGGCAGTGGTCAGGTCGCCCGCTGGCAGGACCCACAGCCCCGGCACATCGGTGCCCATCACCAGTTCCTCCGGCCGCAGCGCGGGGTCGGCGAGGCAATCCATGAAGCCGGGCTGCCGCGGCAGCCCCAGCGTCGACAGGATCGAGGGCTTGGCGAAATCGGCATCGACCAGCAGCACTTCGCTGTCCCGCTCGTTCGCCATCGCCAAGGCGAGATTGACCGAACAGAAGGTCTTGCCCTCGCCCGGATGAGGCGAGCACACCAGCACCCGACGCGATGCGGCAGTGCCACGCTCGCGCGCCGTGGCGAGGATCTGGCGCTTGACGATGCGGAACTCCTCCAGCAACGCGCTCACACCCCCATCGGGAACGATAAACCCATGTTCTTTCAGGCTTTCGCGATCGACAGCATGGCGAGGGCCGCCGAACCCCACCGGCTTGTGTCCCTGTTCCAGCGTGACCGTCGAGGGAGCGGCTGCAGCAGGCAGCGTCGTCGGCACGTGAGCAGTCTCGAGCGGGGGAACGTCGACCGCGCCACCCTCGTCGGGGGCCACCGGCGTAGCAGCAGCATCCCCCTCGTCCTTCGTTCGCACCTTGGCGCGCTTCATCGGCGGTTCGTCGAGGCCCCGCGGAACGGGCGCAGGGCGAAACCCACCCAGCCCGAAGGCGCCACTGGCCCGCTCGATCAGCGAAGGCTCGCTGTCGTCAGGAGCACCGGGGAGCGGAATCTTGCTATGCTCGGTCATCGGCCGCTCCTCACGCCACCATGCCGCGCTGGACGAATTCGACCACCAGCAGGATAAAGCACAGCGCACCGAGCGCCGCGCTGGCGCTGTAGAACTGCCGCTGGCGCTTGCTCCGCAATGCGCGTCCAGCCTCGTTCCAGCTATGCGAGATCGCCCCGAGCACCGGCAGGTCCATCGCCCGCTCCAGCTTGGCTGTGGTGGCGAAGGTCGAATGAAGCTGGCTCATGGCGAAAGCAGCACCCGCCCCGGCGGCAAGCCCCGCGAACAGCACGCCCAGCAAGAGCAGGGGACGGTTCGGCGCGGCGGGCACGCGCGGCACAGTCGGCGGGTCGATGACCTCGAACCGGAACGAGGATCGCTCGTTCTCGACCTGGCCGCGCAGCCGCATCTCCTCGCGGTTCTGCAGCAATTCGTCGTACTTCTTCTTGAGCACCTCGTAGTCGCGGCTGATCCGGTTGGCTTCGGCGGCGACGGCGGGTTCGTCTGCCTGACTCGCCATCAGCGAGGTGAGATCGGCCTGCAGCGCCGCCTTGCGCGCGGTCATCGCCTGGACGTTGGCCTCACGCTCGGCGCGGATCGAGATCAGCGAAGTGTAGGCCGGGTTGGGCATACCGCCGCCGCCGTCCTCGCGCGCGGCCTGCGGTTCGAGCAAGGCGATCTGCCGCTTCAGCGCCACGATGTCAGGATGGCTATCGGTCAGCCCGCGCGACTGCATCCCGGCAAGCTGCGAGCGGGCCTGCGCCAGTGCGCCGCTCGCGCCGCCCTGCCCTGCCCCGCCGGCGATCGAGCGCGGCGTTCCTGCAAGCTGGCCGCTGATTGCCGCCAGAGCGCTCTGCGCCGCTGCGAGATCTGCCTCGACCCCGCGCATCTCGGTGCGCAGCGCGAGCAGGCGTCCCGAAAGCGCGCCAACGCCGCCGACGAGGTCGGGATTGGCGGCCTCGAATGCCAGGCGGCGCTGTTCTGCCGCCTCCAGCTCGCGCTTGCGATCCTCGAGCTGCTGGTCGAGGAACACGATCGTGCTGGCCACCTCGCCCCGGTTGCCGGCGATGTTCTCCTCGCGGAAGATGTCGATCAGCTTTTGGACGACATCCTGCGACAGCTTGGCGTTCTCGGCATCGGAGAGGTCGCCCCTGCCGACCGTAGCCGTCAGCTCAAACAGGTTGCCTTCCTCGCTCTTGACCTGGACCTTCTCGGTCAGGCTGGCGATCGCGCCTTCCATGTCGCGCTGATTGCCGACCGTTTCGCCCAGCCGGGTGGAGCGGATGACCTTCTCCAGATTGACTGCGCTCACCAAAGTCTGGCGAACGCGGCGGATTTCCTGCTCCCCGCCGCCCGCGATCCCGATCTGCTGGGTCAGCACGTCTTCGAGCTGGACGTAGATGCGCGCCTGCGCCTCATACGAGTTGGGGATCATGGCGACCACCAGCCAGCCGAGCACGCACACGCCCCACGCCACCGCCAGCGCGAGCCAGCGGCGGTGCCAGACCGAGTGAACCGCAGAGCGGAATTCGTCGAAGACTTCGTTCATGCCCCCGCCGATCCCGCTCAGAACATACTTTCAGGGATGATGATCACATCGCCCGGTTGCAGCATCACGTTCGCGCGGCTGTCGCCCTTGCGCAGCAGATCGCCCAGGCGCAGCGCGAATTCGCGCTGGCGGCCGGCCTGCTTGTCGAAGCGGAGCAGCTTGGCCCGGTTGCCCGCCGCGAATTCGCTCAGGCCCCCGACGGCGATCATCGCGTCGAGCACGGTCATGTTGGCACGATACGGGATCGAGGCAGGCTGCGCGGTCGCGCCGACAACGCGGACCTGCTGGCTGAACGTCCCGGCGAACTCGGTCACGATGACCGAAACCAGCGGTTCCTCGATATACTGCGACAGTTGCAGGCGGATGTCCTGCGCCAGCATCGCTGGCGTCTTGCCGACGGCGGGCATATCGGTGACGAGCGGCGTGGTGATCCGCCCGTCAGGCCGGACCTGGATTTTCTCCGCGCCGAGTTCGGGATTGCGCCATACGTGGATTGTGAGCTGATCCAGCGGGCCGATAACGTATTCCTCACCCGGCCCTTCCTGGAGGGGGACGACGGCTGCAGGCGGCAATTCGGATCCGCCACTGGTCGCACAGCTCGTCAGCGCGAGCGCCGCCAGAGCGCTCGCGACGAGCTGGGCGGCGAAACGGAAATCCGGCATCGATGCATCCTTGCCTTGCCGCAAGGATGCACGCCGAAGGAGCCCCAGCCCCTTCCGCACCCTGCGGACTCAGGCGAATTTCCTCGCCGAAAAGGGTGAACATACCGTTAGCCTTGCGCGGCTTATGGGGCTTGGTCCCGAATGGGGACAGTCAGGCGCGCAATGCTAAACGAGCATCTCGCGCGCGGCACCCTGGCCAAGGAACTCCATCGGCGAGGCGCTGGCGCCATAGGCCCCGGCACAGAACACCGCGATCACATCGCCGACCTCGGCGTGCGGCAGGTGTGCCTGATCGGCGAGGCGGTCGAGCGGCGTGCACAGGCAGCCGACCACGTTCGCCTCCTCCACCGGCGCGGCATCGAAGCGGGTCGCAACGGCCAGCGGGTAATTGCGCCGCACCACGGTGCCGAAATTGCCCGACGCTGCGAGCTGGTGATGCAGGCCGCCATCGGTGACCAGGAATACCTGTCCGTGGCTCTCCTTGCGATCGACCACGCGGGTCAGGTAAACGCCTGCTTCGCCAACGAGATAGCGCCCCAGCTCGACGCAGATTTCGGCCCCCGCGAGGGTTTCGGGCAGATCGTCGAGCCGTTGCGCCAGTGCATCGCCCACACGGGCCAGATCGAGCGGTTGGTCTCCGTGAAAGTAGGGAATACCGAAACCTCCACCGAGGTTTAGCTTTGGCAGGGAGTGTCCGACCTCGGCCGTCAGCTGGGCCGCCAGCGCAAGGACATTGGCCTGCGTCTCGACCAAGGCTTCTGCATCGAGCGACTGGCTGCCAGTGAAGATGTGCCAGCCGCGCCACTCGGCTCCCGCTGCGATGATTTCGCTTGCCAGTGCTGCCGCGCGGTCCTGGTCGACACCGAATTGCTTCGCCCCGCCGCCCATCTTCATGCCCGAGCCGCGCAATTCGAACGAAGGGTTGACCCGCACCGCAATGCGCGGGGTCAAGCCGAGCCGCTCGGCGATGGCCAGCGTCCGCCGCGCCTCACCTTCGGATTCGCAGTTCAGCGTGACCCCCGCGGCAACGGCGGCGGCAAGTTCACGGTCGCGCTTGCCGGGTCCGGCGAAGCTGACCCGCGCGGGATCGATACCTGCAGCATCGACCATCGCCAGTTCCCCGGCTGAAGCGATGTCAAATCCATCGACGAGGCCCGCCATGTGGGCCAGCACCGGGCCATAGGGGTTGGCCTTGATCGCGTAGTTCAGGCCGATCCGGGCAGGCATGGCTGCGCGCAGTTCCGCGGCCCGCGCATCGAGCCGTACACGCGAATAGACGAACAGCGGCGTTTCGCCCGCCTCTGCCACCAGTTCGCTAGCACGCCGCCCACCTATGGCCAGTTCGCCATCGAGTGCAGCAAACCCTGCCGGTATCGGACCGAGCGGCTTCACGCGCCATACTCGGCGGCAAGCGCGGTGCGATCGAGCTTGCCGTTGGGATTGAGCGGCATCGCGGAGCGCCAGTGAATCGCCTTGGGGAGCATGAAGTTGGGTAGTTCCTTCGCCAATGCCCTGGGCAGGCCCTCCTCCGCCCCGGTGCTGTCCGGCAGGGCGCGCACGACCAGATGGACCGCCTGCCCCAGCCGTTCGTCGTATAGGCCGAACGCGACTGCTTCCGCCACCAGTCCGGTGGCGATGGCCGCGTCCTCGATTTCCTGCGGGCTGATGCGATTTCCCGCACTCTTGATCATGGCGTCGCGCCGCCCGACGAAATAGAGCAGACCGTCTTCGTCGCTCCGCACCCGATCCCCCGACCACACCGCCAATCCGCCATGATGCGAGGCTGTCGGGGCCGGCTTGAACCGTTCGGCAGTCCGCGCCGGATCCTGCCAATATCCCTGCGCCACCAGCGGGCCGCAATGGACCAGCTCGCCCTCCTCGTTCGTCGCGGCGATCTGGCCTCGATCATCGATCACGAGGATTTCGGCGAACGGGATCGCACGTCCCATCGAGGTCGGATGCGTATCGACCAGGGCGGGGTCGAGGTAGGTGGAGCGGAACGCCTCGGTCAGCCCATACATCGGAAACAGTCGTGCCTGCGGGAACATCGTGCGCAGTTCGCGCACGAGATCGACCGTCAAAGCGCCACCGGAATTCGTCAGCCGCCGCAGCGAGCTGCCGCCCTTGCCCCAGTCGAACTCCGTCAGCTGGACCCACAGCGGCGGAACCGCGGCGAGCGTCGTGACGCCGTGCCGCTCGCATGCCTTCGCGACGTCGCGGGGGAACAGGTAATCGAGCGGCACCACACAGCCGCCCGTGCGCCAGGTGCTCAGCAGCTGGTTCTGGCCATAGTCGAACGACAGCGGCAGCACGGCGAGCGTCACGTCGTCGCGTTCCAGCCCGAGGTAATGCGCCACGCTCACCGCGCCGAGCCACATATTGGCATGGCTCAGCATCACCCCCTTGGGGCTTCCGGTAGAGCCCGAGGTGTAAAGGATCGCGGCCAGCGCGGCTGGATCGGCATCGGACGGAGGCAGGCTGTCGCCATGCGCACCGGCCTCTGCCAGCGCCTCGCCTTCCTCGATCACGCCACAACCGGGCGGCAGGTCGTCCGGCTCGATCGTCGTCAGCCGTGCCTGCGTGCCAATCAGCAGGCTCGCGCCACTGTCGGTGCAGATGTGGGCCGCCTGGGCCCGTTTGAGCAGTGGATTGATCGGAACGTGGACCAGACCGGCCCGCGCGCACGCGAGCGGCAGCAGGCAGGTCAGTTCGCCCTTGGCCGCCCAACTCGCCACCCGCTCGCCTGGAGTCGGCACTCGATGTCTTAACCAGGCGCTAAGGCGGCCCAAACGGTCCCTTAATTCCGCGAAGCTAAGCGTGCCGGAACGCAGCACCAGCGCCGGATCGCTTCCCTCGCCGAACAGGGCGAGGTGATCGAGCGGACAAGGCGTCGGATCGGCGGGTACGGGCATCGATGCTCCGGCCAGAAAACGGAAACGGGCGAGTGACGGCGAGCTATCACGACAGCGTTAACGTCTTGCAAGGGACGAATGCGAGCGGCCCGTTCGAGCGGGCGGAATGGTTCGCATTGCTGGTCGACAGCGGGCTCGCGCCGCTGGTCGTAACCGCAGGCGATGCCCTCGATGTGACGGCACTCGCGCTGACGCGCGCCAACGGGCGAATCGAGCCGCTGCGCAACTGGTACAGCTTTAGCTGGCGACCCCTGGTGCCGGAGGGGCGGACCGGCGATGCCATGCTCGTCGAACTGGCGCGTTCGCTCAGGCGGCAGTCCCATCGGATAACGCTCTGGCCGGTGCCCGACGAGGATGGCTCCGCTACCCGCCTCGAAACGGCTTTCCGCGCCGCCGGTTGGGAAGTCGCGCGCGAACAGTGCGACCACAACCATGTGCTGCCGGTGGCCGGACGCAGCTTTGCCGAATACTGGGCGGATCGCCCCGGCCAGATGCGCACCACACTTAAGCGCAAGGCCCACAAGGTCGCGGTGGAAGTGTTCACCCGCTTCGATGCCGCCATGTGGGCGGATTACGAAGCGATCTACCGCTCCAGCTGGAAACCTGAAGAGGGCGACCCCGAATTGCTGCGACGCTTCGCCGAGCAGGAAGGCGCCATGGGCCGCGTGCGCCTCGGCCTGGCCCGTGCCGATGGCACGGCGGTGGCGGCGCAATTCTGGACCGTCGAGAACCGGGTGGCCTACATTCACAAGCTTGCCCACCGCCAGGAGGCAAGGCTCCTTTCCGCCGGCACCACCTTGAGCGCGGCAATGTTCGAGCACGTCATCGATCGCGACCGGGTCGCACTGGTCGACTTCGGCACAGGCGACGATCCGTACAAGCGCGACTGGATGGAACTTGACCGTCCGCGTTACCTCATAGACTGCCTCGACGCGCAACAAGTGAAAGCCTGGCCCGCCCTCGGCAAGCGGGTTCTTGCGCGGCTTTCACGGCCTCGCTAGGGCGCGGCGACCTGCAACGAGGGGATGCGAAGCGCAATGACCGGACTGGCACCGAGCCGTAGCGAGATCGACGCGACCTTGCGTCAGGTCCTGTGTGACGTGCTCGGACTCGATCACGACCATGTCGAGGCTTTCGCTAATGATACCGGTCTGTTTGGCCACCTGCCCGAACTCGATTCGATGGCGGTCGCCGGGTTGCTGACCGAAATCGAGGATCGCCTCGACGTCGTGATTGACGACGAGGACGTCGATGGCGAGATGCTCGAAACCTACGGCGGCCTCCTCGCCTTCGCCGAGGCCAAGGTCGTTTCCCGCTGAGCGCGCGACAGTTCACGACCTGGCCCTGCCCCGGCCCTGACGGCCTGCGCGACGAAAGCGCGCTGATCTTCGAAACCGGCCGCAAATCGCGTCTGCTTGTGTTGCCCGCGCTATTCGACGAGGCGAACAAGCTGCGCCGGATGACTGTCGAGGTCATGGCGCGTCTGGATGCCAGCGGCATCGACAGTTTCCTCCCCGACCTTCCCGGCTGCAACGACAGTGTCGCACCGCTGAGGGCACAGACCCTGGCCGGATGGCGGGAGGCGGTGCGCGTGGCGGCAAGCCATTTCGAGGTGACCCACGTGCTGGCGATCCGGGGCGGCACGTTGCTCGACCCGGGCACGCTGCCCGGTTGGCGATACGCGGGCGTAAACGGCCGCTCGCTGCTGCGGACGATGCTGCGCGCGCAGGCGATCGCGGCGAAGGAGGCGGGCAAGGACATAGGCACTGATGCCTTGCGGGAAATCGCCCTTCAGGAAGGGGTCGAACTGGCCGGGTGGCGTGTCGGGCCACAGCTTTTCCGTGACCTGGAAACGGCGGAACCTGTTGAAAATACGCGCTTGAGTGACATCGCGCAGGCCGATCTGGGGGGCGCGGCACTGTGGCTGCGCGCCGAGCCGGGCGAAGATCCGCGCCAAGCCGACGCGCTGGCCGCCATCGTCGCGATCGGGATAACTGCCGGATGAGCAGGGTTCAACTGAACTTCAACTGCGCGGGTGCGCGGCTTGCCGCAACGCTCGACAGCGCGCCTGGCGAGGCCGGGCTGATGATCGTGAGCGGCGGTAACGAAATCCGGGCGGGGGCCTTTTCAGGTCAAGCGCAACTGGCAGCGCGGATCGCGACTGCGGGGCATCCGGTGTTCCGCTTTGACCGGCGCGGGATCGGCGACAGCGAGGGCGAGAACCTTGGCTTCCGCGATTGCACGGCCGATATTGCCGCCGCGCTCGCCGCCTTCCGCTCCCACGCCCCGACAATGACGCGGGTGATCGGCTTCGGCAATTGCGACGCCGCCAGCGCGCTCATGCTGGCGGGCGGTGCCGGATGCGACGCGCTGGTGCTGTCGAACCCGTGGACGATCGAAGGCGAAGCCGACGACGCGCCGCCGCCCGAGGCGGTGCGCGCACGCTATCTTGAAAAGCTCAAGCGTCCTTCAGAAATCGTGCGCTTGCTGCGCGGAGGCGTGGACTTTCGCAAGCTCGCGCTCGGGTTGCGTCAAGCCGCCCGGCCAGCTGCCACACCGAGTTCGCTGGCCCTGGAAATGCGGGCCGGGCTGGCAGACTATCGCGGAGTGGTGCGCTTCGTCCTCGCCAGCAAAGACCGCACAGCACAGGCGTTCGAAAGCTATTGGGAACGCTCCGACCCGCGCATCTTGCGCTGCGAGGGTGCCAGCCACGCGTGGGTCGAACCGCACGCACGCGACTGGCTATACGAACGCCTGCTCGAAGCACTGCGCTAGCGCACGAACAGGCTCGCCAGTTCGACATGGGTCGACCAGCGAAACTGGCCGACCGGATGCAGCTTTTCGAGCCGAAACCCCGCATCGACAAGTTGCCGCGCATCCTTGGCCCAGCTCGACGGATTGCAGCTGATGTAGACGACCCACTGTAGCCCGCTTTGTGCAATTTGCCCGACCTGTTCCTTTGCCCCGGCGCGCGGCGGATCGAGCACGACAGCGTCGAACTGCGCCAGTTCATCGGGCTGTAGGGGGTTGCGGAACAGGTCGCGGTGAACCGCTTCGACCGGCAGCCGCGCCCTGCCCGCCGCCGTGCGGCAAGCCAGGTGCGCGTTGCGGGCTGCCTCGACCGCCACCACTTTTCGGCTCCGCGCCAGCGCGAAGGCGAACGTGCCGAGACCCGCGAACAAGTCCGCAACCTTGCCTGCGCCCTGGAGCCATTGCGTGGTATCGGCGACCAGCGCCGCCTCGCCGTCGGAGGTTGCCTGGAGGAACGCGCCTACCGGCAATCCAACGGGAACGTTGCCAAGCGTGATGGTTGCTGGCTCGGGCTCCCACAGCGCTTCAGCACCATAGCCCTGGTCGAGGGACAGCCGAGCCAGACGCTGCTCGCGGGCGAAGTCGAGCACGCCTTCGGTCTGCGCGAGCCCGTCGAGTTCCAGGCCCTTGATCGAAACGTCGACACCCTGGTCCGCCATTGTCAGCGCGATATCCGCCGCGCCGCGCCCCGGCCACAGACGCAAGAGTGCGCGCAGCGGCTCTGTCAGCGTCCACAACTCGGGCGCGAGCACGTGGCACTCGGACTGGTCGACGACCCGGTGCGACCGTCCCTCGCGAAAGCCTAGCAGTACGCGCTTGCCACCAAGCTGCGCGTGCAGCGTCGCGCGGCGACGACTACGCGGCAGGCTGAGGTGCGTGGGCAGCAGTTCGCCGATGGCAATGTCCTGCCCCTCCGCCGCGTTGGCGACGCGCTCGGTGACGAAGCGGGCCAGGGCCGCGTCGTCGAGGTGCTGGAGCTGGCATCCGCCGCAAATTCCGAAATGCCGGCAGGGCGGCTTCTGGTGATGCGGTCCGGGTTCGAGCGTGCCGTCAGCGCGCAACCGGTCGCCCGGCGCAGCACAGGGCGCGAAGCGGCCATCGGCGGTCACGCCATCGCCTTTCGCCGCGACGCGCACAATCAAGTCAGGGTCACTCACAGCGCGGCGGCGTAGGCGGCGGCGACCTTTCCGGCAAGCTCGTCGGCAGAGAAAGCCGGGCCTGCGAGCCGCGCCGCCTCGCCATGCAGCCAAACGGCCTCACAGGCGGCCACAAATGGTTCAACACCGGTCGCGAGACGGCTGACGGTGATCCCCGCGAGCACGTCGCCGGTTCCGGCCGTGGCGAGCCAGCTCGGCGCGGGCGCTGCCACGGCCACGCGACCATCGGCTGCGATCACGCGCGTATCGGGGCCCTTCGCGACAACCACCGAATTTGTCGCTGCGGCAATATATGAAGCTTGCTCGAACTTTCCGTTTATTCGGTTCGCGATGCCGTATCGCTCCGCGAGACGCGCCAGTTCGCCGTCGTGGGGGGTCAGCACCAGGTCGCTCCTCCCCTCGATATCGCGCGGGTCGAGCAAAGTCAGCGCATCGGCGTCGAGCACGCCGGGCAAGCCGCGCCGCAGGACCGAGCCAAGCCGGGCGCGGGCAGCATCCTCCCGCCCCAGCCCCGGCCCGACCAGCACCGCGCCAATCCGCGGGTCCGCAAGGGCCTCGTCGAGCGGGGCATCCTCGACCACGAGGCTGTGCGGCAGGCCGGGGGCAAAATCGGTTCCGTACAGTTTGACATAACCCGCGCCGCCATGCTGCGCCGCTCGCGCCGCCAGCACCGAGGCACCGGGCATCCGGCCAGCGATCACGCCCACAAGTCCGCGCGTATACTTGTGCGCATCGGGAGCGGGGGGCACGAGGCGCGGCTTGCGCAGCAGGACGGCTTCGGGGGCTGTCGCGATCCCTATCTCCACCAGTCGTCGCGCGCCCATCAGGCGTGATGCGGGCATCGTCCAGTGCGCCCATTTCCACGCGCCGAGCGCCAGTGTCAGGTCGTAGGACGGAACCGGGCCGAGGCACTGGCCGCTGTCGCTCTCGACATTGCTGGGAAGATCGATGGCGACCGAATGGTGATGACTGGTGGCCAGCCGCGCAACCAGCGCGGCGAGTTCGTCCGACAGGGGCCGTTTGAGACCGCTGCCGAACAGGCAATCGACGAAGACATGGCCCCTGGGCACCGCCTCGGCATCGAGTACCTCGCCCCGCCACTGTGCCCGCGCGTTGCGGGCGGCATCGGTAGCCGGGTCCAGCGCCGCGACCAGCGCGACGGCAAGTCCGCGCGCGCGCAGCGTCTCGGCGATGACGTAGCCGTCGCCCCCGTTGTTGCCCGGCCCGCACAGCACGGTGACGGATCGTCCCGCCGCAAGCCGCCAGACCCATTCGGCCGCGCCCTGCCCGGCGCGGAGCATCAGCTCGTCCACGCCCGTGCCAGCGTCGATCAGCGCCTGCTCCGCCGCCTGCATCCTGGCGACGGTCAGGATCGCGTCAATCGGCAGGGCCATCGCCATTTTCAGCATCAGGCGTTTCAGAGTCAGGCAACCTGCGCGCGGGGAAGCGATAACGATCTGCCGCCACGGTCACGATCAGCGCATCTCCATCCAGTTCCTGCGTCGCCACATCCGCCCCATCGACCACGCTCACGCCGCCACCGTCAGACAAGGCAAGGAACCGGCGAAAGCTGCCGTCGGGGTGGCGCACCACCAGATGCCGCTCGCCATCGACAGTGGCCCGTTCCATGCGGCAGTCCGGGCGAAACTCGCTGCCGGGACCGATGGCACAGAAAACCGCTTCGGCCCCCTCCTCCGCCAGCGGCTGGGTTTCGGCCGCACTGCAAGCCGCGAGCGCCAGCAAAGCGAGCGGCGCTGCTCTCACTTGCGGACCAGTTGGGACACATCGCGCACCGCGCCCCGCGCCGCGCTGGTCGTCATCGCGGCATAGGCTTCGAGCGCGACCGAGACCTGACGCGGGCGCGCCTTCGCCGGCCGCCACCCCTTCGCCTCCTGCACCTCGCGCCGCCGCGCCAGCTCCCCGTCCGAAACTTCCAGCGTGATCGCGCGGCCCGGAATGTCGATCGCGATCGTATCGCCGTCCTCGACCAGCCCGATCAGCCCGCCCTCGGCTGCCTCGGGCGAGACGTGGCCGATCGACAAGCCCGAGGTGCCGCCCGAAAAGCGCCCGTCGGTCACCAGCGCACACGCCGCGCCCAGCCCCTTCGACTTGAGGTAGCTGGTCGGATAGAGCATTTCCTGCATCCCGGGCCCGCCACGCGGCCCTTCGTAGCGGATCACCACCACGTCGCCTTCGCCCACCCGGTCGGTCAGGATCGCGGCGACGGCGGCGTCCTGGCTCTCGAACACGCGCGCGGGGCCGGTGAATTTGAGGATGCTCTCGTCCACCCCGGCGGTCTTCACGATGCAGCCGTCCACCGCAAGGTTCCCGAACAGCACCGCGAGCCCGCCATCCTGGCTGAATGCGTGCTCGGCGCTGCGGATCACGCCCGCCTGCCGGTCGAGATCGAGTTCGTCCCAGCGCCGTTCCTGGCTGAAGGCGGTCTGCGTCGGCACGCCGCCTGGCGCGGCGCGGAAGAACTGCTGCACCGCCGCACTGTTGGTGCGCGATATGTCCCACGCGTCGATCGCATCGGCCATCGTGGGCGAGTGCACGGTGGGCACAGCGGTATCGAGCAGGCTCGCCCGCTCAAGCTCACCAAGAATTGCGAAGATTCCCCCTGCGCGGTGAACGTCCTCCATGTGGACGTCGCTCTTGGCCGGCGCGACTTTCGACAGGCACGGTACGCGGCGGCTCAGCCGGTCGATGTCGGCCATGGTAAAGTCCACTCCCGCCTCGTGCGCGGCGGCCAGGAGGTGGAGCACGGTGTTGGTCGAGCCGCCCATCGCGATGTCGAGGCTCATGGCGTTCTCGAATGCGGGCTTGCCTGCGATGGAGCGCGGCAGGACGCTGGCGTCGTCGTCCTCGTACCACCGCCGGCACAGCTCCACCACCAGACGCCCCGCGCGCAGGAACAGCGCCTTGCGGTCGGCGTGCGTAGCCAGCGTCGAGCCATTGCCGGGGAGCGAGAGGCCGAGCGCTTCAGTCAGGCAATTCATCGAGTTGGCGGTGAACATCCCGCTGCACGATCCGCAGGTGGGGCACGCGGCGCGCTCGATCTCGGCGACTTCCTCGTCGGAATAGGCTTCGTCGGCGGCGGCAACCATCGCGTCGACGAGGTCGAGCGCCACCTCCTTGCCCTTCACCACGACCTTGCCCGCCTCCATCGGCCCGCCGCTGACGAACACGACCGGGATATTGATCCGCAGCGCCGCCATCAGCATGCCGGGGGTGATCTTGTCGCAGTTGGAGATGCACACCATCGCGTCGGCGCAGTGGGCATTGACCATGTATTCGACACTGTCGGCGATCAGGTCGCGGCTGGGGAGCGAATAGAGCATCCCGTCGTGCCCCATCGCAATGCCATCATCGACCGCTATGGTGTTGAATTCCTTGGCGACGCCCCCCGCCGCCTCGATCTCGCGCGCGACCATCTGGCCCAGGTCCTTCAGGTGCACATGGCCGGGCACGAACTGGGTGAAGCTGTTGACCACCGCGACGATCGGCTTGCCGAAATCGTCGTCCTTCATCCCCGTCGCGCGCCACAGCCCGCGCGCGCCCGCCATGTTGCGGCCGTGGGTGGAGGTGCGGGAGCGGTAGGCGGGCATGGTGCGGGGCTTTCGTTGGTCCTGTCCCGGACGGAATATAGCACAGTCGCACGAGGCCGAAGAACGAATGCGCTGGGGCGGGCCAAGCGGCGCTATTCCATCAGTTCCATCGCCACGGCATTGGCGATGCGCGCGAGCCGCTCGGCCCATTGCGCCTGGCCCTCAGCGTGACCAATCTGGTCCTGCCGCACCTCGATGCCGAGATAGGGCCGCCCTTCGGCTTCCGCATGGCGATTCATCGTCGCGTTGAGGAGCTTGCCCGAATAGGGCTGCTGGTCGCCGACCACGAGCCCCTCCGCCTCCAGCAGCGGGATCGCAAGGCGGGCCGCACGATCGTCCTCGTTGTAGAGTACGCCGACCTGCCACGGCCGCGCCTCGTCGCTGGACGCTAGTCGCGGGGTGAAGCTGTGGAGCGAGAGGATCAGCGCTGGCGGCATGGCGTCAAGCAGATCGGCCAGCGCGGCGTGGAAAGGATGGAAGAACCGCGCGAGCCGCTCCTCGCGCGCCTCGTGGCTCAGCGCGTTGCCGGGGATGGCATGGCCGTCGCTGGCGATGGGCACGGCGGCGGGAGCGTGCTCGTCGCGGTTGAAGTCGCACACGAGGCGGCTGACGTTGCCGAGGAAGGCGGCGGTGCCGGGCCGCTGCGCCATGATCTCGGCCGCGGCGGCGACGCCGATATCGACCGCGATATGCTCGTCCAGCAGCGCCGGGTCGATGCCAAGCCGGGTGTCGTCCGGCACGCGGTTGCTGGCGTGGTCGGAGACGATCAGGATGCCGCCGAAGCGCGGTTCGCCGACGATGCGGTAGGCTTCGTGTGTCACCGCAGCCGCCCCGCCATGTGCCACCACTGGGGCCGTTCGGTCTTCAGCCGCTCCACCGCGCCCAGCAGCGCCGCATCGTCGCGGTAAAGCGCGAAGCAGGTCGCGCCCGAGCCGGACATGCGAACCAGGAAAGCGGGCGTGCCGCGCAGCCAGTCGAGCACCTCGGCGATCGGCGGGCACAGGCAAATCGCAGGCACCTCCATATCGTTGCGCCCCTCGCGTGCGATCGCCGAGACCGGGCCTTCGGGCAACGGTCCGCGATCCTCGCCGTCCCACGCCGCGAAGACCGGGCCGGTGGCGAGTGGGACGCGGGGATTGACCAGCAATACAGGCGTTTGCGCGAAATCGTTATCGACCGGTGTCAACTCGGTCCCGGTGCCGCGGCCTATGCAGGCCAGGCTCTCGACGCAGGCGGGCACATCGGCGCCCAGTTTCGCGGCTCGCTCGCGCCAATCGTCGGGCAAGCCGTATCGGCCGCGGACGATCCGGAACACCGCGCCCGCATCGGCCGACCCACCCCCCAGCCCCGCCGCGACGGGCAGGTTCTTCTCCAGCATGACGGCCAACCCATCCGGGCGCGGCAGCTTGCCCAGCGCGCGGGCGACGAGGTTGTCGAACGGATTGTCGAGCCCGCCCGCAAACTCGCCCACGACCGCAACGCTGTCCTGCGCCGCTGTGCGCGCCGTAAGCACGTCCCCCGCATCGACGAACGCAAACAGCGTTTCGAGCTCGTGATATTCGTCTTCCTGCCGCCGCCGGACATGCAGCGCGAGGTTGATCTTGGCGTAGGCGGTTTCGCGCATTACTCCTCCCCGGCACGGGGAGGGGGACCATCCGCAGGATGGTGGAGGGGCACAGTCAGAACGCGCAACTTCTGCTGGCACCGCCCGCGGCAAATCTCGACCAGTCGCAGCAGCACTGGTTCCACGTCGTCGAATATCAGGCGCGCAGGTATCCTCGTCGTCGCAACACCTTGTGAACGCAGCCATTCCGAGCGCCGATTGTCGCGAGCAACGGCGATCGCGTCATCGTGCGTCGATCCGTCGACCTCGATCGCCAACCGCGCCGATGCGCAGTAGAAATCCAGCACGTAGTGTCCCGCTGGGTGCTGCCGTCGGAACTTGAAACCGCCGGGGCGCTTGCGCAGCTGCACCCACAAAACCTGCTCCGGCAACGTCATCTCGCTTCGCAGTTTTCGGGCGCGCTTCAAAGTATCGCGAGGTCCGGTGATCACGCTCGTGCCCCTCCACCATCCTACGCCTGCGGCTTCGGATGGTCCCCCTCCCCGTTCCGGGGAGGATTTACATATTCGGATAATTCGGCCCGCCGCCGCCTTCGGGCGTGACCCATTCGATGTTCTGGTTCGGGTCCTTGATGTCGCAGGTCTTGCAGTGGACGCAGTTCTGCGAGTTGATCTGGAACTTCATTGAGCCATCGTCGAGCTCCAGCCACTCGTACACGCCTGCCGGACAGTACTTCGTAGAAGGCCCGCCGAAAACCTTGTATTCGCTCTGATATTGCAATTCCCGATCCTTGACGATCAGGTGGCAGGGCTGGTCCTCGGCATGGTTGGTGAAGCTGAACGCGACGGACGTAAGTCGGTCGAAGCTGATCTTCCCGTCGGGCTTGGGATAGGCGATCGGCTTGTAGATGTCCGCGCGTTGCAGTTCCTCGTAGTCGCGATGGTGCTTCATCGATAGCGGCAGGCCGATCTTCAACTGCCGCATCCACATGTCGATGCCCGCCAGCACCGTGCCGATATCGCCGCCGAACTTGGCGACCAGCGGCTGCGCGTTCTGGACTTTCTTGAGCTCGGTCGCGATCCAGCTATCCCGCACCGCCGCGTCGTAATCGGCCAGCTCGCCCTTCTCCTTGCCCGCCGCGATCGCGGCGGCGGCAGCCTCGGCGGCGAGCATCCCGCTCTTCATCGCGGTGTGGCTGCCCTTGATCCGGGGCACGTTGACGAAGCCCGCCGCGCAGCCGATCAGCGCGCCGCCGGGGAAGGCGAGTTTGGGCACCGACTGCCACCCGCCCTCGTTGATCGCGCGCGCGCCGTAGGCGACCCGCGTGCCGCCCTCCAGATACTCGCGGATCGCCGGGTGCTGCTTCCAGCGCTGGAATTCCTGGAACGGCGAGACCCACGGATTTTTGTAATCGAGCGCGGTCACGAACCCGATCGCCACCTGCCCGTTCGCCTGGTGGTAGAGGAACCCGCCGCCCCAGGTGTCGCTCTCTGAGAGCGGCCAGCCCTGCGTGTGGATCACGCGCCCCGGCACGTGCTTGGCTGGATCGATGTCCCACAGTTCCTTGACGCCAAGGCCATAGACCTGCGGCTGGCAATCGCGTTCGAGGTCGAACTTCGCCTTCATCCGCTTGGTCAGGTTGCCGCGCGCGCCCTCGGCGAACAGCGTGTACTTGGCGTGGATCTCCATGCCGGGCTGGTAATCATGCTTGTGGCTACCGTCGGCGGCGACGCCCATGTCCTGCGTGATGACGCCCGCGACCGCGCCGCTCTCGTCGATGATGACCTCCGCCGCCGGAAAGCCGGGAAAGACCATCACGCCGAGCGCCTCGGCCTGCTCCGCCAGCCACCGGGTCATGTTGCCGAGCGAGCCGGTGTAGCACCCGTCGTTGGACATGAACGGCGGCATGGCGAGGTGCGGAATGTCGAGCTTGCCCTTCGCCGACATGACCCAGTGCCAGTTGTCGGTGACGGGCACCTTGGCCATCGGGCAGGTATCGCGCCAGTCGGGCAGCAGTTCGTCCATTGCCTTGGGATCGACGACCGCGCCCGACAGGATATGTGCGCCGATCTCCGAGCCCTTCTCCAGCACGATCACTTCCAGTTCGGCATTGATCTGCTTCAACCGGATCGCCGCCGCGAGGCCCGCCGGGCCGCCGCCGACGATCACGACGTCGCAGGGCATTGATTCGCGTTCGGTCATGATCGGTCGGTTCCCTTGCTCGAATGGTGACGAAACTGCGCAATGCCTTGATTGCTGCGCCGTGGCAGGTCAAGACCCGCGCAAGTGATGGCGCCGCGCAACCCCCTCCCCAGTGCCGACGACTTCGCCGCCGCTTTCGACTGGTGGAGCGAGGCCGGAGTCGATCGCGATTTTCTGGACGAGCCGAACGACTGGCTCGCGGCCCCTGCCCCTGCGGCGCGACATACGCCCCAGCATCAACCCGTTCGCGCCCCTGAGTCCCCGGAGCCTGTCGCCAAAGCTGAATTTGGCGGCATTCCCGGTTCGTGGCCGGACAATCTGCCAAGCTTTCGCCAATGGTGGCTGGAAGATCCCGCGCTCGAGGATGGCGGCATCGGACCGCGCGTCCCCCCGCGCGGAAAGGCGGGAGCGGCGCTGATGGTGGTGGTCGCGATGCCCGGAGAGGACGACAGCGACGCCCTGCTCGCTGGTCCTCAAGGTCAACTGCTGTCTGGCTTCCTGCGCGCGGCCGGAATCGACGAGGCGCAGATCTACCTCGCCTCCGTCCTGCCACGCTGTTCGCCGATGCCCAACCTGGCGCGCGAAGGCATCGGCGCAGTGCTGCGGCACCATGTCCGGCTGGTCGCACCGCAACGCATCCTCGCCCTGGGGCGCAACATCCTGCCGCTTATCGCGCACGAGACAGCGCAAGACTCTGCAATTTTACCGGGATTTAACCATGACAGTCGGAACGTGCCGCCAACGGAAGCGCCACTGATGGAAGCGCCACTGATGGAAGCGCCACTCATGGAAGCAAGGGGACCTGCCGAATTGCTGCGCTCCGCCCGTGCCAGGGCGCAGCTGTGGCAGAACTGGCTCGATTGGACCGATGGCTGAAACGAATTTGCGCAAGACCGGAAAGCTGACAATCGCGGTTGCCGTTGCGGCAGCCCTCACCGGGCTTGGTGCGCCAGCGCTGGCCAACAGCACCGCCGCCGAATATTTCCGTGCGCGGGTCCACACCAGCCAGGTGCCCGAACTGCTCAGCCGCCCGGACCGCGAATACTATTCCGAGCTGTTCCGCGCCATCTCGCGCGAGGACTGGACCCGCGTCGACGCCATGTTCGCCGAGCGTGCGACCGGCCCGCTGCATCAGGTCGCGCGCGCCGAATACTACCTCCACGCCAATAGTCCGCGGGTCGAATTGCCGCAGATCCAGGCCTGGCTTGCCGAGGGCGGCCAGTTGCCGCAGGTCGAGCGCATCGGCAACCTGGGATTGAAGCGTGGCCTCATGGCCGCTCCCTATGCGCCGCGCGCCCAGAATTTCGTCCAGCAGCCCTATGCCAGCAAACGCACCCTGCCTCGCGGCATCAACGACGGCACGATGCCCACCTCCGTCAGTAGCGCCATCCTTGAGCGGATAAGGAGCGACGATCCCGATGGTGCCCGCGTTCTGCTCGATGGCATAGACGCATCGCTCAGCAGCGAGGCCCGCGCGGAATGGCGCCAGCGCGTTGCGTGGAGTTACTACATCGAGAACCTCGATGGCCCCGCATTCGCGATGGCCCAGACCGTGCGCGAGGGGTCGGGAGCATGGGTGGCGGAGGGCGAATGGGTCGCTGGCCTCGCCGCCTGGCGCATGGGTGATTGCGATGCCGCGACCGATGCGTTCCAGCGGACGGCGGGCCGCTCGACCAATGTCGAACTGACCGCAGCAGGTCACTATTGGGCCAGCCGGGCGCTGGTCCGCTGCCGCGCCCCGGAAAGGGCCGCTGAGCAGCTTCGCGGTGCCGCGCGCTACGACGAGACGCTGTACGGCATGCTGGCCCGCGAGCAGTTGGGCCAGGCACTGCCGCGTAACCATGCCGGTGCCGACTTCACGCTGGCCGACTGGCAGCGGGTGCGCGACGTGGACAATGTCCGTATCGCCGTGGCGCTGTCGGAAATCGGCGAACATCGCCTGGCCGACGATATCCTGCGGCACCAGGCGCGGATTGGGGATGCTTCGCAATACGGCCATCTTTCGCGGCTTGCGCGCGACCTTGGCCTGCCCGCCACGCAGCTGTGGATGGCGCACAACGCGCCGCGCGGTGCGCAGGCGGAACCTGCCCTGCGCTATCCCGCGCCGCGCTGGCAGCCGGTCAACGGCTGGAAGGTCGACCCTGCGCTCGCCTATGCTCATACATTGCAGGAATCGGTGTTTCGCGCCGATGCGGTCAGTCCGGCGGGTGCACGGGGCCTGATGCAGATCATGCCTGCCGCTGCGCGTGACCATGCCGGCAGGCTGGGCGTGGCCGGCTCTGCGAGCGACCTTGCGCGGCCCGACGTCAACCTCGCCTTCGGGCAGGAACATCTCAATATGCTTCGCCGGAGCCCCGCGACTCAGGGGCTGCTGCCCAAGATCATGGCCGCCTACAACGCCGGGCTGACCCCGATCGGGCGCTGGAACAGCGAGATCCGCGATCAGGGCGATGCGCTGCTCTACATGGAGAGTATCCCGTACTGGGAAACGCGCGGCTATGTCGCGATCGTCATGCGCAATTACTGGATGTACGAGCGGCAGGCGGGCGATGCTTCCGACAGCCGCCGCGCCTTGGCGCAGGGCCAGTGGCCGACCTTCCCTGAATTGTCAGGGGGCACCGGCGTTTACCTGAGCAAGGCCGAGTGATAGCAACCGGGCAATGGCCATCGACCCGGACCGCCCGTTCAAGCCCATCAACATCGCCGTGCTGACGGTGTCCGACACGCGCACGGCGGCGGACGACACTTCGGGCGACATCCTGGTGGAGCGGGTCAGGGCTGCCGGACACCGCCTGGCGGCCCGCGCGATCGAACGCGACGAGGCCGATGCCATCGCATCGCGGTTCAACAACTGGATCGACGACCCGGCGATCGACGCCATCGTCTCGACCGGCGGAACCGGCCTTACGGGCCGCGACGTGACGCCCGAGGCGATCGACCGGGTCAAGGAACGCGACATCCCCGGCTTCGGCGAACTGTTTCGCTGGCTCAGCTACAAGTCCATCGGCACCAGCACCGTGCAGAGCCGCGCCTGCGCCGCTGTCGCGCGTGGGACCTATATCTTCGCCCTGCCCGGCTCCAATGGCGCGGTCAGGGATGGCTGGGACGGCATCCTCGCCGAGCAACTCGATAGTCGCAACCGGCCGTGCAACTTCGTCGAATTGATGCCCAGGCTGCGCGAGGTTTAGTTTTTTCTCACGCAAAGGCGCGAAGGCGCGAAGGTGTCGCGCCTTTGTGCCTTTGCGTGAAAATTAAATGGCGCCTCGCATATGTTCCGTTTATGTTCCGAAAAATGGAGCGTCGTCTCGAACCACCAGTCCATGGCCGCGGCGCGCAGTCGGGCGCGGTGCCGACCCGGTTCGGGCTGGCAACGCGCCAAGCAGATGGCGACTGGCGCGACTACATGGAATCGCTCGACGGCCCCCCGGTCAAGCTGCGGACAACAGTGACCGAGGAGCAACCCAAGACGATCCTCACCTTCAACCAGTCGCCCGACATCGCCTTCGACCGCTCGATCAACGCCTATCGGGGATGCGAGCATGGCTGCGTCTATTGCTTTGCGCGGCCAACGCACGCCTATCACGACCTGTCGCCCGGGCTCGATTTCGAGACGAAGCTGTTCGCAAAACCCAACGCCGCCGACCTGCTGCGCACCACGCTGGCCAATCGGCGCTATCGCCCCCGCCCGATCGCCATGGGGACCAACACCGATCCGTATCAGCCGATCGAGCGACGCTATCGCATCACCCGGCAGATACTCGAAGTCTGCCTGGAGGCCCGCCATCCGGTAACCATCACGACGAAATCGGATCGCGTGCTTGATGACCTCGACCTGCTGGCCGAACTGGCGCGCAACAGGTTGGTAGCGGTGGCCATCTCGGTCACCACGCTCGATCCGGCACTATCGGGAAAACTCGAACCTCGCGCAGCTTCTCCATTGAAACGATTGAAAGCAATGAAAGTTCTTGCTGATGCACGTATACCCAACCATTGCTCGATCGCGCCGGTGATTCCGGCGATAACCGACGAGTTCATGGAAGATATCGTCGCGCGCGCTGGCGATCTGGGCGTAGGGTCGGCGGGCTGGATTCCCCTGCGGCTGCCGCACGAGGTCGCCCCGCTGTTCCGCGAGTGGCTTTCGGTGCACTTCCCCGAACGGGGTGAGAAGGTCATGTCGATCGTCCGCTCGATCAGGGGCGGTCGCGACAACGATCCGGGCTTTTTCACCCGCATGAAGCCAAGCGGCGTATGGGCCGACCTGTTCCGCTCCCGCTTCCGCCTCGCCTGCAAGCGCGCCGGGATCGGCAAGGCCCGGTTCGAACTGGACTGTACCGGGTTCCGTCCACCGGAAACTGGCGGCCAGTTGCGCCTGCTTTGAGACGAGGCACCCTCGGGTTCATCGATTTTTAGGCATGAAGCGCCAATCTACGGCCCATGCGTACCGTGACGCTACTCACTGCCTGTATGTCGCTGGCTGCCTGCGGGCAGATGCCGGGCAATGTCGCTGGTCATGCGCTAGACGATTACGACCTGACCGATTCGTCGGTGACGGTGGAACTGATCGCCGCGCTCGACGAAGCCGACCGCCCCGCCTTTCGACAATTCCTCGCCCATCATCTGGCGACTTCGAGCAGTTTCTGCGGCGAAGCGCTGTTCGACGACCAGGGCCGCTCTCCCGAGACGGTGGGCGACGCGATCCGCCTGACACGGCTGCGGGAGGAGCGACTGGCAATTCAGGGAATGCCGTTCGATCTCGCATCGCTGACCCCGAAAGCTCGGCGCGCGATCGACGTGGAACTGCTCAATCGCGAGCGTAATTTCCTGAACGACATGATCGCGAATGCCCGGATGACCGGCGAATTCTCGACCGTGGCGGAGCACCAGCGCAAGATCGCCGAGTTGACCGCCCGGATCCAGCAACTGCAAGCCGCGCCGATCTAGGGTCAGGCTAGCCTGAACTTCAGGCTTCGCCCCACATCGCGCGCAAGCGGCGATGGCGGTGGCGGAAAATCCGCTCGATCACCACTGGAGCGATGCGCGGCAATATCCTGGGGGTGAAGCGAACCCGGTCGGCAAGCACGCTACCCCCCTCCTCACCCGTCACCGAGCGCTCGTGCTCCCAGAACGCCATGCCCGGCTGGTCCGATCGCTCGACGAACCTCCGCTCGTCGAGTTCGACGATGACTATTCGTGCGCTACCGAACGGAATCAGGTCCGCCAGCCGCAGTTTCACGTCGAACGGGGCAATGCCGCCCTCGCCCACGAGTTGCGACAGATGCCCGATCCCGGCGATACTGCGCATGGACATCAGCGGCATCAATTCGGCGTTGATGCCCTCCGCGCTGGTGACGCTGTCCCACAAAGTGTCAGGCGCGACCGCCACCCGCGAAGCGAACCGACGCTCGACCGCCGCGCTCACGCGCTTGCCGGCAGCCAGTCGATCACGGCGCGTAATTCTCGAGAAAGCCGCACCCGGTGCAGCGCCATGACACGATCTCAAGCTTCTCGGACTTGGAGACCTTCAAGCCCCAGAACGACCTTTTCGGCGCGCCGCGATGCCATGCACCGACATGGGGCATACTGTAGTCGCCCGCGTCGACCTTGAAGCCTTCCTCCATCCGCCTGCTGCATTTCGGGCAGGTCGTGTTGCGCGAGGCCATTTCAGGCCTCCAGCTTGTAGTCGCTGAACCGCTCGCGCAGATCCTTCTTGCTGATCTTGCCGGTGGCAGTGTGCGGTATGTCGTCGACGAACTCCACCGCATCGGGCAGCCACCACTTTGCGACCTTGTCCCTGAGGTAGTCGATCACCTCGTCGCTGCCGATTTCGGCACCGTCCTTGCACACACAGAACAGTACCGGGCGTTCGTCCCACTTGGGGTGCGGCATTCCGATCGCGGCCGCTTCGGCGATAAGTGGATGGCCGACGGCGGCGTTTTCCAGCTCGACCGAGCTGATCCATTCGCCGCCCGATTTGATCACGTCCTTGGTCCGGTCGGTCAACTGCAGCGTGCCATCGGGGTGGAGCATGCCGACATCGCCAGTATCGAACCAGCCGTCGGCATTGGCGGCGTCATGCTCGCCCTTGAAGTAACGCTGGATCACCCAGGGCCCGCGGATTTGCAGCACACCGCTGGTCTTCCCGTCGCGGGGCAGCTCGGTTGTCATGTCGTCGAGATCGACCGTGCGCAGCTGCACGCCGAAGATCGGGCGCCCCTGCATCGCCGTGCGCGCGACCTTCTCGTCGAAGCTCAGGCTGTCCCAGTCCCAGGTCGGGCCGCCGACGGTGCCGATCGGGCTCGTCTCGGTCATGCCCCAAGCGTGCTGCACCCGGGTGCCGTTTTTCATCAGCCGCTCGATCATGAACCTGGGCGCGGCCGAGCCACCGATGGTCGCGGCACGCAGCTTGGGCAGGTCCTTGCCTGCTGCATCGCAGTATTGGAAGGTCGCGAGCCATACGGTCGGCACCCCGGCGCTGTCGGTCACGCCTTCGCGCTCCATCAGGTCGCACAGCACTGCCGGGTCGTTGACTGCGGAGAACACGAACTTGATCCCCGCCATTGCGCCCGCATAAGGCAGGCCCCAGCTCGCCGCGTGGAACATCGGCACGACCGGCAGCATGACCGACGACGCGCTGAAGTTGAACGCGCTCGGCTGGAGCCCGGCGAGCGCGTGCAGCACGGTTGAGCGGTGTTCGTAGAGCACGCCCTTGGGATTGCCCGTCGTGCCGCTGGTATAGCACAGCATGCACGGGTCGCGCTCGCTACCCTCCACCCATTCGAACGCGCCGTCCTGTGCCCCGATCCAGTCCTCGAATTGTCCGTTATCGTAGCAGATGTAGTGCTCGATGGTCGGCCACTTGTCTTTCATCCGGTCGACGATCGGCTGGAACGCCGCGTCGTAGAGCAGCACGCGGTCCTCGGCGTGATTGGCGATGTATTCGAGCTGGTCGTCGAACAGGCGCGGGTTGAGCGTGTGGAGCACCCCGCCCATGCCCGCGACGCCATACCAGCTCACCAGATGGCGCGAATGGTTCATCGCCAGGCTCGCCACCCGATCACCCGGCTTGATCCCGAGCGCAATCAGCGCCTGCGCCATCTTGAGCGCGTCGGTGCGGATGCCAGCCCAGTTGGTGCGGGTTTCGCTGCCGTCGGCCCAGCGGCTGACGATCTCCCGGTCGCCCGCTTCGCGCGCGGCATGGTCGATCACCGCCGTGACGCGCATGGTCCAGTCCTGCATCGCTCCGAGCATCGTTGTCCTCTCCATTGGCTGCCTTTGCCTCTTCATGCCGAGGCGGGCGAGGCTTGGCAATCGGTCCTGTCAGGCGACCAGGCGAAGGTGATCGCCGCCCCGGCGAGTCGACAGAGTGACGTTGGCCAGCCCGTCGATCTCGACCAGGCGCTCGGCAAGGTCGCCATCGAGCGCGAAATCCCGCCCCAGCCGCAAGACCGGCTCGTGCTCGACGCCGGTCTTGAGCGTTGCCAGAACTTCGCCGTTACCCGCGACGCCGGGAACTAGCAGAGACCTCAAGGTGTCGAGGGCACCGGCATCGTGAATGTCCAGCTTGAGCAACATCCGCGCAGCACCGTGAACCTCGGCCAGCGGACGGGCACCGCGCACAGTCACGCGCGGTGGTTCGTCCGGGCTTGGCGCGTCGAGTTCGACCGTCAGCAGCACGCAGGTGCTGTCGGCGGCCCATTTGGCGAAGCTATCGACCAGCCCCTCCTCGAAACACGCCGCGCTGAACTGGCCGGTCTGATCGGAGAAATCGGCGCGGATGAACGTGCCGCCCTTGCGCGTCTGCCCCTTGCGCGCGCCCTCGACCATCGCCGCCATTACCGCCTGCGAACGGCCGGACCCGCTCCCGCTGCCGCCTTCCATCAAGCTCTGATAGGTGCGCGCGCCGTTGGCCGAGGCGACCTGCCAGTACTGCTGCACCGGGTGGGCGGAGAAGTAGAACCCGAAGTTTTCGCGCTCCTGCGCCATGCGCTCGGGCCGCGTCCACGGCGCGGCGGGTTTGAGGCGCAGTTCCTCGGGCGCGGCATCCTCCCCGCCGAACAGAGCTGCCTGCCCGCTCTCGCGCTCGCGGCTGGCGGCATCGGCCACGGCGAGCAGCAGGTCGATATTGGCGTGGAGCAGTGCGCGGTCCTCTTCCAACGCATCGAGCGCCCCGGCGCAGACCAGGCCTTCAAGCTGACGGGAGTTCATCGAACCCTTGGGCAAGCGTTCGAAAAGGTCCTTGAGGCTTACGAAGGGACCACGCGCCGCGCGTTCATCGACCAGCGCCTCCATCGCCTTCTCGCCGACGTTGCGGATGCCCGCGAGCGCATAGCGCACCGCATAGCCGTCATCGGTCTGCTCGACCGTGAATTCCGCCTCCGACGCATTGACACACGGCGGCGCGACCGTGATCCCGTTGCGCCGCGCATCGTCGACGAACAGCGCCAGCTTTTCCGACTGGTGCATATCGAAGCACATCGAGGCGGCGTAAAATTCTTCCGGGTAATGCGCCTTGAGCCATGCCGTCTGGTAGGCGAGCAGCGCATAGGCTGCGGCGTGCGATTTGTTGAAGCCGTAACCGGCGAACTTGTCGATCAGGTCGAACAACTCGTTGGCGCGCTTGGGCGGGATTTGCGAAACCTCGCCGCACCCTTCGATGAAGCGGCTGCGCTGCGCGTCCATTTCGGCCTGCACCTTCTTGCCCATCGCACGGCGCAGCAGGTCGGCATCGCCGAGCGAGTACCCGGCGAGGATCTGCGCCGCCTGCATCACCTGTTCCTGATAGACGAAGATGCCATAGGTTTCGGCGAGGATTTCCTCCAGCTTGGGGTGCGGGTACTCGATCGGCACCTCGCCCGCCTTGCGCTTCCCGAACAGCGGGATGTTGTCCATCGGACCGGGCCGATAGAGCGAGACGAGCGCGATGATGTCCTCGAACTTGGTCGGCTTCACCGCGGTCAGCGTGCGCCGCATCCCTTCGGATTCGAGCTGGAACACACCGACCGTGTCGCCGCGCTTGAGCAGCTCATAAACCGCTGGATCGTCCCATGAGAGACCTGCCAGATCGACCGCGATGCCGCGCTTTTCCAGCAGCTCGACCGCCTTTTGCAGCACGGACAGCGTCTTGAGGCCGAGGAAGTCGAACTTGACTAGCCCGCTTGTCTCGACGTGCTTCATGTCGAACTGCGTCACCGGCATATCGGAACGCGGATCGCGGTAGAGCGGCACCAGCTGCGCCAGCGGTCGGTCGCCGATCACCACCCCCGCCGCGTGGGTCGAGCTGTTGCGCGGAAAGCCCTCGAGCTGCATCGCCAGGTCGATCAGCCGCTTGACCTCGTTGTCGTTGTCGTATTCGCGGCGGAAATCGGCAGCGCCGTTGAGCGCGCGCGGCAGGGTCCACGGGTCGGTCGGGTGGTTGGGCACCATCTTGCACAGCCGGTCGACGTGGCCGTAGCTCATCTGGAGGATGCGCCCGCAATCGCGCAGCACCGCGCGCGCCTTCAACTTGCCGAAGGTGATGATCTGCGCGACGTGATCGTGCCCGTATTTCTTCTGGACGTAGCGGATCACCTCGCCGCGCCGCGTTTCGCAGAAGTCGATGTCGAAGTCCGGCATCGAGACGCGTTCGGGATTGAGGAAGCGTTCGAACAGCAGGCCCAGCTTGAGCGGATCGAGATCCGTGATGGTGAGCGCCCAGGCAACCACCGACCCCGCGCCCGAACCGCGCCCCGGGCCCACCGGAATGCCCTGATCCTTGGCCCACTTGATGAAGTCGGCGACGATCAGGAAGTAGCCGGGGAACCCCATGCCGACGATCACCTCGACCTCGAAGTCGAGGCGATCGAAATAGGCCTGGCGCTCCGCCTCAGGCATTTCGCCATAAGGTTCGAGCCGCGCGATCAGCCCGGCCCGCGCATCCTCCGCCAGCATCCGCGCCTCGCCTTCGAGGTCGCCCGCAAGGCTCGGCAGGATCGGATCGCGGTTGGGCGGCGCGAAGGCGCAGCGCTGGGCAATCACCAGCGTGTTGGCGGTCGCTTCGGGCAGGTCGGCGAAGCTTTCGGCCATTTCCTCGGCGGTCTTGACGTAGGCCTCGGGGTTGGAGCGCGCGCGGCTTTCGGCCTCGATATGAGTCGAACCGGCGATGCACAGCATCGCGTCATGCGCCTTGTGGTTGTGTGCCTCGGCATAGTTGGCGGGATTCGTCGCCACCAGCGGCAGGTCGCGGGCATAGGCCAGGTCGATCAGCGCTTCCTCCGCTGCCAGCTCCACGGAATCGCCACGGCGCGAGAGTTCGATGTAGAGCCTGCCCGGGAACAAGCCCTCGAGCCGCTCCAGCAGCGCCTCGGCATGGCTGTGCTGGCCGTCGGCTAGCAAACGCGTAACGCCACCCTCGCCCGCGCCGGTGAACGCGATCAGGCCTTCGGTGCGACCGTAAAGGTCAGCGAGCGCGATGTGCGGATCCTGTTCCAGTGGCCGGTCGAGGTGCGCCTTGCTGACGAGGTGACACAGGTTGTCGTACCCCGCCTCGTCCTGTGCGTAGAGTGGCAGGTAGTCGACCTGCTTGCCTGCTTCATCGCGCGCTACGCCCAGCAGTGCGCCGACGATGGGCTGCACGCCCTCGTCGAAGCACGCCTTGGCGAAGGCGACCGCGCCATAAAGCCCGTTGCGGTCGCAGATCGCGATGGCAGGGAAGCCGCGCTCCTTCGCCAGCTTGGCCATCGCCTTGGGCTCGATCGCGCCTTCGAGCATCGAGTAGGACGAGAGGACGCGCAGCGGGACGAACGGGGCGAAGGGCATCCGGGGACTATGAGCAGGAGGTCGAGATTCGCCAAGGCCTCGCACATGCCCTGTCCCCTTCCGAGTGCCCAACCTCACAACCCGTCACCCCCGCGAAGGCGGGGGTCCAGCCAACCTTGAGACCACTCGCGAAGTTAGCTGGATCCCCGCCTTCGCGGGGATGACGGATTTAGGAAATTTGCTCGAAAAGTCAGAGCAGCCCCTCGATATCCTTCGCGATCCGCTCGGGCTTGTCCTGCGGGGCGTAGCGTTTCACCACATTGCCCTGCCGGTCGATCAGGAACTTGGTGAAGTTCCACTTGATCGATTTCGAACCCATCAGCCCCGGTGCTTCGCCCTTCATCCAGTCGAACAGCGGGCTCGCCTGGTCGCCGTTGACGTCGACCTTTTCCATCAGCGGGAAGGTGACGCCGAAATTGAGCTTGCAGAACTCGGCGATCTCGTCCGCATTGCCCGGTTCCTGCGCGCCAAACTGGTTGCACGGAAAGCCAAGCACCTCGAACCCGCGGTCCTTGTATTGCTCGAACAGCTTCTCCAGCCCGTCATACTGCGGGGTGAAGCCGCACTTGCTGGCGGTGTTGACCACCAGCAGCACCTTGCCGAGCTTGTCCTTGAGGTCGAGATCCTCGCCCCGGTTGGTCTTGACGGTGAAGTCGGCAACGGTCGTCATCGGCAAGTCCCCTCTTATTCCAGTACCCCGTCGTGCAGGCGTACCACGCGGTCCATCCTCGCGGCCAGTCTCTCGTTGTGAGTCGCGACCAGTGCCGCGCTGCCCTCGCCCCGGACAAGCGTGAGGAACTGTTCCAGCACCTTGTCGGCGGTATGTTCGTCGAGGTTGCCGGTCGGTTCGTCCGCCAGCACCAGCGTGGGCCGGTTGGCAAGCGCCCGGGCGACCGCGACGCGCTGCTGCTCGCCGCCCGAAAGCTGGCTCGGGCGGTGGCTGAGGCGGTGTGCGAGGCCGAGCGCCGTCAGCAATTCCTGCGCGCGGACATCGCAATCGGCACGCGGCTTGCCGGTGACGAGCTGCGGCAGGACGACATTCTCCTGCGCGGTGAAATCGGGCAGCAGGTGGTGGAACTGATAGACGAAGCCCAGGTGATCGCGGCGCACCTTGGTGCGTCCGTCGCTCGGCAGCGCGCTCGCCTCGACCCCGGCGATAGCGATGCGCCCGCCGAAGCCGCCTTCGAGCAACCCGACCGCCTGGAGCATGGTGGACTTGCCCGAGCCCGAGGGGCCGAGCAGTGCCACGATCTCGCCCGGCTGAACTGCCAGATCCACGCCGCGCAGCACGTCGATGCGCTCGCCGCCCTGCTCGAAGCTGCGGGTCAGCCCGTTCAACTCGACGACTGGGCTATTCATAGCGAAGCACCTGAACCGGATCGGTATTGGCCGCCTTGTAGGCTGGGTAGAGCGTGGCAAGGAAGCTGAGGCCGAGTGCGAGCCCGGCAATACCCAGCACCTCCATCGGATCGACCCGCGCCGGAAGCTCGGTGAGGAAGCGGACCTGCGGGTCCCACACGCTCTGCCCGGTCAGGATCTCGATCCCGCGCACGATCGGCTGGCGGAAGGCCAGTACCAGAAAGCCGAGCGCGAGGCCCGCCAATGTGCCGACCATGCCCACGGTGAAGCCTGTGGTGACGAAGATCTTGGTCAGGTTGCGCCGTGTCGCGCCCATCGTGCGCAGAATGGCGATATCCCTCGTCTTGGAACGCACCAGCATGACCAGCGAGGACAGGATGTTGAACGCGGCGACCACCACGATGATCGACAGCGCGAAGAACATCGCCACCCGCTCTACCTCCAGCGCCTCGAAGATGGAGGCGTTGATGCGTTTCCAGCTATTTACCTCAGCCCGGCCCTCAAGGCGTTGAGACACTGGCGCAAGGATCTGTTCCACCCTGTCGGCGTTCACCGTCACCACCTCGATCATGCCGATGGTGTCGCCCGTCAGCAGCAGGGTCTGCGCGTCGGGGATCGGCATGACCACGAATGCCTTGTCGAAATCGTACACCCCGGTTTCGAACACCGCCGCAATGCGATAGCCGATCTGGCGCGGCACGGTGCCGAACGGGGTCGAGCGGCCTGCCGGGTTGATGATGGTGAGCGTGTCGCCAACGCCCGCACCCAGGTTCATCGCCAGCCGCGATCCGATCGCGATGTTGCCCTGATTCGCGCGCACTTCGGCCAGGTTGCCCATGACCAGTTGGTCGCCGAGATCGGCTATGCTCTCGGCCGTGTTGCCGCGCACCACAATTCCCTCGACCCGTCCGTTCGAGGTGCCGAGCAGCGGCTGTTCGATCAGTGGCGATGCGCTAACGACCCCTTCGGTCCGCCGGGTTTCTGCGAGCACGTCCTGCCAGTTGTCGAGCCGCCCGCCATAAGCCTGGATGATGGCGTGCCCGTTCAGCCCCACGATCCGGTCGAGCAGTTCGCCGCGAAAGCCGTTCATCACGCTCATCACGATAATCAGCATCGCGACCGAGAGCATGACGACGACCACGGAAATACCCGCGACGAGCGCGATGAACGCCTCGCTTCGGCCCGGCAGCAGATAGCGTCGGGCAATGGTCCATTCGAAGGGATTGAGGATCAAGGGCGCGCCGCTTCCGGTGGTTCTTGCTGGGATGCCCGGGCATTTAGGCAGGCTTGCGCGCGGGCGCAACGAAATCCCTGACAGCTGCGAGTCACCGACAAGCCCGCCCTTGTAATCGAGCCGCAACATCGCCATTGAGCGCCGCGAGACACGCGCGCAGCACCGGGTCACCAACCAGCATGAACCTTACCCACCCGTTCCTCGACGCCGACGGCGACAAGCTGCGCGAGGAATGCGGCGTGTTCGGCGCGATCAACGCCGCCGACGCCACCGCGGTCACCGCGCTCGGCCTCCACGCGCTCCAGCATCGCGGGCAGGAGGCGGCCGGCATCACCAGCTTCGATGGGCAGGAGTTCTACTCGCGCCGGGGCCTGGGCCACGTTGCCGAGAACTTCTCTTCGAGCGAGGCGATCGCGAGCCTGCCGGGGATGATGGCGGCGGGGCACGTACGTTATTCCACCACCGGCGGCGCAGGGCTTCGCAACGTCCAGCCGCTCTATGCCGACCTTGCCAGCGGCGGCTTCGCGGTGGCGCACAACGGCAATATCTCCAACGCCCAGACGCTGCGCGACGATCTGGTCCGGCGCGGGGCGATCTTCCAGTCGACCAGCGACACCGAGGTCATCATCCACCTCGTCGCCACCAGTCGCTATCCGACGATGAGCGACCGCCTGGTCGACGCGCTGCGACTGGTCGAGGGTGCCTATTCGCTGATCGTGATGACTCCGACCGGCATGATCGCCTGCCGCGATCCGCTCGGCATCCGCCCGCTGGTAATGGGTAAGATGGGTGATGCCACGGTGTTCGCCAGCGAGAGCGTCGCATTCGACGTGGTCGGTGCGGAGCTGGTCCGCGAGGTCGTGCCGGGCGAACTGGTGATGGTCGATTTCGACGGCAACGTCACCTCGCTCCACCCGTTCGGCACGCATCGCTCGCGCCCGTGCATCTTCGAGCACGTCTATTTCAGCCGGCCCGACTCCGTCTTCGCCGGGCACAGCGTCTACGAGGCGCGCAAGGCGATCGGGCAGCAACTCGCGATCGAAGCGCCGGTGGAGGCCGACCTGGTCGTCCCCGTGCCCGACAGCGGCGTTCCTGCCGCGATCGGCTATGCCCAGCAATCGGGCGTGCCCTTCGAACTGGGCATCATCCGCTCGCACTATGTCGGGCGCACCTTCATCCAGCCGAGCGACGGCGCGCGCCATTCGGGTGTGAAGCGCAAGCACAATGCCAATCGCGCGCTGGTCGAGGGTCAGCGGATCGTGCTGATCGACGATTCGATCGTGCGCGGGACCACCTCGATGAAGATCGTCGAGATGATGCGCGATGCCGGGGCGAAGGAAGTTCACTTCCGTGTCGCAAGCCCGCCGACCGCGCATTCCTGCTTTTACGGTGTCGACACGCCGGAACGCTCCAAGCTCCTCGCGGCGCGGATGGATGTCGAACCGATGCGCGAGTTCATTCGCGCCGACAGCCTCGCGTTCGTCTCCATCGACGGTCTCTATCGCGCGGTCGGGGCGAGCGGCCGCGATCCTGCCAGTCCGCAGTTCTGCGATGCGTGTTTCACCGGGGAGTATCCGACCGCCCTGACCGACCTCGCCCGGCGCGAGGACAAGGACGCGCAACTTCCTTTCGACAAGGTAGCCTGATGGCCGAAGATAAGCCGCTTTCCGGGCGCGTCGCGCTCGTCACCGGCGCGAGCCAGGGCATCGGCGCGGCGACCGCGCTGGCCCTCGCCGAGGCGGGCGCGCACGTGGTACTCACCGCGCGCAACGTGAAGAACCTGGAAGGGGTGGAGGACGCCATCCACGCCGCGGGCGGAACCGCGACCATCGCCCCGGTCGACCTTGCCGAAAGCGACGGCATCGCGCGGCTCGCCGCCGCCATCGCCAGCCGCTGGGACAAGCTCGACATCCTGGTCATAGCCGCGGCCTATTTGCCCACGCTTACCCCTGTCACCCAGATCGACGCGAAGCAGTTCGGACAGGCGATCACCACCAATCTTCTGGCCACGCAGGCGCTGCTAGCCGCATTCGATCCGCTGCTGAAGCGCAGCGGACAAGGCCGGGTGATCGGGCTCACAAGCAGCGTTGGTGCCGATCCTCGCGCGTTCTGGGCGGCCTATGGCGCTACCAAGGCGGCATTCGATTCGCTCCTTGCGAGCTATGCCAAGGAAGTGGAGAAAATCGGCAACCTGCGCGTCGCTGTCATCGATCCGGGCGCCACGCGCACGACGATGCGGGCCAAGGCCTATCCCGGAGAGGATCCGCAGACGGTCAAGGAACCCGCCGTGGTGGGCGAGCGCATCGTCGCGCTGCTGGTGGAAGACTTCGCAACCGGCCATCGCGAGCGAGTCGGTTAACCGCGCTTAACCCAATGCGCTAACCGGCGGGCAACCACCACGGGCGACACTGCGCGATGCCTGGTGGGAAACGGCCCGCGCAGGCACGCATCAGGGATACCCGTGTCGATGTCTTTCGACGCCCAAGATCGCTATCATGTGGCCGCGCAGGAGGATCGTTGCGCGCCGCGTACCCGCATGACCATCCCAGCACAGCTGCGCCCGTCTGGCGGGCGGGCGTTCCAGACGGTGGTGCATGACCTGTCGATTTCCGGCTTCAGCGCCGCCGCGATCAGCCGGATGCACGAAGGACAGCTCTGCTGGATCACCCTGCCCGGCCTCGAATCGCTTCAGGCCCAGGTCGTGTGGTGGGACAACTCGATCGTAGGCTGCGCCTTCGAGCAGCTGCTCAGCCCGATCGTGCACGACAATATCCTGCAACGATATTCGCCGAGCACGGTCTACCGCTACACCTAAGGTCGGGACCCCTTAGTCAGCAGCATCCGCGATCTTCCGCACCAGTTCCAGGCGTGCCATGCTGCGATCGCGCTCGGTCGCACGCGGCCAGCTCGATACGATCGCCACGACCACCTTCTTGTCAGGCACCAGCGTGACCGACTGGCCAAAGATGCCCTGCCCGCCGAAATTGCCGCCGGGGTAGGTCCACCACTGGTAGCCGTAGCCGAAGCCGGGTTGCTGCGCGAAGCTGACCTGAGGCCCGCCTGCATCGTCGAACCAGCCGGGTGCGACACTAGGCTGCCCGCCCTCCAGCGCCCACTGCCCGAAGCGCGCATAGTCGGCCAGGCGGAGGGAAAGGCAACAGCCGCCGATGTTCTCGCCAGTCTGGTCGGTCATCCAGAACATATCGCCCGCGAACCCTGCCGGTTCGACGATCTTGTCCCTGGCGTACTCCGCCAACGACCGGCCGGTTGCAGCGGCGACCAGATCGCCGAGCAAATTGGTCTCCAGCGTCTTGTAGACCCATTTCTCGCCCGCCGGAGCCTCGCGGGTAAGTTGGCGCGCATAGGTGACCGCCTGCGATTCGCCCGGAGCAGGCACGACCAGCAGCATTTTCGCCACATCGCTGTTCGGGTCTGCATAATCCTCGTTCCACTTCACCCCCGACGTCATCGCCGCGAGCTGGCGCACCGTGACGCCGTCGTAGGCCGTGCCCGCCAGCGCGGGCAGGTAGCGGGTCACCGGATCGTCGATGCTGGCGATCGCGCCGTCCTTGATCGCAGCGCCAAGCAGGGTCGAGGTAAAGCTCTTGGCGACGGAAAAGCTGGTCCAGCGCCCCTCTGGCCCGAAGCCCAGGCCATAGCGTTCGTACCGCACGCGCCCGTTCTCCAGCACCATGATCCCGGCGGCGTGCTGACTGTCGAGATAGCGGTCGAGTTCGGCGACCAGCGCCGCGTCGTAAGGGGTGCCTTGCGGCAATGCGCGCGGATTGGCGGCGGCGGCAACCTCATGCCCCGCGAAATACTCCTCCATCCGCCGGAAGCGGTCGGCACGGGTGGCATCGTTCCAGAACAGGACCTGCAACTCCTCCACGGGCAGCATTGCGGCAGGCTCGGTCATCCTGACAGTGTCGCCCGGCAAGGTCGCACAGGCCGCCAATGCGGCCAGCGCCGCCGTAACGAGAAACTTCTTCATCACCCCTCCTTGATGCCCTGCTTCACCAAAGTGACCTGGTGAACGTCGATCCCGCCGCCACGGAACCCGCCTTCGCAGTACATCAGGTAATATCGCCACAGCCGCACGAACCGTTCGTCGAACCCGGCGGGCAGGCGGCCCTCACTTACGGCATCATCGAAGTTGACCCGCCAATTCTCTAATGTCTTTGCATAATGTTGCCCCAGATCGCACTGATCCTGCCACGTCAGTCCGCGCTCATTCGCCAGTCGCTCGAACTCGGACGTGCGGATCAGCAGGCCGCCGGGAAAGATATAAGCCTGGATGAAGTCCGCACTGGCGGCATAGGCGTCAAACAGGCTGTCCTTCATCGCGATATACTGGATCGCCGCCCGCCCGCCCGGCTTCAGGCAGCGGGCGATTGAATCGAAATAGCTCGGCCAGTATTCGCGCCCGACCGCCTCGACCATCTCGACACTAACCACGGCATCGAACTGCTCGGCGACATCGCGATAGTCCTGGCGGCGAAATTCGATGCCCGAATGGTGATGTGCGCGAGCCCATTCGAGTTGCCGGTCGGACAGGCTTATCCCGGTCACCCGTGCCCCGGCGCGGACGAAATGATCCGACAGCCCGCCCCAGCCGCAGCCGATCTCGAGCAGCGTTTCCGGAGTGCCGAGCCGCTCCTCCAGTGCCGCCCATTTGCGCCGCTGTGCCGCTTCCAGGTCGTCGCCATCGCGCCACAACGCACTGGAATAGCTCATCGTCGGGTCGAGCCAGGCGGCGTAGAAATCGTTGCCGAGGTCGTAATGCGCATGGATGTTGCGCTCCGCTCCGGCTCTCGAATTGCGGTTGAGCCAGTGGGCGAATCGCGCCGCCCAGCGGAACGGCCCCTGCGCACGGCCAGTGTCGCCCAGCGTCTCGCCGTTGGCCATGAACAGCGCGAACAGCGGGACCGGATCAGGACTGTCCCACTCGCCCGCCTCCCACGCCTGATACCAGCCGATCGAGCCGTTGGTGGCCAACCGCATCAGGGCGCGCCAATCGCGAACATGGACTTCGGCGTCGAACCCCGGCGCGCGTCCGCCCAAGAGCCGCGTGGTGCCGTCAGGCAGATGGCCGGTGATCGATCCGGTGACAAGGCCCGCATCGATCCGGTCCAGCACCTTGTGAAATCCCGGAGCGATCAGACGCGCGAGCAATCCGGGGCGCCGCTCGAAACGCGCCGCCCCGGCGAGCAGGCCGCTGCCCCTGTCGAACCCCTGTGCCGTCATGCCAATGCTATGCGCCCCCCCGCCGCGAGGGGCAAGCGCCTAGCTTTTCAACGCGCTGTAAGCCGCAAGCGCCCGTTCGCGGCCCTCCTGGTGACCGACGATCTTGGCGGGATACCGGCCACGCCGGAAATCGCTTGGATCGTGGATTTCGGCATCGGAAAGTCCCGCCAGTTCAGGGACATATCGGCGGATGTAGGCAGCGCCGTCGAACTTCTCGCTCTGGCTCAGCGGGGCCATGATCCGCACGAACATATTGCTGTCCACCCCCGTCCCCGCGACCCACTGCCAATTGACCGCGTTGGAGGCGAGATCGGCATCTACAAGCGTGTCCCAGAACCACCGTTCCCCTAGGCGCCAGTCGATCAGCAGGTGCTTGATCAGGAACGATGCTGCAATCATCCTCACACGATTGTGCATCCACCCGGTAAGCCATAGCTGCCGCATCCCGGCATCGACGATGGGATAGCCGGTCATGCCCCGCTGCCATGCCTTGAGGTCGTCGGCGGCTTCTACCTGATGGTCGCGCCACGCGAGCTTGTCGAAATCGCGATAGCTGCGTGTCGCATAGTCCGGCGTCTCGCAGATCACGTTGGCGGCGTAGTCGCGCCAGATCAGTTCCTTCTCGAACGTCTTCCAGCCCCTCCCGCGTTTCGAGGCGAGGCGGTGCCAGATCTGCACGGGCGAAATCTCGCCCCAGTGGAGATGCGGCGACAGTCGCGAGGAGCCATCGATGGAGGGCAGATTGCGGGCATCGTCGTAGGCCGCGACATGATTCGCCCACCATTCCAGCCGCTCATGCGCCGCGGTCTCGCCGACCTGCCAGAAATCGCGCATCCCGCCGGCCCAGTCGGGCCTGGTGGGCAGGAGTTTCCAGTCGGTGAGTTCATCGCTGGCGGACCATTTGTCCGGCGAATGGAGCACATCCGGCTCGGGCAGTTCCTCGCGCGGGGGAAGCTGATCCAGCGTGGCGCGCGAGAACGGGGTGTAGATCTTGTAGGGCGTTCCGCTACCCGTAGTCACCGAGCCGGGTGGGAGGAGATAGTTGGCGTCATGGAGGCGAAGGTCGATCTTGTCCTTGAGCTGCCCCTGCGCCTTGCGCCACCACGGCTCGTAGTGGCGGTTCGCATGGACGCATTCCGCCCCGACCTCCTTCGCCACCTTGGCCAGTTCCTCCACCGCATCGCCGCGGCGCAGGATCAACTTGCTGCGATGCTTGCCGAGCGACTTGCCCAAGCTTTCCAGCGAATGGTGCAGCCACCACCGGCTCGCCCCGCCATAGGCATGACTGCCCGCCGCTGCGTCGTCGAGGACGAACACCGGCACCACCGGCCCGGCCTGTGCAGCGTGAAACAATGCGGGGTTGTCGGCCATGCGCAAGTCGCGCCGCAGCCACACGATCTGGGGAGATGCCATAGGGGCGGAACCCTATTGACCCCTGCCATGTTCCTCAAGCCATGAGCGACGTGATCCGCGACCCCCACCACCTGCCGCCCGAAGCGGTGACCCTGCCCGAGCGCGGGTTCACCATCGATAGGCGCAAGGCGCTGATCGCTGCCGCGCTGTGCTGGGCGGGCTTCGCGTTGATGGTATGGCTGGTGCTGACGAATCGCGCGGGCTGGCTCGACGAGCCGGGCCTGCTCGCCGCGCGTGTCGGCGAGGGGCGAGAGTTCGCGGGCAACGCGCTCATGCTCGAGATCGTGCGCGACACGACCGCGCTGGGCGGCGTGTTCCTGCGCAATGTGTTCGCCATCGGCGCCGTGCTGGCGCTGCTGTTCCTCAAGCTGCGGCGCGAGGCGGTGCTGTTCGGCATGACGGTGGGGCTGGGTTGGATGGTCAACACCTCGGCCAAGTACCTCGTGGGGCGCGAGAGGCCGCAGATCGTGCCGCACCTGATGGAGGCGGGTGGCGAAAGCTTCCCCTCCGGCCACAGCTTCAACGCGGCGGTGGTCTATATCGCGATGGCGCTGGCGTTCGCCGCGATCAGCAGGCGGCACTCGGTCCGCTACACCGTGGTCGCCGCCGCGATGGTGCTGAGCGCGATGGTGGCGTGGAGCCGCGTGCTGCTGGGCGTGCATTTCCCGAGCGACGTGGTCGCTGGATGGCTCGGCGGCGCTGGCTGGGCGTTTCTGGCGGCGGCGCTGCTCTACTCGCCCGCGAAGGCGGCGGCGGATGGAGTGCAGGTTCCTTCCGGTAGTTCGACACCAAACCGGCCACGTGAGAGCGGATCGTAGTACCTCGCATCGTTGAGCATGAACCGTCCATCCTCCGTCGGCACCACGAACGGTGTGCGCGACCAAGTCAGCATAGCATCGATTTGCCGATCGATGCGACGCGCACCGCCAAGATCGCAGCGTTCAAGCGGAATTCCGGGTAGTGCCTCGCCATTGACGGCGTAAAAGCCTTCGCCGCCGCTGATAACGTCTCGCCGCCACGACTGAAACGGCGGCGGACTCGCGATCACCACGTCACTTCCGGTCGGTGTGTCGATAGGGCTGCGCTCGACATACCATGACGTCGCCCAATTCATCCCGACATAGGCCAGCGCCACCGCGATCGCGACCCGCGCGGGCTTGCGCCACTCGCCGCCCCGTTTCTCCCGCCGCAGCGAGAACCAAGTCGCAAAGCCCAATAGTGCCCACAGCCATACGTCGATGATGAACAGCGTGTCGCCGTAAAACCAACGGCTCGAGAAAGGCTCCAACAGGCGCACGCCGTAGACGTTGAGCCAGTCGAGCGCCGGGTGCGTCAGGCAGCCGAGGAAGGCGAGCGCATAGAGCCAGCCGAAATGCACCGGCAGCCGCCCCTCGGGCCGCTTGCCCCGCTTCGCCTGCCACCGGTCGAACCCGTAGAGGAGCCCCGCCAGCAGCAGCGGCAGCAGCACCAGCGCGGGCGGCCCGTGCGTGATCCCGCGCCGGAATCCGAGATGCTCCACCCCGTCCAGCCAGAAGAAGCACGCCGCATCGACGTCGGGCAGGTTCGCCCCGATGATCAGCGCCGGCATCGCCAGCCCCGTCCTGCGCTTGAGCCCCGCCTGCCCGATCAACGCCCCGACCAGGCTGTGTGTGAGGTTGTCCATCTAGGGCTGAAAGTCGGTCGAACTAAGCCGGATGGCCGCCGTGGTCGTCGACGGTCCAGGTCTGGCCCTTGCCCAGGAGCTTGGCGAGGTTGGGTTCCTTGCCCTCGATCGCCAGCGTGCGTTCGGCGATGACGCCTTCCTCGAAGGTCGGGCGCGGGTCGTCGTAGAGGACGCCGAGCGCCATCGGGAACGGGCCGAACACCATTTCCACCAGCATATGCGCGATCGCGCGGTTGGTGACGTCGTGGACGATCACCTTCGCGGCCTGCCAATCGCCGTCCACAACGTCGACGACCTCGAGCCGCAGCGTCTCGTGGTTCAGCGTGATGCCCTTGGTGCCGTTCGCGAACAGCATCGGCTGTCCGTCCTCGAGCCAGAGCTGGCGCTCCTCCGCCCCCTTGGGCGCGGCGAAATCCTCGAACACGTCCTTGTTGTAGACGATACAGTTCTGGAAAATCTCGATAAATGCCGCACCCTTGTGGGCGTGGGCGGCCTTGAGCACGTCGGGCAGGTTCTTCGACACGTCGAACCCGCGCGCCACGAACCGCGCGCCAGCACCGAGCGCGAATGCGGCGGGCCGGATCGGGCGGTCGTAGCTGCCCAGCGGGGTGGAGGGCGACTTGGTCCCCTCGCGGCTGGTAGGCGAGTATTGACCCTTGGTCAGCCCATAGATCTCGTTGTTGAACAGCATGATCTGCATGTTCACGTTCCGGCGAAGAACATGCAGCAAGTGATTGCCGCCAATCGACAATCCATCTCCGTCACCGGTCACCAGCCAGACGTCGAGGTCCGGGTTGGCCAGCTTCACCCCCGTCGCCACCGCGGGCGCGCGGCCGTGGATGGTGTGGAAGCCGTAGCTCTCGATGTAGTACGGAAACCGGCTCGAACAGCCGATCCCGCTGACGAACACCGTGTTGGCCGGATCGCTGCCCAGCATCGGGAGCGTGCGCTGCACCGCCTTGAGGATCGCATAGTCGCCGCAACCGGGGCACCAGCGAACCTCTTGGTCGGTCTCCCAGTCCTTGAGCGTGGTTTCGATCTTGAAAGGCGCGTTCATATCTACCTCGTCATCCCAGCGAAAGCTGGGATCTGGTGCAGCGAAGTCCCGCCGCGCGGAGAGCGATCCCAGCTTTCGCTGGGATGACGGAGCCGGTCACGGATTCACCGCCTTCACGCTCGGCAACTGGCGCTTGTTCGGCGGCACTTCGTCACTGCCTGCATCGCCGGGCACTCCGTCGAAGAAGGTGGCGATCGCGGCCTCGATCTCGGCAATGGCGAAAGGTTGTCCGCTGGTCTTGGTCAGCGGCTGGGCATCGACCAGGAACTGGTCGCGTAGCACAGTCTTGAACTGGCCGGTGTTCATCTCGGGGACGAGGATCTTGTCGAACCCGCGCAGCAGCTCGCCGAGGTTTGCCGGGAGCGGCCAGATATGGCGCACGTGGATGTGGCTGACGTCGAGGCCCTTGCGGCGCGAGCGTTGCACCGCCTGGTGGATCGGCCCGAAGGTCGAGCCCCAGCCGACCACCGCGAGGCGGCCGCTGGTCTCGCCGATCGCCACGTCCTGGTCGGGCACCGCAACGCCCAGCACCTTGTCGCGCCGCGCGTCGGTCATCGCCTGGTGGTTGGCGGGCGAATAGTCGATGTGGCCGGTGTCGACCGCCTTCTCGATCCCGCCGATGCGGTGCATCAGCCCCGGCGTGCCCGGCTTTATCCACGGGCGCGCGCCCTTGGCATCGCGCTTGAAGGGCAGCAGCCTGTCGCCGTCATTCTTTTCCTCGAGGAACTCGGTCGGGAACGGTGCGAATTCGGCGGGATCGGGCACCTTCCACGGCTCGGCGGCATTGGCGATGTAACCGTCGGTCAGCAGCATGACCGGGGTCATGTGCTGGACGGCAATGCGGCATGCCTCGATCGCGCATTCGAACGCATCGCCCGGGCTGCGCGCGGAGATGACCGGCATCGGCGCATCGCCGTTGCGACCATAGACCGCCTGGTAGAGGTCGCTCTGCTCGGTCTTGGTCGGCAGGCCGGTCGAAGGGCCGCCGCGCTGCGAGTTGACGATCACCAGCGGCAGCTCGGTCATGATCGCAAGCCCCATCGCCTCGCCCTTCAGCGCGATGCCCGGGCCGGAGGAGCTGGTTACGCCAAGCGACCCCGCATAGCTCGCCCCGATCGCCGCGCAGATTGCGGCAATCTCGTCCTCGGCCTGGAAGGTGGTGACGCCGAATTCCTTCAGCCGCACCAAGTGGTGCAGGATCGAGGAGGCGGGCGTGATCGGATAGCCGCCGAAGAACATCGGCAGCCCGGCAAGCTGCGCGCCCGCAACGAGACCGAGGCTTACGGCTTCCGCGCCCGTAATCGTGCGATAGAGCCCCGGTTCACTTTCAACCGGATCGACCTGCAACTGGCGTAGCGGGCCCGACAGCTCCGCCGTCTCGCCAAACGCATGACCTGCGTCGAGCGCAGCAATGTTGGCGTCGGCGAGTTCCGGCTTGCCCTTGAACTTGGCGCGCAGCCAGTCGTGGATCGGCGCGCGGCGGCGGCCGAACATCCACATGGCAAGGCCCAGCGTCCACATGTTCTTGCAGCGCAGCGCGTCCTTGTTGCCGAGGCCGAACGGCTTGACCGCCTCGATCGTGTGCGCGCTGATGTCGAAGGCGAGCAGGTCCCATTTGGCGAGGCTGCCGTCTTCCAGCGGATTGGCGTCGTACTTCGCCTTTTCGAGGTTGCGCTTGGTGAACTCGCCGGTGTCGGCGATGATCAGCCCGCCGGGCTTCAGCGCCTCGACATTGGTCTTCAGCGCCGCCGGGTTCATCGCCACGAGTACGTCTGGCGCATCGCCCGCGGTGTTGATCTCGCGGCTGCCGAAATTGATCTGGAACGCGGAAACGCCGAACAGCGTCCCCTGGGGTGCCCTGATTTCCGCGGGGAAGTCGGGGAAAGTGGCGAGGTCGTTGCCCGCCAGCGCGGTCGACAGCGTGAACTGCCCCCCGGTCAGCTGCATACCGTCGCCCGAGTCTCCGGCGAAGCGGACGACTATGGATTCCGGGTGTTCCGCCTGAGGCGGCGCGTCGGCGACCTGCGTTGCCATTCCATTTCCTTGTCGCGCCGTTGGCGGCGCTCTAGCATCAGTGGGCGGCACCTATGCCCCGCCCTTGTCTCCCGCAATGAAGTTTTTCTCCCGCAGCGACAAAAAGTCGAGTGCAAAAAGAGCAGTTGCTGCGCTAGGTCCGGATTCGCAACGGATTGGAGGGGCCGATGGCCGATACCGAACACTATGTCCGCGACGACGTGCGCGCGTTTCTCGATATGCTCGCGCAGATGGGCGGTGTCGGGGTCGAGCAGGTCGGCCATATCGAGGGGCGCCAGCAGATGCGCACGCTCGGCAGCCTGGCGGAATCGGCACCGCGCGAGCTGGCGGTAATCCGCGACCTCACTTGCCCCGGTCCGGCCGGCGCTATCCCGCTGCGGCTGTATGACCCGCGCGAAAACCGTGCCGCGGGACCGTGCGTGATCTTCATCCACGGCGGCGGGTTCGTGATCGGCGATCTGGAGGTCTATCACGCACTGTGCACCGAAATCGCGCACCAGCTCGACCTGCCCGTGGTTTCGGTCGACTACCGCCTCGCCCCGGAGCATCCATTTCCCGCCGCGCCCGATGATTGCGAAGCGGCGGCCCGATGGGTCGCGTCCTCTCCGCCGGAACTTGGGCGCGAGGTCACCGGTCTCGTCATCACTGGCGACAGCGCGGGTGGCAACCTGACGATCGTCACCACCAACCAGCTCGTCAACCAACCAGCCGCGGTGCCCGTCCTCGTCCAGGCACCGATCTATCCGGTGGCCGACGATGTCAGCCAGCATGGCAGCCTCAAGAGCTTCGCCGAGGGATTCCTACTCACCGCCGCGGCGATGACCTGGTTCACCGAGCAATATGGGGGCGATCCCACCGACCCGCGCCATACCCCGATGGTCGGCGATTGCGCCAACACTCCGCCAACCGTGATCTGCACAGCCGGGCTCGATCCCCTGCGCGATTCGGGCCGCAATTACGCCGCGCACCTGATCCAGCAAGGCACCGAGGTAAGTTACTTCGAATTTCCCGGCATCATCCACGGGTTCATCACCCTGCGCAAAGCGGTGCCGAGCGGCCAGGGCGACCTCGATGCATTCCTCGGCGCGATCCGGCTCAAGCTGGACCGGGCGGTGCAATGAAGCAGCCTCGTTACCGCCCGTGCGTGGGCGTGATGCTGGTAAATGCCGATGGACTCGCATTCGTCGGGCGGAGGATCGACAACAAGGAAGGCGACTGGTGGCAGATGCCGCAGGGCGGCGTCGATCCGGGCGAGGATCTGCGCGAAGCGGCCTTGCGTGAGTTGGCCGAGGAAACCGGCGCGAGAGCAGAATACGTCCGCGTGATCGGCGAGATGGGCGATCCGGTACGCTATGACCTGCCCGAAGAACTGATGGGCAAGCTGTGGGGCGGCAGATACGTCGGGCAGGAACAGACCTGGTTCCTCGCCCGCTTTACCGGCGCAGACGGCGACATCGACCTGGAGGCGCACGACCCGCCGGAGTTCTGCGACTGGAAATGGGTCGATCCGGAAAGCCTCCCGGATCTAATAATCCCTTTCAAGAAGCGCGTTTATCGCGCTGTATTGGAAGAATTTCGAGAGCTGATCTAAGGAATTCGTCATCCCAGCGAACGCTGGGATCGGTCGAAATCAGGCAGTACCAAGAGGATCGCGATCCCAGCGTTCGCTGGGATGACAGTGTCAGTTAGACTGCGAAACCTGCACGTCGGGCATGACCGCCTCAGCAGTCAGCACGCGCTGCTGGGGGCCGCGCGAAATCGCAGTGGCAAGCTCGCGCGTCTCGGGGCAGGAATTGCCGCACAGGCTCTCCAGTCGTGCGAGATTGCGGCGGGCGCGCTCTAGTGCGCCCTTTTCGACCAGCGCCGCACCTTCGCCCGAAATCGCCGCAAGATTTTCCGGGTCGCGTTCAAGTGTCACCCGGTAATAGGCGATCGCCTTGCCTTGCAGCCCCTGATGCCGGGCGGCATCGGCCAGGTCCAGATAAACCGCGGTATGCGCGGGATCGACTGCCAGCGCGGCCTCGAACGCATCGATCGCATCCTGCGGTTGGTCCGCCGCCAGCGCCGCCCGTCCTTCGGCGACAAGCTGGAGCGCGCGCGGATCGGCCTGATGCTTGGCGGCAACCCCCAGGCTCGCGGACAGCATCAGTGCCAGCGACAGGGCTGCGGCGGGGGCGGCAAATCGCATCATCAACTCCTTCAACGCGTCGAGGCGGGAAGACCCGGACAAAGCCATAATGCGCGAAGTTAACACGGCGAAGATAACCGTGCGATGAAAAATCCGTCTGTTCTGTCGTGGTGAGGCGTCAGCCGGACACCTTTCCCCCTGGGCCGACCGAGCGGAAGTGCCGGCATATCGGCAGACCAGTCGGGATGCGCGGCGAGAAACCGATCGATCCCCCCAGCGCCTTCCGCATCGAGCAGCGAGCACGTGACATAGACCAGCCTGCCGCCGGGTTTCACGAAGCGGGCCGCCAGGTCGAGCAACCGCGCCTGAACCTGCACATATCGCGCGAGTTGCGCCTCATCCAGCCGCCAGCGTGCCTCGGGGTTGCGTCGCCAGGTGCCGGTGCCCGAGCACGGTGCGTCGACCAGCACCGCGTCGACGGCGCTCTCAAGCTCGGCCAGCGCCTCGAACTCGCGGCCGGGATCGAGCAGATGGGTCTCGATCATGCCCGCCCCCGCACGCCTAGCCCGTGGGTCGAGGCGCGAGAGACGGCCCCGGTCGGTGTCGCTGGCGATCAGCCGTCCCCGGTTGTCCATCGCCGCGGCCAGCGCGAGCGTCTTGCCGCCCCCGCCGGCGCATAGGTCGAGCACGGTTTCGCCCGGCTGCGCACCCACCGCCATGCACGCGACCTGCGAGCCGGTGTCCTGCACCTCGACCAGCCCGTCGCGATATTCGGCCCATTGCTCGACCGGAGTGCCGGATTCGAGGCGCAGGCCCTGCGGTGCCTCCGTCGGCGCGGCTCGTGCCGGCAGTGCGAGCGTGGCGCGATCAGCCTTTAGCGTGTTGACCCGCAAGTCGAGCGGGGCGCGGTCGAGCAGCGCGCGTGCTTCTTCGTCGTCGATTTCCGACGCCGCCAGTTCGCGCACCAGCCAGTCGGGCGCTATCCCGCCAACAGCAGGCGCTTCTCCGTCGCTCACCGATGCCGGGCCGTAAGTCGATCCGTCGAACAGCACTGCGATTTCGGGCTGGGTCTCGGCCAGCCGCAACATGGCCGCGCGGCCATTGGCGGGCAGCGGTCCGCACGCGCGAATGGCCCCGTAAACAAGTTCGCGCACCGCTCGCCGGTCCTTCGATCCGGCATAGCGGTTGGAGCGCGCCCAATCGGCGACGATGCGGTCGGCGGGCGCGCCCTGTGCGAGCGCGGCGGCGACAACCGTGTCGAGGATGCCGATAGCCGACTGGACTCGCGCGGCGGGAGTCATCGGAGTGCCAGGAGCCTAGCGCGTCGGATAGTTCGGCGCCTCGCGCGTGATGGCGACGTCGTGGACATGGCTTTCCGCCAGCCCGGCATTGGTGATGCGCACGAACTGCGCGCGCGTGCGCAGGTCTTCGATCGTCGCGCTGCCGGTATAGCCCATCGCAGCCTTGATCCCGCCCACGAGTTGATGGATCACCTCCGAGGCCGATCCCTTGTAGGGCACCTGCCCTTCGATCCCCTCGGGCACTAGCTTCTGCGCCGAGATATCCTGCTGGAAATAGCGGTCCGCGCTGCCGCGCGCCATCGCGCCGACGCTGCCCATGCCGCGATAGGCCTTGTAGGCGCGCCCCTGATACAGGAACGTCTCGCCCGGCGCTTCCTCGGTTCCGGCAAGCAGTGATCCGACCATCACGCTCGAGGCACCGGCGGCCAGCGCCTTTGCCGCATCGCCGCTGGTGCGCAGCCCGCCGTCCGCGATCACCGGCACACCGGCTTTCGCGGCTTCCTCGGCGCTTTCCAACACTGCGGTGAGTTGCGGCACTCCGACGCCTGCGACCACGCGGGTGGTGCAAATCGAGCCCGGACCTATGCCGACCTTGACCGCATCAGCCCCGGCATCGATCAGCGCGCGCGTCGCCTCGGCGGTGGCGACGTTGCCGGCGATGACCTGAACCGAGTTGGATAGGGTCTTGGCGCGCTCCACTGCGCGGGCCACGTCCTTGTTGTGGCCATGCGCGGTATCGATGATGACCACGTCGACCTCGGCGTCGATCAACGCCTGCGTTCGCTCGAAGCCCTTGTCGCCCACGGTCGTCGCCGCCGCCACGCGCAGGCGGCCCGCCGGATCCTTGGTCGCGTTGGGATAGGTCACCGCCTTCTCGATGTCCTTGACCGTGATCAGCCCGATGCAGCGATAGGCATCGTCGACCACCAGCAGCTTCTCGATCCGCCGGGCATGGAGCAGGCGGCGCGCCTCGTCCTGCCCGGTGCCCAGCGGCACGGTGGCGAGGTTGTCGGTCGTCATCAACTCTCGCACCGGTTGCATCGGGTTCTCGGCGAAGCGGACATCGCGATTGGTCAGGATGCCGCACAGCTTGCCTGAGGCGTCGGTGACTGGAATCCCGCTGATGCGGTGTTGCAGCATGAGGGCCTGCGCCTCGCCCAGGGTCGCGTCGGGTGTGATGGTGATCGGGTTGACCACCATGCCGCTCTCGAACCGCTTGACCGCGCGTACCGCAGCGCATTGCTCCTCGACGGTGAAATTGCGGTGCAGCACGCCGATACCGCCGAGCTGGGCCATGACAATCGCCATGTCGGCCTCCGTCCGATAATGGAATAGGAATGGATGAGTATATTATCAGAAATTATCTAGCTGTCGCAGGCAAAAGTTATTATAGAAGTTCGGATTTTCAAAAGGAGAGCCTGAATCTGGATCCCATTTCTAAATTTGGAATAGGAGTGTTAAGTTGCTTTATGACTTCTGACTATTTGGAAATTGAGACATTTAAGGATCCTCATACAACACAGAAACAAGAGCATATAAAATTATCTATTCCAGCGAAGGAAAATTATTTTAAAATCGAAAAGAACTTACAAATATTTAGTACGGGTACGAAATTCAAGGTTTACGTTATCAAAAGTAGGCTACCTTTAGATGAAGAAACAGGAAAACATATTGATTATAATGTAACTGATTACCTGAGACAAACCGCAGGATTTGTTAAATATGAGATAAAAATAACTGAAAAGGACATCACTTCCATTATTAATAGTCCAAATAAAAACACATCCATTTGCGATAATGAGTTTCGAGTCGATTATAGTTTTCCCATTGAAAAAGCTATTTTATCACATACAAAAGATATAGCTAAAGAATTTTTTGAAGAAAAGAAAATCTTTTTAAAAGAGGACTTGAAGCTAGAGGATTTTGATGGATGTTTGACATACTTACTTCCAAAATCTGATGATATTGACGTTGCAAATACTGGTCATTCTTGGCCCACCAGAGAGGTAACTGTGATAAACTATAAAAAGAAGTCGTCTGAAGAAAATAAAATTAAATGGGAAGATAGTTGGGTGTACTTTAGCAGGTATTCTGGTCGAAATTCAATCAACAGAAGTTATAAAGTTTTTATGAATGGAATATTAATTCAAGATATAACTCCTCCTGAAATAAGGATTAAAAATAAATTATCTGAAGAAAACGATGGTTTTTCATCTTCAATGGTGGAAAGTTTTGTAAACCCTCAATTGATAGTCAACATTCCAAAACCAGAAGGCTTAAAGATTGACCTAGCCAGAACAAATATTGAATCAACAGAAGCGTGGGATAGAAGAATTTGGATAGCTTTTTTTGAGTTCCTAAAGAAAAATCAAATTAAAGAAATTTTGCAAAAGGAACCTTCAGATAGGTTTTTAGCTTTAGGGAAACTAGTTACTTTTTATAAACTCAGCGTAAGAAATATTCTTGAAGATTTATTGCCAAATGGGAATCTTCCAATGCCTATGATTAATTCTTTAGGTAAGCTGGTTATTAAAGACTTTAAATGCGCAGATAACGAAGTAGTTAGTCTTGCTCCTAAAGAATTTGAAGATCAATTCTATAGTTTTTTAGAAGCTTCTTATATTTCGCATTCAAACTATGAAGGGATTTTAGAGTTGTGGAGGGGACAAGAATCTCTTTTTATGTTTAATGGAAGTGGAGATTTTGAAAAAGCACCAGCGTCTATTTCAAATATGAGATCTATGATGAAGTTTTTCCTTGACAAGAATTACTATCTGTCACATATTGAGTTTATAACTTCGACTTTAGGCAAAAATTATCCGCTTGTAAGCGAAGTATGGGTAATTAAACGCTCGGAGAATTTCGTTGATGAGGCTCAATCTATTGATCTGTATATTCCAAATTTTACTGAGAAATTTTCAATTTCCCGTTTGAATTTTTTTATAAAAAACTCCTTTTATAAATTTCCAACTTTCGTGAAATTTCCTGCTCCATACCAGTCGAAAACATTTTATGGCTTTAAGTACTTAAATGTTGACAGCGAATTTGCACGCTCATTAGTAAAAATTTGCCTTACACTTATAAAATCAAGGAAAGCTAACAATCACTCGAATGAAGTTATAGGTAAAATAAACGATTTGATAGAGAATTTACCATTTTTGAAGTATTATTATTCGTCAAGCGAAGAAATGGACATAATACAGATTAATGACAAGCTTAGGAAGTTATTTGAAGAATCTGTTAAAGCTGAATTTATTAAGCATGAAGATAATAAAATGCGAGATATATCGCTCGATGATTTCATTGAAGGATCTATCAAGATTATTAAAAAACCTAATAAATTCAGCCACAGATTTAGTTTGGACAGATATTTAAAAACAAAAGAGGAATGGGGTACTCAAATCGTATAACTTTTATTAAATGCTTGAGTATACTTATTATATAAACGATGATCTGTAATTTTTCTAAAAAAAAAATAATTACTCAAGTCAGTAGCACATTAATCTATTAATTATTCCCCAAATTTAACCTTTCTCATCAACACGCTTAAAGGAATTTCCGGCATAAACGCTCACTTGGCATTTACGCACCACCTATTTATTCCGTTCCTCCTTTGCTTAGTTGTTGAGAAAGGTTGCTGCTGTTCCATAATTAATTAAAATAATATGGAACAAACAGAATTCTTTAACGTTGCCGAAGTGCAACTAAGCTACAAACCACATTTTAAAGCGCAAGACCGACCTCAAATTAGTAGTTCTATGCAAGCGTATCAGGTGCTAATGAACAATTGGGATAAGAACCTGATTAACTACTTAGAACAAGCTAAGATGATATTGTTAAACCGAAACAATAGAGTTTTGGGGATAGTTAATTTGTCAAACGGCGGAAGTGCTTCCACAGTGATGGATACTAGGGTCGTATTTGCTATTGCTTTGAAGTCCACGGCAACGAGTATCATTTTAGCGCACAATCATCCGAGCGGTAATTTAAGACCGTCTAGTGATGATATACGGATAACGAAGAAGTTGAAAGAAGCTGCTAAGTTATTAGAGATTGAGCTTCATGACCATTTGATTATAACAGAAAATGGTTACTTTAGCATGGCGGAAGAGAGAATGGTAATATTTTGAACAAAATAAGATAAATTTGGTTAATCACAGTTGTGTTTACACCATTTGTTTACACCTTACAAACAAGCAAACATACATTTATCTGATTATAAATAAATTAAGTTAACAATAAAGGCAGCAGCGGCATTCATGGGGTGCTGAAGGTCGGAGGTTCGAATCCTCTCATCCCGACAGGAGAAAAGCCTTTAAACATATGTTTAAGGGCTTTTTGGGTGTTGGAGGGATTGGGAGGGTTAGGATTGATAACCACAAAAAAGATGGTTTTTTAACCTCTTCGAGCTATGTGGTTGACCTTCTGATTGACCTCCATAAACACCCTATAATTCGTTAGTAAACTGCCATAGAACACAGTTTTATGGCTACATTAGCAATTGTTTTAAAAACAAGCCACTGGCAAACAACGAATTTGCTGTGGCACATTAACACAGAACAGAAAAAACTATTGAACGTTGCAGAGGTGCAACTGAGTTACAAGCAACATTTTAATCTGCAAGAGCGACATCGAATTAACAGTTATAAGCAAGCGTATGATATGCTTATTAGTGATATTGGGATATGAGCTTGTTCATGGGGTGCTGGAGATCGGAGGTTCGAATCCTCTCATCCCGACAGGAGAAAAGCAATGTTTAACCAACAAAAGCTAACTATCAAACAATGCAAATCGGCATTCACATGTTAACAAACTATTCTCTTTCTAATCTCATTTTAATCTACAAATCACGTTTTTGTAAAATCGATTGTATTTGATATCAATACTTTAAAAAAAGCCCCTTAGGTAACCATTCTGTCCTATATTTGTAGCCTAATGATTGCTTTTTTTAGACATAGATTTACAATTTATATACTCAGCTCTTTCTTGCTTTTGGGCTTTTTCCTAAAAGCAAGCAGCTGTTTTGGGTGTAAATGGTACAATCTGGTATGTGAACTAGAAGAAAAGCAACCCCTCGAAGATGAAGAAAGCACAAAAGACGACAAATCTGGCAGGGCAATCAAAAAAACTTGGGATATTTCTTCTGCTCATCCCTATCTAACCTTTTCGAACATAAGCATTGTAAACGAAGCGCACAACCGTGTGTACTTATTGTCCATCGTAAACGCTCCTCTCCTATCTGTGCTAAGCGAGCCGCCCGAACTGGGTTAAAAATTCTATTTGCATATCAAGCATTACTAGATTACTTTTAACCCATTAATCAAAATTTACTTTTATAAACATGAGTAATAAAAATGATGCGCCATTAAGGCCTTGGCAGCGCCTAATCGCAATTTTGCACTTTGAGCGTTCATCTATCAACTATATCTTATTCTATGCTATCTTAATTGGTTTAATAGGCCTAACCCTACCTTTAGGCACTACAGCCATTTTTAATCTTTTAAGCAATGGCTCTATGTACAGCTCTACCTATATTTTAATTGGTGTGGTACTAGCTGGTATTGTTTTTGGCGGACTATTACTAATTGGCCAACTCACCCTAGTAGAACTGGTAGAGCAAAAAATATTTGCCCGTACTTCGCTAGAGTTTGCATACAGGTTGCCACGTATAAAAAAAGCTGAACTGGAAGGCGAGTATCCGCCAGAACTAATTAATCGGTTTTTCGGAATTTTAACCATACAAAAAGGATTGACTAAATTGGTGGTAGAAATTATCGCAGCGGCAATACTCATTGTTTTTAGCGCTATTTTGCTATCATTCTACCATCCATTTTACTTGGCTTTTGGCATTTTCATAGTGCTGGCACTACCAATCATTATTGGCCTTTACTTTAAAGAGGCGGTAAAAACAAGTATCAAAGAATCTACTTACAAATTTGAAGTAGTAGCCTACTTGGAAGAAATTGCCGCCAACTTAGATAACTACAGAGGAAATAAGGAAAAGATGGATAAGGCCATGAAAACGACGGATGAAATTACTTCTAATTATCTAAAATCTAGAACCAACCATTTTAAGGTACTGCGTAAATTATTTGCCAGTTCTATTCTTATTAGAGCGATACTGATGGGAGCCCTTTTATTAATGGGATCTTATTTTGTGATAGAGCGACAAATGACATTTGGACAATTTGTGGCGGCAGAAGTAATTGTGGTACAAATTAGCTATGCCGTAGAAAAAATCATGACCAGTATGAACACCATATTTGACATGATTACCAGCGCCGAAAAACTAGCAATAGTAACTGATTTAGAACTTTTTGAAGGAAAGGAGGATGAAAATGCCTAATCGTCACAAAGTAAACCATCAGCAACATTGGGAAAATCTTGCAGAAAAATCTAATGCATCATTAATCCCAATCAGCAGAATGCTTCTGCTAAAGAGAATCATCCTGTTTATTTTCGTCCTGTTCTTCATCATCTTGTTTCTACCTTGGCGCCAAACCATACCTGGCAGAGGCACGGTAACAGCGCTAAATCCAGAAGACCGCCCACAAACGGTACAAAACCAAATTGGCGGACGCATAGAGCGTTGGTATGTTAGAGAAGGTCAAGAAGTAAAAAAAGGCGACACCATCTTACTTATTTCTGAAGTTAATCAATCTTACTTCGACCCGGAGTTGCAATTACGCCTGCAAGAACAACTCAACGCAAAAAAAGAGAGTGAAGAAGCAGCCAAACAAAAAATGCGTGCCACCAATACTCAAATTGAAGCACTTAACCGTGGGTTAAAGCTACAGCTTATTGCAGCAGAAAATAAAGTAAAGCAAAGCCGCGACTATGTTAAAAGCGACAGTGCCGACTTGGTAGCGGTACAGCAATTTTACAAAGTAAGCCAAGCCCGTTTAGAACGTTATGAACAGGGTTACAAGGATGGCCTGTTTTCGCTAACAGATATCGAAACACGGAGAATGAACTTCCAAAACGATAATGCTAAGCTAGTTGCTCAACAAAACAAACTTAACATTGCTAAGCAAACCCTCATTAATGCAAGAATAGAGCTAGACAACATCAGAGCTAAATACCAAGAATCGCTTGCCAAAGCTCAGTCCGACATGGGCTCGGCCCTATCGGGACAGGCTTCGGCACAAGGCGATATTGCAAAACTTCGAAACGAAATTGCCAACATTGATTTTAGACAGGGCCTGTACGTAGTTAGAGCACCTCAAAATGGCTATGTGATTAAAACCATGAAAGCAGGTATTGGAGAGAACATTAAAGAAGGCGAATCGGTAGCAACCCTACAGCCCAAAAACCCTTTAGTGGCCGCCGAAATTTATGTAGATGCCATGGACGTACCCTTAATTCTCGACCAAAGCGAAGTACGTTTGCAGTTTGAAGGTTGGCCATCGGTACAGTTTTCGGGTTGGCCATCGGTAGCGGTGGGCACTTTTGCTGGCAAGGTATTTTCTATAGATAAAATGGCAAGCCCCAACGGAACTTATAGGGTTTTGGTTAAGCAAATGATTCCTGTTCCAGAAAAAGACGACCCCTGGCCTATCCAACTTCGCCAAGGATCTGGTGTTTACGGCAGGGTAATCTTAAATTCGGTACCGGTTTGGTATGAGATATGGCGTCAATTAAATGGCTTCCCTCCAAGTTTAGAAAAAGAGCCAAAACCACAAAACCTAAGTAAATAGGAAAATGAGAAAACTATTGTTATTGATTGGCCTATTTTGCCTGCAACAAAGCCAAGCACAAACAGCGCCAGATACTGCCAATGTTTTTTTAATAGAAGATCTGCGGGAAATTGTTTTCCAAAACCATCCAATCATTAAACAAGCGGCACTACTCAGCGAAACAGCTAGAGCTAATGTAATGCAATCTTTAGGCTACTTCGATCCAGCGGTAAAAGCAGGCTTCGACAGAAAGGTTTTTGGCAATTCCGAATACTACAACCGTTGGACAAGTGAATTGAAAGTGCCCTTGTGGCTGGCTGGAGCCGATTTAAAATTAGGTTACGATAGAAATGTGGGCGATTACACCAATCCCGAAACAAGCACGTCTACCGCTGGTTTAACTGGTATAGGCATCAGCATTCCGCTAGGCCAAGGATTACTCATAGACTCTAGGCGCAACACCCTAAAACAAGCTAAGGTAATGGTTAAATATGCCGAGGCAGAGCGTGTAAAACAAATCAACGAAACTTGGTTTACCATTGCCAAGGATTATTGGGATTGGTATTTCACTTACAAACAATTTATGTTGATTAGCGAAGGTGTAGAACTGGCCCAAACACGTTTTAAAGCAATCAGCAGACAAACAGTTTTGGGAGACAAAGCGAGCATCGACTCGGTAGAAGCTGCCATTACTGTACAGGATCGTCTCATCCAATTTGAGAAAATGAAAGTAGAGTTGATGAACGCTCGTTTAACACTTTCTAACCACCTTTGGAACAACCAGGCACAACCGCTAGAATTGCCAGAAACAGCTCGCCCACCACTGCAGCGCCCAGTAAAAGAACAACCAAAGCAACAGCTCTTAGATACCTTGTTGGCGTATGCTAATAACCTGCATCCAGATTTGATAAAACTACAAACTAAAGATGAGCAATTGGCCATAGAACGCTCCTATCGTGCCGAAATGCTAAAACCAAAGCTCAATGTAGGCGCCTCGCTCCTATCAATGAGAAGAGATTTTAACAGCAATATTCCCGACTATTATGATTTCAATATGGGCAATTACAAAATAGGCTTAGATTTTGTTTTCCCATTGTTTTTACGCTCGGAAAGGGGAAAGCTAAAAGAAGTTAAAATTAAACAGCTTGAGCTACAGTACGATATACAGCAAACTAACAGAGAAATTAAAAACTCGATAGTGACAAGCTTTAACCATCTAGACGCTTACAGCCGCCAGATAGAGGTACAGGTAAAAAACATTAGTAACCAAGAGATGCTTTTAAGAGGCGAAACCACCAAATTTGGTTTGGGCGAAAGTACACTGTTCTTAATTAATGCCCGCGAATCCAAGCTTATCGATATGAAAATTAAACTAGAGGAAATGATTATTGGCTACGAAAAAAAACTTGCCGAATTGTACTACAAAGCCGGAACGAGGTTATAATTGATATTCGAAAAGCAATACCAGTATTTCAACTGTACCTAAAGTCCTGCACTTCGCTCCAAGTCCTCGGCTTCGCTACGCTTGCCTGTGGGCTTTCCGCTTCGTTCAGGTTTATTTTACACACTACATGTTTTCATAGCACGGTTTTTTCTGTACTGCTTTAGGCAATTAAAATGAGATAGCAGTTGAATTCCTAAGCACCCAATCGGTCTTTTAGCATAGTAATCAACGTGAGTTTTGGATGTTTATGTTTGTTTATCAGCAGCTTATGCTTTTAGTTATATTAGAACTGGTCGTCATTTCGAGCGTAGTCGAGAAATCTTTGGGTCATTTATCAGAAATTATCGCTCTAAAGATTTAGCTTTGCTTTCTTTCAGTTCTCCACTCGCTTCGCTACGGTCGAAATGACGAATCACGATCCAAACTCACGTTAATCAGGAAGCCAATCCAACGAAAGCACTTCTGCTAATTAAACCGCTATTAAGCAAAATTAAGGAGTGAAACCGCTCATTTTATTTTATCAATTTTGATTGAGCTAAAGCGAACTTGGCTAAGCAGCCTTAAACTTTTGGTTCTTTTTTTAAAGAAAAAAGAGTTAGGCCAGCCGCCAATGAGGCTAAAAACAATTTTCTCATCGTCAATTGAAAGTAGAAAACTAATTTGCTAAAAAAACCTTATACAATAAAAAAGGAGCAAAGATTTAGACACATCGTCCTTCATCTTTGCTCCTTTTTCTTTTTTCTATTCTTAGCAGTACTGCTCAAAAGCACCAATAAGGTTCTCAGCAATCATTTGTGCCGGTCTACCTTCAATTTGGTGACGCTCAATAATATGAACTAATTTGCCATCTTTAAACAAAGCCATTGATGGTGATGATGGAGGAAAAGGCATCATATAAGATCTTGCTCTATCAACCGCGTCTTTTTCCATACCTGCAAAAACGGTTACCAATTTATCTGGATGCTTAGCGTTAGCCGCAGCTAATTTAGCCGCCGGACGGGCATTTGCTGCAGCACAACCACAAACAGAATTTACCACTACAAACACCGTTCCCTCGCCTTTAATGGCTGCATCAACCTCCTCAACGGTTTTCAACTCATCAAAACCAACATTGGTTAACTCGGCACGCATTGGCTCTACTAAATATTCTGGATACATATCTATTTTTTAAAATTTGGAAGCAAAAATAAACATTTTATATCTGTTTTCTATTTTTTAACGTTTGTAATGCTAGTTTTAACAATAAGATGATACTGTAAAAGCACTCATTTATTTCATTGAAAATCATATATTTGCTTACCAAGCTAAACAAAAAACGAATACCCATGTCGAAACGGAAGGATAGAACAACCGTCATTTTTCTTGATCAAAACCAAAATCATCAAAAGCCCTTTCAAATTAAAACTTATTACATTAGGCACTGGAAAAAATTTGCAGTATCCTTTTTTTGTTTTATTTGCCTGCTATTAGGGCTCATTATGCATCTCGTTAAAAGCAAAGCAGAGGTACAGCAGCTTAACCAAAATTTAGCGCTCCTCTTGGCGCAGGAAAAAGCAGCAGCCCAACAATTGGATACCACAGCCATCAAAAAACACTACTTATCTATTGACGACAAGCTAAAAACCATCAATAAGTATTTAAAAGCCAGAGGACTAAAACCCATGCCCAAAGACCAAGGAGGTGAGGCCGGAACAGATTTGGGTTCTACTGAGGAAATAGGCAGTTTCTACGAGGAATATTTAAAAAGAATGATCCACTTGGTGGGCTTTACTCCAATGGGATATCCACACAAAGGTCGTATCAGTTCTAATTTCGGACACAGGTCAAACCCTTTTACAGGCGAAAGTATAGAGAGACACAAAGGTTTAGATATTAAAGGAAATCATGGCGAAATCGTAAAAACAACAGCAAATGGAAAAGTAAAATTTGCTAGTCGCAAAGGTGGATACGGCAATGTGGTGATCATTGACCATGGTAATGGTTTTGAAACTTACTACGGCCATCTATCAAAAATTTCGGTGAAGCGAGGACAAAAAGTAGCCGCCGGAGATATCATTGGTCGTATTGGCTCAACGGGAAGATCTACCGGGCCACACCTACACTACGAAATACACAGAAATGGCAAAATTGTTAACCCGAAATCTTACTTAACCATCGAATAATATGTTCAAAAGAAATAAAGAAGCGAAATCACTAGACTTAAACCAACAAGAAATTAGCACATTAATTGGTTACGGCTATGAAATTACTGGCGAAATCAACGGTAAATCCGTAATTAGAATAGATGGCAAAGTAACTGGAAATGTAACTACCGAAGGAGGCCTGATTTTAGGAGAGAAAGGCGAAATCACGGGCAACGTAAAAACCAAATCGGCAGTAATTTTTGGGGTGGTTACTGGCAATGTACAAGCCTTGCAACTCGAAATTAAAAAGACGGGAATTGTTAATGGCGATATCAAAACAGAAACGCTAGAAATAGAACTAGGTGCCCAATACAATGGAAAGTTAGAAATGAAACAAATGATCAAATCTGAAGACAAAGTTTTAAAGGCAGTATAAACAGCAAATGCCCCAGTTTTTGGGGCATTTGCAATATTTAGTCTTACACTTATTGATTTTGCAATTGCTCTAACCATTCTTTCATTGCCTCTTGATCTCTCAACATATCAAAACCAAAATATGAAATGAATACGATACATGCGATAATGATAATGGCACTAAACACCAATCCAATAATAGCACAAACCCTACCCGCTTTCAAGTTTTTATAAGAGCCCTCGGTATACATTCCGGCATTTGCTAGATATAAAGCGATATCTTTTTTACTTAACACAAGGGCTATAATACCTAAAACCAAACTGAGCAAGCCATAAAAGCAACAACACGTTATAATAGACAAAATACCTAAAACCAATACGGCCGTGGCATTGGGTAAAGCTTGTTGCATTCCTCCAAATCCAAAACCTCCATTTGGTGGGGGAAAAGAGTTTGTTTTATTAAATGAGGGCTGGCTCGGTTGTGGGTTTGGAGACGCTTGTCCTTCTTGTTCTTCTGACATAATTTTAGAATAATTGTTGATGATAAACTTTATAAATATAGTTAATTATGATAATTACAGTAGTTAAAATATACAATGTTTTGATAATTAGTGCGCCGTTCTTAAAATCGAATTTGAGATGAAACAAGGCAAAAACTAATAATACTAAGAGAGAAAAAGTGGGCGGATAAAATTTTAAGGAAGCTACGATATCTCCTTTCAACAACGAAACTATCGACCTTTGCAAACCACAACCAGGACAATCTATACCAGTTAATTTTTTAAACGGACAGGCGAGTAAATGGCTTTCGAGCCAATGGATAACACTATGTCCCTCGCCTACTAAAGCCAACATAAATATTGCTAATGCCCTCTTCATTTTGAGGCTAAAATATAAATTAGCCTTTAATTATTGCCACAGTATTTCTTAAATTGCAATAAATAGTTATAAAATCATGAAACGACTAATCTTATTTGCACTACCATTACTAGCCTTACAAACGCAAGCACAAAAGCCAGAAGATACCGAATTTTATAAGCCTGTTCCGCCTAAGGTTACTCCTGGAAAAACATTTTCTGATGCGCCATCAGATGCAACAATCCTATTTGATGGTAAAAATTTAGACCAGTGGACTTCGGTAAAAGATAAATCCAAACCGGCAGCATGGACAGTTGCCAATGGCGCTTTCACAGTAAAAAAAGGAACTGGAAACATCGAAACCAAGCAATCTTTTTTAAACTATCAGCTGCATTTAGAATGGAAAATTCCAACAAATATTACCGGTAAAGGGCAAGCAAGAGGCAACAGTGGTTTGTTTTTGGCCTCAACTGGCGGCGGTGATGATGGTTATGAGCTGCAGATTTTAGACAACTACAACAACGAAACTTATGTAAACGGCCAAGCTGGAAGTATCTATAAACAGTTTATCCCTTTGGCTAATGCTAACAAAAAACCTGGCGAGTGGCAAACCTACGATGTCATTTGGACTGCCCCTATTTTTAATACTAATGGATCCTTAAAATCTCCAGCCCGAGTTACCGTTTTCTTCAATGGCGTATTGGTACAAAATAACATTGCACTAGAAGGGCCAACGCAATACATCGGCAAAGCATCCTATCAAAAAGCGCATGGCGCCTGCCCTATCAAATTGCAAGACCACGGCGATCCAAGCGAGCCTATTAGTTTTAGAAATATTTGGATTAGGGAGTTGTAAGATAGATCATTAAAATTTATCGTAGCAAATTATAATGATAGACAAACAAAAATTACGTGCCTTAAGTAAATTCGATGACGTTGAAGAACTTAAAAATGCAGCGTGTCAAATAGAAAATTCGCGAGAGTTCAAAATTTGGCTTAGCGTATGGAATAGCCGTATGTCATACCAAATTTTCTTAGAAAACAATCGTTCTGTCAAACTTAATTTCAAAAAATTAAATTCTGTAAATTTATTTATAATAAAAAATACAGATAGATGGAGAAAACAAAAAAAACTCGTAAAAGATATACACAACGTAATTAGCTCAGGTTTTTCCTATCAAGATCATCTGATAGCTCGAAAATACAATGACAAGTCTCATGACCAAGACCCTTATGCTTTCTTCAGGTATTTACGCAACTTCATAATTCATGAAAACGCTTTCTCATTAGTAACTAAGTTAGAAAATAGAAGTATTTTCCAAGCTATGAACAAAGGTCCATTTATAGCTTATTTACAATCCAAACTGAATACTAATATTGAAAACAATACAAAAAGAGATCAAAAAGAACGTAAAAAGTTAGAGGGGGTTTTAAAATATACAATTAACCTGCCTGAAGTTTTCAACTTCGAAGAAATTTATAACTCTTATCAAGAAAATATAATAGGACTTCATTATCGTTACATAAAAAAAGTCGTAAAAGCTAACTTAAGTTCGCTAAAAAACTTACATTTAAGAGCTGAAGCGCATGAAATGAGGTGCTCTAATTATCATCAGAATTCAAATATTTCAATAAGCGATATTAGCAGCTTATTGAATTCATATCAAATAAGATATTTAAGAATTCTAATCAAAAAGAGTTGGAAATAGTATTTTATCAGAAATCATGTTAAAGCTGGGAAGCTTAGATTTTTTACCTCCGATTAACATTATTTCTTGATACCTCACCAATCCGATTATCTTTGCGCAAAATTTAATCAGTACAAACCGTGATCAACGTAAATAATGTTTCGGTGTCTTTTGGAGGCACTACCCTTTTTAGTGATGTTTCTTTCTCCATCAACGAAAACGATAAAATAGCCCTAATGGGTAAAAATGGTGCCGGAAAATCAACTTTGTTAAAAATTATTGCCGGTGTAGGGCAACCTACCAGCGGCAATGTTTCTGGGCCAAAAGATGCCGTTATTGCCTATTTACCGCAGCATTTACTAACGCAAGATCATTTAACGGTTTTCGAAGAAACTTCTAAAGCTTTTGAAGAGGTTTACCAAATGCGTGATGAACTGGAAGATCTGAATAAGCAGCTAGAAACTCGTACCGATTACGAAAGCGACGATTACATGAAGGTAATTGAGCGTGTATCAGAGTTGAGCGAAAAGTTCTATTCTATAGAAGAAACCAATTACGATGCGGAGGTAGAAAAAGTATTGAAAGGTTTAGGTTTCTTACGTAGCGATTTTACCCGCCCAACATCAGAATTTTCTGGCGGATGGCGGATGCGTATAGAACTCGCTAAAATCCTCCTTAAAAAGCCTGATTTAATTTTATTGGATGAGCCAACCAACCACATGGATATTGAAAGTATTCAATGGTTAGAAGACTTCTTAATCACTTCGGCAAAAGCTGTAATCGTTATTTCCCACGATCGTGCCTTTGTAGATAACATCACCAATCGTACCATTGAAGTAACCATGGGTCGTATTTACGACTACAAGGCCAAATACACGCACTATTTACAGTTACGCCAGGAACGCCGCCAACACCAGTTAAAAGCCTACGAAGAACAACAGCGCTTCATTGCCGACAATCAAGAGTTCATCGACAGATTTAGAGGCACCTATTCTAAAACCTTACAAGTGCAATCTCGGGTAAAGATGTTAGAGAAACTGGAAATTATAGAAATTGATGAAGTAGATACTTCTGCTTTGCGTTTAAAATTCCCACCTTCTCCCCGCTCTGGCCAGTATCCTGTAATTGTAGAAGAACTAACGAAAACTTACGGCGACCATGTGGTGTTCGAAAAAGCAGCTATGGTAATTGAACGAGGTGAAAAAGTAGCTTTTGTGGGTAAAAATGGAGAAGGTAAATCGACCATGATTAAAGCCATTATGGGCGAAATTGATTTTGAAGGCTCACTGAAAGTAGGCCACAATGCCAAAATTGGTTACTTCGCCCAAAACCAAGCTTCTTTACTAGACGAGAGCTTAACGGTTTTTGATACGATTGATCAAATTGCCGTGGGCGATGTTCGAGTGAAAATCAAAGACTTGTTAGGTGCTTTTATGTTTAGCGGAGATGATACTACCAAAAAAGTAAAAGTTTTATCTGGTGGAGAAAAAACCCGTTTGGCCATGATTAAACTCTTGTTGGAACCGGTTAACGTGTTGATCCTCGATGAGCCTACCAACCATTTGGATATGAAAACGAAGGATATTATTAAAGAAGCGCTGCAAGATTTTGATGGCACTTTAATTCTGGTTTCTCACGATAGGGATTTCTTAGATGGCCTTGCCAACAAAGTATTTGAGTTTGGCAACAAACGTGTTCGCGAACATTTTTCGGACGTGAAAGGCTTCTTGGAATATAAAAAGATGAACAGTTTAAAGGAAATTGAGAAGTAGAAGTTGCTTTAAATTTTTGAAACGAGTGCGAAGCACCGCTCGCTCCAAGTTGCATTTAACCAAACTTTTCAAACACAAATAAAGTTTTATCTTTGTAAGTGAGGGTTATACAGAATGGCGCAGTACAGCTTATATGAAGATCGGGAGTTGGTTGAATCAATGCGAAGTGGCGATGAACGTGTGCTCATCGAAATCTACAATCGTTACTGGGACAAGATGCTTGCAGTTGCGTACAACCGTTTGGGCAATCAAGAAGAGGCTGAAGAATGCGTTCAAGACGTACTGTATAAGCTTTGGAAACTTCGCGATGATTTTGGTCTTTCTGAAGTAAACCTCATCAATTACCTCTCACGTGCGGTCCGAAACCAGTCTTTCAACATTCTAGATAGCCGACACCGCGAAAAACTAAAATCCGAAAACTATCAGCCAGCAGCAGATGTCAATCATCTTTCGCCAGAACGTACACTTATTGTTCGCGAATTGCAACAGCAATTAGACAACTCTATTAAGGCCTTGCCACCACAATGCCAGTTAGTTTTTAAACTTAGCCGACAAGATGGCCTGTCTAATAAAGAAATTGCAAAAAGTCTTAACCTTTCTGAAAATACCGTGAAGTCACATTTGAAAAAAGCAGATAAAGAAATCAAAGGAAATATGGAATTTTTGACCGCTTTGCTTCTTATTTACACTTTTTTTCAAAAATAATTCGTCGCCACTAACCCTAAGTAGTTTTTTTTCTGTCTATTAAGATAGAAAAGCATCAGAATGAACCAAAATTGGGAATATATAGAACTACTTGTTTATAAATTTAATACAGGAACAATCTCTTTAGAGGAATTAGAAGTACTTAAAGACTGGTATAACAACCATAACGACGAAGTAGTTCACATCTTTACTAAACAACATGACACACCTGATGTGGTGAAAACCCGCATCCTGGACGGTTTGCTTGCAAAAATCAATGAAACCGACATTAAGCCACCTCAACCACAGTTGCGGATTTGGCGATGGATTGCAGCAACAGCAGCGCTTTTTGTTTTGATGCTTGGCACCTGGTTGGTGATCAATCAGGAAAAACCAGAAGTACAACACTTAGCTAACCACACCAAAATTGAACCTGGTGGTAACAAAGCTACGCTCACACTCGCCAACGGCAAAACCATTGCTTTAAGTAGTGCCCAAACCGGCATCTTAACCGGAAAAGATATTCGCTACAGCAATGGCCAGCCCATTGGCAACACTGCAAATGGCAATGCAAACGAGGGCATGCTCTCGCTACAAACACCACGTGGCGGAACCTACAGCGTTACCCTGCCAGATGGTACCGAAGTATGGCTAAATGCAGCTTCTAAAATCACTTATCCTTCGCAATTTGAAGGAGATACCCGTGTGGTTAGCTTAGAAGGCGAAGCTTATTTCCATGTTCATACTACTTATGATAAAGCTCAGCAGAAAATTCCGTTTCGTGTAGTTACCCCGCAGCAGGAAATAGAAGTGTTAGGTACGCAGTTTAATGTAAACGCCTACAAAGAAGAAACCGCAGTAAAAACTACGCTGGTAGAGGGCAAAGTTGCCGTTAACAATAAACAAGGCCGCAAGCTACTATCGCCCAACGAACAGGCAATTAGCACCAACACAACTACAACAATCAAATCGGTTAATGCATACAATTATGTAGCCTGGCGTGATGGAAAATTCAGTTTCGACGGCAAAACATTTAAAGAAACCATGGACGAAATTGCCCGATGGTACGATTTGAAAATTGTTTACGAAAACGGTGTACCTAATGAAGAATTAATCGGTGATGCCTATCGTAACCAAAATATCCACTTTGTTTTACAGCTACTCGAAAAAGTAGCTCAAGTCAACTATACACTTGACGTCTCTCGTCGCCAACTAACCATTGGAGAAAAGAAACCTAAATTGTAAACACTTAAACCAAAAGCAAAAAATGAGATGACCTATTAACCAAAACAAACTAAAAAAACGCACTGGATCAATCTAAAAAAAAGGAAAGGACGGCCATCCTCCCCTTTTAAGTATTTGATTGGTTCCAGTATGCCTTTAACCTCCAGCAAACTTTTGCACCAACCAAACAACCTAATTTAATGAATAAAAACCATTTATCACAATTGATGAAGATCATCATGTGCATAATACTCACTGGATTTATGACGGTGAGTGCTGCAAGCTATTCTCAACAAATCACCTTAAAAGGTAAAAACATACCTTTTTCTACCGTGCTTGATGTCATTAGAAAACAGAGTAATTACACCGTTTTCGGGACTAAAAAATTAATCGAATCTGCAACTCCGGTAAGCATTGATGCTAAAAACATGCCCCTTGTTCAATTTTTGGAACAAATTACACAAGGCCAGCGCATGGATTTTACCATTGAAGACAAAACCATATCGCTATCTGAAAAGCCTCTGGAAAAATTGCCTAGAACCAGCTTAGTTGCTGCTGTGCAACAAACGGTAAGCGGCACTGTAAGCGATGCAGAAACCCGAGCCGCATTAATGGGCGTAAATATTCAAGTAAAAGGCACTGCCGTAAAAACACAAACAGATGCTAAAGGACAATACAAATTGGTATTGCCAAATGCAGAAGGTAAACAAGTTTTAGTGTTCAGTTACGTGGGTATGAAACGAACGGAAATTACCTACAAAAACCAAGCAACTTTGGATGTAGAACTTACCCCAGAAAACAACCCAATGGGCGAAGTGGTAGTTACGGGTATTTACCAGCGTAACCGCGAAGTACACACGGGTTCATCGGCCGTTTACAAGGCCAAAGACCTGATGATTGTAGGCAACCAAAATTTGCTTCAAAGCTTAAAAACGCTAGATCCGTCGTTCGCTATTGTAGAAAACAACAGTTTTGGCTCTGACCCCAACAGACTGCCCGACATCGAAATTCGTGGAAAAAGTAGTGTTATTGGATTAACCGATCAGTTTGCGACCAACCCAAACCAACCGCTATTTATTTTAGATGGTTTCGAAAGTACCTTGGCTATTATTGCCGATTTAAGTATGGACCGAGTAGAGAGCATTACCCTTTTAAAGGATGCCTCAGCCACAGCCATTTACGGATCTAAAGCCGCGAATGGTGTAGTTGTTATCGAAACCAAACGCCCCACCCCCGGCCAATTACGCATCAACTACACCTTAAATGGTAGCGTGGGCTTTGCCGATTTGAGCGACTATAACCTGATGAACGCAGAAGAAAAACTACAGTTTGAACTACTTTCGGGATTTTACGGATTGCTCGATGAAAACGGAAATATTCTTTTGGGTGCCAATCCGGCCAGCGAAGCCAACTATTATGAGCGCTTAACAGAAGTAAAACGTGGCGTAAACACCTACTGGGCTAACGAGCCTTTGCGAACCGCACTTACGCAACGTCATACTTTATTTGCTGAAGGAGGCGACCAGAATCTACGCTACAGTGTATCACTTAACTACGGTTTAACCAACGGTGTAATGCAAGGCTCAGACAGAGAAACCACCAACGGAAATATCCGCTTGTTGTACAGAAAAGGAAACTTCTCCGTTAACAACTCGCTCAGTATCGACTATGTAAAATCCAACGTAGAATCTACGCCATTTTCAGCCTTTTCTCGTGCCAACCCCTATTATAGAAAATACGACGATTTTGGAAACGTACGTAAGGTTTTAGAAGATTTTAGGGCTTACGGCAATGCAACGCTTTTGCCTCAGTACAGTCCGCTTTACGACCAAAGCAACCTCAATATCAACGAATCTAAGTCTCAAGGTTTTACCAACAACTTTGAGATGGAATGGCGTGTATCTCCAACCTTACGTGCCCGTGGCCGTTTTGGGCTACGTAGCATTGCTAAAAACCAAGTAATTTTCCGTTCGCCTTTTAATAGTGAATTTGAAAGCACCAATGCACTGTTGAAAGGAAATTATAATGAAACTAACGATAAAGACATCAACTACGATGGAGATTTAGCATTAACTTTTGGGAAACTTTTCGGCGAAAAACACATGGTCAATGCAGTTGCCGGAATGCGAATGGAACAAAACAATACGCGTTTAAGCTCGTTCGCTGTGCGTGGCTTTACTGATGATGAATTTTCAAATCCTAATTTTGCTTTAGGTTATGTTAACGAAACACGCCCACCATACGCTGAAGCCAAACGCCGAGGAGCCAGTTTTTTTACCAACGCTGGCTACGCATTTGACCAACGCTATATCGTTGATGCCACACTTCGCTCAGATGGTTCATCGGTATTTGGTTCAGAAAGACAATTCTCTGTCATCTGGTCGCTAGGTTTAGGCTGGAATATCCATAACGAAGCCTTTATAAAAAACGCAGGCTTATCTTGGATTGAACAGTTGCGCCTACGCGGTTCAATTGGTAACCCTGGAAACCAAAACTTTAGCAGCTACATTTCAACCAGAATTTATCGTTACAACAACGAAAATAGAAACCCATTTGGCGCCAGTACCATCATTAACAATATGGGAAACAAAAACCTAGAATGGCAAACTACGTTAGACCGCAACATTGGATTAGATATGACTGCATTTTCTAGCCGTTTTCGTTTTACGATAGATTATTTTGTTAAAGATACCGATCCATTGTTAGCAATTGTTACGCTGCCTGCCTCTACAGGTGTTTATCAAATTGCCCAAAACGTAGGCGGACAAACCACCAAAGGTTTTACCATTACAACTGATTATAGCATCATCAAAAAAAATCAGTTCAATTGGAGAATAAACCTAAATATGAGGCAGTTGAAAGCAAAATACCACGATATGGGCATTGCCTTAAATAGTTTTAACGAAGGCAATAAAAGCCGTAATCTGTTACGTTACTACGATGGTGGCAGTCCATCTGATCTTTGGGCGGTACGCTCGGTTGGCATAGATCCAGCAACAGGAAGAGAAGTTTTCTTGAATAAAAACGGAGAGCAAACCTTTGTACATAGCTACCAAGATGAAGTAGTAGTGGGCAATAGCGACCCAGATTTGGAAGGAATAGTTGGCACAAACCTGTATTACAAAGGTTTTACAGTATCTTTAAATTTACGCTACAGAATTGGCGGACAAGCATTTATGCAAACCTTGTTTGATAAGGTAGAAAATATCACTACTACCGGCGTGGCGCTAAACCAAGACAAACGAGCCTTGTATGATCGCTGGAAGCAGCCTGGAGACAATGCTAAATTTAAAGCCATTTCCAGAACCGAAGTAACACCAATTTCATCGCGTTTTGTGGCAAACAATGATATGATTATTGGCGAGGCCTTTTCTATTGGCTATGAAAATTCTACAGCTAAATGGTTGAAAGCAGTAAGAGCTTCGTCCTTTACTTTTAGGGCGTATACTAACGATATTTTTCATATTTCTAGTATAAAAAACGAAAGAGGTATCGATTATCCATTCGCCAGCTCGGTATCGTTTTCGGCAGCTGTAAGATTCTAAAATTTAACCGTAACAACATGAAGATATTATATAAGTTAAAATACTGCTTGATTTTAAGTCTTTTCACCTTATCATGCAATAAGTGGGTAGATGTTAAGCCTACCGATAGATTAGGAGAAGACCAGCTTTTTGTGAACAAAGAAGGCTATCTTAAAGCACTAAACGGTGTGTACGTAGAAATGGCAAATGATGCACTTTACGGCAGAACCATGACAGCTGGCGCCATAGATGTGCTGGCTAATTATTATTATTTACCAAGCTCTGTACACACTTTTTATAATTACACGGTATTTAGCTACCAAGATGCAGGCCCTAAAGCCGCATTTAACAACTCCTGGGTAAAAGCTTATGAGCTTATTGCCAATTGCAACGTAATCTTAGAAAAATGTGGCAATGCACCTAGCGACGTACTCCCAGAGCCGTATTATGGTATCATTAAAGGCGAGGCCTTGGCATTACGTGCCATGCTGCATTTTGATATGTTACGTCTTTACGGACCAATCTATAACGATGCGAACAAGGCTAAACCCGCCATACCTTACGTGAATAAAACAGGATTTGAAGTGCAGCCAATCTCAAGTTCAGAACAAGTAATGTCGCAAGTTACCGGTGATCTTAATGCAGCACTAGAATTAATGGCCAATACCGATCCCGTACGTACCGAAGGAGTTAGAAACATAGCTAACCCCAGTGGGCCAAATGATTTGTATTATCGCCAATATCGCTTAAACTTTTATGCGGCAAAAGCATTGCTATCACGTGCTTATTTATGGCAAAACAAAAAAGCAGATGCATTAGCACAAGCCGAAGCGCTTCTGGCAGAAGTAAAAACCCCTACTAAAACGGTATTTCCCTACGTTACATTTGCCGCGGTAGCTAATGTAGAAAAACCAGATCGTATGTTTTCAACCGAAGTGATGTTTAGTTTATACAACATTAACCGGGTAAAGCTGTACAACCAATTGTTTGACGTAAACCTTGTGCCAAACAGCAAACTGTCGTTTACCGCAGGCGATGTAAATGAAGAGCGGGTAAATTCGATTTACGATGATGCCAACGACTATCGCCGCAGGGCTTGGCAAAGTGCTTCTTCAGGTACGGTTACGGCAACCACCAATGTGAAATTTGCCGATGTACTAGATGGCCCTGGAAGGTATATGATGCCATTGATCCGCATTTCGGAAGTGTTGTTGATTGCTGCCGAATGTCATCCAGATCTAACCACAGCTACCGCCTACTTTAACGAGCTGCGAACCGCTAGAAACTGTGTGAGTTTGAACCCGGCGAACGAGGCCTTGTTAAAAACAGAAATTGGCAAAGAATACCGTAGGGAAATGCTTGGAGAAGGGCAAACGTTCTTTTTCTATAAGAGAAATGCTTACACCAGTATTCCGAACCATGCTACCCTACGCATTACGCCAGAAAAATCAATGTCCTTATCTAATTATACTGTACCGCTTCCAGATAGCGAAACTGCTTTGAGAAATTAATTAAAAGACAAAACGATGAAAAAGTTATTAATCTACATATTGGCATTGCCTATGGCCCTATTTTTTTCGGGCTGTAAAAAAGAAATGATGGGCTACGAAGGTAAAGAAGGTGTATACTTCGCAGTACAACATGGCAACAAGTCGCTGAGCATTAATTCTTGGCCTTTCCAACCATTTAGCGACGTAGAATTTGTGAGAATAGGTCAAAGTGAGGTAGATTTCCCGGTAAAAGTGATGATTACCGGTCCGGTAAAAGATTACGACCGTGTTTTCCGATTGGAGGTCAACCCAGACTCTACTACCGCTGTAGAAGGGCAACATTATGCACCTTTGCAAACAGAGTGGAAAGTTCCGGCCAAACAAACTAGCGTAGATGTAAAAATACGTTTAAAACGTTCTCCAGATCTAGAAAACCAAGCGGTAACCTTAGGCCTACGCCTTGTTGAAACCAATGATTTTAAACTTTCATTTCCTGAATGGGATGCCATACCTAGCTTAACGGGCGGAATAGTAGTTAAAGAATTTGATGCCAGTTTGCACACTTTACGTATTAATGATTTGATGATACAGCCTGCAGTTTGGCCAGGATCAATACAAGCTGGAAATAGAGAATCTGGGCTTTTTGGAGCCTTCACACGTAAAAAAATGCAGTTCCTGATAGATAATTTAGGGCTAAAATACGAAGACTTTGCTAGCTCAGAAACTATGCCGCAGGCTCGCTACTTATTGGTAGCATCAGATGCGGCAGAAATCTTAAAAGCACGCTTTAATGCCAATAATCCAGTTCTCGAAGACGATGGTCGATTAATGTTTATTGGATCGGTGCCATGGACAAGTATCATTGGCGTTCCTTACTAAACAAGCATGAAGGTTTTGAAATCTAGTGATGATGAAACGCATGGATTTTTAATTAGAATGCCAATTGACACTGGGGAGATAAACCATAAATAAAAATAAATCGATGAAACTATCATTGATTTTCGAACCATAAAAGGGAAAGAAACATCTGATAGATTCCATTAAAGACAAACCGAGCTTGCGAGCTCATGAAATAATTATACAAGGATGAAAAAAAATCATATACTCCTACTGCTTGCCTTATTTTTTATGGCGGCCTGCAGTAAAGATGAGGGCAATTACGATTATCAAGCAATCAACGAGCTCGATATTCAAGACATTAAAACCGAATATTTGCTACGTACTGGTATTGACACCCTTAAAATTAAACCTAAAATTGCTGGCACCTTAGACCCTTCGGTTGCGCCAGATAGGTACCGGTATCTTTGGATTGTGAGATTAAGCACCTTTGTTTACGATACCGTTGGCAGAGAAAAAGACTTAACTTATCCTATTAAATTAAACCCTATACCTTACGATTTGTTTTATAGGGTTTTAGATAAAGAAACAGGAGTAACTTGGGCTGCAAATGTTAAACTAAACATCAGCACTCCATTTTCTAAAGGCATACTCATTATGGGCGAAGACACTGAAGGTTATGCCGAAGCTGAAATGCTTTCCATGCTATCAGATACTGTACATGTGAAGCATATTTTATCGAGCAGCAATCTGCCCAAGTTACGAGATCCTATCAGTTTGGTACATACCAGCGGAAGCGCCAATTACTCTAAACTGTGGGCTTTCACTAAAAGCGGTTCGTACTTTTTAGACCGTGCAACCATGGCCGGAAATCCTGCAAACAATTTCAAAAGAACGCTTTACATATCCGAAGCACTTGACGAATCTACGCTGCACCCCGTTGCTTATGCACCCCAAATCAGAACTGCAGCAGGGGCAATTGGCAGTACCTTGTACAGGGCAATGATTACCAAAGGTGGCGATGTTTTTGCCAGCGTTCCCTTATTAATGGGCGGCGATTATTTCAACAATCCAGTAAACCGTTTGGCAACCGCACAAAGTGTACGCATCCCAGCTGCTCCTTACATCTTATACCCCATCAACAGCATGAGCTCTTTTATGTGGTACGATACGCAAAACAATCGATTTTTAAATTACACAAGTATCGGTTCTGCAGTAGCCTCTACCACCCTAGCTGATGTAGCAGGCAGTGCATTTCCTTGGAACCAGCCCGCTGGTAGAACATTAGTTTATGCCGAAAATACACGTAATACAGATGGTGGATCGACCAATGGCAACTCTTTTGCCATTATGAAAGATGCCGACAATACCCACCATATTTACAAATTTTATGCTAACGGAACTAATCCGGCAAAACGTGCGCTTTATACAGTAAAATCTATCGCAACCGATTTTGATAGAGCAAAATTTTATGCCTTCTCGTCCAATCGAACCGTTGTATTTTATGCCGTAGATAATAAGCTATACGCCTATGATTACAATACTGGTTTCGAAAAGATCTATACTTTTCCCGAAATCAACGACGAAATTAGCATGATTAAGTTCGACACGCAAATAGATTACCTATTAAACAGCTTATATATTGCCACTTATAATCCATCTACCAAAGGTACACTTCGAAGGTATGTAGTAGGCTCAAACCCCAACGTCGTTGAAATCAATTTAGTCGAAAACAGTACTTGGTCTGGTTTGGTAAAAGTGAAAGACATCAACTGGCGAGCCATTAATTAATCCCTAACACACTATTCAAATGAATTTTAAAAAAATAATTCTCCTATCGTTTGCTATTTTTCCATTGCTGGGATTTGCACAAAGCGTGCCCTACCGCATCGAAGGAAAGGTAAATCCGACCTATCACGGACGTTTCATTAAACTGATATACACGCCAAACAATGGCACAAAAAAAGTAGACAGCACCCAAATTAACGAAGGCGAGTTTGTCTTTACAGGTCAGCTCAATCGGCCTACCGCTGCAAAAATCACACTAGGTAGCGAAGATCAAGGAGATCGCATTGATCTCTTCTTATCTGACGGAACAGTTCGAGTAAACGCTAAAGATTCCATTCGCTATGCCAACATTAATGGTACCGAACTGGCAGCAACTTATGAAAAACTGGCCAAAGTGTTAAGACCATTAGATGATGACTTTATGAGCAAATTTTTGCTAATTAAAACTATGCCAGAAGGCGAAGCAAAAAAAGCTTACACCACTAAAATGCTTGCGGATTTAGATGCTTACGGACGTCAAAGAAGAGAAATTGTGCATCGCTTTGTGCTAGAAAACCCAAGTTCATACATGTCGTTGTATTTATTAGATAAAGGCTCGCCTGGAAAATTGATGAATTATGAAGCCACCAATCCATATTACACGAAATTGAGCAAAACACTTAAAGAAACGCCCCTAGGAAAAGAATTTGGAGAAAGGCTTATGGCCTCCAAAGGTGCGCTAACAGGTGAGAAATATATCGACTTTGTATCTACCACACCCGAAGGCACGAAACTTAGTCTTAAAGAGGTACTGAGCAAAAACAAATACACACTGGTAGATTTTTGGGCTAGCTGGTGCGGACCATGCCGAAAAGAAAATCCTAACGTAGTTAAAGCCTTTGATGCTTTTAAAGACAAGGGCTTTACGGTATTAAGTGTTTCCTTAGATGACAACGCTGCCAAATGGAAAGAAGCCATTGAAAAAGATGGCATGCCTTGGTACCACGTATCCAGTTTAATGGGATGGAAAGAACCTGCAGCCGCATTGTATGGAATTCGGGCCATCCCACAAAATGTATTGGTTGATGCACAAGGAAAAATCGTTGCGACCAATCTTCGAGCAGAAACACTTTACAATAAAATCGAATCGCTGTTAAATTAATTAAACAACTCAATGAAATTTATCAAATATTTAAGTAGCGTAGCAATCTATATATGTACGCTAAACATCGCTACAGCACAGCAGCCCTTCGTAGTAAAAGCAAAAATTACAAACCCCTCTTTCGAAAACAACATGGCATTAATGAGCTATATTGATGGCAAATTTAGCTACGATACCACCCGGTTTCGCAATGGACAAATTGAATTAAAAGGCAGCTTAAAAAGACCAGTAAAAACTTCACTATTTATTAATTATAGCAAAGAAGAGCAAGCAAAAACTAAAAAAACTGGCGAAAGTAGAACATTTTACATAGATGGTGGAACCACAACTATTATTGGTGAAGATTTGCTAACAGCCCAAATTACAGGTGGTGCCGAACAGGAAAAATTTACCGAACTACAAAAGAACTTGAATGAAATAGGTTGGACAGAGCAGAGCAAAGACGATGCGCTAATTGCCAAACGCGATCAGCTATATCTAGAATTTATGCGTAAAAACCCTAATTCACAGGTATCCTTCGATTTGATGAAAGGAATGTCTACACCAAATTTCTTTTCGTCACGTGTAAAAGAAATGGAAAAAATCTTTACCGCTTTCCCAGCAAACTGGCAAAGCACTGAGGATGGAAAAAAAGTAGCAAAATTAATTGAAGGTGCCAAAAAGTTAGGAATTGGCAAACAGGCCATAGACTTTACGATGAATGATGTTGCCGGCAAACCCGTAAAACTATCTGACTTTAGAGGAAAATATGTGCTCCTAGATTTTTGGGCATCTTGGTGTTTACCATGCAGGGCAGAAAATCCGGCAGTGGTAAAAGCCTACGAAAAATTTAAGGATCAAAACTTTACCGTTCTTGGTGTATCTTTAGATAAAGAAAGTGCCAAAAAAGAGTGGATTGCCGCCATTGAAAAAGACGGACTACCTTGGACACATGTATCTGATTTAAAAGGTTGGGAAAATACGGCGGCACGTGCCTACGATGTGCAGTCTATCCCGGTTAATTACTTAATTGATCCGCAAGGCAAAATTGTTGGCGTAGGCTTACGTGGCGAGAATTTAATGAAGGAACTAGAGAAATTATTTGAAAATTAGGTGCATTAGTATTTTACCACGCTAAGTATGCTATATTTAGTGTGGTAAGATTAAAAGATTCAATAGCGTCAATTAAATAATTAATCCTTTCAGCCATACATCAAAGCTTAACCTACTTTAATTCACATGCCGCAGTTAAGCACAACATCATCAATTTGTAAAGCACTATTTATTAAATTGATATTCACAAAGCTATGCCGTAACTTTGCAGCTCAAATTAAAACAAATAAATATGTCATCAGTAGAGACAACTTACGTACCTTACAAAGTTAAGGACATTTCACTGGCGGAATGGGGCCGCAAAGAGATCGAATTAGCAGAGGCAGAAATGCCCGGCTTAATGTCATTAAGAAAAGAATTCGGTCCAACAAAACCTCTAAAAGGTGCTAGAATTGCCGGGTGTTTACACATGACCATCCAAACTGCAGTTTTAATCGAAACTTTGGTAGAACTAGGTGCCGAAGTAACTTGGTCTTCATGCAATATCTTCTCTACACAAGATCACGCCGCTGCGGCAATTGCTGCTGCGGGTATTCAAGTTTATGCTTGGAAAGGCTTAAACGAACAAGAGTTTGATTGGTGCATTGAGCAAACTTTACACTTTGGCCCAGATCGTCAACCTTTAAACATGATTTTGGATGACGGTGGTGATTTAACCAATATGGTGTTTGATCAGTACCCAGAGTTAATTGCCGGCATCAAAGGTTTATCTGAAGAAACTACCACGGGTGTACACCGTTTGTACGAGCGTATGAAAAACGGCACCTTACACTTACCTGCAATCAACGTTAACGACTCGGTAACTAAATCTAAGTTCGATAACAAATACGGCTGCCGCGAATCATTAGTAGACGCCATTCGCCGTGCTACAGATGTAATGATGGCTGGAAAAGTAGCCGTTGTTGCTGGTTATGGCGATGTAGGTAAAGGTTCTGCTGCATCTTTAAGTTCACAAGGTGTACGTGTAATCGTTACCGAAATTGATCCAATTTGTGCTTTACAAGCAGCAATGGAAGGTTACGAAGTGAAGAAATTTGCTAACGCAGTTAAAGAAGCTGATATCGTAGTTACAACTACAGGTAACCGCGATATTGTTCGTGGCGAGCATTTCAAAACCATGAAAGACAAGGCTATCGTTTGTAACATCGGTCACTTCGACAATGAAATTGACATGGCTTGGTTAAACCAAAACTATGGCAGCACTAAAGTAGAAATCAAGCCTCAGGTAGATAAATATACTATTGACGGTAAAGATGTAATCATTTTGGCTGAAGGCCGTTTGGTAAACTTAGGTTGTGCCACTGGCCACCCATCTTTTGTAATGAGTAATTCGTTCACTAACCAAACTTTGGCTCAGTTAGAACTTTGGACCAATAGAGATGCTTACGAAAACAAAGTTTACGTTTTACCTAAGCACTTAGACGAAAAAGTAGCTCGTTTACACTTAGAAAAGATTGGTGTAGAGTTAGATGTTCTTGATCCTCACCAAGCAGAATATATCGGTGTAGCAGTTGAAGGTCCGTTTAAACCAGAAGCTTATAGATACTAGCCGACTTCTCCTCATTGAGAGGAACGAAGCAATCTCATTTGCTAGATATAAAAAGGATGTGCAAATTGTACATCCTTTTTTGCGTTTATAGATTAAAGCTGTTAAATTTTAATCTATTGGAAATAAATCCATTATTGCTAAAAAAAACATATCTTACAACAAAATTCTCTAAAAAAGAAAAATCGAACAACAAACTAAAACCAACAAATTATACAATGCACTTCTTTGAAAGAGTTCTACAACCGCCTACATACGGTTGGAAAGACGATAGTGGCGAGCTAATTAAACCGTCTGGCGCTCAAATTATAAAAGAATTCTTCAGTAGACTCAACATTTTTGGAGATAAAAAAAACTGGCTTCCTTTTCTAAGTTGGATTAAAATTTTGTGCTTAATCCCCTTCTTCTTTATTTTTCTAATTTATTTTTTAGAATGGTGGACAGTCTTAGCCGCGTTTGTTTACAGCATGATCATCATGGGCACGCATGGCACCATCTGGCATCATAGATATTGCACCCATGGGGCCTACACATTTACAAACAAATACTGGCGTTTTTTCACACAAAACCTAACTATCAATGTCATTCCAGAGGAGATTTACGTGGTTTCTCACCATGTTCACCATTCGCTTTCTGATCAACCTGGGGATCCTTACAATGCACAAGCTGGCTTTTTATACTGCTTTTTGGCGGATGTAAACCATCAACCCATAGCCAAAGATTTGAGCGAAGCTGAATTTAGCCGTGTGCAACAATTGATGGAACATACAGGTGTTAAATCAAATACTTATGCACAATACCAATATTGGGGGTCTTATGTTAACCCTAAAGGTGCCATTTTATCTTGGCTACTGAATTGGGCATTTTGGTACGCAGCTTTTTACTTAATTGGAGGCCACGCATTAGCTTGTACTTTATTTGGTGCTGCCGGATTTTGGGGCGTAGGTGTACGTACCTTTAATTATGAGGGGCATGGCAAAGGCGATGATAAGAAGAAAGCAGGAACAGATTACAACCAAAAAGACAACTCTATCAATCAACTTTGGCCAGGATTTGTAGCTGGCGAATGGCATAACAACCACCATTTATATCCTAAAAGTGCTCGCAGTGGGTTTAAGCCCCATCAAGTAGATTTGGCATGGTATTACATTAAAATGATGCATACCTTAGGTGCGGTAAAGCATTACAAGTGTTTTAAAAAACAATTTTATGCTTACCATTACCTGCCAAGCAAATCAAAAAGCTAATCGATACATTAACTATAAGCAACTGTTATTAAAAATAGACAAAGCGTCATTTCGAATTTTGTTCCAATATTTAGAAAATTGAAGAAGAAAAACTAAAGCACATCGAAATTGATTCATATCAAATGTGCTTCAGTGGTAATTTTCTTGCTTATTGTTTGAGATATAGTATATAATTTTTGGAGAAGCTCCATTTATTCGTCCTCTAAAAGGCTTACGCAATTTTGAGCTAAAACCTTTAACCGTTCTGGTAAAGTGGCGAATAACTGTTGTTCCTTTATACTTTTATATAAATTAGTGATGATCATTAAAGTATCTTCATCCGGTTCACAAGCTTGATATTTCTCTAAATGAGGTAGTGCTTTTCGAACCATGGCCTTATAGCTCTCAAAAGCTTTCGTATTAGCTACTACAATCTTTGCAGCCGATGCCTCATTCATCTGTTTTACGAATGGTTTGGTCTTATTCAAATAGATAAAACCCATTGCCCTATGTATTACTGAATAATTGGGTTCACCTTTGATAGATTCTGTATAGTGTAGCAAAGCATCATCTGGCTTGCCAATTTCTTCATACATTCGCCCTAGGTGATATTCCACGTTAGCCAACTGTTTAACTGTAAGCTGATCTTTTTGAGCTAGCAAGGCTTTAATTTTATTGATATCAATTTCATTGCCTTTAGTGGTCCTATAAACTGTAAAATCGTGATAATCGTCTTTGGTAGATTTCTGAGCAGTTGCGACAGCACAACCTACCACTAAAAAGCATAATGCTAAAAAATTTTTTCTCATCATAAAAGTAAATAAAGCTTAAAGATATAAATTTTAGCCTTGCTTAGTTTTCATTTTCTACCTTTGCGTAATAAGAAAATGACTGAAAAGCAAATCTCCGATTTCAAACAGAAAGCACTACAATATGCATCAAATTTTGACGTATGCTGCTACCTAGATTCTCATGCTTACGAAGATAAATACGGTAAACACGATTGTATAATTGGTTTCGGAAAAGAGAATGAGTTAACCGCTCAAGTTGGAACAGCTTTCATATCGTTAAAAACCTTTGCACAAGAAAATAAAGATTGGATGTTTGGCCTCTTGACCTATGATTTGAAGGACGAAATTGAGGAAATTGGAAATCGCAAAAAAGATCAGCTAAATTTTCCAGACTTGTACTTTTTTATCCCAAAATACTTGATTTCAATTAAGGAAAATTACATCCAAGTACTCAAGGGTGAAAAAGAAATTATCAATCAAATATTAGCCACCCCTATTTCTGAACAAAAAACAGGTAGCTATTTATCTATTAAAAGCAAGTTTACAAAGAATGAATACCTAGGCTATATAGAAAGAATTAGGGAACATATTAAGCGTGGTGATATTTATGAGATTAACTTTTGTCAAGAATTTTTTGCCGAAAATGCAATTATAGATCCACTCAAAACCTATCAAAACCTTACTAAAGTTTCGCCCACACCTTTTTCCGGTTTCTTTAAAATAGGGAAAAAATTCATTTTATCTGCTACGCCAGAAAGGTTTTTATCTAAGCGAGGAAATGTACTTACTTCACAACCTATTAAGGGGACAGCCAAGCGAAGTAAAGACAAGTTAGAGGACGCAGAGATCAAGGCTACCCTAAAAAACAGTAAGAAAGAGCAGGCAGAAAATGTGATGATTGTAGACCTAGTTAGAAATGATTTAACTAAAAGCGCAGTTAAAGGTACAGTTAAGGTAGACGAGCTATTCGGTATTTATACTTTTCCCCAAGTTCATCAAATGATCTCTAGCGTTAGCTGTGAGCTTTCTCCGGATGTACATTACATAGATGCCATTAAAAATACTTTCCCTATGGGTTCGATGACGGGAGCGCCTAAGTTACGGGCAATGCAATTGATTAACCAATACGAAAGAAGCAAAAGAGGTGCATACTCTGGCTCATTTGGCTATATCAGTCCGAATGGAGATTTTGATTTCAATGTGATCATCAGGAGCATTTTGTACAATGCAGAAAGCCAATACCTCTCTTTTCAGGTAGGGGGCGCTATAACTTACGCGTCTGATGCGGAGAAAGAATACGAAGAGTGTTTACTGAAAGCTTCGGCGATAATGAGCGTGTTAAAAAATTAGCTAATTGGCAGATTTGCTAATTAGCTAATTAAGAAATTATTTCCCTTTATAATATTTCATTGCCTCAGGCAAATCTCTCCTAATTTGCGCAATGCGAGATTCATCTGTAGGGTGGGTACTTAAAAACGCTGGTGGCTTTTGTGACCCGGCGCTTGCCTGTGCCATCCGTTGCCAAAAACTAATTGCACTATTTGGATTATAGCCCGCCATGGCCATAAAAGATAAACCCATTTTATCCGCTTCCAGCTCTTGGTTTCTTCCATAACTTAAAATCGTAAGTTGGCCACCAATACCGTAGGCTGCATTGATATAGTTGGCATATTTAGAATTAGCACTAGCCACACCAACAGCGGCTCCCAATCCCTGCGCTACAGTCATTTGCGATGCTCTCTCTGCCGAGTGCTGCGCAATGGCGTGAGCCACCTCATGCCCCATTACGGTTGCTAATCCTGCTTCATCTTTGGTTACCGGTAAAATACCCGTGTAAACCGCTATTTTACCTCCCGGCATACACCAAGCGTTAATTTCTTTGCTTTCGATTAGGTTATATTCCCATTTATAACCTTTAATTTGATCTCCATAACCATTTTGGTTCATGTATTGGGTTACAGCGGCAGCAATTTTTTGACCTACACGCTTCACCATTGCTGCATTAGCATTATTAGTGGAAACTACTTTTGTAGAAGGGTCGCTCAATAGCTGAGCATAGCCAATAGCGGCTTGTTGTTGTAACTGGCTATCATCAACTAAACTTAACCTACTACGGCCGGTCAATGGAACAGTAGAGCATGAGGAGATAGCAAGCAACGCCGTAGCCATCCCAAAAATTATTGTTTTCTTCATGGTTGTAAATTTATACCCAACACATAACCCATTTTCCAAACAATTTGTTTGACAGTTTTAGATGTTAAGCTTGTTTTTTCTTAAATAGATATACTTTAGATTCTTTTCCTTTTAACAAACGCTCTATATTTTTCTGATGCGTAACTAAAATGAGTACACAAACACAAATACTATAGAGCACTTCGGCCTTTACAGACGATTGAAAAACAAAAACTGTGCCCAACGGGAAAGTGAAACCAGCACAAATTGAACTTAAAGAAACGTACTTAGAAACCAAAAGTACTGTAATAAAAACACTTACACAAAGTAAAGCCGCCAACGGATTTACAGCCAACACCATTCCAAATAGCGTTGCTACACCTTTTCCGCCCCTAAAACCAGCAAATATTGGGAATAAATGCCCCATAACGGCGATTACACCAAGCGCCAACTCATAATTAACAAATTGGGCGGAATATTTTGGCCCTGTTACCGATAGACCAATTAGGTAAGCCAATTTGGTTGCAGTAAAGCCCTTCATAATATCAATAGTCATTACAATGATACCAGGCTTTTTACCTAAAACCCTAAATGTATTTGTAGCTCCTGCATTACCGCTTCCGTACTCCCTTACGTCGATACCATAAAAGGCCTGTCCTAGCCAAACCGCTGTAGGTATAGACCCCAAAAGATAGGCCGCAATAAGTGCAGAGATGGAATAGATTGAAATCATTTGCCTACAATGATAATAAAAAAAATGTTTCCGGAAACTTTAGAAAATTAGTGTGCATACTAAAAAGCCTTTAAACTTAAATCTAAGCTTTTTACAGAATGTGTTAAAGCGCCCATAGAAATATAATCTACCCCACAAGCAGCATAATCAGCAACGTTTTCTTCTACAATTCCGCCAGAAGCTTCGGTTACAAACCTACCATTAATTAGTTGCACAGCTTGTTTAAGCAAAGGCAATTCAAAATTATCTAACATAATCCTATTTACCTTACCAATAGCCAATACTTCCTCCAGCTCTTGGATATTTCTTACCTCTATTTCTATTTGTAATTGCTTGCCTGTATCTTTTAGATAAGCATTGGCCTGATGAATAGCATTGGCAATACCTCCTGCATAATCCACATGGTTATCCTTAATCAAAATCATATCGTACAAGCCAATTCTGTGGTTAACTCCACCGCCAATTCTAACCGCCCATTTTTCTAAGTACCTTAAACCGGGTGTCGTTTTTCTAGTATCTAATACTTTGGTGTTATATTCAGCTAATGACTTTACAATGCGATTGGTTTTAGTGGCAATACCACTCATACGTTGCATGCAATTGAGTACTAAACGTTCGGCCAATAAAATGGCGTGCGTACTACCGTGAACTGTAAAGGCAATATCACCAGGGTTTACTTCTTGACCGTCGTGCAAAAATGTTTCTACCTCTAAACTAGAATCTACTTGGTTAAAAATCTCCAAGGCAAGTTCTACACCCGCTAAAATTCCCTTTTCTTTTACAATTAACTTAGCTTTCCCCTGTGTTCCCTGCGGTATGGTAGATAAAGACGTATGATCTCCATCTCCTACATCTTCGGCAATCGCATTTTTTATAAATAGATCAATAAGTTTTTTATCCAAAGCAATAAAATTTTGCTACAAAAATAACAAAATGCTTATCAATATAGCATTATCTCTCTGGCTCTATCCTTAACTCGGTGATTAAAAAAGCATTAGAAACTTTTTTCATGGTTACGGTAACTCTAAATTTCTCGGTTTTAGCACTTAAAGAAAGAATAGTAAGTCGGTAATTTGGATTATTACTCAGTTTATGAATGATACTTGTTTTGCTAGGTGGATTTTTGAGAAAAAAGTCTTTAAGAATTTGTTCTGCTTGTGCTTTATTGTATACATCTTCATGATCAATGATGATCAATTCTACAGACGAAGCAAAACTTTTAGCTATTTCCTTAGAGTTGCCCTGCTTAAAATTGGTTGCCAACTCATCGGCAATATCTCCCTGCATCGGCCCTTGGGGCTGAAAATGGAAAAAAATTATCATGAGCGCAAGTATAGATTTATACATCATCCTTAAAAGCTAAAGTATTACAGCCACTAAAACTATGCCACTTATCCTCAAATAAATTCAAATAATTGGGTTTAGGGCTTAATTTCAAGTATATTTGCAAAACAACGTAAAACATCGATAATAACAAATTATAATGGAAACTAAAAAACTGGTACTATTAATTCTTGATGGATGGGGCTACGGCAAAAAAGATAAGTCTGACGCTGCTTTTGCTGCCAAAACTCCATTTTTCGACTCCTTATTACTTAATTACCCTAACTCAAAATTAGAGGCTTCTGGCGAAGCAGTTGGCTTACCAGCAGGGCAAATGGGAAATTCGGAAGTGGGACACATGAATTTAGGCGCCGGAAGAGTGGTTTACCAAGAGCTAGGACGTATTAACAAAGCCATAGAGGATAGAACCTTACATAGCAATGCAACTTTAGTGAATGCTTTCGCTTATGCTAAAGCCAATAACAAGCCAGTGCATTTTATTGGTCTGGTTTCTGATGGTGGAGTTCATGCACATATCAACCACTTAATGGCCTTATGTGACGCTGCCGGAGAAGCCGGCTTAAAGGATGTATTTGTGCATGCCTTTTTAGATGGAAGAGACACCGACCCAAATGGAGGTTTAAATTACATTAGTACATTAGACAAGCATTTGAAAAATGGTGTAGGTAAAATAGCATCAATGGTAGGCAGGTACTATGCCATGGATAGGGATAACCGTTGGGAACGTGTAAAATTGGCTTACGATGTAATGATTAATGGCATTGGGGAGAAATTTAACAGCCCAGAATTAGCCATCCAACAATCTTATGCCGATGGCATTACTGACGAATTTACCAAACCCATCGTAATTACTGACGAACAAGGCAATCCAACGGCAACCATTAAAGAAGGTGATGTAGTAATTTGTTTCAATTATCGTACAGACAGAGGCCGGGAAATTACGCAGGCACTTTGTCAAAAAGATTTTCCAGAGCAATGCATGACCAAACTGCCTTTGTATTACGTAACCATGACCAGCTACGACGAAAGTTTTGAAAACGTTAACGTAATATTTACAAAAGACGATCTAACAAATACGCTTGGCGAAGTTCTGGAAGCCAATGGTAAAAATCAGATCAGAATTGCCGAAACAGAAAAATATCCGCACGTTACGTTCTTCTTCTCTGGTGGCAGGGAAAAAGAGTTTATCAATGAGAAACGTATTTTAGTGCCTTCGCCAAAAGTGGCAACTTACGATTTACAACCCGAAATGAGTGCTGCAGGAATTACAGAAGCGATTACTAAGGAACTGCAAAGCCAATGGCCAGATTTCGTTTGCCTAAACTTTGCAAACCCTGATATGGTTGGGCATACAGGCGTTTTTGATGCAGTGGTTAAAGCGGTAGAAACTGTGGACGCCTGTGCACAATCAGTAGTAGAAACGGGCGTAGCCAACGGCTATTCTTTCATCATTTTAGCCGACCACGGTAATGCAGAATTTATGACAAATGAAGACGGCTCTGTAAATACCGCACATACCACCAATTTAGTTCCATGCATTTTAATAGATAAGGACTATAAAGCAATTAAAGATGGTAAATTGGGTGATATTGGCCCTACTGTATTAAAAATAATGGGCATTGAAATTCCTTCAATCATGACGGGAAACTGTTTAGTGTAAGAAACCCCTCATTGCGAGGTACACACCAATTTCAAATAAAGCGAAATTACATCGCCACAATGGTAAGTTTGGTTGTACCTTGCAATAATTTAAACATATTAACGCAGTTTAAAGCCCATCAGCAACATTGCAATGAAAAAATGGATTTTAGGTATAGTTATCTTCTCTATATTTTCTTGTTCACAGCAGGAAAGTAAAAAAGCGAATACATCCGCTTATTTTGATCTTTCTGGATATTTTGAAGGAGAAGCGATCCGTCTACAGAAAACCAATCCAACTATAATTAAAAGCGTAACTGCGCTAGCCAGAGCCGAACAAAAAACCATCAAAATAAGCGATTGGAAAACTGAACTATCTAGTTTTAGCAATGCAGATATCAACAAGGCATCTTGGAAAGGAGACTTTATTGAAACTTCAACAAACACACTGTTAAGCTATGCTACAAGCAATCCTAAAATACCTATAAAGAGAATAGAGATTGCGAAAGTAAACAATCAAATAAAAAGCATCAAAATTTTTAAGGCTACCGAAAACTATCTGTACGTTTCTACAGATACACTAAGTTATTATCCCGATAGCTTATATTCCATTGAGAATTTACAAAACATTAAGCTGTTAGGCGAGAAAAAATATCAAATTTCAGGAAAGTTCAAATAACTTATTTTAAGCTTGCAATTTGAGCCTTCACATAATCAATTAAAGAAATCACGTCTTTTTTAAGCGGCTGCATCGTTAATATTTTCTGGAAATCTGAAATTGAGTTATTAAACAATGCTATACAGGCATTTTTTTCTGCATTTTTCTTCGACTTGTACGACTTAAATATGCCATAATCTTTGTAAGCTACTCCCCTATTTTGCAATATCTGAATATCCTCTTCACCACTCAATTCCATGGCCTTAGAAAAATCTTTAATAGCTGCAGTATAAAAATTTTCTCTCATTTGGTTTAGCGCCTCTTTTGGAGAATTTGCAATATTTAACCTTGCTTTACCCCTATAATAATAAGCCGAATAATCGGCGGGCTTTTGTGCAATTAAGCGGGTGTAAGCAGCAATCGCATTTTCAAAATCACCAGTTTGATAATAAGAATAACCAAGCATCTTCAAAACGTTAACATTGCTCGGATCCTTTGCTTCTGCTTTTTCCAATTGCACTACCGCAGTCCTAAAATCTCCTTTCATCCAAGCTTGGGCACCTTGCTTTTCGAAATTACTTTGCGCTTTAACAGTACTACTTAAGGCAATAACCAATAATAAAATATAAGACTTTGTGATAAGTTTCATTAAAATGTTTTTATTCAAATCTACACAATTTCGAAATTAATATAATTTTCGCAGATTAATTTCGTGTACAATTATACAATTAAACGAACAATAATGGTAAATATGATTTTGCCTAAGTTTTTTATGCATGACGTTTTTACCGACAAGCTATTTTACGTAACAGATAAAAATCTTACTGAGTATTTATTTCATTATTAAAAATTAGCCCAAACAAGCTTCTTTAACCTAAATTAATATGGTAATTTTTATTGGTCAACGATCAAACATTTTTTTGGCACAGGAGTTGAAATTATAAGTCCACATAATTATTACATAAATTTGAAGCGGCAATACTGTCATATTGTCGCCTACCTTATAACACAAAACTGAATGAGCAAACAAGACCCGTTTGATTTTAACACCCTACCTATTATAAGCGAAGACACCGAGTTTTTTCCATTAATGTCTCAACAAGATGAAGACGATATGAACAGCGAAGAAACTCCCGAAATACTTTCTATACTTCCGCTAAGAAATACCGTATTGTTTCCCGGTGTGGTAATTCCGATTACAGTTGGCAGAGATAAATCTATCAAGTTAATAAAGGAAGCCTACAAAGGCGATAGGGTAATTGGCGTGGTAACGCAAAAAGATGTTTCTATAGAAGATCCAACTTTAGACCAACTACACAGTGTGGGTACCGTAGCTCATATCATCAAAATGCTACAGATGCCAGATGGAAATACCACGGTAATTATACAGGGTAAACAACGTTTTCAATTGGTTGAGGAAGTACAATCTGAGCCATTTATTAAGGCTATTGTCGCTAAATTTACGGAAACAAAGCATAAGAACGATAAGGAATTTAAAAGCTTGGTGGCGGCAATAAAGGAAATGTCGAGCCAGATCATCCAACTTTCTCCAAATATTCCTAGCGAAGCCGGAATTGCCTTAAAAAACATTGAAAGCACTTCATTTTTAATCAATTTCATTTCTTCAAACATGAATGCAGAAATGGCCGATAAGCAGAAAATGCTTGAAATGGGCAATTTGCGCAAACGTGCGGATATGGTTATGGAATTGCTTACACAGGAGTTGCAGATGTTAGAACTAAAAAATCAGATCCAAACTAAAGTTAGAACTGATTTAGATAAGCAACAACGAGATTATTTCTTAAACCAACAGCTAAAAACCATACAAGAAGAATTAGGCAACTCTACTGATTTAGAATTTGAAGCGCTAGAAACGCGTTCTAAAAAGAAAAAATGGAAAGCCGAAGTTAAGGAGCATTTTAAAAAAGAACTAGAAAAACTAGGCAGAATGAACCCTGCCGCTCCAGATTATTCTATCCAAATGAATTATTTAGAGCTGTTACTAGATTTACCTTGGAACGAGTTTACCAAAGATAATTTCGATTTAAAAAGAGCACAGCGTGTGCTGGATAAAGATCATTTTGGTTTAGAAAAAGTAAAACAACGTATCATCGAATACTTGGCTGTATTGAAACTAAAGCGTGATATGAAAGCGCCTATCTTATGTTTGGTTGGCCCTCCGGGAGTTGGTAAAACATCGTTAGGTAAATCTATAGCTAAAGCCCTAAACCGTAAATATGTGCGCATGGCTTTGGGTGGAGTAAGAGATGAAGCCGAAATTCGTGGGCATCGCAAAACTTATATTGGTGCAATGCCTGGCCGTATTATTCAATCTATCAAAAAAGCAGGTGCAGACAACCCTGTTTTTGTATTAGATGAAATTGATAAGGTAGGCTCTGACTTTAGGGGTGATCCTTCATCAGCTTTGCTTGAGGTTTTAGACCCAGAGCAAAACAACGCCTTTAACGACCATTATGTTGAGGCAGAGTACGACCTTTCTAATGTATTATTCATTGCCACCGCAAACTCTTTGAGCACTATACAGCCTGCTTTGCTAGATCGTATGGAGATTATTGAGGTAAACGGATACACCATTGAAGAGAAAATCGAAATCGCTAAAAAATATTTGTTACCTAAGCAAAAAGAGGTACATGGTTTAGATAATAAGCAGATCACATTAAAAAACTCATTAATTGAGAAAGTGATTGAAGATTATACCAGAGAAAGTGGCGTACGGGGTTTAGAAAAGAAAATTGGATCATTGGTTCGCGGCATAGCTACCAAAATCGCCATGGAAGAAGCTTACGAAGCTACTTTATCTAACGATGATGTAGAGCGAATTTTAGGTGCGCCAATTTTTGACAAAGATGCTTACGAAGGCAATGAAGTTGCTGGCGTGGTTACAGGTTTAGCTTGGACACAAGTTGGTGGCGATATTTTATTCATAGAGGCAAGTTTAAGTCCGGGTAAAGGTAAATTAACCTTAACGGGTAATTTGGGAGATGTGATGAAAGAATCTGCGGTGATTGCTTTGGCCTATATTAGAGCGCATGCTTCGCAATTCGGTATTGACCACGAATTGTTCGACAACTTCGATTTACACGTTCACGTTCCGGCAGGTGCTACGCCAAAAGACGGTCCTTCGGCAGGCATTACCATGTTGACCGCCTTAGTTTCGGCATTTACACAACGTAAAGTAAAACAAAACTTAGCCATGACCGGAGAAATCACCCTTCGTGGAAAAGTACTGCCAGTTGGTGGTATTAAAGAGAAAATCTTAGCGGCAAAACGTGCCAATATCAAAGAAATCATTCTGTGTAAATCTAACCGTAAGGATATTTTAGAAATCAAAGAAGATTACATTAAAGATTTGAAATTCCACTATGTGACGGAAATGCAAGAAGTGATTAACTTAGCTTTAACAGAAGACAAGGTTAAAAACCCAATTGATTTAACGATAAAAACAAAACCTAGTACCGATAAATAGATGTACAAAAAACTCGTTCTGGCCACTCTTGCCATCTTAGCTATTGTTTATGGTTCTTATGCACAAGAGTATAAGAACGAGTTTGGTTTTAAAAGTGATAACGATGCCTATTTGTGGTATGGGCAAGATAGGTACTACACCAATGGTTTGTTTGTCTATTTCAGAAGGGCATTAGATCAACAAAAAATAAAAGGAAACCTAGAAAAAGCTACTTACGAAATTTCTGCAGGCCAAAAAATGTTCAACCCTATTTCTGGTTACCGCCCAGACCCAGCTACCCACGACAGGCCTTTTGCAGCGTATTTATATGGAGGGGTACAAGCCAGCATATTTTACAAAAACGAAAGTCTTTTAAAAGTTGGTGTAAATTTGGGTACTGTGGGGCCAGGCGCTTTGGGCGAAGAAGCACAAGATTTGCTGCATAGCATTGTAGGTTTCTATGAGGTACAAGGGTGGAATTATCAAATTACTAACGATTTTGCGGCAAATGCGAATGCCCAATATGCAAAACTTTTGCACCGCAGTAGCGATAAAGTGGTAGATTTTACACTAGACACCTACGCAAACGTGGGAACGACTTATAACGGTGCAGGACTGGGTGTTGTTTTTAGGGCTGGAGATATTAACCAACTCTTTAATTCTTCTCATTACAATGCTGCGATTAGCAATAAGAGTAAAACCGAGAAACTGAAAAAGAAGGAATTTTACTTCTACGCAAAACCTCAGTTAAACTATGTGGCTTACGATGCTACAGTTCAAGGGAGTTTATTTAATGAAAATAGCCCCGTTACTTTCGACGTAAAACCTTTGGTATTTTCTCAAACGCTAGGTTTTAATTATAGCTCGCCCCGTTTTACCATAGATTACAGTGTGATTTTCTTAACAAAAGAAATTAGGAGTACGGCGAAAGCGCATCAGTACGGAAGCATATCGATGTACTATCGTTTCAATTAAATCGTAATGAAAAATACAATTGGGAAAAAGCTTTTTTATGTAGTTTGTATTTTTATTATTGCGATAGTTGCCTACAACATCTGGCCGGAGCACAAATTAGCGGCTGATGCTAAAATCGACTTTCTTTTGGTGGAAAAATCAATGCGAACAATGAAGGCCTATAGCGGTACTCAACTTCTAAAAACGTACAAAATTTCATTGGGAGGAAATCCAACTGGACATAAAGTGTTTGAAGGCGACGAAAAAACGCCGGAAGGCATATATGCCATTAACGATAGAAATCCACATAGTGGCTACCACAAAAACTTAGGCGTTTCTTATCCAAATGTTACTGATAGAGAAAAAGCAAAAACAATCGGAAAATCACCGGGTGGTGATATAAAAATCCACGGTCTAAGAAACGGAGCTTTTCGGATGATTAACAAGCTACATCGCTTAACCGATTGGACCAATGGTTGTATTGCCGTAACCAACTCGGAAATTGATGAACTTTATGAGGCTGTGGTACCTAATGCCAAGATTGAGATTAGACCTTAATACAATAAGCTGGCAGAAACGCTCATATTACGTCATTTCGAATGCTAAAGAGAAATCTAACGATTAGTCAAGCAAACTGTGAGATCTCTCTTTCCTATGGTCATCGAGATGACGACTTAATTAATGTTTGTGCTGCTTTAAATCGCTTATTAATCAAAACTTGGCTTTCTTCTACCCTCTTTCTTTTGTGCAGTAACCGCCTTATTAGCTAGCCTTTTCTCCTTTACAGCCTTAGGCACCTTACTTGGCTTCCTAGTTTTTTGCACCTCCAAACCAGCTTTCAAAATAGCAATCAATTTCATGACTGTTCTTTGCTTATTTAAGAGCTGACTTCTATCTTCCTGCGAAACGATGTGGAGCAAACCTTCGGTATCTAACCTCGAAGCGAGCTTGGCTTTCAACCGAGTCTTCTCCTCTTCAGTAAAGAAGTACGCATCATCAATATTAAATATCAGTTCTACTTTAGACGAAACTTTATTTACGTTTTGTCCGCCTTTACCTCCGCTTCTGGAGGTTTTAAAGCTAACTACTTTTAAAATATCCGATTGATCTGGAAACATGCCACAAATGTAGTTTTAATTTCATTAACTAGTCCAAACTGTGTTATCTTTGCCGAGGTATGAGAAAAAATATAGTGGTAGCGATAGATGGCTATTCGTCTTGCGGAAAAAGCACTTTGGCGAAAGCTTTAGCAAAAAAATTGGGCTTTATTTACATTGACAGTGGTGCCATGTACAGAGCAATTACCTTATATTTTTTGCGCAACAACGTTGATTTAGAAAACCATGATGCCATTGTAGATGCCTTGCAACACATCGAATTGAATTTCCACGCTAAAGATTACGAATCGCACATTACTTTAAATGGCGAAGAAGTTTCTGATGAGATTAGGCTAATGCCAGTTTCTGAAGCCGTAAGCCCAGTTTCGGCCATTAAAGAAGTGCGTACAGAAATGGTAAAACAACAACAACGCATGGGCAAGTCTAAAAACATTGTGATGGACGGCCGCGACATTGGCACGGCCGTATTTCCGGATGCACAGGTAAAATTTTTCATGACTGCCGATCCAAAAATTAGGGCCGAACGGAGGTTTAAAGAAATGCAAGCCAAGGGCGATGACAGTATCACTTTAGAAGAAGTATTCGAAAACCTGGCTCATCGCGACTATGCCGACACTACCAGGGAAGAAAGTCCACTTACGCGGGCCGAAGACGCTATTATTTTAGACAATACCGACATTACCGAAGCGGAACAATTGACGTTCGCCCTAGAAAAAGTCCAACCATTTTTAACTACCTAAAACCGATGAAGAAGCTTAACTTAAAAATCCTTTCGATCATTGTATTAAGCTTCATCAACCTCACAACTATTTGTGCTAGACAGCACAATCTCTCTTCCATCCCAGATCCTAAAAAACAGGGACAAGACCATTTTGTAAGTAACCCAGATGGAATACTAAATAACGTATCTGGTTTAGATGAAGCACTTGCTGAACTAGAAAAACAAACAAAAGTTGAGTTTGCGGTGGTGGTGGTTAATAATTTCGACGAAAACCACGAAGATTTCGAGTTTGCCAAAGCACTGTTTGATAAATGGAAAATTGGTAAGGCAGGCAGTAACAACGGGCTTTTACTACTCATCGCAAAAGATAGGCGAAATTACCGCTTCATAAGTGGGGATGGTGTGGAAGGATTGCTGCCAGACATTGTACTCAAACAAATTGGAGAGCGGCAACTTGTTCCAGCATTTAGAGAAAACCAATACGACGAGGGCATTTTACAAGCCATTGATGCCATTAAAGATATATTAACAAACCCAAACGCCAATGCAGAAATACAGAGTTTAATTAGTAAAGAGAAACAAAATAGTTTCGATTGGCAGTTTCCTTTAGGAGTTTCGGCAGTAATTATCTTTCTGTTTATTTTCATATTTAGGGTAGTTAATAAACAAGCCAAAAAAAACACAGCATTGGTTGAGCAAACAAAAGAAGCAGCTAAACCGAACCTAAGCAAACGCAAAACTGGCAAAAAACAGCCCATTAAAATAACTACAGATAATAAAAACGGTTACGACAAAGTATTAGTTAACGGTTGTGTGGGCACGTTCTTCTTTGTATTTATTACGGTTTTCATCTTTGTATTTGCTGGCGGGTTTGGTTTTTTCGAGAACTTTAAAATTTCTTACATCCCATATATCTTATATGTGATATTAGCCATTGCGCTCTTCTTTCGCTATTATGCCTATGTTGGCAATTTACGGAGATCACACTTTGATGATGAAAACTTCTTAGATACGGTAAAAAGTTTTCATGCCAAGTATTGGTGGCTGATTGTTTTTTCCCCAATTATTATTATCCCTTTAATTATTCATGCAGTAAAAAAGGCAAAAACTGCCGAACGTTTCAAACCTGTTTTAGATAGTAGAAACATGGAAATGAACCGCATAGATAGAGATATCAACCTAGAGGGCGAACCTTTTTTAAGCAAAGGACAACGAAAAGAAGAATTGATCAAAGCTTACGATTATGACATCTGGCAAAGTGCAGATGAAAAAGAACATACCATAAAAGTTTGGCCCGCCGAAGAGTATGACAGTTTTGTAGAATGTCCCAAATGTAAATTCAGAACTTATCAACTTAACAAACAAGAAACCACCAAATCTCCTAGTTACACCAATACAGGCACAGCAAAACTAACCAACACCTGTCGTTTTTGTAACCATGTTGAGTTTATAAAATGGGTTACTTTAGCGCAACTCGTAAGGTCAAATTCATCATCAAGCGGCTCTTCTTCTGGCGGCAGTTCGTCAAGCAGCGGTAGCTGGGGCGGTGGCAGCAGTAGTGGCGGCGGTGCGGGTGGTAGTTGGTAAATCTACTTTAGCTATTTGAAGTGCCATCCTTATCGCTTATCTTCGAGAATTAACCCATTCATAGCAAATGAGCAGATACAACATTTTAGTAGCCACCATTATATTGTTTAGCGGTTTAAATTCTCATGCCCAAAAAGGTTGGATTAACCTTTTTAATGGAAAAGACTTAATAGATTGGAACATTAAAATTGCAAAGCACAATTATAATGACAACTATGGTAACACTTTTTATGTAGAGAATGGCTTAATGAAAGTAAAATACGATGGCTACGAAAACTTTGACAAACAATACGGCCATATTTTTTACAAAAAACCTTACTCTTATTACCTTTTGAAGATAGAATATCGTTTTGTTGGCGAGCAGGCTAAAGGCGGCGAAGGCTGGGCCTGGAGAAATAGCGGTGCCATGTTACACTGCCAAGATCCGGCTACTATGCTAAAAGACCAAAATTTTCCTATTTCTGTAGAAGGACAATTGCTTGGTGGCAATGGCAAAGACGAACGCCCAACGGGAAATGTTTGCACCCCGGGAACTACGATAGAAATCAAGGATAATCTTTTTACGCCGCATTGCTTAAACAGCACTTCTAAAACTTATCACGGCGACCAATGGGTAACTGCAGAATTTTTGGTTTTAGGCGATTCGGTTATTAAACACATTATTAATGGTGATACTGTACTAACCTATACCAAACCCAAAATTGGCGGCGGCGATGTGGCCAACTTCGACCCGAAAGTAAAAGAAGATGGCAAAGCTTTAACTGGCGGATATATTTCTTTACAAAGTGAAAGCCACCCAATTGAGTTTAGAACAGTGAAGCTATTTGATTTGGAGGCTTATGCGAAGGATGAAAAGAAATTGGAGAAGATTTTGGATAGGTTAAGGAAAGAATAAATATTAATTGAAAAATCGCAAAAGGACCGTATTAGTTAAATTATAGAAAACTCAACAAAAAAAACCCGACGATATCATATGACAGAATTAACCACATTAGAGATTTCATTAATTATTGGATTAATACTGCTAAAAATTACAATAGCATTAATTATAATATTGGTTAAAAAGCGAAAATCAAAAAATAAACAACTTGCTGTTCGAAATTTGTAATGTCGAACTACCCATCATAGGATTTTTAATCCGCTTTAAAATAATTCGGATCGCAGATCCGAAGATAATGCTTCGGAATTACAAATTCCGAAGAGCGCATAGAGCCCAAGATGTTAAACTTTGTGAATATTAACTAGATAACTTTATAGAAAATTGCCAAGTTAAGTAGCGGCCTTTGCGTTCTTTGCGTAAACTTCAAGCCCTTTGCGGTTCACAAAAACTAAAACCACAAAAGAAACATAAGAGCTCACAAAGGTCGCAAAGTTTGTGTTTTGCAAAGGTTTAGGTTAATTAAACCCGATAGCAGAGGTAATACTTTTTGTATTACGTCATTTCGAAGGAGGCACGACTGAGAAATCTCTAGGTTTTAGAGCATATTTCCATAACAGATTTCTCTCTGCGTTCGAAATGGCGAAAAAGACGCTACAAAAAGATTACAGCGAATAGCGGGACAACAATTGCCATGTTGCACATTCGTTCTTTTCCAAACAAAAACCTTAACTATAAAGAATTACTTCCGCTTATAAGATTCCCGCCTACGCGGGAATGACGTAGTGCCTAAGTCTAAGACAATGCTGAAACGAGGATCCCAAGAAAACGCTAAACCAAAATTCAACCCATTAAATATCAGCAACATTTATTTAAAAATATTTTGTTTTTTTAATATTATCCGTACCTTTGCCGTCCCCAAACAGGGGAAAAAGGAGATAATTAATTAATGGCAAAAAAACAAGTTGCAGAAAAAGAACTAGAGGCTAAAACAGCCGAACTACAAGGTGCAGACGCCCGTTTGAACCAAAAGGAAACTATTGAATCAGAAGCTGATTCAGTATCGATCGAACAGATCAAATCACAATTAGCAACCCCATCAGCAGATTTTGACTGGGATGCAGACGACAAAGTGTTTGGTAACTACAATGACGAAGACCGTAAAAAGTTTGAAGCTATGTATACTGATACTTTTAACCAAATCACTCAAGGTGAGATCATTTCTGGTACAGTAGTATCAATTAACAACAAAGACGTAGTATTAAACGTAGGTTTCAAATCTGACGGTTTAGTATCTGCTTCTGAGTTCCGTGATCTTCCTGATTTGAAAATTGGCGATTCAGTTGACGTGTTTGTAGAAGCACCTGAAGATGCAAATGGCCAGTTAATTTTATCTCGCAAGAGAGCAAAAACTCAACGTTCTTGGGAAACTATCAACGCTGCGCTTGACAATGACACGATCATCAACGGTTTCGTTAAGAGCCGTACTAAAGGTGGTCTTATTGTTGACATTATGGGTGTTGAGGCGTTCTTGCCAGGTTCTCAAATCGACATTAAACCAATCCGTGATTACGATGTTTATGTTGGTAAAACAATGGAATTCAAAGTGGTTAAAATTAACCATGAGTTCAAAAACGTTGTAGTATCACACAAAGTATTGATCGAGGACGATTTAGAGTCGCAAAAAGTTGAAATCGTTTCTAAATTAGAAAAAGGACAAGTACTAGAAGGTACTGTTAAAAATATCACTGATTTCGGTGTATTCATCGATCTTGGTGGCGTAGATGGTTTATTACACATCACTGATATTTCTTGGGGCCGTATCGAGCATCCAAAAGAGGTATTGGCTTTAGATCAAAAAATCAACGTAGTTGTTTTAGATTTTGATGATGAGAAAAAACGTATCGCATTAGGTTTAAAACAATTAACGGCTCACCCTTGGGAGAATTTAGATACAGCTATCCAAGTTGGTTCTAAAGTAAAAGGTAAAATCGTAACTGTTGCAGATTACGGTGCTTTCTTAGAAATCATCCCAGGTGTTGAAGGTTTAATCCACGTTTCAGAAATGAGCTGGTCACAAAACTTACGTTCTCCACAAGAGTTCTTAAAAGTTGGTGACGAAATCGAAGCTGAAGTATTAACTTTAGACAGAGATGAGCGCAAAATGAGCTTGGGTATCAAACAATTAACTCAAGACCCTTGGGGAGCTGTTGCAGAAAGATATCCAGTGGGCAGCAAACACCAAGCAGTAGTTAAAAACATGACTAACTTTGGTGTATTTGTTGAGATTGAAGAAGGAATTGATGGTTTGATCCACATTTCTGATCTTTCTTGGAGCAAAAAAGTTAACCACCCTAACGAGTTTACCAAAGTTGGTGATACTTTAGATGTAGTTGTGTTAGAACTTGATGTTGACAACCGCAAATTATCTTTAGGTCACAAACAATTGGAAGAAAACCCTTGGGATACTTTCGAAACTATCTTTACTTTAGATTCTATTCACCAAGGTACGGTAATTAAAGTAACTGATAAAGGTGCTGTAATTGCGTTACCATACGGAGTTGAAGGTTTTGTACCAACAAAACACATGGCTAAAGAAGATGGTTCTGTATTAAAAGCAGAGGAAGTTGCTGATTTCAAAATCATCGAGTTTAACAAAGATGCTAAACGTATCGTAGTTTCTCACGCTCGTATTTGGGAAGAAGCTAAAGCTGAAGTTGTTGCAGAAGAAAGAGCAACTAAGAAAAAAGACGCTAAAGCGGCTAGCTCAGCAGTTAAAAAAGTGAAAGATTCAGTAGAGAAATCAACATTGGGAGATCTTGATGTGTTGGCTCAATTGAAATCACAAATGGAAGGCGAAGAGAAGAAAAACAAAGGTTAATTCTCTAACCAACTAATAAATTTTAAATCCCGGTAGCGTAAGTTATCGGGATTTTTTGTTTATACACGCTGTAAATGCAAACGAGATTTTTCATCGAAACGGCATTTTTTTTACCATATAAGAAACATAAGTTCATCGAAGCCCAAAACTTATATTTAATTAATGCCTTATATGATTCAAATAATTCGGAAATGAAAGCAAGCACTCATCGGTAACTCCTGCCCTGCTTTCGCTCATAGTCCTCATTTCGTTGCACTACATTCCGGGCTAATCCGCTCAATTAGGTTTATTTAACAACACAATGTATCTCTTCGCAACTCAACCTTCCCAAATTTCTAAAAACCGGAAGACTAACGCTACCGCAAAAAGCCGCATAAAAACTCAAAAACAATCAATAATAATTGTATACTTTCAAATAAATGCTATTTTTGAGTTATGAAGAAATTTGTATTCACTAGTTTAATCTGTAGCATCACATGGCTCGCCGCTGCGCAAATCAATATTATTCCAAAACCTGCTAGACTTACCATGGCTCAGCAAGGCAAAGGATTTAACATTAACACGCAAACCAGAATTGTTATCGAAAACGACTCATTGAAAAATGCGGCTGTTTTCTTCAATAACTACCTAGAAAAATATTACCAGCTAAAACTTAGTATTACCTCTGTCAAACCAACTGAAAATTTTATCTCCTTAGCTAGCAATGTAGCCGTTAGCACTTTTAAAGATGCTTACACATTTAGTTCAAGACAAAAAAACATATCCATTGTAGGAACTTCTGGTGCTGCCATTTTTTATGGTGTACAATCTTTAATTCAGTTGCTTCCAACGCAAAAAAATACAACACTAAACATACCTGAAGTTACCATTACCGATTATCCCCGTTTCGATTACCGCGGCATGCACCTAGATGTAAGCCGTCATTTCTTCGATGTTGCTTTCATTAAACAGTATATCGATTATTTGGCACTTCATAAAATGAACTACTTCCATTGGCACTTAACCGATGACCACGGCTGGAGAATTGAAATCAAAAAATATCCAAAACTAACCGAAATTGGTGCTTGGCGAAATGGCAGCATTGTGGGCTTATGGCCAGGAAAAGGAAATGAAAACATCAAATATCAGGTTCTACCAAATGACGTGAAAATAACGCCTGCAAATGCGGTAATTAAAACAGATGGTGTTAGACATGGCGGGTTCTACACGCAAGACGAAGTTAGAGAAGTAATTAAATACGCGGCCGACAGATACATTACCGTTATCCCAGAAATTGAAATGCCAGCACATAGCATGTCGGCTTTGGCAGCTTATCCAGAGTTTGGCACCGACCCAAAAAGCGGCTACAAAGTGGCAGAAACCTGGGGCATGATGAACAAATACAACAATGTTTTTCAACCCTCAGAAAAAACTTTTGACTTTTTAGAAGATGTATTGACAGAAGTAATGGCTTTATTTCCGTCGCAGTACATTCACATTGGTGGTGATGAGGCTTCAAAAATTTGGTGGCGAAAATCTGCCGAAACGCAGAAAATTATGAAAGAAAAAGGCATCAAAGATGAGGTTGCCCTGCAAAGTTATTTCATTCATCACATTGAGAAATTTGTAAACAGTAAAGGTAAAACCATTATTGGCTGGGATGAAATTTTAGACGGCGGTTTAGCACCCAATGCGATTGTAATGAGTTGGCGTGGAGAAAAGGGGGGAATAGCCGCAGCAAAAGTGAACCAAAAGGTGATCATGTCGCCAGAGGAAAAGCTTTATTTAAACCATAAGCAATTTATGAAGGATGATAGCTTGGCCGCTAACAAATTTCTGCCTTTAGAAACGGTTTATAACTACGAACCTGTACCTGCCGAATTAAATACAGCGCAAGCAAAATACATTTGGGGTGCACAGGGTAATTTATGGTCGGAGTACATTGCCAACCCTGCTAAAGTGCAATATATGCTTTTTCCAAGAATGGATGCCTTAAGCGAAATACAATGGTCGCAAAAAGAGCAAAAGAGCTATCCAGATTTTCTTAATAGGTTAAAAACACAGTTTAAACGCTACGATTTGATGGGAATTACTTATAGCAAAAGGTATTTAACTCCATAATTTTTTTCAGCCACAGCAACTGTTTAGAATATTCGGAATAAACCAACACAATTCCGATAAATACATCATTTCAAAAACTATGGTTTATCTGTGCATTTGTGGTTAATATTAAAATGCCCTCTTTAAAATTTTATTATAGAATACGATAGAAAAAGTCAATATTTGGACTACAAATCAGAATAAATATGCTTCGCAAAATTATAGCAGTTTTAGTTACCTTAATCACTTTATGGGCTATTAAAGAAACGGTAGTTATTTTTACCACAGCAGATGCAGATATTGCGAAAAATAGCGCATTCCTTAAATTAGCGAGTTTAAGTATTACCATTCCGTTAGCTATTGCCAGCTTATTGTTATGGCGCCCAAAACAAAAAGAAGAAAGCAATGAACAGTGATAAAGATTTCCTAAAGCAACTGGCTTCGCAACTGAGCTGCCCAAAAAATACCGAGGGCATTGAAGTGGCCAATATGATGCATGATAGCAACATTGGTATGACCCAAAAAACCATTGCAGCTTTAAACATCAGCAATGGCGATTTGATTTTGGAATTAGGCCATGGAAATTGCAAACACCTCCCAGAAATACTCAACAGCGCCAAAGATATTTCCTATTATGGTTTGGAAATTTCTGAGTTGATGCAAAAACAGGCTACCGAAAACAACATTGCTGCCACCCAAGGCAACAAAGCTTCTTTCCATTTGTACGACGGGCAAAAAACCCCTTTTTCGGAGAATACTTTCCATAAAATTTTAACGGTAAACACCATTTACTTTTGGGAAGATGCCGATGCTTTTATTAAAGAAATTTATCGTGTGCTAAAACCCGGTGGCTATTTTGCCATTGGCTTTGCAGATAACGATTTTATGGAAAGCCTGCCTTTTACAGCCTATGGTTTCGACTTATATAGCAAAGAAATGGTTTACAACTTGGCAGAAGTAGCAGGCTTTAAAATCAAAGACATCTCATCATTCACAGAAAAAATCAAGAGCAAAACAGGCGACGAAGTTGAAAGACTGTTCTACGTTGCCGTTGCCGAAAAATAATTACAAATGTACCTGTAGTACCAAGTTGATTACTATTTAGTGCAATTGCGCCGTAGTTTGTTACGTCCTAAAATTCAATACAACTATCTGGACGTTGTTGATTTCGAATCGTATACTAAATTTAACTAAGCGAATTTCCCAAAAAACCCTACGCTTATAAATTGCGTTTCTAAAATACTTACAAATATGCTTTACTTTACAAAGCTAGCATGAATTTTGTACCTGCTAAACAAAATTAAATTAACCCTTTCTATTCATCTATTTTTGGAACTTAGTAAATGGCAAAAGAAATAAAGGCTATCAAATGCCCCAATTGCGGCAGTGTAAATAAAATTGAGCTTAAACCCGATTTTTACAAATGCACCAGCTGCCAAACAGAATATTTTTTAGATGACAATGACGTAAATATTAACTACAACCATAATTACAATCACAATAACCCATTAAACACTAATCAGAAAGCCATAAAGGTTATTGCTATTGTTGTAGGATCAATATTTCTGGTTGTTTTGCTAATTAATATTCTAACTTCAATTTTTAGTAGTAAACGAAGTAGCAATAATTATTCGGCTTACAGTGGTGCTACAACCAGAGAAGAAGACCAAGGATATTATACCAGCAGGTATTCTCATATATCATTCTTGCAAAAATCTGGACAACCAGTCATTGTTATCCTCGAAAACAGACGTTATAAATCAAACATAAACGAGCAAAAAGATGGAACTTATTTGACCTTTTACAATCCTCTTAAAAAAGAATTGATAAAAGCAGAAAAGATAAGCGACAAATCATTATCATCCGCAGATTTTAAATTTAAGCTATTTTCTGATGGTAACATTTACATGGTAAAAGATAAAGCATCGCTCTTAAAATTAGATACAGAAAATTTAAAAACAGAGGATGTGGGTAAGAAATTTTTCGAAGCTAATAACGAATTGCAAATTGGCGTAGCAACCATGGAGTTTGTATATAACGATTACGGCGATGGTTTGATAATATTAACCAACGATGGCAAAAAAAGATATTACTACCCCCTTATTCAGAAACTATATACCGAAGCAGAATATTATAAAGCAAACAACGGTTTCGATACACTTTTACCCAATGCAAAAGATAAAACCATCTATTTCTTTACCTCAGAAAGTTCAGATTATCCAGACGAAAAACTTCAGCTAATTCAGCTTACCTATAAAGACAATGGCGGTGGGCCAAAAGACATTACCGACCGCTTAAATTGGAGTAAAGATTATGGAGGTTCGGGAATATTTACAGATAGAGATCCTTACCGAAAAGTATTACTGGGAAAATGGGAAAAAGAACGTGGCAGGGTTTTAAACTGGAAAGATATAACTCCCGGCAGACTATACTTTGCCCCTACTGTACTACTTGGCGAAGGCGAAAATTTAGTAATTCAAGTTAGAGCAGATGCAAATACCAAAAGCCCTTTTAAGATTCAAAAAATAAATAAAGATAATGGAGCTTTAGAATGGACTGCTTCTTTACCGGAAGGAGCAAATGTAGAGACATTAATAAAATACAAAGATGGCTTTACGGGAGTAAACGATAGAAATGAAATCATTGTATTAGACAATAAAGGAAATATCACTAGCAACTATAAATTAGACTAACATGGGATTAGGAAACTTTTTTAAAAAGCAATTATCTCAGGTAATTGAATGGAACAACCAAAATACCGGATTACTGGTTTACAAATTTCCATCAAGTAACGATGAGATTAAAAATTCGAGTAAATTGATTGTTGCCCCAGGCCAAGGTGTAATATTGGTTTACGAAGGTAAAGTTGCAGACCATATTGTAGGCAATGGAACTTACGATATCGAATCGGATAACCACCCGTTTATTACTACACTTTTGAAGCTACGAACCAACTTTGAAAGTGAACACAAACTGAGAATTTACTTTTACAGAACTGCAGATAACGTAAATTTAGGCTGGGGAACAGCGCAGGCCATTAAGTACATGGATCCTATTTACAAAATACCTGTAGAACTTGGTGCTAATGGTAGTTTCTCGTTTAAAATAAGTAATCCTTATTGGCTCTAAAGACCATTACAGTGTAGAAGAAGCTAAGCAATTGCTGCAAAATCGCTTTCCGCAGGCCATCTCTTCTACTTTGGCAAAAAGTATGGTTTCGTATCAAGAAATCGATTCTCAACTTCCAGTTTTGTCTACAAACATTAAAGAAAGCTTAAATACAGAAGCACAAAATTTAGGCTTGGCATTAACCGATTTTAAAGTAAACGGAACTATTTTTGACGAAGGCACCAAAGCTAGAATTGCAAAGATTGCCGACATCACTACAGATACTTTTGCAGCAAAAGAAGGTGGCTTAACTTATGTAGAGCTCGAAAAACTAAAAGCACTAAGAGATGCTGCCCGCAACGAAGGCGGACTTGCAGGCGCTGGTTTACAGTTGGGCGTTGGTATGGAGTTAGGAAAAACTTTTAATGATGCCAAAGAAGAGCAGCTAAATGCAGAAAACACAGATGTAGTAGCCAAATTAAAGCAGCTTAAACTATTACTTACCGAAGGCATAATTACCCAAGAAGAGTTTGACAACAAGAAAAAAGAATGGTTAGATAAATTTTAATTTACAGTTATGAAAAAGATTATTGGCTTCATCATTTTATTATTAAGCCTAGCATTTATCGGAATAATTATTCTTAGAGTTTGGGGCATTACTATTGTAAGTGTAGATAACGTTTTAAGAAGCGGTTACACTTTACTTTTACTAGGTGTTTTAATTGTTGTATTAATTTTAATATATGGTGCTTTTCTTAAAAGCGACGGAAGTAAATACGACAAAAATATTGGTAATAATGCGCATCCAAAGCTATAGTTTAACCCAAAAACCTACTTTTTAATTCTGGCGTGGGCACCCAGCAGCTTTCTTGTTTGCCAAACCATTTGTAACGGTTGCGTGCTATAAATTTATAAACTGCATTTCTTATAAAAGGTGGTACAACAATAAACACGTATAATAACGGCCATAAACCATTCAGCTTTTTGGCAACCCGCAAAGCTGCTGTAGATTGCTCGTAAACTTTACCGTTTTCTAAAAGCACAAAACTATCACCATGACTTACCTTCAAATCAAAATTAACTAGTGTTTTCGCCGCAAATTCGCTTTGTAGTGCGGCAAATTTAAAATAGCTTTTTCGATCATGCTCTATCACAAATTGTACAGCGCCATTACACAGGTTGCATACGCCATCAAAAAATATCACCGCTTTTTCAGTCATTTAATGCAAGTTAGTGAATCAAAGTTAACTAGGTATTATTCAAAAGAAGTGATTAATTTTCTTTCTTCTATTTTTTATTTTCAACTTTGGGATAAACAGTTATAACGCAAAAATAAAAGGAAAGCTAAAAACAACATGGATAAGAGATATACTTACGTTAATGGAGAGATAGTTTTAGAAAGCGAGGCGAAGCTTTTGGTAACGGATTTAGCAGTACAACGAGGTTATGGTATTTTTGATTTTCTAAAATTGGTAAATGGCAAACCTATTTTTATTGAAGATTATTTTAACAGATTTTACAATTCGGCAAAAGAGATGAACCTCAACATAGGTTTAGACCGCAGCCAATTACATCAAGCAATTCAGTCGTTGTTAGCTAAAAACAACATCGCAAATTCTAGCTTAAAAATTATTCTGACAGGTGGGTATTCAGAGGATGGATATCAAATTGCAGAGCCCAACTTAGTGATTGTTCAAGCACCTTTTAAATACGATTATTCTAGCTTTAAAAAAGGTTTAACCTTATTATCTCACAACTATCAGCGCCAGTTGGCTACGGTTAAAACAATTGATTACCTGCAAGCTATACGTTTACAGCCGCAACTCAAACAAAAACAAATTGATGACCTACTGTACCACCACAACGGCGAAGTTAGAGAATGCCCTAGAGCGAACATCTTTATAGTGAAGGGCAATGAAATTTTAACACCAAAAACTAACATTTTACGCGGTATAACCAGAAGTAAAATTTTAATTACCAAAATTGAAGGATACACCATCAAAGAACAAGATTTTGAATTAGCAGACATAGCCAATGCTGATGAAGCCTTTATAACAAGCTCTACCAAAAATATTTTACCTGTTCTTAGTTTAGATGGAAAATCAATTGGCGATGGTACTCCAGGTAAAATAACAGCTACACTTAGTCAAAGCTTCTTAAAGATGATACAAGACTATTAACCTAATTACATTACTTTAACTACTCGATCAACTTCGTAGATTTTATTGTTCAAAATAGCAATACAACGAAATTTTAATCCCCAAATAAATCCAATGCAAAAAATATTTGTTTAGCTAATACAAATCTATACCTTAGTTTCGTTAAAATTCTTTAGGCGTTACACCCTTAAAACACTCAAAATGAAGCTATCAAGATTTAACTAATTAGCGAAGATAGCTTCTACATGAATCAAAAACCAATATATTCGATATGAAAATAACAGTAGTAGGTGCTGGTGCCGTTGGTGCCACTTGTGCAGATAACATTGCACGCAAAGAATTAGCAGAAGAACTCGTATTATTAGATATTAAAGAAGGTTTTGCCGAAGGTAAAGCCATAGACATGATGCAAACCGCAACATTGCTAGGTTTCGATACCAAAATTAAAGGAGTTACCAATGACTATAGCCAAACAGCTGGTTCGGCTGTAGCGGTAATTACTTCAGGCTTACCTCGTAAACCCGGGATGACCCGCGAAGAGTTGATAGGCATTAATGCAGGCATTGTAAAGGGCGTGGCAGAAAATATCCTTAAATATTCTCCAGATGCAATTATCATCGTAATTAGCAATCCAATGGACACCATGACCTATTTGGCATTGAAATCATTAGGCTTACCTAAAAACCGTATCATTGGTATGGGCGGTACGTTAGATAGCGCTCGTTTCAAATATTATCTAAGCGTTGCCCTAAATTGCAACCCTAGCGATTTACAAGGGTTTGTAATTGGTGGTCATGGCGATACTACAATGATTCCGCTAACTAGATACGCAACTTACCAAAGCCTACCCGTTACCGATGTGTTAGATGAAGCTACCCTAGAAAAAGTTGCAGCAGATACCATGGTGGGCGGCGCTACGCTTACTGGTTTGCTTGGCACATCTGCATGGTACGCTCCAGGTGCGGCTGGTGCGGCATTGGTTGAAGCCATTGTACGTGACGAGAAAAAGCTGTTTACCTGCTGTGTAGCACTTGAGGGCGAGTACGGACAACAAGATATTTGCTTAGGCGTGCCAGTAATTATTGGAAAAAATGGTTGGGAAAAAATCATCGACTACAAACTGAACGAAAAAGAACAAGCTGCTTTTAACAAAAGCGCTGATGCGGTGCGCAACATGAACAGCGTGTTGACAGAAATGAAATTAGTTTAATTGGGTTAACTGAGTGATCCCGATAGCTATCGGGAGGTTAACTGTTTAAATCGTTTTCTATTAACAAATAAACGATTAACCTATTAAAATGAGAACAATTACAGTTCCCTTAATTTTAGTGAACTTACAAGACAACGGTTTCCACATTTTGGTGGAAATTGTTGTTTTTGGACAACAACTTTTTGCCGTGGTTGATACTGGCGCTTCTCGCTCGGTTTTTGATAAATCTTTATTAGAAAAACATGTGGAAGGTTTACAAGAAAACGAAGAACAACAAGCCGCAACCATTTTTAGCAGCGCTACAACCTTGGTGGGCACCATTCCCCTACTACAAATTGGCAAACTAAAATTACCTAATTACGAAACTGTAGCTATTGATCTGCAAAGCGTTTCTGATACTTACATCCAAATGGGCCAACCATCTATTGCTGGTATTATTGGCGGCGATATTTTAACCCAGTTTAATTCTAAGATAGATTATAAAAGGCAGGTATTGAGGTTTTATATCGACACGACAGATGCGATTAAACTAGAATTATCTTCTTTTAAAAATGAACAGCGGCTAGACAATTCAATTAAAAAATTATCATAGAATGTTAACAAAAATTAAAATCACGTTGTTTTCATTATTTATTAGCTTTTCTTTCTGCTCCTCTCAAGAAATAAAAATCATAGATAAGCCAATTACCTACGACTCTACACGTGTTCGATTATCATTGGAGTATCTAAAAGAACGTCACGGCATCCATCAAAATACCCCAACCATACAACCAAAAATAATTGTATTACATTGGACCGCAGCCAAAACCTTCTCTTCAACGTTCAATGCATTTTACCCAGCCAAACTACCTAACGGAGATAGAAAAGACATTGCAGCGGTAAGCAGTTTAAATACTTCATCGCAATTTTTAATTGATAGAGATGGCACCATTTATCGCCTAATGCCCGAAAATTATTTTGCCCGCCACGTAATTGGATTAAACTATTGCGCCATTGGCGTAGAAAATGTGGGCAGTGCCAATTTCCCTTTAAACGATGCGCAGCTAAAAGCAAACGAAGCGTTAGTTAGGTATTTGAAGAAAAAATATGACATTCAATATTTGATTGGCCACTACGAGTACAGCAAGTTTAAAGATACCCCTCTATGGAAAGAAACCAACCCAAACTACCTTACTGGCAAAAGCGATCCCGGTGCTGATTTCATGAAAAAAATTAGAGAAGACCTAAAAGATCTAGCCCTCAAAGGAGTACCAACCGATTAAATAATCTTGTTAGTTTAATATAAATTTCTTTAACTTTATTTTAACCAAACAAAGCAGTATGAAATTTTTAAAAATCTTTTTGGGGATAATCGTTGTCATTATTGCCATTATTTTAATTGGAAGTTTATTTTTACCAAAAACCTTTTCTGTAAGCAGGTCAGCTAACATTGCCGCATCAGACACAGTGGTTTACAAGAACATTGCCGATTTCGATAATTTCTTGCAATGGAACCCTTGGTCTAAAATGGATCCTAAGGCAAAAGTTGATATTAGTGGAACACCTGAGCAAGTAGCACACAAATACCACTGGACAGGCGAAGAATCAGGAGAAGGCGAAATGACCATTACAAGCGCAACACCTTACCAGCAAATTAAAATGGATTTAAAATTTATTAAACCTTTTGAGAGCTTAGCGAATGTAGCTTTTGATTTAGCAAAAGAAGGCACGTCTACCAAAGTAACTTGGACAATGAGCGGAGAAAATGGCATAATTGGTAAATGGATGTGTTTAGTGATGGGAGGTATGGATAAAATGATAGGGAAAGACTTTGAAGCTGGCTTAAAATCCCTTAAAGAAAAATCGGAACTGCAACAAGAAAACCCTTAGCCAAAACTGCCTCTAATTTTACTAGAGGCTATTAATTTTCGGCAGCAAAAACATATCACTATGTCTGCTGTTAGTTAACGAACAGTAAAAATTACAACAATAAGCAGATAATATTTTTTTATCTGCTTTTTTTTAAACTATTTGCCTCTTGATGAATTTACTACTAGTTGAAGATGAACCGAATGTAGTTTCGGTGGTGGTGCGTGGCCTTTCTGCCGAGGGGTTTACAGTTAGTGTTGCTCCAGATGGTACCACTGGCGAAAAAATGGCATTGGCTAATCACTTCGATCTTATTATTCTAGACATTATGTTGCCAGGCATTAATGGCTTAGAACTATGTAAAATCATCAAGAAAGAAAAACCTAATGTGCCCATTATCATGCTAACCGCTTTGGGCACCACAGAAAATGTGGTTAATGGCTTAGATATCGGTGCAGACGACTACCTCATTAAACCTTTTAAATTTGCGGAATTATCTGCCCGTATCCGTATGTTGTTGCGACGCTACAACGGCTCTGCAACGCCAGATCATATCATCAACATTGGTAGCTTACAGATTAACCTTACTGCCAAAAGCGTAAAAAGAAATGGTGTTGAAATTACCCTAACCGCTACAGAATATCGCTTGTTAGAATTTATGGCCAAAAATAAGTCTAAAATTTTATCGAGAATTGATATCTTAGAAAATGTATGGGATATAGATTTTAACTTAGGTACTAACGTGGTAGATGTTTACGTAAATTACCTACGTAAAAAAATAGACAAAAATAGCGATCAAAAACTAATACATACTGCCGTTGGTTTGGGTTATGTATTGAAAGAAACTTAATGCAACTAGCCAAAAAAATAACCTTATTATTTGCCATCTTATCTGCTGTTATCATTTCTTTACTTAGCGGCTTTGTTTGGTACTTCTCTAATGAATTTGCCTTCGAAGATTTTTATAAACGCTTAGAGGCAAGGGTGAATATTGCTGCACAAATTAAATTAGTAAAAGACGCAAACAACGATGCTTATGCCAAAATGCGTGCTCAATATTTAGAAAGATTACCTTCTGAAAAAGAGTATGTAATTAAGGCCGACACCAATACACATCCAAACATAAAAACAGATGATGCGCTGCCCAAAAGTTTCTACGACAAAATAAGCGAGGGCAAAACGGCACGTTATCGAAAAGAGAACCACTTTTATGCAGGAAAGTACTTTGACATTTATGGTCAAGGTTATATCGTAATTATTGCGGCCAATGATCCTTTTGGCTTTAGGGAGTTAAAAGATTTACAAAAAATTCTCATTGCTGGTTTCTTTTTGTCGGTATTTCTTTCTTTTATAGTAGGCTGGAAATTTTCTAACTACACCCTTGTGCCACTTCGTAACATCATTAAGAGTATGAAGAAGATAAAGGCAGAGAATTTACACTTACGTTTGGATGTAAAAAGTTACGGAGGCGATGAGATGTCTGATCTTGCCCAAACCTTCAACAACATGTTAAACAGGCTAGAAACTGCTTTTGAAACGCAAAATAATTTTATCAGCAATGCTTCGCATGAATTAAGAACCCCCCTAACCATCATTAGTGGTGAAGTAGAATTAGCAACCAGGGCCGAAATGGGTTCAAAAGAACATTTGGCTGCATTAGCAAAAATTAAAAGCGAAGCGGATAGATTAGAACACATCTTAACCAGCTTACTTGGTTTGGCTCAGTCGGGCTTTAACGGAAAAGTGCAGCCCCGAGAATTGGTTAGAATAGACGAACTGCTTTGGGAAATTACAGATGCCGTCATACAGGTTCATCCAGAAAGTAAGATACAACTAGATTTGAATGAGCTACCAGAAGACGAAGCGGCAGTTACATTAAGAGCAAACAAAAACCTCTTAAAGTTGGCGCTTACCAACATTGTAAGCAACGCCTGTAAATATTCTGATTTTAAACCTGTTTCTGTAAAGCTAGAAAGCAACGGCTCTTTACTCTCTATCGCAGTAAACGACCAAGGCATTGGCATACCTCAAAACGACATTCAACACATTTTTGAACCCTTTTTTAGAGCATCCAACACCTCTAACTTTAAAGGTTACGGAGTTGGCTTGCCTTTGTCGTTAAATATTATTAGATTGCACCGTGGCAGCATAGGCATTAAAACCCAAGAAGGCTTTGGCACCGAAATTAAGGTAATGCTGCCGGTCAATATTAAATTCTAATCCCGTTCTAATCTCACTCTTAAACGGCTATAATTTCTTCGCCCTAAACTTGTATTAAATATTTATTTAAACATTTAAACATAAGGGTTATGAAAAGAATATTAGTTCCAACAGATTTTAATGTAGAAAGTACCAAGATTATTGATGCAATTGCATTGCACTCTGGTTTAGAAGAAGTAACTGTTATCTTTTTACACGCTTTCAAACTTTCTGACTCTATTACCGATATGCTAATGTTGAGCAGACGAAGCAGAGACTACGAAAACATCAGTGATGAGTTCAACAATAAAATAGATGCCTACACCCTCAAATACCAAAACAAAGTTAAAGGTATTGGGGTAGAATATTTCTATGGAAGTACTGCTGTTGCTTTCAGAAACTTGCTTGAAGGTTTACAGATAGATTTGATCGTTTACCCGAAGAACTACAACTTCAAGCCTATCAATAAATACAGTATCGATCCAAAATACTTAACCGCTCGTAGTGGTTGCGAAGTTTTAGAACTAGATACGGAAGTAATTGCCAATGAGCAAGAACTTTTCGATACCAAAATCCAATCTACAGGCGTAGAGAAAAAGGTATCAGCTTAATCAATTTTATTTTTAAAAATAAATACCCAAAGCCATGCTATTACGAAAAAACATACCTATTACCTATATTTTTGGGAAAATTAAACAAGAGCTGCTGTTTGTAGTTCTTTATTCTGTGGGTGTAGTTGTACTTTATCAGAATTTTCATGTTACCCGCATTTCTATTCCAATTGCGGTACCAGCTTTATTAGGTACAATTATATCGTTATTGCTTGCTTTTAGATCTAATCAGGCTTACGATAGATGGTGGGAAGCAAGAATTTTATGGGGTGCCATTGTAAACGATTCGAGGTCTTTGGCTAGACAGATCATGTCTTTTGTGGATAGCCCTTACGCTTCGGAAGAAGTTGAGGCATTTAAAAGCAAATTTATTAAAAGACAGATCGCTTGGTGTTATGCTTTGAGCCAATCGCTTAGAGGTTATAGTTCTTCTAAAGGATTAGATAGATATTTAAGCGCCGATGAATTTGCCTATATTAAGAAGCAAAACAATGTGACTATGGCTTTGCTAGAGTTACATGCCATGGATTTAAAAAAAGCGCTACAAGAAGGTTGGATCAACAAGTATCAACAGATTGAGATAGATAAAACTTTAAATGCTTTGTGTAACCACATGGGCGGATGCGAACGTATCAAGAAAACCATTTTCCCGGTTACTTACAGTAAGTACATTCACATGTCTATCTTTCTGTTTATCATGATGTTGCCATTTGGTCTCATCGAATATTTTGGTTTCATGGAAATTCCTGTAGTGGTTTCTATTTCAGTGTTTTTTCTGTTGGTAGAAAAAATGGCCGTACACCTGCAAGATCCTTTTGAAAGCAAACCTACAGACACGCCTACCACCACCATTTGCAGAACCATTGAAAAAGATTTATGCCAAATGTTAGCTGACGATAAGCTTTTCGAAGACAAGGCTCACGTAGATATGGCTCCCGTGGGTTCGTACTATATTTTGTAAAGAATTTTTAAATATTTGTTTTTGATTGCAAACCCTCTACTGCAAAAATGCAGAGAGGGGTTAATTGTAAAAACAATTGTAACACAACTCAAGTTATGGATATTACTTATTTATTATCAAAGTATTGAATGCCTTTTCAAGCTTATAAGATTGCTTCGTGCCTCGCAATGACGTTACAAGTTCATAACTCGTTAATTAACGTGAGTTATGAGTGTTTGTATTTGTTTATCAGCAGCTTACGCTTTTAGTTGTATTAGGAATGGTCGTCATTTCGATCGTAGTCGAGAAATCTTTGGGTCATTTATCAGAAATTATCCCTCTATAGATTTAGCTTTGCTTTCTTTCAGTTCTCCACTCGCTTCGCTGCGGTCGAAATGACGAAATGTACAAAAAAATCCTCCAAGAATTAACTTGAAGGATTTTATTTTCGATTTCAGCTTTAATCTTTCAGTTAAAAGCCTAATTAAGCATCAATTTTCGCATATTTTGCATTACGCTCAATAAATTCTCTCCTTGGCGCAACTTCATCGCCCATTAACATAGAGAAAGTATGATCGCATTCTGCAGCATTTTCTATAGTCGCCTGCATTAAGATACGACGAGCAGGATCTAAAGTAGTTTCCCAAAGTTGCTCCGCATTCATTTCTCCCAAACCTTTATAACGTTGGATATGTACACTTTCTTCTTTACCCGCACCTTTTAAACGTTGTATTGCAGCATCACGTTGGGTATCATTCCAAGCGTATTCAAAATCTTTACCTTTTTTAACCTGATAAAGTGGTGGCGCAGCAATATAAACATAACCAGCTTCAATCAATGGTTTCATGTAACGGAAGAAGAAAGTCAAGATCAACGTAGTAATGTGAGATCCATCGATATCCGCATCCGTCATGATTACGATTTTGTGGTAACGTAATTTGGTAAGATTTAAAGCTTTATCATCTTCTTCGGTACCAATACTTACACCTAAGGCCGTAAACATATTTTTAATTTCGTCGTTCTCGTAGATTTTATGCTCCATAGCCTTTTCTACGTTTAAGATTTTACCCTTTAACGGCAAAATAGCTTGAAAATTACGATCACGACCTTGTTTGGCGGTACCACCCGCCGAGTCGCCCTCTACCAAAAACAATTCGCATTTTTCTGGATCGCTATCCGAACAATCGGCCAATTTACCTGGCAAACCAGAGCCACCCATTACGCTCTTACGCTGCACCATTTCGCGAGCTTTACGAGCGGCCGCTCTAGCCGTTGCGGCTAAAATCACCTTATTGATGATCATTTTAGCTTCCTTAGGATTTTCTTCTAAGTAATTACCTAAAGCTTCACCTACGGCAACATCCACTGCACCCATTACTTCGCTATTCCCTAGCTTTGTTTTGGTTTGTCCTTCAAATTGTGGTTCCTGCACTTTTACAGAAACTACGGCGGTTAAACCTTCTCTAAAGTCATCGCCGGTAATTTCCATTTTAAGGTTTTTTAACAAACCAGACTTATCAGCATAAGCCTTTAAAGTACGTGTTAAACCTCTACGGAAACCTGCAATGTGTGTACCGCCCTCGTGTGTGTTAATATTGTTTACGTAAGAGTGTACATTCTCAGAATAGCTATCGTTATACTGAAAAGCCAACTCTACTGGAATACCGTTTTTAATACCTTCGATATAAATTGGCTCTGGTAAAAAAGAAGCTCTTGTGCCATCTAAAAAGGCCACAAATTCTTTCAAGCCACCATCAGAATGAAAAACTTCTTGGTAAAAAGTTCCGTCTTCTAGTTCTTCACGCTCGTCGGTTAACGTTAAAGTAATACCTTTATTTAAGAAAGCAAGTTCACGCAAACGACCAGCCAAAGTATCGTATTTATACTCGGTAGTTTGGGTAAAAATGGTAGGATCTGGACTAAAAGTTACGATGGTACCTCTTTTATCAGTAGTGCCAACTTCTTTTACATCATACTGCGGAACTCCGATTTCGTATTCCTGCATCCAGATTTTACCTTCGCGGTGCACCTCTGCTTTTAAGTGGGTAGATAAAGCGTTAACGCAACTTAC